>Ga0207732_100011_pt1 | contig 446741 bp, 486 predicted proteins | sample A23P1SouthBayCA_FD_187733 | JGI IMG/M metagenome (GOLD analysis project Ga0207732, IMG submission 187733) | Aerobic enrichment media microbial communities from Eden Landing Ponds, California, USA - A23 P3 (4) (SPAdes) | ecosystem: Environmental > Aquatic > Marine > Unclassified | place... | reverse complement strand
AGAGGCACAGGCGGCGGGCGTGGCGGCCGTCGAACCCGGTGTGACGACGGACGCCGTCGACCGGGCGGCGCGCGAGGTGATAGACGCGGCGGGCTACGGCGAGGCGTTCGTCCACCGGACGGGCCACGGTGTCGGCCTCGACGTCCACGAGGCGCCGTCGGTCGTCGCGGGCGACGGCACGACGCTCGAACCCGGGATGGCCTTCAGCGTCGAACCGGGCGTCTACCTCTCCGACCGCTTCGGCGTCCGCATCGAGGACGTGGTGCTGGTCACCGAGGACGGCGCGGAGCGTCTCAACCGGACGGACCGCGGCTGGCGGTGTTGAACGTGGCGTCCGGAGGCGTCGAGGTTTAGGCCGGCCAAATATATCGAGAATATGATAATACTTAACCGCGTTCGTGGCGTCGAATCGGCCGATGGCGTTGCTCGAGAACGTCGCGTTCGTCTTCGTCGCGGGATTGATAACGGCGCTCGCGACGGGGCTGGGGGCGATTCCGTTCTTCCTCGTCGACGACGTGGGTGACCGCTGGAACGTGGTGCTGTGGGGCTTTGCCTCCGGCATCATGGTGTCGGCGTCGGTGTTCGGCCTCGTCTTCGAGGGATTGGCGGCCGCCGAGTCACCGCTCGAAATCGTGCCGGGCCTCGTCGCGGGCGTCGTCCTCGTCGTCGTCGCCCACGAAATCATCGAGGGCTACGAGGTGAATCCGAGACAGTACGCAGAGGCCGACTTCCGCAAACTCCTTCTCATCCTCGGAGTGTTGACCGTCCACAGCTTTCCCGAGGGTGTCGCCGTCGGCGTCGCCTTCGCCGACTTGGGCCTCCAGACGGCCGACTCTGCGATTCCGATTTTCGGACTGACCGTCCCCCTCCTCGCCGTGTTCATGACCGTCGCCATCTCGATTCACAACGTGCCCGAGGGCGTCGCCATCTCGATTCCGCTCCGCACGCTCGGCGTCTCGGAGTGGAAGATGGTCTGGTGGGCGGTGTTCTCAAGTCTCCCGCAGCCCATCGGCGCAGTCGTCGCCTTCCTGTTCGTCCGCCTCGCCCGCGAGTTCCTGCCGGCCGGCTTTGGCTTCGCCGCCGGGGCGATGATCTATCTCGTCGTCTCGGAGTTCATCCCCGAGGCACTCAGCATCGGGTCGGGACTGCCCGGGGGCGGAAAACGCGAACTCGTCGGCGGCGTCGCCGCCGGCGTCGTAGCGATGGTGCCGCTCCTGTTCGTTTAGTGGTCGTGGCCCGTCGCCTCGCCGAAGGTCATGCCGAAGCGCTCCTCGAACAGCTCCTCGGCCTTCTCGTTGATCGCCTGCAGGTCGCCGGGCACCTCGCCCTCGGCGTGGTGGACGATGGCATGCGAGCGCTGGACGAAAGAGAGCAGCGCGATTTCGGTGACGACAGTCGTCGGTTCTTCGCCCTGTTCGGCGAGTGCGTCGACGAGGCCCTCCGGCAGTTCGAGTTCGTCGGTGTCGCCGTCCGGTCCTTCGATGGTGTACGTCTCGGTGTCGACCATGCCTCTCACTCGGGCCGCCCGGTATAAGGGCGTGTGGGATGCGGACCGCGACCGGTTGGCTCGTACAGTTTGTAACTGTTTTCGGTGGTTCGCCGAGACGGGGCGGCGAACCCCGGCGATGACTTACAATAAACCGTCTCAGTCGTCGCTCTCGGCGGCCGCGGGCGCCTCGGCGTCTGCCGCGGCGCGTTCACGCTCCAAGTCTTCGAGGTAGCTGTCTGCGTCGAGCGCCGCCTTACAGCCCATGCCGCCCGCGGTGATGGCCTGCTGGTAGTGGAAGTCGACCACGTCGCCCGCGCCGAACAGGCCGGGGACGCCCGTCGCCGTCTGGCCGCCGGCGTCGCCGCCCACTGTTTCGAGGTAGCCCTCGTCGTCCATCTCGACGTCGAGGCCCTCAAGGTAATCCGTGTTCGGCGTGTGGCCGATGGCGTAGAACACCGCGCCGGCGTCGAAGTCGAACTCCTCCGTCTCGGGGTCGTCGAGCTTGTCCGTCGGGTGGCCCTCGGGGTGGTGGACCATCGTCGCGTGGTCGACGCCCTCCTCCTGCGTGCCGTGGAGCTCCGTCACTTCCGTGTTCAGCTTGAGTTCGATGTCGCCGTCGTCGACGTGTTCCATCATGCGGTCGATCCAGTAGTCCTCCGCGCGGAACTCGTCGCGTCGGTGGACGAGATAGACGGTCGAGGCGAACTTCGTGAGGAAGACGGCCTCCTCGCAGGCGGCGTCGCCGCCCCCGACGACGACGATTTTCTCGTCGCGGAAGAAGGCGCCGTCACAGGTGGCACACGTCGACAGGCCGTAGCCCATGAGTTCGTCCTCGCCCGGGATGCCGAGGGTGCGTGCGCTGGCACCCGACGCGGCGATGAACGCGTCCGACGTGTACGTCTCGCCGTTGGTGAGCGTGACGTGGAAGGTCCGCCCCGGGCCGTCGCCGTCCTTGACGTCGACGGAGTCGATGACGCCGTTCTCGATCTCGGCGCCGAACTTCCGGGCCTGGTCTTTCATATTGGTGACCAGCTCGGGGCCGCTGATGCCCTCGGGGAATCCCGGGAAGTTGTCGACGTCGGTCGTCAGCGTCAACTGACCGCCGGGTTCGTCGCCCTCGAACACCAGGGGGTCGTTGTTCGACCGCGCGGCGTAGATGGCGGCCGTAAGTCCCGATATTCCGCTCCCAGCGATGATGAGGCGCCTGTGTTCGGCGCTGTCGCTCTTGCTCATACAGACGATAGGGGTGACACCCCCATTTACCTTGCGTTGTCGGTCGTAATTCCGGCGCTTCAGTACTGTGGTGTACGCGTCGACCGTCGTCGCGAGCGCTCGCTCAATCGTCCGTCGCCGAAACCTCACCGTCAGCACGGGACGCGCCGCTCGCGCGCGGGAAGTTGCCTATCGTGTCCGCTCGGAACGCGGCCTCGTCGAACTCGTAGTCACCGTCGAGGAACTCGAGGAGCGTCCGCGTGTCCCGCATCGCGTTCTTGAGACACGTCGAGGCACCCGGCGAGGGCGTGATGTTGAAGATGATGTCGTCGCCGATAATCTTCGCCTCGCCCATATCGAGAGACTTCTCGTTGGTGTCGACGATCTGCGGTCGAACGCCACCGTATCCCGACGCTCGCTCGATGTCGTCGAGGTCAACGCTCGGGACGACCTTCTGGACGTGCGGGAGGAACTGCCGTCGCCCGACCTCCGGGAGGTCGTACAGCAGGTTCCGGAGGACGTAGGGCAGCAACACCCGGTCGGAGAGGATATTGGCGTAGCTGTGGAACGCCGCCACGTTCAGCCCGAAGACGTCGAGGAAGTCCTTCGTCGTCGAGAGCCGCCCGCGTTCGAGCGTCGGCACGAGCTTCGCCGTCGGGCCGAACCGCGTGATGCTGGCGTCGTGTACGTCCGCATCGCCGTGGACCGCGGCGAACGGCAGTTTCTTCATCTGGAGCGTGTACACCTTGCCGTTCAGGAGGTCGTCTGCGAGGAAGAAACTCCCCGCGACGGGGAGCAACACCTTCTCCTCCCCGTAGCCGAGCTCTTTCGCCATCTGGAGGCTGTGACACCCGGCGGCGACGACAGTCGCGTCACAGTCGAACCGGCCGTCGGTCGTCTCGAGCGTATATCCACCGACGGTCGGCGTGATGTCGGTGACTGCCGTCCCGGTGTAGACGTCCACGTCCGGTTCCTCGGCCGCCTCCGAGACAAAGGACCTCGTCGTCTCGCCGTAGTCGACGACGTAGCCGTCCGGCGTCTGGAGCGCGAGCAGTTCCGTATCCGGATCCCGTCCGTCGACGACCTTCGGCTCGATATTGGCGATTTCGTCCCGCTCGATGGGTCGAAGCTTCGGAAAGAGGTCGCCGAACCCCTCCTCGTCGTACCGCTTTTCGAGCTCGGCGACTTCCTCCTCGCCGACGCCCAGAACCATCTTGCTTCGCTTGGCGTGCATCTCGCGGTCGGAGTCGTGGCCCTCCAGATACCCCGCGAGCAACTCTGCCCCCTCTTTCACGTCGCGAGCCTTCTCGAGGGTGTAGTTGGTCTCGATGTCGCCGAAGTGAAGCGTCTGAGAGTTGTTCGTGTGATGCGAGTTTATCGACGCGAGTTCCGATTCCTTCTCGATGAGCGCTATCGAGTCGATATCGGTGAACTTCGCGGTCGTGTACAGGAGCGATGCACCGCTAATCCCGCCACCGACGATGACTAGATCGTATGTTCCTGGCATGGCTATTCCAGAATCCCTTCTACAGTACACTCTTGGACGGCTAGCTTATTATTTTCCCGACCTGACTATCGACAATTAACGTAGGCGATATCGACAGTACGCTTCGTCGGTTCGACCGTCCGGAGAAATCGACTACGCGAGTATCGACGGCGGGGAGTCGGCTCCCACATCTTCTTGCCATCGGCGACCCCACCACGGCGTATGCCCGCCGACCTCATCGAGAAGACGGACCGCTACGAGCGAATGCTCGCCGACGCCCTCGACGAGGCGGAGGTCCGGCCGCCCGCCGACACCCCTCTCGGCGTCGCCGCCGCGGAGTGTCGAGAAATGGCGGTGTCGTATCTCGACGACGGCCGTCACTTCCGCGACGCCGACGATCCGGTGAACGCCCTCGCCTCCTTCTCGTACGGGTACGGCTGGCTCGATGCCGGCGTTCGGATGGGGCTCTTTGCCGTGCCCGAGGAGACGGACCTGTTCACCGTGTAGTTTTAATTCGACGCCGTCGACGCGCGTTTTCGGGGTTCCGGCTCGTCTCGACCGAGCGCCCAGCCGAGCGTGCCGCCGTAAATCAGGTGCAAGAGGAGCGTCGCAACGGCGATTTTCGGCGTGAGTTCGGTTCCGAAGAGACCCCATCCGAGCAGCGGCAGGGCCACGACCCCCATGCCGATCCAGAGGAGGACGGCAAAGCCGACGCTTTTCGGGACCGAGACGGAGCGGACGACACTTGCGAACGCCGCCCCGAAGACGCCACCGTAGAGCAGGTGGGCGGTGACTGCGACGACCATTCGAATCGGGCGGGGAGCGCCCCCGATAACGAGGCTCACGAGCGCCTCAGGAATCGGTTGCGGCATCGGCGCAAGTCCCGTGAGAAGGCCAGCTACCATCAGCGTCGACATCGCAAGCGTCGCAACGATTCCCCAAACGAATCCGGATTTGGCTCGTGTTTCGTTCACGTCTATTCCGAGAACGACGATAGTTATAGGCCTAATCTAACATGAAACTAAGTCGGTTAGTTTTCCTAACCTCATTCGGCACCACAACTGTAATGCCGCCGTGGGGAGAGGTAGAATCATGAGCGGGAGTGACTGTCTAGCGCAGTGGTGTCACGACGAGGACTGGTGTCGCATCACCTGCACGGCGGAGATAATCGGGAAGAAGTGGTATCCGGTGATCGTCCATCGGCTGTTAGTAAACGGACCGCTCGGATTCAACGCGCTCAAAGACGCGGTCGACGGGATTTCCAGCAACGTCCTCTCGAACAACCTCGATGACCTCGAATCGAACGGACTGGTAAACCGAGAGATAGTCAGCGAGAAGCCGTTTCGCGTCGAATACTCACTCACCGAACGCGGATCGGATCTCGAACCAATCATCGAGGCGATGGGACAGTGGGGCGAAAAACACGCCAAGCCGACGTAACGAATCGGGGTCGGTGAACCGACCGTTGAATCCGAATCAGTACCGATACGTCGGCCCGTCGTCGCTGTCCTCGACTTCGATACCCAGCGCTTCCAAGTCGTCGCGCAGCTCGTCGGCCCGTTCGTAGTTGCCCGCGTCGCGTTCGGCCTCGCGCACGTCGAGGACGAGTTCTATCAGGTCGTCGGCGAGATGGGCCTCGCCCGCATCGTCGTCACCGAACTGGAGGCCGAAGACGCCCTCGCCGAACGCCTCGAACGTCTCCACGGCGCGTCGGAGGCCCACGTAGTCGTAGGTATCGCCCTCGTCGACGTGGCGGTTGACCGCCGTCGCGAGTTCGAGCAACGCCGCCGTCGCCTCGCGAACCCCGAAGTCGTCGTTCATCGCAGCGGTGAACTCCTCGCGCGTTCGCTCGACGGCCGACCGCAGGTCGTCGGCCTCCATCTTCGTTCGAGCGTCGACGCCGTCGCAAGCCTCGACCGCCGCCTCGTAGGCGCGTTCGAGGCGCTCCCAGCGCTCTTCGGCTTCGGTCATCGCCGCCGCGCTGTAGGTCTGTGACGACCCGTAGTTGGTCGAGAGGTAGAAGGTGCGGATGACGTTCGGCCCGAACTCTGCGAGGGCGTCGGCGACGTAGAAGTAGTTGCCGAGGCTGGAACTCATCTTCTCGCCCGCGGTCTCGAGCAGGCCCGTGTGGAGCCAGTAGCGGGCGAACTGCTCGCCCGTCGCCGCCTCGCTCTGGGCGATTTCGTTCTCGTGGTGCGGGAAGACCAAGTCGTGACCGCCGACGTGGATGTCGATGGTATCGTCAAGGTGGGTCGTGCTCATCGCCGAGCACTCGATGTGCCACCCGGGACGCCCCTCGCCCCACGGCGACTCCCACGTCTCGCCGCTGGGCGGAGAGTCGCCGAGCGGTCGGTCGTCCTTGCGGTGTTCGGCCACGTCGGACGGCGCGACGCCGCCGGCCTTCCAGAGCGCGAAGTCCGCGGGGTGGCGCTTCTCGGAACGCTCGTTCGGGTCGCCTTGGGCCTCCATCTCGTCGAGTTGCTGGTTGGAGAGCTTGCCGTAGTCCTCGAACTCGGTCACGTCGAAGTAGACGGAGCCGCCGGCCTCGTAGGCGTAGCCGCGGTCGATGAGCGTCTGCACGAGGTCGATAATCTCCGGGACGTGCTCGGAGACGCGGGGGTAGACCGTCGCGCGCTTCAGGTTCAGGCCGCGCATGTCCGAGAGGACGGAGCCGACGAACCCTTCTGCCACGTCGAGTTCGGACTCGCCAAGGTCGTCCTCGCCCACGCGGGCGACGATTTTCTCGTTCACGTCGGTGAAGTTCTCGACGTGGCGCACGTCGTACCCGCAGTGGTCGAGCCAACGGTGCATCACGTCGGCGTGGGTCCACACGCGGGCGTGACCGAGGTGTGCGTCGTCCGAGACCGTCAGCCCACAGACGTACAGCAGGACTTCCTCGCCCCCTGGTTCGAACTCCTCGCGGTCGCCCGTCAGCGTGTTGGTCACGGACAGCGTCATGCGAGAGGCGTTCCGCGCCGAGGCATTAATATCTGAAGAAACGCGGTCACGCCGAGTCGGGCACGGCGTCGAGCGCCGCCTCGACGACGCGGAGCGCCTGCCCGCCCGTCCGCCCGCCCACCACGACGAGCAGATGGTCGCCCGCGACGCCCGCGGCCGTGACGTCGATGTCCGAGGCGTCGAGACGGGCCAAGACGGTCGCCAGCGCCCGCCCGTCCACGTCGCCGACGGCGAGCAACGCCGTCTGTGACCCGCTGTCGGCGTACATCTCGGACTCGCCGACGGCGAGGAGGGCGTCGCCGTCGCCGTCGAAACCGACGCCGCGTTCGACGGTGACGCGAGCGTCGCGGTCGGTCGTCGTGCGCGCCGGCAGGTCGTCGACGAAGCGGCGGAGCGCGGCGGCGACGGCGTCGTCGGACGAGTCGCCGTTCGGGGCTTCGATATCGAGCGTCGCGGCGGCGGCCCGGAAGTTGACGACGCCCGCTCGAAGCGCGTCGAGCAGGAAGGGTCGCTCGCGGACGGCCTCGCGCGTCGCTTCGGCGATGGACATATCCGCCGACTGCGACCGGTCGGCGGATAAACGCGCCGACTCTCGACCTGTCGGGGTGATTACAGAAGTGTGATTCAGCGTACAGTTATGAGAGTCGAACCACTGTCCCGAAACGCGGCGGGCGACACTCCCCCCCGTCGACCCCCGCCGACGCTTCTCGGCCCGCCCACGGTCGGAATCAAAGTCTGTTTATCCGGGTCGGCGCCTACATGACCTACGAATGACTGACGTCAGCGTTATCGGATGCGGCCACATGGGGAGCGCCCTCGTCAAGGGCCTCTCGCGGGTCGACACCCACCGGGTGACGGCGTGTGACCGGAACCACGACACTCTGGAGGCACTCGACCCGTACTGTGCGCAGACGACGACGGACGTCGCGGAGGCGGCGACTGCCGACGTGGTAATCGTCGCCGTCAAGCCCAACTCCATCGAGTCGGTGCTCGACGACCTGGACCTGCCGGCGTCGACGACGCTGGTCTCCGTCGCGGCGGGCGTCCCCCGGTCGTTCCTCCAGCGACACACGGACGCGACGGTGGTTCGCGTCATGCCGAATATGGCGGCGGAGACGGGCAACATGGCCGCCGCCGTCGCGTGGGACGACCCGGACGACGCCGTCGCCGGCCTCCTCGACGACTTGGGCGAGTACGTCGTCGTCGACGAGGACCAGATGGACGTGGCGACGGCGCTCAACGGGAGCGGTCCCGCCTTCGTCTACTACTTCATCCAGTCGATGCAGAATGCCGCTGTCGCGGAGGGCTTGGACCCTGATGCCGCCGAGACGCTCGCGGCCCAGACGTTCAAGGGGGCCGCCGAGACGGTGCTTCGGGCCGACGAGGACGTGGCGGAACTCATCGACGCCGTCTGCTCCGAGGGCGGCACGACCATCGAGGGGATGGAGGTCCTGTGGGACAGCGACGTGGAATCGGTCGTGGGCGAGACGCTGGGCGCCGCGGCAGAGCGCTCGCGGGAACTCGCCGGAGACTTCGACGATGAGTGAAGAGGAGGCGGTGACCCAGGCGGAGATAGAGCGGACCCGCCAACTCGCCGCGGACGCCGAACGCGTCGTCGTGAAGGCCGGCACCAACTCGCTCACGGACGACGACTCCAACCTCGACGACGAGAAACTCGACAAACTCGTCGACGACATCGAGGACCTCCTCTCGCGCGGGAAGGAGGTCATCCTCGTCTCCTCGGGCGCCATCGGCGCCGGGAAAGGGCGAGTGGGCTACCCCCAAGAGACCGTCGAGGAGTCCCAGGCGCTGTCGACGGTGGGCCAGAGCCACCTGATGCGACGCTACACGGAGAGTTTCGAGCGCTACGGGCGCACCGTCTCCCAGATTCTGCTGACCGACCACGACCTCGGCAACCCCGAACGGTTCACCAACTTCCGCAACACCATCGAGACCCTACTGGACTGGGGCGTCGTCCCCATCATCAACGAGAACGACGCGGTGGCGACCGAGGAGATTCGCATCGGCGACAACGACATGCTGTCGGCCTCGGTCGCTGTCGGCGTCGACGTCGACTTGCTGGTGACGCTCACCGACGTGGACGCCATCTACACCGGCAACCCGAAGCGCGACCCGGACGCGGAGCGCATCGAGGCCATCGGGCGCAACTACGGTCACGTGCAGGAACTCATCGCCGGCGCGTCGAGCGAGGGCGTCGGCTTCGGCGGCATCGAGACGAAGGTGCAGGGCGCTCGCGACGCCAGCGAGCACGGCATCCCGGCCATCATCGCCGGGTCAGCGGAGCCGGACGTGCTGGAACGAATCGCTACTGGCAAATCCGTGGGGACGATATTCATCCCTGTGAACGGTGTCATCGATGACTGAACGAGCCACAGAGGAGAAGGTCGCGGAGGCACAGACCGCGGCGCTGGAGTTGGCGAAAGCCGACGACGAGGTGCGAAGCGCCGCCTTACACGACATCGCGGACGCCATCGAGGACGCGGAGGCGCGTATCCTCGAGGCCAACGAGAAAGACGTCGCCGAGGGCGAGGAGATGCTCGAAGCCGGCGAGTACAGTCGCGCACTCGTCGACCGTCTCGAACTCTCGCCGTCGAAACTCGAGAGCATCGCGGAGATGGTCCGGAGCGTCGCCGAACAGGACGACCCCCTCGGGCGGACGCTCTCGGCCCGCCGTCTCGACGAGGACCTCGAACTCTACAAGGTGGGCGTCCCCATCGGCGTCATCGGCACCGTCTTCGAGTCCCGCCCCGACGCGCTGGTCCAAATCGCCGCCCTGAGCCTCAAGTCGGGCAACGCGGTGATTCTCAAGGGCGGCAGCGAGGCCAGCCACTCGAATCGCGTCCTCTACGAAATCATCCGCGACGCGACGGCGGACCTGGACGTGCCCGAGGGCTGGGCCCAACTCATCGAGGCTCGCGAGGACGTCAACACCATGCTCGACATGGACGACGCCATCGACCTCCTGATGCCCCGCGGGAGCTCCGAGTTCGTCAGCTACATCCAGGACAACACCCAGATTCCCGTCCTCGGGCACACGGAGGGTATCTGTCACGTCTTCGTCGACCGCGAGGCCGACCTCTCGATGGCCGAGGACGTCGCCTTCGACGCGAAGGTGCAGTACCCCGCGGTCTGCAACGCCGTGGAGACCCTGCTGGTCCACGAGGCCGTCGCCGAGGACTTCCTCCCCGAGATAGTGGAGCGCTACCGCGAGGCCGACGTCACCCTGCGCGGCGACGCCGCCACCCGCCAAATCGTGGACCTCGACCCCGCGACCGACGACGACTGGGACACGGAGTACGGCGACCTGGAACTCTCGATCAAGGTGGTCGACTCGCTCGCTACCGCTATCGATCACATCAACACCCACGGCTCGAAACACACCGAGTCCATCCTGACCGAGGACGCCGACCGCGCGAGCACGTTCATGCGGAGCATCGACGCGGCGAGCGTCTTCCACAACGCCTCGACGCGCTTCGCGGACGGCTACCGCTACGGCCTCGGCGCCGAAGTCGGCATCAGCACGGGCAAGATTCACGCCCGCGGCCCCGTCGGCCTCGAAGGCCTCACCACCTACAAGTACTACCTGGAGGGCGACGGCCAGCTCGTCGCCACCTACTCCGGCGAGAACGCGAAGCCCTACCGCCACGAGGAGTTCGCGGGCGAGTGGGTTCCCGGCCACCTCGCCGAGGAGTGAGGCAATTCGGGCGCGGACGCCCCGAATCCCTCGATAGCGTGGCTAGACCCTCATTTTAACACCTCCCTTGCCAATTGGTAGCTCGGTATGTCCGACCCGGGTCTCACCAGCGTCGTTCGGCGGGCGAGCGTGTTCGAGTCCGAAGCCGAAGCGCAGCGCACCATCGACGCGACGCTTCGTGCGCTCGCGGCGTGTCTCACACAGGACGAGCGCCGCGAGGTGGCGTCGTGGCTCGGCGACCGCTACGCGTCGGCCGTCCGCGAGATGGACAGCACCGACCCGACGCCGCCGAGCGTCGACGAGTTCGTCGACCGGGTGCGCTCGGACGCCGAGGTGGACAGCCCGCGCCCGAAAATTCGAGTGGCGCTTGCGGGCCTGCGCACCGTCATCGGGCCCGAGGCGTTCGCCGACCTCCGCGCGCAACTCCCGCCGGCGTACGGGTCGCTGTTCGACCCCGCGTCGGTCGAACCGGGGGCGACGTTCGTCGATATCGTCGCCGACGCCGGCGCGTTCGAACGCGACATCGCGGAGTCCGCCGCTCGCGCGACGCTGACGGTGCTCGGCTATCGACTCGCGGAGGGGGAAGCCACGGACGTGGCGCCCTACCTACGTGGCGACGCCTCGGCGTGGCTCTCCCGACGAGCGACCAACGACGCGGGGACGTTCGGCGCCGACGGGTTCGTCGACCGAGTCGCCGACAGAACCGGCGCGTCCGAGGGGCGCGCCCGCGAGTACGTGTCGGCCGTCGGCGACGCGCTCGCGGAATCCGTGCCCGAACGCGAGCGAGAGCGGGCCGCGGCCCAACTGCCCGATAGTTACGAGCCGCTACTCGATTTGCGGGTGTGAGACAGCGCAGTTACCGCAGTAAGGCGACGAGCGCGACGAGGACGGCGCCCACGACGACGCCGGCACCGATGAGGACCGCCGGGGTCTGAACGGCGTTGGCGACGCTGATGGCGACGGCGATTGCGAGCAGGCCGAGACCGAGCACGGGCAGCGTCCGTCGACTGGGGAGGACGCCCGCGAGGCGGTCGGTGAGCGGTGGTTTCGACGGGCCGGTGTCCTCGGTCTGGGGCGTCGAGAGCGTCTCGTCGACGTCGACCGACTGGTCGTCCGTCTCGGGTTCGACCGTCACCTCGATTTCGACCGTCTCGGAGCCGTAGCCAGTGGCGATTTGGAGCGTCCCCGTCACGGGCGAGTCGACGGATTCGACGCCGATGGGGACCGAATGCGTCGCACCTTGCTCGACGAAGATATTGCCGTCGGAGTCGACACGTGCCACGGCCGAGAGGGCATCGTCGGCGTGGACGTGAGCGTGGACGGCTTCACCGTGATTGCGGAGTTCGAGGGAGAACGACCGGTCGATGGTGAACTCGGCAGGCGCCTCCACGGTGTGAAGCGCTCCACGGTTTAACTCGACGAGCAAGACCGGAGTCACACACGGGAGTCACACCGAGGGACGAAAAAACTTCAGGCCGAACGCCGGGTCGTCGGCGCGTCCCGCGTCATTCTTCGTCGCGCATGTCCGGCGGCAGGAGGTTCGGGATGCCGTCCTCGATGGGGTACACCTCGCCCGTGGTGGTTCCGATGAGGCGGCCTTCGACGATTTCCTCGCCGTCTCGCTCCTCGACTTCGAGTTCGAGGTCGCTCTTGTCGAGCGGGTCACAGAGGATTTCCATTAGGGATTCCTTCATTGGACGGGAGGTGGCGGCGGGCCGATAAAAATCCACGGGTCCGGCGCGACTCAGGCGCGCCAGATTGCCGTCACGACGCGGTCGTCTCGTTCGACCGTCTCGTACGCGAACCCCCGGTCGTCGAGGCGGGGGAACAGGTGCTGTGGAACGCGGTCGTTCACCTGCACGACGACGCCGTCGTCGAGGTCTGCGGTGGTTTCGAGCGTCTGTTTCAGCGGCTCCGGCGGCGGCAGTTCCCGCACGTCGAGGACCTCACGGGAGTCGGTCGCCGGGGCGTTCGTCTCGGCCAAGAGGGTATCGACGCCTGACATACATACTTGTTGAACGGGGTGCACCGAGGGGGTTGCCCCGAACACGTTCGCCCCGAGTTTCGTCCGGGACGAGGTTCTTGGTGGTGGCGACAGGACTCCTGCTATGGAATCAGTCACCGTCTCGCGGACGATAGCCGCACCGAGAGAGGTCGTACAGTCGGCGATGGAGGACGTAGAGACGTTCATGCTCGCCGCGGGTTTCGATGACGTGACCGTGGAGGGCGACCGCATCGACCTCGAAAACCGGGTGGGCATCGCGACCATCGAACTGACGCTCGAACGCGTCGACGTTCAGGACGCCGTCCTCGCGTACGAACAGCGCGACGGCATCTTCGAGTCGATGCGCACCGTCTATCGGCTCGACGACGCGGGCGAGGCCGGAACCACCGTCAAGGCGACGACGGACTTCGCCCTCGACGTGGCGCTCGTGGGCGACCTGCTCGATTCGACGGTCATCCGCCGCCAGCGCCGCAAAGAGCTCGACGCACAGTTCGACTACCTCGAATCGGCGGCGGACTGACGTTCTGACAAAAACGAACGTGTTCGGGGGACGATTTGGGGGTGAGCGTCCCTAATCACTCTCTATGAGCCAATCCGATAGCACCCTCCACGACACGTCGTGGTCGGCGAACCTCGAAGGTCCCGAACACGCCGCCAGTCGCGACCTGTTGGTGGAACAGGCAATCGAGGCCGTCGAACAGACGGCCCCGGGCAACCACGTCAATCTCGTCACGCACGCCGACCACGGTCACCCGGAGACGTACCTCTATCCGACGCTCCGAGAGACGTTCGAGGACGTGACCCTCGAGTACGTCGACCAGTGTGGGTGTGGCGGATACGTCACTCGCGTTCACGTCTGACCATGCACGCCAACGTCGACACGGACCGACGGCCGTTCGTGCTCGTGTGGGAACTGACGCGAGCGTGTGAGCTGACGTGCAAGCACTGCCGGGCCGACGCCCAACCGGACCGCCACCCCGACGAACTCACGACCGAGGAGGGGAAGGCACTCCTCGACGAGGCGCGAGCGTTCGGCGAGAACCAACTGGTCGTCCTCTCGGGCGGCGACCCACTTGTCCGCGACGACACCGTCGAACTCGTCGAGTACGGGGCGGACCGTGGCCTCCTGATGACGCTGACGCCGAGCGGAACGGCGTCGCTGACGCCCGACCGCGTCTCGGCGCTCGCCGACGCGGGGGCGCGTCGCCTCGCGCTGAGCATCGACGGTGGCTCGCGCGCCACACACGACGAGTTCCGCGGCGAACCCGGAAGTTTCGATTCGACGCTCCGCGCGGCGCGTGCGGCCCACGACGCCGGCCTCCCCCTCCAGATAAACACGACCGTCTGCGCCCAGACGGTCGACGACCTCCCGGCGATTCGCGAGTTGGTCTCCGACCTCGGTGCGGTGCTCTGGTCGGTGTTCTTCCTCGTGCCCGTCGGCCGCGGGGCCGTCCTCGACTCCATCGACCCGGACCGCGCCGAAGACGTGATGGCGTGGCTGGCGGCGGTCGAAGACGACGCCTCCTTCGGAGTCAAGACCACGGAAGCACCCCACTACCGGCGGGTCGCGCTCCAAGAGCGACAGGGAGACGGCGCCGACGCCGCCGCCGACGCCATCGGTCGCCGGACGGGAATCACGGCCGGCGACGGCTTCGCGTTCGTCAGCCACGTCGGCGACGTGTACCCCTCCGGGTTCCTCCCGGAGTCGGCGGGGAACGTCCGCGAACAGGGGCTGGTCGAGACGTATCGCGACGCGGACCTGTTCACCAGCCTCCGTGACCCCGACGCGCTCCGCGGGAAATGTGGCGCGTGCGAGTATCGCGGCGTCTGCGGCGGGAGTCGGTCGCGCGCGTACGCCACGACGGGCGACCCGCTGGCGAGCGACCCGCTCTGTGCGTACGTCCCCGAGGAGTACGACGGACCGCTCCCGGACGGTCGAACGCCGGTCTCGGGCGACTGAGCCATGCCATCACAACGTTGCGCCGAGCGCGGCGATAGTCCCACGGCGGACGACTTTCCCGCCCGCCTCCGTCGGAGTGGCGTCGCCGTCGCGGAGCGAGAACTGGCGACGGCGCTGACGGCGCTCGACGGACTGACGCCGGCCCAGCGCCGGACCGTCGCCTGCATGGCGCATCGAATCGCCGCCGGCGTCCTCGACCCGGCGCGAGCGGCGGCCGACGACGACCCTGCGGTCGCGCGACTGTTCGACCCGGAACATATTCGGGAGAGAGAGTAGGGCGTCCCGAGCTGTACCTGCAGCTATGTCACTCATCCCGCGCCCCGGTTCAAACGACGACGACGGGTTCGACGACTACGACGCCTTCGTCCCCGAACACGTTCCCGAACCAGGCCCGTTTCTCGACGGGCACGACGTGTTGGAGGGACGCGACCACGCCGCGTTCCACCGACTCACGCGACAGCTGTTCGAGGAGCGCACCGTCTACGACGTGACCTTCGGCTACAACCTCGCGCGCCTGAACCTCGACGCGCGGCATCCGAACGCGGGGTACCGCTACGCCGTCGACGCGGACGACTCGAACGTCCTCCGCGCGGAGTTCACGCCGACGACGGAGTTCTGCCCGCAGAGCGACACGCTGGCGACGGCGTCGTTCCGCGCGTGGAACGCCGACGACGCGACCCACGAGTTCGACGTCGTTCGCGTCCGCGTCGCGCCCATGCACGGTGCGAGCACGCGCATCAACGCCCGCCTCACGGACTTGGAGTCGACGTATCAGGAGACGGGCGAGATACCGGAGGACGGTGAGTCGGCGGACGCGTCGAGTCCCTTCTAAGACTGGTCGGCGTCGACGCCGCCCGTCGCCGCGCGGCGGAGCGACCCGGGCGCGTGTCGCCACACGACCAGCGCGACGTTCACGGTGAACACCGCGAGGCCGAACGCGAGGGCGCCGCCGCCGAGCGTCCGAACCGCAGCCTGACTGGCCCACTCGCCGGCGACGAGGAGCGCACCCCCGCCAGCGACGAGGGCGAGGTCCGCCGTTTCGAGGCGGTCGTCGTACAGGTCGTCTATCATGGGCACCTCCTCGAAGCCCAGTCGGTCGCTGTACCGGTGGACCCAGACGAGGAAGGGGACGATGTGATACAGCGTCCCGACGAGGACGAGGACGAAGACCATCGCGAGGAGGTGGGCCGTGCCCGGCGCCCCGAACGTCGCGTCAGCGGCGAGGGGGTCACGGAGCCACGCCGGCCCCGTCAGGAGCGCCCAGAGCGCCAGCACGGGCACGAGAAGCCCGTAGCGAGTCAGCATCGGCGTCCACTCGACGCGGGCGTCGCGGAGTCGACGCCCAAGGACGACGACGACGGCGAGGACGCCCGCGAGGAGGAGTGCGGCGCCGAGGCGGGCGAGTGACGCGGCGCCGAGGAGTCGACCGGCCGCGAGCACGACGACACCAATCGGATAGACCACCATCTCTGCACGCTGGAGCGCCCGGTCGGTGTCGTCGAGGTCGGTCTGGCCGAACATGGTGACGAGTTGGTAGAGCGCGCCGAAGACGGTGGTGAGGACGGCGCCGAAGAGAGCGAGGGTGGCGTGGGCGCTGACGACGGCACCGCGGGGCACTGCGGGGGCGAGAAACGGCACCACGAGGTCGACGGCCAAGCCGAGGCCGAGCGTCGTCAGCGCGACGAAGAAGGCGAGTGCGACAGCGAAGTGGCGTTCGGTCACGTCGAGCGGACGGCTGGCGGCGAGCGTCCGCCCCACGTTGTAGGCGAGCACCCAGAAGCCGGCGAGGACGAGGCCCCCGAAGACGGGGAGCGCCACGAGTCGGCCGGTCAGGAGGGCGGCGACGAAGCCGAGCAGTCCGCCGGTGAGGAGCCACAGCTGGGCGCTCGCGAGCCGTCGGGAGTGCAGCGCCGTCCCCGACCAGACGGGGACGAACTGCGTCATCGCGCCCGCGATGGTGAGACAGACGAAGCCCACGAGCAGTAGGTGGAGGTGAGCGAGGCGTGCGAACCCAGGGACGGACCAGAGGGTGTCGACGACGCCGAGGGCCGCGCCGGCGAGCAGGAACCCCAGCGCGACGACGAAGTGTCTGAGCGGGATTTCGAGCGGCGGCTGGCTGGACGTGTCCACGTCGCTGGGAACGGCGGCCATATCTGGATATAAAGGACCGGTCGCCCTGAGTCTCGCGGCGAACGTGTTCGGGGTCGTGTGGAGCGCGTCGGCGACACCGCCCGAACCGGGTTTTTAATACGTGGGACGTTTGAGTGCCGGATATGCCAACCGCCGAAGTTTCGCTCCCGGACGACGTGGACATCGAGATTCGACAGCTCATCGAGGAAGGCGAGTTCATCAACCGCGACCAGGCCGTCGAGGAACTCCTGTCGCTCGGCGTGTCGGCCTACACGACCGAGGAGTCGACGAGTCAGGTCGCGGACGAAGACCTGTTCACGCAGGTCGTTGAGGACCAGCAAGACCCAGCAATGCGGAACGAAGGCGGCGACGACGAACGCACGCTGTAAGCGCTACTCGGCAAGCAGATTCGCGGACATCGCGTCGAACTGCTCGCGTTCGTCCGCCCAGAACGAGCGCAGGTCGCCGATTGGCTGGTTGACTGGTTCGGCTATCTCCGAGTGTGTCTCGTATTCCTGACTCTGCTTGACCTCGTGGTAGGCGTCTCGGAAGGCCATCCCTCCTTTGACTTTCTGGTTGGCGGTGTAGGCGGCGAAGATGCCGTCGTCGATTTCGAAGTCGTCGGAGAGTTCGAGGCTCTCGACGAGTGGCGTGAGGATGTCGAGCGTCGCCCGAACGGTGTCGATACCCTCGATGAGGTGGCCCTTCGTCTGCTGGCTATCGCGGTTGTAGCCGCTCGGGAGTTTGCCGATGATTCGGCGGATGGCCTCCTTGCCGGCCGACACCTCCTCGGCTTTCGCCCGCGCGAGTTCGAGGATGTCGGGGTTGCGCTTCTGGGGCATGATGGAGCTGCCCGTCGTGTAGTCGTCAGCGAGTTCGAAGAACTGCTGGTCCTCGGAGAAGTTGATGACGTCCTCGGCCAGTTTCTGCACGTCGAGCATCACCAAATCGAGCGCCTGCAACAGTTGCAGTTCCTGCTTCCCGCGGTTCGAACAGTAGATGGGGTTGTGCTGTTTCTGCGAGAAGCCGAGGAGGTCGGTCGTCAGGTCGCGGTCGATATCGAGACTGGTACCGTACGACGCCGCGGCGCCCAGCGGGTTGCTGTCGATGACCCGATAGGTCGCACGGAGTGATTTCAGGTCGTCGATGAGCGCGTCGACGTAGCTCGACGCCCACAGCCCCGTGGAGGACGGCATCGCCTGTTGCTGGTGGGTGTAGCCCGGGATGAGCATGTTCTTCTCCTCGGCGAAGGTGCTGAGCGCGTCGATAAAGTCCAGCAGTCGGTGCGCCAGGTCGATGGTCGCGTCTTTCATGAACAGGCGCGTGTCGACGAAAATCTGGTCGTTGCGAGAGCGGGCGAGGTGCATCTTCTTGCCCGCCTCCGTTCGCTGGGTGACGCGTTCCTCGACGAACGTGTGGACGTCCTCACCCTCCACCTCGTCGGCCTCGTGATAGAGGTCGGTCAGGGCCGCGCGAAGTTCGTCGAGTTCGGTGTCGGTCACGAACCCCTGCCGGTTGAGCATCGTGACGTGGGCGAGGTTCGTCAGCACGTCGTACGGGAGAAACCGGTTCTCGAACTCCTTTGGCTCCATCGTGTACTGCAACGTCGCCTCGCTGGCCGAGTGCTCGGTGTTCTCCCAAAGCATGCACTCGCGTACCCGCAGACTGCACTAAAGGGTTTTGTACCGCCTCGGTCCGGGCGGCCAGCGGGTCAGACTGCCGTTTCCGACTGCCCCTTCAGGCCGAGGAACTCACGGACTTCGTCGGGCGTGGCTATCTCCCTGCCAGCGACTTCGCGCGTCAAGCGCACCATCTTCTCGACGAGTTCGGCGTTGCTCTCCGCGAGGCGCCCGCGTTCGAGAAAGAGGTTGTCTTCGAGGCCGACGCGGGCGTGTCCGCCCATCGACACCGCCTGCGTGCCGAGGGGGAACTCCTTGCGTCCGGCGCCGATAGCCGAGAAGGAGTAGTCGTCGCCGAACAGGTCGTCCGCGATGTCGACGAGGTGAGAGAGGTTCTTCGCCGACGCGCCGATGCCGCCGTGGATGCCCATCACGAACTGGATGTGAAGCGGCGTCGAGAGCAAGCCCCGGTCGACGAGGTGTTTCGCGTTGTAGAGGTGGCCCACGTCGTACACCTCGAGTTCGGGGACAGTGCCGTGCTCGTCAAAGATTGGGAGGATAGATTCGAGGTCCTCGAACGTGTTTCGGAAGACGTTGTCCCGAGAGGCTTCGAGGTGTTCCGGTTCCCAGTCGTATTCGAACTCGTCGAAAGCGTCGGCCATCTGGTAGAGGCCGAAGTTGATGGAACCCATGTTACAGGAGGCCATCTCGGGTTCGAGCGCTGGCACGACGGAGATGCGCTCCTCGACGGGCATCGTCGGGTTGCCCCCAGTCGTCGGTTGGACGATGGCGTCACATTCGGCTTCGACGGTTTCGGCCACCTGCCGGAACAGGTCGAGGTCGGTGACGGGTTCACCCGTCTCTTCGTCACGGACGTGTATGTGGACGATGCTCGCGCCCGCCTCCGCGGCGGCGATGGCCTCTGCCGCGATTTCCTCGGCGGTGATGGGGAGGTGTGGCGACATTGTCGGCGTGTGAATCGCCCCGGTCACCGCACACGAGATGATGGTCTTCTCGAAGTCGCGCATGCCCCATCGCACGGGGGAGACGACCATAGTAGTATGGCTCGACTCCCCGAACCCTCTTGGCTCGGGGTGGGGTACGCGGAGGTAATGGACCGACACGACATGGCCGTCGAGGCGGCCCGGGCGGGCGCCGACCTCGCCATGGAGCTGTTTCGGACGACTCTCGACGTGGAGACGAAGTCGTCGGCCACCGACTACGTCACCGAGGCCGACCGGGGCGCCCAACGACGCGTAATCGAGCGCATCGCCGAGGAGTTCCCCGAGGATGCCATCGTCGGCGAGGAGGGCGACCAGCGCTCGGAGCTGCGCCCCGGCGAGACGGCGTGGGTCGTCGACCCCATCGACGGCACGACGAACTACGTCCGCGGCCTGCCCATCTGGGTGACGAGCGTCGCGGCCGTCGAGGACGGTGAGACGGTGGCCGCCGCGAACGTCTGGCCGGCGCTCGACACGGAGTACCACGCGGGCACGCACGGCGTCACCTGCGACGGCGAGGCGGCGACGGTGAGCGAGGTGAGCGACATCGGGTCGAGCCTCGTCGCGCCGACGCTCCGCTACGACCGCGAGTACACGTACGCGGCGTTGCTCGATTCCATCTCGCCCGTCGTGGGCGATATTCGGCGCCTCGGCTCCGCGCAGGCGACGCTCTCACTCGTCGCCGACGGCCGTCTCGACGCCGCCGTAGGCCTCCTCGAAACGCACCCGTGGGACACCGTCGCCGGCGTCCACCTGATCGAACGCGCTGGGGGGCGAGTGACGGATTTGGACGGCAACCCGTGGACGCCGGCGAGTGAGGGTATCGTCGCCTCGAACGGCGATATTCACGAGGAGCTGCTCGCGGCGCTGCCCGAGTGAGAGGGGGTGTCGGCGCCGTTGGTCGCCTCAGAGAGAATCGCGTTCTGGCCCGAAGCTGCACGCAGCAACCCAGAATATTTCATTTAGTTGAGATTAGAACAGCAGTTATATGTTCCACACAAGTGAGAGAGTCTCAGACACTCGTGCCTACTGCGATCGTGACATAATCGAGAAATCCATCCAACCAAGGATATAGATCATTCTGAGGAGTAGGAATATTCGTATATATTTCATATTTAGTAATTAAACACATCAGTACCGGTATAAAACGATAACTAATAGAAGAGAACAGCATCGGACTCACATACTGAACGGGATCGGACCTTCCGTACGGTTTGAAGATTCGATGTCAGCAAGAATTTTCGCGGGGCTATCGACATCGTGCTCCGCCACGTACGGATGATTTCGGATTTCACTCGGAGCGTCGGTAGTCGCCTTGCCGGCGAACTTCGTCCCATATTTGTCTGCTTGCTCAACAAATGCATCGATAAGACTCAGATCAGACCGCGTCCCCTTTGAGAGATAGATTATATTATCTGTTTCAATATCAATCCCCGAGATATCCAGAAACTGCGAGCCAAGGGCCTCTTCCTTCCGTTGGGCGAACACGTCGATACAATAGTCAGTTTGTGGCTGAATCCGCTGTCCAACGGATTCGGTGAGCCGCTCTTTTGCCTCAAAAGCAATACTCGATATGAGTGATGGAGGACCGGCATGTCCGTTGGCTAATGGACTGTAATCGTCTTGGTTGAACACCTCCTCTGAGAGCAACTGGAAGGTAACTGAGTCCTCGGTGATGTCTAAGATACGATATGGTTGGAAAGTGCACTCCTGACTCTGAAACTTCTCAAATTCGTAGAGATTCTTTTCCGAATAAGCGAACCTTCCGATGTGCCCCTCTTGGCGGATTGGCTGTGGCTTCACATCAGTCCGTTCAGCCATCTGTAGACAGAAATTCTCAATTGAACGATTTTTGCATCCTCCTTCGATCTTTAGTTCGTCTTCGTACAGGTTTTTTGGTGGGTTGATGTAGATACAAGTGCTTGCTTGGTTGGCTTGCGATAGTAATACTGCCTCTTTGCCGAGGAGTCGATCAATCTGTTTGAAGATTGCTGCTGTACCTTTTTCAACGCTGACAAGGCTATCGAACAAGTCCTGGGGTTCGAATGAAGGAGCCGAATGACATATTGATCCACCCTCGGTAACCACCACATCTGGAGAGTATGTTTGAGCGATCTCGCCCCCTTTATCCGATATATTCCACCCGGTCATCACGACAACGGTGTGATTATCCACGAATTGTTGGAAGTTGCGCCGTTCGATCTCAGTCAGTCGTTCTTCGTCAATTGTCCCGTGAGAGGTAACGACTACATCGTATACTGAGCTTCCGTCTAAGAATTCCCTATAGAGCGTGGTGGCTTGATTCCCGAACTTTTTGAGAATCTCGTAGGCAACACTTCCGATCACAGATTCTGCCCCCACTGGGAGGGATGCATAAAATGTGTCCCAGGTTGCGATATCAACCGGCTCCCCGTCAACCGTGACTGCTACGTGCCCATCAATATCGTATGTGGTGTCGTCTGAACGAAATACCCGGGAAGACTGGTGAACGTCCTCGGATTCCAGCATCGACTGATACGGTTTAATAAAGCGTTCGTAGATATCAAGTCGATCAGCCAAAGACTCGGCAGGCCAATTAGTAGTCTCGATCCCGACGTCAGTAGCCACAGAAAGCAATTCCTCCTGAAACCGATTAAGATGGGAGAATTTGGCTTCTCCAAGGGAATGAAATTTAACACCAGTCATTTTTACCCATATATTAGACACATTTGTCATCTAATATGGATTAAATGTATCGGTTGCTACGATATTTTGAGCACTGCAACGAGTCTATTAATAACATATTTGCCAGAATTCTACTTCTATTGCTACTAGCCAATCTGTATTGAATGGCCATACTATTCTGAGTAAGTATCAACGACTGCATACTATGCACTCTGTATTCAGCGCGCACTCAGCAAACTATCAGCACCCGAAAATTCCAATGAATCTAGGGTAGAATTAATATATATTTGCGGCAACACGGATTGGGGCGATTCTCCAGATAATGACGACACCCCCGATACACGAAAACATATTACTCGCGCCGGATGCAGTTCGGAGCATGAGCCGAGAACGGGCACAGCAGACCGACGACGTCGTCTACCACCCCTCTCGGGAGTTCGTCGAGTCGACGAACGTCTGGGAGTTCATGCAGACCTACGACATCGACGACTACGACGAGTTGATAGCGCGCACCACCTCGCGCGTCGAGGGCGAACCGCGCTCCGGCGTGACGTGGTTCTGGGACGAACTCGTCGACTACCTCGACATTGAGTTCGACGAGGGGTACGACGCCGTCCGGAACGACGCCGAGGGCCCGCAGTTCACGCAGTGGTACCCCGGCGGGAAACTCAACGCCGCGCACAACACGGTTGACCGCTACGCGGCGGCCGACTCGGACCGCCGCAACACGGTCGCCTGCATCTGGGAGGGCGAACCCGGCGACGTGCGCGAGGTGACGTATCACGAACTCGCCAAGCAGTCCAACCGAGTGGCGAACTACCTCGAATCCCGAGGCGTCGGCACGGGCGACACCGTCGGCCTGTATATGCCGATGGTGCCCGAGGTGGTCTCGATTCTCTACGGCTGTTTCAAGGTGGGCGCGGTCGCCGTCCCCATCTTCTCCGGATTCGGCGTCGACGCCACCGCGACCCGCATCGGCGACGCGGAGTGTTCGGTGCTCTTCACGGGCGACGGGTTCTACCGCCGCGGCAGTCAGGTGACGCTGAAGGCGGCGGCCGACGACGCCATCGAACAGGCGGGCCACGTCGAACACACCGTCGTCTACGACCGTCTCGGCCTCGTGAGCGACAACGAGATTCCGTGGGACGACGACCGAGACGAGCGCTGGGCGAATGTCGTCGAGACGGCCGATGACGACTACGACACCAAGTCCCTGCCCGCGAATCAGGAGTCCATGCTCCTCTACTCCTCGGGGACGACGGGGAAACCGAAGGGCATCGTCCACACCCACGCCGGCGCCCTGATGCAGGCGGCCAAGGAGGTGTACTTCGGGATGGACCTCAAGCCCTCGGACCGCTTCTTCTGGGTGAGCGACATCGGCTGGATGATGGGTCCGTGGACGCTGATGGGCACGCACGCCCACGGCGGGACGGTGGTGATGTACGAGGGGGCGCCCGACCACCCCGAACCCGACCGCTTCTGGGAGCTCATCGACGACCACGGCGTCACGCAGTTCGGCATCTCGCCCACCGCGATTCGCGCGCTCCGCAAGCGTGGCGACGAGTGGGTCGAGGGTCACGACCTGTCCAGTCTCCGCTTGCTGGGGTCGACGGGCGAACCGTGGGACGCCGAGTCGTGGCTCTGGTTCCACGAGGAGGTCGGCGGCGGCGACACGCCCATCATCAACATCTCGGGCGGCACGGAGATAATGGGCTGTTTCCTGATGCCCATGCCCATCACGCCGCTCAAGCCCTGCACCCTCGGTGGGCCGGGCTTGGGGATGGACATCGACATCGTGGACCGCGAGGGCGACTCCATCGCCGACACGAACGACCGGGGCTTCCTCGTCGCCCGGGACTCCTGTCCCAGCATGACCAAGTCGCTCTGGAGCGGCGACGACCGATATCTGGAGGAGTACTGGAGTTCGTGGCCCGACCTCTGGGACCACGGCGACTGGGCACAGCAAGACGAAGACGGGTTCTGGTTCCTCCACGGCCGCGCCGACGACGCCCTCAACGTCGCGGGCCGGAAGGTCGGCCCCGCGGAAGTCGAGGGCGCGGCGATGGAACACGAGGCGGTGAATCAGGCCGCCGCCGTGGGCGCGCCCGACGACACGACGGGCACCGCCGTCGTCCTCTACGTCGTCCTCGAAGCCGACGCGACGGAGAGCGAGGACCTCCGCGAGGCAGTTCGCGATACCGTGGGCGCGGAACTCGGCAAGCCCTTCCGCCCGCGCGAAGTGCTGTTCGTCGATGCCTTCCCCAAGACCCAGAGCGGGAAGATAATCCGCCGCGCCATCGAAGCCGTCTACCGCGGCGAGGAACTCGGCGACATGAGCAGCATCGAGAACCCCGACGTGTTGGACGACATCGAGGACGCGCGGTAGGGGACGTACACTGTCGGCTGTGACTGATTCGAGGACTTCGGCACCCGGGGATGCCGACGTTCTGTATCGACGTACAGCCGACAGTATTAGTCTCGCCGCGACGTTGGGGAGACGATGACTGACGACCGCCAGCGATTCTCGTTCGCGTACCGCCCGGGCGACATCACGTGCCGACCGGGGTGTGTGACCGACCTCGACGCGACGATGGCGCGCCACGACTGGGACCGCGCGCTCGTCGTCTGCGGGCAGACCGTGGGCTCGACGCCCGCGGTGATGGACCCGATTCGCGACGGCCTCGGCGACCGCCTCGCGGGCGTCTTCGCGGAGACGACGCCCGAGAAGTACCTCGGCACCGCCATCGAGGGGGTCGAACGCGCCCGCGAGGTCGACGCCGACGTTCTCGTCGCCGTCGGCGGCGGGAGCTCGCTCGACGTGGCGAAGGTGATGGCGACGCTGACGACCCACGACGCCGACCCGCGGGCGGTTGGCGAGCGAGCGGTCGCGGACGCCTCGCTCTCGGTCGCAGCGGGCGACCCGCTCCCCGTCGTCGCCGTCCCGACGACGCTCGCGGGCGCCGACCTCTCGACCGTCGCGGGCGTGACGTTCGCCCTCGGCCCCGACGCCGACCGGCCGGCGAGTGGCGGCGTCGGCGACGAACGCCTGATGCCGCGAGCGCTCTACTACGACGCCGACCTGTTTCGGACGACGCCCACGAACGTCCTGACTGCCTCGGCGATGAACGGCTTCGACAAGGGGGTCGAGGCGCTCTACACCCGCAACTCGACGCCGGTCACCGACGGCACCGCCGCTCGCGGGCTTCGCCTGTTGCGCTCGGGCCTACCGACGCTCCGCGACGACCAGATGGACGCTGACCGACTCGACGACGTGCTCGCGGGCATCGTCTGCGTGCAGTACGGCGTCTCGACGCCCGGCGCGTACAAACTATCCATCATTCACGCCTTCGGTCACGGCCTCTCGCGCACCGCCGACGTACATCAGGGCGCCGTCCACGGGGTCGTCGCCCCGCACGTCCTGCGCTATCTCTTCGAGAACGTCGACGGCCGGCGCGACCTGTTGGCGGAGGCACTCGGCGTCGACGCGTCTGAGGGCGACGTGGCCGAGGGCGTCGTGGCGGCGGTAGCGGAGGTTCGCGACGCGTTGGGACTCCCCGACAGCCTGCGGACTCTCGACGGCGTGACGCGGGCGGACTTGGACGATATCGCGACACGGACCGTCGAGGACTCGCTGATGGGGACGGTGCCGACGAATCTGGACCCGACGGTCGAGGACGTTCGTGGCGTCCTCGACGCGGCGTGGTAGTCGTCCGTCGAGAAGGGTGACGCGGTCGACGGTCGCGACTCGGGGACGACCGACAGAATCAGCGCGGGCCGAAGCTCTCGGCCTGCAGGTCGTCGACGCCGACGGCGTCGGCGACGGTCTTGGCGTCGCGGACGAACGACTCGAAGCCGAAGACGTAGACGGTGGCGTCGCCGGCCGCGGCGAGGGTGTCGGCGGCTTCGTCGAGCGAACTGACAAGGAGGACCGTCGCGCCCGCCGATTCGAGGGCGTCGAGGCGGTCCCGGTGCGGCGGTTCCTCGCCCCAGAAGACGACGGTGGCGTCGTGGTCGGCGCGGGTCGCACGCTCGGCGATGCCGACCGCCGGGCCGATGCCCGGGCCCTCGGCGACGACGATGGCGTCACCGTCGCCCGTGTACTGTACGTCGCCGAACGGCCCCTCTATCTCGACCGTGTCGCCGGGTTCGCGTTCGGCCAGCCACGGCGCGAGCGTTCCCTCGGGGACGTACTCGACGGTTATCTCCATCGTCTCCTCGGTGTCGGGCGAGGAGAGCGTGTAGTAGCCGGTCTCTTCGACGCCGTCGACGGTGGCGCGGACGAGGACGAACTGTCCGGGGTCGGCGTCGAACCCCTCGGGCGTCTCGAGTTCGAGCGCGACCGTTCGGGTGCCGACCTCCTCGATAGCGGTGACGGTGGTCTGGGTCATACCAATCTGTGGGGGGCGCCGGGGGATAAACCTTCGATGCGTCGTTCGGCTCCGGGCTACCAATCTATAAGGTGACAACGTCCCATGGCCGTCCTGAATGCACGACACGGTACTTTCGAGCGAGACGCGTACGGTCGTCTCGCCGGGACGGATGGAACTCGGTGCCGGCGCGGTCGAAACGGTCGGCGAGCACGCGACCCGCTACGGCGACACGGCCCTCGTCGTCGCCACGGAGCAGATCTTCGAGTTCCACGGCGACACGGTCGTCGACCGGCTCGAAGCCGCCGGCGTCGACAGCGTCGTCTACACCGACGTGCGCCCCGATCCGACCGTCGAGAACATCGAGAGCGCCCACGCCCTGTACGAGGAACACGACTGCGACCTCATCGTCACGCTCGGCGGGGGGTCCTCCATCGACACCGGCAAAGGAGTCGGCATCCTCGCCGCCAACGACGGCTCGATTCGCGACTTCGGCGTCGACCGCGCCGGCTACGAGGGCGTCCCCAACCCCATCCCGCCGCTCGTCGCCGTCAACACGACGGCCGGGACGGGCAGCGAAGCGACGCGCTCGGTCGTCGTCAGCGACGAGTCCACGTCGACGAAGTTCCTCATCGTCTCCGCGAACGTCGTCCCCGACGTGGCCATCGAGGACCCGGAACTCACCGTCTCGCTCCCCAAGAGCCACACCGCCTTCACGGGAATCGACGCACTCACCCACGCCATCGAGGCGTACGTCTCGGTCAAGTCCTACAGCGTCCCCGACGGCTACGCCGAGGAGGCGATGGAGCGCATCGTCCGCTCGCTCCCCGTCGCGTGGGCCAACGGCGACAACCTCGACGCCCGCGCCGACGTGATGGTCGGCCAGCTGCAGGCGGGACAGGCCTTCACGAACGCCTCCGTCGCCCTCGTCCACGGCCTCGCTCGTCCGCTCGGCGCCCAACTCCACATCCCCCACGGCCTCGCGAACGGCCTCATCCTCCCCTACGTCGTCGAGTTCTCGTCGGCGGCCGCGCCGGAGAAGTACGCCGAAATCGCGCGCATCCTCGGCGTCACCGATGCCCGCACGCCGACGCGTGAGGCCGCCGACGCCGCCGCCGAGGGAATCCTCCGCCTCTGTGAAGACGTGGACCTCACGGGGTATCTCGACGACTTCGGCGAGGTGCCCAGCCGCGACGAGTACCTCGACGTGGTCGACGAGATGGTCCAGGACGCCATCGACTCCGGGTCACCCGACAACAACCCCCGAAAACCCACCCGTGACGAACTCGCCGACCTCTACGTCACCATCTACGACGACGCGCTGGCGCCGGACAGTCCGCGCCGCTCCTGACCCAACGTGCCCTCCACGGCCACCCTGTTCGGCGGCGTCATGCTCGCTATCGGCCTGTTCGTCACGCTCGTCAGCCTGCGCTACGTCTGGCGGGCGAGCGCTCTCCTGCGAGCGACGCCCGTCTCGCGAATCGAAGACGCCGCGGACGGGGCGCTCGTGCGCGTCTCGGGGACCGTCGAAGCGACCGGCGAGACGGTTTCGGCGCCGTTCAGCGGCATCGACTGCGTCGCACTCCGGACGACGGTCACGGAGCGTCGACTCGGCTCCTACCTCCTGCCGACCGACGTGACGATTCACGAACCGACCCAGAGCGTCGACTTCGCGGTGCGAACACCCCACGCCGCGGTCCCGATAGACGCGCCGCGTCGGACCGTATCGCTCGACCGCGTGACCGTCGCGACGGTCGCCCCCGACGACTCGCCGCCCGAACGCATCGCCCAGTACGTGCGCGAGACGCCCGAAATATCGGCCGAGCCGTGGTCGCTACCGGCGCCCGTGTCGTCTCTCGCCCGCGCCCTCTCACTCGGGCGGCGACGCTACAACGAACATCGAGCGTGTCCGGGCGACGACGTGACCGTGGTCGGCCGCGTCGACGGCGGGAGCGTTAGCCCCCTCGTCGTCGCCACCGATACGCCGATGCGGGCGCTCGTCGGGACGGCGACGACGTCGCTCGCGGGGCTTCTCGTCGGCGTCGTCGGCCTCGCACTCGGGTGCTGGCTGGTGGTCGCCGGGTGAGTCGTGGATGCTGTCGACCTCTGTACCCAGTGTCGTCAGGACTCGCGCCACTTGTGGCCACACTCCACACAGGTGAACAGCCGAACCTCGTACGAGCCACCCGGCTTCGGCAGCATCTCGTAGTAGGCCTGGTCGCCGTCGCAGTCGTCGGCCGGACAGGGCTCCTGCATCGTCTCGGTCGCGTCCTGCGTCGCGTCGGCTACGTCGGGTGCCCCGTCGTCCTGCTGTCCGTCTCGAACCGCCATCGCCGCTTCCGCTTGCGCGTCTCGCGGCTCCTCGTTCGCACAGGAGCGACACAGCCACGTGTCCCCCTCCGTGTGCATCATCGACCCGCACTCGTCACAGAATCGCATATACGCAGGTAGAGACGGGTGGCGGATATATGTGTTAACTTCCGGTTCGTCGTGGATGTCGCGCGTCCGCCGACCAGTACCACGGCCCGTCTTCGGCGGCGGGCAACACCGGAACGGCCGATATTAGGGGGCGTCGCCGTCGGGCGGGTCGGCGTCGACCGGTCCCGAGAGCGTCTCGTCGGAACGTCCACGGAGGCCAACCTTGTCGAACTTCCCCGTCGCCGTCTTCGGGAGCGACCCGACGAACTCGAAGCGGTCCGGCACCCACCAGTCCGGGTAGCGGTCGCTGAGGCGGGCACGCAGGGCGTCCCGAAGCGCCGCACGGTCCGTCGCGTCGGCGACGAGGTAGGCGACCGGGCGCTCCCCCCAGCGCTCGTGGGGGACGCCGACGACGGCCGCCTCGCCCACCGCGTCGTGGTCCATGATGGCGGTTTCGAGCGCCTGCGAGGATATCCACTCGCCCCCGGAGTTGATGACGTCGGCCGCGCGGTCGACGAGTTCGACGTAGCCGTCGGCGTCGACGGTCACCACGTCGCCGGTGCGGAGCCACGACCCCTCGAAGGCGTCGGGGTCGGCACCGTCGTAATACTCGGTGGTGACCCACGGCCCGCGGACGAGGAGTTCGCCCATCGACTCGCCGTCGTGGGGGACGGTGTCGCCGTCATCGTCGACGACCCGAAATTCGAGGCCGGGGAGAATCAGCCCCTGTTTCGCTCGCTTGCCCAATCGCGTCTCCGCGTCGGCGTCGCGCAGGTCCGGTTTGAGGTGGGAGACGGCGCCGACGGGAGCCGTCTCGGTCATGCCCCACCCGTGGACCACCTCGACGCCGTACTCGTCGTACGCCCGAATCAGGCGCGTCGGCGGGGCGGCGCCGCCGACGACGATTCGCTCCAGCGAGAAGAGGTCGGCGTCGTGTGTCTGGAGGTAATCGAGGACGCCCAGCCAGACGGTGGGGACGCCCGCGGTGAGCGTGACGCCCTCTTCCTCGACGAGGGTCACGAGGTCTTCGGGGTCGGGCGAGGGGCCGGGGTAGACGTGTTTCGCGCCCGCTGCCGTCGCGGCGTAGGGAAGCCCCCACGCGTTGATGTGGAACATCGGGACGACGGGCATCACCACGTCGGCGTCGGCGATATCCAGGCCCATCGGCGTCTGAATCGCCATGGTGTGACTCCAGAGCATCCGCTGGGAGTAGGCGACGCCCTTCGGGTCACCTGTCGTCCCCGAGGAGTAACAGAGGCCAGCGGGGTCGTCGCCGGCGAGGTCGGGGTAGTCGATGGCGGCGTCGTGGCCGGCGAGGAAGTCCTCGATACCCGTCACCGACTCGAACGGGAGGTCGGGCGCGTCCGTGCCGACGACCACGACGCGGTCGACGCTCTCGAAGGCGTCGGGGTCGTAGGCGTCGACCAGCGTGTCCGCGAGCGACGCGTCGACGATGAGGAGGCGGTCGCCCGCGGCCGAGACGACCCGTTGGATGTCCTCCGCGGGGAGCAGGGGGTTGATCGTGTGTAACTGCGCGCCAAGATTCGGGACGGCGAAGTAGGCCTCGGCGTGGCGGTCGTGATTCCAGCAGAGGGTTCCCACGCGGTCACCGCGGTCGATGCCGGCCGCGCGGAGGGCGCTCGCCAGTCGGTCGACACGGTCGGTGTACGTCGCGTACGTGTAGCGAACGGTCGAGTCGCCACGACGAGCGACGAGTTCGCGGTCGGGATACAGGCGGGCGGTCCGCGAGAGAAACGGGCGGAGTGTCTGGGCGTGACCCGGCATACGCTACCGTAGCGCCGGGCGTCGGTAAAGGTCTCCCGACCACGCGGGTCGGCGAGTCTCCACCGCGACGCCGCTGGAACGCCGTGGTCACACCCACCCCGAGAGTTTTGAGCGCTGGCGCCGAGGTGACGACATGGACCGTCCACGCGAGATGGGTGCGTTCGAGGAGTACGACGGCCCCCGCGGATTCGCCCGGCAGGCATTCGTCACCGGCGCGGCGGTGACGCTTCCGCTCATCGTCACGCTCGTCGTCCTCGGCGCAGTCGTCAACTTCGTCTCCCGACAGCTCGACCCGCTGGTTGGGGTGGTCACCTCGCTCACGGGGCTGAACCCCGCCTCGGAAGTCGTCGTGAAACTCCTCACCGTGCTGACGCTGCTCGCAACTATCTTCTGTATCGGCGCGGTGACCGAGCGCCGACCGAATCGCTCGGGGTTCGGCGCCTTCTTCGATACGCTCGTCTCGCGCATCCCCGGCGTCGGCTCCCTGTATCAGAGCATCGACGAGATGAGCGGCCTCCTCCTCGACAGCGACACCGACAGTTTCCAAGAGGTGAAACTGGTCGAGTTCCCCGAGCGAGGGTCGTACTCCGTCGCCTTCCTGACCGCCGAGACGCCCGACGTGGTGGCCGAGAGCGTCGGCGAAGACGAGATGGTGACGGTGTTTCTCCCCATGGCCCCGAACCCGGTGATGGGCGGGTACGTCCTCCACGTCGCCGACGAACAGGTCTACGACGTGGACATGACCGTCGAAGAGGGTATCCAGTCCATCGTCACCAGCGGCGTCGCCACCGGCCAGCGCTCCGAGGAGGAGCTCACCGAAGGGATGGTCGAACGGTTCGAGCGACGCCTCGAAACCGCGGACGTCGTCGGTATCGACGAACTGGAGTCGTACGCCGCCGACGCCTCAACGCAACTCGAAGAGACAGCGAAGGAGACGGTGGCGGCGGCCCGCGACCGCGCCAACGCGATGGAAGAAGAGTTCGAATCAGGGGACGAAGAGAGCGAGACAGACGAGCAGGACCGCAGCGACAGCTGACGCTCAGATTCGCACTCGCCCGCCGTTGCGCCGGAGCCACGTACCGCGTGACTGCGCGTTCGACACGCGCGCGTCCAGCGCCGTCCAAAATTCCGGGTCGCTCGGGTCGTGCGTCCGCCGCACGAGTGCGTGCGCGACGGCGTAACCGGCGACCGGTCGTGGCAGGAGGACGAGCCGCCAGTGGAGGTCCAAACGGTCGCCCGCGTCCCGGACCCACCGCCGGTCGGGAGACCCCACGCACACCGTCGGCGGCGTCTCGGTCGCCACGTCGGCGGCACACTCCGGCAACACGTCGCTGGCGCGGTCGAGATACCACTCGTGGACGGCGCGGCGGCGGGCGTCGCGTATCGCACCGCGGCGCGGGATTCGGAGGAGGAACCGCGAGCCGTCGAAAGTGAGCCGAGGCGAATCTATCTGACTCTCCGCGACGGTGAGCGGGTAGCGACGCCCGCCGTACCGCAGTTTCTCGCTGCGCTCGAACCGCCGGCCACGTCGCGGGCGCGCCGCGAGTCCGTACAGCGAATCGAGGAGCCACGCCTGCCGCGCATCGAGTGTCTCCTCGACGTCGGCGGGCGTCGCGCTCGGCGGGGCGCTGACCGTGACCGTCGCGTCGGCGGTCATCGACAGGTCGACGGCGTCGGCCTCGGGGTCGCGTTCGACGGTGTAGGGCACGGGCGTCACGCCGACGTGATAGACGGGGCCGTCGAAGGCGCCGTCGGTCACCGAAGCCACGAGAAGAGACCGCCGCGGTCGCGGTCGGTGTCGTCGTCCGGGCGTTCGTCGTCGGCGCGAAGTCCCTCGTGACGACCTTCGGCCAGCAGTTCGGCGTCGATGTCGTCCTGCGTGAAATCGAAGAACCGCTCCTCGGGAAGGTCGATATCGAGGACGTCGAGCGTGGTGGGGTCGCCTTGGTTGTCGAACGCCCGCCAGTCGTCGGGGCCGTAGGGGGCGCCGACGATGATGTGAACGTCGCCCTGTCCGAAGGTTGCGAGGTCCGCGTCGCTCGGGCGGAGGACGCCGTTCGGGTGAGAGTGGACCGACCCCACCGACTGCACGTCGTTGGGTTTCATCTCCGAGCGCACCGTCGCGCTGACGGGGTTCGACGTGGTGCCCGGGATGACGAGGATGTCGGTGATGACCTGCCCCCGACGGTCGAGGCCGAGTTTGCGTGCGTCCTCGGCCCGGAGAAAGCCCATGTACTCGTCGGGATGGGTCTCCTCGCTGGCCTCGCGGACGAACGTCAGCGTCTCCCGGGCGATGCCGAGGAGGTCGCTCGACCGAAATAGGCGCATATCGAACCGTTGCGGGCGCTCCTTCTAATACTGTCGGCTATGGCTGCTTCGAGCGACAGTGCGAACGCATCACGCACCTTATCCCTCATCCCCCCCAAAGATGCGGAGCGAAACGATGAGTCCGGACCCAGACACGATTCACGTTCTCCACGTCGACGACGACCCCGATTTCGTGGACCTCGCTGCCGTCTTTCTCGAGCGCGCGAATTCACGGTTCGACGTCGAGACGGCGACGACGGTCGAGGACGGACTCCGACGAGTCGAAGACGACGATATCGACTGTGTCGTCTCTGACTACGACCTCCCCGGACGGAGTGGCATCGAATTTCTGGAAGCGGTCCGGACGACTGACCCCGAACTCCCCTTCATCCTCTATACGGGCAAGGGGAGCGAGGAAGTCGCGAGCGACGCCATCTCGGCGGGCGTGACCGACTACCTCCAGAAAGAGCGGGGCACCGACCAGTACACCGTGCTGGCGAATCGAATCACCAACGCCGTCGAGCATCACCGCTCGCAGCAGGTGGTCGAGCGGAGCGAACGGCGACTGCGTGAGGTCATCGACGCCCTCCCACACCTCTTGCACGTCGTCGACGAGGACGGCACCTACCACGTCGCCAACGAGGCGCTCGCGGAGTTCCACGGGACGACGGTCGACACCATCGAAGGGAGCAACGTCGCGGACATCCTCCCCGAAGCGCAGGCCGCCAAGTTCCAGCACCACCTCGACAGAGTCCTCGCCACCGGCGAGACGATACACATCCAACAGGTGCGACTCGAAGCGGCCAACGGCGACCAACACGTCTTCGAACCGCGCCTGTTACCCTACAACCTCGCCGACACGGGTGAGCGTGCAGTGCTGGGCATCGCCGTCGACGTGACCGAGCGCGAACGACGGGAGAGCGAACTGCAACGGGCCTACGAGCGCGTGGAGTTCGCGCTCGAACGGACGGACGCACTCATCTTCGACGTCGACCTCGATACCGATTCGGTGGTGCGTCACGGCGCGTACGAGCGGTTCTTCAACCACGACCCGAGCGAGACGCCGACGTGGCAAGACCACTGTGAGCGCGCCGTCCACCCCGAGGACCGCGAAGCGTTCCGCCAGTTCCATCGCGAACTCATCGACGGCGAGCGAACCAGCGGCGAAATCGAGTATCGGACCGACCCCGAGGACGGCGAGGTGCGGTGGATACGAGCGTACGCACACGTCAAATCGGACGGCGAGGCGGAGTCGCGGCACGCCCTCGGTATCTCTCGCGATATCACCGACCAGAAGGAGCGAGAGCGCGAACTCCGCGAGAAAGAGCGCCGCTATCGAGCGGTGTTCAACGACCCGAATATCCTGGTCGGCCTCCTCGATACGGACGGGACGTTCCTCGACATCAACGAGATGGCGATGGAGTACGTCGACACGACGGTCGACGCAGTCCGTGGCACGCCGCTCTGGGAGACGCCGTGGTTCGAGCAGTCGCCAGCGGTCGAGGCGGAACTCCGGGACTGGGTCGAGCGAGCCGCGAGCGGGGAGTACGTCGAGTTCGAGACCGACCTCGTCAAGCCCTCCGGCGACTCCTACACTCTCGAGGGCGTCATCAGGCCGGTCAGGGACGACGCGGGCGACGTCGTCTCGTTGCTCATCTCCGACCGCGACGTGACGGAGCGCCGCGCTTACCACCGCGAGTTAGAGCAAGCGCGCGACCTGCTCGTTCAAACCGAACGCATCGCCGATGTGGGTGGCTGGGAGATGGATACGGAGACCAAGGAGGTGTTCTGGACCGACCACCTCTTCGAACTGCTCGGTGTCGACCCCGAGGCGGAGCTGGTCCTCGACGAGGCCCTCAACTACTACCACGAGGACGACCGGCCGATAATCGAGCGCGCCATCGAGGACACTCTCGAGACGGGGACCGCCTTCGACGTGAGCGCGCGGTTCTGCCCGCCGGACGGCGAGGTTCGGTGGCTCCGCGTGCAGGGCACGCCGGTCGTCGAGGACGGCGACGTCGTGACGCTCCGTGGCGCCGTCCAAGACATCACCCAACGGGTCGAGCGCGAGCGCAGCCTCGAACAGGCGCGAGCGGAGTACGAAGAGCTGTTCGACGGCATGAACGACAGCGCGTGGGTCATCAGCACCGACGCGGAGTTTCTCGCCGTCAACGACGCCGCCGTCGAGACGACCGGCTACGAGCGCGAGGAGTTGCTCTCGATGCGACCCCACGACATCGACGCCGGCCTCGACGAGGACGAACTCAGCGCACTCATCGAGAACATGCCCGCCGACGGCTCACAGGTGTTCGAGACGGTCCAGCGGACCAAGGACGGCGACCACATCCCGGTCGAAATCAGTTCCAGCCTCATCACGTATCACGGCGAGACGGCCATCCTGAGCATCGCCCGCGACATCTCGAACCGCAAGCGTCGCGAGAGCCGCCTCGCGGAGTTCGCGTACGTCGCCAGCCACGACCTCCGCAGTCCGCTCAACGTCGCCGAAGGGCATCTCGAACTCGCCCGTGAGGCGTACGACTCCCCCCATCTCGACAGCGTCGCCAGCGCGCACGACCGGATGGAGACGCTCATCGACGACCTCCTGACGCTGGCACAGGAGGGCAAAGACCTCGACGACCTGGAGGAGGTCGACCTCGCGTCGCTCGTCGAAACGTGTTGGGAGAGCGTGCCGACCGAGGACGCGACCCTCGATATCGACGTGACGCGGTCCCTGCGGGCCGACCGCAGCCGACTGCGACAACTCCTCGAAAACCTCGTCCGAAACGCCGTCGAACACGGCGGCCGGGACGTGACCATCACCGTGGGCGAACTCGACGACGGCTTCTACGTCGAGGACGACGGCACGGGCATCGCCACCGCCGACACCGAGGCGGTGTTCGACACGGGCTACTCGTCCGACGAGGAGGGCACCGGCTTCGGACTGAGCATCGTCGAGCAAGTCGTCGACGCCCACGAGTGGGAGGTCCGCGTCGCCACGAGTGCGACCGGCGGCGCCCGCTTCGAAATCACGGGCATCGAGTGGGTCGACGAGTAGCGGCCAGTCCGACGCCGACCCGAGGGCAGATACGTCTCGACGGCGAACGGCTCGCATGAGCGACGCCGGTCACGAGACCAACGGCTATCGACGCCTGTTCGACCAGTCCGGCCTCTCTTTCGGACTCGGACTGCCACTCACGGGCGTGCGGGAGTCGACCCCCGACATCGAGACGGAGATGCGCCTCGCCGAGCACGCCGAATCACTCGACTTCGACGGCCTCTGGGTGCGCGACGTGCCGACGTACTGGCCGAGTTTCGGCGACGCCGGCGGCGCGTTCGACACGTGGCCGCTCCTCTCCTATCTGGCCGCCCGGACCGACGAGATTGCCCTCGGTACGTCGAGTGTCGTCCTCCCCCTCCGGCACCCGATTCACGTCGCGAAATCCGCCGCGAGCGTCGACCGCCTCTCGGGCGGGCGCCTCGTCCTCGGCGTCGCCTCGGGCGACCGCGACCCGGAGTATCCCGCGTTCGGCGTCGACCCCGACGAGCGAGGCGAGTTGGTCCGCGAACACGTCTCCGCGCTCCGGACGCTCTGGAGCGAGGAGTATCCGACGCTCGACGGCTCGTGGGGCGAACTCGACGGCCAACTGGACGTGTTGCCGAAGCCGACGACCGACACCTTGCCCCTCCTGCCGACGGGCCACGCCCGCCAGAGCATCGAGTGGATTGCCGACAACGGCGACGGCTGGATGTTCTATCACCTCCCCGAAGACACGCTCCAGACCTACATCGACCGCTGGCGACGACTCGCGGGCGACAAGCCGTTCGTCATCGCCGTCCGCGTCGGCCTCGCCGACGACCCGACGGCCGACCCCGAGCCACTCCACCTCGGCTATCGCGCCGGCGTCGAGTGGTTCCGGTCCTACTTCCGGCGACTGGAGGACTACGGCTTGGACCACGTCATCGTCAGCCTGCAGGGGGAGGAGCACGAAGCGTCGATGTCGAGGTTCGCGAGCGAGGTTATGGAGGAGGTTTGAGGGGTGTGTGACCGATTACTTCGGGACCGGATTTGAACCACGGTCGTTCCGCTTCGCTCCACTCCCTGGTTCAAATCCGGCCTGCTCCCTCACAGCAAACTGCTCGCTACGCTCGCAGTTTTCGTTCAGTGCGCGGGACCGGATTTGAACCGGCGGATCCCTACGGAACAGCGTCCTAAGCGCTGCGCTCCGCCGTTGGCGGAATTTAGCACACTATTTAAAGTGCCCCTGATTTTTGCTTCGGTACTCTACTCTAACGAGGGGATCTTTATAAATACACCTACGGGACAGTCACACAGACTGTTACCTTTTGATGAGTGAGAGCGATAGCCGTCAAGCCGTACTTCTACACTGGCACTTACCCGTGCGAAAAGCCCCCAAAATGTGTGAACACAATGAGTGGAACAGGCCGTACGGCTGTCTGGCTTCTGTGTCGCCCCACGCGCTACGTCGGGGATACGTGACTACCACGAGGAACGCAGGTCAGCCGATGAATAGTCGGAGATTTAGAGAGATCCGGCAATTCCTGTGGGGTTTTCTTTATTATCCCACTGCCTCAAATTCTGCATAGAAGGCGCTAACAGCCCGAATCAGTAGGGCAACGCCGATCACCAAGATATGTCAACCGACGATTCACCGGGGAGTGGCGACACTAACCAACGCTTGAGCCACGTATCCGAGTTAGCCGAGATCATTGCGTATCTCGTGACCTCGGCGGCGGCCATAGCAACGGCCAGCACTTCAATCGTTCAAGCCGGAGTATTCATCGTTGCACTTACTACTATTGTCTCTATCATTTATCTCTCCTGTGAGCGAGCAATTTGCAATAATTGAACCTAAGACTTCTTAACCAATAGCGCGAAAAACAGCGTAATAGATGCTTGCGACACCAAACTCTGTTGATCAACTGAAAGAAGACCTTTTGAGTGGAGATATACCGAGTGCCGAGAGTCTATCAAGCCAATCCGGAACACGAGGATTAGATGAATATTCCGGAAATTCTGACCGTCCAAACGAACTCTACCATGGTAATAACTTGGATGTCCTGAAGTACCTCATCAAAGAAAAAGGGATGGACGGTGAGGTCACGCTCACGTATATTGATCCACCATATGCCGCTGACCACAGTTTCGAAAGTCGCGGAGGTGGGCGTCTTAATCCTACTTACCGAGACTCTTTCGAGGATGCGGAGTATATAGAGTTTCTTCGTGAGCGACTGGTTCTACTCCACGAACTTCTCTCAGAGGACGGGTCTATTTACGTCCACATCGGCGAGGAGATGATGGCACACGTTAAACTCCTTCTTGACGAGATCTTCGGACGGGAGAACTACGAGAATATAATCTCACGCAGGAAATGTCACTCGAAGAATTCAACGAAGAAGAGGTACGGGAATGTGCAAGACTTCATTCTATTCTATGCAAAAAACAGTGATATGAAGACATGGGAGAGACCAACTCGTCCACCAACTGAGGAAGAAAAGGAACGGGCGATGAAAGAGTACCGATATGAGGAGGAGGAAACAGGGAGACGATATATGAAAGTCCCTATTCATGCACCGGGTGAACGAAACGGCGAGACCGGAGAACCGTGGCGAGATATGGAGCCACCTGAGGGCAAACATTGGGCATATCCACCCCAAAAACTTGAAGAGATGGCCCAAGAAGGGAAAATCGTCTTTTCAGGGAATGGGAATCCACGGAAAAAAGTCTATTATGACCAGCGAAATGGAATGCCAGTTACGGATATGTGGTTAGACACACGCGATTACTACAATCAGCAACAGTCAATAACTGGCTATCCCACCGAAAAGAACGAGGAGTTACTCAAACGGGTTGTAGAAGCATCATCCAATGAGGGAGATCTAGTCTTAGATGCGTTCATGGGTTCTGGTACTACACTTGCCGCCGCAGATCAACTAAATCGCAATTGGATTGGTATCGATAAAGGCGAGGAAGCATTCGAAATCACGAAAGACCGTCTCCTTGGCATGAGTGGTCACTCTCCGTTTGATACATATAGTATAGAGTAATTCCGAGAAGACGGTCGGTGATTTTTTTGGGGTATGGGTACCTCTTCCTTTAATGACCACATTCGGCGATTATCAAGAAGAGGGGCAGGATTGGATTACTTTTGTTGAGGCAGATTACTATCCGGACTATCTTGAACCCGCCAAGGAGAAATACGAAGATGACATGGCGGAGTTTGGAAATCTTCTTGAGCGGGCTGAGACTTCGGCGGACATTCTACGGATAATTAATCAAGAGTGGACGACAACCCAAAAGCAACGAACACAACTACTCCGAATCTTCCGACGATACGTATCTCCCGACACCTCTGTTGAGATGCTAAAGAAGAAAAATAATGAGTCAATGGTGATTGATGACTTCGGTCACAAATTCCGGGAGATAGAAGAGGTTCGAGAAAATTGGCATTCTCGTCCTCAGCCGGATGAAACCTTAGCGGCTTTACTTGATCAACACTCTGACAGAGGATACAAGGGTTATTGGGTGGAAGAACAGGTCTTTCAGTGGTTCGAGAAAAATTTTGGAAATCAATTTAATCTCGAAGGGCCACGAGGGCCGGGTCGTGACATATATTTAGATGATGTCTTCGACGACTATCCGAATGAGACACCTGCAGATTTCGTGCTTTTTGGGCCATCAGATGATCCGGAACTGGTCGGGTTTGCTCGATATGATAGCGACCGAGGTGGCGCTCAGGAAGATGATCGCACGGGAGGCAACGAAAACGTCGTAAAGAACATCACTCGTTATAGTGAGGAGCAGGGGTTAGATATCAAGATTCTATTCGTTAACGACGGGCCCGGACTCTTGTTAGGAAGTATGTGGGACGACTATGCTCGATTGGAAAACTCGGCTGAGAACGTCAAAGTATGCACGCTCAAGATGCTGAATGGCAGGGTGTCCGAAGATTGGGTACTCTCCGACCCCATTTCAGAATCTGACGATGTTATTGATGAGCAGACGCTTGAGGGAGGTTCTTGAAAAATTAACCGCGCTAAGTATTGATGGTCTTTCTCAGTCTTCTTCCTCGTCGTTTAACTGAATTTTGGGGTACCAACCTCTATCTCTCTTCTCTACGAACCCCATATGTTCCAACTCATCAAGTATGATCCTTGTCTCCTGTACTTCCAGCCCCGCACGTTGGGAAACCTCATTGCTTCTACATTTTTTCTCCTCATTAGAAATTTCAAGTAGAGCGGTGTACACTGTGATCAACTCTTCCTTGTTCATCGTTTACGCTCTCCTTTTGCTATCGCAATAGCACTCGAAGCACGACAGATCGGCTCGGTCAGGGCTACCACACTCAGTATCGCCATTTGGACACATTAGTTCAGAAGACTTCACAGCCTCAGCATCTCTCTCGCTATTCTCAGCGGTTTCAATCGAAAAGGCGGCAGCACACTCCAACACCACCGGCCCGCCGACCGTTGCCAGCGCGACCTTGTGCTTGCAATCGTAGTCGTCCCTGAAGCGATCCGCAGGGCACTCGCACTCTCGGGGTACAATCACTCCACCCACGTCTTCGACGGCCACCACGTAGGCGTGTGCGTCCTTCTCGACCCCGTAGGATTCGTTCGTCACTAAGACTTGGAGCGGGCCGACGATACGGAACGACCACGCTTCCCATGCCACGCGCTTGGACGTCTTCGCGCCGAATTTCAGGTACTCAACAGCAGTCTTTTGTCTACCGTGTTCGTTGGTTTCCATTGGCTTTCTCTCCACGAGAAGCCGGCTCCGGGTGTTCCAAGCACCCGGACGCTTTCACGCGCCCCGAGGGAACCGCTCTTCTCACCAATTCCTACAACGGAATAGGAGATAAGTATTCCGGTGGTATTCGTAGGAACAGGCAGAACACTAATCGTCGTCGCCGGAGTATCCGATCCTAATGAGTGACGAGAGAAGTCGGAGCGAGGAGGGGACATACACGGAGGAGGTATCCCCCGAGGACGCCCTTGCTGTATTCACCGATCACGAACCCCGGACGGCGTCGGAAGTAGCAGAGGAGTTAGACATCGTCCGACGTACTGCGTACAACAAATTAGTTGATCTTGAGGAGCGCGGTGATCTCAAGCGTAAGAAGGTGGGTGGGCGGGCCGTCGTCTGGTGGCGACCGAACCCACCGGAGGAGTAGGTTGTTACACCGTCAGTCGTCCCTTTCCGTCTAACGAGGTAAGTCCCTCACTATTTTCTGAAAATTTCGGCTATCGCTAATGGAGTTTCGAGAGCCAGCGACGGGTGCGAGAAGCGGCGGACAGGCTTCGATGATAGTCGGACAGTCGTCGCTTGAGGGCGCTGATTCAAGAATCCCACGAGCGGGTAGCATGGACACCCTGTTGTGCTGATCGGTGAGACGATCTCGGCGACTGGCTGTCTGGTGGATTTCGTCCTTGTCGGTCCACACTCTGTTTCAAACCGTATTGACCCGAGGGCTGGTGCGGTAATTCTCTGTCCCGCCAACCCGCCTTTTCGATTCAATCGTTAGCGAGAAATCTTGAGACTAATTCTTGTTCAGGTTTGATTTGATATTCCCCTATGTATCTAATAGGAGAAAGTCAACTTACTCCTTCATCAAGACAATACTCTCTTTCCCCAACTGCTCAAGTCCGAGATTCGACCAGAAATAGGTGCGACCTTCATTCCGACACTCGATCAGCCCGCACTCACAGAGCCGCTTGAGGTGTTTCAAGATTTGATGATAGCCGATTGCGGAATCACCATAGAGTTCCCCAACAGTAGCCTCGACCTCTTTGGTCGTTCTACTGGCAATTCGCCATTCATCGCCCTGCATTAACGCTTGAACTACCTGTTCGATACCTTTCCCATCATTCCAATGAATGATGTTCGTCTCCCAAACCTCGGGCTGAACCCATTCAGGAATAGCACATGAGTAGACGTAGACTCGAATCTCTTCCTCTCTAATGTGCCGGCTGAACCGCATGGCCGCTTGTAGAACTTCGTTCTCGCGGGTCCCTTGTAGAACGTCGTTACCAATCGGCCCGAAATCCAATTTTGTCCCTTTGAAGTCATTACCGGACTCATCCGTGGCACGGGTCGCTGAATGTCCTCTGATTGCGGCCCACTTCTGAATCACGTGATCACTCTGTTGAGGGCTACCGATGATGAGAACCGGATTATGACCGTCTAATTTGTTTGTCCCTTTGAGATTCCCGTAGTGTTCTCCCTCCCAAGTTAAGTTATCTGACTTGAACGGAGAGACGTGGTTGAATCCATTCTGTGATGTGACAACGAAAGGTGCCTTGCCTTCCCGACGGGCAATTTCTTCGATTAAGGCATAATCGGTTTTAGATTTGTTTCGTCCGCCGAGGACGGGCACAGGAGTATCCGTCAGTTGAATAATCCGCAATCCAAGGAGTCCGAGCCACTCCCGTTTCTCGTTTTCATCAAGCACAGGGAAGTGCTTCAATTCGTCACCGAGGACAGCACGCCACATTTCGAGCGACGGAGTCCCGTCAAGAGCGAGGATTCTAGTTTTCTCATCAAAAGGTAACGGCCTGAGAATATCCACTGTTCCGTCTGGCCTCTCAACTATGATCGTCCCGTCGTTCAGTTCGACTCGACTCCATCCACCCTCGATCTGTCGCGATTGTAGAGCGGCACGGACAAGCAAGGGAGCATAAGCAGTCCCTCGCGTGTTCGGATTCCCAAACCTCTGACCTACCGTCTCGAAGTTCTTCGTGTCCCACCTCTTCAGCCATTCCGTCACTTCGGATTGATCTTCTTCGGAAGAGTGACTGAACCTGTATCGTAGGATTTCCTTGTCAGTTGAGAACGGAAGGTTTGTTTCGGTGGTGAGATAGCGGTGGATTTCCTTCTTGACTTGATTACTCGAAAGCGAAACCAGTACGCTATCTCCGGGGAACTCGTCGATGACTACGTTGCGGGATTCGCTGTACTCTCCACGGAACATATGGTTATAGTGTCCGATGAGGACGTCGAACTCCTTCCATTCCGTATCAAGCCGAGACTCGAACAGACAAGCACCCTGCTCTCGGCAAGGTAGTTCTTCGCCAAACACGTCATGTGCGTGGTCGTGAAGATAGCGGGCAGAGTATCCTTCGGTATATGCTTTCGAGAAGCGGTCGGCCCACTCGGCGCCGTATTGACGAACCTCCTCTTTGCCAGCAGTGGGGCAATGTAGGTAGAACGAGGGAAGCACTTTGCAACTCAGCCCCCGCTTTTCGCACTCTTCCTTGAGTTGGTCGTATAGGTCGTGCCGCTCGGTGAAGATGACTGTCTGCCTCCCGGTGTTGGCGATAGTCCTAATGATCCCCGTACTCTTGCCGAGAGCAGGGAGTGCTTCAATCAAAATCCGACCGTCAGTCTCGAATGCCTGTTCAAGCACGTTACTACACTTTTCATAGAATTGTCTATTTGCGTTCATTTTCATTCGATCAGAGAGAGAAACCACCGAGTCAAGACGCAATTCTCAGTGTAGAATAGGAATTCCTCCGCCAGCCTTAGACACAGAAATTGTCTAAAATTGGATCGGTGGATCTACCACTATCAGAGCGGCAAGAGCCGGCTACACTCTCTCTATCCTATAGACACGGAACTTAGATATAAATCCACACTGACACTCCACATAGCACACGCAGTTTCAGCGGAGGTTAATCCCCTTTTCGACTATCCCTCTTCTACGGAATCCGTAGCATAGGCGGTTGAGGGGCTACAATTCAGATATTATGCACTCACCAACATCTCATAGATCATCAAAATGAGAAACAAGGGGATAAACAGATATACCATAATTGTAACCACATCAGGGAGGATATTAATCAATATCTCACCAATATTTGGAGACCAAATGTAGATCGCAACGACACCTGTGATCATTAGAATTAGTGAGGAAACGAACACCTCTATAAATTTGTCAAGGTTCATATCTCTCCCCCCGAAGCCTCATTCATCTTAGTATTGTTATATATTCCGAGGACAAGGGATCCAAAAATAAGGGCCGCCATTGTTCCAAGAACCAGAGCAGGAATCGTCCCGACCTCGCTGATCATGATATTATAAACTCCACTAATGATTCCGATAGCAGTCATTCCGGCCGTTCCAACAGCCGCCGCAATTCCGATAAAATCCTCGCCGATCATTCACAGTCGGGACCACATTTGATTCCATCTCGTAAATATATTATCGGAATGAAAGTCGAACTTCCTCGCTAACCCATCTTGTCAAGTACGTCCCGCCGGTCCTCGACCGAAACCTGATCGTACTGCATAGTCGTCTTGGGACTCTTATGACGTAGTTGGTCCTTCGCCGCTTTCAGGTCGCGGTGATGGGTCATATACGTTCCAACTGAGTGCCGGATTGTGTACCACGACATTTGGCGATTCTCGTAGTCAATCCCGGCTTGGTCACAGAGCCGGCGAAGGAGTCGAGCGAGGCTTTTCGAGCCGTAGGGGTTGCCGTGTGACGTCAGCCATAGAGCGTCAGTTTCCTCGTAGCGCGGGATCTGACTGCGTTCGGTTAGCCACCGTTGTAGAGCCGTCGCCGTCCGATCTGTGAGCGAAACTGTCCAATTCCCCTCGTTCTTCGAGGACTCTTCATATGGGATACGAAGCACGCCATTCCGGTAGTCAACCCAACTCGTCGTTGCATTGCTTACTTCATCAGGCCGCAGGCCCGCGTCGAGGCTCGCCCACACCAGCGACGTAATCTCCCATCCGTCTACATCGTCCCAATCGTCTCGGGTGACGTCTTCGTACGGCTTACCGAGAACTCTTGAAACGTGATGCTTCCAACCGCTCCGTTCTTGTGGTGTTAGCGAGTCATATGTCGGGATATTTCCCTCGTTGAGTGCAGCCTGTCGAATCTTCCTGCGCTCTGGCTCGGAGAGATAGTCACGCGGCTTAAGATTCGATCCCCTACTCGCAAAGGAATACTCAAATTCCCACTCGGGTATCTCGCGGGTGTGGTGGAGCCACTTCGAGAGGTGACTGATTGCTTCTTGCAGTTTTCCCTTTTCGACCCGACCCGTATCGGAGAACGCGAGGTGTTCTATGAACGCTTGCGCGTCGGCTTCTTGAGGTGGGTACTTGTATTCGCCATTCCGTTCCCACATCCATTTGTCAAATCGCGCTGTGCGGTATGAGTCGCTGTATACCGTGTATTCGGCGTATCCTTCTGCTCTATTAGGTTTCTTTCCGACATTCAACAGCCATGACAGGAATTGGATTCTTTGCTCCTTGTAATCTACAAGTTGTTTCTCGGACAGCACGCAGGCGTGCGTTTTTGGGACTACAACGATGCTTCTTCCGGGGTCGAGATCGGGGTCAACCCCTATGTCGCAGTTTTTCAGGGTTATCGGTAGGTCGGTCATTTTCTTCTGGTCCTACCAAAGCAAAAACCCACTCGTGAGGCCGCGTAGCGGCTGAATCGAGTGCGCGGGACCGGATTTGAACCGGCGGATCCCTACGGAACAGCGTCCTAAGCGCTGCGCCTTTTCCTGGCTTGGCTACCCGCGCGCAGTTCGCCGTCTCGTGGAGACGGACAAATGAGTATCGCTCCGGGGACGATTTAAATACCTCGATAGCGTCGATGCAGATATGTACAGAGCGCGCGACCGAGTCGACAACGAGGAGTGGATCGGTCGACTGACTCGCGCGGCGGACGGCCTCGACCTTGAGAGCGAAGCGCGGTCGAACGCCGTCGACCTGTTTCTCTCGAACGTGCCGGACGAGGAGCGCTCGAAACCCGCCGTCGCGGCGGCGAGTCTCTACGCCGGCGCGCTCATCGCGGGTGAGGAGCGGTCACAGGGCGCCGTCGCGTCCGCGATGGACGTGACGCGACTGAGCGTCCAGAATCGGTGGAAGCCGCTGCTGGAGGAGTCGGGGTTCCGGCCGCCAGAGTGGTAGCTACTCGGTGTCGGCGGGCTGTTCGACCAGATTGCCGTGGCGGTCGATTTCGCCGCGGGCGATTCGCGTCGAAGAGATGCGCTCGCCGTCCTCGGCGGGGACGTGGTCGACCACCTCGACCTGGAGCGGGTCGACACCGCGGTCCTCGCGAATCTCGTTGATGCGCTCGGCGCCGGCACGTGTTTCGGGAGAGACGACGATGGCGTCGAACTGCGGTTCGGTCGCGATGCCCGTCGGTTCGTCGAGGCGCCGGATGTCGTAGTCGCGGTCGTGGGCGTCAGCGAGCGATTCGAGTTCGGCTGCCAGCGCCGCCCGCCGTTCCTCGAAGGAGCGAACGCGCCGCGGTTCGTGTCGCGTCTCGGGGGCGAGGTCGTCACTCGTCAGTCCGACGGTCACGTCGCCGAGTTCGAACGCCCGTTCGAAGAGCGCCCGATGTCCGTCGTGAACTGGGTCGAACGTTCCCCCAAGCGCGACCTGCATGTCCGTGCCCACGAATCGGCGCGACTTAAACGGGTCGCTCGGCGAAGCGAGACGGCCGCGTCACTCGGTGTCTTTCTCGTCCTCTTCGACGGTGATGCGAACAGGGTCGGTGGCGTCCGCGTCGTCTTCCGTGTCGCTGAGTTTCTGATCGAGGTTGAACACGGTGTTCAACTGCGCTTGGACCTGTCCGACGACGCCCCGGACGAGCGAACTCGGCGCGATGGCATCGTACTCGTAGGGGTTGTTGCCGGCGCCCGCGCTCTCGCGCTTGTGCCGGTCGACCGTGTCCTCCTCGTGGAGTTGGGCGAGGGCTTCCCGGACCGTACTGGGGTAGAGGCCGGTGCCCTCCGCCACCTCGTCGCTGGTCGATGCTGGATGCTGTCTGAGGTAGACGTAGATGCGGGCGCGCGTCTCCGTATCGAGCACCCACGCAAGCAGGTCGACAACTCCCTCGTCGAACTCCGTGACTGCGCGGTCGGCCTCGGCTTCGAGTCGCTCTCGCGCCGACACGTCCTCCTCCTCGTCGATGTCGAGTTCGTCGGCCCCGTTCTGATCAGACATGTGTTCTCTCCAGTAGGTCAGAACCCGCCGGACAAAAGACTTTCCGGGCTACTGGGAGAGCAGGAGCGACTCGCGGAGCGCCCCGCTCCCCGCCGACTCGTGCAGGGTGCGCTGGCTCTCGGCCCCGCTGGGTGCCTCAAAGAGGTCACGGAGGCCGTCGATTCCGAGGCGATCACACTCGCGGTCGACGACTGTCGCGAGCGAGACGGTGTCCTCGCCCGACCGCGTCACGAACTCAGCGTCGTGACCGTAGCGCATCGCCCGCCACTTGTTCTCGTCGAGGAACTCGCGACGGAGGCGCGACGGCGACTCGCCGTCCTCGTATCGCTCGGCCAAGTCCATCACGAGGGCGTGGACGTACTCCACGATGGCGAGGACGCGTTCCGGGTCGCGCTGGGCGTCCGGCGTCCGCACCTCGACGGTTCCGTGTCCGGTGTGGGGGCGGACGTCGTACCACAGTTCGCCACGGTCGTTGATCGACCCAGTCTCGACCATGCGGCGCTCGAAGCGCTGATAGGCGTCGAAGTCCTCGAACGCGGTCGGAATGCCGGTGTTGGGGAGGTTCTCGAAGATTTTCGCGCGAGCGGAGGCGAGGCCGGTGTCGAACCCGTTCCAGAACGGCGAGTTCGCGGAGAGCGCGAGTATGACGGGCAGATACCAGCGCAGGCGGTTGGCGACCCAGGTGGCCTTGTCCGCGTCGTCGACGCCGACGTGAACGTGCAGGCCGGCGGTCGTGTTCCGGTGCTGGGGGTACTGAATCCGGTCGAGTTGCGCACGATATCGGGGCTTGGTGGCGTGGTCGAGTTCTCGCCACTTCGCCGTCGGATGCAGACCCGCGGCGGCGACCTGATAGCCGTGGTCCGTGGCGTGGTCGACAAGCGCCTCCCGAACCCGGCCGAGTTCGGCGGCAGCGTCCGCCGGCCGTTCGATGAGGGGAGTCTGTGTCTCGATGGTGAACTGGAAGAGTTCGTGGTCGAGGCGGTCGACCAGCGGTTCGGGTGGCTCGCTCCCGTAGATCAGGTCGTCGATACCGGCGGTCGGCTGCCCCGTCTCGTCGACGACGTAGAACTCCTCTTCGATGCCGAGCGTGCCCATCCGCGCGAACGCGTCACGGGAGCCGAGGTCCATCGGAATTTCGTTTGGGACCACCGACTAAATAAGTCGCGGACCGGCGTCGTCGGGGGTGCGAACGGAATGTCCGAAGATTGGTAGATAGCGGTCGCCGACGGCACTCGCTCACGGGTGCACTCGCTGTATCAGCGGTCGGTGACGTTCCCGGGTCGGGTGGCGTCGTCACCGCGAGTGACCGGTCGCACAGACCGATTTTTCGAGCGCGGGACGCCCTGTCGACCAAATATAGGCTCGCTGAGAAGTATCGTGACCCTTCTCGACAGACATATAAGTATCGAGATATAAATGTCGCGCCACGATGCACGACCTGACCGGCTTTCAGCGAGACCTCCTGTACGTCATCGCTGGCCTCGACGAACCTCACGGGCTAGCCATCAAGGAGGAACTCGAGAACTACTACGAGAGCGAGATTCACCACGGCCGCCTGTATCCGAACCTCGATACGCTCGTCGAGAAAGGGCTCATCGACAAGGGACAGCGCGACCGGCGCACCAACTACTATACGATGACACGTCGCGGCCGGCGCGAACTCGAAGCGCGTCGCCAGTGGGAGAACCAGTACGTTTCGGACCTCATCGAAGAAGCGACGCTGGCCTGAGTAGGAAAAGTGCCGCGTCCCGGGACAGGGGGGGAAAGCCCGGTCAGCAGGGTGCCTCTGACGCGGCACGCCCCCTAGACGCTCCGAACGTATCAACGCTCCGCGGATGTGTGCCGTCGCCACTCAGCCGTTCTCCGACTCGTCGAGGATACGCGTCGCCGCCCGACGTGCCGCCACGACGTGGTCGGTCGCACGCTCGTTGCCGGTCGTCTCTATCCCGTCGAGTAGCGACGCCACCTCCTGGACTCGTTCCACGACGACTTCTCGAGGTAGGTCGGCGTCGGCTACGTCGGCGGCGATAGCGGCCGCCTCGCCGAGTCGCACGCTCGCGGCCGGCCGGACCGGCAGTTCTGCCGTCGCGTCGAGGTGGTCGTGGAGTTCGCGCACGTCCGCGTCCGTCATCCGACCGTCCACGTTTCCTCGCGCCACGCGGCGTCCCAGAAGCGATACTCGTAGCGCGCGGACGTGCGGAATCGCTCGCGGTAGCGCTCCCGGTCCGCCGCCGTGGCGTCCGCGGCCACCGCGTCCATCAGGTCCTTGCACCACGCCGTGAGTTCGGAGAACTCCTCGCCCGCGTAGGTCCGAATCCACTCGACGTAGCGCTCATCGTCCGGCATCCCGTCCGCTTCGAGACGAAGCGCCGTCTCGTTGAAGCCCCACATGCAGGGCAAGAGCGCGGCGACGAGGTCACCGAAGGTGCCAGTCGCGGCCGTCCGCACGAGGAAATCGGTGTAGGCCTGCGTCGTCGGCGACGGGTCGGTGGCTTCGAGGTCAGCCTCGCTGATGTCGAACTCCGCGGCGTACGCCCGGTGGAGGTCCATCTCCGTGTTGATAGTCTCGTGCAGGAGTTCGGCGAAGGTACCCATCTGGTCCAGGGTGGGGGCGGCGGCGGCGCCGTGGGCGAACACGCGCGAGTAGTCGATCAAGTAGACGTAGTCCTGCCGGACCCAATACTCGAAGGGGTCGGTGTCGAGGGTGCCGTCCCCGAGTCGGGAGACCATCGGGTGGGCGACGATGTCCGCCCAGAGGTCGTCCGCGAGCGGTCGAAGGTCGTCGGTGAAGGCCATACAGTCAGCCGGACCGCCGGAGACAAGAGTCTTTTCCGGGTTGTATCAGTCGGTTGTTTTCGGCTGGGCGACGACCGCGAGGTGGTCGTCGTGGTAACGGTCCAGTCGCGCCGTCTCCAGCACCTCGTAGGCGTCACGGAGCGTGGCGAGTACGTCCTCGAACACGTCGTCCGGGTCGGCGGTCACGTCCTCGCTCCGGGCCTTGATGGCGGCGAGGAGGCGGCCGTCGTCGTGGAGGAACTGTCGGTTGCGCGCGGCGACGCGGGCCTGCCCGCGCGTCGCCACGTCCTGCACGACGGCGTCAAGGCCGGATTCGACGACGTGGGCGTACGTCTCCGGCTTTCGCGCGTCTTTCAGGAGCGGGAAGAGGTTGGGTCGGTCCTCCGCCACCTCGACGAGGTCACGGGTCGGACGGGGCGCGAACTCGACGGCGTACGTCGGCCCGGCGAAGTCAGCGACGTGGCTGACGGTGGTGCCGCTGGCGGCGCCGAGATAGAGGACGCCGTCGTCGCCGTCCAGCCCCACGCCCATATCGAGTTCGAGCATCGCACCGAGTTTCGACCGGCCGGCGTCCCACAGTCGCCACGGGCCGTCGGTCGGTTCGCCGTACACCGGCTGGCCGCGGGTGGCGAGACGCTCGCGTCCGTCGAAGGTCCGGCGCTCGACGCCGTCGGGGAGGCTCACGAGTCGGCCCTCGCGCGGATGGTCGCGATGCGGTCGTCGAGCTCCTCGTGCAAGTCGGGTCGGATGTCCCCGGCGTAGTGGTCGATGCGCGCGGCGATGGAGAGCTTGCCCGCCAGCGCTCGCGCCGCCGACCCGCGGTCCTCGGAGCGCGTGTGGCGGACGTAGTCGTGCGTGTAGATGACGCCGTGTTTCGGCGAGGGCGCGCGCCCGGAGAGGTGAGCGAAGAGGGCGTCCTCGGCGCCGAGCACCTGCACCGTCCCCGACGGCTTCTTCGCGAGGTCACCGAGGCCCCCGGCGAGCGCTATCAGGCGAGCGGCGAGCACCGGGCCGGCCATCCGACTCAGGTTGGGGGCGACTGCCGGCGCTGTCCGCTCGACGAACGCCCGGCAGTCCTCGGCCTCGTCGGCGAGGTCAGCGACTCGCTGGGCGAGCGAGACGGCGCGGCGTTCCGCGTCCGTCTCGGGGTCGCGTGCCGCCACCTCGCGCGCGCCGTCGACGCCGGTGTCGACGTCCTCGAACAGCGCGCCCGCCCACTCGGCGACGCGCTCGGCGAGTTCGTTCGCCGTCCGCTCGGCGTCGTCCATGCTCCGGACGGCGTGGACGAGTTGCTGGTCGTCCGCGCGTTCGCGCGCCTGCACCGCAGCCCGAGTCGCGTCGACGGTGGCCTCGTGGAGCCGGTCGTAGTAGTCGCCTTCGTCGTCGGCGAAGCCGGCGTCGACGGCGCGGGCGGGCCAGTCGGCCGGCCCGTCGGCCGAGCCGTTCTCGATGGCGTCGCGGACGTCGTCGCCGACGAACCACCCCGCGTCCGTCGAGGGTCGTGAAGTCATGGATGGCCCTACGCGGAGCCAGTAGTACAGGGTTTGGGTTTGGCCCGGCGCCGTCGGTGACGAGTCGCGGGAGTCGAGTGCCGTGGTAACGTTTAACACACTAGACCCCATATCGACAGTCGATGTCGGAACGGTCGTCGTTCGAATGTGTGTACTGCCAGCAACGTGTGAGTCCAGCGGCATACCGCGCCGCGTGTCCGGACTGCGGGGGAACGCTCCGCCAGCGCCGGGTACAGTAGCCGGACGTGGCACCGACGACCGGGACGGACCCGACGGCCATCGTCGCCGTCGCGGTGACGGCCGACGACGTCGTGACGGCGCTCGAAGCCACTCGACGCGGCGGTCGGCGGACCGTCCTCAGAGTCACGCCACCTTTCTCCGGGCGGATGCGGGCGCGCCTCCATCGCCCGCGTGACGGCGACGAGACGGACGCACTCCACCTCGACCCGACGGAACTCGTCGCCCAGCCACCGCCGTATCCGGACCCCGACGCGACGGCGGACCGACTGCGAGAGCGTGGCGCGTACTCAACCGAACGCCACCACGCCTACCACGCCGAGGCCGTCCAAAAGTGGCGCGCGGCCGTCCGCGACGCCATCGTCGACGCCGTGACCATCGACACCGAGAGCGGGCCGCACCGAATCGACGTCACGCGCCTCGGCTGAGCCACCACAACGTATATATGTATCTCGGCACGGCCATCGCATACGCGGCTGTTCCCCGAATCTTGCGTTTTCGACCGTGATAGACCCGAGGACGGCGGTTTCCGTACCGGAATATTTATAAACTATGTTCGCGTACTTATAGTAAGGACGCTCCCCCGTTCGTCTCTGTTCTTCTCTCACGGAGGGAGTGCCTCGAGAGATACAATGAGCGACACCACAACTTATCACACGGACGCCGGCGAGCGAGAACAGGAACGGACAGAGACCGAGGAAGCCGAGACGACACCCGCGTGCCCCGAGTGCTCGGGCAGTCTCGTCACCGACGAGGAACACGGCGAGACGGTATGTGCCGACTGTGGCCTCGTAGTCGAGGAGGACGAAATCGACCACGGGCCCGAGTGGCGCGCCTTCGACTCCAGCGAACGCGACTCGAAGTCCCGTGTCGGCGCCCCGACGACCCAGATGATGCACGACAAGGGCCTGTCGACGAACATCGGCTGGCAGAACCGAGACGCCTACGGCAAGACGCTGTCGTCCAACCAGCGCGAGAAGATGCAGCGCCTGCGGACGTGGAACGAGCGCTTCCGCACCCGAAACTCGAAAGAGCGCAACCTGAAGCAGGCGCTCGGCGAAATCGACCGCATGGCCTCCGCGCTGGGCCTCCCCGAGAACGTCCGCGAGACGGCCAGCGTCATCTACCGCCGCGCGCTCTCCGAGGACCTCCTCCCCGGCCGCTCCATCGAAGGCGTCGCCACCGCGGCGCTCTACGCTGCGGCCCGACAGGCAGGGACGCCTCGCTCGCTCGACGAAATCGCCACCGTCTCTCGCGTCGAGAAGATGGAGCTTACCCGGACGTACCGCTACGTCGTCCGCGAGCTCAAGCTCGAAATCCAGCCGGCAGACCCCGAGCAGTACGTCCCTCGATTCGCCTCCGAACTCGACCTCTCCGAGGAAGTGAGCCGACAGGCGCGTGACCTGCTCAGCGCGTCGCGTGACCGTGGCGTCCACAGCGGCAAGAGTCCGGTCGGCCTCGCCGCCGCCGCCGTCTACGCCGCCGCCCTCCTCACCAACGAGACGGTGACCCAGAGCGAGGTGAGCGAAGTCGCCAACATCAGCGAAGTGACCATCCGCAACCGCTACAAGGAACTCCTCGAAGCGAAGGGCGCGGCCGACGCCTAGTCCGGGTCACTGGAACCCGCGGTCGACCCCGTCGTTCTCGATGAGGGCGTCTAATTCTGCCGACAACAGGTCGTCGGCGTCCGCGAACGTCTCCGAGAGCGCATCGAGGTCCTCCGACCGGTCCGAGAGGTCGAACTCCATCGGCCCGTAGGCAGGGCTGTCGATAGCGTCCATCACGTCCCGGAACAGGTCGTCGGGCGACGTTGGCGCCTCGGCGTGAACTTTGATCGTCTCCTCCAGTCGCCGCGCCTTCGATTTCGCCTCGTCTTCGTCTTCCGGCGCCGACTGGACCGCGAAGCGCTGGGAGAGGTCCTCCGTCGGGAGGTAGGGGTCGATGTCGTCGTCGATGCGACGGGCGACGCGCGCACCGACGCCGCGCACGTCGTAGGGGTTCTTCGCGTAGGTCTTGAGATGGTAGACGCCGACGCCGGGATGGCCGAGATAGAGGTCTTCGCCGACACCGTCGCGTCGCTGGCCGGCGATAGCACGCCACCCGTCGGGGTCGACGCTCTCGTCGGTTACGTCGTCGAGGATGTCCTGCCAGTCTCTGACCCGCATAGCTCGGCGTACCGCCGCGATCCAAGTGAGTCTGACGATTACCCGGATGGCCTACCTTCATACTCCGCGGGGCGCAACCCCCGACAATGCCCGAAATCGAGATCACGCCCGAACAACAGGAACGGCTGCGCGCCCTCCAGGAGGAAATCGCGCGCGACGTGGTCGGGAAGTACGGCCACGTCCGGCCGCGGGACGCCGTCGAATATCTACTCGACCGCTACGAATCCGACGACGAGACGCCAGCGCCGGACGCGAGCGACGCCGCGACGGACGAGAAAGAGGTGACGGCGTCGGCCGAGAGCGACGGGGAACTCGACGCGGATGCAGCGGCCGACAGCGCGACGGCCCGCGTCGTCGACGAGGACGCTACCGACGGCGACGCCAGCGATGGCGACTCCGGCGACGACGACGCCATGCTCGACGAGATGATGAGCCTGCTGGACACGCACGACGACAAGTGGGGCGAATCGGACGGTGACGAGCGCTACTCCGTCGAACTCCCCGACGGCGACACCGAGCAGGTCCGGACCAAAGACGACGTGAAGGCCCTCCTGTTCAAACACTACCGATGACCGGACTGCTCGACCGACTGCGGGCGTGGCTCGGTGGCGGGAGCAACGACGAGGCGGACGACGCCGAGGCAGCGACCGACGAATCGAACTCCCGGGTCGTCCACCGCGACGACCGTCCTCTGGAGACGCCACAGCAAATCGAGTCGCCGGACCCGCCGGTCCCGAGTGCCGAAGAGACGACGCCGGCGAATCGGGGCGACTCTGGCCCTGAGACGGAAGCTCCGCCCACGTCCGGGTCGGTTTCGATTCCCGACGCCGAGTCACTGGCACGCGACGAGCCAGCTGCCGGTGCGGGCGCGAGCGACGACTCAGGCGAGGACGAATCGACGGCCGACGACGCGGAGCCAGCGGCGGAAACGGCGGAGGCGACGCCATCGGAATCTACGGATTCGGCGCCGAGTGACGACACGGGCGACAACGCAGGCGACGAAGACGCCGCCTTCGCGTGCTCCGTCTGCGGGACAGCAGTCGACGACCCCGAGAGCCCCTGTCCGCTCTGTCGCTCGACGGACGTGGTGCCGCGTGGCGACGCGCCGACGGGGGACGGCGGCGTGTCACAGGAAGGACGAACGGCCGTGTCGGCGGCCGACGACGAGGCGGTCGACCGCCTCCGCGACGTGAAGCCGGGAGACGAGGAGTAGCCAGCGCAGGGTTTTTCGCTCCCGACCCCCCACCGATTGGCGTGAATCTTCGCGGGACGATTCTGGACGTGGGCGAGGTGCGCGCCGTCTCGACGCAGTACGGCGAGCGCGACTTGGTGGAGGTGCGCCTCCGCCCGGACGAGGCGGCAGACGCCGTCACCGTGACGCTCTGGGGGAAGTGGACGCACACGGCCGAGCACGCCGAACCGGAGATGGACCTGCTCGTGACCGAGGCCGAGTCCAACGAGTTCCAAGGCGAGGAGGGCTACGCCACCAGCGGCGATTCCTACGTCGTCCTCGAACCCGATTTCCTCGTCGACGTGACCGACGTGCGCTCGTGGGTGCAGTGCCCGCGGATGTACTACCTGAACAAGCTCTCGGGCGTGCCGTTGGCGTATCCGGTGGTCAAGGGGACCATCGTCCACGAGGTGTTCGGCGACCTCTTGCGGGGCCGTGACCTCGACGACGCCGTCGCCGACCACGTCGAAGCGGCGGGGCTGGAACTCGGCTTGCTGGGCCGGGAAGCCGAGGAGGTCCGGGACGAGGTGCGGCGAAACGCGGCCGCCATCGAGGGGTGGCTGGCACAGGACACTCTCACCGGCGAGGACGAGTGGCGCTCGGAGTACACGCTCATCAGCCCGACGTTCGGAATCAAGGGCCGGGCCGACGCGCTCCGACAGGGCGACCCCGTCGAACTCAAGACAGGGAAGAACACGAACCGGGACCCGCGCTTCCACGACAAGATTCAGGCGGCGTCCTACGCCCTCCTCCTCAGTGAATCGGGCGAGCCACCGAACACCGGGACGCTCCTCTACACGAAGAACGCCGCCCTCGACCGGAGCGAGGCAAGCGGCGACCTCTCGCCGGCCAAGGAGTTCTCCATCGGCCGCGGCCTCCTGGAGTTCGTCGTCCGCACGCGCAACGAAATCGCGGCGACGGAGTTCGACCGCCGCGTGCCGACGGGGTACGAGGCGGACGCCAACTGCGAGTGGTGTTTCGAGCAAGACACCTGCATGGTCGTCTCCGGTCGTCTCGACCAAGAGTCGAAGGCCGGCCAAATCGGCACCCCGCTTCCAGCGGACGAACGCGACTACTTCGACGCCGTCTACCGCGCCGTCGAGAACGAACGCCAGTCGGTCCACGACGAGTACCGAAAGCTGTGGGAGCAAAGCGCGGCGGAACGCGCCGACGCCGACCGGGCGCTGATAAATCTCGACCCGCGCTCGCGCCAGCAGTTGCCCGACGGCGATTGGGAACTCCGGGCGGCCGTCCCTGACGGCGCAGTGTCGAAGCTCCGCGAGGGCGACGTGGCGCTGGCGAGCGACGGCGACCCCATCAGCGGCGACGCCGAACTTGGGCGCATCGAATCGCTCGGCGATGAGGCGGTGGTCCGAACGGACGAACCGCTCGATTTGCGGCGTCTCGACGTCTACCCCTCCGAGCTCTCCGTCTCCCGGCAGCTCACCGCGCTCCACGACGCCCTGTTGAAGGGCGACGACGACCGCAAGGACGTCCTCTTCGGCCGCCGCGACCCCGAGTTCGATGCGGTGTCGGAGACGTTCATCGACAACAACGACGCGCAAAACGAGGCGGTCCAGCGCGCCGTGGGCGCTCGCGACTTCTCGCTCGTCCACGGCCCGCCGGGGACGGGCAAGACCTACACCATCGCCCGTCTCGTCCGAGCGCTCGTCACCCGAGGCGAGCGAGTCCTCCTCTCCGCCTTCACGAACCGCGCCGTCGACAACGCGCTCGACGCCCTCCGCGACCAGGGTTTCGACGATGTGGCGCGCGTGGGGACGCTCACGGGCGTCCGCGAGGACATGTTGGACGTGCGCCTCGACCGGCGGGGTGAGCCGAACGAGCGCGCGGCGGCGCTCCGAAACGCGCCCGTCGTCGCCGCCACCACCGCCACCTGTGGGTCGCGGGTGCTCCGCGAGGCCGAGTTCGATGTGGCTGTCGTCGACGAGGCGTCGCAGTTGACGGAGCCGGGGACGCTCGCGGCCATCAACCTCGCTGACCGGTTCGTCCTCGTCGGCGACCACGAGCAACTCCCGCCGGTCGTCCAGTCGGGCGACGAACGCCTCGCGCGCTCGCTGTTCGAGCGACTGCACGACGAACATCCGGAGGCGGCGGTCATGCTCGACCGCCAGTACCGCATGAGCCAGCGCATCCAGGCCTTCGCCTCGCGGGAGTTCTACGACGGCGCGCTCCGTCCCGCGACCCCGGAGGTGGCGGGCGGAACGCTCGCCGACCTGCCCGGCGTCGACGGCGCGACGCTCCCCGACCACCTCCGTCGAGGCGTGCGCTTCGTCGACCCCGACGGCCAGCGGACGGGCAACGCCAACCCGGTCGAGGCCGACCGCGTGGCCGAAATCGTCCAGGAGTATCTCGACGCCGGCGTCGACCCCGACGACGTGGTCGTCATCGCACCGTTCCGCGCGCAGGTAGCAGAACTCTCCCGGCGGGTGGACGTGGCCGTCGACACCGTCGACCGCTTCCAAGGGTCGAGCGCCGAGGTGGTCGTCGTCTCCTTCGTCGCCACGGGCGACTTGGACGGCCCCATCTTCGAGGACACCCGACGCGTGAACGTCGCGCTCACCCGCGCGAAGAAGGCGCTCGTCCTCGTCGGCGACGCCGACGCCCTCGAATCCGAACCGTTCTACGGCCGGATGCTCGACTGGGCGCGGCGCTGACCACTCTGACGGCGGTGGGAACGCCAGAACCGTCAGCGCTCGCCCAATTCGTCGAGGACGCGTGCGTGGAGCGTCTGGGACGCGTCCCCCTCTTCGGCGAGGACGGTGTCGCTCGCGGCGAGTGTCGCCAGTCCGAAGGCGCGGGGCGTCGGCGTCTCGACGGTCTGTTCGACGAGTTCGATGTCGCCGTTTTGGATGTCTCGGACCACCGCCTTGACCCCCTCCGCGTGGAGTTTGTCCATCACCAGTTCGCGGTCCGTCTCCTCGACGACGGCGAAGTCCTCCAAGTCGTCGACGAAGGGCAGGAGCGTCTCGCTCTCGACTTGCTGGCGGGCGGCCGACTTCTCTCGACCCTTGTAGTGTTTCAGGATGAGGAGCGAGCGCGCGGCGTTGATGCGGAAGTAGCGCTGGCGGAGGTCGGTGTCCCGGAGCGCCGCCCGAAGGTCGGCCCGCACGTCGTCCGGGTCGAGGCCGCGGAGGAGGCCGGGCACGTCCAGACGGCGATTGAGCGGCAGGGAGAGGGCGAAGCCGTTGTCGGCGACGGCGACGGTGACCTCCGCGTTCGCTTCGCTCGCGCAGGCGGCGACGAGCAGTCGCGACAGGCCGTCGTTGACCCGTCGTCCGTAGAGGGTGTGGACGTAGTAGCGACGGCGTGACGCCTCCCGGTCGCGCACCTCTTCGATAGCGATGCGCTCGGGTGTCGAGACGCTCTCGGGGCCGGCGAAGGCGACCTGCTGGTCGTAGAGGCGCGTCAGCGCCCGCACCGCCCGCTCTGAAAGCGAAGATTCGCGGAGCCACACCCGGAGCGCGGGCGCGCCGCCGGCGTCGAGGCGGGCCACCACGTCCCGCTGGAAGACGAGGATTTCGCGGGCGAGGTCGTAAGAGAGGGGGAGCCGTTCGGAGTACCACGAGGGGACGGTCGGACGCGCGCCCGTCCGGTCGACGTACACCTTCGACCCCCGGCGGTAGCGGAAGACGAAGCGGTCGCCGCCGATGACGAACACGTCGCCCGGGTCGAGCGTGTCGAGGTAGCTCTCGTCGAGTTCGCCGACCCACGCCTCGTCGTCTCGGAGGAACACGTCACAGGAGAAGGAGTCGGGGATGGTGCCGACGTTCGTCAGGTAGATGGGGCGGGCGAGTCGCCCTCGCTTGCCTATCAACCGCTCGCCCACGTCAAACTCGGGATGGTGGTGCTCGCCGTCCGGCGGGTCGTTCGCGTCTCGCCACACCTTCGGGTAGACGTTGCGCTCGGCCAACCCCTCGTAGTCGGCGGTGAGATAGCGAAACAGCGTCTCGAACTGCTCGTCCGAGAAGTCCCGGTAGGGGTAAGCTCGGCGAAGCGTGGCGCGCACCTCGGCCTCGGGGCGGATGCCATTGATGGCCATCCCGTAGACGTGCTGTGCGGCCACGTCGTAGGCGTTCTCGGGGACGTACACGCGGTCGACGAATCCGGATTCGGCCATCCGAACCATCACCGCGCCCTCGACCAGGTCGTCGCGGTCCAGCGCGATGACGCGTCCCTCGACAACCTCGCCAACCTGGTGACCCGCCCGCCCGACTCGCTGGAGGAGCGCCGCGACGGATTTGGGCGACCCCACCTGCACCACGAGGTCGACGTGTGGCATGTCGACACCGAGTTCGAGGCTGGTCGAGGTGGTGACCACGTCGAAATCGCCGCGCTTGAGGCCCGCCTCGACCGCCTGCCGACGGTCGGCGGACAGGCTCCCGTGATGACAGGCGGAGTTCGTGTCGTCGTGGTCGAAGCGCTCGCGGAGCGCCTGAAGGGTCCGCTCGGCGCCGGAGCGCGTGTTCGTGAACACCAGCGTGTTCGTGTGCGTCTCGACCAACTCGCCAAGTCGGTCGTAGAAGCGGTCGCGGACCGTCTCGGTGGCCGTCCCGACCAGGTCGTCGACGGGGCACTCCACCCGTAGGTCGAACTCGCGAGCGAAGCGGGCGTCGACGACTTCGCAGTCGCGCGGGTCGCCGTCCTCGCGCCCGACGAGAAACTTTGCTATCGTCTCGATGGGTTCGACCGTCGCCGAACAGCCGATTCGGGTCGGCGAACCGTTCGCGAGCGCCTCCAATCGCTCCAGCGACACCGAGAGGTGGGTGCCCCGCTTGCTCGCGGCGAGGGCGTGAATCTCGTCGACGACGACGTACTCAACGGTCCGCAACTTCTCGCGGAACTTCGGGGAGTTGAGCAGGATGGCGAGCGTCTCGGGCGTCGTGTTGAGGACGTGCGGCGTCTCGGCGAGCATCCCCCGTCGCGTGGCGTCGTCGGTATCGCCGTGGCGGGTGGCGTGGCGCACCTCCGTCGACTCGCCGCGCTCCGCGAGTCGCTCCCGAATCCCGTCGAGTGGTTCGCTCAGATTCCGGTCGACGTCGTTGGCGAGTGCCTTCAGCGGCGACACGTAGAGACAGTACACCGAGTTGTCCAGTCCGTCGGTACGCTCCCGACGGAACAGCTCGTTGATGATGGCGGTGAAGGCGGCGAGGGTCTTCCCGCTCCCGGTCGGCGCGCAGACGAGGGCGTTGCGCCCCGCGTGGACGTGCGGAATCGCTTCGCGCTGTGGCGGCGTGAAGAACCCGTTGTTCTCGGGGACGAAGGCGCCGAACTGGTCGACCCACCACTCGCGGACGGCCGGGTCGAGCGTCGAGAGCACGTCGGTGTCGACCGCTCGCCCGGGGTCGACGCCCGCGGGCACGTCGATATCTGCCAGCGGGTCGTCTGCGTGAGGCCCCTCGTCCATCGACTGAGTCTTGTCGCGGACGGGCAAGTGGGTTGTGTCCGGGTATAGAAGTATTGTATTTCAGGTAGTTAAGTAGAAATATATGATATCGTATACTAAGGCCGTCCGAGGATATATAATATTCGTTCCATTATATCAGAATTTTATTCTAAGTTTGTTTGTAGATGGTTTTTATTGGACAATATATGGTATATAGAGCAAAAGTAAACACATCACGCTCAATCAGAGACTCAGCGTCGACAATAACTAAGGAATATATGACTACTCTAATTCTGATATGTCTGGTTCTGCGGTAGTCATCACCGCGATTAGGTTCGGCTGTGTGTCGAGGTTCGGGAGCACTCGTCGAGACAGGCGCGCAGCCGTCGTGAGCGATACAGGCTCGAGCCACCGAATAAATAACAACAGTACTGCTGTTATTATCTGTCTGTTGAGCGCGATGACGGCCGGTTCGTGCGGTGGCCACGGAAATAGCAGTCGCTCTGTTTGATATGAGAAAACACAGAGAGAGTGGCATCGTTCGGCGAGACACCGCTACTCGTCGCGCTGTCGGTCGCAATCCTCGACAGCAACCGAGACGAAACCGACGCTGGCGACAGTTGGCGTTCGCATATGGCAAATCTCGGGCGACAGCCTGTGGTCTGACACAGTCTCCGAGCGGTGGTCGCTGCGCGACGCACCGATGCGACACACGACGCAACGAATCGGTTGCTGTACACGACAGGAACCGTGCCGGACGTGTGGGGCGGTAGCCACGTCGTCGACGACGAGACGTACGGACTGCTCGCATCGTGGTCAGACTAGTGCGCGAGTCTAGCGGGCCGAAGACCCAGTACTCAGGACTCCGTCTCCGTGGTAGGACTCGACGAGTAGAACTCCGAGAGAAAACGGTCCGACGGCGCCCGAATGGGTCGTCGCGAATTCAGTCTGCCGAGGGTGCGCCCGAGTCGTGCAGGTAGTTCGCCGTCTGCTCGTCGAGGTCGAACTTCCGTAGCACCACGTAGGCCACGAAGCCCACGGGGAGACCTATCATCCACGAGAGGTCCGTCATCACGAGGCTCGCCGCCGAACCGATGAGGACGCTCGCCACGGCGGTGACCGAGATGCCCTTGATGAACCAGAACTTCGAGTCACGACTCTTGTCGTACAGTGAGCTGATGGACGTCTCCTCCGCTCGGAAGAGCCAGTAGTCGGCCAACAGCACGCCGAGCACCGGCCCGAGCGGGATGGAGTAGGTGTTGATGAACAGGAAGTAGATTTCGCCGCCCGAGAACAACACCCAGGGGAACGAGGCGACGGACAGAATCCCCGTGATGACGAGGCCGCGTTCCCAGGACACGTCGAGGGCGTCCTGCAGGACGTGCACCGGCGGGACGATGTTGAGCGTGAGGTTCGACGAAATCTGGGCGGCCAGCACGAATATCAGCATCGCGACGCCGATGAGGGGGTTCGGTGCGACCTCCATAATCGCGTAGACGGGGTTGGCCGTGTCCGTCGAGATGCCGAAGATGAGGCCGACCAGCGCCATATACATCATCGCTGGCGCGATGCCGAGCATATGGCCCCAGATGTGGTTACCCAAGCCGCGTTTCTTCTCCAAGTGACGGCTGATGTCGGCCGCGTTGAGTGCGCCGGTGAGCGCAGTCCCGACGTGAGCGGCGACGATGGTGAAAAACGGCAGTCCCCACGTCCCCGAGAAGGAAACCGACTCCGTTGCCAGCCCTTGCGTCGAAACGATTACGTACACCGTGTAGGCGAGGAGCACGATAATCACGCCGGCCGCCAGCGAGTCGAACCACTTGATCGACGTGATGCCACCCCACGCGAGGCCGATGTTCAGTATCGTGAACACGACGAAGTACGTCGGAACGTGGCCGAATCCCCACAGCGTCGTGGTGATACTGTTGATAGCCAGCGCCCCGATCCAGTTCCCGATGCCCAGCCAGCCGATGGCCGGAACGACGCGAATGACGTTCGGGATGATGGAACCGCGAATCCCGAACGCGGCGCGGGACTGAGTGACGAACGGAATCCCCTTCTTGTACCCCCACATCCCGTTGACCACGAAGAAGATGGCCGACGTCGTGGCGCCGATGGCCATCGCGACCGCCGCCTGAAAGAGGTTGAGCGGTCCCTGCGGATGCACGGCGAAAAACGCCGTCGCGAACCCCTGGACGATGATGAACGACGCCCACCAGACGGGCACGTAGTGGGAGAGACTCATCGAGCGTTGGTCGTCTGCAATCGGTTCTAGCCCTTCTGCACTTGTCTCTGTCATAGCTGGTCTTCCATGTTACGCTACCGCACGCACAGCGTCGTATTGGGGGTTAAAATAATTTTTGGTAATATAAACGTATTGAGGGGTCGTCGTGACTATAGTTCACAGCCATATTCACGCAGAAGTCAGTTCGTCCACGGTAGCGACATCGCACCGTCGTTGATGGAGTCGCATCCAGCGGTCGGGGCCGAACCGACGGAAACACTTTAATAATCATCATACAGAAATCACGACAGATGACCGTAGATACTATCATCGAGGGCGGAAGGGTCGTCTCCGGCGACCAGTCGTTCGAGGGTGCAGTCGCTATCGACGACGGGACCATCGTCGGACTCGGCGACCGGGACCGCCTCCCCGACGCGGAGCGAACCATCGACGCGAGCGGGAAAGTCGTGATGCCCGGCATCATCGACCCGCACGTCCACATCGACGACCACGTCTCCATCGACACCTACGAGACGGCGACGAAGGCGGCGGCGCTGGGTGGCGTAACGACCGTCATCGACTTCGCGTGGCAAGCGTACGACGGCGAGGGCAGCGCCTGGGACGAGAACGGGACCCTGATGGAAGGCATCGAGCGCAAGCGCGACAAGGCGACCGATGCGCTGGTCGACTACAGCTTCCACGGCGGCATCCTCCGCGAGGGCGACGACCTGTTCGACGAGATGGAGGACGTGGTCGACGCCGGCGTCACCTCGTTCAAGATGTACACCGCCTACGACTTCGGCCTCTCGAACGGGTACATCCATCGCGTGCTCGAGGAACTGAGCGAACTCGGCGCGGTGGGCGTCGGGCATACCGAAGAGGACACGGTCTGCGAGCAAGTGACCGCCGACCTCCGCGAGGAGGGGCACGGACCGAGCGTCTATCCCCAGTCTCGCCCGGACTACACGGAAGCGATGGCCGCCGACAACGTCGCGCGCATGGCCCGCGAACTCGACGCGAAGTACTACGGCATTCACACCTCGTGTCGGAAATCCGCGGAAGCCATCGAGCGACATCAAGCGGACGGGAGCACGATTCGCGGCGAAACCTGCACCCACTACACGAGTCTGACGGGTGACCTCCACGAGGAGATGGGGAACCTCCCGCGAATCGCCCCGCCCTTGCGAACAGAGGACGACATCGAAGCGCTGTTCGACGCGCTCACGTCAGACGTACTGAGCGTCGTCTCGACCGACCACGTCGCCCAGAAGCGCCGGAAGAAGGAGGAGAGCAACTGGTGGGAGGGACCGTTCGGAGCGAACGGCCTACAGGTGAGCCTGCCCGTCTTCCACGACGAAGCCGTCAACGAGCGCGGACTGTCCTATCGGTTCCTCTCGCAGGTCATGAGTCGGAATCCGGCGGAGACGTTCGGACTGCCCCAGAAGGGGACGCTCGAACCCGGGACCGACGCCGATATCGTCGTGTTCGACCCCGACGTGGAGCAGACGATTTCCGCCGCGAACAACGCGTCGAACGCGGACTACTCGATTTACGAGGGACGGTCGGTCCGCGGCGCCGTCGACACGACAATCGTTCGCGGCGAGGTGGTCGCACGTGACGGAGCAGTCGTCGGCAACCCGGGCCACGGCGCCTTCGTCGAGCGCGAACTCCCCGACTGGTCGAACTGAGGTCGTGGTCTGCTAACGGTACCCGAACATTTTTCGTGGGTCATTAACAATTCCCAAGCGGATTTCAGATGTATCAGAAAATCCTCGTCCCCACAGACGGGAGTGACTGTGCAACGAACGCCGCAGCGGAGGCCGTCTCGGTGGCCGCTCAGTTCGACGCCGAGGTCCACGCCCTGTACGCCGTGGACGTTCGAATCAGCCGGCCGAACGCCGAAGTGGAAACCTACCGGGAGGAGATGCGAGCCGAGGGCGAGGGCGCCATCGGCGAGATGGAGCAGTTGGCGGGGAGAGAAGGCGTGGAGTACGTCTCCGACATTCGAGTCGGCGACCCGCGCGACGTCGTGACCGAGTACGCCGACGACGCGGACATCGACCTCATCGTGATGGGCACGCACGGGCGACGGGGTATCGAGCGGATGGTCCTCGGGAGCATCACCGAGGGAGTCGTTCGGATGTCCGACGTGCCGGTGCTGACCGTCCCACGGTCCTGACACGCCGCGGAGACGGTGCGCCACGGGTCTAGACGGAACTTTTATTCCGAGTGCAGTCGACGGCGTGTGTGTGACGCAGTTAGAATTCGATATCGAGGGAGAGGTGTTCGTAGCCGACCTCCTCGAGGACGAAGCACCAGAATCGGTCGCAGCGCTGCGGGACTTCCTCCCGCTGGAATCAGAGCTCATGCACGTTCGCTGGAGTGGCCACGCGACGTGGGTCAACATCGACGAAATCGACCTGCCGGAGATTCCGCGCGAGAACCACACGGTCTACCCGTCACGGGGAGACATCCTCCTCTATCCGGGCTACCGGAACGAGCAGGAACTCCTCGTCCCCTGTGGGCCGACGTGTTTCAAGAGTCCGGCCGGCGAACTCGCCGGCAACCACGTCGCGACGCTCGACGCGTCGCGCGAGGAGCTCGCCCGAATCGAAGAGGAGACGCTCCAGACGGGTGTGAAAGACATCGTCGTCAGAGAAGCGTAACGAACCCCGACGACGGACTCCATTCTTTCGCACAATCTCGACGCGCATAGTCACACCAGCGTCGCGCCGTCGTGGCTCCGATAGTTTCAAACCAGAGCCGGTGTAACGAGTATCGGCATGAGCGTGGCAGAGCGAGTCTATCAACAGGTCAGTCAGCAGCGTCTCAAAGACGACATCACGACGAACGCAGCGTTCGGCGAGATCCCGACCAAACAGGGCCGAGGACGGACCGTGCTGACCGGCACGGAGGCGAATCGGAAGGCACGAGAGTTCCTGGTCGACCGGATGGAGGCGGCGGGCCTGGACGTCCGTGTCGACGCCGTGGGGAACATCGCGGGGCGGTGGGTTCCCGAAAGCGCCGACCCGACGCTGCCGCCAGTCGCCTGTGGCAGCCACATCGACTCTGTCCCAGAGGGGGGTATCTTCGACGGCGTACTCGGCGTCTACAGCGCGCTCGAAGCGGTTCGAGCGCTGCAAGCGGTCGACGCGGACATCGAGCGACCCATCGAAGTCGTCTGCTTCACGGAGGAGGAAGGGGCTCGCTTCTCCAACGGCGTCCTCGGGTCGTCGGTGGCGAGCGGCCAGCGGACGATAGCGGATGCGCTGGCACTCGAAGACGACGACGGGGTGACACTCGAAGCGGCGCTGTCCGATATCGGGTTTCGGGGGTCGGGACGACTGCACGCGAACGAGTGGGACTCGTGGCTCGAACTCCACGTCGAACAGGGCGAGCGACTGCAAGACGCGAACGCCGCGGTGGGTCTCGTCTCGGCGATCACCGGCACGATTCGATGCGAAATCGAAATCGAGGGTGAGGCCGACCACTCGGGCAGTACGTCGATGGCAGAGCGGACGGACGCGCTGGCGGCGGCGAGCGAACTCGTCCTGGAAGTCGAGAGCGCGACGCAGGACGCTGTCGCCGAGAACGGTGAGGCTGTCGTCGGGACCGTCGGCAAACTCGACGTCTCGCCCAACGCCATCAACGTCGTTCCGGGGCGTGCCGAACTGGGCGTCGACGTTCGCGACATCCGATACGGCCCCATGGAGCGAATCGTCGGCCGCGTTCGGGACTGTCTCGAGACGCTGGAGGCCGAACGCGGGGTCGACACCGCGTTCGAGCGACCGTACGACATCGCGCCCAGTCAGATGAGCGAACGCTGTACGGCGGCGCTGCGGGACGCGGCAGCGACGATAGACGCCACCACGCTCGACCTCCATTCGGGGGCCGGCCACGACACGATGCACATCGCGAGCGTCACCGATACGGGACTGCTGTTCGCCCCCTCCCACGGCGGCTTTTCCCACAGTCCGCGAGAGTGGACGGACTGGGAGAGCTGCGCGACGGCGACGAGGGTGCTGACGGCAGGTGTCGCGAACCTGGCGAGTCGATAATCGCGCTGACCCACGCTCATCGGCCCGAAGCGGTTCGTACACTTCGAACGCGAGAGAACGCTCAGTCGTGCGTCGCCATGTTCACGTTGACTTCGATGACGTTAGCCGCGCTTCGCACCTTCTCGGGGAGGACCGACTCGAACTGCTCGTCTTTCAGGCGACTGGTCGGCCCGGCGACGCTCAAGGAGCCGAGAACGTTGTCGTTGCGGTCGATGACGGGCGCACCCACGGCGCGAAGCCCCTCCACTTCCTCCTCGTCGTTGTGCGCGTAGCCGCGCTCACGAACCCGTTCGAGTTCGTCGAAGAGGGCGTCGCGGTCGGTGATGGTGTGAGCGGTCTGTTCGGGCAGGCCGTGTTGGTCGAGAATCCCGTCGACGCGTTCGCGCGGCAGAAACGCCAGAATCGCCTTCCCGGTCGCCGTGCAGTGGAGGTAGTCGGGGCGCTGGAGCTTGCCAGTTTGGTACCCGGTTCCGACGGCGTCGCTCCCGCGGACCTTGTACAGGTTGATGCCGACGCCGTGTTCCTCCGTGAAGAGGTTGGCATATTCGCCGGTGTCCTCCGCGAGTTCCTCGACTTCTTCACGGCCGTACTTGTACAGCAGATTCCGATTGCGGACGTACTCGCCAGAGAGGAGAAACTGCAGACTGAGGTCGTACTGGTCGTCGGATTTGACGACGAGGTCCTCCTGCCGAAGGGTCGCCAAGTAGTGATACGCCGTGCTCTTCGACATGTCGAGGTGGTCGGCGAGTTCCGTGACGCCGGCACCCTCGAGCGTCTCGAGTGCCTCGAGAATCTGTGCCGTCCGTTCCACCGTCTTCAGTGTCCGTGGTTGCTCTTCCTCGCGTTCGCTTGCCATGTCGTACCGTGCGAGTTCGTTCTACTTAATCGTTCGCGTATCTCAAACACAGAATCTGATACGAGACAGAATAATAGTCCGACTCCAACTGTTTCGAGCGTAGACTCCCACGGATGGGCAATAGTTGCGTGACTGAGAGACGGACGTAGGAAAGCGGAATTTATCGAGAAGCGTTCGATAGCGTTCGTCGTGAGTCACTGCAGGATAGAGATAACAACCGTACTTCTGTTATCAGAACTACGGGCTGTGATGTGACAGTGTTTAATCAGACGGGTCGCCCCACGGTAACGCTTTTATCAGATACCCACCATGCTGGGATACAGTGAACACCGATACGCTGGAGCGACCGGCCGAACTCGAGGTACGGAACGTCGGTGGCATCGAGGAGACGACCGTCTCCTTCTCGCCCGGGATTACGGTCTTGACGGGGCGTAACGCGACGAATCGAACGTCGCTTCTCCGCTCCATCATGGCGGTGCTTGGGAGCGACGACACCTCGCTGAAGGCCGACGCCGAACAGGGGCGTGTCGAACTCCGCATGGGCGACGAGCGCTACGTTCGAACGCTGGAACGTGCGAACGGGACAGTGACGACGGACGGTGTTCCGTATCTCGAAGAGACGGAACTCGCCGACCTCTTCGCGTTCCTCTTGGAGTCGAACGCGGCGCGGCGAGCGGTCGAACGCGAAGAGGACCTTCGCGAGCTCATCATGCGCCCGGTCGACACCGAGGCCATCGAGGCCGAAATCGAGCGTCTCGACCGCGAACGCGCTCGCATCGACGACGAACTCGAGGACCTCTCGGAGCTGAAACGAGAGCTGCCGTCGCTCGAAGAGCGGCGTCGAGAGTTGGAAGCGGAAATCGAAACCAAGCGGGCGGAGTTGGCCAGCAAAGAGGCTGATATCGACGCCCTCGACGCGGACGTGGACGAGACGCGCGCGGAGAAGCAGCGCCTCGACTCGCAGTTACAGACGGTTCGCGAGAAGCGGTCGGAACTGGAGCAGGTGCGCTCGGACATCGACCTCCAGCAGGAGAGCATCGAATCGCTCACCGCCGAGCGACGGGAACTGGAGGCGGAACTGTCGGACCTCCCAGAGACGCCGATGGCCGAGCACGACGACCTCGACGAGCAAATCACCCAGCTCCGAAATCGAAAGGAGACGCTGGAAGCCGAAGTGAGCGACCTCCAAGACGTCATCCAGTTCAACGAGGAGCAGCTGGAGGGGCAGAGCGATTCGATTGCAGCACTCCGCGAGAACGACGGCGCCGTCACGGACGCACTCGTCGAGGACATCGTCGTCTGTTGGACCTGTGGCTCCGAAGTCGACGAGGAGCGCATCACGGAGACGGTCGCGCAGTTGCGAACTGTTCGGCGCGAGAAACTCGAGACGGTCCGAAGTCTGGAGTCGGAGTTGTCCGACCTCCGTGACGAGAAACGCGAGCACCGACAGCAACGACAGCGCAAGCAGACGGTCGAACGGAAACTCGCCGACGTGGAGACGGAAATCGACGACCGCGAGGAGCGACTCGAGGACCTCCGGTCGAAGCGCGAACGACTCGGCGAGGAGATCGAAACGCTCGAATCGGAGATAGACGACCTGGAATCGGACGATTTCAGCGAGGTGCTCGACCTCCACAAAGAGGCGAACCAGTTGGAGTTCGAACTCGGGCAGTTGGAGTCGACGCTCGACGACGTGGTGGAACGCATCGGAACCGTCGAAGAACAGCTCGCCGAGGAGTCGGACCTCAAGTCCCGACGCGAGGAAATCGAGGCGGAACTGACCGACCTACGGACCCGCGTGGACCAAATCGAAGCGAGTGCCGTCGAGCGGTTCAACGAGCACATGGACACGGTGCTTGACGTGCTGGATTACGACAATCTCGAGCGCATCTGGATCGAAGCCGTCGAGCGCGAGGTGCGCGACGGTCGGCAGACGGTCGAGCGGACCGAATTCGAACTCCACATCGTCCGCAGCACGGACACGGGCGCGACCTACGAGGACACAATCGATCACCTCAGCGAGAGCGAACGCGAGGTGACTGGGTTGGTGTTCGCTCTCGCGGGGTATCTCGTCCACGACGTCCACGAGACGGTCCCGTTCGTCCTCCTCGACTCGCTGGAGGCCATCGACTCGGAGCGCATCGCCGCGCTCGTCGAGTACATGGCCGACTACGCGACGTTCCTGGTCGTCGCACTGTTGCCGGAGGACGCACAAGCGCTGGACGACCGACACCCGCGAATCACGAGCATCTGAAGGTCAGGATTCGGAATCGCAGTCACAGCCGCCACGCTCCAGCAGGTCGACGACGCCGTACTGACCACCACACTCCTCGCAGAGGACGTCGACGTCGACGAACAGTCGAAAGTCACCGAGGGTGATGCGGTCGGTGTCGCGGAGACGCTCTAGGCGGTCCTCGGTGACGGAGCGAAGTCGGGCGCGGAGCCGACCCACCGTATCGAGGACGGTGTCGACCTGCCGGCCGTCCGAGCGCTCGTACGTCGCGTCGCGATAGTCGGTAAGATACGAGCGAATCGCCTGATAGGTCACGAAATCGGTTTCTAACTGGTCGACATCAACTCCCTCTCGTTCCAAGCGTGACCGCGCCTCCGTTCGCATCCCGCTACTCACGTCGTCGTCGGTGAGAAGTCGATAGAGGTTGTCCACTTCGCCGCCGACGGTCGACGCCCCAGCCTCTGCCATCGCGCTCTCGAGGAGGCTGCGATTGAAGCGGTCGGCGAGGTCACGGAGACTCCGGCGCTCTTGGCCCTCTGCGGTCCAGAGGCGTTCGAGTTCGTCCCCGAACGAGTCGCCGAGGTCATACGCCGCGATGAGGCGAGCGACCTTGTTTCGCACCCGACCCGTATCGTCGTCTTCGTCCATGCGAGTCGCTACCGCGTCGTGAGCACATAAAATCCGTGCGTCGAGATGGCTCACTCATTAAGAAACTCTATTTGAGTTTTCTTTGAATACTGGATGGATGTCGAACGTAGTCGAGATTAATGTTGGCCTCGAATACCACATTAATACGCCACCTATCGCCGTTTTTCGAGGATATCCGATTGACAGTACGGCTGTTTCCATATCTACCCAATCGAATCAGAAAATAGCACAGTATTTTGTTTAATTCCTCCATTTGATCCATATTTGATTTTCTAATTCAGAAATTAGTGGAGGATATGGGTGAAAATTGATGTGAAAGAAGAAGATAGGAGGCCCTATATGAATAAACATTTTTTGAGTTTTCTTTTATACTGCGTTAGTCTGCTCCGCAGAATCACACCCGCATTGCCGTGTCGCAACTGGGGAGGCTGTCCGCGGAGACACAACCGTCAAGTCGCTCGTGGCGCAACGTTCGGTATGGCAGACAAGAAGTACACGTTCCTCGAACTTCACCTCGACGAGATTCAGATTGGCCCTGCGACGCTCGGTGACGACACGATCGAAGCGGAGCCGACTGAGGAGAACGACGACGAGACGGACGAATCGAGTGGGTGTGGTTGCCCCGGTAAGAAGGCGGGCAAACTCCTCGCAGTCGTCCTCGTCGTCGCCCTCGTCGCGCTTGCGGCGAAGAAACTCCTCGGCGGCGAGACGGAGGACTTGGAGGAACTCGAAGAACTGGCGGACCTCGAGTAGGCGTATCCGGACCGCTTAAGCGACGGCCGGAGCATAGGGCGGGTATGACGGTATCGAGCGCACCGGGCAAGGTGTATCTCTTCGGCGAACACGCCGTCGTCTACGGCGAACCCGCCATTCCGTGTGCCATCGAACGCCGCGCGACCATCAGCGTCGAGGCTCGCGACGACGACCACGTTCGCGTCCAAGCGTCGGACCTCAGTCTCGACGGCTTCACCGTCGAGTACACGGGCACGACCGACGACCGACCGGACGTGGACGTGCCGGCCTCCCTCGTCGACGCCGCGATGGGCTACATCGACGCGGCAGTCGAACAGGCCCGCGACGCCGCCGGCGCACCCGACGCGGGCTTCGACATCACCGTCGAGAGCGAGATTCCGCTCGGCGCCGGTCTCGGATCCTCAGCGGCGGTGACGGTGGCCGGCATCGACGCGGCGACGCGCGAACTCGACTCCCCGCTCTCGGTGGAGGACCTCGCGGACCGCGCGTATCGCGCCGAGGCGGCGGTCCAGAAGGGCGAGGCGTCGCGCGCCGACACGTTCTGCTCGGCCGTGGGCGGCGCGGTCCGCGTCGAGGGCGACGACTGCCGAAGCATCGATGCCCCCGACCTGCCCATCGTCGTCGGCTTCGACGGCGGCGCGGGCGACACCGGCGAACTCGTCGCGAGCGTACGAGCGCTGAAAGACCGCTACGACTTCGCCGCGGACACCATCACCACCATTGGCAACATCGTCCGCCGGGGCGAGCGCTTCCTCGACCCCGACCCGAGCGACCCGGCGGCCGACCAGTCCGTCGAGGAGCGAATCGAGGAAATCGGCCGTCTGATGGACTTCAATCACGGCTTGCTGGAGTCGCTCGGCGTCTCCTCGCGCTCTCTCGACAGCATGGTGTGGGCGGCGCGAGAGGCGGGCGCTCACGGCGCGAAGCTCACGGGCGCGGGCGGTGGCGGCTGTATCGTCGCGCTCGACCCGACGCCGGAGACGCTGACCGGCCTTCGATTCACGCCGGGGTGTGAGGAGGCGTTCCGCGCCGAGCTCGCCGACGACGGCGTGCGGAGGGTCGCATGACGACCGTCCTCAAACTCGGTGGGAGCCTCATCACCGACAAGGAGCGCGCGGAGACGCTTGACGGCGAGGCGTTGGCGGCGGCAGCAGACGCCATCGCCGACTGCGACGACGAGGTGGCCCTCGTCCACGGCGCCGGAAGCTTCGGCCACCACTACGCCGACGCCCACGGCGTGAGCGTGACCGAGGGAACGACCGACGCCAGTGCCGCCCTCGAAATCCACGGGTCGATGACGACGCTCAATCGGTTCGTCCTCTCGCGACTTCACGACCGCGACGTATCGGCCCTGCCGGTCCACCCGCTCTCGGCGGGCGCGCGCGACGCCGACGCGACACTCGATTTCCCCATCCCTTCCGTGCGGACGATGCTCGGCGAGGGGTTCGTCCCCGTCAGCCACGGCGACGTACTCGCCCACGAGGGCGAGGGCGCGACCATCGTCTCCGGCGACGAGGTGGTGGTTCGCTTCGCCGAGGGGCTGGACGCCGACCGGGTGGGCCTCTGTTCGACGGTCGACGGCGTCTACGACGCGGACGGCGAGGTCATCGACCACATCGAGGACTTCGACTCCGTGGCGTCGGCCCTCGGCGAGAGCGACGCCACGGACGTGACCGGCGGGATGGCCGGGAAGGTACGCAACCTCCTCGAACTCGACGCCCCGGCCTACGTCTTCGGCGCCGACGACCTCTCGACGTTCCTCTCGGGCGGCGAACCGGGGACGCGAATCGACTGACTCGCGCGACCGGAAGGGTCCGCCGCCCCGGACGCTAACAGTTCACTCGCAGGCCGTCGCGGGCGAAGCGTACGTCGCCGCCGTATCGCGATTCGAGCGCGGACAGCATCTCGTCGTGTCGCCCCTCCGTGTGTGGGTAGAGGTGAGTGAGATAGACCCGGCCGTAGTCGTGGCCCGCGAGAACGTCGCCGAGAACCGACGGCGTGGGGTGGTTGGATACGTCCACGTCGTCGGGAAAGGAGCAGTCGTGGACGAACACGGCCGACCCGTCGGCGAAGGCCGCCAGCGACTCGAAGGCCTCGGTGTCGCTGCTGATGGTGAGGTCACCGTCGTCGCCGTCGAACCGATAGGCGAGGCCGTCGACCGAGTGCCGCGTCTCGTGGGCGCGCACGTCGAACCCCGCGACCGAGAAGTCGTACGCACCCACCTCGCGAACTTGCAGGTCGACGCGGCCGTCGAGGTAGTCGAAGGTGTCGAGCAAATCGTCGACGAGGGCTTTGGTCCCGCGGGGACCGACGACTTCGAGGTAGTCCGACCCTTCCAGCCACCGCGCCTTCAAGAGGGGCAGGAGGTCGGCGACGTGGTCGAGGTGATGGTGGGTGAGAAGTACCGTCGAGACGCCCTCGTACCCTGGGTCGGTGGCGGCGAGACGGTGGAGGACGCCCGCGCCGCAGTCGACCAGCAGACGCCGGCCGTCGCGTTCGAGCAACAGTCCGGTCTGGGCCCGGTCGGGGAGTGGCATCGCGCTCCCGGTGCCGAGAAACGTGAGTCGCATGGGCGCAGGTGTGGCGGCCGGGCAGAAAGCGTTCGGGGTCCTTCGGTCGTCGTTAGATTCCGAACTCCGCGTCGACCACGTCACCCCGGGCGAAGTTCGAATCCACGTCGGTAATCTCGACCTGCACCGTCTCGCCGAGGGTCGCGTCGTCGACGAGCACCGCGAAATCGTCGACGTAGCCGACGCCGTCACCTTCCGAGCCGAGCTCCTCGATAGCGACGACGTAGGTGTCTCCGGGCGTAACTGGCGAATCAACCATGTGTGTCATCATCACACGCAGACAGAAATAAGTCGGGGGGACGACACGTCCCGTCGCTCGTCGTCACTCGTCCGTCGAATCGGCGTCGTCGGCTGCCGCTTCCTCGGCCGATTCGTCCGCCTTCGTCGTCGTTTCGAACGACGCCGGCGGGGAGAGGAACCCCCACACCGCGCCGGTGGAGTGGACGGCGACGACGAACGGATAACAAAGGAACACGGGGAGCGTTCGGAGTGAGAGTCCGCCGTAGTAGCGCCATCCGCGCCACACCCAGACCAGCGAGAAGCCGAACATTATCCACGCGACGACCTGAAACAGGCCGCTTCCCGGCGTCTGCGTCGGAATCGCGCCGCTGAACAGGACGAGAAATGCCGTGGCGGGACTGAACGCCCACGCGACGTTTCGGAGCGTCATCAGCGACTGGTATCCGACGGGGAGGTACGCCTCGTCGCGGAGCGTTCCCGTCAGCCACCGACGCCGCTGTTCGAACATCGCCCGGAGCGAGGGCGGCGCCTGATTCCGAAACTTCGTGTCCATCGTCTCGAAATCCGCGCCGTCTTGGGCGGCCTGCCACGTGAACACCGTGTCTTCGATGAGCGTCTCGAAGTCCCACGTCACCGACTCCTCAACCGATCGTCGGACCGCGATACCCCCGCCCCACGCGTAGAGTGGGATATCGAGCGCCGGGAAGCCGGTCTGTTCGGTCTGATACCCCATCCGGAGCACCTCCGACCAGTAGGTGAGATACGACCCCGTGAAGACCGGGCGCTCTCGAAACTGCACGATGTCGGCGTCGGGCAGGCCCTCGAACTCCGTGACGACTGTGTCTTCGTCGAGAAAGAGGACGAAGGGCTTGTCACAGGGGAGTTCGCGCCGCGCCCACTCCAGCGCCCGCCCCTTGTCCGCGGCGTCACACGAGAACTCGTCGGGGACGACGTCGACCGTCGCGCCGTCGATATCGAGGGGTGCCTCGGCGACGACGTGACGGTCCGCGAGTGCCTCGGGGAGGGCGTCGACCGTCTCCTGGACGACGTCCTCGGCGGCGACGGTCAGAATCCGAACCTGTACGTCCTCGGGCCCGTACGCCAGCGGCGGCGGGTCGTGACGCCAGCCGAGATAGGCCTCGTACGCCCAGACGCCCGTGGCGAGAGCGTACATCGCGACGAACAGCCAGAGACCGACGTAGACGAAGGGGAGGAGCGAGGCGTAGTACGGAATCCACGACGGGCCGCCGAGCGTCGCGAGCGCACCCCCGACGAAGACGAGGATGAAGTAGAGCGCGATGAGACGGTCGGCCGCCAGCGGCATCACGCGTCGCTCGTCGGATGCCGAACGCCGGTCGTGACTGACGGAACTATCCGTCTCGTCGTCCTCGCTCATCGTGGGCTACTCCCGACTCACCGGCGCGGATACGTGTATTCGAGCACGGTCGCACCGTCACCGTCGAGTACCCTAATCGTGTCGCCGTCGTTGTCCCACACGGGATACTCCACGTCCCAGTAGAGGTCGGTGTCCGTCCACTCGCCGTCGCCGGTGTGCAGGCGGAAGCGCTGTCCCGGTTCCAGCGTGAAGCCGTCGGGCATGTGGAACACCCAGCCCTCCTCGTCCTCGATGTCGTAGCCGGTCAGGTCGAGTGGTTCGTCGCCGTCGTTTTTGAACTCGACGTACTCGTCGACGAGATTCTCGTGGTCGCCGCCCTCGGGGTCGACGTTGAGGTCGGTCACGACGAGTTCGGCCGACTCCGTGTCGACGTTATCGAACCCGCCGGGGCGCACCACGTCGCGCCCCCGGACGAACGTGTTCTCGCCGGTCTTGGTCACCAGATAGCCGTACGCCGAATCGAGCGAGAAGTTCGCAGCGCGGGCCTTGTACTGGAGGTAGAGGTCGCCATCCTGCCGGAAATACGTCTGTGGCTGGGCGGCGTTCTGCCCGGCGAGATACTCCTTGGAGCCGAAGTTGACCGCGTAGTTGCCGGGGTCGAGCGCCGACGGCTGGACCCACTCGCTCGAATCCGCGTCCTCGGGCGGTGTCCGGACCGCGACGGTGAGTGTCTCCTCGGCGTAGGGGTCGAACTCGTTCGACGACGAGTCGGGGGTGATGTCGACGTTCGCGCGCTTCACCGTTCGCCCGCGTGCGGGCTTGAGTTTCGCCGGCTTGGCCGGCGAGAGGTCGTACGTCTCGAGGTCCCCGAGCTCGCCCGACCGGAACCGCCACGAGTCGACGCCGCGGAGTTCGGCCGGCGTGACGCTGACCGTGAAATCGGAGCGGTCGAGGACGCCCCAGTACGCGCCGCCGTCGGTGGCGTTGGCGCCCCACTCCCAGCGCACGTTCGCGTTGCCGCCGGTCCACGGTTCGAAGTCGTCGTCCACGTCCACCGGGTCGTCGCGGACGGCCCACTCGCCCTGGTCGCGACTCAATCCCGAGAAGGAGAACGTCGCCGACCCGCCGTGGTCCACGTTCGGACTGCCGTGCAGGAAGACGAGCGACCGGTCGACCGGGCCGTCGTAGACGAACATCCGAGACGCGGCGTCGGCCTCGATGACCGACGAGTCCGGGTGGCCGGTGCCGTCCTGATAGTCGTAGAACGCCTCGACGGTCGTGTCGCCGCCGTCGATGGGTTCGACCTCCCACCGGAGATACCCCTGCTGGAGGAGATAGGTCTGCTCGGAGGGAGACGACTGCGAGGAGAGATACGCGCCAGCGCCGCCGACCGCCAGTACGCCTGCCGCACCGCCGAGAACGAACCGCCGTCGCGAAATCGGCGAGCCAGACCGCCCGTCGGACGTGTCTTCGGTCACTGTGGCGGTCGTACTAGCTTCCGAGGTAAAAGGGGGCGGCCAAATCGAACGGTTCGCGTGCGTTCAGGGGGCGAGGCGGTTCTTGCGGCCCTTCATGTGCTCCTCGTAATGCTCGAAGGTGGCGGGACACCACTCGGCGGCCAGGTCGAGGATGTCCTCGGTCATCTCGCGAATCTCCCACTGGCTGTCGGCGGCGGCACGCATGTCCGCGACGTGCATCAGCATCCGGGCGTTCAGCGACATGACGATGTTGACCTCGGTGCCGATGGGGAGGACGAAGCGGGCGTCCTCGGGCGGCATCCCCAGGTCGAGGAGTTCCTGATACGACTCCACCGAGTTCCGAACCGTCTCGCGGAAGATACGCTCCCGTTCCGCGACCGTCTCCTTGTCGACTGGGCCGCTGGACTGGTTGCGGCCGATCCAGTCGGGGTCGGTCGCCGACGGCGGCGTCACCACCATCGCGCCCTCCTCGACGGCTTCGGGGTCGACGTCGTCGAACGAGACGTAGCGCATGCTCTGGATGTCGAAACTGACGTGGCGATGCCGGGTTATCTGGGCCATACACGACCGGCTGACGCCCTTGATGGCGAACGTCGCCTGCGGGTGTTCGAACGGGCCGAAGTGGCCGTGGTCCAGCAAGTGGCCGATGAGCGTCCGCCGTTTCTCCGCTATCGTGTCCCCCTCGATTTCGTCCATCGCCTCCTCGAAGGAGATGTCGCCGACGAACTCCGAGAGGTAGTCGTTTCGCGCCGCCGTACAGATTACGCGCTCCGGGTCCGGCGTCGCTTCGAGCAGTGTGACCTCCATAGCTTCGAGGGGTACCCCGGACCACCTAAACGTATTGGACCGCTACCCGTCGCCATGGCAGTCGAGAACCTCGCGGCGGACGTGCAGGCTTTCACCAGCAACGTCTTTCTCGTCTCCGGCGACCGGACCGCCCTCGTCGACACCGGCGCCAACTTCGATGTCGGCGCCGAAATCGAGTCGCGCGTCGACGGCCTCGACACCGTCGTCCTCACCCACACTCACGGCGACCACATCGGGAACGTCGACGACGTGCGCGCGGCGTTCGACGTGGAGACGGTCGGCTACGACCCCAGCCAACCGGCCGTCGACACCGAACTCGGGGAGACGGTCCGACTCGGCGACCACGACTACACCGTCCTCCACACGCCGGGGCACAAGGACGATCACGTCTGCCTGTACGCGCCGACGGCGTCGGTGTGTTTCGCGGGCGACCTCGTATTCGCGAACGGGGCGTTCGGGCGGACGGACCTAGAGGAGGGCGACCGTGAGACGCTGATTCGGAGCATCGACCGCCTCCACGACGCCGTTGGCTCGGACCTCGGCACTCTTCACGCCGGGCACGGGCCGAGCGTGACCGAGGGCGCGTACGCGACCATCGAACGCGCGGGACAGGCGGCGCGGCGCTAGGTCTTCAGCCCGTAGTAGCCCGGGTCGTCGTCGGTCGGCGGTTCGGCGATGATTAGGTTGTCGGCGTTGACCATCACCCACGGCACCGCCCAGTCGACGAGGACGGCTTCGGTCCCCTCGTCGAGTTCGGCGTCGGGTTCGAGGCCTTGGAGCAACCGGCCGATTTCGGCGATGGTGTACATCTGGTCGGCGTCGAGCAACTCTTCGGGCGTGTAGAACTCACAGGGGTAGAGTTCGTCGAACGCGTCTTTGGCTCGCGGCATACCCGTCGTTGGCGGGCCGGCCCGTAAACGCTACCGACTGCTAGCGTCGCCACTCACCGAACGGCGTCGAAAGAAATGTCAGGTCGGCCGAGTCGTCGCGTTACTCGAAGAGTTCGGCGGCCTGCTCGTAGCGAGCGCTCGGCTCCTCCCAGTCGACGACCTCGAAGAAGTTGTCGACGAAGTCGCCGCGGGCCGGACCGTAGTCGTGGTAGTACGAGTGCTCCCAGACGTCGAGCGCGAGGATGGGGTGACTGCCCCAGAGCGCGCCCTGGTCGTGCTTGTCGACCACGACGTTGCGGAGCTGGTTCGAGAAGCTGTCGTAGACCAGCAGCGCCCAGCCACCGGCAGCGCCGGCAGCGGCCTCGAATTCGCCCTTCCAGGCCTCGTAGGAGCCGAAGTCCTCCTCGATCCGGTCGGCCAGATCGCCGGTCGGCTCGTCGCCACCCTCCGGCGACATGGAGTTCCAGAACAGGTCGTGGAGGATGTGTCCGGAACCGTTGTGGGTGACGTTCCGGATGGCCCCCGGCGAGGAGCCGAAGTCGCCGTCCTCGCGGTTCGCTTCGAGCGTCTCCTCGGCACTATTCCAGCCGTTCACGTAGCCCTGATGGTGGGTGTCGTGATGCCAGGTGAGTACCTGTTCGGAGATGTGCGGCTCGAGAGCGTCATAGTCGTACGGCAGTGGATCGAGTTCGTAGCTCATGATGTAACCTCCATTAGTCTGATGTATCGGGACGCTGTTAAGCTTTGAGGAACCGTACGCTAACCTCTCTCATGGGCTGTCGTGCGGGCAAAATAGCGGTTCGTCGGGGCGCCGACATCCCGAGGAGTCGTTCGAACCCGTCGCCTCTATCGACGCCGAGCGACGGCGTCAGCCCTGCATGGGGCCGTCCGAAACCACGGGCTCCAGCTGGTACATGTAGAGTGCCACGGCCAGCAACATCACCGGGAGGACGGCGAGGAACCAGTCTGGGTTGGCGTACGTGATGTACACGCCCGCGAGCCCCGCGAGTCCACCTACACTGCCATACAGTGCCGCGTTAGGGATTCCCATACACGCAATATTCGACACAGAAATAAAAAGTGTTCCGGTGATTCCCACCACCGGATAACAGGTACGGTCCCCGCAGTTTCGGCGAGGACGGTTCACGGCCCCGAGGACTATACTGCAGGACGGCGAAGGGCCGCCATGGCGACGATCAAGGACAGCGTCCACGACCACATCGAGGTGACGGGCGTCGCCGAGGCGTTGCTCGACACGCCGGCGATGCAGCGACTCCGCCGAATCAGACAGCTCGGCACCGTCTCGCTGGTGTATCCGTCGGCCAACCACACCCGCTTCGAGCACAGTCTGGGCGTCTACCACCTCGCCTCACAAGCGCTCGACCACCTCGGCGTGGCCGGCCGCGCCGCCGAACGCGTCCGCGCCGCCGCCCTCCTCCACGACGTCGGCCATCCCCCTTTCAGCCACAACGTCGAACGCCTCCTCTATCGCCACACGGGCAAGTTCCACGACGACGTGGACGACCTCCTCGCCCGCGGCCGGGTCGGCGCCGTCCTCCGAGACCACGACCTCGACCCGAGCGCCGTCGCCAACCTCGTCGCCGGCGAGGGGCGCTACGGCCAGCTCGTCTCCGGCGAACTCGACGTGGACCGGATGGACTATCTCGTCCGCGACGCCCACCACACCGGCGTCCCGTACGGCACCATCGACCACGGGCGACTGGTCCGCGAACTCACCTTCGTCGACGGCGAACTCGTCCTCGCCGAGGGGAACGTCCAGACCGCCGAGAGCCTCCTCCTAGCGCGGGCACTCATGAACCCGACCGTCTACACCCACCACGTCGCCCGCATCGGCAAGGCGATGCTTCGGCGGGCGACCGAACGCCTCCTGACGACCACGAACTACGACGCCGAGACGGTCCGGCGGTGGGACGACTCGGACCTCCTCGTGACGCTCCGGCGCACCGACGCCACGGCCGACTTCGCCGACCGCCTCTCGACCCGCGACCTCTACAAGCGCGCGGTGTGGGCGGAGCTGGCCGACGTGCCCGACGCACTGCTGACGGCCGACCACGAGCGAATCCGCGACTTCGAACGCGACATCGCGGACGAGGCTGACCTCGACCCCGACGCCGTCGTCCTCGACGTGCCGCCCGAACCGGAGATTCGGGAGTCGTCGTCGCGGGTCGTCGTCAACGGCGAGATACGGCGCCTCGACCGTCAGTCACCGCTTGTGAGTGCGCTCCGGACCGCCGGGCGCAACCAGTGGCGACTCGGCGTCTACGCCCCCGCGGCCGCCGTCGACCGCGTCGGCCGCATCGCTATCCGAACGCTCGGTCTCGACGTCGACGGCGCCCCCGTCTCGGAGGTTCGCGGCGGCCTCGACGCGACCCTCGACGAGTTCGGATAGGTTCAAGGCCCGCGCGACCCCGGTGACGGTATGGAACTCGAAGGCCTCGTCCTCCGCGGCCGGGCGTTCGACCCCGTCGAGGGTCGCGTCGTCGTCGACGACGGCGAAATCGTCGCCATCGAGGAGACGGAGACCGACTCGGACGCCATCATCTGTCCCGCGTTCGTCAACGCACACACCCACATCGGCGACTCCATCGCCAAGGAGGCCGGTGCGGGCCTCTCGCTCGACGACCTCGTCGCGCCGCCGGACGGCCTCAAGCACCGACTGCTCCGCGCCGCCTCGACCGAAGAGAAAGTCGAGGCGATGCGGCGCTCGCTCCGCTTCATGCAGCGCTCGGGGACGGCCCGAACGGTCGAATTCCGCGAGGGCGGCGTCGACGGCGTCCGCGCCATCCGTGACGCACTCGACGGCCTCGACATCGAGGCGACGGTCCTCGGCCGCGAGACGGTCGCCGCGATGGAGGCTGGCGACGGCTTCGGCGCCAGCGGTGCCCGCGACGACGACTTCGAGGAGCGTCGCACCGCCACCCGCGCCGCGGACAAGCCGTTCGGCATCCACGCGGGCGAACGCGACCCGCACGACCTCTCGCCGGCGCTCGACCTCGACCCCACCTTCCTCGTCCACGTCGTCCACCCCGAACCCCACCATCTGGACCGAATCGAACGCGAGGGCGTCCCGGTCGTCGTCTGCCCGCGGTCGAACCTCGTCACCGGCGTCGGCACGCCGCCCATCGCCGACCTCTGTGACCGGACGAGCGTCGCGCTCGGCACCGACAACGTCATGCTCAACAGTCCGTCGATGTTCCGCGAGATGGAGTTCGCGTCGAAGGTTGGCGGCGTGCCCGCCGAGGAGGTGTTGCGGATGGCGACGATAAACGGCGCCGACCTTGTCGACGCGAACTGCGGACTCGTCGAACCGGGTCGCGACGCGAAACTGCTCGTCCTCGACGGCGACTCCGACAACCTCGCGGGCGCTCGCGACCCCGTGCGGGCCGTCGTCCGGCGCGCGGGCGTCGACGACGTGCAGCGCGTCGTGTTGTAGGCGGAGTCTCGACCGTGTCAAGAGTTATGTAGCGTAGCCTGATACCAATACCCATGACAGCGTACGAGCACATTCTCGTCCCGACCGACGGCTCGGACGGCGTCGAGCGAGCCATCGCCCACGCCATCGAGGTGGCCGCCATCAACGACGCCGTCGTGCACGCGCTCTACGTCCTGAGCACGGACGCCTACGCGGGACTGGGGATGGAGTCGTCGTGGGAGAGCGTCGACCGTCTCCTCCGGGAGGACGCCGAGAAAGCCGTGGCGCGCGTCGAAGAGCTCGCCGACGCCGCCGACGTGTCCGTCGAGACGGTCATCACGGAGGGGAAGCCGAGTCGCGAAATCGTCAATTACGCCGAAGACGTGGGGTGTGACCTCGTCGTGATGGGGACCCACGGCCGGGGCGGCATCGACCGCCTCTTGCTGGGGAGCGTCGCCGAGTCCGTCATCCGAGCGTCGTCGATTCCGGTGACGACCGTCCCGGTCGACTAGGCGGGCCGGAGGTGTTCGCAGTCCCCGGCGTGGACGACGCGTTCGCCGTCGTCGGTCTGGACGACGAGCGCACCCGGGAAGCGCACGTCCACGGCCTCGCCCTCCACGACGCCGCCCGGGGTGTCAACGCGCACTTCCCGACCGAGCGTCACGGCGTGGTCGCGCCACGCGGGGAGTACGTCCTCGGGGTCGAGCGCGTGAAATTCCTCGACCATGCGCTGACAGAAGCGCCGGCGGTCGGCGGTCCCGCCCGCCTCGAGAACGCTCGTGGCCGTCTCGGGGAGGTCGGCGGCGGCCACGTCGACGTTCGCGCCGATGCCGATGATAAGCCACGAAATCCGGTCGGCTTCGCCCTCCATCTCGGTCAGAATCCCCGCGAGTTTTCGCTCGTCGCTCGCCAGTAACACGTCGTTTGGCCACTTGATGACGGCGTCGACGCCCGCCTCGCGGCAGGCGCGCGTGACGGCAACGGCAGCGGCGAGGGTGAAAATCGGGGCGTGCGCTGGCGGGCGGTCCGGGCGACAGAGCAGGCTGGCGTAAACGCCGCCGGGCGGCGAGGCCCACGCCCGGTCGAGACGGCCGCGCCCGCCCGTCTGCTCGCCAGCGACGACGAGAACATCGCTCGCACCCTCGACGGCCAGTTCTCGCGCGCGGTCGTTCGTGCTCGGGAGTCGGTCGTGGTACTCGACGGAGTACGGTGCGTCGAGACCGACGGCGATGGCGTCGCCGCCGTACGCTGGCACCGAGTGGAGGGCGTAGCCGTCGGCCCCGCTCTCGATACCGAAGCCCGCCTCCCGGAGCGCCTCGACGTGCTTCCAGACGGCCGCGCGCGAGACGCCGAGTTCCTCGGCGAGTGCCGGTCCCGACACCGGGCCGTCGGCGTCGGCGATGACGCGCAGGAGGCGTCGTCGGGTGGTCGTCATTCGAGGACGATGAGCGGGTTGCCCATGTCGACGCTGTCGCCCTCGCTCACCAGTACGTCCGTGACCGTCCCGCCCGCCTCGGCGACGATATCGTTCTCCATCTTCATCGCCTCGAGGACGAGCACCACGTCGCCGGCCGCCACCTCATCGCCCACCTCGACGTCGACCGAGAGAATCGTCCCCTGCATCTCGGCGCTTATCTGCTCGCCGTCGCCGGGCGCGGCCGACCCGCCGCTATCGTCTTTCGTGGCGGCCTCGGGGCGGTCCATACCGCCGCGATCACCCTCGACTGTTGGGACGGGCGGCGCGCCGCGCTCTTCGAGATTCACCTCGAAGCGCTTGCCGTTGACTTCGACGGTGAACTCGCGTTCGGTCACTTCCTCGTCGTCATCGCTCTTCTCGGCTTCGTCCGGCCCCCAGCGCTCGACAGCTCGTTCGATGCGCTCGTGGTCGAGCTCCTCGTCGAGGTAGTTGGTCGTGTGCGTCCCCGCGGTGAATCGCTCGTCGGTCACCATCAGCCGGTGGAAGGGGATGACGGTGTGGAAGCCTTGGATGTCGAACTCGCGGAGCGCCCGTTCCGCGCGTGCGAGGCACTCCGTGCGGTCGCTGGCGCCGACGATCAACTTAGCGATCATCGAGTCGTAGTCGCCGCCGATGTCGTCGCCCTGCCGGACCGCGTCGTCGACGCGGACGCCGATACCGCCCGGCGGGTCGTACGTCTCAAGCCGCCCCGTCGCGGGCGAGAAGTCGTTGGCCGCGTTCTCGGCGTTGATGCGGAACTCCATCGCGTGCCCCTCGACCTCGATTTCGTCCTGCGTGAAGCTAATCTCCTCGCCCGCGGCGACCCGAAGCTGCTCTTTCACGATGTCGATGCCCGTTATCTCCTCGGTGACGGGGTGTTCGACCTGAATTCGGGTGTTGACCTCGAGGAAGTAGAACTCGCCGTCTTCGACGAGGAACTCGACGGTGCCGGCGTTGGTGTAGTTCGTCTCGCCGACGCCGCGCCGGGCGGCGTCACCGATTCGCTCGCGCAGATCGTCCGAGAGCGCCGGACTCGGCCCCTCCTCGATGACCTTTTGGTGGCGACGCTGTAGCGAGCAGTCCCGTTCGCCGAGGTGACGGACGTTGTCGTGGTGGTCGGCGACGATTTGGACCTCGATGTGACGTGGAGCTTCGAGGAAGCGTTCGAGATAGACGGAGTCGTTGTCGAAGTAGGCCTCGCCCTCGCGTTTGGCAGCCGCGAGTTGGTCCTCGATTTCGTCGGGCGACTCGACGATTTTCATCCCGCGCCCACCGCCGCCACCCTCGGCCTTGATGGCGATTGGGTAGCCGTGTTCCTCGCCGAACGCTTCGACTTCCGCGGGGTCCTCGACCGGTTCGGTCGTCCCCGGGACGACGGGGACGCCGGAGTTCTGCATGACTGTTCGCGCCTTGGTCTTCTCGCCGAGACGCGCCATGGCGTCGGAAGGCGGGCCAATCCACGTGCAGTCGCTCTCCTCGACGCGGGCGGCGAACTTTGCGTTCTCGGCCATGAAGCCGTAGCCGGGGTGGATGGCGTCGGCGTCGGCCTTCTGCGCCGCTTCGAGGACGGCCTCTTGGTCGAGATACGAGTCCGCGGCGCGGGCCGGGCCGACGTTGTACGCCTCGTCGGCGTAGCGGACGTGCCCCGCGTCCGTGTCGGCCTCGCTGTAGACGGCGACCGTTCGAACGCCGAGTTCCTCACACGCGCGCATGACGCGCACCGCAATCTCGCCGCGGTTCGCGACGAGAACTTTCCTGAACATGCGGGTCTGTACGACCAATCCCTCCGTTAGTGTATCGGTCATCGAAGCCACGTTGACGCGTGCGGCGTTCCAGCCGTCTGGGCTGTCGAGTCGCAGTCGACATCGCCGATGCTGATTGACGGCGACAACCACGAGCGTCGCGCGCCGTTCGTTCGGTCACTTCCCACCCTCCGAGCGTCGAATCCAAACGGCCTTATGCGAGTGACCCACACGGGAGAGTAATGTCTGTACGAGTCGGTATCCTCGGTGCCACCGGTGCGGTCGGACAGCGATTCATCCAGCTTCTCGACGACCACCCGACGTTCGAACTCGCGGCGCTCACCGCCAGCGACGAAAGCGCGGGCAAGCCCTACCGCGAGGCGGCGAAGTGGCGCGTCGACACGCCCATCCCCGTCGACGTGGCGGAGACGACGGTCCGACGCACCGAGCCCGACGCGGTGCCGGACGACATCGACCTGCTCTTCTCCTCGCTCCCGTCGAGCGTCGCCGTTGACGTCGAGGAGGACTTCGCGCGCGACGGCTACGTCATCTCCTCGAACTCCTCGAACGACCGTCTCGCGGAGGACGTTCCGCTCACGATTCCCGAAATCAACCCGGACCACCTCGACCTCATCGAGGTCCAGCGAGACGAACGCGGCTGGGACGGGGCGCTCGTCAAGAACCCGAACTGCTCGACGATTACCATGATTCCGCCGCTGGCGGCGCTGGACGAGGCGTTCGGCCTCGACCGCATCAACGTCTCGACGCTGCAGGCTGTCTCCGGTGCTGGCTACTCCGGCGTCACCTCCATGGAAATCCTCGACAACGCCATCCCGCACATCGGCGGCGAGGAAGACAAGATGGAGACGGAATCCCGGAAACTGCTCGGTGACTTCGACGGCGCCGAAATCGAGTGGCACGACGCCGACGTCGCGGCCTCGTGTAACCGCATCCCCACGCTCGACGGCCACCTCGAGAACGCCTTCGTCGACCTCGACGACGACCCCGAGGTGAGCGACGTGGCCGACGCGATGCGGGAGTTCCCCGGCGTCGACCTCCCGAGCGCGCCGAACCAGCTCATTCACGTCTTCGAGGACCCCGAGCGACCCCAGCCCCGGATGGACCGCATGCGCGGTCAGGGGATGCAGATCTGTGTCGGCGGCGTGCAGTCGACCGAGAACGGCGTGAAGTTCAACTGCCTCGCACACAACACCGTCCGCGGCGCCGCGGGCGCCAGCCTCCTCAACGGCGAACTCCTCCACGAGAACGGCTACCTGTAGACGCCGCCGCTCGTTTTCTATCCGTCCGTCACGCGCATCGTCGCGCCCGCCCCGTCCGCCAGTCTCGACAGCGGCGACGGGTCGTCGACCCGGGCGACGACGTTCACCGGCGACGCGGCCCGCGGTTCCGTCCCGCTACTCATCGGCGTCGGCCCCCAGAAGAGACAGAGCGCGTTGCCCTGCGGCCAGTAGGCGAGCGTTCCGGGTTCGACCTCTGCGCGAGCCGTCGGCTCCGCGTCGACGTCGACCGGCGTTCGAAAGTAGAGTTCGTCACCCCAACGTGTGGCCGTCCCCGAGAGCGGGAGGGCGTCCGCGATTGCCGCCCGCGTCGTCGGGCTCTCGTCCAGCCACGTTGTGTCCATCTCCATGTCGTCGACAGTGACGACGAGGTCCGCCTGTGACATGGCGGAGGAGTCTGTGCGAGTCGCTATATATCCCGGGGACGCCCGGACGACGTTAGTCCAGCGCGTCCGCGAGCTTCTCGACCGGGTGCGGCGGGTTGTCGTCGTACTCGTCGCCGAGCTGCGAGCGACAGGAGGCGCCGGGCGCCGTCACCACGTCACCGGAGCTCTCCTCGACTTCCTCGAAGAGGAGGCTGCCGATGGCCTGCGAGATGTCGTAGTGTTCCTCGTGGTAGCCGAAGGAACCAGCCATCCCACAGCAGGTGGTGTTAAGCGAATCCACCTCGTAGCCGGCGCCCTGCAGGGCGCCGACGGCGTGGTGGTCCTTGTTGGTCGCCTTCTGGTTGCAGTGACCGTGGTACGACAGCGACTGTCGGGGCGTGCCGAAGTCGACGACGTCGGTCATCCCAGTCACGTCGGCGTACTCCATGATGCCGTAGGCGGCGTCGGAGACGGCCTCCACGGCGGGGCCGGAGAGCAGGTCACGGTACTCGTCCTGGAACATGACGGCGTCGGACGGTTCGATGAACAGCACCGACCAACCGTCGTCGACGGCGTCGCGGAGCGCCGAGACGTTGTGTTCGGCGCGCTCGCGGCTCAGGTCGAGCATCCCCGACGAGAAGGCGGCGCGACCGGACGGCGCCACGTCGTCCGGGATGCGGACGAAGATGTCCGCCGCCTCGAGGACGCGAATCGCTGCCTTCCCCGCTTCGGGGTAGATGTAGTTCGTGTAGGTGTCCGGGAACAGCAGGACTTGGTCGTTGGCCTCGCTCGGTGCGACCTGACACCGACCGCGGCTCTCGAACCACGATTCGAGACTCTCGCTCGAGAAGGTGGGAAGCTCTCGCTCGCGCGAGATGCCGAGTGCCTCCTCCATGACGGCGCGGGCGCCCGGAATCTTGGGCGCGATGTTCGAAACGGGGGCGAACATCGAGCCGACTTTCGATAGCGTGTCGATATTGGCGAAGACGCGTTCGCGGAGGCTGACACCCTCTTCTTGGTGGTACTGGTGTTTGACCTCCGTCTTCAGCTTCGCCATGTCGACGCCGGTCGGGCAGTCGCTCTTACAGCCCTTACAGCCGACACAGAGGTCCATGACCTCTTCCTGGAATCGGTCGGAGTAGATTTCGTCTTCGTCGAGTTCGCCGCTGATGGCGGCGCGGAGCATGTTCGCGCGACCACGCGTCGTCTGAATCTCCTCTTCGCTGGCGCGGTAGGTCGGACACATGACCTCCGAGTCGGTCTGTCGGCAGGTCCCACAGCCGTTACACAGTTCGACGAGGTCGGAGAAGCCGCCTTCGTCCTCGAAATCGAGCGCCGTCTGGGGCTCGACGGACTGATAGTCGGACCCGTAGCGGAGGTTCTCCCGCATGTCGGCGCCGACGCCGCGCTCGGAGTCGGGGCCGATGTCGTCGGCGCTCTCGCGGTAGACGACGTTACCCGGATGCAGATGCCAGTCGGGGTCGAACGCCGTCTTCAGTTCCTTGAACGCCGTCCAGATTTCCTCCCCGTACATCTTGGGGTTGAACTCCGTCCGGGCCATCCCGTCGCCGTGCTCGCCCGAGAACGACCCGAAGTGTTCGAGGACGAGGTCGGTCACGTCCTCCGTAATCGAGTGCATCTTCTCGATGCCCTCGTCCTCTTTGAGGTTGAGGATGGGTCGGATGTGGAGCGTTCCGCTCCCGGCGTGGGCGAAGTAGGCGGCGGAGGTGCCGTGGTCCTCGAGCACTTCCTCGAACTCGAAGACGTATTCGGCCAGTTCCTCCGGCGGCACCGTCGCGTCCTCGATGAACGGGTACGGCTTGGGGTCGCCTTTCATCCCCATGAGCAGGGGAATCGCGGCCTTGCGGAGCTTCCAGATGTCGGCTTGGTCTTCCTCGGTGTAGGCCTCGATGGCGTGGAAGGCGTCACCGTTCTCGACGAAGTAGTCGTTGGTCTCCGCGATGGCGTCTTCGAAGTCGTCGACGAGTTCGGAGTCGAACTCCAGCATCAGCGCCGCCTTCGTTCCCTCCGGAATCATCTCGACGTACTGGGCGTACTCGGTCGAGTCGGCGGCGAGTTGGAACACCTCGTCGTCCATCAACTCGACGGCGCCCACGTCGAACTGCAGTGCCTCCGGGACGGCCTGCATCGTCTCGACGAGGTCATCGAAGCAGTACAGCACCAGCGCCGTCTCCTCGGGGAGAGTGACGAGCGACACCTCGGCCTTGACGATGACGCCGAGCGTCCCCTCGGCGCCGACGAAGAGCTTCGAGAGGTTGATGACCTCCTCGCCAGCGTCGTTCTCGTAGATGACCTTCTGGAGGTTGTAGCCAGACACCGACCGCTTGAGGTCGGGGTACTTGTCGTCGATTTCCTCCTCGTTCTCCTCGACGAGACGGCGCGTCGTCTCGTAAATCTGGGCTTCGAGGCCGTCGCCCTCGACTTTCTCCTCCCACTCGCTGCTGTCGAGCACGATTTCTTTCGTGTGAATCAGCGACCCGTCAGACAGCACCACGTCGAGTTCCTCGGTGTAGGCGTCGGTGATGCCGTAGCGGACGGAGTGTGCACCCGTCGAGTTGTTGCCGATGCCGCCCACGACTGTCGCCCGGTTGGAGGACGCGGGGTCGGGGGCGAACTTCAGCCCGTGGTTCGCGAGGCGATTGTCGAGATGGTCCTGAACCACGCCGGGCTGCACGACTGCCCGCTGGTCGTCGGGGTCCACGTCGACGATGTCGTCCATATAGCGCGTGAAGTCGATGACAACACAGCCCGGTCCGACCGTCTGCCCACCGAGTGACGACCCCGTTCCGCGCGGCAGAATCGGGACGCCGTGTTCGGCGGCGACTTCGACCGTGTGTTGCACGTCGCTCACGCTTTGCGGCAGCACGACGCCTGCCGGCTTTGCCTGATAGATACTCCCATCAGTCGCGTACAGCACCTGCGCGTACTCGTCGAAGGAGACGTCCCCCTGAACCCCGGCCCGAAGGTCCTCGGCGAGTGCTTGGTACTCGTCAGCGTCGGGATGGTCGTGCCCCAGCGAATCAGCTGAGGTGTCTAAACCCGATGAATGTTCATCAATGGCCATGCGTCGCACACTGCACTCGGCGGTTATAACTCCTGCGTTACCGAATGTGACCCCCTCCACGCCGTCCGGCGATTATAATGATTTATGAGGCGTAATAGTTGCCGCGTTCGATACTGGCTAGCACGTGACTCGGACAAAATCGAACGAGGGCCTCGGGGTGCGCGAGGCACTCTCGGCCGTGTTACAGATACTCCTTGCTGATGCCCGCGCCGATAGTGTAGTTCGGGTCGACCATGTTGCCGAGGCGAACGTGGCCGACCTGTGTCAGGAGCATGTACGCCTCCATCTCGTCGAAGCCGTAGTCGTCGGCGAGCCACGCGATGAGGTCCGCGTACGCGGCGCGGGCGGCGTCCTCCATCGGTCGGACGCTCCCGATGCTCATGATGAACTCGTCGGATTCGAGTCGCGGCCACGTGAGGTCCCAGTCCTCGACCACGTCGACCGTGATGGTCGTGTTCGTCGGGTGCTCGATGGCGACCCCGCAGAGTTCGCCGTCGCCCTGCGCAGCGTGGCAGTCGCCGAGATAGACGTACCCTCCCTCGACTTCGACGGGCAGATAGACGGTGTTGCCGGGGCGGACGTCCGGGAGGTCCATGTTGCCGCCGTGTTTGAACGGTGTGAGAGCGTCGACAGAGTTTATCTCCGGTGACGTGCTGATCGTCCCGATGAACGGCTCGTAGGGGATGGTGATGTCGTCGTTCCAGACCGTCCCCTCGGTCGTCACGTCGAGTTTCTTGACGATTTCCGGGAGCGGGTCGTGGAGCATCGCCGTTCGATCCGTCGCCGAAAGGCCCCCGAAGTTCGGGACCGTACACGTCGTCCCTCGTGGCTGCGGGCCGCGCGGCTCGATGCTCTCGATGGTGATTGCGAGAGCGTCACCCGGCTCCGCGCCCTCGACGTAGATGGGACCGTTCTGCGGATTCAGGTAGTCACCGAGCACCTCGCTCGGCAGGTCGTCCTCCGTCTCGATGGCTCCTCCGAACGCGTCGTGGGTCTCCACCTCGACGGTGTCGCCCGGTTCGATTTCGAGCACTGGCTCGGCGTACGGGCCGACCGTGTAGTGGTACTCGCCTTGAACGTCTTCGGTGAGTTGGTGTGTCGTCACGGTGTTCGTTTGATTCTGGTGCGACAGTATATTAGTTTCTTTTGGTGTATTCGATATTATCTCCATATTTGTACATTATTTATTCATTAGTGCGACCGAATGCCCACAGACTTTGAGTTTGATTTCGGGGATAGACGCTTGAGAGCGCAGATATTCTCCAGATAACGTTTCGAACCCCACACCATATTATACTAGACGAATGATTCGTATTTTACTAATTTGATGAATGTTTGTCTGTATATTGGTAGAAAAGTATAATTACCACCAACCTATCGACTAGGTCGTGAATCGAAGGCACGACGGAACGGCGTCCGGAAAGTCAACGAACGAGCAGACGACCCAGTCCTCGAACCGGGGTCGGCGACGATTTCTACAGGCGGCCGGCGCGGCCGGAACGCTCGCACTCGCGGGCTGTTCGGGAATCACCGGCAGCAGTGGCTCGGAAACCCTCAAGATGGGAGTGCTGGAAGACCAGTCGGGGAACTTCGCGTTGACTGGCATCCAGAAGTACCAAGCCCAGAAGCTGGCCGTCGAAGAAATCAACGCCGAGGGTGGCATCAACGGACAGGAAATCGAAATGATTTCCCCGGACCCACAGTCCGACAACCAGCGCTACCAGGAACTCGCTCGACGACTCATCAACCGCGACAACGTCGACGTCCTCTTCGGCGGGTTCGCGAGCAGTTCCCGAGAAGCGATTCGACCAATCGTCGACGACAACCAGCAACTGTACTTCTACACCAATCAGTACGAGGGTGGCGTCTGTGACACCTACACGTGGTGTACCGGCGCCGTACCGGAACAGCAGATTTCGACGACACTCGAATTCCTGACCAACGAGTTCGGGAACGACATCTACACCATCGCCGCCGACTACAACTTCGGACAGATTACGGCCGCGTGGTACCGGAAAATCGCCGACGAAATCGGCGCCAACATCGTCAACGAGGAGTTCATTCCCCTCGACGTCTCCCAGTTCGGGTCGACCATCAACCGAATTCAGGAGGAAGACCCCGACCTGCTCGTGACCCTCTTAGTGGGGTCGAATCATGCCTCGTTCTACGACCAGAAGAACGCCGCCGGTCTGGACGTCCCGATGTCCACGACGGTCAACATGGCCCAGGGCTACGAACACCGCCGGTTCGACCCGCCTGCGCTCGCGAACATGTACGTCGGCGTCAACTACATGGAGGAGATTCCGACCGACCGGAACCAGGACTTCGTCAGCCGATACTACGACCGGTGGCCCGACGCCGACTACCTCGGTCAGATGGCACAGAACTCCTACTTCACGACGTACCTCTACAAGCAGGCCGTCGAGAAGGCGGGGACGACGGACCAAGACGAGGTGCTGTCGGTTCTCGACGAGGAACCGATGACGGTCGAAGCACCGGAGGGAACGGTGACGACCGACCCCGAGACCCATCACGTCACGCATCAGATTCGGCTCGCACGAGCCGACGAGAACCACGAGATATCGTTCCAGAACCAGCAGGCGGTCGAACCGTACTGGCTGCGCGAGACGCCGTACCCCGGCTGTGACCTGACGCAGGTCATCGGTGCCAGCGAGGACGAATCCACGACCCAGCACGAGCCACAGGGGGTCTAATCGGACGCGATGGCTTCAGTACTTCCACAGATACTCAATCTCGTCCTCCAGTTTGTCGATAGCTTCGGCTTTCTGATACTCTCCGCTATCGGCCTGGCCGTCATCTTCGGGATGATGGGAGTCATCAACCTCGCACACGGGGAGTTCATCACTGTCGGCGCCTACGGCACCGCCCTCTCATTCCACGCCGGCCTCCCGCTTCCGGTCGCGATGCTCGCCGGCGTCGCCCTGACGACCGTGTTCGGCCTCGTCCTCGAGTTCACCATCATCCGACGCCTCTACGGGCGCCTCCTCGACTCCATGGTGGCCACATGGGGTATCAGTCTCATCATGATTCAGGGCCTCCGCATCGTGTTCGGGTCGTCGCTGTCGAGTATCGGGACGCCGCTCGGGAGCGTCCAGTACGGGACGTTCTCGTACTCGACGTACCGCCTGCTACTCGCCGGTGCGAGCCTCGCTCTGCTCGGCGTGCTCTACTGGATGTTCACCCGGACGGAGTTCGGGACTCGCGCCCGGGCGACCATCCAGGATGAAGAGATGAGCCGGGCGCTCGGCGTGGACACCAACCGGATGTACCTGCTGACGTTCGGTATCGGCTCGGCGCTGGCCGGTCTCACCGGCGCGCTGTACGCTCCGACGATGACCATCGTTCCCGGCATGGGGTCGACGTTCCTCGTCGAAGCGTTCGTGACTGTCGTCGTCGGCGGTGCGTCCGTCCTCGTCGGCACAACCGGTGCGGGCGTACTGCTCGGCGCCATCAACGCCGTGTTCTCGAACCTCTTCGGGACGTTCGCCGGCCGAATGGCGCTGCTCGTGACGACGATTCTCGTGATTCGGCTGCTCCCGCAGGGTATCACGGGACTGCTCGAGCAGGTCAGAGGGGGGACCTGAGATGGCGGGGAAAACTTCGGGTAGCGTGGACCACTCGACCGCTAACGGCCCGATTCAGCGGCTTCGTGGCGCACTCGAAGGCCCGAACACGCTCGGCAACAGCCGGGCGTTCTGGGCCGCCCTCGCCGTGCTGGTCGGCATCTTGGTGGTGTACCCGATGCTTCGCTCGTCGTACTACATCTCGAACACCGCCTACCTCCTGGTGTCGGCGTTTCTCGGACTGAGCCTCTGTCTCGTCTGGGGATACACCGGCATATTCAGCTTCGGCCAGGTGGCTTTCTACGGGGTCGCTGGCTACACCTTCGGGGTCGTCAGCATCAACGTGACCGGCCCGGTCGGGACTGTCGCCGGCCTCCTCGTCGGCATCGTCGTGTCCGGTGCGTTCGCCTTCATCGTCGGCTACTTCATGTTCTACGGCGGCGTCAGCGACGTGTACGTCGCCATCATCACGCTCGCGGTGACGCTCGTGCTGAACACGTTCATGGGACAGACTGCCGGCGAAGAGTGGGCCGTCGGCGCCGCGCGTCTCGGCGGCTTCAACGGCATGACCGAAATCCCGAACCTCGCGCTCGGGGTCGGTGATGCCGCCATCACCGTCGAGGATACGGCGTTCTACTACTTCGTGGTCGGCACGCTGTTGCTCACGTATCTGGGACTTCGGGTCCTCGTCAACAGCAACATCGGCTACGTGATGGTCGGCATCCGCGAGAACCAGCAGCGGACCGAACTGTTCGGCTACGACACCAAGCGGGTCAAGCTCGGCGTGTTCACCTTGGGCGGTGTTCTGGCCGGCTTCGGTGGCGTCGTCTACGCGTCTTGGGGGAACTACATCGACCCCAGCGTGTTCGGCCTCACCTTCGCGGCGCTCCCCATCATCTGGGTCGCTACCGGTGGCCGAAAGTGGCTTAGCGGTGCCATCATCGGGACGTTCACCGTCACCTTCATCTCGCAGAAGCTGTCGGTGTTCGGCGGCCAGTTCTCCATGGTGATTCTCGGCGCACTCTTGCTGTTCGTCATCCTCGTTCTCCCCGAGGGATTCGTCCCGCAGTTGTACCGGCGACTCCCGGGAGGTGACGGGAAATGACCGCGAGCGAGGCGGTCGAGTCCGCCATCCTCCGGACGGACGGCCTGACGAAGCGCTTCGGCGGCCTCGTGGCCGTCGACGACGTCGACCTCGCCATCGACCCCGGCGAGATTCGGTGTCTCATCGGCCCGAACGGTGCCGGCAAGAGCACGCTGTTGAAACTGCTGGTCGGCCAACTCACGCCGTCCGAGGGGACGATTCACTACAAGGGCGAGGACATCACCAACCTCTCCCAGCACGAGCGTGCCCAGACCGGCCTGAGCATGAAGTTCCAGGTGCCGGCGGTCTACGGCGACCTCAGCGTGCGACAGAACGTCCACATCCCACTCCAGCGGGAGGTCGAACGCGCTCGAATCGACGCCGAAATCGAGGAGACCCTCGCCGACTTCAACCTCCTCGAAGAAGCCGACACTCGCGTCGACGACCTCTCGCACGGCCAGCAGCAGTGGCTGGAAATCGCGATGGCGTCGGCGCTCAATCCCGACTTGCTCTTACTGGACGAACCCGCGGCGGGGATGTCTGTCGCGGAAACCGAGCGGACCGCGGAGTACGTCCACCGCCTGAACGAGGAGCGCGACATGACGCTGCTGGTCATCGAGCACGACATCGACTTCGTGCGCGCTATCGCGCAGTCGGTGACGGTGCTCCACCAAGGAGAAGTGTTCGCCGAGGGGACCATCGAGGAAATCGAGAACGACCCGGAGGTTCGACGCATCTACCTCGGGGAGGTGCGCGAATGAGCGACCCGATACTGTCGATGGACGGTATCGACGTCTCCTACGGCAACACGCCCATCCTCCGGGATATCGACCTCGCCATCGAGGACGGCGAGACAGTCGGCATCATGGGTCGCAACGGCGTCGGCAAGACGACGCTGATGAAGACGGTTATCGGTCTCCTCTCGCCGGATGCGGGCACCATCCGCTACCGCGGCGACGACGTGACCGACCGCTCGGCCGACAGCCGTGCCCGTCTCGGGATGGGGTATATCCCGCAGGGCCGCGACGTCTTCCCCGACCTCACGGTCGAGCAGAACGTCCGGATGGGCCTGACCATCAGCGAGCACAAGTCGGACAAACTCGTCGACGAGGTCTACGACTACTTCCCGCGACTCGACGAGCGCCGCGACCAGAAGGCCGGAACGATGAGCGGGGGCGAACAGCAGATGCTCGCCATCGGGCGAGCGCTCGCCGGTAACCCCGACCTGCTCTTGCTGGACGAACCCTCCGAAGGCATCCAGCCGTCCATCGTCCAGCAGATAACCGACGACATCGCTCGCATCAACGACGAGTTCGGCGTGACCGTGCTGTTCGTCGAGCAGAACCTCCAGGTGGTCCGCGAACTCTCCGAACGATGTTACGTCGTCGACAACGGCCGCATCGAGACGGAACTCGACGAATCCGACCTCGACGACGCCGAGGCCGTCGCGGACTACCTCGCGGTCTGAGGCGTTCAGCCATCTTTTTGTCGCCCGCGCGGCGAGTGCGAGACGCAATGAACCTGATTCACGTCTGTCTGAACGTGGCCGACGCCGACGAGTCCATCGAGTTCTACGAGCAGTTCGGCTTCGAGGAATCGTGGTCGTTCGAGACGCCCGACGGCGAGACGGAGAACCGCTACGTCGCCGACCCCGACGGGGTCGAACTCCAGCTCTCGGAGACCGAGGGCGAAACCGAGTTCGAGCAGGGAACGGCGTGGGACCACCTCGCCATCGGCGTCGACGACGTGGACGCCGTCTTCGAGGACGTCGACCACTACGGCGTCGTCGAAGAGCCGGGCGACCAGCCCGCCGCCGGCGCGCGCACCGCGTTCATCGAGGACCCCGACGGCCACGTCGTGGAACTCGTCGAACCGCTCGAATAGGTCGTGCGCGAGCCGCGCCCACGCGGCGAAGTATCTTTTTGCTGGCAGTCCCTCCTATCGCCATGGACGACACAGCCGGCGCCACGCACGTGACACGACGCGGACTCCTCGCTGGCGGCGTCGGCGTCGTCGGGGCGGGGTGTGTCGGGGGGCGCGGAAGTGATGGTGGGGGCGACGGAACCGGGGACGACACGCCGACCCTCGACGCCCACCCCGTCGGCGAGGCGCTCGCGGCGCAGCCACGACTCGGGCCCGACCCAGCCACCGCGACGGCGACCATCGTCGCCTTCGAGGACCCCTCCTGTCCCCGGTGTGCGGCGTTCGAGGAAACGACCGTTCCGAAGATTCGACGCGAGCTCGTCGACCCCGGCGAGGCGGCGTTCGTCGTGCGGACGGCGCCGCTGGTCTACCCGTGGGGCGAGCCGGCGATTCACGCCCTCGAAGCCACCTACGCCCGCGACGCCGACGCCTTCTGGTCGCTCCTCGGCCACTACTTCGAGCGACAGGACGCCTTCGACACCGAGAACGTACTGGACCGGACCGAGGCGTATCTCGGGGAACAGACCGGCGTCGACGCCGCCGCCGTCGTCGCAGATGCGGAGTCCGGAGCGATGGATGAGGCGGTCCAGACGGATGTGTCGGCGGCAGAGGCGGCCGACGTGAGCGGCACGCCGACCGTCTTCCTCTTCCGGGACGGCGAGTATCGGACGCGAGCAACGGGGTCGGTGAGCTTCGACTTCGTGACGCAGGCACTGGAGCTGTGATTTCGCTCCCCACCCGCGGCGCCGACTGGCGACTCATGGCTCGGACCGCGCGCCTCGTCCTCGGCGTCCCCGGCTACGCCGTTCTCGGGGGGGTGGCCGCCGCCGTCGCGCTCACGGGGTTCGTCCTGTCGCAGAACCTGCCGGTCGTCGGCGACGTGCTGGTCGGCCGCGTGCCGGCGGCGATTCTCCTCGAACTCTATCCGTTTGTTGGCACCTCCTACGGCCCGGTGACCGGACTGCTCGTCGTCTCAGTGGCTCTCCTCGTTGGCGTCGATATCGCCTTGGTCTCGTACCACGTGCGCGAACACCGACTGTCGGCCGAGAGCGGCGGCGGGAGCCTCCTCGGCGTCGTCCTCGGCACGCTCGGCGCGGGGTGTGCGGCCTGTGGGTCGGCGATTCTCGCGGGCGTCCTCTCGCTCTTTGGGGTCGCGGGACTGGTGACGCTCCTGCCACTCGACGGACTGGAGTTCGCACTCTTGGCGCTGGTGGCGCTCGTCCTGTCGATTCACTGGCTGGCCGACGGCATGCGCGGCGGCGAGATTCGCGGCTGTCCGGTGGAGTAAAAAACGAGAAGACGTGCGAGAGTGGGGTCGTTAGTCGAGGATGCCGGCGGCGCGGGCCTTGGCGACGATTTCCTGTGCCATCTTGTTGGTGGCTTCGTCGACCATCTGGCCGTCGACGGAGACGGCGCCCTTGCCCTCTTCCATCGCTTCCGCGTAGGCGTCGACGATGCGCTCGGCGCGCTCGGCGACGTCCGGGTCGGGGGCGAAGACTTCGTTGCCGAGTTCGATCTGGCTCGGGTGGATGGCCCACTTGCCGTCGCAGCCAATCATGTTGGCGCGCTCCGCGGACGTGCGGAAGCCTTCGGGGTCGTCGATGTCGGCGTACGGACCGTCCAGACACGGCAGACCGGCACTCTTCGCGGCGGAGTTACACTCCGAGAGCGCGTGATGCCAGTAGTGACCGGGGTAGTCGGGGAACTGCCCGATGTCGAGGCCGGGCGTCCCCATTGCGGCAGAGTAGTCGCCGGGGCCGAAGATGATCGAAGAGAGACGGTCGGAAGCATGCGCGATTTCGTAGACGTTGTGGATGCCGTCGCCGTCCTCGATCTGGGGTTCGAGACCGATGGCGCCGACTTCGAGACCGTTGTTCTCCTCGACCTGTTCGAGGAGGTTCTCGACCGTGTGAATGTCGCTCGGACCGGCGACCTTCGGCACGATGATGTCGTCGATCTGCTCACCGACGGTGCCGACGACCTCGATGATGTCGTCGTACCACCACTTCGTGTCGATGCCGTTCATCCGGAACGACAGAATCTTGTCGGACCAGTCGTGTTCATCGACGGCTTCGATGAGGGGTTCACGGGCTTCGACTTTCGCGTTCGGGGCGACGGAGTCTTCGAGGTCGAGGAAGACCTCGTCCGCGTCGCTCCGAGACGCGCTCTCCATAAAGTCGGGGTCGCTAGCCGGGGTCGCGAGCTGGGTTCGCCGGAGTTCGACGTCTTCAGACATGTGCTTTCACCATTACATAAAAGCCGCATACGGTCAGATAAAGATTCCTTAGTATCTGCATTTTCGGGGACTGACGAGCCCGTTTTCGTCCGTTGTCGACAATGGTCGAATGCGAAACGATACCACCCCATCACGGACCGCAGACTGAACGCTTTTAGGCTCCCCGAGTAGAGATACGCGCAATGAGCGAGTACGACTACGAGGCACTCGGTCTCGTCGCGGGGCTGGAGATTCACCAGCAACTCGACACCGCGACGAAACTGTTCTGTGCGTGCCCGACCGAGCGTCGGGAACCCGAGGCGTCGACGCGGCGGTTCTCGCGGTATCTCCACCCGACGAAGAGCGAACTCGGCGAACTCGACGAGGCGGCGGTCGAGGAGAGTCGCGTCGACCGCGAGTTCGAGTATCTGGCCTTCGACACCACCTGTCTGGTCGAAGAGGACGACGAACCACCCCACCGCATCGACGACGAAGCCCTCGACGTGGCCATGCAGATAGCCACCCTCCTCGACACGACGCCGGTCGACCAAGCCCACGTCATGCGGAAAATCGTCGTCGACGGCTCCAACACCTCCGGCTTCCAGCGCACCACCCTCGTCGGCCAAGACGGCGAAATCGAGACGAGCGAGGGGCCGGTCGGCATCGAGGACCTCCTGTTGGAAGAGGAGAGCGCCGGCCGCGTCGAGGAGACAGCGGGCGGCGTCCGCTTCAGCCTCGACCGACTCGGCATCCCGCTGGTCGAAATCGGGACCAAGCCCGACATCAGCAGTCCGGAACAGGCCCGCGAGGCCGCCGAGCGCATCGGCATGCTCCTGCGCTCGACGGGATCGGTCAAGCGCGGCCTCGGCACCATCCGCCAGGACGTGAACGTCTCCATCGCCGAGGGCGCGCGCGTCGAAATCAAGGGCGTGCAGGCGCTCGACCAAATCGACGAAATCGTCCGCTACGAGGTCGGGCGGCAGGTCGAACTCCTCGACATCGCCGAGGAACTCGCGGCGCGCGACGCCTCGGTCGGCGACCCGCAGGACGTGACCGACACCTTCGCCGACACCGACAGCGGCGTGATTCGCGGCGCACTCGATTCCGGCGGCTCCGTCACCGCCGTCCCGCTCTACGGCTTCGACGGCCTCGTCGGCCGCGAGATTCAGCCCGGCCGCCGGCTGGGGACGGAGTTCTCCGACCACGCCAAGCGCCACGGCGCGGGCGGCATCTTCCACACCGACGAGCTGCCAGCCTACGGCGTCACCGCAGCGGAAGTCGACGCGCTCCGCGATGCCGTGGGCGCCGGCCCCGAGGACGCCGTCGCCATCGTCGCCGACGACACCGAGACGGCGGAGCTGGCCATCGACGCCGTCGCGGAGCGAGCGGAGACGGCCATCGAGGGCGTCCCCGAGGAGACGCGCGACGCCACCCAAGAGGGGACGACCCGCTACCTGCGCCCCCTGCCCGGCGCGGCGCGGATGTACCCCGAGACGGACGTGCCGCCCGTCGAACTCGACCCGAGCGACGTAGAGGAGCCAGAACTCCTGACCGAGAAGGTGGAGCGCTACCAGTCCGAGTACGACCTTGACGCCGGCCTCGCCGAACAGGTCGCGTACGGGCGCCGGATGCCCCTCTTCGAGGACGTCGTCGCCGCGGGCGTCGACGCCACTTTCGCCGCGGGCGTGCTGGAGGGGACGCTGACCGAACTCCGGCGTGATGACGTGCCCGTCGAGCGACTCACCGACGACCACCTGCGCGCGGTCCTCTTGCTCGTCGAGGACGGCGACCTAGCGAAAGAGGGCGTCGACCAGGTGCTCGAAACGCTGGCTGCCGACCCCGACCTCACCGCCGAGGAGGCCGTCGAGGAGGCCGGCCTCTCCGGCGTCGACGAGAGCGAGGTGCGCGAGGCCGTCGCCGAGGTGGTCGAACGCAACGCCGACCAAGTCGAGGAGGAAGGCATGGGCGCGTTCTCCGCGCTCATGGGCGAATGTATGGGCGCGCTCCGCGGGAAGGCGGACGGCGAAGTCGTCAGCGACGCCCTCCGCGAGGAAATCGGCAAGCGGACGTAGGCTAGTTCAGCGTCTGCGACCGTGATGCGCGTTCGACGCCCGTTATCTCGAATCTGGTCCCGCTCGACTCGCTCTCGACGACCGCGACCGACCAGCCGTGGGCGTCGGCGACGCGCTGGACGATAGAGAGCCCGACGCCCGTTCCCGCCGATGCGGTCGTGTAGCCGTCCTCGAAGACCATCTCGCGCTCCTCTTCGGGGATGCCGACGCCGTCGTCGGCGACGTAGAAGCCCTCGTCGGTGTCGCCGACCGTGACGGTCACGTCGTCGCCCCCGTGGTCGAGGGCGTTCCCGAGCAGGTTTTCCAGCAGGTGTCCGAGTTGGCCCGCATCGGCCCGAACCACGAGATTCGTCTCGACGTCGAGTCGCCCCTCCGTGGTCGCGACGTTCCGCCAGCACTCCTCGACGGTCGATTCGAGGTCGACGGCTTCGATTTCGCTCATCCGCTCGCCCTCGTGAGCGAGCGTCAACAGGTCGCCGACCAAGTCGTCGATGCGGTCCAGCGCGTGGGCCACCTCGTCGAGGTGGTCGTCGTCACGGCCGTCGCGAGCCACCGACAGGTGCCCGCGAGCGACGTTCAGCGGGCTTCGGAGGTCGTGGGACACGAGGCTCGCCACCTCGTTGAGGCGCTTGTTGCGGCGCTGTAACTCGTGTTCGTGCGTGCGCCGCTCCGTGATGTCGCGGGCCGAGGCGATGAGCGAGACGACCGTCCCCGTCTGGTCGGTCACGGGGCGGATGGTGCCGCTCACGCTCCGACAGTTGCCAGCGGTGTGGCTGTGGTCGGCCTCGTACACCACGTACTCGCCGTCTGCGGCCCGGTCCACCCATCGACTGACGTCGTCGCGGATGTCGTCGGTCCACCACGGCGTCTCGTGGAACGGCCGGCCGACGAGGTCCTCGTGGGCCGCGTCAACGAACAGCATCGCCGTCCGGTTCGCCTTTCGCAACCGGCCGTCGGGAGAGAGGAGGCCGACTAGCATCTTGGGGTCCTCGAAGACAGCCTCGAACTGGCGCTCACTCCGCCGCAGGTCGGCCTGCCGGGTCGCGCTCTCGCCCTCCGCTCGACGCTGACTCACCGACGCCCGAATCCGGTTCGACAGCACGGCGCGGTCGTCGCGGTCGGGCATCCGGCGAACGTACGCCGTGACGCCCGCAGAGACGGCGTCGCTCGCGACGGCCTCGCTGCCCGACCCGGTGAAGAGCACGAACGGGCAGTCCGCGGACTGCTCGCGAACGAGTCTGAGTAGTTCGAGACCGGTTCCGTCCGCGAGGTCTTGGTCAGCGACGACGCAGTCGGCCTCGTCCAGTCGCCTCGCCGCCTCTCGAACGCTCGACGCAGCCGTCAGGTCGAACCGGTCGTCGGCCGCGGCGAGCACGCTGGTGATTCGCTTCTCAGACGGCAGGTCGTCCACGCAGAGGACGCGAATCCGCTCGGTCGACCGAGTTCGCATTACCCTTCCTAACCCAGCGACCACTTAACTGGTTGGGCCCGCGTTATCAGGCCTGACATCCCCAGCGAGGAGAAACCGACTTGCCGCCGCAGTGCGACGACCGACCGATGACCGTCTTCTTCGAGGACGTCGACCGCTGGGACGGCGAAGCGCACGGCACCTACGAGGTGACTGAAGGGGAAATCGTCGAGTTCGCCGAGCGCTACGACCCGCAGTGGTTCCACACCGACCCCGAGCGAGCGGCCGAGTCCCCATACGGCGAACTGATAGCGAGCGGGTGGCACACGGCCGCGATGTCGATGCGCCTGTTCGTCGAAGGCTTCCTCGACGAGACGGCAACGATGGGCGCGAAGGGCCTCGACCGCCTGCGCTGGCCGGCGCCGGTCCACCCCGGCGACGAACTCACGATTCATTCGACGATTCGCGGCGTCGACGAGGAGAGCGGAACCGAGGACTACGGCGTCGTGCGCTGGGGCGTCGAGACGACAGCGGGCGAGAAGACGGTGCTCGCGCTCGAAGCGCTGGTGCTCGTCGCGCGGGCGTGAGAGGTTACTTGTCCCAGCGGTCGGGTTCGTCGTACTCGTCGAGGAGTTCCGACCGGTGGTCGAGTTGGGCCGTCGCGCGCCGGAGGACGCCCAGCAGCGTGTGAATCTCGCGGTCGGTCGGGTGGGCGCGCCCCACGAGGCGGCGGACGAGTCGCCGCGTCTTGTCTCGCTTGACGGGTTTGTAGCCGCTGGCGTCCAAGAAATCGCCGACGTAGTCGTGGAAGCGTTCGATGTCGGCTTCCTCGGCTCGCTCCCGTTCCACGTCCGGGAGCTGTGTCTCCTCGACGGTCAGGTCCCGGAGTTCGTAGAGCAGGATGGTCGCTGCCTGCCCCAGATTCAGGACGGGGTAGTCGTCGCTGGCGGGGATGGAACACACCTCGTCCAGCTGGGCGAGTTCCTCGTTATCGAGGCCGCGGCCCTCGCGCCCGAAGACGAGCGCCGTCGGCGCGTCGACGGTCCGTAGGCTGTCGACGAGTTCTCGCGGCGTCTTGAACGGGAAGCGGACGTGGCGACGGCTGTCCTCGCCCGTGATAGCCGTACAGCCCACGGTGTGGTAGTTCGCGACTACCTCGTCGAAGGTCACTTCGTCGGCGTTCGGGAGGACGTCCTCGCGGGCGTGGCCGGCGAAGCCGTACGCCTCGCCGTCGGGGTCGAGCTCCGGCGGGTTCACGAGCTTCAGGTCCGTCATCCCGAAGTTCTTCATCGCGCGGGCGATGGTGCCGACGTTGCCCGGTGTCTTGGCGTCGACGACGACGACGACCGGCGGCTCCCGGCTCATCGTGACGGGTAGTCGGTGCCGAGGTCGACGTCGTCGAGGTCGAGGTCCTCGTCGTCGCCCGTCTCCTCGTCTCGGTCGTCGCGCAGGTCGATGGTCCGTCCCTCGAAGGACTCGTTCACGCGCTGGTGGACCTCCTCGGGGCCCGGCGGCGCGGGGAGCGTGTCGGGGTCGGTCTCGACGTGGTCGAGGCCGCCGTACGCGTCCGGCGCCCGGCCACCGTTCGCGAACCAGTCGTGGAACTGCTCGCGGAAGTCGGGGTCGCCGCGGTGGGCCTTCCCGCCCGCTTCTCGATACCAGTAGAGGAAGTCGGCCTCGTGGTCGTCACAGAGGAGGAGTTCGTCGCCGGGTTCGCCGTAGACGATGGCCGCCGGCGCACAGCGTTCGATGTGCTCGTCGCCGTGTTCCAGATAACAGGCGTCGCACGGCTCCTCGACGAGGTAGGTGAGCCGAACCAGTCGCTCGCGTGGCTCCTCGGGTATCTCGTCGAGTGGCTTGAACTCGCCGTCCTCGGTGAACACCTCGGACTCCTCGAAGCGCCAGCCCCGGAGGCCGATGCTGACCTTTGCCATTGGACCGAGGTAGCGTCGCGACCGGTAAAAAGAGCGCGTTGTCGGCGGGACTGCTCGTCCCTGCCTCGCCGTCGACCACCGGTCCGCATATGGTGGTCGGGGCCCGAAGGCCGCCCATGCGAAACGTGGACGCCGCGGGGCTCGGCATCGGCGACGACTATCCGCCGCGAATCATGGGGGTGTTGAACGTGAGCGAGGAATCGCCCTACGAGCCGAGCGTGTTCGACGACGCGGGCGAGGCCGCCGCCTACGTCGACGAGGAGCTCATCGGCGAGGGCGCCGACATCGTCGACGTGGGCCTCGAGTCCGCGAACAAGCGCTTCGAAGTGCTATCCGCGGAGCAGGAACTCGACCGCCTCGAGACGGCGGTGGCGGCGATGGAGTCCGTCTCCGGCGACGCCGTCTTCTCTATCGAGACGCGCTATCACGAAGTCGCCGAAGCGGCCCTCGACGCCGGCTTCGACATGGTCAACGACATCTGTGGCTTCGCCGACCCGGAGATGCCCCGCGTCTGCGCCGAACGCGACGCCGCCGTCGTGAAGATGGCCAGTCCCCCCAACCTGACGCGACCGGGCGCCATCGAAGCGGTGGACGACATCTACGCCGCCCTCGAACGCGAAGGCCTGACCGAGAAGACCATCGTCGACCCCGCGTTCGGCGGGTGGAGTGAGGCGAAGACACTAGAGGACGACCGAGAGACGTTCCACCGGCTCCGTGAGTTTCGCGCCCTCGACCGGCCGATTCTCGTCTCCATCAACCGGAAGAACTTCCTGCGCGACTTGGCCGGGCGCTCGACGGAGGAGGCCCTGCCCGTCAGCCTCGCGGCCACCGCGATGGCCGTCGAACGCGGCGCACACATCGTCCGCACCCACGACGTGGCCGAGACGCGCGACGCCGCCCTCGTCGGCGACGCGTTCGCACGCGAACGAGTGCGACACGGGGGCGAGGTGGCCGTCGAAGAGCTCGACGTGACATCCGTCGGCGACTTGCGCCGTCACCTCGACCGGGTCGACGGCGGCAGCGAACTCGCGCGGCGGGGCGTGGTGCGCGTCTTCGAGTTCGCCGACCTCTCGCCGGCGACGTGTGAGACGCTCGCCGAGGCCGTCAGCGGGACGAACACCGCCCTCGCCGGGTCGGGCGCCAGTCGATTGCTCGTGGGGACGCCCGCCGACCTGTCGGAGGTCGTCGACGCCGCGTCGGGGGAATCGAGCGCGCTCGACGCCGCGCTTGCGGCGGTCGAGGAGATTGTCGAGTAAGAGAAAACTTATGCCAGACGCTTCGAAACAAATAGCGTGGACGCCGGGGCGACACTCGGGTAGGGGTACTTGGTGTCGTGCCGGCTATTGTGTCCTTATTGGTCCTCGATGAACTACCAGACGTGGAGCCACGCGTACGAGCAGATTCTGGCCGATTTCGGCTACGACCCCGCCGCCGACGAACGGGCGCGTGACCGACTGGCCACCCTCACCGGCCCCTTCGACGAGTCGCGACTCGACGCGATGCGGGGCGCGACGGTGGCCGTCGCCGGCGCGGGACCGTCGCTCACGAGCGACCGTGACCGCCGTCTCGCGGCCGAGGCAGACGTGGTGGTCGCCGCCTCCGTCGCCGCGAAGCGTCTCCGCGAGACCGGCGTCGCCGTCGACCTGATGGTCACCGACCTGGACAAGTCGCCGGCGACGGCCCGGACGCTGACCCGCGAGGGCGTCCCCGTCGCGGTCCACGCCCACGGCGACAACGTTCCCGCCGTCGAGGAGTGGATGCCGCGGTTCGACGACGAACACGTCCTGCCGACGACGCAGGCCGAACCCCGCGGCCCGGTCGTGAACTACGGTGGCTTCACCGACGGCGACCGCGGGGCCTTTCTGGCCGACGCGTTCGGCGCCGACACCCTCGTCTTTCCGGGGTGGGACTTCGACGACGAGGGCGTGAGCGAGACGAAGCGGCGGAAACTGGTCTGGGCCGAGCGCCTGCTCTACTGGTTGGAGCGTCGCCGCGACGACCACTTCGCCGTCCTCGACGGCCGGCGCGACGACATCGCCTCGGTGTAGCGGACGCCGGTCGAAACCCACTAAGCCACGCCCTGCGAAGCGCCGCCATGACTCCGCTGGAGCGGTACGAATCGCTCGTCGACGACTTCGAGGCGTTCAGGCAGGCCTGCGAACGGCCCCTCCCCTCGGTCGTCCGCGTCAACACGATCAAGGCGACGGTCGACCGCGCGACCGACGCCCTCGACGCCGAAGGCATCGCCCACGAACCGACCGACTGGCATCCCGGCGTCTTCCGACTCCCGAACGACTCGCCGGGTCGAAACTGGCCCCATGCCCACGGCTGGATTCACGGCCAAGAGGAGGTGTCGAATCTCCCGGCGCGGGTTCTCGACCCCCAACCCGGCGAGCGCGTGTGGGACACCTGCGCCGCGCCGGGGAGCAAGACCACCCAACTCGCGGCGCTGATGGACGACAGGGGCCTCCTCGTCGGCAACGACAACAACCTCGGGCGCCTGTCGGCGCTCCGGCACAACGCCGAGCGCCTCGGCGTGACGAACCTCGTCGTCACGAACCAGGACGCGCGCAACTTCTCGCTGAAACCGCTGGGCGAGAACGCGGCCGACGACCGAGGCATCGACGCCTTCGACCGCGTCCTCGTCGACGCGCCCTGTTCCTGCGAGGGGACGATTCGGAAGAACCCGGACGCCTTCGACACGTGGAGTCTGGACCACGTCCACAGCGTCGCCGGCGTCCAGAAGGGCATCTTGCGCCGGGCGATTCAGGCCACTCGCCCCGGCGGCACCGTCGTCTACTCCACCTGCACGTTCGCCCCCGAGGAGAACGAGGCGGTCCTGGACCACGTCCTCGGCGAGGAGGACTGCCGCCTCGTCGACTTCGAGACGCCTCTCGACGGCGTTCCGGGCGTCACCGAGTGGCAGGACGAGGCGTACGACCCGAGCGTCGAGAAGGCGCTTCGCATCTACCCACATCACAACGACACGGGCGGGTTCTTCTGTGCGAAACTGGAGGTGGGCGCATGAGCGAGAACGACGGCCAGCAGTTCGACCGCCTGCCCGCCACTGCCGAGGACCGCGACGTTGCGGGCCGGGCGACGCGCGCCGAAGTCGTCGACTGGTGGACCGACCGCTTCGGCGTCCCCGCCGAGACGTTCGAGGGGTACACCTTCTGGGAGAAAGGCGCCGGGAAGGTGTGGGCCTTCGCCGCCGACCTGCCGACCCCGACCGACGTGGAGGGACTGGGCATGACGTTCCTGCGGACGCGACAGGAGCACTGGAAGCCGACGACGAACGCCGTCCAGCGATTTGGCTCGCTGGCGACGAGAAACGTCATCGAACTCGACGACGACGACGCCGTGGACTTCCTCGCTGGCGAAGATGTCGACCCCGAGTGGGACGGCGACTGGGGGTATCTCGTCGTCGCCCACGAGCTGGCGGGCGGCGTCGAACCCATCGGCGTCGGCCTGTACGTCCACGACGAGTTGCGGTCGGTGATTCCGAAGGGGCGGCGGGCGTCGCTGTCGGAGTAGGGGGAAGCGGGGAAACCACTAACACACCACCTGTCGATTATCCGAAGGGAGACGACCGATGGCATACTTCGAAACCAACGACGGCGTTCCGATTTACCACGAGGACCGCGGTGAAGGTGACCCGATTCTCCTCATCCACGGGTGGACGATGAACTCGACGTACTGGTGGCAGCGCAACGTCGACCCTCTCGTCGAGGCGGGCCACCGGGTCGTGACGATGGACCTCCGCGGCCACGGCAAGTCGGGCAAGACTGACGCGGGACACACGCTGGCGCAGTACGCCCGCGACGTGCGCGAACTGCTCGACCACCTCGACCTGTCGGGCGTGACGCCGGTCGGGTGGTCGATGGGGACCGCCGTCATCCTCAACTACGTCGACCAGTTCGGCACCGACGGCCTCGCGAAGGTGGTCTTCGTCGACCAGAGCCCGAACTTCCACACGGACGACGAGTGGGAACACGGACTGCTGGGCACGTTCTCGGGCGAGGCGGCGACCGAACTCGCGACCAATCTGGAGTACGACCGACCCTCCGCGGGCAAGCCGTTCGTACAGGCCATGTTCGCCGACACCATCGACGACGACCTCGTCGACGAGATGTACGCGGAGACGACGAAGACGCCGACGAGCGTCACCATCGACATCTTCCTCGACATGTCGTACGGTGACCTCCGCCCGGTGGTGAGCGAGGTGGACGTGCCCGCCCTGCTGATATACGGCGAGCAGAGCGACATCTTCCCGACGGACGTGGGCGCGTGGCTCGAAGCCGAGATGCCCGACGCCACGCACCTCCGCTTCGAAGAGAGCGGCCACTGCCCGTTCTGGGAGGAGGCCGAACGGTTCAACGAGGAACTCGCGCAGTTCGTCTAGTCGGCCCGGCGGAGCGTCCCACCGCTCAGCCCCTCCCACTCGACGCGGAGGCCGAGCGTCGAGCAGACGGCGCTGGTGTCGTCGACTCCGTACTCGTCGAGAATCGCTTCCGCCTCGGCGAGCGTCTGTCCGGGTTCGAGTCGGTCGCGCAGGTCGTCGAGGACGGCGGGCCGGACGAGCGTCCGCCCCACGCGGTCGTGGTCGGGGACGGCAACGTCGTCGAGAGCGTCGACGCTCACGCCGTGGTCGGCCGCGAGTTGCTCTAGCGTCACCACGTCGGCGTCGGGGCGGAGCTCGTCGGGGAGCGTCGCACGCGTCTCGGCGACCAGCTCCTCTTCGTAGCGGCGGAGGGCGTCGACCACGTCCTTGACGCGCACCGACCCGGAGTACGGGATGGCGCGGTGGTCGCGGGCCTCGATGTCCTCGCCAACCCCCAGACTCTCGTCGACGGCGACGAGCATCTCGACGTCCTCGACGGTGGCGAGCTGGTCGAGTTTCTTCGAGACGTACTCGGGCGTCCAGAAGCCCATGATCTCGAAAAACACCGTGAAGTCGGCGTAGCGGTACTCGAAGGCGAAGTCTGGAATCATCACTCGCGTCCCCGCCGCGAGGGGTTCGGGTTCGCGCACGAGGTCCCAGTCCAAATCGAGCGCGGTGAAGCGAGCGGCGAAGTCCGCCTCGACGCCGCTGTCGTAGGTCGGTTCGGTCACGGGGTCGACGCCAGGGACGGACACGTCGTCGTCGGTGAGGACGAGTTCTCGCTCGGTGCCCCGGTCGTCGACGGTGGCTTCGAGGCGCCAGTCGTCGGTCTTCGCGACCGAGCGAAGCAGTCGTGCGAAGGCGGTGCCGTAGCGGCGGGTCCGCCGGAAGAGGTGGTCCGGTCCCGTGACGACCACCTCGCGGCCCGCGTCGGTGCGGCGAATCTCGTACATCAGGCCGAGGCGTTTGACCGCCGAGAGCAACGTCCGCGGGTCCGAACTCCGGACGCGCACCTCGACGGCGTCGAACAGCGCCGTCTGCGCGAGCGAGAGGTTGTACTGCTCGACGAGGCCGTCGGGGTCCCAGCGCGGGTCGAACGCGGTCAGAATCTGTCGGGGGTCGCGGTCGGCGTAGAGGGCGTCGTCGAGGGCGTCGGCGTCGACGCCGAGGCGGTCGGCAGCGCGGGCGAGCGCCCGACTGCGGTCGTCCTCGGTCACGACGCCGATATCCTCGGCGGCCTCGAAGGTGAGTCGGCGGGCGCGTTCCGGCGGGACCGCCGCCCGCGTCTCGAAGGTGGCGTCGCGCTCACAGAGGGCGGCGAACCCCCGGACGAGTTTGAAGTGGTCGGCGTCGGGTTCCAGGTCGGCGAGGGCGTCCTCCAGCGTCGCGCGCGGCCGGTCGACGTGGTCCGCGAAGGTACCGAGGACGTGCGCGGCCAGCGGGCGGTGGGCGCGCTCCGCGAACTGCGGGTGGTAGCCGCCGCCCGCCCGCGACACCCGGAGGAGGTCCTTCGTGAGCACGGCAATTCTTGGGTACGGCGCGCCTAAAGACCCGCCGCTCCCGCACCGACAACGGTTTGGCCGTCGCGAGGGAGGGTCGGGTATGCACAGGCGCCGCCTGCTCGCACTCGCCCTGCCGCTACTGGGCGGGTGTTCCTCGCTCCCGAAGGCGTCGGGACCGCGGACGCCGCCGACGCCCGGCGACCGACCCGCGCCGGCCGACCGCACGCTCGGGGTCCGAAATCTGGACGTGGAAGAGGCTGACGACGGCCATCTCCGAGTGGTCGCGACGGTCGCCAACCGCTCGTCGAGCGAGCGCACGCGCACGCTCCGAATCCGGGTCCGGGCGGGCGAGGTCCGGAGCGAGCAACAGCGGTCGGTGACCGTCGCTGCCGGCGCGTCACGGGACGTCGTCTTCGACTTCTCCGACGTCGCCTACGAGGACTTCGCGGGCGATGGGTCGGTGAACACGACGTGGCTCTGACGCGTCAGCGCCGTCGTTCTGCGACTCGCTCTTCGGCCGTCTCGGCGCTGACGACTTCGTAGAGAATCGCCTCGCGCCCGTCGGATTTGGGGCGGAGGATGCGCCCCAGTCGTTGGGTGAACTCGCGCTCGCTCCCGCTTCCGGAGAGGAGGACGGCAACGCTCGCGTCGGGCACGTCCACCCCCTCGTCGAGGACGTTCGCGGTGACGACCCGCGTGTAGTCGCCTCGCCGGAAGCGGTCGAGGATCGACCGGCGCTCGCTCGCGCCCGTCTCGCCGGTGATGGCCGGGAGCAGGAACCGCTCCGAGAGTCGGTAGACGAGGTCCGTGTGGGCGGTGAAGACGATAACGCGTTCGTCGCGGTGGCGGTCGAGGAGTCGGGCCAGCGCCTCGACTTTCGCGTCGGCGTTCATCATGATTTCGCGCGCGTCCTGTTTGGCCAAGAGGGCCTCCCGCGCCCGCGGGTCGCTCCCCGACCGCTTGACGAGTTCCTGATAGTCGCTACCCGAGGTGAGCGAGAGACCGCTGGTCTTGAGGTAATCGACGAACGTCCCCTGTGCGTCGTCGTAGGCGGCGCGCTCCTCGGGCGTGAGGTCGACTTCGATGCGCCGGAGGTCGTAGTCCGCGAGGTGTTCGCCGGCTAAATCGTCGACGGCGAGGTCGTAGACGACGGGCCCGACCAAGTCGGCGACGACTTCGTGGGCGCCATCGGGGCGCTCGAAGGTGGCGGTCAAGCCGAGTCGGGCAGGTGCCGCGAGGAGGCGCGCCACGTCGCGATACCCCTCGCCGCCGAGGTGGTGGACCTCGTCGAAGACGACGAAGCCGAAGTGGTCGCCGAGTTCGTCGGCGCGGAGATAGGCGGAGTCGTAGGTCGACACCGTGATAGGTTCGACCGTCTGCTCGCCGCCGCCGAGTTGGCCGACGGGGGCGTCGAACTCCGTTTCGAGTTCGCGGCGCCACTGGGTCAGGAGGTCGACGGTGGGGACGACGACGAGTGTCGGCGTGCCGAGCGCGGCCATTGCGGCGACGGCGACGACCGTCTTGCCGCTCCCCGTGGGCAGTTCGAGGACGCCCCGGCGGTCGTTCGCGGTCCACGCGTCGAGGGCCTCGCACTGGTAGGACCGGAGGTCGTAGTCCGTCGAAAGGTCGAGCGCCGGCAGGTCAAGGACGCGGTCCTCGTAGTCGACGCCGGCGTCGTCGAGGGCCTGCCGGAGGGCGGCGTAGCGGTGGGCGGGGAGGCGGTGCGTGCCACTCCGCTCGTCGAGGGCGACGGGGAGCGAGTCGGGAACGTCGCCGTGGAGCGCGATAGTGCCGTCCTCGAACCGGCAGACGAGAGTCACGGTCGAGGTTCGAGAGGTGGAAATAAATGCCCTCCGCCCCCGGGCTAGCGTATGAGCGACGACGACCTCGAAGCGGCGGTAACGGAGTTCCTCAACGCCACCGAACGCGTCTACGACGAGTACGACGACGGCTACATCGACGCCGACGCGGCGCTGTCACAGCTCGGCGACCACGTCTCCACCCTGCGAGACGCCCACGAAGGCGAGTAACACTGTCGGCTAGACGTCGATACAGGAGACAGTATAAGCAACACCTATGCCAGGGCGGTCCCGGTTGGTGGATATGAGCGAGTTCTCCGCACGCGTCGAGTCGATTTCGATCAGCGGCATCCGCGAGGTGTTCGAAGCCGCGGGCGAGGACGCCATCAACCTCGGCCTCGGGCAACCCGACTTCCCGGCGCCCGACCACGCCCGCCAAGCAGCGGTCGACGCCATCCAAGCCGGCGAGGCCGACGCCTACACGAGCAACAGGGGTATCCAGCCCCTGCGCGAGGCCATCGCCGACAAACACGCCCGCGACCAGAACGTGGCCGTCGACCCCGACGACGTCATCGCCACCGCGGGCGGGAGCGAGGCGCTCCACCTCGCCCTCGAAGCCCACGTCGACGCCGGCGAGGAAGTCATCTTCCCCGACCCCGGCTTCGTCTCCTACGACGCGCTGACGAAAGTCGCGGGCGGGACACCCAAGCCCGTCCCCCTGCGCGACGACCTGACGCTCGACCCCGCAGCGGTGGAGGAGGCCATCACGGACGACACCGCCGTCTTCGTCGTCAACAGCCCCGGCAACCCGACCGGTGCCGTCTCGCCCGAGGAGGACGTCCGCGAGTTCGCCCGCATCGCCGACGAACACGACGTGGTCTGTGTCTCCGACGAGGTGTACGAACCGTTCGTCTTCGAGGGCGAGCACCACTCGCCGATGACCTACGCCGACACCGACAGCGTCGTCACCGTCAACGGCTGTTCGAAGACCTACTCCATGACCGGGTGGCGACTCGGGTGGGTCACCGCGTCGTCGCGGCGCGTCGAGCGAATGCTCCGCGTCCACCAGTACGTGCAGGCCTGCGCGTCCGCGCCGGCGCAGTACGCCGCCGAGGCGGCCCTGACCGGGCCGCAGGACGTGGTCGACGAGATGCGCGCGACGTTCGAGAAGCGCCGGAACCTCCTCCTCGACCGCTTCGAGGAGATGGGCGTCGAGGTGCCGACGCCGAAGGGGGCGTTCTACGCCATGCCGAAGGTGCCCGAGGGGTTCGTCGACGCCTGCATCGACCGCGGCGTCGTCGTCGTCCCCGGCGACGCCTTCGGCGACCACGGCGCAGGCCACGCCCGCATCTCCTACGCCAACGACACGGAGACGCTCCGGGAAGCGCTCGACGTGATGGAATCGGTCGTTACGGACCTGCGCTGAGTGCCGGCACGAGTGCGTCCCGCGGGACCGACGGCTCGAGTGGCCGGCAGAGCCCGTCTGGACGCTAGAACTTTATACGACACTAGTGTGACATGTGAACATGCCTCTCGGATCGGTGTTTTCCAGCAGTTACTTGGGAAGCACTCTCCCGCAGTACGTCCTGTTTTTCGCCGTCGTGGGGGCCGGGGCGGTTCTGGGGCGGACGCTGAGCTACCTCTACAGGCGACGAATCAGACGGAAAGTCGAGCGGACCGAAACCGAAATCGACGACATCATCGTCCACGCTCTCGGCGGACCGGTCGTCCTGCTCGGAGTAATCGCCGGAATCGCCGTCGGGCGTCGGTTTCTCACGCCCGTCGAACCGCTGACGTCGGTGCTCTCAGTCGGCGTCGACGTGCCGATAATCGTCGCGCTAGCCTGGGTGACCGTCCGGTTGACCGACGGCATCATCGAAACCTACATCGAGGCTTACGCCGCACGGACCGAATCGAAACTCGACGACGAACTGGTGCCTATCGTCAGGCGGGTTACGAACATCGCCATCGTTTCCATCGCCGGCGTCGTAATTATGGATACTGTCGGCTACGACGTGACGGCGATCGTCGCCTCGCTGGGCGTCGGCGGGATTGCCGTCGCGTTCGCCGCGCGCAAGACGATGGCCGACGTCTTCGGTGGAGCACACATCCTCGCGACGAAACCGTTTCTCGTCGACGACGTGGTCGACATCGACGGGACGGCGGGAACAGTCGAGGAAGTCGGCCTCCGAACCACGCGCTTGCGGAGCTTCGACGGCCGCTCCGTCACGCTCCCGAACTCAACCATCGCCAACGCCGAAATCACGAACATCACGTCCGAATCCAGCCGGCGAGTCAAGACGTTCATCCGACTGCCGTACGACACCACGGCGGACGAGATGGCGTTGGTGCTCGACCTCCTCGAATCGACGGTGAACGGCGTCGACGGTGTCGACCCCGAGCGGACCGGGGCGTGGTTCTGGGAATACGGAGAGGTCGCCCTGAAAGTTCGGCTGGAGTATTACATCGACGACCTGACGCGATGGAAAGACGTGCGAAACGGCGTTAACCGCGACATCCAGCGGGCGTTCGATGACGAGGGAATCGAACTGATAGCGCCACAACGGCTCCGCGTCCGGGCGGCCGACGTGCGGGGGACCGCCGCGCACAGCGAGTCCCAATAAACTGGAGTGAACGTTTTTGTTTGGTACAAACGCTACGTTAAACTATCCACGCGTCGTGAGTTTGAATACCCGCTGACGAACGGGTCCTCCATCGCAGTACGTAACTCCCGGCGCGTTGCCTCGGGTCGGCAACACGCCAGTGAACGGTTCTCTGCAGTCAGTTCGCGGTGCTGACGATTTTGATGACGTCGCCCTCTTCGAGTTCGTGGTCCTCGCCGATTCGGCGGTCCGACCGCGCGTCGACGGCGTGGAGATAGCCCTCGCCGATGTCGGAGTGGATGGCGTAGGCGAGGTCACGCGGCGTCGACCCCGCGGGGAGGAGCATGGCGTCGGGGAGGACGGTCCCGCTCCCGTCGGTCCAACGTGTCTCGTTCTGGACGGGGTAGACGGTGATGTGGTCGAGGAGGTCGTAGACGGCGTGGTCGATGGCGGCCTGCACGCCGGTGCCGCCGTACTCGGCCATCACCTCGCGGATTCGGTCGAGGCCCTCGCGTTGGGTGTCGGTCACGTCGCCGACGATGTCGAAGTCGGCGTCGCCGGGGTCGTAGTCGATGACGCCGGCGTCGGCGGCGGTGCGCAGGGCGAGTTCGCCGTCCGCCGTCGTCGGGATGACGGGTTTGTCCGTCTCGCGGAGGCGGTCGAGGTTCTCTGGCGGGGCGATGTCGGCCTTGTTGGCGGCGATGAGAAGCGGTTTGGTCCGTGCGCGAATCGCCTCGGCCAGCGCCTCGCGGTGCTCGTCGGTCCACTGAATCGGGTCCTCGGGGTACTCCAAGTCGCGGAGGCTGGCGGCCACGTCGGCCACCGTCGCCCCGAACCCGGTGAGCATCGAGGTGAGCGCCTCGTCGATGTCGAACTCGGGCGAGCGAGACTTCCGTTCGACGCCCTCCCAGTTGCTGGCGATGATGCCCGCGAGCCACTGGTCCATCTCGCGCTCAACGAAGTCGACTTCGTCGACGGGGTCGTACGCACCGACTTCGACGGGTTCGCCCTCGGCGTTGGTCTCGCCGGCGGCGTCGACGACGTTCACGATGGCGTCGGCGTTCGTGAGTTCGTCGAGGAACTGGTTGCCGAGGCCCTTCCCCTCGTGGGCGCCGGGGACGAGGCCCGCCACGTCGAGGAGTTCGACGGGGACGTAGCGCTTGCCGTCGTGACACCGCTCGTGCCCACAGCGCTCGTCGAGTGCGAGACAGGGACAGTCGGTGCGTGCGTGTGTCACGCCGCGGTTGGCGTCGATGGTCGTGAAGGGGTAGTTCCCCACGTCGACCTCCGCGCGAGTGGCGGCCTGATAGAACGTCGACTTGCCCGCGTTCGGCTTGCCCGCGAGCGCGAGAGAGAGCATAGTGGCTGTGGGTGGGTCGGCGGGAATTTACTTTCGGTCCCAGCGACGCTCACTCGATGTCGCGGTCGGCGTCCGGGCGGACGATACGCATCTCGCCCCGCGAGCGAATGGAGCCGTCGACGACGGCGTCCTCGTGGAGTTCGAGGTCGGCACACGACACGTCCCCGAGGATACGGACGTCTTCGGCGAGTTCGACGGTGCCGCCGCGGGTTGTCACGTCGCCGTGGATGCGCGTGCCCTCGCTGACGGTCACGTCGCCGCGGGCGCGGAGACTCCCGAAGACGTTGTTGTCGGCGCCCATCTCGATTTCGCGGGCGCGGAGGTTGCCGTGGAGACGGCAGTCGTCGCCGACCGTCGCGGGCGTCGACACCTGCCACGAGTCGTCGGAGACGGTGCCGCCGCGCGGAATCACCAGCGGGTCGTTCGGGGCGTCACCGCCGAGGGCCTCCGCGATTTCCTCGGCGGCGTCCGTCTCGCCGACCCGCAGGAGTTGGGAGAGGACGATGAAGTAGAAGACGAGCGTCGGGACGGGGTTTCGGATGACGATCCAGCCGTTGGCCTCGAAGCCCTCGTCTATCTCCACGTCGTCGCCGATGTCGAGGTCGCCGGAGACCATGAGACGGCCGCCGACGTGGACGCGTTCGCCGAGGTAGGCGTCGTCGCCGACGAGGACGTTCCCGGCCACGTCACACCACATGTCGAGTCGGCAGTCGCTCTCGGCCTCGATGTCGCCGCCGAAGCGGACGCGTTCGCCGGCGATGACGTTGCGGCCGCGAACGCCGAACTCAACCGTGCCCTGGCCGCCGACGATGACGTCGCCGTCGGTGACGAGGTCGTGCTCCTCGACGGTCGTCCCGTCGGGTATCTTCAGCTCGTCGAGCGGGTCCCTCCCGAGTGCCACGCGCCTGTGTTCTCGCTACGGATATTAAAACGACCGTCAGACGCAGGGCTGACGCGACGCGCGGCCGCCGAGAGCGTCCGTAGGACGGCAGGGTTTTTTCCGGGCGACGAGTAGACCGAGCCATGACTACGCTCTCGTTCGACGAGCAGGGTGTCGACGTCGTCTACGAAGGGACCGAATTCCGCCTGGAGAAGGCGCTCATCGAGGACGCGGTGGAGAAGCAGTACCCCGACGTGACCGACCACGAGGTGTTACAGATGGTCGAGAAGGAACCGACGCTCAGCGGCGAACCGCGTCGCATCGGCGACATCATCCACTAGGTTCGTTCGACGGTATCGGTCGTCGTCACGGCGTCCAGCGAGGTGTCGAAGCGTTCCTCGATGCCGATTCGGCAGATGGATTTCGCGATGGCCGCGCCACCGCGGAACGGGTCGAGTTTCGTCTCGCCCGCGCGTTCGTCGTACTCGATTTGCAGTTCGGCGACGCGGTAGTTGCGCGCGGCGGGGCGCATCAGGAGTTCGGCGGAGAGACCCGTGTTCTCGGTCCACTCGATGTGGTGGAGGAGTTCGCGCCGGTAGGCGCGCATCCCGGTCGTCACGTCGTGGAACCGCTGGCCGAGGAAGAGACTGGCCAGAGCGGCGAAGGCGCGGTTGCCGAGGCGGTTGAGCAGCGGCATCGTCTCCGGACCGGGCGAGATGCGGTCGCCGCTCACCACGTCGTACCCCTGGTTGATTCGGTCGAGGAAGTCCGGAAGGCGCTCCATCGGGTAAGTGTCGTCGCAGTCGGTAGTGACGACGATTGGACGGTCGGGCGTCAACACCGCCTCGCGGACGGCGACGCCGTACCCCTGTGGCTCCTGTTCGATGACCGTGGCGCCCATGCCGCGCGCGATATCGGGCGTTCGGTCGTCGGACCCGTCGACACAGACAACCTCGGCCCGTCCGTCGGTCACTCGGTCGATGTCCGCGAGTACGCTTCCAATCGCTTCCTCTTCGTTGTACGTCCCCATGACGACGGCCACGTCGTCGAAGGTGAAATCGCTCATACCCGTATCTGCTGGTCCCGCTACTTGAGCATTTAGGTTTACCTAAAAGGTCGCGTCGGCGGGAGAGCAGGTCGTATGGAGGCGAGTCGTGACCACGTCGGCGAGGCGTTCGAGGTTCACCGTGTCCTCGCGGTTGTACGATACCAGTTCGTCGAGGGCGGCGTCGTCGCCGCGTTCGTACTGTCGCCAGAGGCGAACGGCGTCCTCGCCGGACAGGTCTGGTCGGTCACGGTCGATACCCACCTCCTTCTCGATGGGTTTGAGGCCGCCGGTCAAGTCGAGGCGACGGCAGGGGTACATGAGGTCGAGGTGAGGCACGTCGATGGCAAGGTCGAACGAGTCCTCGAGGAAGGGCACGTCGAACCGCGCACCGTTGAACGTGACGATGAGGGGAGCGTCTGCAAACTGCTCGCGGAGGGCGCCCGCTGTGAGGTTGTCGCCGCGGACGAGCGTGGTGGTATCGCCGCCGCGGTGGAAACTCACCGTCGTCACGTCGTTGCGCGCCGCGTCGAGACCCGTCGTCTCGATGTCGAAAAAGAGTGCATCGTCGCGGAAGTTCTCGTAGAGGCGCCAGCGCTCGCCGGAGGGGAACGATTCGTCGAAAAAGTGAGCGTCGCCCCGCCGGAGGTGGTCGGTGGCGATATCGACGAACTCGTGGATGCGGTCGGCCGTCGTCGGCCCGACGACGGAGCCGTCGAAGTCGTCCCAGTGCGTGACGCCCGCCTCCCAGAGGCGGCGCTCGGTCGTCTCACCGACGCCGCGGACCGGGATGAAGCTGTTCTCGATTCGCACACGCGTACTGGCCGGTGAGGGAGCAAAAACCTCGCGCTTGTCGTCGGTACGAGATGGGAGCGCGACCCCGTGTCAGTACGAGAAGGGGTCGGACGTGACGAAATCGGGCGACCAGCCGTCGGGCTTCAGTTGGACGTACGCCCGAGAGCCGATAGCGACGGTGAACACGTTCGCGACGGCGCCGAGGACGATGCCGACCAGTCCGGTCAGGAGGGGCGGCGCTCCGACGAATCCGAGCACGAGACTCGGCACGGCACTCGCGATGCCGATGGCGAGGATGACCAGCAACAGGAGGAAGATGGCGAGACGCTCACCCTTGGTCAGGTCCCACCCGGTGCGCAGGGCTTCGATAGCGTTCTCTTCGGCGGCGATGACTTCGAACTGGACGAAGTACAGCCCGACGGCGAGGTAGATACCGGGGATGACGAGGAGAAGCGTCCCGAGGCCGATGAACACGTTGACGACGACGCTCGCGATGATGGCGTTCAGGACGACCCACGGCAGATGCCGACTGACGCCGGTGGGGAACGTGCGCCGAGCGTCGCTGACGAACGTCCGGATGGCGACGACGCCGACGACCTGTGCGACGACGAGTTGGACGAGAAAGAGGACGGCAGCGACGGGAAGCCCGACGTCAAGGGCGAGCACACCGGAGCCACCGACGCCCGGCGTCGTCGGTGTGAGTGCGGCGTCCGGTTGCTGGGCGTCCATCGCTGCGACTCTGAGCGTTTCGGCGGCGACAGAGGACACGATACCGATGGCGAGGTACGCCACGAACAGGAGCCCGGCCACCCGCGTCGGAATGCGGGAGAATCCGTTCTCGAGTGCGGCTGCAACGTCGAGTGACATGAGGGCAGTCTGTCACTCTCGCTCGGCGGACAAATAGATGGGGTCGCCGTCTCACTCGGGCGGATACAGCACAAGAGGTACCACGCGCCCGCACGTCGGGCCGGCCATGTCGAAGCTGGGATTGGGAACGAACGCAGTCGGACTGCTCGTCAGCGCCGCGGGCACCCTCTTGCTGTTCCTCCATACGACCAACGAGTACCACGCGGCCATCCAGGACATGGATTCGATAGCCGTCGCGTATCTCGGCCTGATTCTCCTCGGCATATCCATCTCGGTGACGGGCGCGGCGCTACTGCTGTGGACCCCCTCGGAGTGAATCAGATCATCCTCAGCATTCGTATAGCGACATACAGTTTATGAGTTACAGTACGAACGTCGAGCGCCGACCCGCTTATCCCGACGCGGACCGAATGGCCGACGATGTGTGGTCGGTACACGCTGTTCACACCGGCATCGAAACTCGCCGAACGATTCGAGACGGCGACCCCTGACCTCGACCCTCGGTACAACTGTACGCCCGGCCAAGACCTCCCGGTACTCACGGGCGAGACACCCGACGAGTTCACGCGGATGGAGTGGGGACTGGTTCCCGAGTGGGCCCACGACGGGTCGAACGCGCCGATCAACGCGCGGGCGGAGACGGTCACCGATAAGCCGACGTTCGCCGACGCCGTCGAACACCGGCGGTGTCTCGTCCCCGCAGACGGGTTCTACGAGTGGGTCGACCGCGACGCGGGCAAACAGCCCTATCGCGTGGCGTTCGAAGACGACCGCCCGTTCGCCATGGCGGGCATCTGGTCACGGTGGCAGCCACCGACTCGACAGACCGGCCTGGGAGAGTTCGGCAACGGCGGCGCCTCAAAAGACCCCGACCCGATAGACACCTTCGCAATCGTGACGACGGAGCCGAACGAGCTGGTCGCCGACCTCCACCACCGAATGGCGGTCATCCTCGACCCCGCCGAGGAGTCGACGTGGCTCCACGGCGATATCGACGAGGCACTCGCGTGCTGTGACCCCTACCCCGCGAGCGACCTGTCGGCCCATCCAGTCTCGACGCGCGTGAACGACCCGAGTCACGACGACCCGTCGCTGATTCGAGCGACGAGCGAAGCGTGATGGTGAGATATTGTATTTGTGTCTGTAGTACTACCTTGGGAGCAAAATTGGCCCTATTTCCACAAATATACTGATATTTGGCCGGCACTTGCGGTACCACTGCTACAAATAAAGACCCTTATTCGGGTGTGTGGGACTACTTTGAAGTAACCGGCAATCGAGGACCACGTATGGGAGACACAGTCCCGGTGAAGACGTACGTCCCGCCCTACCAGAAGGAACGCTGGCAGGAGCACGCCGACCGACTCGGGATGAGTCAAAGCGAGTTCGTGCGAACGATGGTACAGGCCGGACGACGCGATTTCGAGATTCCCGAGCAGCCGTCCACAGAGGAACCCGCTGAAGGCGAGTCTTCGGGGCTCGAACCCCGGGTGAAAGACGCCCTGAACGTGGAAGAACACCGTTCGTGGGACGCCCTGCTCGACGAGGTGACCGACGGCGTGGAAGACCAACTCGAGGAGACGCTGAACGAACTGCAGGAGGCGAACGTCGTCCAGTACAGCGGACGCCACGGCGGCTACACCCTGACAGACGAATGAGCGACACCGTCGACGACCCCGTGGGCTACTTTCTGCAAGACATGACCTACCACGGGAAGACCGACCGCACCCGCGCCGCCTACGAGCGCGTCCTCCGGAAGTTCGAGTCGTTCCTCGCGGCCGAGCGCGGAGCGACCCCCGCCACCGCAGAGCACCGCGACTGCATGGCGTGGATTCACCGCCTCCGAGGCACCGTCGCCGAGAGCACCGTCGCCACCTACGCCGCCTACCTCCACCGATTCTACGCCTACATGACCCAAGTCGGAACCTTCGACTCCAACCCCATGACGCTCGTCGTCGAGGAGATGGACGAGCGAATCAACACCGACCCGGCGCGACGCGAAATCTCGATCCCCCAGATGCGCGAGTTCGTCACGTCGGTGGCGCATCCCCTCGACCGCGCACTCCTGCTGACGCTGCTCAAAACCGGAGTACGCGTGGGCGAACTCTGTAATCTCGACCTTCGAGACCTCTCGATTCCGGTGACGCGCGACACACTCGACGTGTCGGTCCGCCCGCAGCTCGACGGACGCGGGGACGCACTGTTCGTCGCCGCCGACCGCGCCGTCGGCGACGAAATCGACGGCGAAGAGCGGACGGCGGCGAACAAGCGCAAGCGAGCGACAGTCGTCCCCGTCGACGACGAACTCCGCCGCGCACTGGGTCGCTGGCTGGCGATTCGTCCGGACCCCGCCCGTGTGAACCCCCTCTTCGTGAGCACGCGCGATGGATGGGGCGAACGCGTCACGCCACACGCCGTCCACCACGTCGTCGAATCCCACGCGCGCGAACGCGGGTGGCACCGCGACGGCGGCGGCGCGGAAGAGAACGTCACACCCCACTACTTCCGGCACTTCTTCACGACCCACCTCCGGGACCGAACCGGGGACCGAGGCATCGTGAAGTACCTCCGTGGCGACGTGGCGAGCGACATCATCGACACCTACACCCACGACTGGGGGGACCGAGTGCGGGTCACCTACGAAGAAAACATCTACAATTTGACGTGAGCGGCGTCGCGAGCGCGATAGATAAACTGTATTTCGCTATACGAATCTGCATCAGAATCACACTCCGAACGTTCGGGAATGAGTCGAGAAATCACACGCCTCAGGCGTTCAGAATCGCATCGAGCAGTTTCCGCTGGGCGGCAGCGAGGTGTTCCCGAAACGTGGCACGCGACACGTCGAGTTCGCTCGCCACGTCGCCAGCGTTCGACCGCTTCGGGTGTTCGAAGTAGCCCATGTCGTAGGCCGTCCGGACGACTTCGCGCTGGCGGGCGGTGAGCCGACTCCGGTCGACGAACACGAGGTCAGTGCTGTCGCCGTCAACTTCGGTGAGTTTCCGGAGTTCGATGCCGCCGAAGCGCTCCCGGAGGTCCGAGACGATGGCCTGTACGGCGTCGAGGTCCGGAGCGTGGAAGGTGATGGCGAGCGAGCCGTCGGAGGCGTGAACGTCGGAGACGGGGTAGCCGAACGTCTCGACGCGCTCACAGACACACGGCTGTTCTCGGGACCGGCGGAAACGATAGACGGTGTGGGAGTCGTAGGACGCGACTTCGGAGACGTCGCTCTCGGGAACTGTCGCCGAGGCGCCGACGGTGAACTCCTCGGCGATTCGACCCTCCGGGTCCGGAATCGAAGCGCGCGAAACCGACGTGGCCGGCGTGTCGGACTCGCCCGAGACGCGCGCCACGGGGCACGTCCCGGGGTCACTCACGCTGAGGTCGATGCGCAGTCCAGACGCCATAGTGAACAGTCACTGTTCGTCGAAGATGGCACTAACCCCGAATATCTTCGCGGGGAGGGTTAGAAGAGGTCGGTCGAGAGATAGCGCTCGCCGGTGTCGGGGAGGATGACGACGATCAGCTCCTCCGAGGAGACGCGGTCGGCGACCTGTGCCGCGGCGTCGACGGCGGCGCCACCGGACATGCCGACCAGAATCCCCTCCTCCGTGGCGAGGTGGCGAGCCATGTCGACGGCGTCGTCGCGAGTGACGGTCACCACGTCGTCGAGTAACTCCTGTCGGAGCACGTCGGGGACGAACCCGGCGCCGATGCCCTGAATGCCGTGTGACCCCGCGTCCTCGCCGGACAGCACGCCGATTCGGCGGGTTCGACCGCGACGGACTGGAAGTCGTCTTTGCCCTGTTCCTCTTTGATGTACTCGGAGACGCCGGTGATGGTCCCACCCGTTCCTACGCCGGCGACGACGATGTCCACCTCGCCGTCGGTGTCCTCCCATATCTCCGGGCCGGTCGTCTGGCGGTGAATCCACGGGTTCGCGCCGTTGGCGAACTGCTGGGGGACGAAGGTGTTGTCCATCTCGTCCGCCAGCGACTGCGCGCGTTCGATGGCGCCGTCCATCCCCGCATCGGCGGGCGTCAAGACGATTTCGGCGCCGAAGGCGCCGAGGAGTTGGCGTCGCTCTTCGCTCATCGACTCGGGCATGGTGAGGATTACGTCGTTGCCCTTCGCAGCGGCGGTGAAGGCGAGGCCGATGCCGGTGTTGCCGCTCGTCGGTTCGATGATGGTGGTGTCGCTATCGAGGTGTCCCTCCTCGCGTGCGCGTTCGATTAGCGCGACCCCGACGCGGTCTTTCACCGACTGGTTCGGGTTGAACGATTCGAGCTTTCCGACGACGTTCTCGGCCACCGAACTGAGTCGGACCAGCGGCGTCTGGCCGATGAGTTCGGTGCTATCGGCTGCGACGTGCATCGGTTTACAGTCGGAGCGAGGAACCTTCCGAATCGGCCCACGGAACCGTGGGTGTTCAAACCCTACGACTGTCGGTCAATCGACGTACAGCGAGACGAGGATGACGGCGAACCCGAGCGTCGTACAGAGGCTCTCGACGACGAGCGCGAGGTGGTGGTCCAGCGGTAGCAGTTGGTCGACGATGCCGGCGAGGAGTGCGCCGAGCGTGATGGTGCCGAACCCGAGCGCCAGCGCCCGGAGCGAGTCCGACCCGGTTCGCCGAGAGGCCTTGAACGCGTAGAACGTGATGGACCCCCCGAGAGCGAGGGTCAGCGTCTTGAGGGCGACGACGACTGTCGTCGCGTTCATGTCTCGCTACGCACGTCCGACCAGAGTTCGACCAGCTGTTCGTCCGGCGACTGCGACCGGCGCTGGATATCGAGGTCGATGGTGCGGTCCTCGTCAAGTTCGATGCGGACCGCATCGAAGTTGCGCGTGTATCTCGTGGTGTGTTGCCCGTTCGACCGGATTTCTATCTGTTCGTCGACCAGCGACGCGTCGCTGAGAAGGTCGAGTTTGCGGTACATCGTCGACTCCGGGATGTCACAGGCCTCGGAGAGTTCGGCCGCCGTCATCGGGCGTTCGAGGTGCTCGATGATCGTGTGACACGCGGTGTCGTCGAGTGCGTCCAGTACGTCCTGGAGGTCGGGTGGGTCCGGGGCGAACGGGTCACCCATGGCTTCCTCGCGAGAGCGGTCGGAGTGAGAGACGTTGATAGTCATGGTCTTGTAGCGTGTGCGTTCGGCTCGTCATAGTGGCGTGCGGGAGCGATGCATCTCATGGATGCGTCGATTCGATGGTCGCCTCGTCGGCGTTCTCGACGAACTGCTTGACGATTTTGCCTTCCGCGCGGTGCAGCGTCTCGCTACACGTCGACTTGGCGAAATCCAACTCGTCCGCGAGTTCCGTGAGCGAACAGCCTCGCGGCGTGTCGTAGTACTCGTGTTCGACGGCGGCGGTCACGAGTCGCAGCTGCCGGTCGGTCAGCAGTTGCTCGGGTTCGATGCGCTGGTGTACCTCGTTGACCGTGAACGGGATGTCGAACGCCTCGAGTTGCTCGCCGAGTTCGGACAGTCGATGCTGCGGGGCGGTGAGCTCCCACTCGGCTTCGCCGTCCTCGATGGTGAACGGCATCGTGAGCGGGACGCCCGACCCCTGTACCGGGAAGAGGAGCAGGGGCATCGTCGTCTCGAACTGGACGAGCACCGTGTCCTCGTACCGCTGTAACACCTCGAGTTCGGTCACCGAGTCGCTGGACTGGATGTCGGCGACCACGTCCTGTAGATCCGGGGCGGTGATTTCGGTGAGTCCCACGCCGGCGTCGTCGTCCGCGAGCGCCGCCAAGATACGAATGCTCGCGTCCGGGTAGCGCCGGGAGACGTCACCGATCCATACTCCCTTCGGAATCGTGACGGTGAGGTTGGCTTGGGGCATCGGTGTTCAGTCGAATATATTCGACTCGCCCCCCAATCGCTGGCCCCGAACATGTTCACGTAGGGAGACAGAAGACCCACCCGAACACCATCGGGAGAATCTGTTTATATTATCGCTTCGAGGTGTAGCGTATGAGCGCCAGTACCGCTGACGACGTTCAGGAACTCGACGCTCGCGAAATCGAGGGGGAACCGTTCAGCGACATCCAGGACGCGCTCCGAACGCTGCCGGCGGGCGAGACGCTCGTCCTCGTCAACAGTTTCGAACCCGAACCGCTGTACGACGTGCTCGAACAGCGGGGATTCGAGTACGAGACGACGCAGGTGGCAGCGGACGAGTGGCGCGTGTCGATTACCCACGCGTGAACATGTTCGGAGAAACTGGCAGGGGACGATAACGACGAGGGACACGTGCATGCCAGGACCGACCATCGACGTCCGTGAACTGCCACCCTCGCAGCGCCATCCGAAGATTCACAACGCGTTCGACGACCTGGAGAGCGGTGAGGAGCTGACGCTAATCAACGACCACGACCCGAAACCGCTCTTCTACGAGATGCAGGCCGAAGTCGACGCGTTCGACCCGGAGGGTTACAACGTCGAACGACAGCACGAAGACAAGTTCGTCGCAACGTTCCCCAAGAAGTAGCTGCGAATCGCCCGCCGACGTCACACTGCCATGCGGTCGCCGGTCGCGGCCGCTGCCACTCGCGTCGCCACTCCTTTCGCCTGCCGAACTCGCCCCGGGAGCCCCGCGCGTGACTCGTAGTTCGCACACAGATGGATTCCCGGAGGCGTCGCCACGTCGTCGAGGGCGTCCCACGACGTGTCGTAGGCGGGCATCACGTTCGGGCGCCGGCGCACGGTCAACGCGCGGGCGTCGACGCCCGTCATCTCGCGAAACTCGCTCTCCGCGAGACGGCGGAGGGTCGCGGTGGATTCGTCGAGCAAGTCTGGATACCGCGACCCACCCAGATAACAGGTGTAGACGCCGTCGCGTCCGAACAGACTCGCGTTGTACGTGACCCCGAGCGTCCGGTAGTCCTCGTCGTACTGGACCTGATGGCCCGCCCCGTCGAGTGTCGCCTCCGCGGCGAGGTGAACGACGGCCAGCGAGTTGTACGTCAGCTGGGCCAGTGCCTTCGCTGTCTCGGGCGCGACGCTGTCGAGGAGGCCGGCGGTGGTCGCGGCGGGCGTCGTCAGAATTACCGTCGACACCGGGACCGACCGGGACAGCGTCTCCAGTCGGAACCCCTCGCCCGCATCGCGAACCGCTTCGACCGGCGTGTCGAGGTGGACCCGGTCCCGGTGGGCCGCGTAGAGCGCCTGGGGGAGCGTCTGCATGCCGTCGTCGAACGTGACGGCCGGCGGCAGGTCCGCCCCGCGGAGCGCCGCCTTCGCGGCCGCGACGAGGAGGCTCCCAGACACGTCGTGGGCGTCGAGCGCGCGCCCGAAGGAGTGTTTTACCCGCATCTCGTCGGGGTGAGACGCGTAGACGCCGGCGTACAGCGGGCCGACGAGATACTGCGCGGCCTCGCGCCCGAGCGTGCGCGTCAGAAACGTCTCTATCGTCTCCTGGTCGCGTGGCGACCCCGTCAACGGCTCCGCCAACAGGCGGAGTTTGCCCCGCCACGAGAGGAGGTCCGTCTCGACAGCCTCTCGGGGTGTGAACGGGACGCGTCGGCGCGCGCCGTCCCGATACACGTACAGGGGGCCGTCGTCGGCCTCGCGGAGCTCGTCGCGCAGGCCCAGCGAGTCGACCAGCGAGTCAAGCGGCGGCGAGAGCCGGGTTCGCTGCGGGCCGAAATCGAGGACGCGCCCCTCGATGCGACGACTGTCGATGACGCCGCCGGGTTCGGGCGCGGCGTCGAAGACGACGCTCTCGACGCCCTCTGCCGAGAGGTAGTGCTGCAGCGCCAAGCCCGTGATGCCGCCGCCGACGATGCCGACTGTCATAGCTGACGATTCGTGAGGATGCAGGTGTATTTCGCGCCGAAGATGTTCTCGTTGGAACGCCGACACCACAGGGAAAGACACCCCACCGACAGGGACCCGAACACGTTCGGGGGCGTTCCCAGCGTTCCGGATTTTGCGCGACGATATACGTAGGTCTCGGGACGACTGCCAAATGGAGGCAAGCATGAACGAGCACTATTCGCGTCGGCGCTTTCTAGCGCTTACAGGCGCAGCGAGCGGGGTCGCACTTGCCGGCTGTTCGTCGGGGTCCGGCGGCGGCGGCAGCGGAGGCGGTGGCGGTTCCGAGGCCACTGAGACCAGCGATTCCGGCGGTGGTTCCGAGAGCGGTGGCTCCGGGTCGTGGACCGAGACCAGCACGGTGGAAATGACGGACGAACTGGCGTTCGCGCCCAAGCAGATTCAGGTGTCCGCGGGGACGACCGTCACCTGGGAGAACGTCGGCGCCGTCGCACACTCGGTGACGGCCTACGAGGACGAGATTCCCGACGGGGCAACGTACTTCGCATCCGGGGGGGCCGAGAGCGAGCAGGCAGCCAACGACGCCTACCCCGACCAAGGGTCCATCGCACAGGGCGAAACGTACGAACACACGTTCGAGACGACCGGCACCTACGAGTACTACTGCATCCCGCACGAGATGAGCGGGATGGTCGGCTCCATCAAGGTGGTTTGATATGACCAACACGCCATCCGACTCGGACGACGACGTGCTCGACCCCGACGCACTGGTCGAGCGACACGAGAAAGAACTCCAAGACCTCCTCGCAGAGGTCGACGAGCCGACGCCGAGCGACGACTCTCCGACCCTGAACCTCGCCGGTCTCGAACTCGACCGGCGTGACTTCATGAAAGCGGGCGCAGCGACCGGTGTGATGTCCGGGCTCGCGGGCTGTACCGGGAGCCTGATGAACGGCGGTCAGAGCGGGTCCAACCAGCAGTCCTCGGGCGGGTCGACGCCGGAGCACTTGGTCGAACCCGGCGAACACGACGAGTACTACGGCTTCTGGTCGGGCGGTCAGTCCGGCGAAATCCGCGTCATGGGCATCCCGTCGATGCGCGTCCTGATGCGCATCCCCGTGTTCAACAAGGACGCCTCGCGGGGCTACGGGTACGACGACGAAACCCGGCAGATGCTGGAGGACGCCGGCGACTACACGTGGGGCGACAACCACCACCCGGTGCTCTCCGAGACGGACGGCGACTACGACGGCGAGTACCTCTGGGTGAACGACAAGGCGAACGGGCGACTCGCCCGCGTGAACCTCACGTACTTCGAGACGGACGCCATCACCGACGTGCCGAACATGCAGGCCATCCACGGGTGTACCGTCCAGAGCCCCGACACGGAGTACATCTTCGGCAACGGCGAGTTCCGGACGCCGCTCCCGAACGACGGCCGTGACGTGCACTCGCCCGAGAACTACGAGTCGCTGTTCGCGGCCATCAACCCCGAGACGATGGAGACGGAGTGGCAGGTGAAAGTCGACGGCAACCTCGACATCGTCGACACCGACAAGGACGGCCGCTGGGCCATCTCCTCCGCGTACAACTCCGAGGAGGCCGTCGAAGTCTCGGGGATGACCCACGACGACCGCGACTACGTGAAGGCCTTCGACGTGCCGGCCATCGAGCAAGCCGTCGAGAACGGCAACTACGAGGAGGTCAACGGCGTCCCCATCGTCGACGGGACCCAAGAGAGCGACCTCAATCAGGGCGACAACCCCATCGTGCGATACATCCCAACGCCGAAGAGCCCCCACTGTGTCGAAGTGGAGCCGAACGGCGATTACGCGATGGTCGCCGGCAAGCTGTCGCCGACGGTCACCATGCTGGACATCGACGCGCTCGACGAATCCAGCGACCCCGAGGACGTCGTCGCCGGCCGTCCGAAGGTCGGTCTCGGCCCGCTTCACACGACGTTCGACGGCAACGGCCACGCGTACACCTCGCTGTTCATCGACTCGCAGGCGGTCAAGTGGGACATCGAGGCCGCCGTCGAGGCGGAGAACAACTCGACGGAGCCGGTCCTCGAGAAGCAGGACGTCCACTACAACCCCGGCCACATTCAGGCCGTGGAGGCGATGACGACGGACCCAGACGGCGAGTGGCTCGTCTCGCTGAACAAGCTCTCCAAGGACCGGTTCCTGCCGGTCGGCCCCATCCACCCGGACAACGACCAGCTCATCCACATCGGGCAGGGCGAGAAGGAGATGGAGTTGGTCGCGGACCACCCGGCGTATCCGGAGCCACACGACTGTGTCTTCGCGCACAAGGACAAACTCGATCCGGCGACGACGTGGGACAAGTCCGACTACCGGACCGACAAGGAGTTCGTCACCCAGCAGAACTCCGGCGTCGAGCGCACGGGCGAGCAGTCCGTGGACGTGAAGATGTCGTCGATGCGCTCCGAGTACGGCCTCAGCGAGTTCACCGTCAAGGAGGGCGACGAAGTCACGCTCACGGTGACGAACATCGAGGGCGTCCGTGACATCATCCACGGACTGGCCATCCCCGAGTACGACATCCACCTCGCCATCGCGCCCCAGGACACCCAGAAAGTCACGTTCACCGCGGACAAGCCTGGCGTGTACTGGTTCTACTGCACGTACTTCTGCAGCGCACTCCACCTCGAGATGCGCTCGCGGATGATCGTGGAGCCACGCGATGGCTGAGCGGTATGTCGTCGACCGCCGACCCAGCCACTGACCCCGACTGACGTCGGCGTCGACGGCCCCAGCAGTCACGCGGGGTGTGCAAGCGGCCCGCGTGGCTGACACTGGGGTTCGTCGGACGGACCCCGGCGCGAGGTGACACCATGAGCTACGAACTCCCACCCAAGTCAGCGTTCTTGGAGCTCCGTCGCGGGCTCCCACTGGTAGCGGCGGTGCTGTTCGTCGCGGCGCTACTCTTCCCGATGTGGTCCATCGAGGTCCACGCGGTCCAGTATCCGAGTACGACGCTCAACTTACACCTGTACGCGTATCCGCGCATCTCGGGAGATTACGCCGAGATGGCGAACCTGAACAAGTACATCGGCTTCTACTACCCGGACCCGGTGTACTGGCAGCCCAACTACGAGCCACACGACTACGCCGTCGACGTGCCCGAGTGGTCGCTTGGCCCGCTTGCGTTCGTCGTGGTGTCGGCGTGTAGCGCCTTCGTCGCGCTGGCGCCCAGCACCCGAAAGCTCAAACGCGGACTCTTCGCCCAACTCGCCGGGACGGCGGCAGTGTTCGGCGTGATGCTCGCGGACATCCAGTTCCGACTCTACCAGGCCGGCCACCACCTCGACCCCGGCGCGCCCGTGATGGGCGTCGAGGGGTTCACGCCGCCGCTCTGGGGGACGTACAAAGTCGCGAACATCACGAGCTACTCCCGGTTCGGCGTCGGGGCGTACATGGCTATGCTCGCGGTGGGACTGTTGGTCGTGGCGTTCTACTACCGCGACAGCACCGCGACGGCCGGTGACGTGGCCCGCGGAATCGCGGCGCGTCTCGGACAGCGCGAACGGACGGCATCCGTCGACGAAGCGGGAGGGAGGTAGCCATGCCCGGACGGTTCGAGCGCGGATTCGCCGTCGCGACGGTCGTACTCCTCGTGACGAGCGTCGGCGCCGCCGTCGCGGCACCGAGTGCGCCCGCCGAGGAGACCGAACAGGTCGCGTTCGACGCCTCGGTGCCGGCGGAGTACGACTTCGCCGCGCCGCCGAGCGACGGGTACGCGACGGTCGGGGGCGACCGCTACGACACGCTCACGTCGGCGCTCGACGCCGCCGCGCCCGGTGACACCGTCCGGGTCGTCGGCGAGGTGTCGGGGCCGGTGACCGTCGAGACGCGGGGCGTCAGCATCGTCGGCGCATCGCCGAGCGAAGCGGTCGTCTCCGGCGACGGCGAGGGGACGGTGCTGACAGTGAACGCCTCCGACGTGACGATTCGGAACGTCTGGGTGCGGAACGCGGGCTACAGCACCGCCGACAACGACGCCGCAGTGTGGCTCAACGGCGCGAACGCGACCGTCGACGGCGCCCGCGTCACCAACACGACGTTCGGCGTCTGGGTCAACGGCGCCACGTCCGCGACGATTCGTGACACGACCATCGTCGGCCGGGAGTCCATCAGTCGCCTCTCGAACCGCGGGAACGGCATCCAGCTCTGGGAGGCCCACGACGCAGTCCTCGAAAACAACTCCATCACGGACGTCCGCGACGGCGTCTACTTCTCGTGGAGTTCCGACGTGGTGGCCCGGAACAACACGATGTGGGACCTTCGCTACGGCGTCCACTACATGTACTCCGACGACTGTCGACTCGCCAACAACACGGCGTTCGACAACGACGTGGGATACGCGCTGATGCTCTCGGACCGCCTCGAAGTCGTCAACAACACGGCGGTGAACAACACCGGCAGTAGCGGCCACGGCATTCTGGTCAAGAGCGTCGACCACACCCGCATCGCCGGGAACGACCTCGTCGGGAACGAGAACGGACTGTTCGTCTACAACTCCCTCGACAACACGATTGCGCACAATCTCGTGCTCGAAAACGACGTTGGTGTCCACCTCACCGGGGGGAGCGTCCGCGAACGCGGCTACGGCAACTCGTTCATCCGCAACGACGAAGCGATGAAGGCCGTCATCGGCGAACAGGTCGCCTGGAACGACAGCGAGCGTGGCAACTACTGGTCGGACGCCAACGCAGTCGACGTGGACCACGACGGCGTCAGCGACGTGCGGTTCCAGGCCGACGGCGCACTCGACCGCCTCACGCGACAGCAACCGGCAGCATCCGTCTTCGCGTCGAGTCCCGCCTTCGACGCCGTGCGTCTTGGGATACAGTCCGTCCCCCTCATCGAGACGCCGGGCGTCGTCGACCACCACCCGCTGGTCAGCCCCCCACACGAGAACTGGAGGCGTTACTATGAGTGAAATCGAACTTCAGGACGTCGAGAAACGATACGGCAGCGTCACCGCCTTGGACGGCGTCTCCCTGTCGGTCGAGCGCGGCGAGACCGTCGGCCTCATCGGCTGTAACGGCGCTGGCAAGACGACGCTGTTCAAGATGCTTGTCGGCCACGAGACGCCCGATGCCGGCACGGTGTCGGTCGGCGGACTCACGCCCGACGCCGGGGCCACGCTCCGAGAGCGGGTCGGCTACCTGCCCGAGAGCGCGGGCTTTCCCCCGTCGTTCACGGGGCGTGAAGTGCTCACGTTCCACGCCGAAGTCCGCGGCCTCCCGGCCGACGAGCGAGAGCACCGCGTCGAGCGCGTGCTCCACACGGTGGGACTGGCGGACGCCGCAGACCGCCCCGTCGGCGGCTACTCGAACGGCATGAACCGGCGGCTCGGCCTCGCGACGACGCTCGTCGGCGACCCCGACGTGCTGTTGCTCGACGAGCCGACCGCCGCCCTCGACCCGGTTGGCGTCAGCAACTTCCACGACATCATCGAGGCGCTCGCCGAGGAGACGGACATCACCATCCTCGTCACGTCACACGTGCTCTCGGAGATCGAGCGCCTCTGTGACCGCGTGGTGATTCTGGACGACGGGAGCGTCCGCGTCGCGGGCGACGTGACCGACCTCCGGCGGACGACCGGCGACGCCGTCACCGTGACCGCGACTGTCGAGGACGACGCCGCGACCGTCGCCGAACGCGTGGCGTCGTGGGACGGCGTGACGACTGCGACCGCCGACCCGCCCCGGCTCCGCCTCGACTGTGACCGCGACCGGGTGTTCGACGTCCTCGACCGACTCCGGGACGCGACAGCCGTCGTCGACGTGGAGATATCCGAACCGGGGCTCGACGCCGTGTTCCGCGACGCCGTCACCGCGAGTCGTGGCGTCGCCCTCTCGACGGGAGGTGAGCGCGATGACTGACGAGACGCCGACGACCGACGGCGGCGCGACTGCCACCCAAGCGGACTCGGTCGCCGAGATGCAGACGGCGACGGCGACCGAGACGGGCACGAAGTCCGTCGTCGCGTCCGCGCGTGACGTGACTCGGGTCGCGGCCCGCGAGTACCGACTGGCGGTTCGGCGGCGGTGGTTGCTGGGCACGGCCGTCCTGTTCGCGCTGTTCTCCACGGCGCTCGTGTTCCTCGGTGGCTCGAACGTCGGCCCCGCGCGCGCCTCGGCGGTGCTCGCGAGCTTCGCGCAACTCGGTGTCTACCTCGTTCCGCTGGCCGCGCTCGCGGCCGGCTTCGACACCATCGTCGGCGCCGACGAGAGCGGGTCGCTCGAAATGCTCCTCACGCTCCCGCTGTCGAACACCGCCGTCGTCGTCGGGACGTATCTCGGCCGCGCGGCGGCGCTGACCGGCGGGATTCTCGTCGGACTGGCGCTCGGCGGCGCGGCGTTCGTCCGCCTCGCTGGCGCGGGCGTGCTGGGCGCGTACGCCGGCGTCGCCCTCATCACCGTCGGCGCCGCCCTCGCCTTCCTCGGGGTCAGCGTCCTCGCGTCGACGCTCGCGCGGGAGAAGACCCACGCCCTCGGCGCCGCCCTCGCCGCGTGGGTGTGGTTCGTCCTCGTTCACGACCTGCTGGCGCTGGGTCTCGTCGCCGCCTTCGACCTGCCGCAGTCGGTCGTCGCGGCCGCCGTCCTCGCCAACCCCGGCGACATCTTCCGAGTGCTCGTGCTGCGGAGCGTGTCGGCGACAGCGGGTGGCTTCGCGAGCGTCCTCACCACGACCGGACTCACGGCACCGGTCCTCGTCGCCGCGCTCGTCGCCTGGATAGTCCTGCCCGTCGCGGGGGCCGTCGTCGCCTTCCGCCGGCGGTCCATCTAGGCGAACACGTTCGGCCGAACGCTCACTCCCAGCGGCGACGAAGGGCCGACGAAATGTCGGAACTCACGACGCTCGACGAACTGACGGCAACGCCACACGCGGAGATATTCGAGGAGCACCGTCCCCGCGCCGTTCGACTCCAACTCGACGCCGACGAACACGTTCCGGACCACACCCACCCCGGGACGGACATCGTCCTCCATCTCGTCTCCGGCCATCTCGAACTGTCGCTCGACGGGGAGACACAGGAGGTGACGGCCGGCGAACTCGTCCAGTTCAGCGGCGAGCGCGAAATCTCGCCGCGTGCGATAGAGCCGAGCACCGCCGTCGTCGTCTTCGCACCCACCGAAGAGTGACGACGAAGCGGGGGCGCCGACCGCCCCCTCACAGTATCCTTATTATCGGATAGACTGACGTGTGACTGGGATGGCCTGCAAGGTCGATACGCTCCTCGAACGGTACGCGTTGCCCACCCCGGCGTACGACTCGGTCGACAAGTATCTGGTCGTGCGCTGGACGGGCCGAGACGACCACGACGCCGAGGGCTACAAGCCACTCACCGAGTGGTTCAACAAGCAGATGCTCCGGCGACGCTACGACGCTCACGGGCGCGACGTGACAAGCGTCCACCTCGACCGGGAGTACGAACTGGTTACGGGCGACGCGAGCGCGGAACGCGAGGAACTGGCCGCCGACCTGGCGGCGGATGGCCTCGACATCGACCGCCTCGCCGACGAGCTGGTGTCGTGGAGCACGATGCGCCACCACCTCAAGGACTGTCTCGACGCCACGAAAGAGCCAGCCACGGCGTCGACCGACTGGCAGACCAACACCGTCGAGATGGCGACGACACAGGCCGCCGAGAAGACTCGGTCGGTGCTGTCGTCGCTGGCGTCCACGGGACGACTGCCCGACGCCGAGGAGGCCGACGTGGACGTACAGGTAGAACTGCACTGTCCGGACTGTTCGGCGAGTGCGTCGTTCCAGACGGCGGTCGAACGCGGGTACGTCTGCGAGACGCACGCCGAAGAAACGAGTCGGGAACGCGTCGGCGAACGGTCCGCCGCCGCGCTGTTCGGGGTATTCGAGGGGTCGCGGGCGCTACTCAACGGCCCGTATCTCGCCGACGTACTCGCAGTCGTTGGGCTCTGACGAGGAACGGTCTACCGGACCGTCAGATGCCCGACCATGCCGTTGTGGGCGTGGAGGACACAGACGTAGGAGTACTCACCCGTCGTCTCGAACGTGTGCGTGTAGCGCGACCCGGGCGAGTCGACTGCTTCTCTGTTGCCGGACGGATGGCTTCCGAACGGCTCTGCGTCGTCCGGGAGTTCGACTTTCGGACTGTCGTCGGGGTGACAGCAGACGTTGTGCCCCGAGGACGCGAACACCCACTCGACGGTGTCGCCCTTCGAGATGCGGACCCGTTCGGGGACGAAGTTGAGGTAGTTGCCGTCGGGGCCGACTTCGATAGTGACGTCTGCCTCCGAGGAAGGGGTAGGCGTCGCCGTCGACGTGGACGTGGGTTCCGGCGTCTCCGTCGCCGTCGCCGTCGAGGTGCTTTCGCCACCGCTACTCCCACCGTCGCTACTTTCGCCGCCACTCCCGCCACTCGAACACCCGGCGAGAACGACGCCCGCGAACGTCGCCGCGAACTGTCGTCGACTCACGAACCGAGTTGGCTTGCGTGACATCGGTCCTCGATTTCCAAGTCCATTATATAAGGTTGCTGAAATAGTGACAAGGACTTATGGGTTGTTACAATACATCCTCGAAATCGCATGATTTCGAGTATGCTTTCGGGGGCGTCGATGGAGTAGAGCGAGCCAAAATCAGCTTTCAGGCGCTCGAAGTGTACTCCGTCGGTTGCCGATGCTCGCGAGAACAATTACAGTAATCTAACTGATGATATTCTACCACGCGTTCGAGGGCGCTACTCCCGGTCGGTCCAGAAGTCGAAGGAGCGTCCCGGAGCGAACACGTCGAGGCCGACGGCGCGTTCCTCGCCCGTGTTCTCGACGCGGTGGGGTTCGCCGGATTCCAGCAGGACGGAGTCGTAGGGCCCGAGCGTCACCGCGTCGTCCTCGGTGTAGACGGTCATCTCGCCCTGTAACACCAGACAGACCTGTTCGTTCTCGTGGTCGTGCATCGGCGAGGAGTGCCCGGGCGGTTTCTCGAACCATTCGAAGGAGAACTGGTCGCTCCCGGCCAGCGACACGCGGCGCCAGCCCTCGTCCGGTTCGTACGTCTCGGCGTCATCGAAGGAGACGGGTCGCATGAGCGGTGGTTCGGATGCCGACTCGAAAGAGTTGGTGAATCCGGCCGACAGTATAAGTCGCGGCCGCCGCGTGTTGGGGTATGAACTGGAGACGGCGGAGGGTGTCGCCGTGACGGTGCAGTTGCCGAGCGAAATCGTCGTCGAGCGATTCCTGCCGACAGTCCGGTCGATGCTGGCCGCGGAACTCGAAGGGCGTGGCTTCGCACAGCGAGCCATCGCGGACCGACTCGGCGTGTCGCAGGCGGCGGTGAGCCAGTATCTCTCGGACGAGCGACGTGACGAGGAGCGGTTCGTCGACGACCCGCGACTGCAGGCGACGGTCGAACGCATCGCCGAGGGGTTCGAGAACGGGACGATGGACGACTACGAAGCCCTCGCCGAACTGCTGGAACTCGTGCGCGCCTTCGAGGACCGCGGCCCCATCTGTGCGATTCACGAGGAGGAGATGCCCGCGCTGGAGGGGATGGGCTGTGACCTGTGCGTTCGGGGACGCGACCAGGCCATGCAGGCTGAACGCGACGTGTTGGCGAACGTCCGACGAGCGGTTCGGCAGTTCTCGAACGCGCCGGCCGTCGCCGACCACGTCCCGAACGTCGGGACGAACGTGGCGATGGCGCTCCCATCGCCGGGCAACGAGACCGAGGTAGCGGCCGTTCCGGGACGCATCCACGCGATGCGCGGCGGCCTCAACGTCCCGGCGAATCCCGAGTTCGGCGCGTCACACCACGTCGCGACGACGCTACTGGCGGCGACGGCGGCCGACGAGACAGTCCGCGGCGCGGTCAACCTCGCGACCAGCGACGCCCTGCTGGCTGCCGTGCCGGACTCGCTCACCGTCGCCGACTTCGACCCCGAGTACGAGGGGCGGCGCCAGCGACTCGACGACCTGTTCGAGACGGGCGTCCCGCAAGTGCTCTATCACGAGGGCGCGTTCGGCATCGAACCGATCACGTACGTCCTCGGGACGAGCGCCGTCGACGCCGTCGAGCGAGCCATCGCCATTCTCGACCGAATCGACTGATACGGATTATCGTAGCTGTGCTCTGGTGGTTCGCCGGCCCGTCTCGGCGAATCACTGGCGATGATTTACAATAAACCGTACTCGCGGCCACCGACCGGTAAACTAAATGTCATCGGAGCCGATAGATGTTACATTCAGATGGGGGAGCAGATTCGGGTACTGGTGGTCGACGACGAGGCCGTCGCGAGCGGCCTCGAACGCGCCGCCGATGGCTTCGTCGTGACGGCCGAGCCCGAGCCACGGGCGGCGCTCGACCGCCTCGAATCGGCGCCGATAGACTGTCTCGTGAGCGAGTACGACGTGGCGGACAGCGACGGACTGGACTTCCTTCGAACCGTCAGAGAGCGGGACGCTAACCTCCCGTTCGTCCTCTTCACCGACGACGGAAACGAGGCTGTCGCGAGCGAGGCGTTCGCCGCGGGGGCGACCGACTACGTCCGAAAGGGGGTGACGGAGCCGTACGCGGTACTTGCGGAACGAGTCGAATCGGCCGTCGCCGAGCGCCGGACGGACGAACACGAGACCCACATCGACCACCTCGAGACGATCGCCAGTGACGTGATGCGGACGCTCGTCCGGACCGACGACGCGACGGCCGCCGAGCGAGCGGTCTGTGAACGCTTGAGCACCGTCGAGCGATACGCGTGGGTCGCTATCGGAACCCTCAACGACGGGGCGGTGAGCGCTCGCACCGTCGTCGCCGAAACAGACCCAGACGACCTCTCCCTCGATTCGATTCCCGCTGTCCGAACGGCGCTGATAGACGGCACGCCCGCAGTCGAGACGGACGGTGGCGACGCGGTCCGCGGCGGCTCGACAGTCGCGGCGGTGCCGCTGACACGGGACTCGACACGGTACGGGGCGCTCGCCGTCGGGGCGCCGGAGAGCGACGAAATCACCCCGGCCGAGCGCGACGTGCTCGAAACGCTGAGCGACGACGTGGCCAACACGCTCCACCGACTCGACGTTCGGGCGGACTTGCGCGAGTCCGAGGCCAAGTATCGACGACTCGTCGAGCAGAACCTCGTCGGCGTCTACGTCATCCAGGACGACGAGTTCGTCTACGTCAACCCTCGCCTCGCGGCCATGTTCGGCTACACACAGGCAGAGTTACTCGACGTGAATCCGGTCGAGCTCGTAGTCGAGGACGACCGAGAGACGTTCCGACGGAACGTGCGACGACGCGAGTCCGGCGAGGTCGACGACCTGCGGTACACGCTCCGCGGACGGCGGCGCGACGGGTCGCGCATCGAGTTCGAGGTCCACGGCGGCCGAATCGACTACCGCGGCGAGCCGGCGATTATGGGCACACTCCTCGATGTCACGGAACAGAAACGGTACGAGCGGGAACTCGAACGGTCGCGGGCCGAGTACCGGGAACTGTTCGAGGGGCTTCCGGAAGCCGTCTTTCTCAGGCAAGGGGGCGAGCCGTTCCGCGTCGTCAACGACGCGGCGGTGGAGCGGTTGGGCTACTCGCGGGAGGAACTGTTGTCGCTTCGGCCGCCGGACATCGACCCGAACCTGAGCGCGGCGGTCGAATCGGAACGGCTGGCGAGGCTCGATAGCGACACGATTACGCGCTTCGAGACGACTCACGAGACGAAATCGGGCGAACACATCCCCGTCGAGGTCAGCGCCACCTGCGTCCCGTACCGGGGTGAGACGGCGATTCTCTCGACGGCGCGCGAGGTGAGCGAGCGCGTCGAGCACGAACGCGAACTTCGGCGACAGAACGAACGGCTCGAAGAGCTGGCGAGCGTCGTCAGCCACGACCTCCGCAACCCGCTGAACGTCGCCGCGGGCCACCTCGAACTCGCGAGCGAGGAGTGTGAATCGGCCCACGTCGACGTCGCCACGAACGCGCTCGACCGCATGAGCGGGCTAATCGACGACCTGTTGACGCTCACCAGCGGCGACGACATCGACCGCCATCCGGTCGAACTCGAGACGCTCGTCGAGGAGTGCTGGGCCAACGTCGCGACGAGTGACGCCCGACTCGAACACGACGTCGACTGCACTATCCGGGCAAACGAGAGTCGATTGGCGCAGGTGTTCGAGAATCTGTTTCGGAATAGCGTGGAGCATGGCTCCACAGATAGCCGGACAGAGTCCGGCGATAGTGTCGAACATGGTTCGACAAACAGCCGGCCGCAGGCCGATGATAGCGTGGAGCACGGGCCGACGGACGACACGCAGTCCTCGGCGCCCGACTCACACGTCGTCACCGTCGGGACGCACGACGACGGCTTCTACGTCGCCGACGACGGCGTGGGAATTACGGTCGAGGACCGGACGCGAGTCTTCGAATCGGGGTACTCGACCAACGAGAACGGCACCGGACTCGGACTCACCATCGTTCGCGACGTGGTCGAAACTCACGGCTGGGAGATTGCGGTCGGCGACAGCGAGGACGGCGGCGCCCGCTTCGACATCACGGGCGTCGAGCGAATCGAGTAATCAGGCGCTGTCGTACGCGTCGCCGTAGTCGCCGCCGTAGCGGATGAAGAAGTACGCGAGCGCGAGGATGGACATCATCCCCGTCGTCAGCGCGATGACGAGTGACTTGGCGCTATCGGGGACGGCCGGGCCGCCACCACCGCCGCCACCGCCACCTTCGCCACCACCGCCGCCGTCGGATTCGGGTATCTCGCCGACGACGACGACGCCTTTCATCCCCAGTCCCCGGTGGGGCTGGCAGTAGTACTTGACGACGCCTTCGGAGTCGAAGGTCTGTTCGAAGGTGAACCCTGCTTCTGCGGTGAGTTCACTCTCGAAGTCGCCGCCTTCCTCGGCGACGACGTTGTGCTGACCGCCCTCGCCCGTCCACTCCCAGACGACCGTCGTCCCGGGGTCGACCTGGACGGCCGGCGGGTCGAACGCGAACGCGCCGCCGTTGCCCTCTGCGCCGACAGAGACGGTCACTTCGTCCTGTCCGGTCGCGTCGGCGACCTCGCTGTAGTTGCCAACGTCGCTCATCCAGCCGCCGAACGACGCCTGCGCTGTGGCGGTGCCGGCGGCAGCCGCCGTCACGGCCGTGCCCGCGACGATCGTCAGAAACCCGCGTCGCGTGGCGGAACGATGGCTTCCCATACCGAGGGGTTGCGTGCCATCCTACGAAAACCTGACTATCCACCGCGCGGCGAGAATACCCCCCACGCTTACGGGGGCGTCGAACCGATGGACAGACAAGATGTCGAAACGACTGCTCGTCCCCGTCGACGGATCGGACCCCGCAAACACCGCACTGGAATTCGCGCTCGAAGAGTATCCCGACGCGCACCTGACGGTCCTGTCTATCATCGACCCGACCGACATGGGCTACGGCTCTATCGAGGCCGCACCGAGCACGTTCGAACGACTGCAAGAGTCCGCCGAGGAGCGGACGGAATCGATTCTCGCCGACGCACGCGAGCGCGCAGAGAGCGCTGGCGTCGAGGTGGAGACGGAGACGATGATTGGCATGCCCTCACGAGCCATCGTGGAGTGGGCGGAGAACAACGACGTGGACGCCATCGTTATCGGCAGTCACGGGCGCGAAGGTGTGACACGCGTGCTCCTCGGGAGCGTCGCAGAAACAGTCGTCCGTCGGTCGCCGGTGCCGGTGACCGTCGTCCGCTAATCGCCTTCGGTCGAATCGACCGACCCGCCGTTGGGGAGTTCGCGGAACGCGACGGCGAAATCGGAGTCGTCGAACTCTTCGACTGCGCTGTCGAGGTCACGCTCGATAGCGTCGAGGCGGCGAATCAGGTCAGCGTACTCCTCGCTCTCCTCGAGTTCGTGTGGTGTCTTCGCCGATTCGAGGGTGACCTTCTTCTCGACGAGGCGGAACTTCTCCTGTAACTGGTCGTCGTACGTGCTCCGGACGACCATGCGCTCAACGGTTTCGACGAGTTCCGGCTGGTCGACGGGCTTGATGAGGTAGTCGTCGATACCCATGTCGACGATGTCGAACCCGGGGTCGACGGCCGTCACCATGACGATGCGAACGTCGAGGCCCCGCTTCTCGACTTCCTCGACGACTTCGTCGCCGGACAGACCGGGCATCCGGCGGTCGAGCAACATGACGTCAATGGTCTCGTCGAGCTTTTCGAGAGCCTCTGTTCCGTCGTAGGCCGTGCGCGCCTCGGCGAACTCGTCGACCCAGTACGCGTACAGATCGGCCAGCGACTGCTCGTCGTCGACGATGAGCACCGTCGCGTCTGAGAGCGTGGTCGTCATTGTCTGGCTCCTTGGTCGCAGGTGGCGCGCGGGGAATCGACAGCCATCGAAATCGGCAGAGGGCCGACCCACCGCACCGCCCCAGAACCGACATCTCGCCGGCTCAGCTTCGACTGTTGGAACCCACTCGCTGTATATGAAACTGTTGGCCGAATTCTCGGGCGTGATACAGGTCGTTGGATTGACGCCCAGATACGGGCGTCTGTCCGGGATGCACTAGGCATCGAGGACGGTCGGGCGAACCCAGATGACGAATTCGCCCTCGCGCTTTATGACGCCGTGGACCGCGTCGTCGTCGACAGGAGAGGGTTCGACGTCCTCCCTGTCGACCTCCACGACCTGTTCTACCTCGTCGACAATCCACCCCACCGCCTTCCCGCCGATGGTGTGGTCCTGGTCGAAGACGACGATACGCTGTCGAGCACCGTCGTCGTCGATGCCGAACACGGACTTGGGGTCGACGATGGTCGTCGTCTTCCCGCGAAGGTCCATCACGCCCTCGACATGTCGGGGCGCGTTGGGCACGACCGTGAGGTCGTTCACGTCGACGATTTCGGCGACGTGTGCGATGTCGACCGCGTACGTCTCCGAGCCGAGTTCGAACTCCAGCAACTGGACGGTTCGAGCGCGAGACGCCGTTTTGCTCATTGGTCCCCCCGTTCGACGTAGATCCATATCTGCCGCCCGTCGCGTGGCTGCATACCTGTCCTATCGACAAATCTCCGGTTAAGCGTACTGGTCGGATTATCCGTTCTGATAACCGTGCCGGTGTATTTATTTCGACGCTACGGGAACGGACGAGCAACGTATGCACGGACGAATCCCCCCCGGAACCGACGGATTGCTCCAGACCGTCGCGACGCCGCGGGCGCGATGCGGAACGAGTGGGGCGGGGCGTCGATGACCGGAGCAACGCCTCGGGCCGTCGTCGTCGACGACTCGCATTTCATGCGGACGATGCTCTCCGACATGCTCGACGACGGCGGCGTCGACGTCGTCGCGACAGCCGCCGACGGGGCCGAGGCGGTGACGGCCGTCCTCGAACACGAACCCGACGTGGTGACGATGGATCTCGAGATGCCCGACGTCGACGGGCTAGAGGCCGTCGAGCGCATCATGGCGGAGCGTCCGACGCCGATTCTCATGCTGAGCGCGCACACGGCCGACGGCGCCGACGTGACGTTCGAGGCCCTCGACGCCGGCGCGGTCGATTTCTTCACCAAACCCGGTGGAGAGGTCAGCACGCAGATGTCGAGCAAAGAGACGCAACTGGTCCAGAAGGTGAAAGCCGTCGCCGGCGCCGACGTAGACGGCGGCCACGCGAGCAGTCGGTCGTCGAGCGAGCGACCCAGTGAGCGCCCGACACGGACCGACAGCGAGTACGAGGGCGCGACGGTGCTCATCGCCTCCTCGACTGGCGGGCCGACGGTCGTCGAACGCGTCGTCGGGGCGCTCCCCCGCGACGCCGACTTCCGAATCATCGTCGTCCAGCACATGCCCGACGCGTTCACGGAGCGGTTCGCCGACCGCCTCGACGCGGCGAGCGAGTACGACGTGCGCGAAGCGTCCGACGGCGACCGAATCGGCGGCGGTGAAGCGCTCGTCGCCCCCGGTGGCAGTCATCTCGTCGTCGCCGGCGCCGGCGGCGACCGACTCCGCGTGAAACTGACCGAGGACCCGCCGGAACACGGCGTCCGTCCGGCCGCCGACGTGACGATGCGGTCGGCCGCGGAGACGGTCGACGGCCCTCTCGTCGGCGTCGTCCTCACCGGAATGGGTGCGGACGGCGCGGAGGGCGCCCGCGCGATTCGAGACGCCGGCGGTCACGTCATCGCCCAAGACGAGTCGTCGTCGGCGGTGTTCGGGATGCCGAAGCGAGCGATAGAACTCGGGGCGGTCGACGACGTGCTGGCCGGTGACGACGTGCCGGACGGCATCCTCGACGCGACCCGGATTGAGGTGAACGCATGACTGACGAGTACGTCCAAGCATTCGTCCACGAGAGCGAAGAGCAACTGACCGACCTCAACAACTCCCTGTTGGCGCTGGAGTCGGACCCCGACGACCAGGAAGCCATGGACGACATCTTCCGGACGGCCCACACCCTGAAGGGGAATTTCGGGGCGATGGGGTACGACGACGCCAGCGACCTCGCACACGCCCTCGAGGACCTCCTCGACGAGGTCCGGGAGGGCGAGATGACGGTGACACCCGAGGTGATGGACCTCGTGTTCGCGGGCGTCGACCGCCTCGAACTCGCCGTCGAATCCATCGACGACGACGGCACCGTCGACGTGGAGACCGAGGACCTGGAGGACGACATTCGCACCGTCATCGAAGATGGGGGCGCCGGTGGCGACGAGACGAGCGCAGGAGGCGACGAAGACGACGACGACGACGCAGCGGACGAGGCGACCGACCAAGTCGACACCTTCGACGTGACCGTCGAAATCGGCGATTCGGAGATGAAAGGCGTCGACGGGATGCTCGTCCTCGAAGCTATCCGCGAGGAGAGCGACCTCGTCGATTCGACGCCCGACCCCGAGGCCATCGAGGACGGCGAGTACGACGACGGCTTCGACCTCGTCGTCGCGTCGACGACCGAAGACGAACTCCGAACGACGCTCGACCGCGTGTCCGCCATCGACGACGCGACCCTGTCGCAGGCGGGCGAAGACGACGAGACGAGCGAGCGCACGGACGACGCGGAACCCACCGTCGACGACGAGACGGACGCGGAACCGGACGACGCGGACACTGAGGAGTCGACTGAGAGCACGAGCAACGGCTCGTCACGCGATATCAGTTCCGTCCGGGTCGACGTCGACCAGCTCGACGACCTGCACGGACTGGTCGAACAGCTCGTCACCAGTCGCATCAAGCTCCGTCGCGCCGTCGACGACGGCGACGTGGGCGGCGCGAGCGACACCCTCGGCGAACTCGACAAGATCACCGGGAATCTCCAGAACACGGTGATGGACATGCGGCTGATTCCGATGCGGAAGGTCATCAGCAAGTTCCCGCGACTGGTTCGTGACCTCGCCCGCGAACAGGAGAAAGACATCGACTTCCGGATGGAGGGGCAGGACATCGAACTCGACCGGACCATCCTGACCGAAATCAGCGACCCGCTGATGCACATCCTGCGGAACGCGGTCGACCACGGCATCGAACCGCCCGCGGAGCGCGAAGCGGCCGGCAAGGACCCGGAGGGGACCATCGAACTCCGCGCGGACCGGGAGCGCGACCACGTCACCATCACTGTCGAGGACGACGGCCGCGGCCTCGACGTGGACGAACTCCGGGAGAAGGCCCTCGAAAAGGGCGTCCGCTCTCAGGCGGAACTCGAATCGATGGAGGACTCGGAAGTGTACGACCTGGTCTTCCATCCGGGCTTTTCCACCGCCGACGAGGTGACCGACGTGAGCGGTCGCGGCGTCGGGATGGACGTCGTCCACAGCACGGTCAAACAGCTCGACGGCTCCGTGAACGTCGAGAGCGAGCACGGCGAAGGGACGACCGTCACCCTCCGACTCCCGGTGACCGTCGCCATCGTCAAGGTGCTGTTCGTCGAAGTGGGCGACGAAGAGTACGGCGTGCCCATCAAGAACATCGACGAGGTGAGTCGCCTGCCCGACATCGAGACGATAAACGAGGAGCCGATGATAGAGCACGACGACGAAATCTACCCCGTCGTCGACCTCGCGTCGGAACTTGACGTGCCCGGCGAGACGGCAAACGGCGACGGGATGGTGCTCCGAATCCGCAAGTCCGAGCGCCGGGCCGCACTCCGCTGTGATACGGTGAACAAACAGGAAGAGGTCGTCGTCAAACCGCTCGAAGGGGTCCTGAGCGGGATTCCCGGCCTCAGCGGGACGGCGGTGCTCGGCGACGGGAACATCGTGCCAATCCTGGATGTCGTGACGCTATGAGCTCCGACTCGTCCGAGACCGACGCGGCGTTCGACGCCCTGCTCGACCACCTGGAGCGCCACCTCGACTTCGAGTCCTCGTACTACAACGAGTCGTATCTGGACCGCCGCATCTCGGCGCGGATGCGCCGCTGTGACGCCGAGACGTACGACGAGTATCTCGATGTCGTGCGCTCGGACCCCGAGGAACCCGAGGCGCTCCTCGATTCACTGAGCATCAACGTGACCAGTTTCTACCGCAATCCGGAGGCGTGGGAGCCGATTCGGGACGCGCTCCGCGAGCTGACGGACGGACGCGGGCGAACGACGGTGTGGAGTGCGCCCTGTTCGGACGGGCGCGAACCCTACTCGCTGGCGATGCTCGCCCTCGACGACGACGAGATTCGGACGCGTGGCCTCGAAATCGTGGGCACCGACATCAACGCCGACGTGCTAGAGCGCGCCCGCGACGGCGTCTACGAGACGACGACGACCCGCGACGTGGCGTCCGAACTCGAACCGCTCGACGACGCCGAACGCTACGTCGAACGCGACGGCGACACGTTCGCCGTCCGCTCGGAGGTCAAAGACCTGGTGCGGTTCGAACAGCACGACCTGATCGCCGATGAGCCGAAAGGCGACGTGGACCTCGCGCTCTGTCGGAACCTGCTCATCTACATCAACACGGCGTCGAAGCGGGCCGTCGTCGACACCGTGCTCTCCTCGCTCCGCGAGGGCGGCTATCTGGTCATCGGCATGACCGAGACGCTGCCGCGCGAGAGTCGAGACGCGATCGAGACGGTAGACAAGCGACGGCGGGTGTACCGTCGAACGTAACATGTCCCTCTACCAGCTCGAAAAGGACGGCGACGTGGACGCCCTGCTCGACCACCTGAAGCTGAGCGACTCGGCGTCCATCCGCGAGCGAGCGGCGTCCATCCTCGGCGACGTCGTCGACGACGAACCACAGGCGGTCGACGCCCTCGTCAAGAGAGCGCAGAGCGACGACGACGAGGCGGTTCGCGGGGCCGCCATCGACGCCCTCGACCGCATCGGCCCCGAGGCCATCGAGCGACTCGTCGCCGAGATGGCTGGTGTCGACGCGGATGGGGCCGACTGGGTGCGCGCTGAGGCGTTCGTGGAGACGCTCTCGGCGGACCGTCCAGAGCTTCGGATGGCAGCGGCGAACGCGCTCCGCCAGCTGGGCGACGCCAGCGCGCTCCCGACCCTCGTCGAGACGCTCGACGACCCGAACCCGCGAGTTCGCGCGCGGGCAGCCCGCGCCTGCGGCGCCATCGGCGACGAGCGAGCGAGTGACGCACTCGCGAAGCGACTCACCGACCCCGTGGGGGACGTGCGCCGCGAGGCGGCCGACGCCCTCGCGGCCATCGGCACCGACCGCGCGCTCTCGCCGCTTCTCGATGCCGTCGAAGACGACAACCAAGAAGTCCGGTACGCCGCCGTCATGGCGCTCGGCAGCTACCGAGGCGCGGCGGCCATCGACCCGCTCATCACGGCGCTCGACGACGAGAGCGACACGGTCCGACGGGCGGCCGTCTTCTCTATCGTCGAGTTGCTCGCGGCGGCGCCCACCGAGCAGAGCCACCGCATCCGGGAGACGGTGGTCGACCGCCTCGGCGCCGCGGACCGGAGCGTCGTCGACCCGCTGGTCGAACTCCTGACGGAGAGTCGCCAGCCCCGAGAGCGGCGCAACGTGGCGTGGCTCCTCGGGCGCGTCGCGGGCGACGTGGGCCGGGACGAGGCCGTCGAAGCGCTCATCGGCGCCCTCGACGCCGACGACGGCACGACCGCGCAGTTCGCGGCGACGAGCCTCGTCGAACTCGGCGGCGAGACGGTCGAAGACGAACTGCTCGACCTGCTTGAGGACCCGGACTGCTCGTCCGAGGCCCGGTCGAAGGCGGTGTTCGTCCTCGGCAAGGTCGGCGGGGAACGGGCCCGCGAGCAACTGGAGGGGATGCTCGACCGCACCGACGACGAATCGGTCCGCAAACAGGCGTTCTCGGCGCTGTCGAAACTCGGAGGGCGACGATGAGCGAGGGCGAACGCAAAATCGTCGACACGCGCGGGAAGTTCACGCAGGTCGTCAAGGACGGCCGAGAGCTGAACGACGCGGAGTGGACGGGCGGGCGAATCCTCCTCTCGAACAAACGGCTGGTGCTCGCGAGCAACAGCGGGAAGCGGACCATCCCGCTCCCGAAGATTCAGAGCCTCGAAGGGCGGACGGACGTGAACCAACTCGTGGCGAAGGTGTCGGGCTACGTCAGCCTCCAACTCGCCTCCAACGACGTGGTGCTCGTCTCCGCGGAGGACAGCGAATCGTTCGAGCGAATGCTGTATCGGGCGCTCCTCGACCGGACCGTCATCCTCGCTCGTCACCCGGCGGTCGAGGGCGGCGTCGTCACCGACGCCGAGTGGGAGAAGGCCCGCCTGAAAATCGAGGAGAACGCCGTCGCCCTCGCCGTCGCCGATGGCTCCTTCGTCGAAATCGACCTCGACGACATCGGATCGATGGAGACCAACGAGCGCTCGGTCAACGACGAGAAGCGACGGGTCATCGAAGTCGAGCACAGCGAGGAGGGCACGAGCGTCCAGACGTACATCTCCGGGGCGCAGCGACGGTGTACGATTCTCGAAACCCTGCTGGAGAAAGGCGAGAGTCAGACCGAAATCGGCGTCGACCTCACCGAGCGTCAGAACGAGGTGTTGATGGCGCTGTACTCCGGCGTCTCGCCGTTCGAAATCCCCGACTTCCTCGGGATGGACGTCGACGAAGTCGAGGAGGTGTTCGACCGCCTCATCGAGCTCGACATCATCGAGGAGATTCGCGTCCGGCGGGAAGTCGCGCTCAACGCACGCGGCCGAAACATCGCCAGCGAGGCGATGAACGACAACTAAGTGTTGACCTCTTCAAGGCGACTGTTCACCACGACGCGTCCCTTCGGCGTCAGGACGACGCCCGCGTCGCCGTCGGCGACGAGCTCTTTCTCTTGAAGCCCGTTCAACACCATCGTCGTCTGACTGGCGTCCCCGGAGACCACAGAGAGCGGGTCGACCCCCTCGCCGGCAGAGTAGATGGCGACGAGGACCTCCACCTCCTCGTCGGAGAGGGACACGTCCGCGAGGTCCTCCACCAGGTCGCTGTACTCCAAGCGGAAGTAGCGACCGAGCAGGTTCATCACGCGCTCGGAGGGGAGGGAGACGACGGTGACGAGCGTCGTCGTCCCGGGGACGTGGCTCACGGAGAGTGCGGGGCGGTCCTCGCCGTCGAGCGCACGGGTCTCCTTCTCGAAGTCTGTCACCGTCGCCAGTTGGATGGAGAAGTCGGTGTCCGGGCCGCTGAACGAGAGCGTCTTGCCGTCGACGGCGAGGCGAGCCTTGGTGACGGGCGAATCGACGACGCGCCCCCCGCGTCGGGCGGGATGCTGGACCAGCGCCGTCTGCCCGTTCAGATGCGCCTTGAATAGGACGGTGGAGAACTTGTCGACAGTGTTGCTCTCGGCTTCGATGACCGCCATCCGGCGCTGGTTGCCCTCGCGGTAGGCGATGGTGACGGAGTCGCTGAAGAACGCGCGCATCTCCGGCGGGACGTGGCCGACGGCGATGTCGAAGATGTCGTCGGTCGGAATCGTCACCTTGTGGTCGTCAGCGGCGAGGACGAGACGCTTCGGACTCATGACGATACGACCCTGAACCGGGTCGTCACGGTCCATATCGGTCAGGAAGAACTCGCCGACGAAGTCGGCGATGACGCGTTCGCTCACGGCACCACCTCACAAGTGGCGCGACCCTGCCGTTCAGACATCCAGCAACCCCCCCACGACGGACATGGTGAGGACGGCGATAACACAGCCGATCCAGGTGAGCATGACGAAGTGTAGGAGGGCGTTGGCCTTGTGCCCACCGTCTACGGTCCGGATGATGAGCGAGGAGAGGACGGCATTGATCATCACGACGCCGAGCAGCATGAACTGGATGACCGGGAGGTCGTACACCTGCGTGTGAATGAGCTGGGCGGCCGAGAACGAGGAACTCGAACCGAGGTCCAGAGACATGCCGGCGAGGATGTCGACGATTTTGAAGCCGATGAAGAAGGCAAACGAGGAGGCGGCGGTGATACCGTAGAGGAGACCGATCATCGTCACCGTCGCCTGCTGACGCTGCTGTCTGAGCTGGTTGACGTGGTTCATGTTCTCGCTGATGAGCTCGCCCAACTGTTTCGGCTCGCCCCCCATCTGTCTACCGACGAGGTACATCTCGCTGAACTTCTGCATGAGATACGACCGCGTGTTGGCGGTGAAATACTGCCACGCACGATCGGGGTCGAGACGCATGTTCAGCCGTTTGAACAGGTCGTCGATGTCCTCGGTGAGCGGGCCGAAGTCCTTCTTGCGCAGGGTTTTGAGGACGGCAGTGGTCGTCGACTGCTTCGCCGTCTCGCTGGCCCCGAGCGCCCGGATGAAACTCGGGAACTCGCCGTCGCGGGCCTTGATGCGCTCCTCGTGCAGGCGGAAGACGACACCCGGAATCGCGAGCGGCGTGACGGGGATGGCCATGTATAGCGGTCGTGGGAGCGTCGACACCGGGAGGAAGTCGGTGACGCCCGGCCCGATGCCGAACAGGTCGCCAACGACGAGAGCGACGAGGACCAGACTGCCGACGGCACCGAGGGCGAGACTGCCGATCATCGTCCACTCGCCGCGCGGGCGGACGTTGTCCGGATAGTACCAGATTGGGTCGTACGGCGACATCGTCCGGATGACGAGGAAGAAGCCAGTCTGGACGAACGCGTAGAGCACGATGACGGCGCCGACGGTCATCGTCGGATTCGTCCCCGTCAGGATGGGGAGGACGATGGCGAACACGAGGGCGAACGTCATCGAGAGCACCATCGAGAGATAGAGGTCTTTCATGACCTCGATGTTGTCGAGCGTGCTCTCGTACATCGTCACGTAGTTCTGTATCATCACCTGCTGTTCGCTGAGAAGGAACTCGCTGAGCTCCTGCCCGGCGTTGACGGTGTAGGCGAGGCGGTCGAAGAAATCGGCCAGGTGGTCGCTGGGAATGCGCCGAGCGCGGCGGCGACAGGCGTCGTCGAGGCTCTGATTCCAGGTGTCGACGAGTTGGACGATGCGGTCGACTTCGGTGGCGAGGGCGCCGTACTCCTCTTCCTCGGCGAGTTTGCGGAACACCTCCATGCGGTCGATGTTCGTCGTCGACAGGACCGTCATGTGTGTCATCAGGAGGTGGTACTGGTTCTCCATCTCGACGCGCTCCTGGCTCACGAGGAGTTTCGGGTACGCGACGGCGGCGGCGAGGACGAGGCCGCCGAGAAGCGGAATCGGAAGCTGAACCGAGAGCGGCAGGTCGACGAAGATGGCGATGGCGACCGACCCCACGAAAAACACCGCCGATGGCAGGACGATGAAGAGGAGATACCGCGACATCTCCATGTCCATGCGCTCGTAGGCCTCGACGATGTCCGCGAGCGTCTCCGAGGCGGTGATGTCGGTCCCGCTCTCCGAGGTCGGTTCAGAGGAGGCCATTATTTGTGTATATCGAACGGGAGACCCTCGACGCCGTCGCGCTGGAAGGATTTGATGGCCTCGTTGACCTCGTGGTAGTCGAGGATGTTCTCCTCGATCATGCGCTCGACGAGTCGGGCCCGGAAGTCGAGGTCGTCGTAGATGTCGCGCGTGTCGGCGTAGCCGAGCAGCGTCGCAATCTGCTCTTCGAGCACGTAGGAGTTGTTCATCCCCTGGAAGACGATTTCGTCCTCGACGGGGTCCCAGCTGAACACCTGTCGGGTGACGACACCGTCCATCTCCTTGGAGTACCCCTCGATTTCCTGCACGCTCGTCACGCGGCGAAGCACGTCGTCGCCCTGCTTGACTCGGTTCTGGAACAGCGCCACGTCGGCGTTGTCCATGAACGTCTCGGGGACGTTGATGGGGTCGCCGGTGAACCGCTGAATCATCGACACGATGTCGCTCGCGTGGAAGGTCAGCATGACGGGGTGGCCGGTCTGGGCCGCCTGGAACGCCATCCGACCCTCCTCGCCACGGACCTCACCCACGACGATGTAGTCGGGGCGGGACCGGAGTGCCGCGGCGACGAGGTCGAACATGTCCACGTCGGAGTCGCCTTCGGCGCCGCCCTCTCGGGTGAGCAACTGTTGCCACGTGTCGTGGGGCGGGAGCACCTCGGCGGTGTCCTCGGCGGTGTAGATTTTGGAGTCCCGCGGGATGAACGACATGATGCTGTTGAGCGTCGTCGTCTTCCCGGACGCCGTCTCGCCGACGACGAACACGGTCTGTTCGTTCTCGAGACAGAGCCAGAGGTAGGCGACGAGCTCGGGCGAGAGCGTCCCCCACTTGGTAATCTGGTTGATGGAGAGCGGCGTCTCGTCGCCCTGACGGATGGTGAGACTCGGCCCCTGGACGCTCACGTCGTCGGAGTAGATGACGTTCAGACGAGAGCCGTCGGGGAGCGTCGAGTCGACGATGGGGTTCGAGTCGGAGACGGGGTCGCCGATGCGCTCGCCCATGCTCCGAATCCAGGAGTCGAACTGTTCCGAGGTACCGAAATCGACCGTCGTCTCGATGAGACCGTAGGTGCCGTGGTCGACGTAGCACTGGTGGGGACCAATGACGTGAACGTCCTCGTTGGCGGGGTCGCGCATAACCGGTTCCAGCGGTCCGAGGCCGACGATGTCGCGGTTGAGTCGGTAGCGGATGTTCTCGTAGGTCTGCTCGCTGACGCGGATGTCACCGAGATTCAAAAACTGGAGCAGGCGGTCGATCCAGTATCGGAGGCCGCTCCGGTCGCGCTCGATGGTCGTCGTCTCCTGGAGGAGTTCCTCGATTCGGTCGTCGTACTCGGACTCCTCCTCGGGGACGGACTTGTTGACGCTGCGGTCGAGCAGTTTGTCGCGAATCTGGGAGAAGAGCGTCTGCTCGTTGCCCGACAGCGACGGCTCGATGGCGTAATACTTCATGTCCTGCCCCAGGTCGCCGTAGATGTGACAGTAGATGGGCCCGCCGATGTGATAGAGCACGTTCGGCCGGCTTGTCTCGTAGTCGCTGGTCGGTTCGTCGATGAGCAGCGGGAACTCGCCAGTAATCTGTTTGAACTTCTTCAGATGGTCGCGGAGGTGCGGCCGGGAGGCTGCAATCTGCTTGAGTTCGTCCGACGGGGTGGCGGTTCCGAGTTCTGTCATTATGCGACACTACGACTTTCTATGACGATTCCCGTCCCGGAGCGGACGGAGTAGCCGATGGAGTCTCCAACCTGCTGTCCCATGCCGGCAAAGCGCTTGACGGCTATCTGTCGGCGGACGTCGTTGCCGACCTCAACCATCTCGAGTTCGAGGAAGACGTCCGCGATGGAGCGGAACGGACCGATGGCCTCCTCGTCGACCGTGGACGGGTCGACCGTCAGCACGACGACCTTCCCCTGCGAGATGATGTCGCGGAAGAAGCCGATGATTTCGAGGGCGGCCTGTCGCTCCTCGTTCTGTCGGACCAGCGCCTCGAACTGTGGGTCGTTGCGGAGGATGGCGTCGAACGTGTCGATGACGATGACGTCCGACTGCCACATCACCTCCGCGTTCATCAGGCGCTTGAGGAGTTCCTTGCGCTCGCCGTCGCCCTCGCCGGAGAACGTCCCACTCGTGTCGAAGTCGGCGTGGAGAAAGAGGACGTTCTCGTCGAGGAGGTGGTCCACCATGTCGTATGACAGCGAATGCATCTGGTCGATGAACCCGCGCGTCGTCAGCTCCGTCGAGAGGAAGGTGACGGAGTGGCCCTCCTCGCAGAAGCCGTACGTGAGCCGCTGGGAGAGGGCGCTCTTGCCAGCCCCGTAATCCCCCTCGGCGAGGACGATACTCCCTCGCGGGATACCGCCGCCGAGCTCCTTGTTGAGGCGGTCGTGCGATTCCAGTCCGAGCGACAGTAGGTTAGTGCCAGCCTGACTCATGATCGGAATCGAAACACCTCCTCGTCGCCGTTGACGATGAGTTTCACGCGGTGGTCGTCCGACGAGAGGTCGGCGCCCCCGATTTCGAGGCGGACGACGTTGTTCGGCCGCCACCGGTCACCGTCGACGACGGTCATGGTGACGTTCGTCTGGTACTGTCCGTCCAGTAGTATCTCGATGAACTGCGATTCGGCCGGTATCGTCGACGTACCCGTGTTCTTCACCAGGATGGTCACCGTGTTCGACGAGTTGTCGTAGACGGGGCTACCGGCGTCGCTAATCACCTCGATGTCCGTTCGCACTTCCTCGGATACTTCGAGACTCTGGTCGTCGATGCCCTGGCTCAGCCGTGACACGCCCTGCGTGAACGTCCCGGCGACACCCGCCGCGATGACCATACTCGCGATGAACAGAATCAGGTGCGATGCCGAGACGCTCGCCATCAGACCACCTCCGTCGCGGCCACGCCGGGGCCAGTGACGATTTTGATTCGGGTCGGCTGCGTCGACATCGAGACTTCGAGGTGGAGTCGCTCGCCCGGGAGCCACAACGACGTCGAGTTGTCGCCGTCGACGCTCCGCACGTCGAAGTCGGTCCGGTACGTGTTGTCGACGACGAGGTCCGTCGCGTTCACCGACAGCGACGTACTCCCCTCGTTGACCACGTCGACGATCAGCGTCTCGTTGCCGGCGTCGTAGGTGGCCGTCGTGACGTTAAGCGCCGTGTTCTGGCGTTCGAGCGTCTGGTCGTCGACCGCCGCCGTGGCGTCGCTGACGCGTTCGAACCCGTTGGCCGAGGCGGTGTACGCCGTCGAGAAGGCCAGAAACAGGCCGACGAAGATTATCGCCGCCGAACCGCTGACGCTAAAGCCCAAAGGGAACCCCCCCGTCACCGCTCCAGCAGTCGAAGACGACCGAGTCCGCGGTCGACCCCGTGAGACGGCTGATGTATCGCAGGCTAGCGACGTGGTGGTCGATGGAGAGCGCCGAGGGCGGCCCGGTCACCTCGCGGTCGGCGTCCAAGTCACCGAAGCCGACGAGGAAATCGCGGAGTTCGTCCGCGGCGTCCTCGCCGACCCACTGGACGCGGCGGTAGTACTCCACCGCCCGGACCGCGTCCTCCACGTCGCTCTGCTCGACCAGGTACTCCAGCCACTCCATGACGAGCATATCGCCGACGTAGCCGGCGGGCACGGTTTCGAGGTACGGCTTCGTCGTGCCGGCGCCCTGCATCATCGTGTTGGCCGCGAACTGCAGGTCGCCGGCCTGTGCCGTGTCGTCGGTGTCGGGCGTCGGCGGCGCCTGTTCCGTGGCCCCGTCCGTGACCATCTCGGCGGGTTCCGCCTCGGTATCACCGGGCCCGTCGACAGAGTCGGTGGTGTCGAAGGCGTCGTCACCGCCGAGGCCGTCGTCGGCGTCGAACTCGTCGTCCACCCCGGCCTCGTCGCCGATTTCGGTGTCCTCGTCCCAGTCGTCACCGTCGTCGATGAGGCCGTCACCGTTGTCCATCAAGTCATCGCCGTCGTCCATCAGGTCGTCGCCGTCGTCGTCGATGGGGTCGTCACCATCGTCCATCAAGTCATCGCCGTCGTCCATCAGGCCGTCATCCTCGTCGACCCAGTCGGCGTCGCCGCTGTCGTACTCGTCTTTCAGTTCCTCGAACGATTTGCCGGCGTCGTCGGAGTCGTCTTCGTCGTCTTCCATGGTCTCTGAAGTGGTCGAATCGCTGTCCGTCGTCTCGAAGTCGTCGAAACCGTCGTCGTCCTCTTCGTCGTCGAGGAAGTCGTCGTCAAAGAAGTCCTCCGCCTCGGCATCGGCGACGTCGGAGTCCAGGTCTTCGGCCTCGTCGTCGCCGTCGTCGTTGTCGAACAGACTCATCGAGCCACCGCCGGCGTCGAAGCCTCCGCCGCCGGCCTGCGCGTCGTCGACGAAGGGGTTGACGCCGCGGGTGACCATCTCGTAGATGTCGAGCAGTTTCCGGACGTTCTCTTCCACGTCCTCGACGGTATTGCTTATCTCCTCGTTCTCGCTGCGAATCGTACTCACCGTCGAGGAGAGACTGGCGACTTCGTTCTCCAACTCGTCGATTCGGCCCTCGAGTTCGGCGGTCGCCGCATCGCCGCCGCCGCCCTCGTCACCTTCGTCGAATCCGAGGCCGTCGTCTTCGAAGTCGCCCCCGAAATCGTCGAGGTCGTCGTCCTCTTCGAAGAACATGTCGTCCTCGCCGCTGTCGGCGCTGGACTCGTCGTCGTCGCTACCGAGAAACCGCTCTAGAAGCTCCATGCGGCCCCCTCAGTTACGCGACGTTCCGTCGAACCCATGCTATCGTATGTTTTCACGCCTGCACTCACTTTAATCGTTGTCCTTAAGTTATCAATTCTGATATGCGCATGACGTTCGTCTGACGCGTCAGCGCGGCGCTACAGACGGGTTTCGTTGCCGCTGGAGACGATGAGTAACTCACCCGTGTCGCCACGGAACTTGATCGAGCGCCCCGAATCGCCGCCCACGTCTTCGGCGACGATGGGGATAGAGCGCTGGTCGAACACCTCGTGAGCGACGGCGACGTTCCGGTCGCCGATGGATTCCTCCTGACTGTCGAAGTCGAACATGGCGCTGGCGCCGGCCAACTTCGCCGTGACGTTCGCGGTGGTCGCCCCCTCAGCGGCCATGGCCGCGAGGAGCGTGTCGATGCCGGTGTCGGTGTACTTCACCGGATTCGGACAGTCCTCCGGCGCTGCCGGAAGCATGGTGTGGATGAGGCCCGCGACGCCCGCCCGCTCGTCGTAGAGTGCGACGCCGAGACAGGAACCGAGGCCGCTCGTCGACAGCACGGCGCCCCCGTCCGTGACGGCGAACTCCGCAATGCCGACGCGCTTCTGGGTCGCACTCGACGTCGGTTCTGCGCCATACGTCTCCATGTTAGAAGAGCGATTCTGTATCGGCCTCGAGTTCGTCGCGTCGCTCGACCAACAGGGAGTCGAGGGCTTCCTTGAGCTTTCGCTCGTCCGGGATGGCGTAGATTTCGCAGTTGAACTCCCCTTCGGGCGTCACGACGGCCGAGTCCATGAGGAACGCGTACTCCTGGGACTGACCGAGGCGGCCGGCGATTGGGCTGAGGATGGCCGTCCCCATGTCGTGAACCAGTTCCGGGGGCGTGTGGTCGATGCTCGTCTGGAGCACGTTCGCCCAGCCGTCGATGAACCCGCTGGTCATGATGTTGCCGAGCTCCTCGATGGCGCTCTCGCCCATGTCGCCGAGTGGTTCGTCGAGTTCCATCGGCACCGTCGCGTCGACGATGGTCCGGGCCGATGGTTCGTCGAAGAGGATGGCGAGATAGCCACCGGGCGTCCCCTTGAACTCCATGACCGTCCCGAGATACACCTCGTCGCGGGCCGTGTTCGGCACGTCCTCGATGGGGACGAAGCTGAGACGACTCACGTCCACGTCCGTCTCGATGCCCGTCATCGAGGAGACGTTCTGGGCGGCCCGTTCGGCGCCCTGGCGCGTCATCTCGTCGAAGACGGTCAGTTTGTCCATCGGGATGGCGTCCTCGTGGTCGTCGCTGGCTTCGAGCATCTCCGCGAAGGCGCCGTACTCCGGGAGCATGTAGATGTAGGCGTCTATCTCCTCGTCGACGGCGGTCATCTGACTCTCGAAGACGAAGACGTGTTCCTCGTCAGCGCGTTCGAGCGCCCCGTTCGGCAACACGTCGGTCCCGTCGCGTTCGACGTAAGTCGGCGGCGTCATGTCGACGTTCGTGGTCAGGTAGTCGGCCCACCCGTCGACGAACCCACCCATCATGATGTTGCCAATCTCTTTGAGACCGCTCTGGGCCATGTCGTCGAATTCGTCGTCTTCGCTCGCCGTCGCTCCGGGAACCAAGACGTCGACGATGCTCGCTGCACTCCCACGGTCGAACGCGAGCGCAGTCTGTCCCGAGAGCCCACCGTCGAGACCGATTTGGACGCCGACGAAGGTCGTGCCACCGAAGACGTCCTCCACGTCCCGTTTCGACATCAGGGTGACGTTGGTCACGTCGACGTACGTCTCGATGCCCGTCATCTGGGTCAGTGACGCTGCGGCGTGTTCCGCCCCCTCCTGTGCGAGGCGGTTGTACGTGCCGAGCGACTGGATATCAACCCGCATCGTCAGGCCACGACGTCGTCGATTGCTTCCAGCACGTTCGGTTTCTGGAAGGGTTTCGTGATGTAGCCGTCTGCCCCCGCTTTGACGGCGTTTTTCATCTTTTCCTCCTGACCGACGCTGGTACACATGATGACGTTCGCGTCGGGGTCGCTCCCCGTAATCTCGCTCGTCGCCTCGATTCCGTCACGGATGGGCATGACGATGTCCATCATCACTAGGTCGGGGTCGTGTTCGCGATAGAGTTCGACGGCTTCGACGCCGTTCTCGGCTTCCCCGACGATTTCAAAGTTCTCTTCCAGAATCTCGCGCAGGAGGTTGCGCATGAAATCCGAATCGTCGACGAGTAGTACTTGCGGTGGCATCTATCCCGTGAATTCACGACACCGTAAATAAAGACTCGGGCGCGATTCTCAGTCCTGATACGGATGCCGGCAGGCGATACGGTCAGTCTTCGGAGAGGGCGACGGCTTGCTCGTCGGAGACGGCCTGTATGAGGTCGTCGATGGAGTCCTCGCGGTCGAGGTCGTAGCGCTTGAGCAGTCCGGTGAGCGTCCGAACAGGGTAGCGGACCGAGACGCTCGACTCGGCGAGCAGGATGCCGAGTACCTCCTCGACGGGCGTCCCGTCGCCGACGTGTTGGGCGTACCAGATGAGAAGCGACTCGAAACTGGTGACCACGTCGTTGGAGACGACCTGATGGCGGCTGACGCCATCGTCGAACTTGGCGGTGGCGTGGAAGCCGTACTTGGCGTCGATGGTACTGTAGTGGTCGTCGAGCCACGCGTTGACGTCCGCCTCGGTGATAGAGGACTGGTCGTCGGCCGTCGTGTCGTCGGTTTCGGACGGGTCCGACGCGTCGCGTTCTTCGTCGCGGGCGTCGGCGGCGTCGTCGCTCGTCGGCCCACCGGTGGAGACGACGTACCGGCCGTCGTCGATTTCGTCCACGTTGTCGTGTCTAGTGATGTCTAACTCCTCCTCGGTGAGCACCTTGCCGCGATCCGAGACGGAGTCGTCTGAGTCTGATGGCATACCCCGGGCAGTGTTACCACTTGCGAGGGTGAAAACATAAAGATTCGGTGGAACCGCGCGGAGCGGCGGTTTACAGTTCGACGGATTCCTCGCCCGAGAGCGACTGGGGCACCTGAATGCGGATGATGGACGTCGCACCGCTTTCGGTGTTGACTCGGAGCGTCGCCGTCTGGCCGGGTTCGAGCGGCTCGCCGACGAATTCGTCGTTGTTGGCGAAGGCGGTCATGTTGATCGTGACGACCAGTCGGTCCGTCCGACTGTTCAGGATCAGACCGTTACTTTGGCTGGCGTTGATCGAGTTGTCGTCGTCCTGCAGGTCCCGCGTGCGGTTGACGGCCGTATCGTTCGTGAACGGGAATCGGTCAGTACCGTCAGGCCCGATGAGTTCGAACGTGGTCGCACTCATATTGATGTCGTTGGCGCCCGGCGACTTCTGGACGACCAGCGAAATCTCGTTCACCCTGAGAGATTCATTCGAACTGGAGAGGTTCTCCGATCCGTCGGCGACGATAGATTGACTCGAGCTGTTGTACACCGAGACGTTCCCCGTCTTCGACACCGGCTCGAGCCGGTCGGTGACCTGCGAACTACTCTGTTGACCCGTCTGTTCAGACTGCGTCTGGAGGAAGCCAGCCGTGTTGATCAGAACGCCGGCCGCAATCGCTGCGACCAGGACCATCGCGATGAACACGATGAGCGTCCCGATACCGACTTGACCCCTGTCAGTTCGTTCTTCGAACATTGTTTGGTGTGTAACCCGGGGTCGTGGTGCCCGCGGGCTCTGTTCTACCGTTTTCGAAATCAGTAATAAAGATATGCACCCGAATATCAGTAGTGAAAATCTCAGGTAGAAGCCCTCAAACCCAGAGCATCCAGATTATTACTGTAGAGAATATTTGAAGGGCCGAAGTGCAGGGAAATCGTCTCGAGCGGAGATTAGTCGTAAATCACCAGACTGTAGACGACGAAGATGAAGCCGAGCGACGAGAGTCCGTTGTTGACCAACAGGAGCGAGCGGACGCCGTCGAAGTCGGTGACGAACGCACTGATTGCAGTCGCGATGGCGGCAGCAGCGATGAGACCGAATCCGAGGGACACGTGAATCATCGCTCGACGGGTGGTCTGGAGGTACGCCTTGATCGCCATCCCGACCATGGTGAGCCCGGAGAGGACCAACACGCCGGTGGCGGCGAGGTATAGGTATTCGACGACGAGCATTGGGGTTCGTGAGCCACCTTACCGCAACAGGATATAAATCTAGCCGTGATATTCTCAACGTTGATACGCCCGTGCGCAACGTCGCCCTCGCACACGCGCTCAACAGTACATTTTATTATGACGCCTCATATCTAAACTGATAACGAATGGACGGGACCGAGATGCTGCGGGTGTTGGGCAACGAGTACAACCCGCAAATACTGAGTTTCGCTCACGAACCGCGGTCGGCACAGGAACTCAGCGACGAACTCGACGTGCCCATCGCCACCTGTTATCGGCGCATCGAGGAGCTGCAAGAGGCGGACCTACTCGAACACCACGACCGTGTGCTCTCCGACGAGCGGCGCCGCGTCAACGTCTATCGCCGAAACATCGAGGAAGTCGTCGTTCGATTCAGCGAGGGCGATGTCGACGTCGACGTCGAGGAACGCCAGCAGATCAAAAACCGCCTCGACGAAGCGTGGCGACAGCTCTCCGAGTGATTACTCGCCGGGGAACGGGGAGTTTCCACCGCTACCCATCATCGAGAAGCCCGCGGCTCGCTCGTGGACGGTAATGCCCCCGTCGGTGATGTCCATGGGGAAGATGTCCGTCTCGATGTTCTGCTTGCGCATCTTCGCGACCCAGATGTATCGGTTGACGCCCGACTCTGTCGGCGTCTGAATCAGGTAGATGTTCCCGTCGGTGAGGAAGTTTTCGAGGCCGATGTCCTGTTCGGGGAAGACGGCGGACTGCTCGGCGATGAGCAACGACGTCAAGCCGTTGGCCTTCAGGATGTCGGAGAACTTGAGGAGGTACGTCCGCTTTTCTTGCTCGTCCGTGAAGAACAACTCGAACATCGTCAGCGAGTCGAGGACGAAGCGGTCGTAGTCCATCTCCTCGAACTCCTCGAGAAGCAGGTCCAGCGTGTCGTTGAAGTCGTTGTGTCGGAGGAGTTCCTGCTTGTCGTAGACGAGAATCTGGTCGTCCTCGACGAGTTCGCGCCAGTTCTCGAAGCCGATGGACTCCGCAGCTTGGGCGATGTCTTCTCGATTCTCCTCGAAAGAGAGATAAATGCCCGTCTCGTCGAACTCCTGAACGCCGTTGTAGATGTACTGCAACCCGAGGATACTCTTCCCAGTCCCCGGATTGCCGCTGATCAGGACTGTCGCGTTGTCGACGATCCCGCCACCGAGAATCGAGTCGAGCCCTTCGATGCCAGTTCGCGTCAGCTCGGTCATTACAATCCCGTTACGCGGACTGATTGAAATAAATTCGCAACGCGCCCGAGACGGCGGCTCCCCCGGGGCTTATCAGACCTGAGAACCCGGACGCAACCTATTTCATCGGGTGTGGCGAGTACCAGTCAATGAGGCTTTCCACCGGCGTGGACGGTTTCGACGAACTCGTCGAGGGGGGGCTCCTCCAAAATCGGCTGTACATCCTGAGCGGACCGCCGGGGAGCGGAAAAACGACCCTCTCCTCGCATTTCGTCACGGAGGGGGCCCGCGTCGGCGAGAAGTGTCTGTACCTGAGCATGCACGAAACCGAGGAGGAACTGATTCACGACATGAGTTCCTACAATTTCGGCTTCGAGAAGGCCGCTCAGTCCGGTAAATTCCAGTTCCGGAACGTCTTTGATTCGAATGCCAAGCGCCTCCTGAAAGGTCCCGGCGGCAACGACTTCTCTTCCGGCGTCCAGAACATGACCAACCGGCTGGTCAGTTTTATCAACTCCCGGGAGATAGACCGGTTGGTCATCGACTCGACGATGATCCTCCAGTATTTCTATCCGGACAACCACGAGGCGTTCGTCCAGTTCCTCACCTCGCTGAAGCGCGTCGACGCGACGACACTGCTCATCTCCGAGATGACGGACCCGACCTCCTACGCGGACGAACACTACCTCGCACACGGCGTCATCTTCATGCACAACTACATGGAGGGCGACGGGATGCGACGGGGCATCCAGATAATCAAGATGCGGGGGACGGACATCGACAGCGACATCCACGCCATCGAGTTCGAGGACGATGGCCTGCACGTCCGACCGGAGCAGGACATCGAGGCCTGATATGTACGACACCGAGTTCGACACGGACTGGGAGAATCTGGGCAAGGAAGCGGCGCTCGAACGTGCCTTCGCGCTCGGCGTCGCGCGTGCGCTCGGTAAACCGAACCAGGAGGAGTACGACCGCGTGGTGGCCGACGCGGACACGAGTTATGAGCGCAGCCTGATCGAACTCTCGTACGACGAAGGCCGACGGAAGGCGTCGGGGCGAAGCGGCGACGGAACCGCGGTGTGGGAAGAACTGGTCGTCGAACCGACGGGCGCGTCCGAGACTGACACTGCCGCCGACGCCCCCAAGTCGCGGACGAGCCGGCCAGACATGATGTCACGGCCCGAGCCGACCGCAGTCCCCGACGACGGGATGGACCGACTGCAACTGCCAGAGTTCCTTCGCCAGCGCTAGGCCGCGTCGCCGTCGCGCATCAGTTCGCCCGGCTCCGTCCAGATGACGAACTCGCCGTCTTCCTGCCGTTTGACGACGCCGTTGATCCACGGTTCGTCGACGGGTGATTCCTTGACCGCCGAGAGCGACACCGTCGAGACGCGCCGGACGCCGTCAACGGCCCACCCGACGCTCCACTCGTCGTCCATCTGCGTCGAATCGAAGACGACGATGAGGTCGCCGTCCCCGCCGGACTCTGCCGCCAGCGTTTCCATCGGGTCGATAACCGTCGTGATGTCGCCGCGGAGGTCGATGACGCCCTCGACGAACGCCGGCGCGTTCGGGATTCGAGTCACGGTGCCGCGTTCGACTATCTGCTCGATGTACGTGATATCGAGACAGTAGCGCTCGTCGCCCAAGACGAACTCCAAGACGGAGATGGTTTCGTCGTCGTCCTCCGTCTCCTCGTCGGCCGTGTCGTCGTCAGTTGTGTGTTCGTCGTCGCCCATCGCTTCGAGGACGGCGGCGACCGACGATTCGGCGTCGCTCGTATCGGCGCCCGAGAGCGCCTGAACGACTTCGGAGTCGATGGCATCGTCTCCCACCGCGTCGGATCGTGTAGTCGGGTCGGACATGTGGTCTTGGCCGAGATTCGGACCACCCCGTAATAAATTCGGGCGACAGGTTCTCAGGGCTGATACTCGACCCACTCGCCGGCGAGGGCTCGCCCCGCGCCCGCGGAGACGTAGCGGTCCCAGAGGACGAGTGTCGTCGGGAGGACCAGAATCGAGGCGAGATACGAGTAGAGCACGCTCAAGGCGATGAGCAAGCCGAATTGGCCGAGGATGGGCGAAATCGCCAGCCAGAGCACGCCCAACCCGGAGACGGTGGTCAGCATGCTGCCGGTGAGGGCGCCGCCTGTCCCGCGGACCGTCGACAGCAACGCGGCGTCGACGTCCGTCGACTCGTCGTACTCCTCGACGAAGCGATGCAGGAGGTGCGCCGAGTAGTCGATGCCGAGACCGATAGCGATGGAGAGACTGGTCCCGGTCAGGACGTTGAACGGGATGTCGAGAAAGCGCATCGTCGACGCGAGCGCCGCGACGGTGACGGCGATGGGGAGGACGTTCACGAGGCCGAGCGACGGGCGCCCCTCCAAGAGGCCGTAGACGACGACGAGGAAGGCCGCCGCGGCGACGAGAGCGATGACGAGGCTCCGGAAGGCCGACTCGCCGATGACGTCCGAGACGGCTTTGAGGACGATGACGCCGCCGGTGGCGGTGGCCTCGAAGCGCACTCGGTCGGCGACTGCGCGGGTGTCCTCCGTGACTGCCTCTTGGGAGGCGTCGGCCTCGACGGCGTACTCGATGCGCGCGCTGGAGTAGTCGTCAGTGATGTAGTTCAGCGCGCGGTCACGCGCCGGCGAGTCCAAGAGCGCAGCGTAGACGGTCCGCAGGTTGTCGTCCGGAATGCCGTTGTCGTTGCGGTCGTTGCGCGCGACCAAGGCGGCGAACTCGGGGTCACGCTCCGCGTACGACCGGATGACGGTCACGATGCTCGTCTCGCGGGCGTGACCGTCGTCGTCGACGAAACTCCCCGGTGGGCTCTCGCCCGCCCGCCACAACGCCTCCAGCGCGTAGTCCTTGTGTAACGGCCCCTCGACGTACACCGTCGTCGTGTCCTCCTCACCCGTCTGGAAGTTGCGTTCGAGGAAGTTCGTCGTCTCGGTGACGGTGTAGTCGCCGGGGCGGAAGGGCTCGGGGACGTACTCCAGATACGCCGGGGGCTCCTCCGGAGGGAGGAAGTCGTCCTGCGTGAACCGGCTGTCGACGCCGGCGCCGTACTGCCCCATGAACGCCGTGGAGATGATGACGAGGACGAGGAACGCGCGCGGCGCGTTGCGGGCGATGTGGACGCCGACGGGTAACACGCGTCCGAGGAGCGAACGCTCGTCGCCGAGCGCCGCCGACCCGAACGACGGGAAGCCGAGGCGCTCGCGCCAGCAGTCGGCGTACACCTTCGTCGCGGGGAGGAACACGCCGAACACGAGCGCGGTGAAGACGATGCCCACCGCCGCGACGATACCGAGTTCGCGGATGGAACTGAGGCCGCTGCTCAGGTTGGCGGCGAACCCGAGTACGGTCGTGCCGGTGACGATGAAGAAGGCAATCAACAGCTGGTCGGTCGTGACCCGCATCGCGTCGCGAACGCCCACGTCGCCGACGTGTTCCTCGCGGTAGCGGTTGATGGCGTGGATGCCGAAGTCGATACCCACCGCGAGCAAGAGCGGCGGGATGGCGACGAGCAACTGCGAGAACGCGATACCTGCCAGTCCCATGAAGCCGAACGTCCAGAGCATCGTCATCGCGAGGGCGACGAGGCCGAGCAACAGGTCGATCGGGTCGCGATAGGCGACGATGAGAAAGAGCAGGATGAGCGCGACGGCGGCCGGAATCACCAACTGGAGCGAGTCGTTGATGACGTTACCGAGCTCTTCGGACGTGATGCCGCTCCCGAAGACGGTGATGTCGCCGCCGACCGACTGGACGATGTACTGTGCCTGCAGCTGAATCGACGTGAGCGGGCTGGACCCACTCGTTCCCGGTCCCTCGCTCGCACCGCCGGGGAGTCGGTGCGACACCGTCCCGATGGTGGCCGACGCGGACGCGGACCGGGCGTTGTAGTCCTCGCTGAGGAGGGCGCGAAGCCCGGGTTCGCTCGAGACGGTCGTGCGGACGGCGCGGTCGATTTCGCCGGGCGTCGCGCGTTCGACCGCCCGAATCTCGTCGTCGATGGTGTCGGCCGAGGGGTCGAGTGTCTGGGCGACGGCGCGGGCGACGCTCGACGTACCCGTTACCTGCAGGTCGTCGTCCTCGGAGAGACGATTTTGGGCCCGGAGCATCCGCAGCAGTTCAGGCTTCGAGAGGACGTTCGTCCCCGACTGAATCAACTGCGTCGTGCCGCTGTCGTCGCCGAAGGTTATCCGCTCGAAGTTGTCGTTGACCTCTTGGAGCGCCTGTTCGGCGGGCACGTCCTGCGTGAACTGGTCGGTCCCGGAGTCGGTGCCGCCGGCGCCGAGGCCAGCGACGAACAGCCCCGAGACGAGCAGGAAACAGAGGATGACCTGTCCGGGCCGGTCGACTATCCACGCGTCCAGCGTGTCGATGACCCGCTGGACGTCGAGATGCGGGAGCAGCGACACGGGTCGTCAGTCGCCTCCGTCGCTCCGGCGATACCAGACGAGCAGGCCGAGTCCGACGAGGACGAGGACGCCGATGGCGATGGGGACGACGGGCGGGCCGCCGCTCTCCGGTCGGTCGACCGTGATGGGGACGCGGTAGGTCTTCGACACCTCCGTGTCGCCGTCGGGGAGCTCGTACTGGAAGTCGACGGAGACGGGGTAGGATTTCTCGAGTGCGGACCCACTCGTGCTCAGGCCGATGACGAACGTCGCGGATTCGCCGGGGGCGAGCGAGGAAACGAGGCCCTCGTCATCGTCGCTACTCAGCGGCGACTGGACGAACGCCTTGGCCTCCACGTCGCTGAGGGGGTCGTCACCCTGATTCGTCACGCGGAGTTCGAGCGTCGTCGTCCGCCCGGCGACGACGGTGCGATTGGCCGCCTCGACGCTGAAGCGGTCGCGCTGGGGGGCGATGGTCACGCGCTCCGAGAGCGCGTCGCTGCGGCGCGTGTCGCCGCGCTCATTCCGGTACCGGACGGAGACGTTGAACTGTTGGGTGGTGGCGCTCGCGCCGTCGCTGACGGACACGTCGAAGTCGAACTCGCTCGCCTCGCCGGGGCCGAGGGCGTCGAGGGCGTACTCGTCGGACTCGACGTTGACGTTGGGGTTCGACGACTGGAACACGACGACCGGGTCGCTGACGGCGTCGGGGCCGCGATTGACGACGGTGCCGGAGAACTGCCCCTTCGTCCCGACCCGGAGCGTCGAGTCGGTGTCACGGAGGGCGAAGGTCTGTTCGGGGTCGGGACGGACGCCGACCGCGAGGGGTTTGGAACTGCGCGCGATGCCGTCGGTGTCCTCGTACTCGACCGTCGCCGTGAGACTGTAGTTTCGCTCCGCCGCGTCGTCGTCGAAGGTGACGGTGTAGTCGAGCGTCGCGTTCGTGCCGGGTTCCCAGCGCCCGACGTAGCCCGTCGAACTCGTCGACCCACTCCCGAACGTGAGTTCGTCCGTCGACGACGAGAGGACGATGCTCGCGTCGCGGGCGGGCCGCGTCCCGTCGTTCTGGAGGGTCACGGACACGTTGCCGGTGTCGCCGATTTGGGCCGTCGATGAGGTGTCGACCACGTCGAACTGTGCTTGGTCACGCACTCGGACGGTGACGTACCGAGTCACCTCGCGGCTGATGTCGTTGTACTTTGGTGACCCGACCGAACTGTACTCGACGCTGACGGAGTGGGTGTAGGAGACGGTGACGGGGATTCGATAGCGCCCGGGAGAGACGTCCTCCGGGACGGTGATGGAGATGGGGTCTGCGGTGGTCGTGCCGCGGGGAACGTCGCCGACGGCGACGCGACCGGTGTTGATTTCGAAGGGCGTGTCGCCGCTGGCCACGTCGAGAGAGACGCCGCGGGCGGTAACGACCCGGGTCTCGTACTCCGCGGGGCCGCCGCGACGCAGCTGGCCGTCGTTGGAGACAACGAGCTGTAAGTCGGTTTCCGTGCCCGGTTCGACTTCGGTCGTCGAGGCGTACACGTCGATGTCCGGGCGTCCGATGACGGTGCCGGAGGAGGACTGCCCGGCCGCGAGACCGGTGGCAGCGAGGGCAGCGACGACGACGAGGGTAACGAGGAGGAGCGAGCGATGAGTGGCTGACATGGTGGGGTCGGGCCGAGAACCGACCGTGTGGTCGCCGCAGAACGCGAGTGGGGGGACCCTGGCGGCGCGACTCCCGGCGAGTGTGTCCCGACGGTCAACGGAACGAAGTATATAACTTGTGAATGAACGTTCAGTCACCGTGCCCTTCGACGCCCCTTTCGGGACTCACACCGACGAGACGCGGACGGCGATACTGCGTGCCACCTACGCCGCCCTCATCGAACACGGGTACGAGGACCTCACCGTCCAGCGCATCGGTGACGAGTTCCCGAAGAGCAAGTCGCTCATCTACCAGCATTACGACGGCAAAGACGAGGTGTTGGTCGCACTCCTCGAATACCTGCTCAACCACTTCGAGTCACAGATACCCGAACCGGCCACCGACGACGCCGACGACTGCCTCCAGACGCTCCTGTCGTTCGTCTTGGCGCCGGACCCGAGCGAAGCGCGCGCGTCGCTCACGAAGGTGATGGCCGAACTCCGGGGACAGGCCCCGCACAACGAGACGTTTCGCTCCTATTTCAGCGCCAACGACCGCCGCTTCCGGCGTGACCTCGCGACGCTCATCGAACGCGGCGTCGACGAGGGCGTCTACCGGCCGGTCGATGCTGAGAGCGTCGCGTCCTTCCTGCTGACGGTGCTCGCCGGCGAGACGATGCGCCGAGCGACGACCGACGGCACGGTCGACAGCGAGGCGGTTTGCGCGGAGCTGAACACCTACGTCGAAACGCGACTACTCGACGGGACGGACGACTGAGCGTTCGGAAGAATTCTCGGCAGACCAGCTAGGAGTCTCGTCAGTCGATGCGGACGTAGCCGGTGCCGTCGACGTGAACGGTGTACTCCTCGTACGCGAACGAGAGCGACCGCGCCGCAATCTCCTCGTCGGAGCCGCTGAAGAAGGCTTCGAGCGCATCGGGGTCGACGTACTCCGTGAGCGGAGCCAACTCGACGGGCGAGCAGTTTTCGATTTCGCTGAGCGCCGTCTGAATCGCGAAGCTAATCGGTTCCCGACGGTCCCAATCGATTTCGACCCGGTGGGGAACCGTCGTCACCGGTTCGTTCTCACCCGTTGCAGCCATATTTGGAACTTCGCACCGTCTCTCATAAAAGTGATGGCCTAATTATCTACCGTGATAGCACGTACTGCCCGACCAGCACGCATTTGTCGCCACGCGCGGAAACGGGGCGACGATGCACGTCGGGTCACACGAACCAATCACCGAGGGCGGCGCGGTGGGTCCAACCGCGCGCGTCTGGCGGGCCAGTTCTCGGACGCGGCCGACATGAGAGTCGTCGTCTTCGGCGCGGGGAGTCTCGGCAGTCTCGTCGGCGGCCGCCTCGCGCGCGCTCACGACGTGACGCTCGTGGGGCGCGACCCGCACGTCTCGGCGGTCCAGCGGTCGGGGCTCCGCGTCACCGGCGTCGAGACGTTCGAAACCCAGCCAGCGGCGACGACGGACGGGACAGGGATGAACGCCGACCTTGCCCTCGTGACCGTGAAGGCCTACGACACCGAGGCGGCGGCGCGGACGCTCGCGACCGACGAGTACGGCGTCGTCTGCTCCCTGCAGAACGGGATGGGCAACGAGGACGTCCTCGCCGCGCACGTGGACGCGCCCGTCGTCGCGGGGACGGTGACCTGCGGGGCGCGACTGGCCGACCCGGGACACGTGGAGTGGCTCGGTCGCGGAACCGTCACGCTCGGCCCGTGGCGCCCCGAGAGTGACACGACCCCCGTCGAGCGCGTCGCTGCGGCCTTCCGCGCCGCCGACTTCCCGACCGACGTGACGAGCGATATCCGGCGTCGGCTCTGGGAGAAGCTGGCGGTCAACGCCGCCATCAACCCGGTGACAGCGCTCGCGCGCGTCGAGAACGGGGCTGTCGCGGGCGAAGGACCGCTCGCGGCGGTGGCGACGGCGGCCGCCCGCGAGACGGCGGCGGTGGCGCGCGCCGACGATGTCGACCTCTCGGCAGCGACGGCGACGACGGCCGTCGAGACGGTGGCGAGCGAGACGGCGCGAAACCAGTCGTCGATGCATCGCGACGTGGCGCGTGGCCGGCGGACCGAGATAGACGCCATCAACGGGTTCGTCGTCGACCGGGCGGCCGACCGCGGCGAGTCGGTGCCGGTCAATCGAGTGCTCGCCAACCTGATTCGGGGCTGGGAGGCGGATGCGGGCCGCAGGGAGTAGCGTTAATTTCCCGGCGGGCGAGTCGGTGACCATGCCAACGGTCCGGGAGATACAGCGGGGGGCGCGGGACGAACCGCTGACGATGCTGACGGCGTACGACGCGCCGACGGCGGCCATCGTCGACGAGGCGGGCATCGACGTGGTGCTCGTCGGCGACAGCGTGGGGAACGCGATGCTCGGCTACGACACCACCGTCCCCGTCACGCTGGACCAAGTGGCCAGCCACACCGGCGCCGTCGCGCGGGCCGTCGACGACGCCCTCGTCGTCGCCGACATGCCCTTCCTGAGTTACGGGGCGAGCGAAGCCGAGAGCATCGAGAACGCCGGGCGACTGATCAAGGAGGCGGGCGCCAATGCCGTCAAACTCGAATCCGGCCCCCACACCGTCGAGTTGACCGAGCGACTGGTCGAGTTGGGGATTCCCGTGATGGCACACCTCGGACTGACGCCCCAGCGAGTCAATCAGGTTGGTGGCTACACACAGCAGGGAACCACCGACGACGCGGCCGCCGAAATCCGTGACCTCGCCGCGAAACACGAGGCCGCCGGGGCGTTCTCGCTCGTCCTCGAACACGTCCCCGACGAACTGGCGGCATCGATAACCGACGCGCTCGACATCCCGATCATCGGCATCGGCGCCGGCGGCGAGACGGACGGCCAAGTGCTCGTCGTGACGGACGTACTCGGCCTCTCGGAGTCTGTCCCACCCTTCGCGGAGTCGTTCGGCGACGTGCGCGAGGAGATGGAGGAGGCGGTGGCGGCGTATCGCGACGCCGTCGAGGACGGGTCGTTCCCGTAGTCGTTACTGACGGAATCACAGACTGGGCGATAGAACGACGGAATTCAGTCGCGACTGGCGTCGCGAATAGCGCTCGTGAGGAGCGGGCGCATCAGGCCGACGACGGGCGCTTCCGCGCTGTCTGTCCAGACCGCGCGGTGTTTGCGGACGCCGGGCAGGTCGGTCGCGGCGTCGGCACTGACGAGCAACGCATCGCCGTCGACCATGAGGACGCTGGTGACGGCACCGGGGTCGATGGGGTGAGACTCCCACCACGTCCACGTCTCGACCACATCGGCCCCGGGGTCGGCCTCGCGAATCTGGTCGCGGATGGCGTCGCTCGGTGAACCGACCACCACGTCGACGCCGCGGTCGGTCGCCGCCGACAGCGCGTCGAGGAGGTCGTCGCTCAGGAGCGTGTCGGTCGCGACGGCGAACAGTGCCTCCGTCTCGGCGTCGGCGAGGAGGGTCGCGAGGCGTTCGGCGACGGCGGCCTCGCCCTCCATCGTCCAGACTTCGCCCGCGCCGGTCGACCGGTTCGGGGACCCGAGACGGGGGAGCGCCGTTCCGAGTCGGTCGAGTCGACTCCGGCACTCGCGTTCGAGCAAGTCGACGGCTTCGTGGGGCGAGACGGCCCGGAAGCGACGGGGTTTCGACTCCTGGACGCTCACGAGGCCGCGGTCCTGGAGGGCGTCCATACTGTCGTAGATGCGCGCGCGCGGTACGTCCGCGACATCGCTCACTTCTTTGGCCGTGCCCTCGCGAAGCCGCGTCAGCGCCACGAAACACTTCGCCTCGTACTCGGTGAGTTCGAACGTTCGAAGCGTGCTGACGACGTCCTCGACGAGGGCGTCGGTCCCGGCGTCCGGCGTGGTGTTGTTCGTCACGACGACTCTCTCTCTCGCGTAAGGCTGACACCACCAAAAAGAGTCGGGTCGAAAGGCGTGTGGCATGAACATCCACCACACCCGCTGTTTCGATTGGAATCAAAACATAGTGGAAACTATTAAGATACTACCAATCCTATCGGTGGATGAGACGAGACGCGCGGCCACGCGCCGCAACTGACAATCATGACCCAGGAGTCCGAAACCCTCCGAGAGGCCGGCGGGGAACAGCACGAGACGACCGAAAAGCGGGGGGAGGCTGGCGAACGAGTCTGTCCAGAGTGCGAAGCGTCGCTCGTCGTCGACGACTCGCACGGCGAGACGGTGTGTGAGTCGTGTGGCCTCGTGGTCGAGGAAGACGAAATCGACCACGGCCCCGAGTGGCGCGCCTTCGACTCCAACGAGCGCGCGGAGAAGAGCCGAGTCGGGGCGCCGACGACGAAGCTCCTCCACGACGACGGACTGTCGTCGGTCATCGACTGGCAGGACCGAGACGCCAAGGGCCGCACGCTCGACGGCAACAAGCGACGGAAGCTCCAACGGCTCCGGACGTGGGACGAGCGGTTCCGCTCGAAGAACGCCCAGGAGCGCAACCTGAAGCAGGCACTCGGCGAAATCGACCGGATGGCATCCGCGCTCGGCCTGCCCGAGAGCGTTCGGGAGACGGCGAGTGTCGTCTACCGCCGGGCGCTGGAGGACGACCTCCTGCGCGGGCGCTCCATCGAAGCGATGGCGACGGCGTCGCTCTACGCCGCCGCGCGACAGGCGTCGATTCCGCGCAGCCTCGACGAGTTCGAACCCGTCAGCCGGGTCGAGCGCAAGGAGTTCTCCCGAGCCTACCGATATATCGTCCGCGAACTCGAACTGGCCATCGAACCGGCCAACCCGCTGGAGTACCTGCCGCGCTTCGCCTCCGACCTCGAGTTAGACGAAGACACCGTCGGTCGCGCGCGCTCGCTCCTCGAAGAGGGGATGGAGCGCGGCGTCCACAGCGGCAAGAGCCCCGTCGGCCTCGCGGCCGCGGCGCTCTACGCCGCCTCGATTCTGGAAGGCGAGAAGATAACCCAGAAGGAAGTCTGCTCCGTGAGCGACGTCTCGGAAGTGACGGTTCGCAACCGTTACACCGAACTCCTCGAAGCAGGGACGGACCCCGACGCAGCGCGCGCCCTCTAGGGCTGAAGTGCCGTCTCCAAGTCCACGTCCGCCAGCGCCTTCTTCAACGTCTCCGCCGCCGGGCCCGCCTCGGCGAGATTCTCCATAAGGACCGTTTCGCTCGGGAAGAGGTCTTCACCGACGACGAGTCCGTGGTCCCGGGCGGTCGACCCGGTCATCGTGAGATAGACACCTAGTCCCGACTCCGCGATGGCGGCCTCCTCCTCGATTGCGGGGTCCGGGTAGACGAACTCGACGCCCTCGATGGCGTCGGTGCCGAGGACGGCCTCGACGAGGCGCTCGTAGCGCGGCGAGATACAGAGCGGCCCCTCGTAGTCGGTGACGAACTCGCGGTCGAGGTCGGCACCCGCCGGGAGTACGTCCGGCGTCGCAAGCAAAGTGTGATACACCGTGTCACCGAGGCCCCGCACGACGCGGACGTCCGTATCCCGCGGGTCGATGCGGGCGTTCACGTCGGCGATGGATTCGACGCCCGCCTCGCCGAGGGTCACCACTTCCTCCAACACGAGGTCGGCGCTGTCGAAGCCGAGGCCGAACTCGTGGGTGCGGAGGGCGCGGAACGGTTCCTCGCGCCCAATCAGCTCTACCTGCACCTCGTCACCCGGTCCGTCGCTGCCGACGGTGACGGTCACGCTGTCGAAGACGACCCGCCGTGGCTTCCCCTCACGGTCGTCGCGAACGAGCGTGTACTCCGGCTTCTCGGGGTCGGTGAGGTCGCTGTAGGCCGCCAGCCGGGCGTAGACGTCCCGGTCGGCGGTCGCGTTCCCCTTGGTGACTGCCTTCTCGTAGCGAAGCGTGGAAGAAACGTCGTCGGCGAGAGCGTCGGCGTCGGCCACGGTCGCAATCCGTTCGAGCACCGCCTCCAGCGGGCGTCCCTTGCGCGGGACGGCGACGCGGACCGTCTCGGTCATTACTGGCACGAGGCGGCCGCGGGCTTTACCGATTGCGCTTTCGGCGAGCCTACTCCCCGGGGCCGAAGGCGCTGTTCAGTTGCTCGCGGAACGACTGTAACTCCTCGAGTTCGTCGTGGATGGCCTCGATGTCGTCCTCCAGACTCTCGACGGCGTCGAGGCGGTCGGACAGTGACTCCGTCGTCGTCTCGACGGCCGCGAGGTCAGATTCGAGCGTGTCGACGCGGCCGGCCACGTCCTCGACGGTGGCTGACACGTCTTCGACCGTCTCGGCGACCGACGCCACCTCGGCGTTGAGGTCGGCCCGCTCCGCGTCGGCGTCGGCGAGCGACGCTTCGAGGCTGTCGACCTGTTTGGAGAGGTCGGCGAGGCCCTCGCTCACGTCGCCCAGTACCTCCTCCGCGGTACCGTTCTCGTCGAGGAAGTCGGCGAGGGCGTCGCGGTAGGCGAGCAAGTCCTCGGTCTGTGACTGGAGTCGGCTCACGCGCACGTCGATACTGGTCGGCACCTCGCTCGCGAGTGCCTCGTCGATGACGGCCAAATCGTCGTCGTCAACGGTCCCCGCGCGAATCTCGGCCGCGAGGGCGGCGGTGACGGACCCCGGCGTGGCAGTCGGGGATGCCGTCGGCTCCGCGTCGCCCTCGTCCGCTTCGGTCGGCGTCGCGTCTGTCTCGTCCGACGTGACGTGTGTCGTCTCGTGTCGCTGGTCCCAGTCCCGCGGGTCGAACCGCTTGGCGGCCGCCGAGGAAGAGACGGATTCCGGTTCGTCCTCGGATTCTTCCGTTTCCTCGTCCTCGCCTTCGTCCGTCTCCGTGTCCTCACTCGCGTCAGTCTCCGCGTCCTCGTCTGTTGCCTCGTCAGTCTCCATGTCCTCGTCCTCATCCGTCTCCGCGTCGGACTCCTCGGCCGTCTCCGCCGACGTGTCGACGGTAGTCACCGACTCGTCTCGGTCCCCGAGGATGGATTCCGGGTCGTCGTCAAGTTCGCGAGGTTCGGGCGCCGACTCGTCGGCCGCGGCGTCGGGGCCGAGGCCGGCGAGTTCGTCGTCCGACTCGCCGGAGAGGGCGTCGCGGACGACCTGTGTCGTTTCGCGCCCGAGTACGTCGCCCGTGTTCGCGGCCTCGCCGTGTTCGATGAGTTCGACCGTCGGTTCGTCGAGGAAGTCGGCGGCCTCGTCGGAGTCGTCGATGCGGATGCCGTACACCGTGAGCACTTCCTCGCCCGGGTCCAGCGTTCGTTCGTAGGCGACGCGGTTGTCACGGTACGCCGTCCAGTTGTCCCCCTCGTAGTCGGGATGGAAGCCGACGCCCTCCATCGCGAACGACTCCGGAATGTCGTCGACGAGACGGATGCGAACTGGCTCGTCGGCCACCGACTCGATGTCGAAGGCGATGGCCGGGACCGGAAATCGCTCGGCCTCGAACGTCTTCCCCACGCGCACCTCGTCCGTCGTGACGGATACCGAGGCGTCGGGGGCTGGGTCCTTCGCCATGCGCCATACTGCTGCCAGTAGTAGTATAAAACAACCGGCGGTCGCTACAGGTCGACCCGGTCGCCAATCTCCACGACTTCGAGCTCTTGGGGGTACTCGAAGCTCCGCGCGTGGTTGTGCAGGACCGTCGGGTCCGCGGTCAGCCCCTTCCACACGTCCCAGTGACTCGGGAGGAGGCGGTCGAGTTCGAGGTCGTTCGCCGCCCGAATCACGCCGTTCTCGTCGGCGTACCACTGCGTCCGTTTCGGCTCGCGAGTTTGCTTGTCGAGGAGTCGCCCCGCTGACCCGAACGCGAGGACGCCGAGGTCGATGTCGAACCGGTCGGCGATGTCGGTAAAGGAGTCCGCGTGTCGAGTGTCGCCGCCGTGGAACACCGTCCCCGCCTCGTGTTCGATGACGTAGCCGACGGGGTGGTCGGCGTCGGGGTCGTTCACGGGGACGACGTGAATCGTGAATTCGCCCACCTCGAACGTCTCGTCCTCGGAGACGGTGACTAACTGGTCGGCGACGACGCCCCAGTCGTCGGTCCAGTCGACGCGTTCGACGACGGCCATGCTGGCGTCGGGGGCGTAGTAGTTCGCGCCCGTGCCGGCGAGGATGGGCGCCTGCGTCGGTCCGTGGACGTGGTCGGAGTGTTCGTGGGTGGCGAGAATCGCGTCCGCCTCCTCGACGTCCTCGGGGTCGAAGGGAACGGGAATCATCCGCACCGTCCGCGGCGGGTCGCCGAGGCCACAGTACGGGTCGATGAAAAGCGTCGTCCCGTCGCGCCCCTTCAGGACGAAGCCGTTGCAGCCGAGATACCAGACCGCGACGCCGTCCGGGTCGGCGTCGGCGATAGCCGTCGGGAGCCAGTCGCCCCAGTCGCTCTCACCGAGTTCGTGTGCCATGGGCCTCTTTCGGTCCGGTCGCCGTCTAAGCGTTGTGGTGGGCGAGACTGGCTGGGAAGGCTTTTGCCGGTGGACGCGCGAGGGAGGCCAATGACGCAGGACGAACTCGCTCGGCTTCGAACCATCGCCGACTACCAGTTCGGCGCGGGCGCCGGCGCGGCGCTCTTTCCCCCCAGCGACGACCTCACCGTCACGCACTCGACGGGCGGGCGGCCGCGACAGGTCCGGGCCGACGCGGGTCGCATCGTCTCCTACGGCACCGACGGCCGATTCACACTCGGACTCGAGGGTGGGCGCCGCCTCGTCGACGCCCTCAACGCCCCCGCCGGGCGCGTCGTCGTCGGGTCCGAGAGCGAACCCTTCGTCCGCGAGGGGAAGAACGTCTTCGCGAAGTTCGTCCAGCGAGTCGACGACGACGTGCGCCCGCGCGACGAGGTGGCCGTCGTCCACGAGACGGGCGACGTCCTCGCCGTCGGACGGGCGGAACTCGCCGCCGACGCCATGCACGACTTCGACACGGGGATGGCGGTGAAAGTGCGGGCCGGCGCCGACGACTAGAGATACGGCGCGAGGCCGAGCGCACGGAGTAGGGGTACGCCCGCGAGGACGGAACCGAGGAGGTAGCCGCCGATGGCGCCGCCGTTCAGGAGGGGGAGGCCAGCGTGAGCCCGGCCCTTCATGACCGCCCAGAGGAGGACGCCGAGGCCGAGGAAAGTTCCGACCATGGCGAGCAGAGCGGGCAGGTTGAGCGCGGGCAGGAACGTGACCCCGAGCGACGGCGCAGGGGAGAAGAAGGCGCCGCTGGCTATCATGACGGTGGGCATCACGGCGTCGCCGAGGCCGATGAAGAAGGCGTCGCGGTCGGATTCGCCCTCGTCTGTGTGGTCGTCCGCCGTCGTCTCGTCGCCCTCAACTGCCGCGTCGTCGTCCGCATCGCCGTCGTCGTGAACGTCGCTCGCCCCCGAGAAGTCGTCGTCGAGCAGGGAGTACGACAGCGAGAGCGGAATCACGAGGATGACGGGGACGTGGAGGTCCATCACACCCTCGGCGAGGCTGAGCATGTGTTCGGTGCCGTAGACGCTGATGGCGTCGTAGACGGCGAGCACGGAGAGGAGGAGGATGGCGGGCAGCAGGCCGAAACTGATGCCGAACAGCGCGCCCGCGCCGGCACCCATGACGACGCCCGCGCCGTCGATGACGTACCACTCGGGGTAGACGAGGAGAGCGACGGCGACGCCCACCGAGAGCGCGACGGCGAGGACGTTGAGCGAGCCGAGGGTGACCAGCGGCGGGGTGACGACGGCGAAGACGTACCACGAGACGAGGGCGCTGGAGCAGACCACGACGCCCTTGACGGCCCACTCGAAGGCGTACTTGAAGGCCGCGAGCATCAGCGCCGTCGCGACGAGGATGGCGGCCATATAGACGAGGCTGTTCGTCGGGTCGGAGGGGTTCTCGACGGCCTGATAGCCCGCTGTCTCGAACGGCTCGACCAGCGCGAGTGCGCCGAGCTGGACGAACAAGAAGAGCGCCGCGGCGACGGCGACGCCGCGAATCTCGCGCGCGTTCATGGCCGTCGGTTGCGCGGGGGGCGGCTTGGGGATTGTGACTTCCGAGCGTGGGTCATCGAGTGTAGAGCTTCGAGCCGAGGAGGTCGGTGAGGCTGACCGTGTCAGCGGGCGAGACGGCGAGATACGGGGCGTCGACGGGGCCGAAGACGTCGACGACGCGGCCGACGGTGGAGAGGGATTCGTCGACGGCGGTCAGTCCGATGTCGGGGTCCTCGTCCGCCTCGTAGCGGACGATAGCCAGCCCTTGGGCGGTCCGGGTGACGGTTCCGAGACGGCGCACGGTCAGTCCCGAAGGATGTCCACGTAGGCCGCGATGGCCTGGACGAGGTCGTTTTTCGTCGCGTCGTCCGCGCCCTTCACGAGGACGCGCCCGCGGGGTTCGTACTCCCGCGGATAGGTCATGTCGCGTTCGATGACGGCGTCGTAGCCGACCTGCTGGGCGGCCTTCGCAATCTCGTCGACCGTCGGCTCGTCGACCGCTTGCTCGCGGGGGACGCGCCGCCCCTCGGCGCGCGTCTTCGACGTGTCGAGGTAGGCGGGCCAGATGACGTTCTCTACCATACGCGTACGCGGCGGGCCGGCCGTAATACCGTTTTGGATGGCGGCGGCGTCAACGGCGGCGTCCGCGGACGAGGAGGAGCGCGAACAGGACACCGACGACGGCAGTGACGACGCCGAATCCCGAGCCACCACCGGCCGTCTGGCGATCTGTCGGCGTCGCCGTGCCGGAGGCCGTCGCAGTCGCGTTCGCTGGCTCGACTGCCGACCGCGGGACGTAACTCGCTTCGTCGACGGCAGTGGGGTGGACCGCGGTGGCGACGGTTCGGGTGGCGCGGACGATACTCCGGGGCGCCGGCTGGTTGAGGTAGTTCACGTCCACCTCGACGGTTTGATTCTCGCGTACTGCCGCTGTCTCCCGATACGCCGCCGTGTCTGGGATGCCGTCGCGGGAGTTGTAGACGATCCACTCGGGGTTTCGCTCGCGGATCACCTCGGGACTGATCCGCGCGTACCCCGACACCGAGCCAGCGACGACGTTTCGCGTCCCAGCCGTGGTGAACACGTCGCTGATGAACGTGTCCGCACCGACCGTCCAGCCGTCCGAGAAGACGTAGAGCGCCGTCGGGCGGGGGTCGTCGGCGACGGCGTCGCGGACGGCGGCGACGTTGGCGCGCATCCAAGCGTTCGTCTCGGCGGCACCGGTACACTCGCCGGTGAGGCGGCCGAGACGCGTCGTCGCGTCAGCGACGCCCTCGACAGTCGCCGGCGTGTCCATCGCGTAGACGGTCAACCCTTGGTCGCGGAGCGTCGCGACCGTCTCGTTCGATATCGTTCCGGGTGCGATCACGAGGTCGGGGTCGAGCGCCACCAGCCGTTCGGACTGGATACCGCCGCTCGCCGTGTTGACGACGGGGAGGTCGTCGGTGCCCTCGAGATAGCCCGCGAACTCGGAGACGCCGACGACGCGGTCACGGGCGCCGATTTCCCAGAGCGTCTGCGCGGCGCTCGGACTGAGGGTGGCGATCCGATCCGGGCGCTCAGAGAGCGTCACGGCGGTCCCCGTGGCGTCGGTCCGCGTCACCGGAAACGAACAGTCGCCGGCAGTTCGCTGCGCAGGCGAATCGCCCGCCGTGGCCGTCGAGGCTGTCCCCCCGACGGCAAGCGCTACGAGGAGCGTGCACACGAGGACCGCCGAAATAAGTCGCATCGGTCGCTTCTGTGGGGGTATGCAACAAATATTTACCTACTGCAAGCGCGGCTGTAACCCATGAGAACGAGCGTCCGGACGGGCGCGTGGGTCGGCGGGCTACTCGGTGCGCTCGTGGCCGTGACGCTCGCCAGTGCGACGATCGGGCCCGTCGAGATAGGCGCTCGGAGTGTCGCGGAGATTGCGCTCGCGGCGGCACTCGGCGGCACGGCGACCGCCCCGGAGAGCCACCGAACGATCATCATGTCGATTCGCCTCCCGCGGATCGCCCTCGGCGCAGTCGTCGGCTTCGCACTCGCGTCGGCGGGGACGGTGATGCAGGGGTTCTTTCGAAACCCGATGGCCGACCCCTCCATCGTCGGCATCTCCGCCGGGGCGGCGACGGGTGCCGTCGCGGCCATCGTCGCGCCCGTCGCGGTCCCGGTCGCACTCCCCGTTGCCGCCTTCGTCGGCGCCCTTGTCGCCGCGTTCGGCGTCTACGCCCTCGCGTCGGAGGGCGGACGGACGCCCGTCCAGACCCTGTTGCTCGCAGGCATCGCCGTTCAGACGTTTCTCGGTGCGGCCGTCTCGTTCATGCTCGTCAGCGCCGGCCGCGACCTCAGAGAGGCTATCTACTGGCTGATGGGTCACCTCCATCACAGTACGTGGACGGAGGCGACCGTCGCCGCCGCAGTCGTCCTCCCCGGTTTCCTCGGCTTGCTCGCGTACGCGCGTGACTTGAACGTCCTCTTGCTCGGGGAAGAGGACGCCCACTCGCTCGGCATCGAGGTCGAACGAACCAAACGTCTCCTGCTCACCGTATCGAGTCTGCTGACCGCGGCCGCCGTCGCCGTCGCGGGCGTCATCGGCTTCGTCGGCCTCGTCGTCCCCCACGTGATGCGCCTGCTCGTCGGCCCGGACCACCGCATCCTCCTCCCGACGAGTGCGCTCGCGGGCGCCGCCTTCCTCGTCGCCACTGACACCGTCGCCCGCGCCGGCGCCGCCGAACTCCCCGTCGGCATCGTCACCGCTGCGGTCGGCGCGCCCTTCTTCCTCTACCTACTCCGCAAGCGGGAGGTACACGCGCCGTGACGCCCGCTATCGAAATCGACGCGGTCTCCGTCACCCTCGGCGATACAGCGGTCCTCGATTCGGTATCGACGACCATCGACGAGGGACGGCTGGTGGGTCTCGTCGGCCCGAACGGTGCGGGAAAGACGACCCTCCTCCGGGTGATCAACGGCGTCCTCGACCCGGACCAGGGTTCGGTCCGAGTCACCGGGCAGGACGTGTCGGCGCTCGACTCGCGCGCGACGAGTCAGCTGGTGGCCACCGTCCCGCAGTCGACCGCGTCGACCTTCGAGTTCCCCGTCCGCCGGATCGTCGAAATGGGACGCACCCCGCATATCGGCCGATTCGGCACCCGGACGAGCGCCGACCGTGACGCCGTCGACGAGGCGATGGACCGCGCCGCTGTCTCCCATCTCGCCGACCGCCCCGTGACCGAGGTGAGTGGCGGGGAGCGCCAGCGGGTCTTCCTCGCTCGCGCGCTCGCACAGGAGACGCCCATCCTCCTCCTCGACGAACCCACCTCCGACCTCGACGTGAACCACCAGGTCCGAACACTGGACCTCGTGACCGACCTCGTCGACGAGGGACGAACCGTCGTGGCGGCCATCCACGACCTCGACCTCGCGGCACGCTACTGCGACGAACTCCGCCTCCTCCACGACGGCCGGATTCGCGCCGCCGGAACACCCGAGTCGGTGCTGACCGCCGCGACCCTCGAAGCGGCGTTCGGCGCGCGGGCGACGGTGACGACACACCCGGTCACAGGGGCGGCCTCAGTGACCGCGTTCGCGGACGACGCGCCGGAGTCGACCACGGCTACCGTCCACGTCGTCGGCGGCGGCGGGGCCGCCACGCCCCACCTCCACCGTCTCGATGCCGCCGGTGTCGAATGCTCGGTCGGCGTCGTGAGCACCGACGACGCCGACGCCGAGACGGCCCGGGCCATCGGTGCCGACCTCGTGACCGTCCCGCCCTTCGCGCCCGTCGACGACGAGGCGCGCGCGACAGTGTCCGAGCGAATCCGCCGCGCAGACGCCGTCGTCGTGGCCGACGTGACCGTCGCACCGGGTAACTGCCCGACGCTCGACGCCGTCCTCGGTGCCGACACGCCGCTCGTCGTCGTCGACGGTCGTCCCGTGGACGCCCGCAACGTCGCCGGTTCGCGGGGGCGACGACTCGTCTCCCGCCTCCGTGCTCGCGGCATCGTCGTCGACGACGACGCAGACGCAGTCGTCGCGGCGGTCCGCCGGGCCATCGACACCCCACCGATCCACGACCGTAGCCCTTACTCTCCCTGACGGCGAGTCGTCAGTATGGACCGGCCCTGCGTCCGCGTCCCCCGCGAGTCGGGGGAGCAGACCCGACAGGAACTCGCCGCGGCGGGACTGCTCGACGAGGACCACCAAATCGTCGTCGACGACGGCACGCTCTATCTCCCCGTCACCGATCCCGACGCCATCGACGACGCCCACGAAGTCGTCTACCACGACGTGCCCACCCACGACGGCCAAGAGACACCCGCGGACATCCTCGGCTTCGACCCCTCCTACGAACGCCTCGGGGACATCGCCATCATCGACGAGGACGACCCGGCACGCGCGAGCGATATCGCCACGGGCATCCTCGACTCCGATCTGCCCGTCGCGGCCGTCGTCGACCGCGCCTCGAAGGTGAAAGGCGACCTCCGCGTGCGCGACTGGGACGTGGTCGCCGCCGCGGACGACGCCGCCCGCCCCGTCACCGAAACCGTCCATCGAGAGTACGGCTTCGAGTATCTGCTCGACATCTCGGAGGTCTACTTCTCGCCGCGCCTCGCGACCGAACGCCACCGCGTCACCGAACAGGTCGCGGCAGGCGAACAGGCGGTCGATATGTTCGCCGGCGTCGGCCCCTTCGCCATCCCGATGGCCGCGCGGGGGGCGACGGTCGTCGGCGTCGACCTCAACCCCGCGGCGGTCGAGTACCTCCGCGAGAACGCCCGGCGCAACGGCGTCGCGGACCGCATGACCGCCATCGAGGGCGACGTGCGCGACGTGGCCGCCGACTACGACGACTGGGCCGACCGAATCGTGATGAACCTCCCCCACAGCGCCGACGACTTCCTCGACGCCGCGGTCACCCTCGCCGGCGACGACTGCACCCTCCACTACTACGACATCCAACACGAGGACGACCCCTTCGGCCCGGGCGAGCGAGCGATTCGCGAGGCCGCCGAAGGGTACGACGTGGAGGTCCTGACTCGACACGTCGTCCGGTCGTACGCCCCCCACGAACTCAACGTCTGTCTGGACGTTCGCCTGTCACGATAGGCAATCCGTTTCGGAACCCTTATTTGAACCATGGCAGTACGATTGGGTGGCGCCGGAGTAGCTCAGCTGGCAGAGCGATTCCTTCGTAAGGAATAGGCCGAGGGTTCAAATCCCTCCTCCGGCTTCTTCTCCCGAAACGTCTCAAATAACCAGATAGCGGCGCTGCTTCTCGTGTTTTCGATAGAGGAATTCGACCCCGTTCCGCCGATACCGAACGCCTGGCCAACGAACCCCGCTACAGCGTAATCCGCTCACCGTCTTCGGGCACGAGTACGCCCTCCGTCTGCGCTCGCAGGTCCGCCCGCGAGAGCAAGCAGTGATTGATGGCTTCCATGTGGACGACGGCGACAGTCGCATCCGTGGCCGCACGGACGGCGCGGATATCCTCAACACCCATCGTAATCGGTTCGTCTTGGTCGAACTGCGCTGCCCCGCCGTTGAGGACGACCATCTCGGGATCGAATCGGTCGAGCGTTTCCTTGATGGGGTCGTACCAGATTGTATCGCCGGCGATGTACAGCGTATCGTCGCCCCCGAAGACGAACCCGGAGACGGGGCCCATCCCCTCCGCTAACTCGCCGTGGCCGTGTCGGCCGGGCGTCCGGTGAATCGTGACGCCGTCGAAGGTGGTTTCGTCGTCGACGGGCCGAACGTCGGTGAACCCCTCGTCAGTAAAGGCGGCTTCGTCCGCTGGCTGACAGAAGAGGGGAACGTCAGCGTCGAGTTGCCCTCTGGCGGCCTCGTCCCAGTGGTCGGGGTGTCGGTGCGTGACGACGACGGCGTCGTGGTCGAAGTCGACGTCCGGGAGCGCCACGAGCGGATTCCGTTTCTGGTTCGCGGTGGTGAGAAAATCGGGGACGCCCGGGCTATCCGTCACCGTCGGCAGCTCGCCCTGTGGCGTGAACATCGGGTCGACGAGGAACGTCGTGTCGTCAACCGTCGCGAGGAGCGTCGCGTTTCGAACGAGTCGAACGCTGATATCGGAGTCGTCCATCATGTACGACGCCTTGGCGAGGAGGCGGATTACGAGTTACGTTGACCGATTCCGAGTGGGAACGCCTCACCGAGAGAATTCCACGTCCTCGCCCCACGCCGTCCGTGTTCGGGGAGGAGTGAGCCCTCGCCGACGGACGCGGCAGAGACCCGTTCGTCGGCGATGGTCCGAAAGGCGGGGCGCGTCCTTCGGAGCGCAGGGCCCACGCTTAGTTCGTAAACATAATTAAAAATGATGTTGGATTCGTCAGTTTTCGCGAACGGGCTCACAGCGGTCGGTGACGGCGCCGACGGTCGACGCCGTCTCGCGTCGCATGCGGTGGCATGTCGCACGCTGCTCGGATGTGGGTCACACGAACCGGCGCTACACGCTGGCGTGGATAGCGATACGTGAAATCCGAGCGTGATAACATATATCACACAGAATAGTAAATCTTGGTGTCAATTTCACCGCGTGAAAGAGACGCCGGGTGTCAGCCGGTGAGGCGTGCGAATTCCTCGGCGACGACGTGGCGTTCGAGGAGGGCGACGCCGGCGACGACGACGCAGAAACCGACCGCCGTCGCGAGCGTGACCGATTCACCGAGGAGGAGCCAACCGGTGAGCGCAGCGACGATGGGGACGACGTACGCCACCAGATTCGTGCGGACGGGCCCGATGCGGCGGATGAGCGTGAAGTAGATGGGGTACGCGGCGGCCGTCGACGGGATGGCGACGGCGAGGATGGCGAGCAGAACCGTCGGCGTCAGCGCCGCCGTCGTGGCGTGTTCGCCCATGCCGACGCTCCAGACGTGGAGGAGGACGGCCCCGACTGCCATCGCCCACGCGGTCAGGGAGATGCTGGGAATCGTCGACTCGATGCGCCGGGTGAGCACGCTCCCGAGGGCGATGCCCGCCGCGGCGGCGAGGACGTACAACTGGCCAATCGTCGAACTCGACGTGAGCGTCTCGGGCGTGGGTTGGACGATGATGACGACGCCGAGGAGGCCGAGGAGGATGCCCACCGCGCCCCGAAAGTCGAGTCGCGAATCGAGGACGAAGAGCGCGAAGACGGGCGAGAGGATGGGATTCAGGCCGTACATCACCGACGCCGCGGCGGGCGTAATCTGCTGCTGTCCAAGAAAGAGGAGGCCGTTGTTCGCGGCGATGATGGTCACGGCGCCCACGAGGAGTGCGACCACGTCGGCCCGGGTTCGAGGCAGCCACGAATCGTATCGCCACGCGGCGTACGCGAGGAGGATGGGCGCCGCGATATCGAATCTGAGCGCGGCGAAAAACACCGGTGGCAACGCGTCGAGACCGGCCTTGATGGCGACGAAGGAACTGCCGAACAACACCCCCAAGAGGACAAACAGACCGAGATTTCGGTATCGAGTGGAGGACACAGCAGCCGTATCGCGTGGTCGCTGATGGGTGTGTCGATTGCGGATACTTAACCCGCCAGCGTTCCTCCCTGACCCCGTGACCGACGACCGCGACCGCTGGAACGAGAAGTACAACGACGACTCGTTTAGGCTGCCGGACGACCCGATTCCCGAACTGGCGCGTCGAATCGACACGCTCCCGTCGGGTCGCGCACTCGACGTGGCGACGGGGACCGGCCGCAACGCTCGCTTCCTCGCCGCCGAGGGGTACGATGTCGACGCCGTCGACGTCTCCGACGAAGCACTCAACCGAGCGCGGCGGGCCGCCGAGGAAGCCGGCGTCGACGTGAACTGGATTCGCGCCGACATCGACGACTTCGAGTTCGAACCGAACGCCTACGACGTGATTACGGTGAGTTTCTTCGCGATGCTGGACCGCCTCCCCGACCTCACGGCGGCGCTCGCGCCGGGCGGCGTCCTCGTCTACGAACACCACCTGCGTTCGAGCGACGACATCGACGTGGGGCCGTCGAGCGACCGCTATCGCTACCCCGCGAACCACCTCCTCCACGCCACTCTCGACCTGACGGTACTCCACTACGAGGAGCGGACGCGAGCGGACCACGAAGGGAAAACTCAAGCGGTCGCGACGCTCGTCGCTCGGAATTCGACGGGCGGGAAGCAGTCGTATCCGCGAGTGGACGAGTGAGGATTGCAGAGGCTACCCGGAAACGCCGTCCAGCATGGCCGTATCGAGTTTGACGCCGACGGTGAAGTAGTCGGGACGGATGAACTGATACGTCCGCACGGTGACGTTGGGATTGACGCTCATCTGGATGTACGCTTCCCGCTCGCTGAATCCGTGCTCCTCTATCAGTTCGGCCATCATCGCCTCGAAACAACCGTCGAGCGCTGCCGCGGGCGTGCCGGCATTTTTCGAGGAATCGACGTGGATAATCGAGTCGTCGGTTTCGATGCGGAAGACACCGGGCACGTCGTGGTCGACGACTTCGACGCGGAGGGTGACCGTCGCCCGGGTTTCGACGGCGAAGCCAGTGTATTCGGAATCGCTCTGTGACGCGTGCACGTCGCCGAGGAACAGTTGACCGCCCTCGGTGAACGATGTGAGACAGACGGTACTCCCTTGCTGGAGGTCGCGGACGTCCATGTTCCCACCCCACGGTCCCTGCGTCGTGAGTGGGTCTTGGACGGTCCGACCAGGTGCGGTGGCGATGGTGCCGATGTGGGGGTTGAGCTCCCACTCCCACTCGCGTCCACCGAGTTCCATACGCGCGGTGCCGTCCGCCGTCGTGCCACTCGGTCCCGGTTCGAGCGTGACCTCGTGAGCGTAGTTCGTCTTGCACGAGTCCCACCCCTCCTTGCCCGCGAGGTTGCCGTGTCCCTCCAACGTGGTGGTGTACCCGCGTTCGGGCACGATTTCCTCGACGTGGACGGCGAGCGTGTCTCCGGGGTCGACGCCCTCGACGTACACGGGGCCACTCACAGGGTTGGCGTCGAATCCCGGTGGGGGGGCGTTCATCGTCGGCACGTCCGACGCGTCGAACTCCCCCATTCCGTGGTCGAACAGTTGGTCTTTGAACGAGTCCCACACTTCGACGGTGAAGGATTCGCCCGGTTCGACGCGAAGAGCCGGCTCCATGTCACTCCCGAATTCGTAGTGTCCAGATTCTTCGCGATTTAATTCTGTCATTCAAATCTATTTCGGATATATCAATACAAATAGTTTGTGTAGGCTAAATTTGGTTTAGAAACAGAATATACGTTCGGCACCACCGAACACAGGGAAGACAGCCGCCAGTGGCAGTTATTTTGGAATTAGATAATAAACTGGAAAGCGCATTTTAACTAAATTTATAACTATTTTCTAGAATTAACACTCTATTTGATGGCTATTTTTTCGAATGAGTGTTAGAATATCCAATTCTATCCCAAGATATATGTGGAGACATTCGCTCGTATGCAGTGGACATGACGGAACAACCAGACGACGATAGCTATCGACGCCGACGGATACTGCAAGCAGCGTCGGTCGCCGCGGGGTCGACAGTGCTGGCTGGCTGTACCGGTGGCGATTCGGGCGGGGACGGCAGTACGGAGACCGGAAGCGGGTCGGGCGACGGCAAGCACGGCGGCAGCATGACGTTCGCCCTCGGTGGGTCGCCGGCTAACCTCTCGTACTGGCAGTCCTACGACACGGTCACCAACAATCTCACGACACAGATCTGGGACAGCCTCTTGGAGTACAGCGAACCGGAGATGGAACTCAAGCCCGCGCTCGCGACCAGCTGGGAGTCCCCGGACGATACGACGTACGTGTACGAACTCCGGGAGGGTGTAACGTTCCACGACGGGAGTGAGATGACCGCGGACGACGTCATCGCGAGCGCCGAACTCACCCTCCGTGACGAGGCGAAATCGCCGCTAGCGTGGATGTTCGGAGCCGTCGACGAGTTCGAGAAGATCGACGACTACACCGTACAGGTGAACATGAGCGAGGTCGACGCCTCATTCAAGTACGTCCCCGCCACGACGGCGTGGGGAGTCGCGCCAGCGTCACAGATAGAGGAGAAAGGGACCGACCTCGCACAGGAACCGGTCGGTGCCGGACCGTTCCAACTGGAGGAGTGGCAGAGCGGTAACCACGTCCGTCTCACTCGTCACGACGACTACTGGGACGGTGACCTCCCGTACCTCGACGAGGCGACGTTCCAGATAGTCCCCAACGGCACCTCGCGCATCACGGGGATGCGAAACGGCGAGTTCGGCGGGACGAGTGGTATCCCCATCGACCAGTTGTCGGTGCTCGACCAGCTCGACAACGTCGACCTCTACACCACGACGTCCTTCCAGACGAGCCATCTGGTGTTCAACTGTATGGAAGGGCCGTTTAGCGACGCGCAGGTTCGGCGCGCGGTGAGTTACGCCATCGATACGGAGGCCATCACCCAGAGTACGGTCGGTGACTACGGCTCCCACGCGCACAGCATGCTGCCCGAGGGAATGATGGGACACGTCACGCCCGAGGACCTGGAGTACGACGGGTTTCCGTACGACCCCGAGAAGGCGAAACAGCTCCTCGACGACGCCGGGCTGACGGGGAGTCCTCGGCTCGAGACGACGCTGATGACGACGCAGAATACCGTCACACAGAAGCCAGCAATCGCCATCCAGCAGTATCTCAGCGAGGTCGGCATCGACGTAAGCGTCAACAAAGTCTCCCAATCGACGTACGTCGACACCATCTGGGGAGAGGAGGACTTCTCCGAGCGGCCGGATATGCAGATGACGCTCTGGGCCTCCGACTACCCCTCGCCGGACGCCATCATCCGCCCGCTGTTCGACTCGGAGCAACTGCCGCCGAGCAACAACTGGTTCGGCTACCAGAACGAGGAAGTCGACCAACTCCTCCAGCAGTTCAAGACGACGACCGACCCCGAAGAACGGGCCCAGTACGCGAAGCAGGCCAATCAAATCGTCGTCGACGACGCGCCCGGCGTCTGGGTCTTCCACCCGGACACCACCAAGGCGTTCAACACGAAATTCGAGGGGTACGACGGACAGGTCCCGGCGTTCGTCACGTACTTCACCAGCTTCCTTCGTGACATGTACGTCTCGGAATAACAATGGTGTCGAGTCACGCGCTCAGATATCTGATCAAGCGACTCGGAGTCGGCGTGTTCATCGTGTGGGCGGTGACGTTCCTCGTGTTCGGCCTGCTCCAGATCGCTCCCGGCTCGCCTGCCGACATCCTACTGGCAGGTGGCGTCGTCACCGAGGAGATGCGCCAGACCGTCATCCAGCAGTACAATCTCAACGAGCCGTGGCACGTCCAGTACCTTCTGTGGCTGAAAGACGTCCTGACGGGCGACTTGGGCTACTCGTTCGCCCAGCAGCGCCCGGTTGCGGCGCTCATCGCCGAACGGTGGGCGATCACGGCCCAAATCGTGACGCTGAGCATGGTGCTCGCGACGCTGCTGTCCATTCCGACGGGCATCGTTGCCGGCTACAAACACGGCTCGCGGCTGGACCGCGTGCTGACCGTCCTCGCTATCGTCGGCGTCAGCGTTCCGGTGTTCGTCAGCGGCGTGCTGGCGATTCTGGTCTTCTCGTTCCACCTGAACGTGCTCCCGTCGAGCGGTGCCGGCTCCGGCGTCGTCGGGCGCCTCACACATCTGTTCGTCCCCTCGCTGCTGTTGGGAGGGACGATCGGCGCCCTGATGTTCCGGATGATGCGGTCGGGAATGCGGGACGTACTCGAGAAAGACTACATGGAGACCTGCGTCGCGATGGGACTGCCGACCCGGAGGATAGTCCTGAAGCACGCGACCATCAACGCGCTCGCCCCGGTACTGACGGTGTCGGGGCTGTGGATCGGCTTTCTCATCGTCTACGCGATGGTCGTCGAGTACGTGTTCGGCATGGGTGGATTGGGCCGTCTCATCATCCATGCCGTCCAAGCACAGGACGCGCCAGTCGTGCTGGCGGGAACCATCATCACCGCGGTCGTGTTCGTCGTCTCGAACATCGTCGTCGACTTCCTCTATACGAAGATCGACCCGCGGATCACCATCGGAGGACAGACCTGACATGAGCCATCGGAGCACTCACTCGCAGGAGGAATCGACATGAGCCAGGAGTCAACAGACGTCGCTGTCACCGGCAGCGCACGCCGCTCTCGCGTCATCGGTGGCGTGACCAACGGGTGGCGGATGATTAGAGCCAACCCGCTCTCGACGGTCGGGTTTTGCATCGTGCTCGGGCTGATATTCGTGGCCATCTTCGCCCCGGTGCTGGCCCCGTACTCACCGAGCGCGCAGGACCTCGGCGACACGCTCGCGCCACCGAGTGCCGACCATCCCTTCGGCACCGACAATACGGGGCGCGATATCTTCTCGCGCATCGTCTTCGGGACGCGATACGCCATCGCCATCGCGGTGGTCGTCGTCACACTCGAAACGGTCGTCGGCGTCAGTCTCGGCCTCGTCGCGGGATATTACAGGGGACGCGTCGACGAGACGGTGATGCGCGGCCTCGACGTACTGGTGTCGATCCCGCCACTGTTGTTGGCGATGGTCATCGTCACCACGTTCGGCATCAACATCTGGAACGCGATGCTCGCCATCGGCATCGTCTACGTCCCGATGATGTCGCGAACGGTCAGGTCGTCGGCGCTGTCGATACGAGAGGAGACGTACGTCCGCGCCGCAGAGGGACTGGGCTACGACAGCAAGCGAGTCATGCTGAAACACATGCTCCCCAACGCGGTGCCGCCCATCGTCGTCCTCGGGACGACCGACGTGGCGTACGCCCTCATCGACGTGGCGACGCTGAGCTTCCTGGGCCTCGGCATCCAACCACCCAAACCCTCGTGGGGCGCGATGGCCAACGCCGCCCGCGAGTATATCCTCGTCACGCCGTGGCCAATCGTCTTCCCGACACTCGCTATCGCCATCGCGGTGCTGGGGTTCAACCTCCTCGGCATGGGACTGCGTGAAACGCTGTTGTACGGCGAGGACCGCGACGAGGTGGTCGAATGACGGCACCGTTGCTCGACGTCGACCGTCTCAGCACGCATTATCAAACGCCTACGGGGCCGGTCAAGGCCGTCGAGGACAACTCACTCACTCTCGAGGAGGGCGAAGTGCTCGGCGTCGTCGGCGAATCGGGGTCCGGAAAATCGACGTTGCTGCGCTCGGTGATGGGGCTGGTCGAAGACCCCGGCGAAATCGTCGAGGGAAGCGTCGAGTACCGCGGACGCGAGCTGACGACGATGTCGGACGCCGAGCTTCGGAAACTCCGGGGCAACGATATCAGCTTCATCTTCCAAGAACCGACGGCACACCTCAATCCAGCGTACACCGTCGGCGACCAGATTACGGACGTACTCGAGGCCCACACCGACCTCGATTCCGACGAACGGTGGGAGCGGGTCTACGACCTGCTCGGTCGGCTGGGCATTCCCTCGCCTCGTGAGCGCGCCGAGGCGTATCCGCACGAATTCAGCGGCGGGATGGCCCAGCGCGTCTGCATCGCGATGGCGCTGGCCTGTGACCCCGACCTGTTGCTCGCGGACGAACCGACATCGGCGCTCGACGTCACCATCCAGGCCCAGATTATCGACCTTCTGTCCGACCTGCAGGAGGACCTCGGCCTGTCGATTCTGTGGGTAACCCACGACATGGGCGTCGTAGCCGAAACCTGTGACACGATGGCTGTCATGTACGCGGGCAACGTCGTCGAGTACGGACCAGTCGAGTCGGTGTTCGCGGAGCCGAGCCACCCCTACACCGAGGCGTTGCTTCGGACGGTCCCGAGCCATCTCGACACCGCTCCCCGGTTCGACACCATCGAGGGCTCACCACCAGACCTCCAAAATCTTCCCGACGGCTGTGTCTTCAGGGAGCGCTGCCCGGACGAGATGGAGGCGTGCAGCGCGCGACGACCGCCGTACTACGAACTCGGCGAGGAACGCCTGTCGAAATGCTTCCTGCACGAGGGCTGTTCGACACGTCCGTCGTCGCCGAGTGCCCCCGACCCGACCGCCCTCGACGACGTCACTGCAGACGGTGGACAGCCGACGGAGTGGGAGGGAGAACGATGACGCTACTCGAAGTCCAAGGGCTCAAAAAGCACTTCCCCCTCGAAGAGGGGCTACTGAGCGGGCTACTGGGCGACGACCGTGCGGTGAAAGCCGTCGATGGCGTCGACTTCAGTGTCGATGCCGGCGAAGCGCTCACCCTCGTCGGCGAATCCGGGTGCGGTAAGACCACGTCGGTCCTTTCGGCGCTTCGTCACCAAGACCCCACCGACGGACTGGTGCGGTTCAAGGGACAGGACATCGCTACGTACAACAAGAAAGCGCTCCGCAGCGAGGCGCAACTCATCTATCAGGACCAGCAGGACACCCTCAATCCGACGATGTCCGTCGGCGAGGCTATCGCAGAGGCCATCCGCGTCCACGACATCGTTCCCGACGATGAGGTGGACGCGCGCGTCGACGAACTACTTGACCGCGTTGGCATCGCGCCCAGCGACAAACACCAGCGTCCCTCGGCGTTCAGCGGCGGCCAGAAACAGCGTATCGCCATCGCGCGGGCGCTGGCGGTCGAGCCGTCACTGCTCGTTGCCGACGAACCGGTATCTGGGTTGGACGTATCCGTCCAGGCCCAGATACTCAATCGGCTTATGGACCTCCAGGAGGAGTTCGGGCTCGGGCTCATCTACGTCACCCACAACCTCGGCATCGCGCGGAAGATAAGCGATACGATCGGTGTGATGTATCTCGGACAGATAGTCGAGTACGGCGACGTGGACGATATTTTCGAAGACCCACAGCACCCGTACACGCAGGCGTTGCTCTCCGCGAATCCGATTCCCGACCCCACTGCAGACCGGGAACGAATCGTCCTCCAAGGCGATATGCCAGACCCGATAGACGTGGACGAACACGGCTGTGCGTTCGCACCACGGTGTCCGGAGGCGACCGAGGAGTGCGAGACGGCCGAGATGGGTCTGGAACCGTTCGAGGACGACGAGGGTCATCTGGTGGACTGCATCCACCGGTAGTCGCTGTACAGAAAGAGCAGCGGCCGGATATTACGCCGGCTGTTCGACCGAGAGGGCGTCCGCGGCCTGTTCGGCCTCGTGCTGGACGAGGTAGGCCCGGTCGTCGGTGTACTCGGCGGCGGCGTCGAGTGCGCGCTCGGTGCCGATCTGTCGGAGCGCCCACGCGGCGGCGGCGCGGGTCTCGTCGTCCTCGTCGTCGGCGAGCGTGTCGGCCAGCGGGTCGATGGCCCGCGTGTCGCCGATGAGGCCGAGGGCGCGCGCGGCGTGGGGCCGAATCTGCTCGTTCTCGGCGACGAGCTTGTTGGCGATGGGGCCGGTAGCCTCCTCGCTGCCGATTTCGCCGAGCGCCTTGAACGTCACCTTCTGGAGGCCGGGGTCGGAGTCGGCGTCGACGTACTCGACGAGCGTGTCGACGGCGTCGGTCGCGGCCATCTTACCGAGCGCACGGATGCCGGGTTCGTCGCGCTTGCCCGCGCGCTGGTTCATCTCGTCGAAGGCCGCCTCGTCGTTCATCCGCGTGAGGGCTTCGAGGCAGTGGCGCTCCATGAAGTCGGACTGGAAACTGTCGAGCGCGAGCAGGACCATCTCGACGTTCCCCTGTTGTTCCCACTCCTTGAGCGCGGCCCACTCGGGCGGGTAGTCCTTGTAGTGGCCGAGCACGTCGTAGAACCCCTCCGCGCGGAGCTGCTCGTGAGTCTCCAGGTCGTCCCACTCCTCGGCGTCCTCCAATCCGCTGGCGAGCGCGTCGGTGTGGTCAAGCAGCGTCGCGATAGTGTCGGCGTCGTCGTCGGGGTCGAGTCCCGCCTCGGCGACGGCCTCGGCCGCAGCGTCGAGGGCGTCGGCGTCGTCGCCGGTGAGATCGACGCCGAGCGTCTCGGCCACGTCCGCGACGAACGATTCGACAGCCGCGGCCGTCTCGCCTTCGCCGTCCTCGGTCCAGCGCGTGTCGGTGAGCGTCGCCGTCGCGTCCTCGATGGCGTCGACCACGTCGGTATCGTAGGGCCCACGAGCCTCGTCGAGGTCGTCACGGAGGCCGTCGAGGCGGTCCTGTAACTCCTCGGCGGGGTCGTCCTCGTCGTCGTCCTCGGGGCTGGGGAGGTCGGCGTCCTCCAGGTCGGCGGCGATGTCGTCCAGCTGTTCCTCAACATCGTCGAGGTCGGCTTCGGTCTCGGCAGCGTCGAGGGCCTCGGCCGCCTCGTCGAGGCGCGAGTCGAGGGTCTCGGCTGGGAGGTCGGTCTCGTCGTCCCCGTCAGTCATACGCGTACACTCGGTGTGACTGTCCAAAGAGCGTTTCCATTACTCCCGACAGACAACAACCATTACCGCTCACCGCGTAGGGAGGGGCGATGCGACGTTCGTCCCTCCCCATTCGACCACTCGTCGTCACCGCCGTCGTCCTCGCGCTCGTCGTGAGTGCGGCGGGCGTCGGGGTCGCCCTCGACGACTCCCGCGACGCCCCGTCAGACACCAGCTCGCCCGTTCGCGTGTATGTGAGCGAATCGCTCGATATCTCCGACGCCCAGCTCTCCGGCGGCGGCACGGTCGGCACCGAGCAGACGACGTTCGTCTCGGCATCCGGCGACGACGTGTTCACCGTCGACCCGGAGGACGCCGACTTCGACGGTATCGCTCCCGGCTCGTACGACGCCGAGAGCGACAACGACAGTCAGGCGGATCTGCGCGTCATCCAGCCACGAATCAGTGACTTCGACGTGCGCAACGAACGCGGCGTCGACATCGCCGGTGACACCGTCAGCGCCACCGACTTCGAAGAGGTCCGTCTCACGATGGAGTACAACTTCGCCGACGCGGACTACCTCGAAGTGACCGTCGAGACGCCGGATGGCGTCGACCTCGCCGGCAACCGTCGAATCACCTCCAGCGGTGGGAGTGTCACCATCGACACGAGCGGTGCCGAAGCCGGCACCTACCGCATCAGCGTCGAAGGCGGCGATATCGAGGCTGGCGCGGCGTCGACGACGGTGACCGTCGCCGGCGGGGCAGAGTCGACGGCGACACCGAAGCCAACGGCGACGCCGAGACCGACCGCCACCGCGACCGAGCGTCCGACGACGGAACCGACCGCGACGGCGACCGCCACGTCGACGGCGACTGCGACCCCCACACCCGAGCCGACCGCGACGGCGACGGTGACCCCCACCGCGACGGCGACAGCCACCCCGACCACGACCACCAGTGATGGTCCCGGCTTCGGCCCCGTCGTCGCGGTGGTAGCACTCGTCGGAACGGCGCTCGCGGCAATCCGCCGCCGCGACTGACTGCCCGGCAGTCTAATCCGAAGCCAGACCGTACGGCCGTCCATGCCGAACCGTGACGACGAGGACCTGGCAGACCTACTCGCCGAACTGGAGCGGACGCTGACCGACCTCCGGGCCGCCGTCGACGACGACGTACGGCGGCAGCGCCGTCCGCCGACGCCCCGCGAGATGCTCCGTCTCACCGAGGAGTACACGCTCCCGACGATAATCGCGCTCCTCGAAGCCACGGTGCAGTCGCTCGAACTCCTTCGGGCCGTGTTGCGCCTCTCCGACCCGGAACGGACGGGCGAGCGACTCCGCGACCAACTGTCGACGCGAGAGCGTGGCCCGACCGACGCGACGCTCAGGGCGGCAGTCACGGACTTGCGCGACGCACTGACGGGGGCAGACCTCCCAGAGGATTCGGCGGCGTCGTCGGTCGTCGCCGACGCTCGGGAGTTGACCGCGACCATCGAGAAACGACTGCGTGAGATGGAGGACGAACGCGGTGCGGACGACGCGACAGAAGCCGAGTCACGGGGTGTCGACATCGACGTCGACAGCGATATCGATGATATCGACGACGGCGAGGCCGACGATAGCGATATCGACGCGGAACTCGAATCGATACGGGAGTCGGTCGAAGACGAAAACGACCAGTAACCTACGAGGCCGACGCGGGGACGTACTCGCCGTCGACGTGGTCGACCAGTCCGCGCTCCGACAGCGTCTCCAGCACGGGGAACAGGGTGAGCTTCGACATGTCGAGGCTCGCGTGTAGGTCGTCGACGGTCGCGCCGTCCGAGACGGCGACGAACAGGTACACGAGTTTGGACTCGCTAGCGGTCAGCTCGTTCGGAACGTCGAAGGAAGTGGGGGGTCGACCGCGTATCGTCTGTGTCTCGGGCATCTCGTCTGAATTGTCAATCGCATATGCAATAAACGCTTTCAATATATAACCTATACTATCGAAATACCTAGTATGTGCTAGAATACCTCATACAGATACTGCGTATGTTCGAAGGCCACGCCTGCGAGCACCGAAAAGAGCGCGACGGCTACGACGTTCGCTCGGTCGCGGCCTCGATCCAGCGGCGGATACGACCCTCGTCGATACCGGCCTCCTGTGAGAGGACGGCGGGTTCAGCGTCGACGAGGTCCTCAACGGAGACGATGCCGGCGCCTTCGAGTCGCGAGGCGTAGGCGGGACCGACCCCGTCGAGTTCCTGTAGGTTCGTGACCGAAACGTCCTCGGCCGTCGTCTCCACGTCTTCGGTGACGGCGGCGTCGGGCGTCGCTTCCCCCGTGTCGACGGCGGACGGCTCCTCGGCGGCCACATCACCCGAGCGCTCGGCGAACCACTCGGCGACGGCGGGCCAGAGGTTCTCGTGGCTCGACCCCGACACCGAGAGGCCGATGTGGCCCGTGGAGAACTCCATGATTTCGGTGTCGTCGCTGGCGACCTGCTCGTTGAACGGCTTGCTCGCCTCCGGCGGGATGAGGTGGTCGTACTCGCCGATGACCTGAATCACGGGCATGGTGATGGCATCGAGGTCGACCCGCTCCCCGTTCAGTTCGAGTTCGTTCCGGTAGAGCTTGTTCTCCTGGTAGATGTCTTCGAGGAACTCGCAGTAGGCGGTGCCCGCGACGTCGATGGGGTCGTTGAGCCACTTCTCCATGCGCGCGAAGTTCTCGACGAACTCGTCGTCGTCGATGTTGTCGTAGAGGTTGCCGTACTTCGTGACGTAGTTGTGGACGGGGTCCATCAGCGCGAAGCCCACGTCGAGGAACTCGGCGGGGACGTTGCCGAACGTCTCCGTGATGGCGCGGGGATTGAACACGTCCTCGTCGCCCCACAGTTCGAGGATGCCGCCGGTGTCGTCGAAACACAGCCCCGCGGCCATCAAGCCGAGGTTCCGGACCTTCTCCGGATTGAGTGCAGCGTACATCACGCTCATCGTGCCGCCCATGCAGTAGCCGAGGAGGTTGATGGCGTCCTGTCCCGAGCGCTCGCGAACCTCGTCGACGCAGTTGTCGATGTAGCGGTTCACGTAGTCGTGCAGGGAGAGCGAGGTGTCGAGTTGGGACGGCTCCCCCCAGTCGATGAGATAGACGTCGAAGCCGGCTTCGAGCAAGCGGCGGACGACGCTCCGGTCCGGTTGGAGGTCGAGGATGTACGGCCGGTTGATGAGCGCGTAGACGAACAGAATCGGGACGTCGTGGCGCTCCTCCTCGGGCACGAGCGGTTCGTAGTGGAGGAGTTCGAGCTTGTTCTCGCGGTAGACCACGTCGCTGGGCGTCTCACCGACCTCCACGTCGGCCATGGTCTCCAGTCCGTCGGGGATGGCACCGACGGAGGCCGTGTCGTCCGCGGCGCGCTCCCAGAGTTCGCGCTGGGCGTCCAGCGGGAAGGTGAAGGGGTTCATAGCTCGTCGAGCACCTGGTCGAGCTTCTGCTCGATGGCGTGTTGGCGACGCTCGAGTTCGACCAGTCGCTCACCGACTTCGCGCACGTCGCCGACGGTGGCGAAGTTGAGTGCATGGAGCGTCTCCTCGGAGGCTTCGTCTATCTGCTGGCGCATGTTCATCGCCTCCTCGATGCTCTGACCCGTCGCCGCTGCGAAGGCCGTCGTCGTCATCATCTCCTTGAACGCCTCGTTAGCGGCCGAGAGCCAGATATCCTGAAACTCGTCGGGGTCGACGTCTTCGCCCTGGAACGCACTCCCCATGCGTTCGAACGACGTCTCGGCGGCGTCCATCCACGCCTCGTAGGCGTGCATCGACCCCTCGTACCCCTCCTGGATGCGTTCCTCCGACAGGTTGTCCTCCATCGAATCCATCCACGATTCGAGGAAGGCCGACTGTGCGTCGAGATTTCTGTCGAGTGCGTTCATGTACGTCTCAGTCATGCGCTCCAAGAACGCGTCCATCTCTCCGTCGAACGTGCCGCTAGCGTCGTTTGTCATGGTATGCAAATAATGGGCGGGTGGCGTGAAAACGCTCCGGTCAGGCCGACTCCGCCAGTTCTTCGGCGGACTCGGCGACCTCTTCGGCGGACGATTCGGCGTCGGCCTGAATCTGTTCGACGGCGTCGAAGCTCTCGGCAAGCAGTTCGCGCTGGGTCTCGGTCAGCTCGTCGTAGGCCGCGTCGGCCTCTTCGACGCTCTCGAGGAAGGACTCCCACGCTTCCGCGTGAATCTCGTCGACGGCTTCGAACTGCTCGTCGACGGCGGCTTCGAGTTCGTCGACGGACTCCTCGGGAAGCACCGAGCTCAGACCGTCGAGGTAGGCCTGAATGGCCGTCTTCGAGAGGGAGACGCCACTCTCCTGGAAGGACTTGGTCGACTCGGCGGCGTCGAACCACGTCTCGACGGCGGTTCGCTGGGCGTCGAGGGTCGTCTCTGCCGCGCGGCGGCTCTGGTCAATCATCGTACGTTGCAGCTCGAAAGCCGAACTGAAGGGGTTGTTAGCGCTCATTGTGAATCGTTTGAGTTTCGTTTGACGGGGATGACGATAGTCTGGACGATGTCGCCGTCCTCGATGTCGAGCGTCTCGCGCTCGGCGTCGGGGATGCTGATGCGTCCGCCGCTCTGCACGCGCGTCTTGAACATCGCGGTGCCCATGCTCATCGCACCGAGTTGCGAGAAGCCGTCGAAACCGCCACCAGAACCGGCAGACATGAACTGCTTGAACAGTTGCATCTGCTGTTCGACGGCGTCTTCGCTCGCGTCCTGAAACTGCTGGGCGAACGGCATCGGGGGCCACGTCGGCGACCCGTCATCCTCGTCTTGCGTCATCCGTATCTCTCCAGAAGGGCGCGAGAGGCATAAGGTTTACTTCTCTTACCATTCTATACCACTCAAAGACATTCAATGGTCACATCGGGTCGGGGCCCGGTTCGGCAGACGACCAGTCTTTACGCGCGCACCCCGAATGCGCACCCATCACCATGTCGGAACGCACACACCCATCGACGGACGACAACGCGTGGCGCGAGTCACAGAAACACCTCTCGAACAGCGCCGGACACCTCTATAGCAGCGTCCTGGCCGCTAACCGGGCAATGATTCCCGGTCTGAACGCCGGCGACGACGCAGACGCGGACGACCGACAACCGGCCCCGTCGCCGGAGATTACCTACACCAAGCCCGACTGGACGTTCGAAAGCTCCGACGACGGCGACGGCGTCAGCGTCGGCGACCGGGTTCGGTTCACGAAGCGCCTGACCGACGCGGAGGTCCAGACCTTCGCGGACGCCAGCGGCGACACGAATCGACTCCACCTCGACAGCGAGTTCGCCGAAAAGACGCGCTTCGGACGCCGAATCGCCCACGGGACGCTCGTCTCGGGCGTCATCAGCGCCGCACTCGCGCGCCTGCCCGGCCTGACTATCTATCTCTCGCAGAACCTCGAGTTCCGCGGCCCGGTCCACATCGGCGAGGAAGTCACCGCCATCTGCGAAGTCGTCGAGGACCTCGGCGACGACCGCTACCGCGTGACGACCGTCGTCGAGGACGAGGACGGCGAGACGGTCATCGACGGCGAGGCCGTCGTCCTCATCGACGACGTGCCCGAGGACGAAGCGTAATCAGTCCGTTTCGACGGCGAGGCCCACAGCCCGGAACGCGTCTTTCGCGCAGTCGAACTCCTCGTCACCGTACGAGAGCCACCGAGACGGCATCATGACGTATCGCTTTTTCGTCGCCCCGTCTCGCTCGTAGACGACGACGAACCGCGGGCGAGTGAGCCCGGAGGTCCCCGGCACGGCCGTGACGTGACTAATCGCGTCGAGTGGAATCTCCTCGTCGTCGGTGAATCCGCGAACGACGTTGCTCACTCGGCCGACCCCCCACAGGATGAGAAAGGCGCCGCCGCCAATCGCGAGCGGTCGCCAGTTCCCCGACAGAACTTGGACGACGACAGTGACGACAGCGCCGATCATCCCGCCGGCCATCAGGAGCGCGGGCCACCGCCCGCCCTCGCGGTACCGACGCCACTGGCCACGGAGACTCGACTGCAGGCGGAGCGTGCCGTCGTCGAGGACACAGCGACCGCGCTTGGTTCGAAAGGAGGGCATCGGGCGAACCGAGGCGCCCGAACGGTAAAAATATCATACGATTATTGTGTCTGTTTTCCGGTGGTTCGCCGGCCTGTCTCGGCGAACCGCCGGCAATGACTTACAATAAACCGTATCAGACCGGTTCGAACCGATAGCCGTCCCACTCCTGACTGTCCGGTTCGCGGATGCCCGCGCCCGGTTCGCGGAGTTCCTCGACGTAGACGGGGCGCACCTCGTCGCCGATTTCGACGTCTTCGGTCGTCACGCCACCGATTGCGCGGACGGGTTCGCCGTCCACGTCGAACTCGACGATGGCCAGCGTGTTCGGTTCGCGAACGCCCGGTGGCGTCGCGGTACTCGTCGTCCACGTGATGACCTCTGCGGTGTACTCGCTGAGGTCGACCGTGTCGACCGGTTCTTCGCCGCCCGGACCGATTGGGTGGCCGGGGTACGTGATGCTGCCGTCGGGGTAGCGATGTGCTTCCATCATTAGTTTGCCTCCATGAGCGTGGTGATGACGCAGTTGCCGAACCCGCCGACGTTACAGGCCAGTCCCGTGTCGGCGTCGACCTGTCGCTTCCCGGCGTCGCCCATCAGTTGCTGGTAGATTTCGTACACCTGTGCGACGCCGCTGGCGCCGAGGGGATGGCCCTTCGACTTCAGGCCACCCGAGGTGTTGATGGGCAGGTCGCCGCCGCGTTCCGTGCGCCCCTCTTCGACCGCTTTCCACCCTTTGCCCTTCTCGAAGAAGCCGAGGTCCTCGCTCTGGAGGAACTCGAGGATGGTGAACATGTCGTGGAGTTCGGCCACGTCGACGTCCTCGGGACCCATGTCGGCCATGTCGTACGCGATTCGACTCGATTCGACGACGCCGCGCATCGTCGTTGGGTCGGCGCGTTCGTGGACGACGTGCGTGTCCGTCGCGCCGCCGATGCCCGGGATGACGACGTAGTCGTCGGTGTACTCCCGCGCCACCGACTCGGGGCAGAACATGAGCGCCGCGCTCCCGTCGGTGATGGGACAGAAGTCGTACAGCCGGAGGGGGTCGGCGACAATGGGCGACTCCAAGACAGTCTCCAAGTCCACCTCCTTCTGGAACTGTGCGTGGGGGTTGTCGACGCCGTGGCGGTGGTTCTTGACCGCCACCTTGCCCAGACTCTCGCGGGGCGCGTCGTAGGTGTCGAGGTAGAGCCGCGCCGTCAGGCCCGCGAAACTCGGGAGGGTGACGCCGTGCTTGTACTCGACGGGGTGGGTGAGCGAGGCGATGACGTCCGTCGCCTCCGCCGTCGTCCGGTGGGTCATCTTCTCGCCGCCGACGAGGAGCGTCATATCGCTGGCGCCGCTGGCGACCGACTGCCACGCGTGTTTGACGCCCGCGCCACCGCTCGAACTCGTCTGGTCGATGCGGGCGGTGTACGCCGGCATCGCGGCGAGGTCGTGGACCAGCGCGTTCACCACACCCGTCTGCCCCTCGAACTCGCCGCTCGCCATGTTCGAGACGTAGAGGTGGTCGACCGCGTCGGGCGAGACGCCAGCGTCGTCGAGACACGCCGTCCCGGCCTCGGCAAGCAAGTCGCGAACCCAGCCATCCCGCTGACCGAACTGGGTCATCGAGGCGCCGATTATCGCTACGTTCTCCATACACTCGTTCGCGTGAGCCACCGGCTTACCGTTTACTCTTGTCGCGATTTCCGACGCCAGCTCAGAACGCTAGCGCGTCGACGACGACGGCGAGCAACAGCGCACCGAGGTAGGCGTTCGAGGCGTGGAACGCCCGGAACGCCGCGGACTCGGTGCGGTCGACGTGGAGGCGGACGACCGCCCACAGGAACACCGCCCCAAGGACCACCGCCGTCGCCACGTAGAGCCAGCCGAGCGAACTCCACGTCGCGAGCACGCCCGCGCCGACAAACGTCGCGCCGAGCCACCAGAGGATGTGCTTTCGCGTCTCCGTCTCGCCGCGCACGACGGGCATCATCGGGAACCCGCCGCGGGCGTAGTCGTCCTTGTACGCGAGTGCGAGATTGTAGAAGTGAGCCGGCGTCCAGAGGAAGATGACACCGGCGAGGACGAGGCCACCGAGGCCGATTTCGCCCGTCGCGGCCGCCCACCCGATGAGCGCCGGGAGCGCGCCCGCCGCGCCGCCGATGACCGTATTCTGGACCGTGTTCGGCTTCAGAATCAGCGTGTAGATGACGCTGTAGAAGACGATGGCGGCGAGGCCGAGGACGGCGACGAGGTAGTTGACGGCGGCGAAGGCCGCGAGCGAGGCGAGCGTCAACAGGCCGCCGAACGCGAGGGCGTTGCGAACCGACACCACGTCCGTCGCGATGGGTCGGTCGTTCGTGCGGGACATCCGCCGGTCCACGTCGCGTTCGAGGACGTGATTGAAGGTTCCGCTCGCGCCGATGGAGAGGACGCCACCGAGGAGCGTCAGGACGACGGTTCGGGGGGCGAGATTCGTCCCCACGGCGAGCGCCATGCCCGCGGAGGCGACGAGACAGAGCAGCCACATCAGCCGCGGTTTCATCAGCCGGAAGTACGCTGAGAGCAGCGTCCGGACCCTGGCGACGGGGGCGTCGGGAAGCGACGGCCGTTCGACCGGGTCGGACGGCGCCTCGGGCGGCGAGAGTGCGTCCGGGTCGGTCACGGGACCGTCGTCCGGGTCGCCGGTCTCGATTTCGAGCGTCCACGCGAGCGCGGCGACGAGGCCGCCGAAGATGAGCATGCCGACGAACAGGTGGATGGCGGGCAGCGACCCCGCCGCGCCGGACGTGGCGACGACGGCACCGAGGCCGGCCTGGACGGGATAACAGACGAGCGAGACGCCGAGCGCGACTTCGACCCGGCGGGGCAGGTCGGCGCGCCACGCCGCAAGCCCCGCGGTGAGGACGAGGAATCCGACGGCGACGGCGGCGACCCGGTGGCCGACGACGAGTGCGCCGGCGGTGGTGGTCGGCACCGTCGCGCCGTTCCCACACAGCGGCCACGCGGAACAGGTTTCGACCGCGTCGGTCACGGCGACGGTGGTCCCCACGAGCAAGAGGAGGTACACACCCATCGCACTCGCGGCGAGCAAGCCGGGAACACGGTCGATCACGTCTCGCACGAATCGATCACTGGCGGCGTTTGGAAACCCGCCTATTTATGTGCCCCGCTTCTTCCCACCGACTGACGAGGCGGCGGTACGAGTGCCATCCCCGACCCTATCAGTAGTTATTTACGGAGGTGATTCTAACGGCCGATAGACTATGAAACGGTCGCGCCTCGTGCTGGCGTCGCTGCTCTCGGCAGTGGTTTTCTCACTCGCTGCCGACCCCGTGGCGGCCCAGACGTCAGTGTCCGCAGGGCTCATCAACAACCTCAACGAGAAGTTGCTTCTCGTCGCCGTCCCCATCACCCTCCTCGTCGAGGGGATTCTCATCTACACCGTGTACCGGTTCAAGGACGCCGACGATGCCAAGCCGACCCGAGAGAACCGACGGCTCGAAATCACGTGGACCGTCGCCACGGCTGTCATCCTGCTGTTCGTCGGCGTCGCCTCCTACGGCGTGCTGGCGAACGAGAACGTCAGCTTCGAACAGGACGAGCAGAAAGTTGCGCCGGACGGTGACGACGTGGTCGTCCACATGGACGCCTTCCAGTGGGGCTGGCAAGCGAGTTACCCCCAGGAAGACGTTCAGATTTCGAGTACGGAACCAACGGTGGTGATACCGAAAGGCCAAGACGTCTACTTCAACATCACGTCGAGTGACGTGTTGCACGCGTTCCACGTGCCCCAACTCGGCCTGAAGCAGGACGCCATGCCCGGTCAGTCGAACGTCATCAAGACCGAGGCGCTCGAAGAGGGCACCTACCAAGGCTACTGCGCGGAGTTCTGTGGCGTGGCCCACTCCCAGATGTACTTCGAAATCAAGGTCGTCTCGCAATCGGAGTACGAGCAGTACATCGAGGAACAGCAGAGCGGTGGAAGCGAATCGTCGAGTGACCTCGAACCGGACACCGAACTCGTCACCGCACACGACGAAACGCTGTCGGCCGGCGCGTAAGGTTCGTTTTCGACCGTTTCGTTAACTGCGCCGTTCCAGAATTCGTTCGACTATCCGTCCGGTCGAGCAGAGTTCCTCGGCCTCGCTTTCTCGCGCTGAGGCCCGCCGCACCTCACAGTCGATGTCGCGTGCATCGAGCGCTCGCTCCAGTTTCTCCTCGTCGTGGTGCTGGTCGTAGCCGAGGGCGATGATGTCCGGGTCGATGCGCTCGATTGGAACGAAGATGTCGTCGGGATGGCCGAGGTGGGCCTCGTCGACGACGGCGAGGGCGCCGACCATCTCTCGACGCTGTCGGTCGGGCAGGATTGGCTGGGGTTTGTGGGTGACGTTCTGTCCGCGAGCGACGATAACGTGCAGTTCGTCGCCCATGGCCGCGGCGTCGGAAAGGTAGTGGACGTGGCCGGGGTGGAGGAGGTCGAAGGTCCCCTGTGCGACGACCGTCGTCATCGGTCGGCCCCCAGACGCAGTCGTTCGACGGTGCCGACAGAGCGTGTCGACCGGCGGAGCCGCATGGCTCCGAGTCGGTCGCGTCGCCTTCTAAGGGTTCCGGATACGCGCTGGCGAGCGTGGACAGACACGGATTCTGCAAGGCTTAACTTCGGGCGCCCGTCACACAGAGGTATGACCGCAGGGACTGCCGGGGATTCCGGCATCGACGCGGACGAGGATTCCCGTCCCGTCGTTTACGATCTCGCGCCCGATTGCACGGCCGACGACGTCGAGGTCGGCGAGTATTACCACGCCGTCGTCAACGGCGTCGTCGCCTACGGCGTCTTCGTCGACCTCTCCGACGAGGTGTCCGGCCTCGTCCACGAGTCGAATCTGTCCGGCGAGTACGACGTCGGCGACCGCTTGCTCGTCCGCCTCGACGAGATTCGAGACAACGGCGACATGGCCTTCGAAGAGGCAACGCTCGACGACTACCGCACGGTAGCAGTCAACCACCAGCCGAGCATTACGCCCATCGAAGAACTCGAAATCGGCGAGACAGCCACCATCGAGGCGACCGTGAGCCAGATCAAACAGACCGCCGGCCCGACCGTGTTCCGGTGCTGTGACGAGACGGGCATCGTCGCCTGTACTGCCTTCGAAGACGCGGGCGTCCGCGCCTATCCCGACGTGGAACTCGACGACCCCGTCCGAATCTCGGGAACCGTCGAGGAACACGAAGGAAGCCCGCAGATAGAAGTGTCGTCGCTCACCCCGCTCGACGGCGAGACGGCCGACGAGGTGCGCGAGCGAATCGACGCCGGACTGGCCGAGCGAGCCACCCCCCACGAGGTCGACCCCCTCGTCGAGTGGGAGGCCTTCGAAAAGCTCCGCCCGGACCTCCGTGAGGTGGCCCGACAGCTCCGCCGGACCGTCCTCGAAGGGCGGCCGATTCGCGTCCGTCACCACGCCGACGGCGACGGCATGTGTGCCTCGCTGCCGGTCCAGGTCGCACTCGAGCGCTTCATCCGCTCGGTCCACGACGACGACGACGCCCCGCGCCACCTCATCAAGCGCCTCCCGAGCAAGGCGCCGTACTACGAGATGGAGGACGTGACCCGTGACCTCAACTTCGCGCTCGAAGGCCGCGAGCGACACGGGCAGAAACTCCCCCTCCTGCTCATGCTCGACAACGGAAGCACGGAGGAGGACGTGCCCGCCTACGAGAACCTCGCTCACTACGACGTGCCCATCGTCGTCGTCGACCACCACCACCCCGACCCGGACGCGGTCGACCACCTCCTCGACGCCCACGTCAACCCCTACCTCCGCGACGAGGACTACCGCATCACGACGGGCATGATGTGTGTCGAACTCGCGCGGATGATCGACCCCGAGATGACCGACGAACTGCGGCACGTCCCCGCCGTCGCGGGACTGGCCGACCGGTCGAAAGCCGAGGCGATGTCCGAGTTCGTCGACCTGGCGAACGAGGCCGGCTACGACCGCTCGGCGCTCGTCCGCATCGGCGAAGCGCTCGACTACGCCGCCCACTGGCTCCGCTACAGCGAGGGCAAGACGCTCGTGAGCGACGTTCTCAACGTCGACTGCGACGAGGCGGGGCGCCACGAGGAACTCGTCGACTTCCTCGCCGACCGTGCGGAACGTGACATCGACCGCCAGCTCGCCGCACTCGACCCCCACGTCGAACACGAGCGACTGTCGAACGACGCCCACCTCTACCGGGTCGACCTCGACGATTTCGCACACCGGTTCACCTACCCCGCACCGGGCAAGACGACGGGCAACCTCCACGACCGGAAGGTCGAGGAGACGGGCGACCCCGTCATCACCATCGGCTACGGGCCTGACTTCGCCGTCCTCCGCTCCGACGGCGTGCGCCTGGACATCCCGGAGATGGTCGCCGAACTCGACGAGGAAGTCGTCGGCGGCGGCGTCTCCGGCGGCGGCCACCTCGTCGTCGGCTCCATCAAGTTCGTGAAGGGGATGCGAAGCGAGGTCATCGACCGCCTCGTCGAGAAGATGGCCGACGCGGAACTCGACGAAGCCCTGTCGAGTGCCTCGGCGCTCGACGCGCACGGCTCCGACTGAGACGGGTTGTAGTCATCACCGTCAGTCGAACCGAATCGTTTTGCGGGCGACGACGACGGCAAGCACCAGCGCCGCGAGTGCGCCCGCGACCACCAGCCAGACCGAGCGGCCGCCACCGCCGCCGCCGCGCCAGTCTGCGACGAACGTCTCGCGGAAGTACGTCGCCAGCGCCTCGCTCCGAATCGCGAGCGCGACTTCGCGGTTCTCCGTGCGCGCGTTCGCGTTCCAGTTGAGGCTCCCCACGACCACCACGTCGTCGGCAACGACACCCTTCGCGTGAATCTTTTCGAAGCGACCGTCTGGCTCGGCGACGCGGGCCGTGAGCGGGAGGCCGCGACGCTCGGCGAGGTCGTTCAGCCACTCGACGAGTGCGGCGTTCTCCTCGGCGACGTACCATGCCCCCGAGAGGAGGACGCGCACGTCGACACCGCGCTCGGCGGCCCGAATCGTCGCGCGCAAGAGTGGTTCCTGTCGCCCGCCGACGGTGGGCTGAATCACGTCTACCCGTTCGTCGGCGCTGTCGATGACGCCGACGAGGGCCGACCCGGCGTTGCCGGGCGCAGTCAGGACGCGAACCTCGCTGGCCGTCGCAGTCGTCGGATCGAACCGCGAGGGGTAGGACCCCTCGGCGGCCGCGCCGGCTTCGAACGTCCGGCCCTGTCGGTACTGGCGCCACGGCACGGCGTCGACCCACCCGGAGTCGCCGCGGAACAGGCCGGCGAGGTCGGTGACGACGGCGGGCGAGTCGACGAGCGCGCCCCATCCGCGACTACTCTGCCCGCCCACGCCGGCGGGTTTCCAGTTCTCGGTGAGGACGAGCGCTCGGTCGTCGACGACGGCGTACTTCGGGTGGTGGTAATCGAAGCGGGCGCGCGGCCCGCCGAGCACCGCCACGTCGACGCCGGCGGCGGCGAGACGGTCGAGTGCCTTGGCACCGCGGGCCGTCCGGCCACCGACGGGGTCGGCATCGACGAGGACGCGAACGTCGACGCCGCGTCGCTCCGCGGCGACGAGGGCGTCCGTGACTCGCTCGCTGGCGAACGTGTAGCCGGCGAGATAGAGGCGCCACTCGGCGTCGCGGAGCGCCCGTAGGGGAACGTCCGGAGAGTCGGGCAGGACGAAGCCCGTGACACACGCGGGGCCGTGGCGAGTCACGTCGCGTGGCCGGTAGCCGACGGGGCGCCACCGGGTCCCGTCGTCGGTGCGGACGAGTCGCTCGCCGTCGGGGGCGTCCCGGTAGTCGAGCGACGCGACGACGGTCCCGTTACGCCGGAGGCGGAGACGCTCGCCACCGTTCGCCAGTGCGAGGTGGGGGACGGCGACGACCGGTGTGTCGGTGAGTCGCCGTGTCGCGTTCGGGTCGGCGGTGACGGCGACTCTGGTCGCCGGGCGGTCGGCGGGCAGGGAGACGACGCGTTCGCCGTCGCCGAGCGTCCAGTTGGCTCCCGTCTTCGGTACGTCGAGGACGACGAACTCGCCGGCGTCGCCGTCGGCGACGGGGTTGGGGACGGCGGCGACGATGGCGGGGTCCGTCTGGGACGCTGCGCCCCCGACGCCGCTCGCGACGGGGACGACGAGCAACAGCGCGCAGACGGGGGTGGCGAGTGAGCGCGCTCGGGACACGGGCGTGGTGGCCGCGTCACCACGGATAAACGTCGGTGGGTTTTTGCCGTCACTCGGCCCGCCCTACGAGTATGGTCGCAGTCGCGAACACGCTTCGACTGCTCGGAACCGCGCTCGGAACCCTCGGCGGTGCGCTCGTCTTCGTCGAGTTCTTCCAGTATCCGAGCTACGTGCAGTACAGTCCGGAGTTTCAGGACTACCGACTCGACGCGAGCGACGCCGGAATCCGCGAGCATACGTGGCTCGGGCGTATCGGCGGTCTCTGTGTCTCGCTGGGGTTCGCGCTCCTGTTCGTCGCGACGTTTCTGGGTCGATAGGTACGACGAAAGCCGGCGGAGAGATTTTGTCGCCGCCGCGTGTCGGTGACGTATGGAGACCCGACGGTTCCTCTTCGTTTCGCTGGACGCCGCCCTGATAACCGACCTCGCGTGGCAGGTCCACCGCGAGGGCCACGAGGTGCGATACTACATCGAAGCTGACTCCGACCAGGAGATAGGCGACGGATTCGTACCCAAGACGGACGACTGGCGCGCGGAGGTGGAGTGGGCCGACGTGATAATCTTCGACGACATCTGGGTCGGGTCAGATATCGGCACGGGAGCCATCGCCGACGAACTCCGGGAGCGAGGGAAGGCCGTGGTCGGTGGCACGCCGAACACCGACCGCCTCGAAGAGGACCGCGGCTACGCGATGGACGTGCTCGAAGAACACGGTGTCAACACCGTCGAACACCACGTCTTCCACGACTTCGAGGCGGGAGTCCAGCACGTTCGGGAGCATCCGGCACCGTACGTCATCAAACCGCTCGGCGAGGTCCAGAACGTGAAGCGCCTGCTCTACGTCGGCAACGAGGACGACGGGAGCGACGTGGTGGACGTCCTTCGCGCGTACGAGAAAGCGTGGGGCCACCGGATGAAGGGTTTCCAACTCCAGCGGAAAGTCGAGGGCGTCGAAGTCGCGGTCTGTGGCTTCTTCGACGGCGAGCGATTCGTCGATCAGGTCAACTTCAACTTCGAGCACAAGAAACTGTTCCCGGGCAACATCGGCCCCTCGACGGGCGAGATGGGCACCTCGATGTTCTGGGCGGGCCGGAACGACCTGTTCGAGGAGACACTCGGCAAGTTGGAGGGATGGCTGGCCGAGGAGGGCTACGTCGGCAGCATCGACCTCAACTGCATCGTCAACGAGAGCGGTATCTATCCACTGGAGTTCACGCCGCGCTTTGGCTACCCGACCATCGCGCTCCAAGAGGAGTCCTTCGAGTCCTCGACGGCCGAGTTCTTCCACGACCTCGCCCACGGCAACGACCCCGAGTTGGAGACCCACGACGGCTACCAGATCGGGGTCCGGGTCGTCCTCCCGCCGTTCCCGTTCGACGACGAGAAGACGTACGACGAGAACTCTCGCAACGCCGCCGTCGTCTTCCAGACCGAGAGCCGCGAGGGAATCCACCTCGAAGACGCGAAGCGAGTCGACGACCAGTGGCGCGTCGCCGGCGAGAACGGGATGCCGGTGGTCGTGACCGGGACGGGCGAGACGATGCGGGCCGCCCGAGAGCAGGCGTACGGCCGACTCGACGACATCGTGATGCCGAACCTGTACTACCGCGACGACATCGGCGAGCGATGGATCGACGGCGAGGGCGACCGCTTGCTCGCGTGGGGCTATCTGGGTCCCTGAAGCCAATCGACCACGGAGTCAGCGCGATGGCGGCCGGCGGAACTCCACGACGACTTCCGTGCCCCGCGGGTCGTTGTCGCGAGCGCGGACGTCGCCGCCGTAGTGGTTCATCACCGTCTTCACGAGCGCGATACCCCGTCCCTCGCCGGATTCGATAGCCGAGTCGAAGAGAGTCGCCTTCACCTCGTCGCGCATGCCGGGGCCGTCGTCGACGATGTGGACCGACACCGTCCGCGGGTGGCGGTCCGCGCGGATGGTGACGGACGGCGACTCGGCGTCGTTGTGTTCGACGGCGTTCTGGATGAGGTTCGCGAAGACGGCAGAGACGGCGCCGGTCGCCTGCACGTACAGTTCCGAGGGGATATCCACGTCGAACGTCGCCGACTCGTGGGTTTCGCGGGCGTGTTCGACTTCGCGGAGGATGACGGTCGAGATGTCGAGCGCCGTCGGGGTGTGCTCGCCCGAGAAGAGGTCGGCCAGTTCTTTCATGTCGTCGATGAGCGACGCGATGGCGGCGCTCCGGCGTTCGATGGGGTCGAGATACCTCGACTCGTCGGTGCGGTCGGCGAGCAGGTCCGTGTAGCCCTGAATCACCTGCGCGGCGTTCAACACGTTGTGTCGGAGGTGGCTGTTCAGGAAGACGAGGGCGTCGCGGCGGTGGTCGGCTTCTCGTGCCGCGAGTGTCGCTCGAGCGTAGTAAATCCCGGCGACGCCGCCGCCGATGGCGCCGCCCGAACTCATGACGACGAGGGTCAGCGCCGCGCCGTCGACGACCTGTCCCTCGGCGAGGCGGATACCTATCGTCAGCGCGGCGAGCGCGCCGAATCCGGCCATCCCGCCGAGACACCAGCGAGCGACGGTCCACGTGTCGGCGACGGGGAGGTTGCTGTTTGCGAGCCAGCGACCCAGTCCGAACAGGCCGGCCGAAAGCGAGAGACAGAGGCCGAGAGCGACGACGGGAAAGACGCCGACGCCGAGCGTCTCGATATCGCGGAGGAACTGCGCGACGGCGACGACAGCCACCAGCCCACCGAGGACGGCAATCAGCGACGGTGCGTGACCGGCGAATCGTCGTTCCCACGCCGGTACGTCCATGCTCCGAAATCGGTGAGCTCCTACAAAACGGTTGGCCATATCGTCTCGATTCGGTGACGGGAGGGCGAGTCGAGAGCCGAGAGTATACCTGTCTGGGGACCGACTCGTGACTATGACCGCGCCGACGCCGACGGACCGCAATCGCCTCAACGAGGAGGCCAGCCCCTATCTCGAACAGCACGCCGACAACCCCGTCAACTGGCAGCCGTGGGACGAGACGGCGCTCCAGGCCGCGCGCGAACACGACGTGCCCATCTTCCTCTCTGTCGGCTATGCCGCCTGTCACTGGTGTCACGTCATGGAGTCCGAGAGCTTCCAAGACGAGGAGGTGGCGACCGTTCTCAACGAGCAGTTCGTCCCCATCAAGGTCGACCGCGAGGAGCGACCGGACGTCGACAGCGTCTACCAGACCATCTGCCAACTCGTCTCCGGCGGCGGCGGGTGGCCCCTCTCCGTCTTCCTCACGCCCGAGGGCAAACCTTTCTACGTCGGGACGTACTTCCCGCGAGAGCCACAGCGTGGTCGTCCCGGCTTCCTGCAGTTGCTGAAAGACATCACGAAGTCGTGGCAGACGGACCGCGAGGAGATAGAGACTCGTGCGGACGAGTGGACCAAGGCCATCACGGACGAACTCGAATCGACGCCGGAGTCGGTGGGCGAACCCCCCGAGTCCGACCTCTTGGAGTCGGCGACGGCGGCGGTGGTGCGGAGCGCCGACCGCACGCACGGCGGGTTCGGCACCGGCGGCGGCCCGAAGTTCCCCCAGCCCCGCCGCCTCGACCTCTTGCTTCGGGCAGCGACGCTCGACGGCGACGACACGTCCGCGACGGTGGCGGGCGAGACGTTAGACGCCATGGCCACCGGCGGCCTCTACGACCACGTCGGCGGCGGCTTCCACCGCTACGCCACCGACCGCGAGTGGACGGTGCCACACTTCGAGAAGATGCTCTACGACAACGCGGAGATTCCGCGCGTCTACTTCGAGGCGGCCCAAATGATGGACGCGGACCGCTACGCCCGCGTCGCCACGGAGACGGTGGCCTTCCTCGAACGCGAACTCCAGCACCCAGAGGGTGGCTTCTACAGCACGCTCGACGCCCAGAGCGAGACGCCGCCGTCCCGCCTCGACGAGGGCGACGACCCCGAAGACGAGGAGGGCGCGTTCTACGTCTGGACGCCCGAGGAAGTGCGCGAGGCGATGGGCGAGGAGCCAATCGATGGCGTCGACGCCGAGACGGCGGCGGACCTGTTCTGTGACCGCTACGGCGTCGAGGCCGGCGGCAACTTCGAGGGGGGCACGACGGTCCTCACCGTCGCGATGGGGTACGAGGAACTCGCCGAGGCGCACGACCTGTCGGTCGAGACGGTCGAACGCACGCTGATGACCGCCCGGACGCGAGCGTTCGACGCCCGGTCGTCGCGCCCGCGGCCCGCCCGCGACGAGAAGATACTCGCGGGGTGGAACGGCCTCGCCATCTCCGCCATCGCCACGGGGGCGCGCACGCTCGACCCGGCGCTCGTCGACACCGCGACGGACGCGCTCTCGTTCGTCCGCGACACCCTCTGGGACGCGGAGACCGAACGGCTGTCCCGGCGGTTCAAGGGCGGTGACGTGCAGGTGGACGGCTACCTCGACGACTACGCCTTCCTCGCGCGAGGCGCCTTCGACTGCTATCAGGTGACGGGCGAGGTGAGCCATCTCGCGTTCGCGCTCGACTTGGCGCGTGTCATCCGCGAGGAGTTCTGGGACGCGGAGGCGGGGACGCTCTACTACACGCCGGCGAGCGGCGAGGGACTGGTGACGCGGCCACAGGAGTTGACCGACCAGTCGACGCCGTCGAGTCTCGGCGCCGCCGCGGAACTGTTCGACGAACTCGCGCTGTTCGCCCCGGACGAGGGCTTCGACGAGATAGCCGAGGACCTACTGGCGACTCACGCCGACCGGATTCGGAGCGGCCCGCTCGAACACGCATCGCTCGTCCTCGCGGCGGATGCCCACACTCGTGGCCCGGTCGAACTGACGCTCGCGGCCGACGAGATTCCGGCGTCGTGGCGGGAGACGCTGGCCGACACGCCGCTCCCGACTGGCGTCGTCGCACCCCGTCCGGCGAGCGACGACGACCTGACGGCGTGGCTGGACGAACTCGGACTGGACGAGGCGCCGCCCATCTGGGCGAATCGCGACGCAGAAGACGGACAGCCGACGGCCTACGTCTGCCGTGACTTCACGTGTTCGCCGCCCCAGACTGACCTGGACGCGGCGCTCGACTGGTTCAATTAGGCCGTCGACTCGGCGGCAATCTTGTTGGCGAGGTGGGCCGCGATACCTTCGGGTTCCTCCTCGACGAATCGGGCGATTTCCTCGCCGTCTCGCTCGACGACGACGGTGGGGATGAACTCGATGCCGTACTCATCGACGCCCTCGCCCTGTTTGTCCTCGTCGAGTGCGAACTCCTCGATTCGGTCGTCGGGGACGCCCGCGGCGTCGAGAGCGGCGGCGAACGTCGGGAGCTGGTCTTGGCAGTCACCGCACCAGTCGCCACCCCAGACGAGGTAGGTCAGGCCCTCGCGCCCGAGGACGTCGAGAACGTCGTCGCTGCCGCTCCACTCGCCGGTCGGCTCCATCGTTTCCAGAGACATGCGCGTCACTACCACGCCCGGGGGTTTAACCCTCGCGTTCGCGAGGCTACCGAGTCGCTGGCTATTCCTACCCGGCGCCCCCTCTCCCGACAGCGAGATGGTCGAGGAACCAGCGGACAACCCGTACGTACACGCCCCGGACACGTCGTTCACGCCGGTCGAGGAACTGGACGAGTCGGCGGCCCGCGAGCAGGTGTCGCAGTTGCGCGCGGCGGTCGAGTACCACGACTACCGCTACTACGTGGAGAACGACCCCGTCGTCTCGGACGCCGCCTACGACGCGCTGTTCGCGCGGTTGGACCGCCTCGAAGACACCTTCGACCTGCACGACGAGAACTCGCCGACCCAGCGTGTGGGTGGCGAACCGCTGGACGAACTGGAGACGGTCGACCACGTCGCGCCCCTCCTGAGCCTGCAGTCGTCGGGCGACCGCGAGGAGATTCGAGAGTTCGACCGTCGCATCCGCGAGACGGTGGGCGACGTGGACTACTCCGCGGAGCCGAAATTCGACGGCTTCTCCGTCGAGGTGGTGTACGAAGACGGCGCCTTCGAGCGAGCGGTCACCCGCGGCGACGGCCAGCAAGGCGAAGACGTCTCCGCGAACGTCCGAACTATCGGGAGCGTCCCACTCCACCTGCCGGCGTCGGCGCCGGACTCCCTCGCCGTCCGGGGCGAGGTGTACATGCCCCGGACGGGCTTTCAGGAACTGAACGAGCGCCGCGTCCAGCGCGGCGACGATCCCTTCGCCAACCCCCGCAACGCGGCGGCGGGGACGGTCCGCCTGCTCGACCCCGAGACGGTCGCGGACCGACCGCTCGACGCCTTCTTCTACGACGTCATCGACACGTCCGCCGACCTCGGCTCGCAGACGGAAGCGTTCGACTTACTCCGTGACCTGGGCTTTCGCGTCAACGACGAGACGACCGTCGTCGACGACGTGGACGCCGTCCTCGACTACCGCGACCGCCTCATGGCCGAGCGCGACGACTTGGAGTACGAAATCGACGGCATCGTCGCCAAGGTGGTCGACTTCGACGCGCGCGAGCAGTTGGGGTCGACCGCCCGTCACCCCCGATGGGCGTTCGCGTACAAGTTCCCCGCGCGGACGGGACGAACGACCGTCGAACGAATCGTCGTGCAGGTCGGGCGAACGGGGAAGCTGACGCCGGTCGTCCTCCTCGAACCCGTGGACGTACAGGGTGTGACCATCAGTCGGGCGACGCTCCACAACGCGGGCCAAGCCCGCGAACTGGGCGTCACCGAGGGCGCGAGCGTCGAAATCGAGCGAGCGGGCGACGTGATTCCCGAAGTCGTCGAGGTGGTTGAGGGCAGCGAGGTTGGCGCTTTCGAGATGCCCGACACCTGCCCCGTCTGCGACAGCGAGGTGGTGCAGGAGGGCGAACACCACTTCTGTACGAACGCGTCGTGTCCCGCGCAGTTGCGGCGCTCGCTCGAACACTTCTGCTCGCGCGACGCGATGGATATCGAGGGACTCGGGGCGGAGGCCGCCGACCAGTTGGTCGACGCTGGACTGGTCGAGTCGCCGGCGGACCTCTACGACCTCGACCGTGACGAGTTGGTCGCGTTGGAGGGGTGGGGTGAACGCTCCGCGGGGAACCTCCTCGACGAACTCGACGCGAGCACGGACGTGTCGCTGGCGACGTTCGTCTACGCCCTCGGCATTCGACACGTCGGCACCGAGCGAGCGCGGGCGCTCGCGGGCGCGTTCTCGCTCGACGCGTTGCTGGACGCGAGCGTCGAGGACTTGCAGGCCGTCGAGGACGTTGGCCCCGAGGTGGCCGAGGCCGTCGTCTCCTTCTTCGATATCGAGTCGAACGTCGAGATGGTCGAGCGACTCCTCGATGCGGGCGTCACCCCCGAGCGCCGCGACAGAGGGGAGGAACTGGAGGGACTGACGCTCGTGTTCACGGGGAGCGTCCCCGGCTACACCCGCGCCGAGTTGACAGAGCTCCTCGAAACCCACGGCGCGAACGTCACGTCGTCGGTCAGCGGCGAGACGGACTACCTCGTCGTCGGCGAGAATCCGGGGGCACGAAAGCAGTCGCAGGCGGCCGAGGAGGGCGTGGCGACGCTCGACCCCGACGCGTTCGAGGAGCGGGTCCTTTCGCGACTGTAGCGGCGTCTCGGAAGTCAGGGGCGATTCTCGCCGGAGACGTGGGCGAGAATCGACGGGCAGTTACGAGACTCGCTCCAAACATTCACCACCGATTTAGGCGCCCGCCCCGAATCGAGTTCCATGTACGACAGCGTTCTCGACGCCATCGGCTCGCCGCTGGTGCAAATCGAGTCGCCGGCGGGCGCGACCGTCGCAGCGAAAATCGAGTCGAAGAATCCGGGCGGGTCGGCGAAGGACCGCCCGGCGCTGGCGATGGTCGAAGCCGCCGAGGAGGCGGGCGAACTCGAACCCGGCGACACCATCGTCGAACCCACGAGCGGGAACACGGGCATCGGGTTGGCCGTCGTCGGCGCCGCCAAGGGCTACGACGTGCGAATCGTGATGCCGGCCTCGAAGTCGCCGGAGCGCCGACAGATTATGAAGGCGTACGGCGCCGAACTCGAACTCGTCGACGGCGAGATGAACGAGGCGAAGGCGCGAGCGGACGAACTCGAAGCGGAGGGGATGGTCCAGATGCACCAGTTCGAGAACCCCGCGAACCCGCAGGCTCACTACGAGACGACGGGCGCCGAGATTATAGAGCAGACCGACCGCCCCGTCGACGCGCTGGTCTGTGGCGTCGGCACCGGCGGTACCATCTCGGGGACGGGGCGACGGCTGACAGAGGAATATCCCGACCTCTCGGTCGTCGGCGTTCAGCCCGAATCCAACCAGTTCCTGACTGGGAATCCGGGCGAGAACGACTTCCAGGGGATGGGTCCGGAGTTCATCGCCGACAACGTCGACATGGACCTGCTCGACGACGTGGAGAACGTCACGCTCGCCGACGCCGAAGCGGAGTGTCGGCGCCTCGCTCGCGAGGAGGGCATCCTCGTCGGGCAGTCCAGTGGCGCGTCGAGTCTCGGCGCGAAACGCGTCGCGGAGCGCCTGACCGAGACGCTCGACGACCCGCTTGTCGTGACCGTCTTCTGGGACAGCGGCGAGCGCTACATGTCGACGGGGCTGTTCGACGACGAGTAGTTACGCGCCGCCGAATTCGGCTTCCGTCACGCGGACGACGAGCGTGTCGTCCACGTCGCGAAGGTCGTACTCCGGGATGGTGCCCTCGACGCGCGTTGCGTACATCGGCTCGACGAGGTCGTCGCCGTCGATGCCGTGGATGCGGAGATAGGCGTCGGTCGCCTCGGGGTCGCAGTCGCCGTCGCGAATCCGCTCCGCGAGGTCACGGGAGAGCCACTCCTCGGTCGAGACGCTCGGCTCGCGGACGAGCGCGTAGTCGGCGAAACGGACCAGATACCAGTTCAGGTCGTTCAGGAGGGAGACGGCCGCGCCGAGGCTGACGGTGTCGACGGCCACGGAGTTGGCGAACGGCTCGTGGAGGTCGTAGGTGGCGAGCGCCGCCCGCGCCGTCTCCCGCGAGAGGAGTTCGTACCGGAGGTCGACGGCGTCGTCACCGACGAGACACACCTGCGTCACGGGTACACAGTCGGCGCGGGGGCCTAAAGCGATTCGGGGTCGACGAGTCGCCGGTCGTCGACGGCGGCGGCCGCCCGGTCCAAGAAGTCATCCGGTTCGGCCGCTTCGACGGCCTCCAGCGTCGCGCCCGTCTCGGGGAAGGGCGGGTCGAGGCGTTCACAGCCGACGGGGACCGACGAGTCCTCGTGGGTCCCGATGGCCCGCGCCCGTTCGAGAACGTCGGGCTTGTCCCACGCGATTAGCGGTCGGTGCACGGGCAGGTCGACCGCCGCATCGGTCGCGGCGAGGTTGGCGGCCGTCTGACTCGACTTCTGTCCCAGCGCCTCGCCCGTGACGATGCCGACGGCGCCCTCGCGTTCGGCGACGGTTTCGGCGATGCGGAGGAGCGCCCGCCGCCACGAGAGCATCCGCGTGTCCGCGACCGACTCGACCAGCGTCTCGGCAAGGGGGCCGCCGGGGACGACGTGTACCCGGCAGTCGAAGTTCGGCGCGTACTCGGCGAGGCGGCCGACGGTGGCGACGGCCCGCGCCTCGTGGTCGGGGCCGCCGTAGACGCCGAGGTCGACGTACACGGGGACGATTGGCGCCCCGCGGCGCATCATCTCGTAGGCGGCGACGGGGGAGTCGTGTCCGCCGCTGACGAGGGCGACAAGGGGGGCCTGCGTGCCGAGGGGGAGGCCGCCCGGCCCCTCGTAGCTCGTCGCCGCGAGGTAGGCGTCGCCGTCGCGCACCTCGGCGTAGTAGGTTCGGTCGGGGGCGTCCAAGTCGACGGTCGCGTCGGTGGCGTCGCCGACAGCGCTGCCCGCCTCGCGTTCGACATCGCGACTGGAGAAGTCGTGTTCGTCGGCTTCGCCGGCGCGGGTGGCGCGGACGGCGTAGGTGTCGACGGGTGAGGCGTCCCGGGCGAGGGCGGCGAGCGTCTCGCGGATGGCGTCGAGACGCGCGGGGCGGTGGACGACGGGGCGGGCCCAGACGACGCCCATCGCGTCGGCGGTGACCCGGGCGGCGCGGTCGGTGTCGGCGGGGTCGGCGGGGTGGACGACGATTCGGGCCCACTCTCGCTCGACCGTCGCGTCGACGCCGCGGGCGTCGAGGAGGGCGGCCACGTTGTCCCGGAGGCGGCGCGTCATCTTCCCGCGGACCTCGCGGCTCTTCGTGGCGAGTTCGCCGAAACTGGCGAGGACGGTCGTCGGGTGGGTGTCGGCCACGGTCACGAACCGTGTAGACCGCGGGCGTACTAGACTGGTTCGATTAGAAGGTGCGGATGTCGCCCTCGATGACGTCGCGGGTCACGTCCGTCACGGCGGCGAGTTCGCGGTCGACGATGGCCTCGACGTCGGCTTCGATGTCGGTGAGGGTGACGCCGTCGTCGGTGACGACGAAGCCGTCGGCGACGTGGGGGCGGTCGATTGGGCGGCCGATTTGGCTGAGGAGGCGCACGCGGAAATCACGGATGCCGTCCACCTCGTCGACGACGGACTCGGCGATGCGCGTGCTGAGGAGGTTGTAGATTTTTCCGATGTGGTTGACCGGGTTCTTGCCGCTCGTGGCCTCCATGCTCATCGGTCGGTTGGGTGTGATGAGGCCGTTCGCGCGGTTGCCGCGGCCGACGGAGCCGTCGTCACCCTGTTCGGCGCTGGTGCCGGTCGTCGTCAGGTAGAGGCCGTCTTTCCCCTTGTCGGGATTGTCGGCGGTGTTGACCTCGACGGAGACGGTGCGGTCGGTGTAGGATTCGGCGACGCCTCGGACGGTGTCGCGGACGGACGCCACGGCGTCGTGGTAGTCGTCGGCGTCGTCGAGATAGTGGTCTATCATGGCCGCCGCGACGGTGAGGTCGATATGCTCGCCCTCGCGCTTGCCCATAATCTTCACGTCGGGGCCGAGTTCGGGGTGGTCCTCGGCGTAGGGTCCGTTGAGGTGTTCCTCGGCTTCGAGGACTATCTGTTCCGTCTCGGTCAGGGGGGCGTGGCCGACGCCGAAACTCGTGTCGTTTGCCATCGGGACGGCGGCGCCCTCCTCGCCGAAGACGGTCTGGAGGTCGCCGCTCCCCTCGCCGAGTCGAACGTCGACCACCACGTCGGTGCCGAAGTCCAGTTCCGGGACGGTTTCCGCGAGGTAGTCGCGGGCGGCCGAGAGAGCCACCGAATCGACGGGCAGGGTGTGTTCCGTGCCGTCCTCGTCCACGTAGTGTCGGGTCGCGCGCCCGACGATGAGGACGTGAATCGGTTCGACGACTTCGCCGCCACCGAAGGCGGGCGTGGCGCTCCCCGCAGCCAACTGCGTCTCGTCCGTGTTGTAGTGTAGTACCTTGTCGACACGGTCGAGATAGAGTTTCGAAAGGGCACGCGAGACGTTCTCGGCGATGCCGTCACAGAGAGAGTCGGGATGTCCGATTCCCTTCCGCTCGACGATTTCCACCTCTTGGTCCTCGACCGCACGGCGGTCGACGGACTCGATACGAATGTTCCGATCGCTCATCGACGGTACTTCGCGCCACCGGGTGCTATAACTTGCGGAAACCTTTCGCGCTAGAAGTATTACTCAGAGGAATTTAATAGCAGGCCGAGGTAGGAGGTGCGAATCTGGTCGTCGGGGTCGAGATGCAGGTCACGGAGGCGGTCGATGGCCTCGTCGCGGACGGTTTCGACCGCGTCTTCCGGCACTTCGCGCTCGATTTCGACGAACTCGCCGAGGTCGTCGATGGTGTCGAGCGTGACCGTGAACTCGTCGAGCACGTAGCGCTCCCGCTCTTTTTCGACCACCGCGGCGGGCGAGAAGCCGAGCGCTTCGAAGATGTCGTCGAGTCGGTCGGCGTCGTCGACGCCCGTCTCTATCTCGCGGCGCGTCTTCGAAGCTTCCTCGACGAGCGGTCCCTTGTACGTGACGCGGGTCGTCGACTCGTCGTCGTGGGTCTCGCGGCGGATGCGGAGCGCCTCGTCTGTCGCCGCGAAGTTGCGGTGGGGGGCGTCGTAGTAGGTGTCGACTTGGACGACGGTTTCGACGGCGTCGGCTCCGAGCGCCGCGAGTCGGTCGCGGACCGCGTCGTGACTCGCTCGGACCTTCAACTCGACTTCGTACATACCCGGGGGTCGTTGGCGGGCGACAAAAGCCCCGCGACGAGCGCCCGACAGGAAACGTGATTCTTAAGGGTCGCACGGGAGTTGTAGCCAGTATGAGTGACGAACAGGCCGAATCGGTCGATTCCGACGCGGCCGATGACCCCGAGGAGACAGCGACGGAGACCGAACCCGAGGCCGCGGAGTCCGGCCTTCAGGACGGCGATTTCGTCCGTATCGACTACACCGTCCGCACGGTCGACGACGACACCGTGGTCGACACGACCTACGAGGACGTCGCGGAAGAAGCCGGTATCGACGACGAGGACCACGAGTTCAGTCCGCGCATCATCGTCGTCGGCGCCGGCCACGTCTTCGAAGACGTCAACGAGGACCTCATCGGGAAGGACGTCGGTGACACCGGCTCCGTCCACATCGACGCCGTCGACGCCTTCGGCGAGTTCGACCCCGACGACGTGCGCACCGTCAGCGCCAACAAGATCGACGAGGACGACCGTTACCCCGGCGCCCACGTCAACGTCGACGGCCAGCAGGGCCACGTCGAGACCATCATCGGCGGGCGCGCCCGCGTCGACTTCAACCACCCCCTCGCCGGCGAGGACCTCGAATACGAGTACGAAATCGTCGACGTCGTCGACGACCCCGAGGAACAGGCACAAGGCCTGCTCGGCATGCACCTCGACCACGCACCCGAAGTGTGGATAGCGACCGACGAAGTCGAGGAGGAAGTCCAAGTCGAATCCGACGACGAGGACGCCGAGTACGAAACCGAGACCCAGACGGTCGAGAAAGAGACGCTGTACATCGAAGCCACGCCGCAGATGACGATGAACCAGCAGTGGCTCTTCCAGAAACAGCAGATCGCCCAACAGGTCATGGACCGACTCGGCCTCGACCGCGTCATCGTCCAGGAGACCATCGACGGCACGGGCGGCATGATGGGCGGCATGGGCGGTATGATGGGCGGCATGGGCGGCGCCAGCGGCGCTGACGTCGAGGAAGCCCTCGAAGACGTCGACGTCGACGCCGACGAAATCGTCGACGAACTCGAAGAAGACCTCGACGAGTAGTCGACATCAGCGCGTTCTTGTATCGGCCGACCGACGGTCGACCATGGATATCTCAGCGGACGTGGCGGCGGACCTCCGCGTCGCGGCGGTCGCGGCGGGGTGTACCGTCGCGCTCTCCCTCGTGCTTCGGTACGGACTCGGCATCGCCGCCAGTCCCCTCCTTCGTCTCTCGCCCATCGCCGTCTACTTCGGCTACCTGTTTCTGGGCAAGGGGTCGACCGGGAGCGCGTTCGAGAACCCGCGGCTCTGGATGGTGCTGACCGTCGTCGTGACGGTTGCGACCGGTGCCTACCTCGCGACGTAATCAGGCGATGTCGCGGCTAGTGTCGATGGTGACGCCGTCGGTGAGTTTGAGCTTGATCGTCTCTTCGAGCGAGCCGCCGCCACGGAACTTCGGGACGGCCAGTCGGTTGACGATTTGAGACCCGTCGGTGTCGGTCTTGAGGTCGAACACCACGTCGGCCATATGCTCGGTGAGCGCGCGATTCTGCGGTGCGTCGCGATGCATCGCGTGCAACACCGCAATCGACCCCGTGTTGACCATGTGGGTCTGGAGTTCGTTGAGGAACGCCCGGTATCGGGTGGGGTCGGCCTCTTCGAGGGGGTCGACCACGTCGACGAGCAAGTTCGAACTCTCGGGGAGGTCCTTGACCAGACGGGTCGCGTTGTCGATGGGCGGGTAGTCGCCCGCGTCGCGAATCGTCAGGCGGTCGAGGCCGCCGCTGTAGCGGTCGACGGCGTCGCGGACCGCCTGCTCGGAGCGGACCGTCGTCACGTACAGCGTCCCGCGCGTGGCGGCGATTTCGTAGAGCAGGGATTCGGATTGGCTGGCCGGGTCGGCAGTCAGAAGCAAGATGCTCCCCGGCGGGATGCCGCCGTCGAGCTGCCGGTCGAGAACGGAGATACCCGTCGGAAGACGGTCAGCCATCACTTCTCATACGGACGGCATCATAATATGTCTTCGCCAAAGGAGGTTGCGAGCTGCCGATACGCCGCCCGAGCGGCCTCGTCGTCGAGAATCGGCGGTTCGGCGGACGGAACGGACGCCACGACCGGACAGCCGAGCAAGTCGGTGACGGCCTCGGGCGCCGCCCGCGTGCGCGTCAACACCACCCCGACTGGTGGCGCGTCGAGCGTGCGGGCCATGGCCGCCGTCTTCGCGGCGTCGCGAAGCGCGGGCGCACAGAGCGTGCTGACGAGAAGCGTCGCGTCGGCCCGGCGAAGCGGTGCCGCGGCGTCCGGGCCGGCGCCCGCCGGGCAGTCGACGATGGTTCGTCGGTCGCTCCGGGCCAACCGGTCGAGCGACTGGTCGACTGCGTCGGCATCGCCGAGTCGCGGCGCCGGCAGGAGCGTGACGGCCGAGTCGTCGGGGTGTGGCTGGGCGACGGTCGGAACGTCGTGCTCGCGGACGGCGGCGAGCGTCGGCGTGCGGTCGACGCCCGCGAGCGCGTGTAGGTCCGGCATGTCGGGGTCGGCGTCCGCGGCGACGACCGGCGCGTCAAGCGCCGTCGACAGGCCGAGTACCGTCGTCGTCTTCCCCACGCCGCCCTTGCCACCGGCGATAGCGAGCATGGGGCGGGTGGCCGCCCGACCGGATAAGAAGCTAGTCGTGACAGCAGCCGCCGGCCTCGCCGCCGAAGTCGACGGCCAGCGGCTCGGAAATGGCGCGGTTGACGGCTTCGAGCTGGTTCTGGAGCGCCTCCTGTGCGTTCAGATACTCCTCCATCACAGGCATGGTGTGGAGTTCGTTCTGGGCCTGCTGGAGTTTGCCGATGTCGGACTGGGTCGCCTCGCCCGTCTCGCGGGCGGCGACGAACTCGTCGCGGAGTCGCTCGACCTCTGCGATTTTCTCCTGGGCTTCGTCGTCGTTCTCGACGGCCGCCTTCGCCTCCTCGAATCGCTGGTACGCGGGCGTATCGGCGATTTCCTCGCCGAGTTCGTGACCGAGGTCCTCGAGCTTCGAGACGTTCGTGCTCATACTCTCCCTCGTCGCGCCAGTCGCTTCAATTTGCCGCCTCGCTGACCGGGGAAGCCGGATTTATCAGCCCCACCGCCGTGGCCCCTCGATATGGAAGCCGACACTCGAATCGGGGTCGACGTCGGTGGGACGTTCACGGACGTCGTCGTCGCCACCGAGTCGGGCCTCTCGATGCTGAAGGTGCCGTCGACGCCGGCCGCCCCGGACCGCGGCGTCCTCGACGGCCTCGACGCCGCGCGCGACACCACCGGCGTCGACCCGTCGGACGTGACCTTCTTCGGTCACGGAACCACCGTCGCCACCAACGCGCTCTTGGAACGCGAGTGGGCCGAGACGGCGCTCGTGACGACCGGGGGCTTTCGCGACGCGGTCGAAATCGGCCGCCAGACCCGACCGAGCCTCTACGACCTCGACGCGGAGAAACCGGCGCCAATCGTCGAACGCCACCGCCGACACGAGGTGCCAGAGCGCCTCGACCGGCGGGGCGAAGTCGTCACGCCATTCGACGAGTCGGCGGCCCGCGAGGTAGCGGAGCGGATTGCCGAGGGCGACGCCGAAAGCGTCGCCGTCGCCTTCCTCTTCGCGTTCGAGGACGACGCCCACGAGCGACGGATGCGCGACCTGCTTGTCGAGGCGGGCGTCGAGGGCGAGATATCGCTGTCGAGCGAGGTGCTCCCCGAGATTCGGGAGTACGAACGCACGCTCGCGACGGCCATCAACGCGGCACTCAAGCCGGTGATGAACCGCTATCTCGGCCGATTGGAGGAGGGCGTCGCCGACGCTGGCGTGCCCGCGCCGGTGAAGGTGATGCAGTCGAACGGCGGCGTCGCTTCGGCAGCGGCCACGCGAGAGCGCCCGGTGAACACGTTGCTCTCGGGACCGGCAGCGGGCGTCCGGGGCGCCGCCCACGTCGCCGGCGCGGCGGGGTTCGACGACGTACTCACGATGGACATGGGCGGCACCTCGTGTGACGTGTCGCTGGTTCGGGACGGCGACCCCGTCGTCACGACGGAGGGGCAGGTGGGCGACTACCCCGTCACCGTCCCGATGGTCGACGTGCACACCATCGGTGCGGGCGGTGGCTCGGTCGCGTGGGTCGACGAAGGCGGGAGCCTCCGCGTCGGGCCGAAGTCCGCGGGCGCCGACCCCGGCCCGGTCTGTTACGGTCGGGGCGGGACGGAGCCGACAGTCACGGACGCCCACTGCCTCCTCGGGCGCATCGACCCCGACGCCTTCTTCGAGGGGAGCGCCGACGAGGCGGCGGTCCGCGACGCGGTTGCAGAGCAGGTGGCCGACCCCCTCGGCCTGAGCGTCGCGGAGGCGGCCCAGGGTATCGTCGACATTGCCAACGCGAACATGGAACGCGCTCTGCGAGTGGTGTCGGTCGAACGCGGCCACGACCCGCGAGACTTCTCCCTCGTCGCCTACGGCGGCGCTGGCCCGCTTCACGCCGCGGAGCTCGCGGCCGAACTCGACGTGCCGCGGGTCGTCGTTCCGCAGACGGCGGGCGTCCTCTCCGCGCACGGCCTCCTCATCAGCGACGCCGTCTACGAGGAGGGCGTCTCCGCGGTCCGCCCGTGGGGCGATGTGGACCCCGCCGACCTGACCGAGCGCTTCGAGTCGATGACCGCGGAGGGACGGGAGCGACTCGCGGCGGAGGGGTATCCGCCCGACCGGCGACGCTTCGAGCGTGCGGTCAACCTTCGGTACCGTGGGCAGTCCTTCGACCTCCGGGTGCCGGTGCCCGAGGGCCGACTCGACGCCGACGCGCTCTCGACCGTCGCCGACCGCTTCCACGAGCGACACGAGCGACGGTACGGGCACGCCTCGCCGGACGAACCTGTCGAACTCGTGACGGTCCGCCTGCGCTCGCGGGGCGTCGTCGACCCCCCAGAGTTGGCGGTGGCGGGAGACGGTGAGACAGAGCCCGACCCGGGGACGACGCGGACGGCGAGGTTCGACGGCGACGCAATCGAGACGCCGGTGTACGACCGCGGGACGCTTGCGCCCGGTGCGACCCTCGACGGGCCGGCAGTCGTCGAGGGCGGCGAGACCACTGTCGTCGTGCCGCCGGCGGCGAGCGCCCACGTCGACGACTGGGGGAACGTGGTGGTGGAGCCATGACGGCCGTCGACCCCGTGACGCTGGAGGTACTTCGCAACGCCTGCGTCGCCGTCGCCGAGGAGATGAACGCGACGCTCGTGCGCACGAGTTACTCGCCGAACATCAAGGACCGCAAGGACTGCTCGTGTGCGCTGTTCGACGTGGTGGACGACGGCGACGGGCCGGCCGCCGAGATGATAAGCCAGGCCGAGAACATCCCGGTCCATCTCGGGGCGATGCCCTACTCCGTCGCGGCGGCCATCGAGGCGTTCCCACCCGAGGAGCTGCAGGCCGGCGACGCCATCCTCCTGAACGACCCCTTCTACGGCGGTGCCCACCTGCCAGACATGACGCTCGTGACGCCCGTCTTCGTCGACGACGAGCTGGTCGCCGTCGCGGCCAACCGCGCCCACCACGCGGACGTGGGCGGGGGGCGCGCGGGCAGCGTCGCCGCCGACTCGACCGAAATCTATCAGGAGGGGCTTCGCGTGCCGCCCGTGAAACTGTACGAGGGCGGCGACCCCATCGAGGACGTGTTCGACCTCCTCCTGACGAACGTGCGGACGCCCGACGAGCGCCAGGGCGACTTCCGCGCCCAGCGAGCGGCCAACCAGACGGCGGTCCGCCGCATCCGAGATATCGTCTCACGCCACGGCCTCGACACGGTCCGCGCGGCGACGGACGAAATCAAAGAGTACGGCGAGCGACGGATGCGCGCCGAAATCGACGCGCTCCCCGACGGCACCGTCACCTTCGAGGACTGCCTCGACGACGACGGGCAGGGGACCGAGGACGTGCGGGTCGCCGTCGCGGTGACCGTCGATGGCGACGAGCTCGTCGTGGATTTCGAGGGGACGAGCGAGCAGGTTCGAGGCGCCGTCAACGCGCCACTGGCCGTCACGGCGAGTGCGACGTACTACGCGGTGCGCTGTGTGACCGACCCCGACGTGCCGCCGAACGCGGGGACGTATCGCCCCGTCGAGATTCGGGCGCCGGCGGGCACCGTCGTCAACGCGACGCCGCCCGCCGCCGTCGTCGGCGGCAACCTCGAAGTCTCTCAGCGCGTGACGGACGCGTTACTGGGCGCGTTCGGCGAGGAGGCACCGGAGCGCTCCGTCGCCGCCGCGCAGGGGACGATGAACAGCGTCACCTTCGGCGGGACGGACCGCGACGGCGACGCGTTCGCCTTCTACGAGACCATCGGCGGCGGCTACGGCGGCCGAGCAAGTGGGGACGGGATGGATGGCGTCCACGCTCACATGAGCAACACGCTCAACACGCCCGCGGAGGTGCTCGAAACCACCTATCCCGTCCGCGTCCGAGCGTACGCGTTCCGCGAGGATTCCGGCGGCGCCGGCGAGTTCCGGGGCGGCCTCGGCCTGCGTCGAGATATCGAGGCCCTCGTCGACGACGTGGCGTTCAGCCTCCTCGCGGACCGGCGGCGCCACGCGCCGTACGGCCTTGCGGGCGGGGGCGACGGCGCTCCGGGCGAGGACTACCTGCACAGGGCCGCCGGCGGGACCGAGCGCATCCCGGCCAAATCGACACACGACCTCGACGCCGGGGACGTGGTGAGCGTGCGGACGCCCGGCGGCGGCGGGTACGGCGACCCGGCGGACCGCGACCCCGAGGCGGTGGCGCGAGACTATCGGCTCGGCGTCGTGTCCGCGGAGACGGTTCGAACGGCGTACGGGCTGGACCCGGCGGAGTTCGACGCCGAGGGGTCGGAGTGAACTCAGTGCGGGAAGTCGGTCCAACTGGCGTCGACGCCCGGTAGCCCGCGGACGCGGAGTTCGCGGTCACCGTCGGTCTCTCGGAGTTCGATGACGGCGTCGAAAATCGAAGTGACGACGTTGACGAACTGTTCGTCGTGCGTGGTGGGGTCGAGCGTGAACACGCCGAGATAGCCGGCGGCGCTCGTCCGCCGGGAGAGGACGTGCATGAACGAGAACGTGCGCTCGCTATCGACGTACTGGAGGAGCGTCGAGATGGAGAGAAATCCCAGTCGAAGGCGGTCCGGCGTCCCCATCTGCTCGACCGCTTGGGTGAACGCGACGCCCATCCCGGTGAGGTCGGCGGGCGAGTTGACGCGGTGAATCGCGGGGTCGTCGTCGCCCGGCGCGCCCGTGGCGTCGACGACGCGGACGGCGTCGGGGTCGAAGGAGACTCCGCGGTCGCCGAGCTGCGTCTGGATGCGCTGGGCGGGGTCGTCCGTCGTCATCACGACGACGGGGTCCATCGCGTCGGGGTCGGGGGCGAGCAAGTCGAAGACGAGCTGTCGCTTCCCAGACATGGACGGCCCGGACACCAGCACGTTCAAGCCAGGGTCGAGTTCGTCGACGCCGGCCGGGAGGGCGTCCGAAACCGGGTAGGGACCGGGCTGGGCGTCGCCGTCAGCCATCGCGCGGCCCCCGTAGCGCCGCCGCTGATACCTGCCGGTCGTCAGCCCCCCGAACAGTCCCACCCTCTGTCCAATTCATGTTCGGCACCTACCACTCTAGGCGGGACGCGCACAATTAAACCCTCTTGCCACTAGGGGGGTCGGAACGGAAACGAAATGGTCAGCCGAGCTCCTCCGTAACGAGTTCGGCCGCACGGCTGACGGCACCGATGGAGGAGAGGTGGCCGGCGCCAACGGAGGCTTTCATCGCGCGCGCCGCCGCGCCAGTGAACACCTTCGGGCCGACGGTGGCCACGGCGTCGTCGCCGATGGACGCAATCCACCCCGGCGCGTCGAACCGGAAGGGGTCAAGTCGTGGCTCGAAGCCGTCGGCGTCGGCCAGCGACGCGCGCACGAGACGGTCGATGTTCGTCGCGGCGACGCGTGCCTCGCGGATGGCGGCGGCGGCGCTCGCGGGGACGGCCTCGCCGTCGGCGTCAACGACGCGGGCCGCGTCGCCGACGGCAAAGGTGTGGTCGTCGAGACGGAGGTCACGGCGGACGACCGGTCGGTCGCCGTCGGTGGCGTCCGGGCCGCGGATGCCGCCGGTCCACACGAAGGCGTCGTAGGGTATCGTCTCGTCGCCGAGTTCGACGGCCTCTGCCGTGGCGCCGCTGACGCTCGTGCCCGTGCGGACGGTGACCCCGGCGGCGTCGAGAGCGTCGCGAACGGCCGTCTGGAACGCCTCGGGGAAGGCCGGCGCGACGGCCGGTTGCTGTTCGAGCAACGTCACGTCGAGGGTGGCGTCCTCGTCGTCGGCGAGGGCCGCGAGTTCGCCAGCGACCTGCACGCCCGAGAGGCCGGCGCCACCGACGACGGCACGGCCGTCGGCGTCACAGGCGTCGAGGGCAGCGTCGCGGACGGCGCGAGCGTGGTCGAGGCGCTTGAGCGGCAGTCCGTGTTCGGCGACGCCCGGCAGGTCGTAGAAGGCGGTTTCGGCGCCGAGACAGACCGCGGCGTAGTCGTAGTCGATGGCGTCTCCACCGGCGAGGTGGACCCGTCGTTCGTCGCGGTCCAGTCGCTCGACCCGCGCGGTTCGAATCGTCGCGCGGTCCAGTACCTCGTCGAGGGGGACGGTGATGGCGTCGGCGACGGACGGGTATCGGACGACGCGGTGGAGTTCGTGCTGGACGAGGTGGCTGTCGGATTCGTCGACGATGACGATGTCGGCCGTCTCGGGAAGGCAGCGTTCGAGGCGACGAGCGAGCGTGAGGCCGGCGTATCCGGCACCGAGGACGACAACGCGCATACTGGACGCTTGGACCGCAGGGCAAAGAAGGGTCGGAGCGGGGTTTATGTGCGGCCGGCGTCAGGACCGAACTAATGGCTATCGACGGCTTCGTCTGCTGGACGGCGCACGCAGTCGACGACTCGGCGGAGTTGCGGCGCGTCCTCGACGCCCAGTTGCCGGCGGGGAGCCGCGCCGTCGCCGACGCACAGAGTGCGGGGCTGCTGGAGGGGACGCGACTCCGCGCGCCGGGACTGGCCGCGGCCCACGAGTTCGCCGAGCAGAGCGGCCTCCCGATGTCGGGACCGACCGACGCCATCGCCGACTTCACGGCGCTCCTCGACGGGCTCGACACGGCGGCCGAAGAGGGACAGCGGTTCGAACCCGATGCGGTTCCCGAAGGATTCGAACCGATTACGCCCTCGATAGACCGCTACGACCGCTCGTATCACACGGTCAACGTCGCCAAGGAGTATCCCTCGGGGGCGACGGTCGAACTCAACTACCGCTCGCGGGACCCGAGTCACGGCGAGGAGCGAAAGCCGAACGTCTCCAACGGCATCCTGTGGCTTCGCGGGACTGACGCGGCCTACGAACACCACACCGAGTGGGAAGAGCGTTAGAAGAGCGCGTCGCTCTCGGGGCGCACCTCGGCGGGGCCGCCGACCTCCCACACCTCGGTTTCGACGCCGCAGTCGGCGACGGCGGATTCGACGCGGTCGACGTACTCCTCGGTCGTGTTGACGTAGACGCTGGCGCCGGTGTCGGTCGAGAAGTAGACGGGCACGTCCTCCTTTCGGAGCGCGCGGACGGCGTTGAACACGGCGAGCGTTCGGGGCTGCCAGTACACCCAGCCCGCGGGCCCGGTCATCGTCGTCGCGGCGAGGGAGAGCGAGTCGTGTTCAGCGAGTTCGAACGTCCGCTGGAAGTCGCCCGCGCGGAGCGCGTCACGCATCTCGGCAATCTGTTCGTGAATGTGGGCGAGTCGCGCCTGGAACATGTGGCTGTCCGCGGCCTCCTCGTGGGCCTGTTCCGTCTCCTTGTAGGAGGGGACGAGGCCGGCGACGATGCGCAGGTCGTCTTCGAGGTCCGTCTCGATGCGCTCGGAGCGACAGTCCTCGTCGTTGAGGCCGGTGTAGAGCTGCGAGAACGCGCCAGTGACGGCGCGGGCGGCCGAGGAAGAGCCGCGACGAGCGACGGTCGAGATTTCGGGGCGCGTCATGTCGAGGTTGGCGGCGGCACAGAGCGCCATCGCCGCGGCGGCGAAGCCAGACGACGAGGAGCCGAACCCGACGTTCGACTGGAAGGAGTTCTCGCTCTCCAGGCGGACGGGGTCGTCGATGTCGGCGAGGGTTCGGACGTGGTCGACGACGGCGTCGATTCGCTCGGCGCCGCGCCCCTCGACGGGGTCGCCGTCGACGACGTAGACGTCCTCGTCGGTCGCGCCGAACTCGACGGTGGTGGTCGTGCGACTGGGTGCCGTACAGACGCTGATGCTGTCGTGATACGGGAGCCGAAGCTCCGGGTCGCGCATCCCGTGGTACTTCACCAACCCCTGAATCGGGTGGGCCGTCGCGGTCGCTTTCATGCCTGAACGGGCGTCGGACGGGCGGATAAACGTCCCGGAACGGGCGAGCGGGCAGCCGAGAATATAAACCGTCCCAGTCCCAGCGAGAGGTATGTCACGCGTCTCGCGCCGGCGGTTGCTCGCGGCGATGGGCGCCGTCGGCGGTGCCGCGCTCGCAGGGTGTTCGACCGATGGCGAGACGACGGCGACGCGGACGGCAACGACGACGGCGACGCCGACGGCCACGGCGACGGCGACGCCACGGGCCGCCCCCGACGAGACGATTGGGTTCGCCGCGATGCTGGAGCGAACCCCGACCCATCCCGAGATGGCAGACGAGTCGTACGTCTGGGCGCGCTACCTGAACCCTGCGGGCGTGTTCGCGAGCGTCGAGGACGAGAACATCGAGAGCCGCCTCCGCAACGGATGGCTCGGTTCGGGGCCGCCGAAGTACGCCGACAGCGACGCCTTCGAACTCGTCCACGTCCAACCGGGCGGCCTCTCGAACGTGACGTTCGGACGCGGGGACTACGACGCCACCGCGGCGGTCGAGGGGATGGTCGGCGACGGGTGGCGACAGGAGGGCACTGTGGACGGGTACGACCTACTCACGGGCGGTGGCTACGGGGCGGCAGTCGGCGACCGGCGGTGGATTATCGTGAGCGACCCGGCGCTGACGCTGATCGAGCAACTGGTGGCGGCGGCCGAAACCGACCCGCTCGTCGACCACCTCGACGACGTCGACCGGGAGGCGGTGTCCCGAGCTGCACAGGAGTCGGGGAACTACCGCGTCGTCCAGCGCTCGGTGCCGGGCGACTACGCGGCGGGCATCGCGCTCGACTACGGCGCGTATCGCTACCCAGTCGGCGTGTTGCAGTACGGGACTGGTCGCGAGTCGCCGTCGTGGGAGCGTGTCGAGCGTCGCTTCCGGACGCAGATTGCGGGCGAGCTCCGCGCGACGGATTTCGGCGAGGACTTCGGCTGACGGCGCCGCGACGCGGGCCGGCCGACCGTTTAAATATCCCGTCGCCGTACACGTGTAGTATGACGACCTCCGAGAGCGGAGAGGCCAGCGACGACCAGGGCGTCGACGCCGCGGAGGAAGCCGAGCGGACCTACGCGGTCGTGCTCGACCACCTGCCGCACGGACGGCCGGGCGACGACCGTCCCCAGTACAAGAAGTCGCCGCTGGCGTACGCACTCGGGGAGTCGGAGTTCCGACTGCTCGAACTCACCCTCGACGACGACGCGGACGTGAGTATCGGTGACCGAATCGTCCTCGCGCCAGACTCCGAGCGCGAGGCGGTCACGCGCATCCGCGAAGTCGAGTACGACGACCTCTCGAACGCCGCCAACTCAGAACTCGAATACGGCGTCGAGGAGATCGTCGACCGCCACGAGCGGCGGTTCGTGGACTACTACAACGACGCACAGCCCATCACCCTCCGACTCCACCAGCTCAACCTCCTGCCGGGCATCGGGAAGAAACTCCGCAACGACGTGCTGGACGAACGCAAGCGCCAGCCCTTCGAGAGTTTCGAGGAGCTCGAGGAGCGCATCGCGGGGCTCCACGACCCGAAGGGCGTCCTCGTCGAGCGGATTCTCGAAGAACTGCGGGACGAGGACCTGAAGTACCGGACGTTCGTCGAATGACGGCCCACGCCACGCGGCCCCGGAAAACGGGAAATTTACCCCGACTCGCTCGCTATCGAGGACGATGACAGGGACGCGTTCACCGGAAGGGTTACTCGAACGGGCGGGGGTCCGCGGCAACCCCGACCGCGATCAGCACTTTCTGATCGACGAGCGCGTTCTCGACCGAGTCCCGGGGTACCTCCCCGAGGACGCCGACCGGAGCCACGTCCTCGAAATCGGCGGGGGGACGGGCGCACTCACCGACCGACTGCTGGCGGCGAGCGAGCGAGTGACGGTTATCGAACGCGACCCCGACCTCGCCGCGTTCCTCCGCGAGGAGTTCGCGGCCGAAATCGACGCCGACCGGTTGACGGTCGTCCACGGCGACGCACTCGAAGTCGATTTGCCCGACGACGCGACGGCGAGTGTCTCGAACCTCCCGTATGGCGTCTCCAGCGAGATTACGTTCCGACTTCTGCCGCTCGGGATTCCGACCGTCCTGATGTTCCAGAAGGAGTTCGCGGAGCGCATGGCCGCCGAGTCGGGGACGAGCGAGTACGGACGGCTGTCGGTGAGCGCCCAGCATTACGCGGCGGTCGAGGTGGTCGAACCCGTGCCGCCGACAGCGTTCTCGCCGCCGCCGGCCGTCGACAGCGCCGTCGTCCGCACGACACCGCGCGACCCAGACTACGAAGTCGACGACGAGGACTTCTTCCTGCGGTTCGTGAAGGCCGTCTTCACCCAGCGCCGCAAGACGGTGCGCAACGCGATTCGAAACACGGCCCACATCTCGGGACTGGACACCCCGGACGCCGTCGTCGACGCGGCGCCAGAGGCCCTGTTGTCGAAGCGAGCGGGCGATTTGGCGCCCGACGACTTCGCCGAACTGGCGAGTCTCGCGGCCGAACACGGCGTGGAGGGCGGGAATGGCTGACCCGCTGGCGGTCGCGGACGCGACGACGCTGACACGGCTGGTCGCGACACTCGTCGTCGTGGGCGTCGTCGTCGGGATTCGGATCGCCGCACGGCGCTGGCGGCGTCGCCACGAATCGGGCGCCGGGCGCTCGATAGCGAACCTTGCCGTGTCGGGCGGCGTGACGCTGACGACCGCGGCGGGCATCGTCGGCATCGTCCTCCTGTGGGACCTGGTCGGCCCGCTCCAGCGGTCGTATCAGAGTCTCGGACTCCAGGACATGGCGGGACGGGTGTTGCTCGCGGTGGTCATCCTCGCGACGACCTACGCCCTGACGGGATTCGTGGGGCACATCATCGGCGAGTTCACGGGCAAGCGTTCCAGCATCAGCGAACACCAGCGAGAGATTATCTATCGGCTCACGCAGGTCGGCCTCTACACGCTCGCCTTGCTGGTCGTTATCGGCCTGTTCACGCGTGACCTGGGCAGCCTGCTCGTCGGGGCGGGCTTTCTCGGCATCGTCGTCGGGATGGCGGCACGCCAGACGCTCGGGGCGGTGCTCGCGGGCTTCGTCCTCATGTTCTCGCGTCCCTTCGAAATCGGGGACTGGGTGGAAATCGGTGAGCGAGAGGGCATCGTCACCGACATCACCATCTTCACCACGCGAATCCAGACCTTCGACGGCGAGTACGTGATGCTCCCGAACGACGAGGTGAGCGGGCAGCCGATAATCAACCGGACGCGCAAGGGGCGCCTCCGCATCGAGGTGGAGGTCGGCATCGACTACGACGACGACCCCGAGGAGGCGGCGGCGCTCGCACGCGAGACGGTCAAGGAGTTGGACGAGGTGTTGCAGGTGCCGACGCCGCAGGTCGTCGGCAAGCGCTTCGGCGACTCCGCCATCGTCCTCGGGGTTCGGGTCTGGATAGACAACCCCAGCGCCCGCCGGATGTGGCGCGCGCGGACGGCGGTCATCGAGGCCGTCACCGACGCCTACGACGAGGCCGGCATCAAGATTCCGTTCCCGCAGCGCGAACTCATGGGCCGGACGGAGGAGGGCGGCTTCGCCGTCGCCGACGGCAGGCGGGACGCACCCGCCGGAGGCGACGGTGACTGACGAGGATACCCGCGAGGACCTCGCCGACCGCCGCGGACTGGAGCGAGACGTGTACCAACCGGCCGAGGACTCGCGCCTCCTCGCCGAAGCGGCGGTCGAACACGCCCGCGGGCGGACGCTGGAGGTGGGGACTGGCTCGGGATGGGTCGCGGAACAGATTTCCCGAGAGACGGACGCGACGGTGGTCGCGAGCGACTACAACCTCGAAGCCTGCCGACAGGCCCGCGAGCGCGGCCTGTCGGTGGTTCGCGCCGACCTCGTGGCGCCGTTTCGCGATGCGGCGCTCGACACTGTCGCGTTCAACCCGCCCTACCTCCCCACCGACCCTGACAACGAGTGGGACGACCGGATGGAGCGCGCACTGTCTGGCGGCGAGTCTGGGCGCGCAGTCATCAATCCCTTCCTCGATACGGTCGGCCGCGTCCTCAGCGCGGACGGCATCGTCCTCTTACTGGTGAGTAGCCTCACCGGCTTCGACGACGTGGTCGCCCGCGCGGAGTCGAACGGCTTCGCCGTTTCGACGGTCCGACAGGAGTCATATCCCTTCGAGACGCTGTCGATTCTGTGTCTCGAATAACTGTAGGGAATAATTTGGTTTAGCAAATATTAAGCGACGGCATTACGAACGCTGACGTGATGACCGATTTAATCGCCACGACGCCGGGGCTCTATCCGCTTCCCGACTGGGCGAAAGACGAACTTTCGGAGCTGAAAGGGCATCAGAAGGGCGACCTCATCAGCGGCGACGAGGGGCCGGAAATCGTCGACGCGTACCAGCGCGCTCGGAACGACGTCGTCGACGCACAGACCGACGCCGGACTCGACCGCGTCGTCGAGGGGCAGCTCCGCTGGGACGACATGCTCGCCCATCCGCTGACGGTTCACGACAACGTCGAGACGGGCGGCATCGTCCGGTATTACGACAACAACAACTTCTATCGCGACCCGCAGGTGCAGGGCGAACTCACGGCGTCCGGCGACGTGGCGGCCGAACTCGAATCGGTCGACGCCGGCCCGCAACAGGCGGTCCTGCCGGGTCCGTACTCGCTTTCTGACCTCGCGACCGACGAGCACTACGGCGACGAGGCGGCGTTCCTCGACGCCATCGCGGACTACCTCGCCGGCGAAATCGACGCGTTCCCGAGCCACGAGACGCTCTTCCTGCTCGAACCGTCGCTCGTCGAGAACGCGCCGGACGACGACACGCAGGAGCTCGCGAGCGAGGCCATCGACCGCGTGGCCGACGCCACCGACGCCGACGTGGTCGTCCACACTTACTGGGGCGCCATCCCGGAGAAGACGTACGCGTACCTGATGGACGCGGACGTCGACGCCATCGGCTTCGACTTCGTGACTGACGCCGACGAGTCGCTCTACAACATCAACGAGTACGGCACCAAGAATCAAATCGCAATGGGCGTCGTCGACGGGCAGAACACGCTCGTCGAGTCGCCGGAGACGATTCGTGACCGTGCCGACTGGGTACTGAAGAACGCCCACGAGGACTTCGACCAGGCCTACCTCACCGCCAACACCGAACTGTTCTACCTGCCGGTGAACAAGTTCGAGGACAAACTGCAGGCACTCGGTGACGCCGCCACGCTCGCGGAGGTGGACGCATGAACAACCGCGAGCAGTTCCGGCCCGAGGACCACGCCAACGACCACTTCCTGCTCACCTCCATCGTCGGCTCCTACCCCAAGCCCAAGTGGCTCAACCGGGTGTCCGACCTCGCAGAGGACGACGACTCGAAGTTCACCGAGGAGCAGCTCCACGAGGCCCACGACGACGCCTGTCGCGTCATCGTGGACGAACACGAACGCATGGGGCTCGACACCGTCTGCGACGGCGAGATGCGCCGCAACGAGATGGTCGAGTTCTTCGCCGACCGCATCGGCGGCTACGAGTTCAACGGCCCCGTGAAGGTCTGGGGACACAACTACTTCGACAAGCCCTCCGTCGTCAACGACGTGCAGTACGACGAGTCGTGGCTCGTCGACGAGTTCGAGTTCACGCGCGACGCCGCGAGCAAGCCGGTCAAGGTGCCCATCACCGGCCCCTACACGCTCGCCTCGTGGTCGTTCAACGAGGCCTACGAGGACGACGCCGAACTCTCCTACGCGCTCGCCGACCTCGTCAACGAGGAAATCGAGGCGCTGGTCGACGCCGGCGCCCGGTACATCCAAATCGACGAACCCGCGCTCGCGACGACGCCCGACGACCACGCCATCGTCGGCGAGTGTCTGGAGCGCATCGTCGCCGACATCCCCGACGAGGTCCGCATCGGCCTCCACGTCTGTTACGGAGACTACTCCCGCATCTACCCCGAACTCCTCGAATACCCCATCGACGAGTTCGACCTCGAACTCTGTAACGGCGACTACGAACAGATCGACGTGTTCACCGACCCCGAGTTCACGACTGACCTCGCTCTCGGCGTCGTCGACGTCCACACCACGGAGGTCGAATCCGTCGAGGAGATCAAGGCGAACATCAAGCAGGGCTTCAAGGTCGTGCCCCCGGAGAACCTGACCGTCAGCCCGGACTGCGGCGTGAAGCTCCTGCCCCGCGAAGTCGCGTACCAGAAAATCGAGAACATGGTCACGGCGACCCGCGAAATCGAAGCCGAACTCGACGCCGGCGAAATCGACATCGACCCCGAGATTCGCGCGGACTGACGGCTCCGGCGGCTCTCGACGGTATTTTTTCGGTAATCGAATGCGACGGTCGCGACTCAGCGTCGCGGCGGGTCGATAAAAGAAACGGGCGGCGTTACTCGTAGAGCCAGGTTTCGTCGACCGTCTCGTAGTCGACGAGTTCGTCCTCGTCGAAGAAGAGGTCGATCTCTCGCTCGTTCGCGCCGTCGTCGGCGTGGTCGGAGCCGTGGATGACGTTCCGACCGAGGTCGAGTCCGAAGTCACCGCGGATGGTGCCGGGGTCGGACTCGGCGGGGTCGGTCTCGCCCATCATGCGGCGAACCTGCCGCGTCGCGTCCTGTCCCTCCCAGACCATCGCCATGACGGGCCCGGAGGTGATGAAGTCGACGAGGCCCTCGAAGAAGGGTTTGCCCTCGTGTTCACCGTAGTGTTCGTGTGCGAGGTCCTCGGAAATCTGCATGAACTTCGCGCCGACGAGCTTCAGGCCGCGGTCCTCGAAGCGAGAGATAATCTCGCCGATGAGGCCGCGCTGAACGCCGTCGGGCTTGACCATCACGAAGGTGCGCTCGGTGTCGCTCATTCCTCGCTCTGGCCGCCGGAGGCCTGCCCTTCCTGAGTCCACTCGAGGTCGCGGGGCTCGCGACCGAGGAAGTAGTTCTTCTCGGCCTTCGAGTCCTTGAAGTGGAGGATGGAGCCGTCTTTCTTGACGTACATCGTTCCCGTTCCCGGTTCGATCTCTTCACCCGAGTAGTCGCAGGTGCGTGTATCGACCATTACTGTCCTCCGATGGAGTCGGCGTCTCGCTGTGTCTCGCGCAGCTGGAGCACGTCGCCCTCGCGGACGGGGCCCAGTACGTTGCGCGTGATGATTCGCCCCTGATTCGAGCCCTCCTGAATTCGGCATTTGACCTGCATGGCTTCACCATGCATGCCGGTTTTGCCGACGATCTCGATGACCTCTGCCGGCATCGAGTCGCTGGCACTCTCTTCGGCGCTCATAGTGGCTTACCGGAGGTCCTCGACCTTGGTGGCGATGTCTTCGACCTGTTCGTCCGCGTCGCCCGCGTCGACGATGGCTGCCGCGGCACTCCCGACTTCGAGGCCGGCGGCGTGACCAACGTCGTCCTGCGTCTCGACGAAGACGTAGGGGATGCCCTTCTCGTCTGCGAGTTCGGGAAGGTGCATCACGATTTCTTCGGGCTGGACGTCTTCCGCGATGACGACGAGGTCGGCGTTACCGCGCTCGACCGCCTTGGTCGTCTCGTTGGTTCCTTTCTTGACGCTGCCTGTGTCTCGCGCTACTTCGAGCGCCTCGATAGCGCTCTCGGCGAGATCCGCCGGGACATCGAAATTGACGTAAACTGACATGATTGTACCCCCCGCCCGTGGGCTCGCACACCTCACCAGAGTGCGAGCGAGCGTCGGCCGGTCCGACGCCACTCAGAGTCCCTGATGGCGAGGCGCATCATCAACCCCGGGCAGGCTGTACGCATCATTAGCCAGGGCCACCATAAAAGCGCTTTCAAAGCCGCCACAGCGTGTGAGCAGGACACACGCCGCGCGGAGGGCAAGGCCCTTGGTCGCCGCCTGGGTACGCCGAGTATGGACCGTGCCGAACTCGTCGACGCGCTCGTGGCCGAGGCCGAGCGTGCGAACGAGCGACGACTGCTCGTGCTCGCCGGCGACCGTGACAGCGGGGTCGACGCCGCTCGCGACGCCCTCGCCGCGCTGGACGACCCCAACGCGACGACGGTCAGCACGCGCGAGGACGCCGACTACCACCCCGAACACGTCGCGGAGCTCCTCGGCACGACCCGGGACGCCGTCGTCCTCGACTGCCACGAAGGCTTCTCGGCCAACCGTCTGGGGCGCGTCGTCGGCGCCGTCGACGGCGGCGGCCTGCTCATTCTCTTGACACCGACGCTCGACGACTGGCCCGACTGCCCCGGCGACGAGCGACTCGCCGTCCCGCCGTTCACCGTCGACGAGGTGACCGGCCACTTCCGGCGCCGACTGGTCGAGACGCTGCGGACGCACCCCGGCGTCGCCGTCGTCGACGTGGACACAGGGGCCGTCGAGCGCGACGGCCTGACCGACCCGATACCGCCCCAGACCTGCGCGGTGGCGCGAACGCCGCCGGAGGGGGCGACGTTCCCCGACGCGGCCTACGCCGCCTGTCGCACCGGCGACCAGGTCGACGCCGTGGGTGCGTTGGAACGGCTCGGCGAGGCGGGCAACGCCGTCGTCGTCGAGGCCGACCGCGGACGGGGGAAATCCGCCGCCGCCGGCCTCGCCGCCGGCAGTCTCGCCGCCGACGGAGCGGACGTCCTCGTCACCGCACCCGCCTACCGCAACGCCGCCGAGGTGTTCGACCGGGCCGCGGCCCTCCTCTCGACGCTCGACGCACTCGACGCGCGCGACGACCACACGCTCACCGCGAACGGTGGCGGACGAGTCCGATATCTCGACCCCGCGGCCGCGATACACCTGCCCGACGACCCCGACGCCGTCGTCGTCGACGAGGCCGCCGCGTTGCCCGTGCGTCGGCTGACGTCCTTCCTCGACGCGCCGGCCGTCGCCTACGTCACCACCGTCCACGGCTACGAGGGCACGGGCCGCGGTTTCGACGTGCGCTTTCGGGAGCGCCTCGCCGAACACGGCCACGACGTGACCGAGGTTCGCCTCGACGAACCCATCCGCTACGCCGGGGGCGACCCCGTGGAGGTGTGGGCGTTCCGCGCGCTCTTGCTCGACGCCCGCCCCGCCGTCGACCAGCTCGTCGCGGATGCGACGCCCGACGACGCGACGTATCGGGTGCTCGACGCCGCCGACCTCACCGCCGACGAACACCTGCTTCGCGAGGCGTTCGGCCTCCTCGTCCTCGCACACTACCGGACCGAACCCGACGACCTGCACCGCCTGCTCGACGCGCCGAACCTGGACTGTCGGGCGCTCTCGGTCGACGGCCACGTGGTCTCCGTCGCCCTCCTCGCCCGCGAGGGCGGTCTCTCGCCCTCGCTCCGGGAGTCGATGTACGAGGGCCAACGCGTCCGGGGCAACATGCTCCCGGACGTGCTGACGAGCCAGTTGCGCGACCTACACGCCGGCGCCCCCGTCGGCTACCGCGTGCTCCGCATCGCCACCCATCACGCGGTCCGGTCGTCTGGCTTCGGCTCTCGACTCCTCGCCAACTGCCACGAGGAGTTCGCCAGCGAGGTGGACTGGTTCGGCGTCGGGTTCGGCGCGACGCCGCAGCTCGTCCGCTTCTGGGAGCGGAACGATTACCACACCGTCCACTGTTCGACGACGCGCAACGCCACGAGCGGCGAGTATTCCGCGGTCATGCTCCGCCCGACGGGCCCCGACGGCCAGTCGCTCCACGACCGACACGCCCGCCGGTTCTGCGCCCGGATGCGCGACGGTCTCTCGGACGCGCTCGACGACCTCGCGCCCGACGTGGCGCGGGCGGTGTTGCGAGCGACCGCGCACGGACCGATTCCGGACCTGACCGCACACGAGTGGCGCGTCGTCGCCGCCGCGGCGTACGGCCCCGGCCTCTACGACGCCGCGCCCGGCGCGTTCCGGGAGTTGGCGCTCGCGAGCCTCGTCGACCCACTCGACGCCCACGACCCCGACGAGGCGCGCCTCCTCGTCGCCAAAGCGCTGCAAGCCCACGACTGGGAGACGGTGGCCGAGGACCTCAACTACGTCTCGACGCGCCAGTGCATGCGGGCGTTCGGCGAGGCGAGCAAGCCGGCCATCGAGCGGTACGGTAGCGGTGCCGCAGAAGAAGAGCGTCGCCGATACGACTGATTCATACGGGTTATTGTAACTGTTTGCCGGTGGGTCGCCGAGACGGGCGGGCGACCCACCGGCCTTACAATAAAGCGTATCAGACGCGGTTCTCGCGACTGCCGTCGACGTCGATGGCGTCGACGGGACAGACGTCGACACAGAGCATGCAGTCGATACACTGGTCCTCGTGGGTCGGGTGGGCCTTGATGTCGCTCTCGGGGTGGCCCGGCGTGTCGACCCACTCGAAGACGTCGACAGGGCAGTCTTCGAGGCAGGCGCCGTCGGCGAGACAGATGTCGAAATCGACCGCGACGTGGGTGCCGTGGATGCCGCGCTTCTCCGGGGGTTCGACGGGCCCCCAAACGGCGACGCCGTCGTTCTCGTCGACTTTCTCTCGGGTTCGTTCGAAGTTCGGGTCGATGGCCATACACGTCGCTCGGGGGTCGAGACGGATAACAGTAGTTGATGGCGCGGACCGTGCTACTCGTGGGCGAAGTAGGCCACCGACTCGTCGCCGTGGGCGTCGACGCGCGCGAAGCCGACGCGTTCGAACTGCACCACGTCGTCGACGGCGGTGTCGGCGAAGCCCGGTTCGGCGACGCCCGTCACGTCCCCGTCCATCGTCCGCAGGCGAACGGGGACGCCGTCGGCGGGCGCCCAGTGGACCACGGGCACGCCCTCCTCTCGCACGGCGGTGATGTCGTCGCCGACGTACTCGAACGCGCCGCCGACGTGGCGGACACAGCCGAAGCCCTTCAGCCAGACGCGTTCGCCCTCGGCAGGCACGTCGTCGGGTTCGACGAGGACGGCGTCATCGGCGGGCACGTCGCGCCGGCCTCGGTCCTCGTGTTCGGGGTGGACGGGCGGATGGCCCGCGTCGGGGCCACCTGCGACGGTCTTCTCGACGCCGTCGCGGACGAAGAAGTAGCGGTTCGCGTCGTCGTCTATCAGGTCGCGGTTGGTGGCGTAGACGGCGCTCATCGACAGTTCGACGTTGCTCGTCGAGGTGCCGAGTTCTATCATCGCGTCCACGATGGCTTGGCCGCGAATCCCGCGACGGCGCAGGCTGGCGATGGTCGGCGCTCGCGGGTCGTCCCAGCCGTCGAGTTCGCCCGCGTCGACGAGTTCCTTGATGCTCGACGTGGAGAGTTGCACGTCGTACTCGTCGACTTGGACGTGACCCCAGTGGACGACTTCGGGGTACTCCCAGTCGAAGTAGTCGTAGACGAACTGCTGGCGCTTGGCGGAGTCCTGCAGGTCGATGCCGCGGATGATGTGGGTGACGCCCGTGAGGTGGTCGTCGACGCCCGACTGGAAGTCGAGCATGGGCCAACAGCGGTAGTCGGCGGCCTCGGGTCGCGGGTGCGCGCGGTCGATCATCCGGAAGGCCACCCAGTCACGGAGCGCGGGGTTCTTGTGCGTGATGTCGGTGCGGACGCGGAGGACCATCTCGCCCGCGGAGTAGTGGCCGTCGACCATCGCCTCGAACTCCTCGCGTGTCGTCTCGGCGTCCTTCTCGCGGTGGGGGCAGGCCTCGCCCGCGTTCTTCAGGTCGGAGAACTCGCCCTGCGGACAGGAGCAGGTGTACGCGCCGCCGAGGTCGATGAGTTCGCGCGCGTGGTCGTAGTAGGTTTCGAGGCGGTCGCTCGCGCGAATCACCTCGTCGGGTTCGAAGCCGAGATACTCGATGGCGTCGAGGATGGCGTCGTAGGCGTCGAGGTCCGGCCGCTTCGTCTCGGGGTCGGTGTCGTCGAACCGGCAGATAAAGCGCCCGTCGTACCGCTCCTTGTACGTCCCGATGACGGCGGGCATCCGGGCGTGACCGAGGTGCCACGGGCCGTTGGGGTTCGGCGCCGCCCGCATCACCACGCCGTCGTCGACGTTCGACAGGTCGGGGAGGGTGTGTTCGTCTTCCTCGTCCTCGGCTTCGATTTCGGCCAGTTCCTCGGGAGCGAGTTCTTCGAGTTCTGCTCGGCGCTCGTCGGCCGAGAGGCCGTTCACCTCGCTCACGACGCCCCCGACGATGCCGGGAATATCGTCGCTATGCTCTCGGAACTCGGGGTTGTCGCCCATCAGCGGTCCCATGACCGCACCGACCTCGGCGTCGCTGTCGTACTTCACCGCGTTGAGGAGCGCGTGCGTTCGCGCCGCACGCTCGACGCGCTCGCGCAGTTCGGAATCCATTACGCGTCCGTATCCGCCCGCGGGTAAAAACTGGCGTGGGTCGGGGCCAGGGGTAGGGGTACGGTTCGTGTTAGCATTCAACATACAAGAGCGTTTCGCGCCGGTCGATTCTGGCTTGGTCGGGGGCTTATGTGTGGCCGGGGAGACATACATGTCGGACTATGGACACAGGATACGGTTCGGGCGGTGACGAGAACGCCAATCGCACGGGCGAGGCGCCCGCGACGGTTATCGACCCGTCCGCAGAGGCGGACGAAGCGTCGGTGACGGAGTCGGGCACGGAACTGGAGCGGTCGATTGGCTTGGTCGGCGGCCTGTCGGTCGGCGTCGGGACGATGATTGGCGCTGGTATCTTCGTGTTCCCGGGGCTGGCCGCGGGTCAGGCGGGGCCGGCGGCCGCAGGGTCGTTCGCCATCGGGGCGGTCATCGCGCTCCTGGTCGCGCTGCCCGCCTCGGAACTCGCGACAGCGATGCCGCGGTCGGGGGGTGGCTACTACTTCATATCCCGGGCGCTCGGGGCGCTCCCCGGTGCGGTGGTGGGCATCAGCATCTGGCTGGGCCTCGTCTTCGCGACGGCGTTCTACCTCGTCGGCTTCGGCAACTACGCCGCGGCCGTCCTCGCCGAGGCGGGCGTCTCCCTCGGGGGAAGCGGCGTCGTCGTCCCACTCGCGCTGGTGTTCGGCGTCCTCCTCACCGGACTCAACCTCTTCGGGACGGAGAACGCCGCGACGCTCCAGAACTACGTCGTCGGCCTCCTGCTGACGATTCTCGTCATCTTCCTCGGCTACGGCAGTCTCGACGCCCTCGGCGTGTTCGGGAGCGCCAGCACGCCCGAGCAGTTCATGCCCTTCGGTCCGGTTCCGATGTTCACCACCGCCGCGCTGGTGTTCACGTCGTATCTCGGCTTCGCGCAGGTGGCGACCATCGCCGGCGACATCAAGAACCCGGGCCGGAACCTGCCGGTAGCGATGGTCGGGTCGGTGCTCATCGTCGGCGTGCTCTACGTCACGACCATCTTCATCGCGACGAGCGCGTTCGGGAGCGCCGCGCTGTCGTCGTTCGGCGAGACGGCCATCGTCGAGGTGGCGCGGGCCTTCGCCGGTCGCTTCGGTGCCATCGCCATCCTGCTGGCCGGCCTGCTGGCGACAGTCTCCAGCGCGAACGCCTCGATTCTCTCCACGTCGCGGGCCGTCTTCGCGGTGAGCAAGGACGCCCTGTTGCCGACGGTGGCCAGCCGAATGAACCTGAAGTACGGCACGCCACACGTCGCGCTGGCGATGGGCGGCGGGCCGACGCTAGTCCTCATCGCCCTCGGCGAGGTGGAGGTGCTCGCGGAAGTCGCCTCCTTCCTCCACCTCGTGATGTACGGCCTCATCTGTGTCGCGCTGGTGGTTATGCGACGCGACGAACCCGAGTGGTACGACCCGGACTTCCGGGTGCCGGCCTACCCGCTAATCGCCATCCCCGGCGCGCTCGCCAGTTTCGGCCTCATCGCGTTCATGCAGCGCGCCTCCCAGATAATCGGGGTCGCCATCATGCTCGCGGCCGCCGGATGGTACAAGTACTACGCGAGCGACGTGTCGCTCAAGGGGGTGCTGTAGATGACTGACGACCTCACCATCCGAGAACCGCCGAAGCTCCTCGTGCCCGTCAGAGTGCTGGAGGGAGAGACGTTGCCGGAGACGCTGGTCGACTTCCTCGCGCCCGCGGAGATAGTGGTCCTCGGCTACCACGTCCTCCCCGAGCAGACGCCGACCGAACAGGCCAGCATGCAGTTCGAGGAGCGCGCACAGGCCGCCGTCGACGACGTTGCCCACGCGTTCGAGACGGCGGGGCGAACGGTCGAAACGCGCGTCGCGTTCACGCACGACCGGGACCAGACCGTCGCCCGCGTCGCGGCCGAGGTAGACGCCACGGCGACGCTGCTGCCGAATCCCGCGGGCGAAATCGAGGACGTACTGGTGGCCATCCGCGGTGCCATCGACACGGACCGCCTCGCAGACCTGGTCGCGACGCTCGTCGGCGGGAGCGACCGCCGCGTGACCGTGTGGGGCGTGGCGCCCGACGACGGCGACTTCGACATCGAGGCCGCCGTCGCCGACGCCCGCGAGACGCTCCGGGAGCGAGGCGTCGAGGCCGACGTACTCACGACGGAGGTGTCCGCGTCGGACCGCCCCGTCGCCGACATCGTCGAGCGCTCGAACGAGTTCGACGTCATCGTCATGGGTGAGGGCGACGCCGGCCTCTCGTCGCTGCTCTTCGGCGACGAATCCGAGCGAGTCGCCGAGGGTGCCATCGCGCCGGTGCTCATCGTTCGGGAGCGACACGACGAAGCGTAGCCGAATCCACAAGCGGTTTGTCGGTCGGGCGGGACGGGCGCGTATGAAACGCGCACGCATCAAGGTCGATGGCGAGGTGTACGCCGGCGAGTACCGCGACGGCGTCGTCGAGACTGAGGCCGGCGACTTCGTCGTCGGCGAGGACGGGTCGCTCGCGCCGCCATGTGAACCGTCGGCGCTCTACTGTGTCGGTCGGAACTTCGCGGAGACGCTCGATCAGATGGAGTACGACGTGCCGGACCAACCGGCCTTCTTCATCAAGCCGCCCGCGTCCATCGTCCCCCACGAAGAACCGATTCCGTACCCGACGTTCTCCGACGAGGTAACCTACGCCGGCGAACTCTGTGCCGTCATCGACGAGCGGTGTCACGACATCGAGGCGTCCGAAGCGCCCGACGTGATTCGCGGGTACACCATCATGAACGACGTGGACGCGCTGGACCAACCGGGGCGCACGGCCCGCAAGGCCTTCGACGGGTCCGGCCCGCTTGGTCCGTGGATCGAGACTGACCTCGACCCCCACGGCATCGACATGCACACCGAGATTAGCGGCGAGCGCCGACAGGAAGCCAACACGGAGCTCATGCTTTTCGATCCGTACGAAATCGTCTCGTTCCTCTCGGAGCGGTTCACCTTCCGCCCGGGCGACGTCATCGCCTTCGGGAGCCCGGCGAATCCGGGCGTCATCGAACCCGGCGACACCGTCGAAATCACCTACGAGGGCGTCGGCACGCTCCGAAACGAAGTCGCGCCGCCGGAGCAGTAAGGGCCCGCTTCAGACGACCTGATTTTCGAGTTCGTCCGCGTCGCCGGCCTCGATGCGACGGAGGTTCGTCGCGAGGATGTCGGCGAGGCGGGCGTAGTACTTCGGCGTCTTCCCCGAGTTGTGGGGCGTAATCTGGACGTTCTCGAACGCCCAGAGCGGATGGTCATCGGGGAGCGGTTCGGGGTCGGTCACGTCCAGCGTCGCCCCGCGGATGTCGTCGTCGCGAAGCGCCGTCACGAGTGCGTCGGTGTCGACGACGGGTCCGCGCGCGATGTTGACGAGGAGGGCGTTGGCCTGCATCGAGGCCAGCACGTCGGCGTCGATGAGGCCGCGGGTGGTGTCGGTGAGGGGACAGGCCAGAATTACGTACTCCGAGCGCGCGACGGCCTCGTGAATCGAGTCGAAGCCGACGACTTCGTCGGTCGGGCCGCCCTTCGAGGGCGTGTAGCGGACGCCGATAGTGTCGACGCCGAACGCGTCGAGTCGCTCGACCAGCGCCGACCCGATGGCGCCGAGGCCGACGACGGCGGCAGTGCTGTCGTAGAGTTCACCCGCGGAGTAGGACTGCCAGTGGGCGCGTTGCTGTTGCTCCCACGCCCGGCGGAAGCGTCGCTCGTGGGCGATGAGCGACCCGATGACGTATTCGGAGATGTTGGGGCCGTGGACGCCCGCGGCGTTCGTGACGGCGACGCCCGCGTCGGCGATGGCGTCCACGTCGAGGTGGCCCGTGCCGGCGTAGGCGCAGGCGAACATCTCGAGGTCCTCGGCCGCGGCGAGGAGTTCGCTGTCGAAGTGAACGCCCGTGGCGACGCGGGCGTGTCGAATCAACTCCCGCTCTTGGCTCGGCGTCTTGGCGACGGCGATGTCGTGGTCGGGGAGGCGGTCACGGAGACAGTCGGCGTACTGCTCCGGCGAGACACCGTGGACTTTCTGTCGCAAAACGAGTACGTCAGGGTCGGACATGCGTGTGGATGCAGCCGCCTCCATTAAAGAGGCAACGAGGTCGGCCGGTCCGTTCCGGGCCATTAATACCCCCGCCCGTTCGGACGTAGAGTATGGAACACGTGGACGTAGCCGTGGTCGGTGGCGGCCCCGCCGGGTCGGCGGCGGCCCACGCGGCCGCCGAAGCGGGCGCGTCCGCCCTCGTCTTCGAGAAGGGCGTCCCCCGAGCGGACCGCGACGGCCTCGGCCCGGACTCCACCGACGCCGCGGGCATCCTCGACTACTGGGTCGACATCATGGGCATCCACCCCGACGAGTTCCCCGACGGAATCCTGCTGTCGGAACTCGACCGGGCGACGTTCGTCGGCCCGACCGAATCCTGTGTCCTCCGGAGCACGGGCATCGACTCCTCGTACGACGGCTTCGGCTACACCTTCCACCGCGCGCGCTTCGACGATTGGCTCCGCGAACGCGCCGAAGGCGTCGGCGCCGACTACCACCTCGGCGTGACGGTGAAAGACGTCGAGACCGACCTCGGGAGCGACCCGCGTCACACCCTTCGCTTCGCGGACCGCGACCCCGTCGGCGCCGACTTCCTCGTCCTCGCCGACGGCCCGCAGCGAACTGTGACCAACCGCGTGCTGGACCGGTATCTCGCCTCGCCCGTCACCGACCACCTCGGCACGACGACGGCGAACCACATCGCCTACCAAGAGCACCGGCGTCTCCCCGAGGCCGTCGCCGACGACCTGCGTGGCTCGATTACGTTCTGGTGGGGGTACATCCCCGGCCACACCGCCTACCCGTGGATTTTCCCGAACGACGACAACGTGGCTCGAATCGGGCTGACGATGCCCATCGGTCTCGACCTGTCGTCGGTTGACGACCGGGAGTCCTACGCGCTTCTCCGGCCCGACGACGACACCGTTCCGAGCGGTGGCGAGTATCTCCGCCGACTGCTCGAACACGAGTACGGCGACGAGTACGACGTACCGGAGGACTTCCCCCTCGTCGAGGAGCGCGGGAAATCCAGCGGAACGGAGACGTACCCCATCTCCTCGACGCGCCCGGTCGACTCCCCGGTCGACGCCGGCATCGCGGTCACTGGCGGCGCGATGGGCACCACGTCGGCGTTTCACGAGGGCGGCGACCACGTCGCCGTCCGCACCGGCGCCATCGCTGGCGAACTCGCTGCGCGGGGCGACCTCTCATCGTACAACGACCGGTGGAAAGACGCCATCGGCGACGAAATCCTGCGCAACGTCACCATGGCCGACATGGTGCAGGACTACGGCCCGGACGACTGGGACGACATCTTCCGAACCGGGCGAAAGATGCTCGCCGACGAAGGCGGGTATCAGATGTTCGAACAGAAGTTCAGCGCCGGACTCGACGCCGCCAAACTCCTCCTCAGATATCGGTGGGGCAAGTACCGCAACCGCGAGTTCGTGAGCATCCACGAATCGGAGTACGTCTACTGACGCCATCCCGCAGGCGACCCGCAAGGCGTTAACCCCTCCGTGTCGTAGCACGGCTGCGTGCCTTTAGTCCCCGCCCGAGTACGCCCGTCAGGGCGCGATGACAGCGCGGAGAACCCGGGCACGCGACATGGGTGAATCCGGGACTCACTGACTCCGGAATAGCCAGCGGGGAGGTCTCCCGACCTCCAGAACGTGACGCCGTCTCACGCATCCGACGGTCGCCCGGCACGAGGGTTAGCTAGCCGACCACGGCACGCCGCCAGGGATGAGGCTAGACGTTAGTGTTCCGGGCGTACATCGACCTTTTACGCTGCGCGCTGGCGAAGCCAGCGCTCGGTAAACGCTCGACCAAAGGCACTCCTCGTTCCGGATGGTCACGCGTCGGCCTCGCGCGCACGTTCGTTCGCGCGAGTGAATCGACGACCCGTCGGAGTTTCGAACTACTCGGTGTCGACCGTTCGGCCCCGAGGTGTCCACCGGCCGTGAATCCTCCACCGTCCCGAGCGGACATTACGGCCAGTTTCGACGCTTCTACGCTCGCGTCGCGGCGTAGCGGACGGTGACGAGCGGACGGCCACAGAGGCGAATACGCTGGTCCGCGAACACGGCGGCGTCCGCAACCCCATCGGCGTCGGGCGGGGCTGGTGCATCGGGGTCGCCCGCGGGTGCGACGCGGAAGCGTTGGCTCGCCGGAAGCCGAACCGCGCCGGCGTCGGTGTGAAGATACAGCCCGCCGTCGGGACAGTCCGTCGTGAGCGCCACCCCAGTACCGTGGTTCTCCATCCGGAGGACGGTGGCGAGGCTGGCGCCGGGAAGTGGGACGGCGACGTTGACGACGCGTTCCCCGTCGGCGACGTGACTGGCGTAGACGGCGACGAAGACTCCCTCGCCGTCCTCGGTGGTGCGTATCCAGAGTCGCGGGTCGTCGCGCGGGTCGGCGGCCGCCCCCACCGGTGAGAGCGCGAACAGGTCGCTCGTGACGCGTTTCGGATCGCCGCCCGGTTCCGGGAGATTCAGCTGTTCGACCCGACTGGTCCAGCAACTCGCGAGGCGCGCACCGAGACGGAAGGGTCGGTGCCACGCCGCAGTAAGGGTCATCTCGAAGTCACTCGTTCGCTCGTAGAGCGCCCGCACGTCGGGATGGACGGCCTCGGGGTCGAATCCGGGACGCTCGTAGGCGTCGAGTGACGCCATCTCGCCGGCGACGCGCTCGCCGCGGAGTCCGTGTCGGTCGGGCCAGTCTGGGCCGACGCGAGCGTTGCCGTGATGGGGCGAGAGGGGCACGTCGCGCGCCCCCGCGACGGCCCATCCGAGGGCGGCGGCGCAAGTGACGAGACCGACGAGTCGAGCGTTCGAACCGCGGAGCACGGTTGGCGTAGGGCGCGCGTGACCGTAAGCGTCCGGCCGCGTCACCGGAGTTCGAGCAGGTCGGCGCCGCTCGTGACGAGGACCCGATCACCGACGAGTGCCAACCCACCGGCTTCCGTCTCGAGTTCTCGCGTCCACAGTCGGTCGCCGGAGCCGGTGTCGTAGGCACGAACAACGCCGCCGACTGACTCACCGTCGCGGCGTCGCTCGCCGGCGACGACGAGGGTATCGCCGCCGACGGCGGGTGCGTACGGGTACCAATCCGTCTCGTCGGACCACGCTGTCTCGCCCGTCGTCAGGTCGAGAGCGACGACGCGCCCGCGAGTCCGGTCGCCGAGTCCGACAGCGGTGAATCCCCGGTCGCCGACGAGGGCGGGCGTCGCCACGTCGGCGCCAAGCGAGCGCGGCTCCCAGAGGAACGCCCCAGTCTCAGTGTCGACGGCGGTGACTGCACCGCCACGGACGGCGTAGGACCCGTGGACGAGACGGCCGTCGGCGACCGCAGGCGGGTGATAGAAACCGCGAATCCGATCGGTGCCGGTGTGCCAGCGACGCGCCGGGCCGGGGTGGAGGTAGCGGTCCATCCCCGTCCGCGGCGCGTAGGCGACCGTCCCGTCGAGGGGGGCGCTCGCACCGTACAGTCGGCCGTCGGTGAGCACGGGTTTCGCTCCCTCGGCGCGCCAGCGCAGTCCCGTTTCGATGTCGATGCCGACGAGGTCGCCGCTCTCGACGCCGACGTACACCTCACGCGTGCCGACGGTGAGACCGCTCGGGTCGTCGTCCGGCAACGAGTGCCGATAGATGCGGTTCCCGTCGGGCGCGTATCCGACGAGCGTCGCGGGCGAGTCCCGATTCAGTTGCGCGGCGTGGAGCGTGCCGTCAGGGCTGAGGCCCGCGAAGGGCGTGGTCGCGTCGTGGGCGTCTCGCAGTTCGCCGTCAAGGGCGTGCGTCTCCAGCCGGGAGCCGTACAAAACGAGCGTGTCGTCGCCGACGAGTGGGTGAAATCGCGGCTTCTTCGCCGTCGTCGACGCTGTAGTGAGGCGTCGGCGCGTCGGTGCGTCGTTCGGTGGCGTCGCCGACGGGTTGTGAGCGGTGTTCGCGGGGTCGAAGCGGCGAAGTGGCCACGTACCGTCGGCCGGCGTCCACGAGGCAAACGTCGCGTCGGGTCTCCCGCGATAGAGGCGGTGACCCCCGTAGGCGGCCGCGGCAGCGACGGCACCGCCGACGAGACGGCGGCGAGTGATGGAGGGCATCGGGCAGTGATTGCTCCCACTCCCTCAAAAAGGAACCCGGTTAGCCGAGACGTGAGAGGGTGAGGCCGAATCGCTCGTCCGTCCCGACTCCGTCCGTCAGTCGTCGGCTTCGGCGGTGTCGGCGCCCGGCACCGTCACGTCGGGCAGGCCGGCCTCGATTTCCTCGCGACGGTCCTCGAAGGAACCGGGGAGGACGAGGCGGCCGCCGAGGTCGTCGAGCGGTTCGTCGCTCGTGTAGCCGGGGTCTTTCGTCGCGAGCTCGAAGAGGACGCCCCCGTGTTCGCGGACGTAGACCGACCGGAACCAGTGGCGGTCTATCTGTTGGGTAGGGTTCAGGCCCTCGCCGCGGATGGCCTCGCGCATCGCCTCTTGGTCCTCGTCGGTCGGCGTCTGGAAGGCGACGTGGTGGACCGTCCCGTGGCCCTGTCGCCCGCCCTCGATGGTCGGGAGGACATCGACGTACTGCCCGACCGTGCCGGTGGCAGCGAAGCGAGTTCGCTCGTCACCGGGCGTGTCGCCCTGTGCTTCTTCGGTACCGGCTTCCTCGAAGCCCATCGTGCGGAGCAAGCCCATCGTCGGATGGGGGTCGGCGAGCCAAAGCGTGACCGAGTGGAAGCCACGGATGGCCACGTCTTCGGAGACGAACTCCGTCCACGGGACGGTCGGGTCATCCTCCGGAATCTCGACTTCGACGAGTTCGACGGGCAGTCCGTCCGGGTCGCGGAAGGGGAGGACCGTCTCGCCGAAGCGCTCGACTCGGTCGTCGTAGTCGACGCCGTGGTCGTCGAATCGTGCTTCCCAGAAGTCGAGGCTGCCCTCGGGGACGCGGAAGGCGGTTCGCGACACTTGGCCGCTCCCGACTTTCCCCTGCGGGAGGTCGCTCCACGGGAAGAACGTCATGCTCGTCCCGGGCGTCCCCTCCGCGTCGGCGAAGAAGAAGTGGTAGGTGCTCGGGTCGTCCTGATTTATCGACCGCTTCACGAGGCGAAGTCCCAGCGTCTCGACCCAGAAGTCGAGGTTCTGCTGGGGGTCGCCGGCGATACACGTGACGTGGTGGATGCCCGGCGTCGGTGTCGGTTCTGTCATACCCCGTTCTAGGTGTCGCACCGACTTGAATCCGCGCTGACACGCGTGTTACCTGGTCACATCAGCGTCAGGTGCTCACCGTGATTGGACGCGGAACTCGGTGCCGGGAGCCATCCGCGCCGTCATTCCCGCGAGCAGCGGCGGGTCGTCCGGCTCCGTGCCCGGCCACGCGAGGTGGTACTCGCGTCCGATGGTCGCGAGGGCGAGTTTCGCCTCCATCAGCGCGAACCGCCGCCCGATACAGCGACGCGGCCCGCCGCCGAAGGGGACGTACGCGAAGTCGGGGATGCGCTCGCGGAGCGACCCGTCCCACCGCGCGGGGCGGAAGGCGTCGGGGTCGTCGTAGAACCGGGAGTCGGTGTGGACTTGGTCGACGGTGAGCCAGACGGGCTCTCCCGCCGGAATCCGGTAGCCGTCCATCGTCACGTCCGTCGTCGTCTCGCGCGGGATGGTGTACACCGGCGGGTAGCACCGAAGCGCTTCGGTGACGATTCGCTCCGTCACCGAGAGGTCGTCCAAGTCGTCGAGCGTCGGCGGGCCGTCGAGGGAGTCGACTTCGGCGTGGAACCGGTCGCGGACCTCGGGGTGGTGTGCCAGCGCGTAGCAGGCGAAGGAGATGGCGGTGGCGGTGGTGTCGTGGCCGGCGAAAATCATCGTCACCACCTGGTCGCGGAGCCGGTCGTCGGACAGTGCCTCGCTCTCGACGCCCGACTCCCGGAGCGCGACGAGCAAGGAGAGGAGGTCGTCGGCCTCGGATGGGTCGGCGGGCGGGTCGTCGGCCTTCTCTTCGAGGAGGTCGGTCGCGACGCCCTGGAGGCGACGCTTCCCACGCTTGAATCGGAGTCGGGCGGGCGTCGGAATCCACGTCGGCAGCGGGTAGGAGGTGGGTGCGAACCAGTGATGCAGGTGAGAGGCGGCGGTTCGAATCTCCTCGTCGCCGTCGACGGCGAGTTCGCGGCCGAACAGCGTCGCGAAGAGCACGTCGAGTGTCAGGTCGCTCGACTCCGCCGCGAGGTCGATTCGCTCGCCCGGCGTCCAGCGTCGACACCGGCGCCGAATCTGCTCGACCATGCCGTCGGCGTAGTCGACGAGGCGGTCACGCGTAAACAGGGGTTGGAGCACGTCACGCTGGCGCTGCCACGTCTCCCCCTCGACGGCGACGAGGCCGCCCTCGAACGCCAGCTGGAAGTCGTCGGACTTCCGGAACTTGTCGCGGTCGTTCAGGAGGACGCGCTCGAAGTGGTCGGGGTGGCCGAGGTGGTAGACGTCGCCGGGGCCGAGGAGGTGGATGCGAACGAGATCACGCTCTGCCATCGCCCGCGAGCGAAAGCCCAACACGTCCCGCATCGCGCCGACGGTGTGGGTGAGGTGGTGGCCGACGGTCGACGGATACGGCGGGAGCGACTGCGTGACTGCTCGGTCCGCCTCGTCGCCGTCGTCGGCACGGTCCGCGCCCATGGTCGGGCATACGGAGTCTGCGGTTTATCTCTTCGGGGGACCCAAAAACAAATGTCTCCGAATCGAGACGTGAGTGGCGAAGGATGGAGTACAACGAGACGTCGCTCTGGGTGAGTCAAATCGTCGAGTGGGGGCGCGGCTACGTCGACCATCCCGTGGCCGCCGCGCTGTGTACGCTCGGCTGGATTCCCGTCGTGACGACGGCGATTGCCCTCGACCCGTCCGAGGCGTCGACCGGGTTTCTCGTCGGGCAAATCCTCGCTTGCCTGATGGTGGTTTCGGCCCCCTACGACGTGTGGTATTACGACGAACAGCTCCTCCCGAAGTTCTTCGACGACGTGGAGCTCATCACCGCCGAATCGGACCACGACACGCTGCAGGAACTGGCGACGCGGTACGACCGCCTCTACTCCTCGTACTGGTGGGCGAGCACGGTCGTGTGGGTCGGACTCGTGCTGACGGTGTTCGTCGTCGGGCAGAGCTACTTCCAGTCACAGGGCATCACCGGCCCCGTCGAGCGGGGGGCGTATCTCGGCTTCTTCTGTTACTGGCTGCTGTTCGCGGGGCTTCGCTCGCACGGCGCGGTGCTCACCGTCTTCGTCATCCGGTCGTTCGCGGAGCGAGTCCAACTCGACGTGGACCCCCTCCACCCCGACGGCCTCGGCGGCCTCAGCACCGTCGGGACGTTCGCCATCCGGATGACGGTCATCACGTCGCTGGGGTCGTTCGCGCTCCCCCTCGCCTTCCAAATCGCGTCCAACATCCAGTACGAATCCGTCGTCTACGCGGGCGTGGGGCTGTTCGTCCTCCTGGTCGGCCTCAACTTCCTCTATCCGACTTACAAGGTGAACCGGCGGGCACAGGACCTGCGCGAGCGAATGCTCGACGCGCACCGCGAACGCATTCGAACGCTCGAAGACCGACTGGCGTTGCTGGCGGAGGGGGACGGCGACTTACCGGACGACCACCTCGCGGACACGGACGACGAACTGCTGGAGATGGAGATTCGCCGCGCCCGCCGGGAGTTCGAGGACTACCAGAGCGTCCAACTCTACCCACTCTCTATCGGCATCATCACCCGGCTGGTCAGTTCGATACTGCTCCCGATTTTCTTCATCGTGTTCGAGCTGTTCATCACCGGGTCGCTGTAAGCCACCCCCCGGTGGGTCTCGAAACGGGCGCGGCGTCGTCGGGAGCCGGTCACCGACGTAGTTACACGGACCATATAAGTTCGCGGGGCGTGAGCCGTCGACCGTGTCTGATCGGTGGCTGTACGGCTGGGGACTCGCGTCCATCGGCCTCGGTGGAGCGTCGCTCATCGTACCGCTGTACGTCGTTTCGCTGGGTGGCGGCCCGGCGGTGCTCGGCGTCCTCGCCGCCGTCGCCGCCGTCGCGGGCGCGCCGGGAGCGCTGGTCGTCGGCCGCCTCGCTGACCGCACCGGCCACCGGCGGGGGTACATCCTCGGCGCCATCGGCGTCGTCGCGGCGGGGTTGGTCGGCGTCGCTGCCGTCGAGTCGATACCGCTGGTCATCGTCGCCAACGCCGCCATCTGGTTCGCGTTCGCGGCGGCGACGCCCGTCCTCACGCTCCTCGTCGTCGTCGACGCGCCCGAATCCGAGTGGAGCGACCGCATCGCCCGCCTCAACGAGTGGCAGGGGGTGGGGTGGGCGCTCGGCCTGCTTGTCGGGTTCGTGGTCGTCCTCGTCGGCGAGCGAGTGGTGGGACTGGCGCCGGTCACCGTCCAGCGACTCGTCTGTCTGGTCTGTGCGGTGAGTACGGGCGTTGGCGGCCTCGTCACCGCGAGCGCGCTCCCGAAAGAGAGAGAGTCGATGCCCGCGCCCCGGCGTCTTCAGCGGGCAATCACCGCCGCGACGCGCTTCGGCGTCCGCGGCGCCAGTTTCCCCTTCACGCCGGTCCGGATGGACGTGCGCGGCTTCCACCCGCGTCGCTTCGTCCGGCGGTTCACGCCGGGACTCGCGCTCTACTTCGTCGCCGTCACGCTCGCATTCGCGGGCTTCGGCGCCTTCTTCGCCCCCCTGCCGGCGTATCTGGGCGAGGCTGGCTTCGGCTCCGACGCCGTCTTCGGCCTCTACTTCGCGCTGAACGCCGGGGCCGCGGTCTTTTTCGGCGTCGCAGCGACGCTGGTCGCGCGCTACGAGGTGGCGCTGGTCCACGTCGGGAGCCTCGCCGTCCGCGGCGTCGCCCTCCCACTCGTCGTCGTCGCCGGCGGGTCGCTCGCGGCGGCCGTACCGATTTTCGTCGTCGTCGGGTTCACGTGGGCGGTCATCGCCGTCTCGGCGGCGACGCTCGTGACGCGACTCGCGCCGCCCATCGTCCGCGGCGAAGCGCTCGGCGTCTACAGCGCGCTCTCCGCCGTCGCCGGCGGGATTGGGAGCGTCCTCGGTGGCTGGGTCGCGGCGACCAGCTACGGCTACGCCTTCGTGCTCGCGGGGGCGCTGGTCTTTGCCGGCGTGGCTATCGTGTTGGTGCTCAGAACGCGTGTGGGTCCGGACGCCCGCCCGGAGCAGACGGTTTATTCCGCCGACGCCACAGAGTGAGGTATGGACACGTGGCAGCGCCGGACGCTCGTGTACGTCGTCGGGTTGGTAGCCGTGATGCTGGCGTACGCCACCGTGTACGATACGGGGATGAGCGTCTTCGAGGGGTCGCCGATAACCTTCCTCCACGCGCTCCAGGTGGTCGTCGAGACGTTCACGACGACGGGCTTTGGCTCCGACGCCCCATGGCAGAGCGCGGAGATGAACGTCCTCGTCATCGTGATGGACCTGACCGGCGTGGTGCTCATCTTCCTCGCGCTGCCGGTGCTCGTCTTCCCGCTGTTCGAGGAGGCCATCTCGACGACGGTGCCGACAGTGGCGCCGGAGGGCCTCGAAAACCACGTCGTCATCTGCACGCTGACCCCGCGCGGTGAGACGCTGGTCGACGAACTCGACTCGTGGGGCGTCGACCACCTCGTCCTCGAACCCGACCGCGACCGGGCGAAAGACCACTACGAAGCGGGGTACGACGTGATTCACGCCGACCCGCAGTCCGTCGACGGTCTGGAGGCGGCCCGCCTCCCCGAGGCGCGGTGTCTCGTCGCCGACGACTCCGACCCCGTCAACACGAGTATCGTCCTCACGGCGAAGGAAGTCGCCGACGACGTGCGAACGGTGAGCGTCGTCGACGACCCCGACCGCGAGCAGTACCACCAACTCGCGGGCGCCGACGCCGTGCTCTCACCGCGTGCGCTCCTCGGCGAGGGCCTCGCCTCGAAGGTGACGACGGGAATCTCGGCGGAGTTGGGCGAGGCAATCGAGGTCGGCGAGGACTTCGAGGTGGCCGAACTCCCGATTCAGCGGGGGAGCGACCTCGTCGGCCGGACCATCGCCGAGAGCGGCGTCCGCGAACGCGCCGGCGTCAACATCATCGGCGCGTGGTTCCGAGGCGAGTTCGAGAGTCCGCCGTCGCCCGAGGCGACCCTCGACGGCGGGACGGTCCTCCTCGTCACGGGACACGAGGCCCAACTCGAACGACTGAAGCAGATGACCACGTCCGACATCCGTCGATTCCGGCGGGGCCAGACGCTCGTCGTCGGCCACGGCGAGGTGGGGACGACGGTCACGAACGCGCTCTCGCGCGCGGACGTCTCACACGTCGCGATGGACCTGACGGACGGGCCGGGCGTCGACGTGGTCGGCGACGCGACCGACCCCGACGCCCTCTCGCAGGCAGGCGTCGAGGAGGCGCGCTCGGTCATCCTCGCGATTCCGGACGACACACTCACCGAGTTCGCCATCCTCGTGCTTCGGGACCTGAACCCGTCCATCGAGATTATCGCCCGTGCCGAGGAGACGGAAAACGTCCAGAAGATGTACCGCGCGGGCGCGGACTACGTCCTCTCGCTCGCGACGGTCAGCGGTCGGATGCTCGCCTCGACGATTCTGGAAGACGAGGAGGTCATCTCGCTGGACAAACAGGTGGAGGTGATTCGCACCTCTGCGCCCGGATTGGTGGGGCGAACGCTCGGCGAGGCGGACGTCCGCGCCCGAACGGGATGCACCATCGTCGGCGTCGAACGCGACGGCGAGGTAGTCACCGACTTGGGGCCGGAGTTCCGTGTCCGCGAGGGCGACGAACTCATAGTCGCCGGCACCGACGAGGGGACGAACCGCTTCACCGAGACGATGGGGAAGAGCTAGTCCATCGTCACGACGAGTTTGCCGAGCGACTCCCGGTCTTTCATCGTGGCGAAGGCCTCGTCCGTCGCCGCCAGCGGGAACGTCTGGTCGACGACGGGGTCGAGGTCGCCGGCGGCGACGAGGTCGACCAACCGCTCCAGGTCGGCCTGGGTTCCCATCGTGCTCCCGACGACGTGCTTGTGGCCGAGGAACAGGTCGGGGATGTCGATTTCCGAGGTACTACCCGCGGTCCGCCCGCAGACGACCATCCGCCCGCCGCGGCGCATCAGGTCGAGTCCGAGGTCGGTGTAGGGGCCGCCGAGGTGGTTGACGACGGCGTCGGGCGTCCCGATGTCGGCGACGGCGGGCCGGAGAGCGTCGGGGTCGGTCCCGCGGACGGTGTGGTCGGCGCCGAGTTCGGCCAGTCGGTCGAGCTTCGACGCCGACGAGGAGGTGCCGACGGTTCGGACGCCGAGTACGTCCGCGAGTTGGACGGTGGCGACACCGACGCCGCCGGTCGCGCCGGGGACGAAGAGGAGGTCGCCGGCCTCGACGTCGGCCCGGCGGAGCATGTGATACGCGGTCAGATAGGCGGTGGGGAGCGTCGCCGCCGTCGTCGCGTCCACGTCGTCGGGGAGCGGAATCAGACGGTCGGCGTCGACGCGGGCCGACTCCGCGAGGCCGCCGTGGTACAGCGAGAAGGACTCACAGAGGTTCTCGGGGCCTTCGCGACAGAAGCGACAGGTGCCACACGTCTGGTTGGGACAGAGGAGGACACGGTCGCCGGGTTCGAGGTCGGTGACGCCGTCGCCGACGGCAGAGACGACGCCCGCGACGTCGAGACCGGTGACGAAGGGGAGGTCGCTGGGGTCGACCATGGCGGAGTCGCCGTCGAGAATCCAGAGGTCGTGGCGGTTGATTGAGCACGCCTCAACGTCGACGACGGCCTCGCCCGGGTCGGGTTCAGGCGTCGGTCGTTCGACGATGTTCACGCCGTCCGGTCCGGTCAGTTCGGTGAAAGCTGCGGCACGCATCACCGGCCATTCGATCCGCGGCGGCAAAGGTTCGGGGGCGCTCGGGTCGTGTGAATCGCTAACGCTCGACTCCAACGACTTAACCGTGCGGGTCACCTACTAGAGGTATGAGCCAAAACGAAGACGGCGGGCGTCGGAATCTCCGAATGCCCGACGACGACGAGCTGTTCGCGGTCGTGACCGAACACAACGGTGGGAACCACGTCCGTGTACGCTGTGAAGACGGCGAGAACCGGATGGGCCGCATCCCCGGTCGGATGAAATACCGGACGTGGATCAGCGAGGGCGACGTGGTCCTCGTGGAACCGTGGGACTGGCAGGACGAGAAGGCGAACATCGAGTGGCGCTACGACGGGCAGGACGCGGACCAGCTCCGCCGCGAAGGCCACATCGACTAGTTCGTCCCGACCGATTGGGGAGACGAACTTGCCGTCTCTCCCCGAATATCCATTATATATTCATTTATTCAGATTTACTAGCACCGGCTTCCCTATTCGGCCACAGATGCGCGGTGTTAGTGACCGTTTAGTCGGATAGATTGGCCCGATACCCAACGATTTTGTACCGGTGCGAGGTTGTGACTGGCATGGACGGTAATCCGGACCTCGACCGGTTCGACTCGCGGCGGTCCACGGCCTACGCACAGAACGGCATGGTGGCGACGAGTCAGCCACTCGCCGCGCAGGCGGGTGTCGAAGCCCTCCGTGATGGCGGCAACGCCTTCGACGCTGCGGTGACGACGGCGGCCGCGTTGAACGTCGTCGAACCGATGAGCACCGGCATCGGCGGCGACGCGTTCGCCCTCTATCGCACCGCCGACGGCGACGTGGGGGCGTTTCGAAGCTGTGGCGGCGCGCCCGCCGACGCGACGCGCGACGCGGTCCGGCGGCGGGTCTCGGAGCAGTCGGGCGTCGACCCCGCGGACGCGACGATGCCGGGCGCCGGACCGCTCACGGTGACGGTGCCCGGGACGGTCCGTGGCTGGGACAGACTGCTCGACGACCACGGCGAGCGGTCACTCGCGGCGGCGCTCGAACCCGCCATCGAGTACGCCACGGAGGGGTTCCCGGTGAGTGAAGTCATCGCCGACATGTGGAACGTCGCCGAGACGCTGTTCACCGAATCGCACGCCCGCGAGGAGTATCTGCTCGGTGGGCGAGCGCCCGACACCGGTGACGTGATGCGCCTCCCGGATTTGGGCGGGACGCTCTCGACCATCGCCACAGAGGGTGCTGACGCCTTCTACGAGGGACCGCTCGCCGACCACATCGCCGAGTCGGTCCGGGAGCGCGGCGGTCTGCTCTCGGCCGACGACCTCGCGGACTTCGAACCCGAGTACGTCGACCCCGTCTCGACCACCTACCGTGGTGCCGAAATCTACGAACTCCCGCCCAACAACCAGGGACTGGTGGCACTGGAGGCGCTCAACATCGCGGAAGAGCTCGATGCCGGGAGCTACGACTACGACTCGGCCGAGCGCGTCCACTACTTCGCCGAGTCGCTGAAGCGTGCCTTCCACGACGGCCACCACTACATCACGGACCCCGAGTTCGAGGACGTGCCCGCACTCGGCTCGAAGGCCTACGCCGCGAAGCGCGCGACGACGGTCGGTGAGCGGGCGGGGAACGTCTCCATCGGCGGGCCGGGCGCGCCGCCGGAGGACGGCGACACCGTCCTCCTGACCGTCGCCGACGACGAGGGGAACGTCGTCTCCTTTATCAACTCCATCTTCGGTCACTTCGGAAGCGGCGTGGTGGTGCCCGAGACGGGCATCACGCTCCAGAACCGCGGGAGTTCGTTCACGCTGGACCCGGAGCATCCCAATCGCCTCGAACCCGGGAAGCGGCCCTTCCACACGCTCATCCCGGGACTGGCGCGGTTCGACGACGACGATTGGGCCGCCTTCGGCGTGATGGGCGGGTACATGCAACCGCAGGGCCACTTGCAGGTGCTCTCGAACCTCCTCGATTACGATATGCCGCTCCAAGCGGCGCTGGACGCGCCGCGATGGCGCTACCTCGAAAACGGCTCGCTTGCTGTCGAGGACCGCTTCCCGGACGGCGTCGTCCCGAAGCTCGTGCGTCGCGGGCACGATGTGGTCGTCAGGCCGCCCTCGGCGTTCGGCGGTGGCGAGATTACGCGACTCGCCGATGGCGTCATGTCGGGCGCGACGGAGCCACGAAAGGACGGGACGGCCACGGGCTTCTAAGCCGGGTCGCCGTCGCTATCGCGTATTCGGGCGAGGAGATACGACCCGAGGAGGCCGACGCCGAAGGCGACGCCGACGTTGACGAGGAGGGCGACGACGCCGACGACGCCCGTCAGTAGGGGGTCGCTCGTGTCCACGCCCGAGCGTCCGAGTTCGATGGCGACGAGGACGAGGACGACGCCGAGGACGGCCATCGGGAACGCGGCGACGACGTCGACGGCGACGACAGCGAGGAGGAGATAGAGACCGCCGAGAATCAGGTTCGAGGTGGCGGTCCGGGCACCGAAAGCGTACTTGCCGGCGACGCCGCCGCTCCCGTGGCACATGGGCATCGCGCCGAGTGGGACGGCCAGCAGGTTCATGACGCCCATGCTGGTCGAGAGGTCGTCGGGCGACGCCTCGGCGTCGAAGTACTCGTCGACGAGCAGCGAGGTGGCGACGGCGGCGTTGCCGACGGTCATGGCCAGTTGCCCGGCCGTCGCACCGACGGCGTTGCGCGTGAGCGAGAGAGCACCGGGGTCGAGAAGCGTCAGTTGCGGGAGGCGTGGCGTGAGCGTCCCCACGTCGGCGAAAGCCAGCACCGACCCGAGGCCGAGGACGGCGAGAGCCGCCACCTCGCGGTGTCCGGTCACGACGGCGCCGAGGGCGACGAGGACGGCGAGGCCGGCGAGCGCCGGGGCGTCGAGACTGGTCGTCAACCCGGTGCGGAGGAGGATGAGCGCGACGCCGACTTGGATGCCGCGCACGACGGGTTCGCCGACGTAGGGTGCGAGGCGCGCGAGCGCCCCCGTCTTGCCGATGACCAGCAACGCGACGCCGGCGACGAGGCCGGCAGCGACGTACTCGCCCGTGGAGAGACCGCCGGCGATGACCAGCGCGGCGAGTGCCTTCATCGGTTCGACGGACATGGGATGGCCGTACCAGAGCCCCCAGACGACCTGAAAGGCGGCGAAGCCGAGGAGAATGTGGCCGAGCGACAGGTCGGTGAGTGCGGCGACGGCGACGACGATGGGTAAGACCGTCACGGTGTCGCCAACCGCACCCGTGACTTCGCCCCACGCCACGCCGAATCGCGACGCCGTCCCACCGTCCAACGTTCGCATCGATGCCGACTATCCGCTCACCCCGTATAGAATTATCGAGAAACTGATATATGTATCGCTGGGGACGCGATGTAACCGGTTACGATTACGGGACGGGACCGACGACCGCGAACCCCCGATATCGGTGTTTGGCGGTTCTAAAGACAGTATAAAATCTCTAAGAAAATTTGAAACGGTCGTAAAACGACACAAATACGGGATTACTCGGACTCACGGAGTCAAATTGGCCTGAATCCAGTGCAACGATTTGCCCCCTATATGATGGTGTGGCTACATGGTACAGGTGGAGCCAGTCACCATGTCCGTTCGCTCATCGTCCCTCGCACGCACCGCGTCGCAATCGCTTCCGGCCCTCCAAGCCCTCGCCGAACTCGCAGCACGGCCCGTCCGCTTCGTCGCCTTCTGGGTGGCGACGCTCCTCCCGCTGACGTACCTCCCGATGCTCGCGACGGGGATGGTGATGTCCCACAGTACGACCTTCGCGGGACTCGTCTGTCTGAACGCCGTGGCGTTCGTCGCCGGACACGGGCACAACCGCCCCGAATAGCCCGGCGACGACTGGCCCCACGACGGTCGGACCGGAATCCCTTTTCGCCCGCCCATGCAAACGCGGGTATGGACGTACGTGACATCGACGCGCTCGGGCCGGGCGACCGGCAGGCGCTATTCGAGCGCGACGCCGGCGTCGAGGCCGTCCGCGAGGACGTTCGCGACATCGTCGGCCGGGTTCGCGACGAGGGGGACGTAGCGATTCGAGAGTTCTGCCGCGAGTTCGACGGCGTCGAAGTCGGCAACTTGGACGTGGCCGACGCCGCCGAACGCGCCCACGAGGAGGTAGACGACGACCTGCTCGATGCAATTCGGACCGCCGCGGACAACGTCCGCGAGTTCCACGAGCGACAGCTGCCCGAGGACTGGCGCGACGACTTCGGCGACCGGGAACTCGGTCGGCGCTTCCGCCCGCTCTCCAGCGTCGGCGTCTACGTGCCCGGCGGCGCCGCGGCCTACCCCTCCAGCGCGCTGATGGGAATCATCCCGGCGAAGGTTGCGGGCGTCGACCACGTCGTGGTGACGACACCGCCCGCGGAGGAGCTGAACCCCGCGACGCTGGCGGCGATTCACGAGGCGGGCGCGGACGCCGTCTACAGCATCGGCGGCGCGCAGGCGGTCGGCGCCATGGCCTACGGTACGGAGACGGTCACGCCGGTCGAGAAGATAGTCGGCCCGGGCAACCGCTGGGTCACGGCGGCGAAAGCCGAAGTGCGCGGCGACGTGGAAATCGACTTCCTCGCCGGCCCGAGCGAGGTGCTCGTGCTCGCCGACGAGACGGCCGACCCCGCCTTCGTCGCGGCGGACCTCCTCGCGCAGGCCGAACACGACGACCACGCGTCGGTGGTCGCGGTGACCGCCGACGCCGACCTGGCCGACGCTATCGTCGACGAAGTCGACGCACAACTCGTCGAGCGTGAGCGACAGGAGACCATGGCGGCCGCCCTCGCCAACGACGCGAGCGGCGTCTTCCTCGCGCGCTCGATGTCCGAAGCGGTGCTCTTCGCGGAGGAGTACGCCGCCGAACACCTCTCGATTCAGGCCGAGGACGACGAGGCGCTCCTCGACCGCATCGACAGCGCCGGGAGCGTCTTCCTCGGCCCGTACACGCCCGTCGCAGCGGGCGATTACGCCTCGGGGACGAACCACGTCCTGCCGACGGGCGGCGGCGCCAAGCGCTTCGGCGGCCTGTCCGTCGAGACGTTCCTCCGGTCGACGACCGTCCAGCGACTCGACCGCGATGCGCTCGACGGCCTCGCCGACACGATTACGACGCTCGCGGACGCCGAGGGACTCACCGGCCACGCCGAGAGCGTCCGACGCCGCTTCGACTGAGCCCCGTCAGGGTTAACAGGCTTCGCGGAGTAACTGCGACCATGAGTACCGAAAGCGCGGAGCGGGCGAGCGACCGAGTGGTGGAGGTCACGCCCGAGGCCGCGGAGGAAGCCCGCTCGCTGATGGACCGCGAGGGGATGGACGCGGACGTGGGTGGCCTTCGACTGTTCGTCCAGCAGGGCGGCTGTGCCGGACTCTCCTACGGGATGCGCTTCGACGACGAACCCGAACCGGACGACACCATCGTCGAGCGCCACGGCCTGCGCGTGTTCATCGACCCCGCGAGCGTCGACTACATCGGCGGGTCGGTGCTCGATTACGAATCGGGCCTCCAGGCCGAGGGCTTCCACGTCGAGAACCCGAACGTCGTCTCCGAATGTGGCTGCGGCGAGTCGTTCCGAACCTAATCCCCGCGCACGGGGTATCAGCCGTGATATTTGGTGGGATGCGGTTTTAACGGCCCACTGAGTATCAGCGGAGGATGGCGGATATTACAGCTGATTCCGGGTCTGCACTCTTCCAGCCGGGCCGCTGGGGAGCCGTGCTCCGAGAGTTCGTCCGGTACATTCCGGACGGACACTCGATTCCGGAGTCGACGTGGCGGAGTCGACACCGAAACGTTACCATCCTCGTGCTGGCGCAGCTGCCCTTCCTCTTCGCACTGGGACTGTACGACGGAACCGAATCGCTCGTGACGGGCGCGACGATTCCGGAAATCCCGCTGACGACCGTGCTGGTCGAAATCGGCCTCGTTGTCGCCCTCGTCGCCGCAGCGCACGTTCCGGGCCTCCCCCGCCGCGTCCGGACGGGACTCGGGACGCTCGGCGTGCTTTCGGTATCCGTCCTGCTCGTTCACTTCTCGGGCGGATTCATCGAGGCACACTTCTACTTCTTCGTCGGGATGGCCGTCGTCGCGGTGTACGAGGACTGGGCGCCGTTCGCGCTCGGCATCGGTTACGTCGTGCTCACCCACGGCGTCTTCGGGATGATAAATCCGAGTCGAGTCTACAACCACACGGCGGCCATCAACAACCCGTGGGTCTGGGGGCTGATTCACGGCGTGTTCGTCCTGATGCTCGCGGCGGCGCTGATGGCACACTGGTACTCCACGGAGCGCTCCCGCGAGGAGGCACAGATCCAACTCGAAGAGGCACGCGCCAAAAGCGAGGAAGTCGAGAATCTGGAGGCCAAACAGGCCGAGATCGAACGCGCGAAAGCCGAAGCCGAGGAGGCGAAAGCCGAGGCAGAAGCCCGACAGCAGGCGGTCGAAGAGATGAACGACCACCTCGAAGCGCGGGCGGACGCGTACAGCGACGCGATGGCGCGAGCGGCGAGCGGCGACCTCACCGTCCGGGTCGACACCGAGAGCGAGAGCGAGGCGATGGCACAGATCGGCGAGGCGTTCAACGAGATGATGGTCGAGACGGAGACGGCGATGCGAGAGATTCAGGCGTTCGCCGACGAAGTCGCCGCCGCGAGCGAGGAAGCGAGCGACGGCACCGAGGAGACGAAAGCCGCCAGCGAAGACGTGAGCGAGTCGATTCGCGAGATTTCGGAGGGGGCAAACGAGCAACGGGAGATGCTCGAAACCGTCTCGGGCGAGATGACGAACCTCTCGGCGACGGTCGAGGAGGTGGCGGCCTCCGCGAACACGGTCGCAGAACGCTCCCGCGAGACGGCCGACATCGCCGAGTCGGGCGAAGCGACGGCCAAGCAGGCCATCGGCGACGCCCGCGACGTGCAGGACGCCATCGACACGACGGTGTCGAACGTCGAGACGCTGGACGAGCGGATGGCGGAAATCGAGGAGATAATCGGCCTCATCAGCGACATCGCCGAGCAGACGAACCTCCTCGCGTTGAACGCGAACATCGAGGCCGCCCGCGCCAGTGGCGGGGACGGCACGGGTGACGGCTTCGCCGTCGTCGCGGACGAAGTCAAGCAGTTGGCCGAGGAGACGCAGGAGTCGGCGACCGAAATCGAGCAGTTGATCGAGCAGACGCAGGCACAGACGGAGACAACGGTCGAGGAGGCGCGGGTGGCAGAGCGTGACATGCAAGCCGGCGTCGAGGCGTTCCAAGAGGTCGTCGACGCGTTCACGCAGGTGGCCGAGAACGCCGACGAGACCGACAGCGGCATCCAAGAGATCAGCAACACGACCGACGACCAAGCCGCGAGCACCGAGGAAGCGGTGGCGATGGTCGAGGAGGTGGCCGACATCAGCGCCGCGACAGCCGAGGAGACAGACGCCGCGTCCACCGCCGCGTCCGCGCAGGCGACGGCCACATCACAGGTGAACGCCAGCGTCACGACGCTCACGGAGCGAGCCGAACGCCTCCAGTCGCTCCTGTCGTCGTTCGCGGTCCAATCGACCGATGACCACCCGACGGGGACGCCGAATCGCTCCGTCGCGATGGAAGACGGCGGGCGACCCGAGTAGCCCGCTCGGGTCACAGGTTATCGTGGTAACACTTATCACCCATTCTACCGTATAGAGAGTCACATGGCCCCTGTTACCATGCCACCTGTCGAGGCGGCCCAAGACGTCTTTCGCCGCCTCGGATACTCCGTCGAGCGCGACGGAGTCGACCTCAGGGCCGAACGGAAGTGGCGGACCGTCCACGTGACCGCACTCGATGCCGACGAGGCATCGTCGCCCGACAAACTCCGGGCAGACGGCGGAACGACGGAGTATCGGCTCCGGTGTTTCGTCACGTGGATGGAGGCAGCAGGGGACCTCCGTGACCGACTCGCGCGCACCAATCCCGACTACGAGTGGGCGGTCATCGGCGTCGAGGACGACGACTACGAAGTCGTCGACCACGCCGTCGGCGCGTAGGTTTTAGTGTCGGGCGGTCCCAGACCGCCCATGACCGTCGCGTTGCAGTCGACGCTCGTCGAGCGTGCGTTCCTCGACTTCTTCCAACGACTCGTCGACGCTATCCCGACGATTCTGACCGGCCTCGTCTTCATCGTCCTCGCGGCGATTCTCGTCAAGGGCGCCCTCACCGTGCTGAAGGCCGTCCTCAAGCGGACGATGCCCGGCGAGTCGCCCGTCTATCGGCAGTTCCTCACGACCATCGTCGCCGTCTTCCTCTGGTTCGGCGTCGGCCTGTCGGCGCTCTCCGTGGTGGGACTGGAGGGCATCGCGGCGTCGCTGGGCACCGCCGCTGGCTTCGTTGCCCTCGGCGTCTCCTACGCGACTGGCGACATGATAGCCGACGCCGTCGCCGGCGTGTATCTCCTCCGCGACCCGGACTTCGAGGCGGGCGACACCGTCCGCGTCGGCGATATGGAGGGCGTCGTCCAGACCATCGAACTCCGCAAGACGCGCTTTGCCGTCGGCGCCGACACCGTCGTGCGCGGCAACTCGGACATCGAATCCCGGTGGACGAAGGTCAACGACGGCGACGAGGAGTGAGAACTGTTCGCACGCGCCCCGCGCGGTTTATGCCTCCGGGCCGAGAATAGAGGGCATGTTCGTCGGCCACGCCGCACTCGCGTTCGCCATCGTGGGGAGCGTCGCGGTCGCTCGCGGGTGGTCGACACGGACCGCGCTCAGCGCCGCCCTCCTCGCGGGCGCCTTCGCCACCGTCCCCGACGTGGACATGGTGTACGCGCTCGTCGGCATCGCTGGCGCCGCCGGCGGCGACGCCCTCGCCATCGCGGGCGCGTTCTGGTCGACCGGGAACGTCGTCCACCGCGCCGTCACGCACTCACTCGTCATCGCGCCGCCAGTCGCGCTGCTCGCGGCGTTACAGGTGTCGCCCACACGTCGCCGGCAGCTGCTGTCGCTCGGCCTCGGTGCCGCACTCGTGGCGGTCATCGCCGTCGACGGCGGCGCACTCGCGACGTTGGTCACCGGCCTGTTTCTCGTCGCCGCCGTCGCCGTCGCGACGGTGGCCGACCGCTACACCGACCTCACCGCGCCGCAGGTGTTCGGCGCCGCCCTCCTCGGCCTCGTCAGCCACCCCTTCGGCGACCTGTTCACGGGCGAACCGCCGGCGATGCTCTACCCCCTCGATTCGGCGCTGGTGACCGAACGGGTCGCCCTCGCCGCCGACCCCACGCTCCACTTGCTCGGCGCGTTCGGCATCGAACTCGCGACGGTGTGGGCCGCTGTCTGCGTGGCCTGTCTCGCGACGGGCCTGCGCCCGACGACGGCCGTCAGCCCGCGCGCGACTCTCGGTGCCGGCTACGCCGCGAGCATCCTCCTCATCCCGGCGCCGACGCTCGAACTCTCCTATCCGTTCGTGTTCTCGGTGCTCGGCGTCGGCCTCGTCGGCGCACTCCCGCGCGTTCGACTCGTCGCCAGGACCATCGAGTCACCCGACTGGCTGGGCGCGGGGCTAACGGGATTGAGTACGATAACGGTAGCGTGGGCGGCGTACGCCGTCGCGTACGTCGTTATCAGCTAGTAGCCGCGAGAGATGAGGTATTCGGCGATGTCTTCGAGCAGGTTACGCGCCTCGTTGTCCGGGAGGACTTCGAGGTCGGCCTTACTCTGTTCGACGAGCGACCGCGCTTTCTCGCGGGCGTACTCGATACTCCCCGCCTCGTTCAGCGTCTCGACGGCCGCCTCAACGGCGTCGTCGGTGAGGGTCTCGGCCGTCTCGGCGTCGACCAGATTGTCGACATCGACGCCCTGCTGGCGGGCGTGGAGCGTTATCAGCGTCTCCTTGTTCTCGACGAGGTCGGACCCGCGCTGCTTGCCGAGTTGCTCCGAGGGCACCGTCAGGTCGAGCACGTCGTCCTGAATCTGGAACGCCGACCCGGCGGCGATGCCGTAGTTGTAGAGGGCGTCGACCGCCTCGTCGTCGGCACCGAGCAACACGGCGGGCGTCGCCGCCGCGTCGCCATACAGCACGGCCGTCTTCGATTCGACCATCTCGAGGTACTCCTCGGGGAGGACTTCGGTCCGGTGTTCGAACTCGACGTCCATCGCCTGCCCCTCGCAGATGCGGGTGCAGGTATCCGCGAGCATCCGCATCGCTTCGAGGCCGTTCGCGGGCGCGGCGCCCGTCTCGGCCATAATTTCGAACGCCGTGGAGTAGAGCGTGTCCCCGGCGAGGATGGCGGTGTCCACGTCGTAGGCCTTGTGGACGGCGGGCACGCCGCGACGGAGGGCGTCGTCGTCCATGATGTCGTCGTGGATGAGGGTAAACGACTGGATGACTTCGAGGCTCACGGCCCCGGCCATCACGTCCACGGTTTCGCCGTCGAGTGCGGGGAACTGGCGGTAGTCGACGGAGAGCGGCGGCACGTCCGCAAGGGCTTCGGCGGCGAGCAGGGAGACGGTGGGGCGAAGTCGCTTGCCCCCCGCCTTCAGCAGGTAGCGCGAGGCCTCCCAGAGCCGTTCTGGCTCCGTCAGCGGGAGGTCCTCGTCGATGGCTGCGTTGACCTGTTCGCGACGCTCGCGGACCGCCGCGAGCACCCGCTCTTCCGTCGATTCGGTCGTCATTCCACCAGCTGGATCATGTTGCCGTTGCGCGTGATATGCAGGTCCCGACCCACCGCGTACCCCTCGCTCTCGGCCAGGTCGACGTAGGGGGAGAACCCTTCGAGACTCTGGTGAGCGGGGATGACGTGCTGGGGCTGGAGCGCCTGCAGCATCTCGTAGTGGCCCTCCTGACGGAGGTGGCCGGAGACGTGAATGTCGTCGTAGATTCGGGCGCCCTGCATGCGGAGGAGGCGCTCGGACTGGTAGCGCTGTCCCTCGTTGGTCGGCTCGGGGATGACGCGTGCCGAGAAGATGACCTTGTCGCCGTCCTCCAGTTCGTACGGCGTCTCGCCGCGGCCCATTCGGGTGAGCATCGCTCGCGGCTCGCCCTGGTGGCCCGTGACGATGGGCAGGTAGTTCTCCTTGCCCTCCTTCATGATTCGCTTGAAGGTGCGGTCGACGGACTTGCGGTGGCCGTACATCCCCAGGTCGTCGGGGAAGTCGACGAAGTCGAGTCGCTCTGCGGTGCCGGAGTACTTCTCCATCGAGCGCCCGAGGAGGACGGGCTGGCGCCCGATGTCCTTCGCGAACTCGACGAGACTGGTCACGCGAGCGATGTGCGAACTGAACGTGGTGGCGACGATGCCGCCGTCGTAGTCCTCGATGGAGTACATCACGTCGCGGAGGTGCTTGCGCGCGACGGACTCGCTGGGGGTGCGGCCCTTCCGGCCCGCGTTGGTACAGTCCTCGATGTACGCGAGGACGCCCTCGCCTTCACGACCGATTTCGCGGAAGCGCTCCATGTCGATGGGGTCGCCGACGACCGGCGTGTGGTCCATCCGCTTGTCGAGGCCGTAGACGACGGCCCCTTCCGGCGTGTGGAGGACGGGGTTGATGGCGTCGATAATCGAGTGCGTCACGTTGACGAACTCGAGGTCGACTTTCCCGGAGTCGCCGATGGACATCGTCTCGCCCGCGTCCATCTTGACCAAGTCGTTGTTCACGTTGAACTTGTTCTCGCCTTCCACCTGCTGTTTGACCAGTTCGATGGTGAACGGCGTCGCGACGATGGGTGCGTCGTAGCGGTGGGCCAGTTTCGAGATGGCGCCGATGTGGTCGAGGTGGCCGTGCGTGGGGACGATGGCCTTCACGTCGCCCTCGAGGTCACTCATCACCCGGTCGTCGGGGATGGCGCCCATGTCTATCAGGTCGAGACTATGCATCTGTTCGGTTTCGACGTTGTCGTGGATCAGCACCTGCGACAGGTTCAGACCCATGTCGAAGACGACGACGTCGTCACCGGCGCGGACAGCAGTCATCTGCCGTCCAACTTCTTCGTAGCCGCCGATTGTTGCGATTTCTACTTCCATGATTTCACCGAGCATTGAAATGCCACAACTGTGGCAGGGGTGCTCACGCAAATCCCGCTGAGGGGGCCACCGGCCCCGGCGTCTTGCAGCACGTCGGTCGCTGGTCCCCGCCATGTGGCCGCTGCCACATTTGCCCGCGGGTCTCTGGTATGCGGGACTACACGCCGGGGTGATAAAAAGCACGTGGGTCGGCGTCGGCTACGGCGCCGGCGCCTCGTCGACCCACTCGAAGGCGACGCCCGCCCGCGCCGCCGTGCGTTCGTCGCGCTCCATGTCGCCGACGAACAGCGCCGTAGACGGGTCGGCACCGAGGCGGTCGATGGCCGTCAGCAGGGGTTCGGGGTCCGGTTTGTGCGTCGCGACCGAGTCGCGGCCCACTACGGTGTCGACGTGGGCCAGCAGGCCGTGACGGTCGAGTGCCAGCCGACAGGCCGAGGACGCGTTGAGCGAGCAGACGCCGACCGGAACCTCCCAGTCAGCGACGCGGTCAGCGTGTGAGAGCCGGATGGCTCGCTCGGCGCCCCGGCGCTCGTGGTCGGCGAGAATCCCCTCCAGGTCGTCTGCCAACCCGTGTTCGGGGGCGCGCTCGAACAGCGACCAGAGGTCCGCACCCGCGACGTCGACGCCCGCTGCATCGAAGGCGTCGACGGCGTCGGCAGCGGCGGCGTTCCAGTTGACCGCGAGGCGGACGAGCGTCCCGTCGAGGTCGTAGACGACGGCGCCGTAGTCGCTGGTGGTCACACGTATCGTGTAGCGACGCCGAGCAATGAGCCTTCGGACAATCGGCCGTCTCGACCGCCGACAGAACGCTTTTGTTTCCGTGTAAGGTACGTTTGAGCATGCTGACGACCGTCGGCACTTCAGGCGACCGGATAGCACTCGAGCGCCCGCCGTCGCGCACGAGGTGCTGTCGTCCGTGTCTCGGCACGCCGACGGCGTCGTCCGCGCACTTCTCGGCCCACGTGGCAACGCGTCCGTCGGTCGCCCCCGTATCGGGCGACCGTGGGCGGTCCCTGGCTCATGTTCGAGCGCAGTAGACGCCTGCTCGGGGCCGCCCGCGAACGCGTCCACGAGGACCTCGACGCCATCCGCGAACGCGACCCCGCCGCCGGGAGCCTCCTCGTCCTCCTCACCTGTTACCCCGGCCTGCACGCGCTCTGGGCCTACCGGGTCGCACACCTCCTTTGGGAGCGTGACAATCACACGACTGCGCGCCTCCTCTCGCAGTTCGCGCGCTTCGTGACTGGCGTCGAAATCCACCCCGCGGCCGATATCGGACGACGCTGCGTCATCGACCACGGCACCGGCGTCGTCGTCGGGTCGACCGCCGAAATCGGCGACGACGTGCTCCTCTACCACGGCGTCACGCTGGGCAACCGCCGTCCGGTCGAGGGCAAGCGACACCCGACCGTCGGCGACGATGTCTTGCTCGGCGCCAACGCTACCATCCTCGGCCCCATCGAAATCGGCGACGGCGCGACCGTCGGCGGCGCTGCCGTCGTCGTCCAACCCGTTGAGGCGGGCACGACTGTCGTCGGCAACCCCGCCAAGCCGGTCGACCGAGTGCCGGAACTGAACGACACCCAAGAGGCGGCCGAGGGCGCGCAACTCGACCGCATCGTCTGCGACGGTGGGGAACTCCCTGAAGAGACGCCGACCGACGACTGAGCCACACGCGCCACGAGAATTTTACTACCCGCTGACATACACCAGTCCATGAGACTGGTCCCCGAAGTGATGTGTATCGCCCTCGTCCTGTCGCTCGTCGTTGCGACCGGCGGCGTCGGCGCACAGTCGTCCGACCGCGTCACCGTCACGGTCACGGTTCACGACCAGGCGGGCAACCCCGTCTCCGACGCGCGCCTCGACGTGACGTGGGATGGCGGGTCGACAACGGCCACGACGGCCGCGAACGGCAAGGCGTTCGTCGACGTGCCCGAGGGCGCTCGCGCGACGGTCCAAGTGACCCACTCGCGGTACGTCCGCGACGACGGCTACGTCATCACCGACGCGTCGGAACGCGACGTCGAGGTCCGCGTGTATCGGAAGAGTTCGGTCCAGCTCGAAGTCAGAGACGACGACGGCCCGGTCGCCGATGCGTCGGTACTCGTCGAGCGCGGTGGGCTCGACGTGGCGACGGGAACGACCGATTCGGACGGCGTGTTCGAGTCGGGTACGCTCCAAGCGGGCAACTACCAGATAACCGTCAGCAAGCCCGGCTACTACACGCGCCAGAAGCCCCTCGAAATCGACGGCGACATCACGAACCGAGTGGCGCTCACCCACGGGTCGACGAGCGTGAATGTGACCGTCACCGACCCGTACTTCGATTCGCCACGTCCCGTCAACAGGGCGACGGTCGAACTCGGCGACATGACCGGACAGACGAACCGGAGCGGCGCGGTCAGTCTCGACCAGCCAGTCAACACGCAATCGACGCTTCGCGTGACGAAATCCGGCTACAGGACCGTCACGCGGGAGGTGTCCGTCGGGGCAGAGGGGAGTAACGTGTCCGTCGACCTCTCGCGCAACCGGACGATAACGCTCGAATCGGCCAACGAGCGCATCGGCGCGGGCGAGCGAGTCGTCCTCACGGCGACGAACGCGTACGGCGACCCGGTGCCCGCCGCCACCGTCACGCTCGACGGCGAACGCGTCGGCACCACCGACGGCGAGGGCGAGGTGGCCGTCCGCGTCGCGGACCCCGGCACGCACACCCTCTCCGTGGCCGACGACGGCGTCCAGTCCAACGAGGTGACGGTCGAGGCTATCAGCGCCGACACCGACACGCCGGACGCGACGCCCACCGCGACGATGACACCCGAAACGACGACCACGACGGAGTCCGGGCCGGGCTTCTCGGCGCTCGTCGCTCTCGTCTCCACTCTCGCCGGCGTCGCCGCGGTCCGAGTCGTGCGCCGCTAGCGGAGCTCCTCGACGACTGCTTCGGGGTCGGCGTCCAGACCACCGCCTTGTGCGAACGTCGGCCCGCCACCCCCGCCGCCGCCGAAGGCGTCGGTCAGGTCGTCGACCACGTCGCCGGCGTCCACCTCGCCAGTCGTCGCAACCACCACGTACGGAGACGGCCCCTCGCCGACGGCAGCGATGACGTCGGCGTCGTCGCCGACGCGGTCCTGTGCGGCCTCGCCGACTTCGTTCGGGCCGAACTCCGCGACGGTGCCCACGCGCCAGCGCCGCCCGTCTCGCTCCGTCGCGGGGAGGGCGTCGAGTCGAGCGGCGAGCACCTCGGACTTGTACGCGCGGGCCTCGGCCTCGGCGTCCTCTCGTGCCGCCTGGAGGTCGGCGACGGCGTCGTCGAGCGCGTCGGGACTCGCGTCCAGCGCCCGTGCCGCCTCGCGGGTTGCTCGGTGGACGGACGCGCGGTGGTCGATGGCCGGCGGTCCGACGGCGAACTCGACGCGCGTCAGTCCCTCGCCGGGATTCGAGCGCTCCAGCACCTCGACGGGGCTGATTTCCGCGGTGTTCGTGACGTGCGTGCCACCGCAGGCGGCCACGTCCCAATCCTCGATGTCGACGAGGCGGACCGTGTCGGCGTCGGCCATCACGCCGTCCTCGGTCTTGGTGTTGAAGGCCACGTCGTCGCGGGCGCGAGCGTCCTCGACGGGCACTCGCTCCCACGAGACGGAGCGGGCGTCCCAGACGGCGCGGTTCGTCAGGCGTTCGAGTTCGACCAGCGCCTCGTCGTCGATGGGCGTCGAGGTGGCGAAGTCGACTCGGACCTTCTCGGCGTCGATGCCGAAGCCACCGTAACCCAACTCGTCGAACAGGCGTCGCCCGGCGCCGTAGAGAAGGTGGCTCGCGGTGTGGGCGCGGGTGCAGTACGTCCGGAAGTCGTCGTCGACGACGCCGACGACCGTCTCACCGGGTTCGACCCCGGCGTCGTCGTCGAGATAGTGGACGACGGCGCCGTCTTCGGCCTGCACGTCAGTCACGGGGACGCCGGCGAGCGTTCCGCGGTCGGCGGGTTGGCCGCCGCTCTCGGCGTAGAAGTACGTCTCGTCGAGGACGAGCGCATCGGTGTCGACGCGTTCGACAGTCGCCTCGAACTCCCGGACCTCGGGATTGTCGGGGGCGAGCGTCTGCATGCCCGCCACTCACGCACCGGTCAGTAAAAGCATCCCTACTCGTCGACGAGGTCGATGCCCAATCGCTCCGCGACGGCGCGCACGAGCGACCCACCCACGCCCGCGCGGGTGGCCCGGCCCTGCTCGAGGGCGAGGACGTCGTCCTCGTCGGCGTCGAGTTCCGCGGCGAGTTCCTCGACGGTTAGACCGGCGTCCTGTCGCGCGGCCTCGACGCGGTCACCGTAGTCCGAGACGAGGTATGGGAGGCGGTCCTCCTCGTAGTCGGTCCCCTCCTCTTCCCAGTGTTTCGTGTTCGCGCTGGCGGCGTCCATGACGCGGGCCGTGTTCTGGGCGGCGCGCTTCTTGCGATTCGGTTCGTCCGCGTCGGTCCGCGAGGTATCGTCGTCGCTGCCACTTCGGTCTCGGCCGCTGGAGTCGCCGTGGGGAGCACACTCCGAGCAGACGAGGAGGTCCGCGCCCGCGACGTTGGCCTCTTGGAGATTCGAGGTTTCGCGCCCGCAGAGTTCGCAGGCGTCGCCGTCGCCGCCGCCACCACCCGACCCCGTCGAGTATTTGGTCATACCCTCGTGTATCCGGTCGTGCTATTTTAACTCCCGGTACGGGCCGCCGCGAGCGGAAGGCATCTCCGTCGCGACGCCGAAGGAGACGCATGCGCGATTCGAACCGAACGTGGCACCTCGCGGCGCGTCCCGACGGCGAACCGACGATGGACACCTTCGACCTCCGGGAGGGCGACGTGCCCGACCCGCAGTTCGGCCAACTGCTCGTGCGCGTCCGCTATCTCTCCGTCGACCCCTACATGCGGGGCCGAATGCGAGACAGCGAGTCCTACGCCGAACCGTGGGCTGTCGGCGACCCGTTGCAGGGCGGCGTCGTCGGCGAAGTCGTCGCCAGCGAGAGCGACGAGTACGAGGCGGGTGACCTCGTCACCGGTCGCGGGACGTGGAGCGACTACACCGTCCTCGACGCCGACGACGCGGCGCCCGTCGACCCCGACGTGGCCGACCTCCCGGCGTATCTCGGCATCCTCGGCATGCCAGGGCGGACGGCCTACTTCGGCTTGCTCAACGTGGGCGACCCCCGACCGGGCGACACCGTTGTCGTCTCGGGCGCGGCGGGTGCGGTCGGCTCGACAGTCGGGCAGATAGCCGGACTGAACGGCTGTCGCGTCGTCGGCTTCGCCGGCAGTGACGAGAAGACCGCGTGGCTCACCGACGACCTGGGCTTCGACGCCGCAATCAACTACAAGACGACCGACGACTACGGGGCCGCCCTCGACGACGCCGCGCCCGAGGGCATCGACGTCTACTTCGACAACGTCGGCGGCCCGATTACGGACGCGGTGTTCCCGAAGCTGAACGTCGACGCCCGCGTCGCGGTCTGCGGGCAGATTGCCCACTACAACGACGAGTCGGTGCCGACGGGGCCACGGAAGCTCCCGCAACTCATCGCGCCGCGAGCGAAGGTGCAGGGCCTCCTCGTCAGCGACTACGCGACGCGCTTCGGCGCCGCGAAGGCGCAGCTCGAATCGTGGGTGGCGTCGGGAGACCTACAGCACCGAGAGACGGTGGTCGAGGGACTGGAACACGCCCCCGACGCGTTCCTCGGTCTCTTCTCCGGGGAGAACATCGGCAAGCAGGTCGTTCGCGTCGCCGAGTAATTACTCGGGGAACAGCGGCGGTTCGGGACTGTCGCGTTCGAGGAGTTCGATTTCGTGGCCGTCCTGGTCCTTGGTGAACGCGTACAGGTCGTCACAGGAGGCGGGGTCGCGGTAGTCGGGGGCTTCGCGGGTCAGGAGCTGGTCCCAGTCGTCGTGCAGGTCGTCGACTCGGACACAGAGGTGGCCCCACGCGTCGCCCATGTCGTAGGCCCGGCCGTCGTAGTTGTAGGTGAGTTCGACCGCCATCGCCTCGGGGGCGGCGTCGCGGGGTTTCGTGAAGTAGTTCGCGAAGGTGTCCGACTCCCAGCGGCCGGTGGGGACGTGTTCGAACTTCCGAACCCAGTAGCCGAGGGCGGCGTCGGCGTCCTCGACGCGAATCATCGTGTGGTCGAGACTCCAGCGGGCGCCGTGGTCGCGTTCGACGAGTTCGACCTCGTGCCCGTCGGGGTCTTTCACGAAGGCGTAGCTGCCGCCACAGGAGTCGGGGTCGCGGTAGTCGTCGACGCCGGCGTCCATCAGTTCCTCGTAGGCCTCGTAGACGTCCTCCACGCGGACGGCGATGTGGCCCCACGCGTCGCCGGTCTCGTAGTCGGACTCCCCGTGGTTGTACGTGAGTTCGAGCATCGCGCCCTCCTCATGCATGTCCTCGGGACCGAGGTAGACGATGGTGAAGTCCTCGGCCGCCCAGCGGTCTTTCTCCTCGTAGTCGAGATGCGACCGATACCAGTCGAGCGAGTCGTCAAGGTCGGCGACTCGCATCATGACGTGATCGAGCGTCCCGGACATGGGAAAATCGTGGGGTGGCGCGCCGAAAAGCGTACCGCTCGGCGAAGGTTGTGGGGCGTTACCGGCGGGCGACGACGCGCATCACGTCCTCGTCTTGGAGTTCGTGATCGCGGCCCACCTGCTGTTCGTCGTGTTGCGCGCTCGGGCCAGTGACGCGCGCGAAGCGGAATCGCTCATCGAGGGTGCCGCCGAGCTTGTTGAGGGCGTCGTCGACGGTGTGTTCGCCCTCGCGCAACACCAGCGGTTCGTCGTAGTCGACGCCGCGGCTCGGTTTGTCCATATAGACGCGGATAAGACCGAGCGCGTTCCAGATTTCCTCTTTGAGCGCGTCGAGGCCACGTCCCTCCTCGGCGCTGATGAAGATTACCTCGTCGGGGTCGAGGCCGTATTCGCGGAGCTCCGACTCGACCGTGGGGAGGTAGTCTTGGTCTATCAGGTCGGCCTTGTTGACGGCGACGATGGAAGGAAGGTACTCCCGATTGTCCTGGATGCCGTCGATGAGTTCGTCGATACTGCAGTCACCACGAATCGTCACGTCGGCGTTGGCGTAGCCGTGTTCGCGCAGGACGCTCTTGATCGTCTCCTCGTCGAGGCTGACGCCGTCGCCGGTCGTTACACGGAGTCCGCCCTTGCCCGTTTTGGAGATGGAGAGGTTCGGCGGCGACGTGTCGAGGCGGACCTTGTTGTGGTAGAGTTCCTCGCTGAGGCGGGCGTAATGTTGAATCTCGAAGACCGAGAGGACGAACACCACGAGGTCGGTGGTGCGGACGACCGACAGCACCTCTTGTCCGCCGCCGCGCCCCCCGGCAGCGCCCTCGATCAGGCCGGGCACGTCGAGTATCTGGATGTTCGCACCGTTGTATTTGAGCATCCCCGGATTGACGTCGAGAGTGGTGAATTCGTATTCGCCGACTTCGCTCTCGGCATTGGTGAAGGCGTTGAGCAGCGTCGACTTACCGACGCTAGGGAAGCCGACGAGACCGACAGTGGCGTCGCCCGTCTTCTCGACGGCGTACCCCTGCCCGCCGCCCGAGGAGGCTTGCCGCTCGAGTTTCTCCTTTTTCTCCGCGAGTTTCGCCTTCAGCCGGCCGATGTGCTGTTCGGTCGACTTGTTGTACGGCGTGTTGGAAATCTCCTCGCGGAGGTCCTCTATCTCCTCCTCCAAACCCATTACCCGACTCTCCGCCGTCGGCGTCGAAAAATCTGTTCCTTCCGACCGACGGCGACCAAGTGATAGACTTTCGACACGGTTATATCGCGGTGCGAAGACAGTTGGGGCAACCGATGCCCGCTCCCGAGCGGTTGCGAGACAGCACGCAGATCGTCGTCCCGTGTGAGTCGCTGACAGGGCTCCGGGACGACCTCGAATCCGACTACGCCGTGAGCGTGTTCGCCGACGGCGACTCGACCTGTCGAATCATCGGGAGCCCGGTCGAAATCAAGGCCGTCGGCCAGTTTCTGGCCCGCCACGGCGTCAACGTGGCCTGAGACGGGTATTGTGAGTCAGTACCGGCCCGTCTCGGCGAACCACCGGAAAACAGTTACAGTAATCCGTACCCGGCGGTCGAAGCGTTTTCTACGGTCCGGTAACTACGGCAGGTATGAGCGACCAAGCCGGACTGAGCGACCAGTATCGGATGGCGAGTCCCTGGCCCCTGTTCGTGGCACTCGGAATTCCCATCGCAGAACTCGGCATCCTGTTCGGCGTATCCGTCGTCGCCGTCGGCGGCCTGCTACTCTTCTGTGGGAGCGTAACCGGGATGCTTCGCGAAGCCGACTACGTCGAGACGGTGTGGCGGCCGCTCCTCGTCTTCGCCGTCTTCCTCTTCGCCATCGGTAGCATCCTCGCGTTCACCGAGGTGAGTCTGGTGGCGCGTGGCTACGCCATCATCACCACGGGCGCGGTGCTCGCCGCCGCGGGCATCGGCGGCGAACTGTTCGTCCCGAAACGCGAACCAGTCTGAGACTGGCGACTGTAGTCCTCGAATCAGTTACAACGACCCGGGACGATAGAAACCTATTTGTCCGGGGTGTGTTATGGCTTGGACATGGCGACGAAAGTGTTCGATCGGGACACCCTCCTCGATCTGACGGTGAACTTCGTTCCGCTGTTCATCCTCCTCTTTTTCATCGTCGGATACGCGGTGTACGACCCGTTCGGAATCGACTCGATGGCGCGCAACCTCCAGTACGTGCTGCTGACCGCGCCGTTCGTGCTACTGTCCATCCTGACGTATCTGTCGGGGAAGGCCATCTCGACGGCGGAGAAGTCTGACCCGGTGTACATGCCCGGTGGGGCGACCGTCGACGACGCGGAACCGATCGAAGAACACGAAGAGTAAGTCCCGTCAGAGCACGGGACAGTCCGACCCCGAGAGCGTCGCGTATCATCTTCAAACGGAGCGAATCGTACCCGAATATTTCTTAACCCTGGGTTCCTGAGCAACGTCCATGCAGATCACCGGACAGCTAGCATTGACGGTGGTCATGGGGCTCTTCCTCGTGATCATCGCCGCGTGGCTCGCGCGGATCGAAGACTGGCGGTCGTACACACCCTTGGGAAGCGGTGGCGCGGCCGGCGAGTCAGGGTACGTTTCCGAAGAGAAGCCGGCCGGACTCAGTCGGTGGCTGACGACGGTCGACCACAAAGACATCGGGATGCTGTACGGCGCCTATGGCGTCCTCGCCTTCGTCGTCGGCGGCCTGATGATCATGGTAATGCGCATCGAACTGATCGACCCGGGCATGACGCTGCTCTCGAACTCGTTTTACAACTCCCTGTTGACGAGTCACGGGATCACCATGCTCTTCCTGTTCGGGACGCCCATCATCGCGGCGTTCTCGAACTACCTCATCCCCCTGCTCATCGGGGCCGACGACATGGCCTTCCCCCGGATCAACGCTATCGCGTTCTGGCTGCTGCCGCCGGGCGCACTGCTGATCTGGGCGGGCTTCTTCCCGCTCGGTGACATCGTGCCCGCGCAGACGGCCTGGACGCTCTACACCCCGCTTTCGGCGGGTGTCGGCGGTGGCAGTCAGGGCAACGCAGGCGTCGACCTCATGATCCTCGGCCTCCACCTCACCGGCGTTTCGGCGACGATGGGGTCGATCAACTTCATCGCGACCATCCTCACCGAACGTGCGGAGGAAGTCACGTGGGCCAACCTCGACATCTTCTCGTGGACCATCCTGACCCAGTCGGGGCTGATCCTCTTTGCCTTCCCGCTGCTGGGGAGCGCGCTGATCATGCTCCTGCTCGACCGTAACCTCGGAACGACGTTCTTCGCCATCGAAGCGGGCGGCACGATGCTCTGGCAACACCTGTTCTGGTTCTTCGGCCACCCCGAAGTGTACATCCTCGTGTTGCCCCCGATGGGCATCGTCAGCTACGTCCTCCCGCGGTTCTCGGGACGGCAGCTGTTCGGCTTCAAGTTCGTCGTGTACTCCACGCTCGCCATCGGCGTGCTCTCGTACGGCGTCTGGGCGCACCACATGTTCGCGACGGGCATGGACCCGCGCCTGCGCGCGTCGTTCATGGCGGTTTCGCTCGCCATCGCCATCCCCTCGGCGGTGAAGACGTTCAACTGGATCACGACGATGTGGAACGGGAAACTCACGCTGACGACGCCGATGCTCTTCTGTATCGGCTTCGTCTCGAACTTCATCCTCGGCGGCGTGACGGGCGTCTTCCTCGCGTCCATCCCCGTCGACCTGGTGCTCCACGACACGTACTACGTCGTCGGTCACTTCCACTACGTCGTCATGGGCGCCATCGCCTTCGCGGGCTTCGCCGGCCTCTACTACTGGTTCCCCCTGTACACGGGCCGAATGTACCAGCGTAGCCTGGGCAAGGCCCACTTCTGGCTCTGGATGATCGGCACCAACATCACGTTCCTCGCCATGGTTGTCCTCGGCTACGGCGGGATGCCGCGCCGGTACGCGACGTACCTGCCCAAGTTCGCCACCTTCCATCAGGTGGCGACACTCGGCGCCGTCCTGATGTTCATCGGCGGCCTCATCTGGACGTACAACTTCGTCGTCTCGTGGCTCGAAGGCCCGAAGGTTCAGGGTGGCGACCCGTGGAACCTCCGCGAGACCGGCATGTACACCAACGAGTGGCAGTGGTTCGAACACCAGCAGGAACAGGCGCTCGCCGACGGCGGCGACGAGACTGCCGAGCCGTCTGACGACTAACTCCCGTCGCGTCTCTTTTCCGCGTTCGCCGTTCGACCGCTACGTCGCGAGCAAGATGCCGGTGACGAACATCAACAGCGCGACGCTCCCCAGGATGATTCCGAGGATGTCCTTGTTGCTCATACTGGAACGACGGCTGGCGTGGGCAAAGGCCCATCGGTCCGAAGGGAAAGCGCTAATCCGAGCGCCCCCTAACGCCGCGACGTGAGCACCACGCGTCGCAACGGTCGGCGGTTCGTCCTCGCACTCTACACGGTCATCGTCGGCATCGCGGGCGTCCTCGGCCTCATCCTCGGGGAGTACGTCTTCGCCGGCAGCAGCCCGGAGCTGTTCTTCGTAATCGACCTCCCGGCCACGGCGGTGGGGTTCGCGACGTTCGGCATCGTGACTGTCGGCGTGGGTCTCGGGCTACCGCTCGTGCTCGTCGGCTTCGTCTCCCGCCGCGTGGACGATAAAGACACTTAGCCCTGGCTGGTTGACAGGGTAGTATGTACCACGTCGTGATCGGTGTCGACGACAACGAGGAACGAGCGATGACGTGTGCGCGTGCCGTCGCGGACCTGCCCGGCGACGCCGCCGAGAAACGCGTGACGGTTATTCACAGCTTCACCGACAACCCGAGCGGTGCCTCGGCGTCCCAACTCGCCTCCGTGCGCGACGCGACGGAGTATCTCGAAGAACAGGGCCTCGAAGTCGAGGTGAACGAATCGAGCGGCGACCCCGCCGAACAGTTGCTCGACGCCGCCCGCGACGCGGACGCAGACCTTATCGTCGTCGGCGGACGGAAGCGCTCGCCGACGGGGAAGGCGCTGTTCGGTAGCGTCACGCAGACGGTGATTCTGAACGCGGATCGCCCGGTGATGGTCGCGGGCGAACTGGACTAGTACAGCGCGTCGAACTCCTCGCGGTAAGTGGCGGGCGAACGCCGCCCCGTCACCACCGTTTCGAGGTTGCCGTCACGGAAACAGCAGACGGCCGGCGCGCTGTCGATGTCGGTCGCCCGTCGGAAGGTGGGCGCCGACTCGCCGTCGATGCCCGCGACGGCCACGCCGTCCGGGAGCGTCGACAGTATGTCGTCGAGGTCTTCTTTCAACCCCGCACAGGGCGCACAGTCGTGGCGCCACACCGTCACGACGGCGTCCGGATGCTCGTCGAGGAAGTCGCGCCACGTGTCGTCGTCGACCTCCGTGAGCGACTGCGGGACGGGCGACCCCGGCGAGAGCTCGGCGACAAGCGTCGCCATCGTCGCCAGTCGCTCGTCGTCGACGCCGTCCAGCGTCGAATCGAGCGAGAGATAGGCGATCAGGTCCGCGCGCGTGACCGCACCGGAGTCGATGCGCTCGGCCGCCGTCGACTCGTCGACGCCGAACGCCTCGGCCACCGTCGTCCGGAAGGTGGCATCGTCGATATCGGCGTAGGAGTCGCGATACACCCGCCGAGCGGATTCGAAGGCGTCGGTCGTCACGAGCGACCCGTCGTCGCGTTCGGCGACGAGACCGGCGTCGATGAGGTCGTCGAGGGCGTCCTCCAGCGCCGCGGTAGATGGGCCTGCCATCTCAGACACCCAAGTACCGCTCGCGAGTCTCCTCGTCATCGCGGAGCTCGTCGGCGGAGCCGTCGAAGACGATTCCGCCCTGATCGACGACGTACGCCCGGTCGGCGATTTTGATCGCCGCCGCGGCGTTCTGTTCGACGAGCAGGATGGTGACGCCCTGTTCGCTGATGCGCTGGATGGCCGCCTCCACGTCCTCGACGATTTTCGGGGCGAGGCCCTCGTAGGGTTCGTCGAGCAAGAGGAGGTCGGTGCTCTGTTTGAGCGCGCGGGCGATGGCAAGCATCTGCTGTTCGCCGCCCGAGAGCGTGCCGGCGTGCTGTGACTTGCGCTCGCGGAGGCGTGGGAAGTCCTCGTACACCTCCTCGGTGGTCATGGACTGCCCCGTGCCGGTGCGTGACCGGCGCCACGTGTTCGAGGCGTTGCGCGACACCTCCGCGATGCGGAGGTTCTCGGCGACAGTGAGGTTGGGGAAGACCCGTCGCTCCTCGGGAACGAGCGAGATGCCCTGCATGGCCACGTCGTCTGCGGGCATCCCGGTGATATCGCTTCCCATGAACGTGACAGAGCCGGACCGAACCTCGGGCGGTTTGGCGCCGGCAATCGAGCGAAGCGTCGTCGTCTTGCCCGCACCGTTGCGGCCAAGGAGCGCGCAGATTTCGCCCTCCTCGACGGTCAGGGAGAGGTCACGCAGGATGTGGCTCTCGCCGTAGTAGGCGTCGACGGAGTCGACATCAAGCAGGCTCACAGCTCGACACCTCCGAGATACGCTTCCTGAACGGCAGGATTGCCCCTGATTTCGTCGGGCGTCCCCTCGGCGATGATCTGCCCACGATTGAGGACGACGATGCGGTCGGAGATGCTGAAGACGATTTCCATGTCGTGTTCGATGAGGACGAAGGTCAAGCCGAGTTCGCGTTTGACCTCTTCGACGAGGTCGACGGTCGCCTCCGTCTCCTCCGGCGACATCCCCGCCGTCGGTTCGTCCATCAGGAGGAGGTCGGGTTCGGCGGCGAGCGCGATACCGATTTCCAGACGGCGCTTGTCGCCGTAGGGGAGCTCGGAGGCCGTGCGGTCCGCTTGGCCCAGTAGGCCGACGGCGTCGAGCGTGTCGGCCGCCACCTCGTGGACCTCGTCGAGGCTGTCCCGGTGCTGGAGGAGTTTGAAGCCGAACGAACCGTGTTCGGATGCCAGCGCGGCGATTTCGGCGTTCTCGCGGACCGTGAGATTCGAGAAGATGGAGGCCGTCTGGAAGGACTTGCTGACCCCCATTTGCACGACTTCGTGTGGGTCGCGGTTGACGATGGATTCACCCTTGAATCGGATGTCGCCCGACGTGGGGTCAAGGCGACGGGTGATGAGGTTGATGAGCGTCGACTTCCCGGCGCCGTTCGGGCCGATAATCGAGACGCGTTCACCCTCTTCGATGGAGAGATTCACGTCGTCGGTGGCGACGAGGCCACCGAACTCCTTGACGAGGTTCTCAGTTTCGAGCAGCGCCATCAGTCATCACCTCCCGTGACTCGGTCACGAACGTCGCGGACGAAGCCCCAGATACCACGGGGGAAGACCCAGATGGTGACGACGAAGACGACACCGAGGATGAGGTGCCAGAACGGCCCGATGGTGTCGAAGCCGCTGACGATGTTCTCGACGTAGAGGTAGATGCCGGCGCCGATGAGGGGGCCGAACAGCGACCCCGTGCCGCCGAGGACGGTCATGATGACGACTTCACCGCTGGCGGTCCAGTACAGCGACGAGAGCGGGACGTAGGTGCCGTGGATGACGAAGAGGCTCCCCGCGACACCCGCGAAAAAGCCCGAGATGATGAACGACATCAGACGGTAGCGCCAGACGTTCAGGCCGACGAACTCCGCGCGCTGTTCGTTCTCGCGGATGGCGCGGAAGACCATGCCGTACGGCGAGTTGAGGATGCGGTAACCCAGCGCGATACAGAGGAGTGCGATGGCGGCGACGAACACGTAGAGCCACGTCCCCAGCAGCATCTCCAGTGGGAACAGCGGCAGTTCGCTTTCGAGCGCGAAGATGCCGAACAGTTCGGCGGTTTCGACGCCCGTAAAGCCGTTCTCACCGCCGGTGATGAACGCCAGTGGCGACGACGACATGTAGAACAGCATCTGTGCGAACGCGAGCGTAAGGATGGCGAAGTAGATGCCGCCGCGTCGAAGCGACAGGAAGCCGAGGAACCACGCCAGCAAGACGGCAAAGGTCGTGCCGGCGAGCACCATCAGAATCGGCGAGCCAGAGACGTACTGGCTGAACACGCCCGCCGCGTAGGCGGCCCCGCCCCAGAAGGCGGCGTGACCGAACGACAGCAGGCCGGTGTAGCCGAGCAAGAGGTCGAAGCCGAGCGCGAAGATACCCCAGACGAGGATGAGTGTCGCGAGGCTCTGATACCCCTGCAGGAAGCCGCTCACGACGGGCATCCGCGAGAACACGAACGGGAAGAGAGCGAGGACGATGGCCGTCCCGGCCATCACGCGTGCCTCGTTCCCACGGGGTTTCCAGATACCGGCGAGCTGAGCGAGCGCCCCGTCCGACGTGGCTGCCTCGTCACTCATGGGGCCACCCCCTCTTCACCGAGCAGGCCCTGTGGCCGCACCAGCAAGACGACGGCCGCGATGGCGTAGAGGCCGACCTGCGCCCACGACGAGAACGTCGCCACGAGGATAGCGTACGTGAGTCCGAAGAGTACGCCGCCGAGCGTCGCGCCCGCGATTGACCCGACGCCGCCGATGACGACGGTCAGGAACGCGGGCACGAGGATGTCGTTCCCGATGGTCGGATTGACGGGATTGAGCGGGCCGCCGACGACGCCGGCGACGCCCGCGAGCGCCGCGCCGATACCGAAGACGATGATGTAGGGCCGGCTCAGCCGGATACCGAGCAGTTCGACCATCTCGGGGTCGCGCGTCCCGGCGCGGACGATGAGGCCGAAGTCCGTGTACTCGACGAGGAGATAGACGATGGCGACCAGCACCGCCGTGATGACGATGACGTAGTACCGCCACGACGAGATGGGAATCTGTGCGAGGAAGGGAACCTGCGGCGCACCTTCCGCCCACGAGGGCTGGGAGAAGGGCAGGCTACTCGACCCGAAGAAGGTGCGGAACACCTCTTGGACGACGATAGCCAGCCCGAAGGTGACTAGAATCTGGTCGGTGTCGGGTCGGTCCTTGAACGGTTCGACGACCCAGCGCTCCATCGCGAGCCCGACGACAAACACGACGAAGGGGACGATTATCAGCGCCGGGATGTAGCCCAACCCGAGGCCGAGCTGTCCGTAGCCCCACTCTTGGAGGAGGCCGCTGGTCAGGTTGACTTCGAGCGCGATTAACAGACCGGCGTAGGTGCCGATCAGATACAGCGCGCCGTGTGCGAAGTTGACGAATTTTAGGGTGCCGAGGATAATCGACAGCCCCACCGCGAGCAGGATGTAGATAGCGCCCTGCTGAAGTCCGTTGAGAAGAACGGTAATCGCCTCGATGTGGAAACTCATCGTCTCACCCCACCGTGGCAATCCCGATACCCTGGGGGGCGTTGCCGAATAACAGTTGGTGTCATGTCTACGTGTAGGTTGCTCATAATTGACTATAGTTTTGCGCTATACGACGGCCCGGAGAGGAGGGTGTGTTACTCGTCCCCGTACTCGCCGAGTTCGCACTCCGCGGCCGGTCCTTCGTCACAGGCGTAGCCGAGATTGTCGCGGCTCGTGATGTTGACGATTTCGTAGAACTGGCCCTCGGACCGCTCGGATTCGGGGAGCCCGCGGACGACCGGCACGTCGCGCTGTGCCTGGTGGTCACACCCGCGCATCATCTCTTCACCCATGCCGATGTTGTTGTACTCGTAGTCCTCGAGTTGCCGGATAACCTCGGGCGGGTAGAACGTCCCCGCGCGCTCAACGGCGGCCGCGTACTGGAGCGTCTGGGCGTAGGCGAGTTGGGCCACGCCCGAGGGGATGCGGTCGTACTCGTCCTGGAACGCCTGCGTGAACTCGTTGGACGGCGTGTTGTCGATTTGTGAGTCCCACGCGACGGTGCCGAAGATGCCCTCGATGGCGGAGCCGGCGGCCTGTGCCATCGGCCGGTTGTACAGCGGCACGATGATCTCCATGTCCTCGTCGAGACCGGCGTCGACGGCCTGCTGAACGGACGTCGCGCCGTCCAGACCGTAGTGGTTGAGGACGAGCACGTCCGCGCCGGAGTTGGACGCCTGCGAGAGGTACGAGGAGTAGTCGCTGGTGCCGAGTGGTGTGGCGACAGAGTCGACCTGCTCCCAGCCGGCCGTCTCGGTCAGGAACTTGTTCATCGATGCCTGCTGGGTCTGCCCCCAGCTGTAGTCGGCGTACAGCTGGTAGAACTCCAGGTCCTCGCCGTACTCGTCGCGGACGACGGGCGCGAGTGCCTGCCCCGTCATGTACGCGTTGAACACTTCGCGGAAGCCGTAGCGCACGCAGTTCTTCCCTGTGGTGTCGTTGGAGTGGGTCAGACAGGCCATGAACATGACCTTCTCGCGCTGACACAGCTCCTGCACCGAGATGGCGACGGCGGAGGACGACCCGCCGGTCACCATAATCACGTCGTCGCGCTGAATCATCCGGGAGGCGGACTGGCGCGCGGTGTCGGCGTCGGTCGCCGTGTCGCCGTTCACCGAGTCGATTTCGTAGTCGAGCACGCCGTCACCGGAAAGGTCGTCGAACTGCGAGTCGACCCACCCGCCACCGTTGTTGAGGTGCTGAACGGCGAGTTCGTAGGCTCGAAGCTCGTCTTCACCTTCCGAGGCGTACGGCCCGGACTGCGGGACGTTGAACCCGAGCGTCGCCGTGTCACCCTCGATGGGATAGTTACCGAGTTCGGGGTACTCCGAATCGCCACCCCCACCGCCGCCACCGCCAGAACAACCGGCGAGCCCTACGAGGCCGGCAGTCCCCGCGGCACCGGCGGCTTTGATAACGTCACGTCGGTCCAAACGACCATCATTGCTACCCATGCACAATGGGGGAGAGAGAAAGGTAATAATAGTTTCTGTTCTTGCAATAATTTTCGTCAGGAATTGGAGTGGAAAAACGGTCAGGCGAGGTCGTCGGCGACCTCGGGGAGCGTCCGAACCTCTCGGTCTGGACGTGCGCCGATGTGTTCGGGCGGGTCGCGGGTCCGGTTCACCCACGTCGTCGCCATTCCGGCGTTACCCGCGCCGGCGATATCCCACGCGTTCGAGGAGATGAGTCGACAGTCGCCGATAGGGAGGCCGAGCGAGTCGGCGGCGTGTTCGTACACCGCGGGGTCTGGCTTGAACGTCCGCACGGCGTGGGCGCTCAGGATGCCGTCAAGATGCGGCGAGAGACCGGCGTCGTCCGCGAGTCGCTTCAGCATCGCGGGATTGCCGTTCGAGAGCACGACCACCTCGTGGCCCGCGGACGACAGTCGGTCCAGTGCCTCGGCGGCGCCGGGGAACGGGTCGAGGTGGTCGTACGCCGTCAGAATCCGCTCTCGGTCGTCCGCGCTGGGGTCGACGTCGTACGCCGCGAGCGCGTAATCGAGGGCGTGGGCCGTGATGTCCCAGAACGGCTCGTAGTCGTCCATCTGGGCGCTCTGATACGAGTACTGGAGCTGCTTTCGTCGCCACGTCTCGTCGATGGCGGCGACCAGTCGGTCGGGGACAGCGAGCGTCTCGCCGAGGCGCGTCCGCACGCTACTCGTGTCACACAGCGTTCCGTACATGTCGAAACAGAGGCCGGCCATGGTCTGGGCGACGAGTGGGAGGCCCTTGATTCGTTCCCTCGACGCACGCCCATCGCGACAATTTAAGGCTCGTCCTGTGCACACAGTACCATGGACATCCGCGAGGCCACGGCGGCGGACATCGACGGGATTCGGGCAGTCGCGCACGACTCCCTCGCCGCGTCGTACGGACACGCGCTGAAAGACGATATCATCGCACAGGCGGTCGAGCGCTGGTACGACGAGGCGACACTCACCGACGACCTCGACGACCCCAATACGGAGTTCCTCGTCGCCGACGACGAGGGAGCGATTGTCGGCTTCGCTCAGAGCTACGTTGTCGACCGTCGCGAGACGGTGGGTGAAATCGACTGGCTCCACGTCCAACCCGACAGCCGGGGAAGTGGCATCGGCGACGAACTGCTGGCGGCGCTCGAACGCCGCTTGCTCGATCACGGCGTCTCCCGCATCGAGGGGCGCGTCCTCGCCGCCAACGAGGCCGGAGCGGGCTTTTTCGAACGCGAACAGTTCGAGGGCATCGGCGAGCGAACCGTCGAAATCGGCGGCGAACCCTTCGTCGAGAAACTCTACTCGAAATTCCCGGAGACGGGCGGCCGGCAGGTCCTGACCGAAGCCGCGACACTCCCCGACGGCCGGCAGGTGTACGTCGCCCTCGACGAGAGCGTCCGTGGCTCCGACGGCCCCTTTTACTCCGTCTACCTCGACCGCGACCGCTCCGAACGCTACGGCTACTTCTGTGCCAACTGCGACAGCTTCGGCATCTCGATGGACACCATGGGTCGTGTCGTCTGCAACGACTGCGAGAACCGCCGGAAGCCGACGCGGTGGGACGCCAGTTACCTCTGATTACCCAGTTATAACACAAACTATTACTCTGTCGACTATCGACCGGTGAGCATGCATCACCCAATCGGAGGGACGACGCCATGGTGACGGCGACGACGCTCGTCGCCGTCTCGGCCGTCGTCTTGCTCGCGTTCGCGGCGCTGGGCGCGTGGTACGCCCGGGGACGCATCGAGACGGTCGAAGACTACATCACCGCCCGCGATTCGACGGGCGGCGGCGCGTTGACGGCGACCCTCGTCGCCTCGAGCATGGGGGCGTGGATTCTGTTCAGCCCCGCGGAGGCGGGCGCGGCCTTCGGCGGCATCACCGCCGTCGCCGGCTACGCTGCGGGGTCGGCGCTCGCGCTGGCCGGCTTCGCCGTCATCGGCCCGCGAATCCGTGACCGACTGCCCGAGGGACACAGCCTCACCGAGTACGCCCACGCCCGCTACGGGACGGCGATGTACACGTACGTCCTCGTCGTGAGCGTCGCGTACATGTTCGTCTTCCTCGCCGCGGAGTTCACGGGCATCGCGAGCGCGCTCTCGCTCATCGCGGGCGTGCCCGGGTGGCAGACGGCGGCGGCCGTCGGCGTGACCGTCCTCGCATACACCGGCTACGGCGGCCTTCGGGCGAGCATGGTCACCGACACCGTCCAGACGGTGCTCATCCTCCCCCTGCTCATCGTGAGCGTCGTCGTGACGCTCGTTGCACTCGGCGGCACCGACGCCGCCCACGCCACCGTCGTCGAGGCGTCGCCCGAACTCCTCGACCTCGGCTCCGCGACGGGGCTGGAGTTCGGCGCGTACGTCGTCGTCGCCGTCGTCGGCGCCGAGATGCTGAATCAGGCGTGGTGGCAGCGCGTGTACGCCGCCCGCGACGCCGCGACGCTCCGGCGCTCCTTCCTCGTCGCCGCCGTCGCCGTCGTGCCCATGGTCTTTCTCGCCGGTATCTTCGGCCCCATCGCCGTGGGCCTCGGCCTCGTCGAGGCGCCCGCCGACGCCAGCGTCTCCTTCTTCCTCGTCGTGAACGAGGTGCTGCCGGACCCGGCGGTCATCGCCGTCGCCGTCCTCGCCGTCCTCCTCGTCGTGTCGAGCGCCGACACGCTCTTCAACGCCATCGCGAGCATCGTCACCGTCGACCTGCCACGACTGACCGGCCTCGCCGGTGACGACCTGACGACGGCCGCGCGGGCCGTGACCGTCGTCGTCGCCGCCGCCGCCACCGTCGTCGGCGCGCAGGGCTACTCCGTCCTCACCCTCTTCCTCCTCGCGGACCTCCTCGCCGCGGCCACGTTCATTCCGCTCCTCCACGGTCTCTACTCGACGCGGGCGTGGTCCGGCGGCGCCCTCCTCGCGAGCGCCGTCGCCCTCGCCGTCGGCCTCGCCTTCTTCCCGCCGGCCCGAGGCGTCCTCCCCCTCGGCGGACTGCCCACCGCTTCGTACTTCGTCTCCTTCCTCGGCGCGGCGGGCGTCTCGACCATCTTGGCGCTGCTGACCGCGCGGCTCGGCGGTCGGGAGTACGACCTCGACCGACTGGGAGACGGGGTTCGCCACCTCGACGACGGAGGTGAGCGGCGATGACGCTCTCGGCGCTCGGCTTCGCCGTCCTGATTTGGGGGGCGGTGGCGCTCGTTGCGCTGGTGTTCGTCTACGAACTGCTGGCGGTGTGGCGCGACCGAAAAGAAGCGGACCGCTGAACCGCGGTTAGTTGTCGCGAATCTTCCGCTGGATGTCCTCGACGATGTCGGGGTTGCGGAGCGTCGAGGTGTCGCCGAGTTCCGCTTCGTTGGCGATGTCTTCGAGCAGGCGACGCATGATTTTCCCGGAGCGCGTCTTGGGCAGGTCGGGCGAGAAGACGACGCGTTCGGGGCGCGCGATGGGACCGATGGCGTCCTCGACGCCCGCGATGATGCGGTCACGGAGTTCGTCGGTCTCCTCGTATCCGTCCTCGGTGATGACGTAGGCGTAGACGGCCTCGCCCTTGACGGGGTGGTCGCCGCCGACGACGGCGGCCTCTGCCACGCCCTCGACGCCGACGATGGCGGATTCGATTTCCATCGTCCCGAGGCGGTGCCCGGAGACGTTGAGGACGTCGTCGACGCGGCCGAGGACGGTGACGTACCCGTCCTCGTCGAGTTTGGCGCCGTCCTCCGGGAAGTAGACCCAGTCCTCGGGGTCGTCGGAGTCGGTATCGGAGTATTCGGCCCAGTACTCCTCGATGTAGCGCTCGTCGTTCTTATACAGCGTGCGGAGCATACCGGGCCACGGCTTGTTGACGGTGAGATAACCGGCGCGTCCGGCGCCGACCGCCTCGCCGTTGGTGTCGACCACGTCGGCGTCGATGCCGGGGAGCGGCGGGCCGGCGGAGCCGGGTTTCATGTCCTTGACGCCGGGGAGCGTCGTCACCATCATGCCGCCCGTCTCTGTCTGCCACCAGGTGTCGACGATGGGGCAGTCCTCGTTCCCGATGTGCTTGTAGTACCACTTCCACGCCCGCGGGTTGATGGGTTCGCCGACGGTGCCCAGCAGTCGCAGGCTGGACAGGTCGTGCTGGTCGGGGTACTCCGCGCCCCACTTCATGAACGCTCGAATCGCGGTCGGAGCGGTGTACAGCTGGGTCGCCTCGTACTCCTCGACGATTTCCCAGAGGCGGTCGCGGTCGGGGTGGTCCGGCGTCCCCTCGTACATCATCGTCGTCGTTCCGAGCGTGAGGGGGCCGTAGACGATGTAGGTGTGGCCGGTAATCCAACCGATGTCGGCAGAACAGAAGTAGGTGTCATCGGGCTTGACGTCGAGGACGGCTTGGCTCGTCCACGCGGCCCAAGAGAGATAGCCACCCGTGGTGTGTTTGACGCCCTTGGGCTGGCCGGTGGTCCCCGAGGTGTACATCAGGAACAGCATATCCTCGGCGTCGCGCTGGACCGGGTCGACCGTCGCGCCCTCGTGGTCGGCGATGAGGTCGTCGTAGGTGTGCTGGTTGTCGGCGTAGTCGTGACCGAAGCCGTCGCCGTCGCGGAGTCGCTCAGTGACGATGACGTCCTCGACGTCGTGTTCGACGCCGGACAGGCCCTCGTTGGCCTTCTCGAGGTGGTCGAGGGGGTCACCGCGGCGATAGTAGCCGTCACACGTGACCAGATACTCGGAGTCGGCGGAGTTCATCCGCGTCGCGAGGGCGTCCGCCGAGAAGCCCGCGAACACGACGCTGTGGGGGGCGCCGATGCGCGCACACGCAAGCATCGCGATGGGCAGCTCGGGGATCATCGGCATGTACATCGTCACGACGTCGCCCTCGCCGACGCCGAGGTCACGGAGCGCGGCGGCGCACTCGTTGACCTCGCGGTGGAGCTCCTCGTAGGTGAACGACCGGTCGTCCTCGTCGACGGGTTCGCCGACCCACTCGATGGCCGTCTCGTCGCCGCGCTCGTCGAGGTGGCGGTCCAGACAGTTCGCCGACGCGTTCAGTTTGCCGTCGGTGAACCACTCGTAGAACGGCGGGTTCGAGTCGTCGAGCACCTGGTCGTACTCCTCGTCCCACTCGAGGAGGTCGGCCGCCGCTTCCCAGCAGTCGGGCCAGTTCTCCTCGAACTCCTCGTAGATGCCGGCGTCCGAGACGTTCGCCTGTTCGACGAACGAATCGGACGGCTCGAACACCGCCTGCTCAGCGAGGCGTGCCTCCAGTTCGATGTCGTCGTCGTCGGACATAACTCACGGTAGAGTTTCCAATCATTCGTGATAAACCTACGCCATCCGTTCTCGACGGCGTGTCAGCCGTCCTGTCTGTCGATTTGCCGAGGCCAAATCAGGCCGAATCGGCGAGCACAGCGGGCGGAGACCGTCGGTATTTGCGGGAACCCGAACCATACAGAAGGCTTTTGATTGGTCCGGCGATACTTCAACCCAGCATGCCTGCGGACTTCAACTGGGCAATCGGTGGTGAAGCCGGCGACGGCATCGATTCCACCGGGAAAATCTTCGCCCAGGCGTTATCGAGGGCCGGTCGGCACGTGTTCACGTCGAAGGACTTCGCGTCGCGTATCCGCGGTGGGTACACGGCGTACAAAGTCCGCACGTCAGTATCGCAGGTACAGAGTGTCGTCGACCGGTTGGACGTGCTCATCGCACTCACCCAACGGACCATCGACGAGAACCTCGACGAACTCCACGAGGGGAGCGTCATCATCTACGACGGCGACCGCACCACGATGGCGGACGTCGAAATCCCGGACGAGGTCATCGGCCTCGACGTCCCCCTCAAGGGCCTCGCGGAGGAGGCCGGTGGGGCCATCATGCGCAACGTCGTCGCCCTCGGCGCGGCGTGTGCGGTGAGCGACTTCCCCCTCGAGAACTTAGACAGCGCACTCGAGAAGCGCTTCGGCGACAAGGGGTCGGCCATCGTCGAGAACAACATGACGGCGGCCCAGAAGGGCCGTGACTACGTCCTGGAGAACTACGACCACGAGTACGGCTACGACTTGGAGTGTACCGACGAGAACTACGTCCTCCTGAACGGCGACGAGGCCATCGGCATGGGCGCCATCGCCGGCGGCTGTCGGTTCTACGCCGGCTACCCAATCACGCCCGCGACGAACGTGATGGAGTATCTCACCGGGCGAATCGAGCGCTACGGCGGCCACGTCGTGCAGGCGGAAGACGAACTGTCGGCCATCAACATGGCCCTCGGCGCGGCCCGCGCCGGCGCGCGGTCGATGACCGCCACTTCCGGCCCCGGCATCGACCTCATGACCGAGACGTTCGGCCTCGTCGCCACCAGCGAGACGCCGCTGGTCATCTGTAACGTGATGCGCTCGGGGCCGTCGACGGGGATGCCGACCAAACAAGAGCAGGGCGACCTGAACGCCATGCTCTACGGCGGCCACGGCGAGGTGCCGCGGTTCGTCCTCGCGCCGACGACCATTGCCGAGTGTTTCCACAAGACCGTCGAGGCGTTCAACCTCGCGGAGAAGTACCAGATTCCGGTGTATCTCACCGCCGACCTCTCGCTGGCGGTCACGGAACAGACCTATCCGCCCGAGGAGTTCGACATGGACGCCGTCGAAATCGAACGCGGGAAGGTCGTCGACGAGGAGACGGTCGGCGAGTGGCAGGACGAGGAGGGGCGGTTCAAACCCCACGCCATCACCGAGGACGGCATCAGTCCGCGGGCCTTCCCCGGCACCGAAGGCGGGGTTCACATGTCGACCGGCCTCGAACACGACGAACTCGGGCGCCGGACCGAGGAGACGGGGATGCGCGTCGACCAGGTCGACAAGCGCACCCGCAAGGTCGAGACGGCGAAAGAACGCGAACCCTTCGAGGCCCGCGAGTTCGGCGACCCCGACGCGGAGACACTCGTCGTCTCGTGGGGGTCGAACGAGGGTGCGATGACCGAGGCGATAGAGTACCTCGACGAGGAGGGCATCGACGTTCGATTCCTCTCGGTGCCCTACATCTTCCCGCGGCCCGACCTGACCGAGGCCATCGAGGATGCCGAGACGGTCATCGTCGTGGAGTGTAACGCGACGGGGCAGTTCGCGGACCTGATCGAACACGACGCGCTGACGCGGGTGACGCGTGTCAACAAGTATGACGGCGTCCGCTTCAACGCGGACGAACTCGCGGAGCGAATCGGTGCGATTCTGGCCGACGACACGGAGGTGGCTGCATGAGTTCCAACGTTCGATTCACTGACTTCAAGTCCGACGCACAGCCGACGTGGTGTCCGGGATGCGGCGACTTCGGCACCATGAACGGGATGATGAAAGCCCTCGCCGAAACCGGCAACAGCCCCGACGAAACGTTCGTCGTCGCGGGCATCGGCTGTTCCGGCAAAATCGGGACCTACATGCGCTCCTACGCCCTCCACGGCGTCCACGGCCGCGCGCTCCCCGTGGGCGCGGGCGTCAAACTCGCCAACCCCGACATCGAGGTGATGGTCGCGGGCGGCGACGGCGACGGCTACTCCATCGGCGCCGGACACTTCGTCCACGCCGTCCGCCGCAACATCGACATGACCTACGTCGTCATGGACAACCGCATCTACGGCTTGACGAAGGGACAGGCCTCGCCGACCAGTCGCGAGGACTTCGAGACGTCGACGACGCCGGAGGGGCCACAGCAGCCGCCGGTCAACCCCCTCGCCCTCGCGTTCGCCGCGAGCGGAACCTTCATCGCGCAGTCGTTCTCGACGGACGCCCAGCGCCACGCCGAAATCGTCAAGGAAGCGGTCGAACACGACGGCTTCGGCTTCGTCAACGTGTTCTCGCCCTGCGTGACGTTCAACGACGTGGACACGTACGACTACTTCCGTGACTCCATCGTCGACTTGGCGGAGACGGACCACGACCCGACCGACTACGAGGACGCCCGCTCGCGCATCCTCGACCCAGGCACGGAGTATCAGGGGATCCTCTACCGCGAGGAGGACTCGGTCCCCTACGAGGAGAGCCACGGCGTCGACGCCGATATGACCGATATCCCTGACGGTGCTCCCGAGGACGCGACCGACCTCGTCCGCGAGTTCTACTGATACTGTCGGCTGGACGTCGACAGGACGAGCGCTCGCACCCCACTCTCCTCCGCGGTTAGCAAGACTGATTACGCTCTCGGGGTATCGAGAGATATGTCCGACCGTTTCGACGTGATCGTCGCTGGCGCGGGGCCTGCCGGGGCTCAGTGCGCCCGCGACATCGCGCAGCGGGGGTACGACGTCCTCGTTCTCGAAGCCGAGCCCGAAGACGACTTCCCGCGCCAGAGCAACAAGTCGACCGCCGGCACCTTCCCCTCCATGATGGCCTCGTTCGGCGTGCCGGACGAGGTGGTGATGAACTACACCGACGACGTGGTGCTGGAGTCGCCGAACCACCATTACGTCCAGCACCAACCGGGCGCCGTCCTCGAATTCGCCGAGTTCAAACAGTGGCTCGTCGCGGAGGGGCGCGAGGAGGGCGCGACCTACCACTTCGACTCGCGGGTCAATGGCCCGATTATGGACGACGGAACGATTGCCGGCGTCCGCTACGCGGGCGGCGAGGAAGCCTACGCCGACATCGTCGTGGACGCGACGGGCCCGGCGGCACCGCTGGCGAAGGAACTCGGCGTCAGCGATTTGGACCGCAAGCATCAGGCCATCGGCATCGAGTGGGAGATGGACGGCGTCGAGGTCAACCACCCCGACTACGCCGACCTGACCGACACGATGATGCTCCGACTGGACCACAACTACGCCCCCGGTGGCTACGCGTGGATATTCCACACCGGCGGCGACACCGCGAAGGTCGGACTCTGTTACATTCAGAACGAGAGCCACGAGCAGTACGGGAAAGATGGCGCGGCCATCGACGACTACCTCCATAGTTGGCTCGACACCGACCCGCGCTTTGCAGACGCCGAGCGCATTTCAGGCAAGCAGCAACACCGCGGCTCGGCACACATTCAGATGCCCGGCAGTCTGTGTACGGATAGTTTCATGGCCATCGGCGACACCGTCCCGACCATCGACCCCCTGTGGGGCGAGGGAATCCACAAGGGGATGAAGTCGGGGCGGATGGCCGCCATCACCGCCGACCGCTGTTTCACGGAGGCGGACCCGGACACCTCCGCCGAGGCGATGTCGGTCTACAGCAAACTCTGGCACAGCGAGGTTGCGCCCCGGATGCGCGAGCGCCTCCTGATGACAGAGTTGCTCTATCTCGCGCCCAACGAGCGCTACGACACGCTGCTGTCCGACCTCCGGGACGCCGACAGCGACATGCTGGCGAAGGCCAACGCCGGCAACGTCGGTGCAATGTTGCGCCTTCTCCACCTGCGCGACGTGCCCCTGCTCGGGAAGTTCGCGAAGGAGCGACTGACCGGCGGGTAGCACGTAGCGGCACGAACCTGCGGTTCCGCAACTCCTTTTGGCGCCTCGGCCTTCATTTCGGCTATGTCTCAGTCCCCGATAGACGAGATGCCGAGCCTCGGCCTCGGAACGTGGCAGAACACCGACCCGGCGGCGTGTGCAGACAGCGTCGCGACGGCGCTCGAGATGGGCTATCGCCACATCGACACCGCACAGGCGTACGACAACGAGGAGTCCGTCGGCGACGGCCTCGAACAGGCCGACGTGCCTCGCGAGGACATCTTCCTCGCGACGAAGGTGTGGATAGACAACCTCGCGGGCGACGACGTGGTCTCGTCGACCGAGGAGAGCCTCGACAAGCTCGGCGTCGACTACGTCGACCTGCTGTACGTCCACTGGCCGGCGGGCGAGTACGACGCCGAGGAGACGCTGGCGGCGTTCGACCAGCTCTACGACGACGGCCTCATCGAGCGAATCGGCATCAGTAACTTCCAGCCGGAGCAGGTGGCGACGGCCATCGACACGGCCGACGCGCCCATCTTCGCCAACCAAATCGAGTGTCACCCACTCCTGCCCCAGGAGGACCTTCGCGAAGCCTGTGCCGACCACGGTGTCGACGTGGTGGCGTATTCGCCGCTCGCCCGCGGCGAGGTGTTCGACGTGCCCGAGATTCAGGAGGTCGCCGAGAAACACGACGCCAGCGAGGCGCAGGTGTCGCTCGCGTGGCTCCGCGAGAAGGGCGTCACCCCGATTCCGAAGGCGACGGGCGAGGAACACATCCGCGACAACTGGGCGTCGCGGACGCTCGACCTCGACGCCGAGGACGTGGCGACCATCGACAGCATCGACCAGCGCGACCGGAAGGTCGACCCCGACTTCTCCCCCTGGTAATCAGGAGCGGTCCGCCGGTTCGGTGTCGCTCTCGACCGCCTCGGGATGGTCCGACGCGACTTTTGCGGCCACGCGAACGCCGACCAGCGAGACGACGATGGCCGACACCACGAACACCGCGAGTCGCTGTGTCGGGTGAACGGTGAGTCCCGCTACCTGCAGATGCGAGAGAGCGTTCTCGCGTTCGAGGAAGTAGCCCGCGAAGCCGCGGACGACGAGACCGAGTGCGATGACGCCGAAGGGCACGTTGAGATATGGGCGGGGGATGTGGCCCGCCTCGATGAGTTCATCAAGGAGACGCCCGGCGCTCGCGGTGAGTGCCGCCAGGGCCAGCCACGGGATACTGCTGTAGAAAAACTGCATGGCCGGAACGAGGACGACGCCGTCGCTGATTGGCGAGACAGCGAGGCCGCCGAGAAAGATGCCGACAAGGGCGAGACCGGCGGCGACGGCGTAGGTGACGACTGACACCTGTCCCGAGTAGAGGGCGTCCTGTATCTGGTCGGGGAGGCGAGCGAGATAGACATCGATAGCGAGACCCTTGTAGAGCACCGCCGCGCCGAGTAGCGAGGCGAGACCGGCGAGGGCGACGCCGACGGAGAACCGCACGAGCAACGCTGGCAGGAGGAGAAGGCCCACGCCGAGGGGGACGAGCACCGTCGAGCGGAGCTGCTCGTCGGCGAGGAACTGCTTGAGGAGGTAGTACGTCGACTCGATGTCGCGGGCCTGCCGGACGACGACGCGGTCCACGGAGTCGACGGGGAGACGACTCTCCACGATGGGGACCAGTCGTTCGTCCTCGGCGCTGTCGGTGACGATGATGGCTGATTCGGGGTCGTGGCGGTCGATAAGCGTGTCTAACTGGGCGGCGACCGACCGATCGGCGTTGACGGCGGAGTCGCCGGACCCGGAGACGACGGCGACGACGGCCGACTCGCCGTCGGCTCGGAGGTCACGCGTGATTCGGAGGCCTTCGAGGAGGCAGTTGACCGTCGAGTCTTCAGGGTCGGCGAGGCCGACTTCGGTCACCAACGAGCGCACCGCATCCCACCCGTCGACTGGCATCGACACGCCGACGGTCCGGCCGATGTCGTCGGCGCGGTCGACACACAGCACCAGCGTGGTCACAGGTTCGAGAACTATCTACTGGAATAAATATTACTCGGCGAGCGGTCAGAATCGGAGGTCGAACTCGTCGTCGGTGAGGACGCTCGCCGCGCCGGCGCCCGCGGCGTACGCGACGGCCGTCGCCCCGCCGCGGAGGCGGGCGGCCAACCCCTGTTCCGGGGCGAACTCGCGGACCGACACCGACTCGTCGAGCAGGTCCTCGACGTGGTCTGTCACGTCGTCTCGGTCGCCGAGGGCGTCGACGAGGCCGTTATCGCGGGCATTCTCGCCGAGGAACACGCGGGCCTCCGTCTCGCGCACCGTCTCGGGGTCCATGTCGCGCCCCTCGGCGACGCGTTCGACGAAGTCGTCGTAGAACCCATCGATGAGTCCCTGGAGGTACTCACGGTCGTCGTCGGAGAGCTCTTTCAGAGGCATCCCGGCGTCCTTGTACTTGCCCGCGGCGAAACGCTCGTAGGAGACGCCGAGGTCCTCGGCGAGTTCGGAGACGTTGACCCGAGAGCCGATGACGCCGATACTGCCGACGATGCTCGCGCGCCGCGCCCAGAGCTCGTCACACCCGCTGGCGATCCAGTAGCCACCGCTCGCGCAGGTGTCGGTCGCGAAGGCGACGGTCGGCCCGTCGAACGACATCGCGGCGTTTCGAATGTCGTCGCTCGGGACGACCTCTCCGCCAGGCGTGTTGAGTTTCACCAAGAGGGCATCGACGGCGTCGTCCTCGTCGGCGCGCTCTATCTGTTCGACGATGTCGTCGGCGGGGGTGCCGATGGCGCCGCCCGGGAGAGGACCGGGAGCGCCCCCGTCGCGAGTGATAGGGCCCTCGACGGGGACTTCGGCGACGTTGTACGTCGGAAACACCGAGTCGGCGAGGGTCGTCGCGACGCGGCCCGCGAGGACGACGAGGCCAAGGACGACGAGGAGGCCGAGGAAGTCGGCGAGCGATTCCGGAACGGCGACGAAGAGCACGAAGCCGAGGACGGCGGCGAGGAGGGCCCCGCCGGCGACGACCACGAAGCGGCCGAGTTCGTCGACATCACTCACGCTGTCTCACCATAGGCACCGCTGGGGAGCGGATGCGTATAAAAACACGCACGTCGAGTACGACGCGCGTCGTCGGCAAAGAGAGAGTTAGTCGGCGATTACAGCAGCCCCGTCTTCTGGAGCTTCATCAGGTCCTCGGTGTCGAGGGTTTCGCCTTCCTTGAACTTCTGGTAGATTTCTTCGGCCTCTTCCTTGGCGGCCTCGCGTTCGGCCTCGCGCTCGTCTTCCTGCTCTTCTTCCTCTTCCTTGTCGAGTTCGCGCAGGCGCTTCTGGACGCGGACGAAGTCCTCGTGGTGGCGGTCGGCCGCTTCCTGAGCTTCGACGAAGAGTTCGTGCATCTCGTCGGCCTTGTCACGAATCTCGTCGGCCTCGCGGTAGGCCTCGATCATCTGGTTGTGATGTTCCTGGGCCTTGTCCGCGAGCTCCGTCACTTCCTGGTGGTGCTGAGACGCTTCGGAGCGGACCTCCTCGGCCTCCTCAACGAGCTCTTCGAGCTCGCTCGCGTCGTCGAGTTTTTCCTTTCGCTGCTGATACTCTTCGCGCTTGTCCTCGATTTTCTCGATGAGTTCGCGCTCGTCCTCGGCGCTCAGCACTTCCGTCTGCTGTCGGAATTCGAGCTGTTCGATCTCCTCTTCGAGCTCTTCGAGGTCCTTGCCGTCGCCGAGCTCGAGGTCCTGTTTCAGCTCCTCGACCTCGTCGAAGAGTTCGTTGGCCTTCGCGTTCAGCTCGTTCCGGCTCTCCTTATGCTCTTGAACCTGCTCGTTGAGCTCGTCGCGCTGTTCGCGGTGCTCCTGTGCTTCGTCGACCTTCTCTCGGGTCTCGGCGTTGAGGTCGTCGCGCTTGGACGCGCGCTCCGACGCCATCTGGTTGAGCTCGTTCCGTCGGTCACGGAGCTGGCCCGCGAGCTTGATGAGCTGGCCCTTGGAGTCGTTTTCGAGCTGGTCGTCGGTGAGGTTGACGTTGTTCTCCTCTTTGAGGGGGTCGATGTCGAATTCGTCGAGTACTTCTTCTGTTGTTACCATTGTTGAAACCTCGATACCATCGCTCCGGCGATACTGGCGGCTCTGCGTGCTTCGACCGGCCGTGTATAAGAATTTCCGATCATTCTGCGTGCGATGCCGCCAAGACGCCGAAGGCGCGTTGGTACTACCAGTTACACGGGACATATGTATAAGTGCTTCGGTGGTCCGACCGCTGTGAAACGGTACCAAGACGCCCGAAAACGGGCGTGTGAATGATTCACACTAACTGCCAATAGTATATAAATGAACGACGGCCGGTCAGACCACTTTCACTTTCACTCCGGGGTTGGCTCGGCTTCATGTCGGTGGGACAACTATCCCGAAGTATGCTCGAGAACCTCACCAGCACGTGCGAGGCGGCCGGCTGTGACCGGTCCCTGGACGACGACGCGCTCATCCTCCGGATGCAGACGGCGTCAGGAGAGCGCCGGGCTTACGAGTGCGCCTGCGGTGCGGTGACGGTGACGGTCGTTCGCGGGTGAGCGGCGAGACGAATCGGCACCGCTATCGGTAGGCGACGCCGTGAGTCGATCATGCGCGAAGTCATTCGAGCGCACGGCCACGAACACGTCGCCGCGACCCACGAAACCACGTTCGAACTGACGACCGACGACTGGTTGACGCCCGCGGGCGACTGCATCGTCGGCATCGAAGCTGACCGCGCACCGTCGGATTTCGATGCCGACTTCGTCGCCGCCTGTCGCGACCCCGACGCGACGATTACGCTCACGCTCGAAACGGAGACGGCGAGCCAGACGGTGCAGGCCCGCGGCCATCCCGACCTCACTTTCGAGAGCGACCGGAGCGCCGTCGTTCGCACCAGCACGTACGTCGACGACCGGACCATCGCCGTCGGCGCCGACGCCGCGGCGACGGACCTCGACCGTGACCTCATCGCCGACCTCGACGCCGACGGCACGCTCACCTGCACGCTATCCGTGTGACGCCGCGCTTTTGACGCTGCCATCCCTACCGCCCGCCATGGCTGACGAACCCGCAGCGAACGTCAGCGGCGGTTCGGACGGCGGCGGCATCGACACGCGCTTCGCGTCGGGCGACCCCGACACCCGGGCCGAAGCCGTCGTCGATGCCCTCGGCGACCGCTACTGGCAGAAGACCTACGGCGGCCGCGACGCCCTCCCCTGTCTCGTGCGGACGATTCTGAGTCAGAACACGACCGATACCGCCAGCCAACCGGCCTTCGACGCCCTCGTGGAGCGCTACGACGGCGACGACGACTTGGCGGCGACGCTCGCGACGGTCGACCACGACGAGCTCGCGGACACCATCGCCAGCGCCGGCCTCTACAACCAGAAGGCGCGAGCGATCATTGAGGCCGCCGAGGAAATCGTCGCCGAGTTCGGCGACGCCGACGCGTTCGACGCGTTCGTCCGCGAGGGCGACCCGGCGACGGTCCGTGACCGCCTCCTCGATATGCGTGGCGTCGGCCCGAAGACCGCCGACTGCGTCCTGCTGTTCGCCGGCGGTCAGAACGGCGTCTTCCCCGTCGATACGCACGTCCACCGCATCGCCCGCCGGATGGGACTGGCGCCCCCCGACGCCGACCACGAGGGCGTTCGGGCGGCGCTGGAGGCGGCCGTTCCCGAAGCGAAGTGTGGCTTCGGGCACACGGCGATGATTCAGTTCGGTCGGGAGTTCTGCACGGCCAGAAAACCGGCCTGTCTCGACAGCCTCGACGCCTGTCCGCTCGCCGACCAGTGTGACCGGGTCGGCGTCGACCCAGACGCGGGGACCAGCGTCGACCCCACGGAGACGACCTGACGCTACGCGGGCGGACCCTGGTAGGAGTAGTCGCCGAACCCGAGGAGCGGCCAGAAGACGAACCCGAGGAACCAGAGGCCGAGTGCGAATCCGATGCCTTGACCGAAGGCTCGCGAGACGCCGGCAAACATCCGGAACAGGGCGTACAGGTTCACGATGGGGACGAAGAGGACGAGCAGCCACCACCAAGCGTTGTCGCCGATTTTGAGCATGATGTACGTGTTGTAGATGGGGATAATCGCCGCCCATCCGGGCTGGTCTGCCTTCACGAAGGCCTTCCACGTTCCGGCGATGTAAGCCACGACCAGTGCGAGGTACACTATCGAGAGCAGGATTCCACCTGCTCCACCGCCCCCCTGTTGGAGGGCAACAGCCATATCAGTAAGTGGCATGCAGGCGCGTTTCTACGCCAATCATATAAAATCAGACGTGTAACGTCGCGTATCCAAACTCACTCGAACCGTCGGACAGCGGCCGCTACTTGAACCGGAAGGTCTCGAGGTTCTTCGGCGCGAACGTCCGCATGTTGTAGTCGTGATAGAGCGCCGAAGAGAGGTCCTGCACGGAGCGCTCGTCGCCGTGGACACAGAGCACCTTCTCCGGGCGCGGATTCATCGTCTTGACGAAGTTTTCGAGGCCCTGTCGGTCGGCGTGGCCGGAGAAGCCGTCGACCGTTTCGACGCCCATGTCGAGCGAGAGTGTGTTGCCGCGGCCGCCACGGCCGCCGCGCTCGTTCATCGGAATCTCGTCCCAGCCGTTCTGAATCCGGCGGCCGAGCGTCCCCTGTGCCTGATAGCCGACGAAGACGAGGTTCGAGTCCGGGTCGGGACCGATGTGGCGAAGCCAGGACATGATGGGCCCGCCGGTGACCATCCCCGACGTAGAGAGGATGATCGCCTGGTCGCCGTCGGCGACCTCTTGCCGTTCGTCCTCGCCCGCGTCGATGTGGTTGAACTCCTCGGCGAGGAAGGGGTTCTCGTCCTCGTGGAAGATGCGGTCCCGAAGGTCGTCACGCAGGTACTCGGGGTAGGTGGAGTGGATGGCCGTCGCCTCCCAAATCATCCCGTCGAGGTGGACGGGCATCTTCGGAATCTTCCCGCTCCGCATCGCCTCCTCGAGGACGAGCATAATCTCCTGTGACCGCCCGACTGCGAACGCGGGAATAACGACTTTCCCCCCCTGCTCGTACGTCTCGTTGATGATTTCGAGCAGGTTACGTTCGGAGTCCGCTTGGTCGGTCTGGTAGTCGTTGCGCCCGCCGTAGGTGGATTCGAGGACGAGTGTCTCGACGCGAGGGAAGTCGTTGACGGCGCCGTTGAACAGGCGCGTGTCCTCGTAGTGGATGTCGCCCGAAAACGCGACGTTGTAGAGGCCGTCGCCGATGTGGAAGTGAGAGACGGCAGAACCGAGGATGTGACCCGCGTTGTGGAACGTGAGTTTCACGTCGGGCGCGATGTCGGTCACGTCGCCGTACTCCAGCGGGATACAGTGTTTGATCGCCTCGCGGACCATCTCGCTGTCGTAGGGCGGGGTACGACCCTCCTTCGCGGCCACGTCGAGGTAGTCCAGCGTGAGCAGACCCATCAGGTCGCGCGTCGGTTCGGTGCAGTAGATGGGGCCGTCGTAGCCGTACTTGAACAGGAGCGGAATGAGCGCGGAGTGGTCGAGGTGGGCGTGGGTCAGGACGACGGCGTCGATGGAGTTGAGCGGTGCCGCTTCGGGCACCTGGAGGTAGGGCACCTCGCCCTCGGCGCCGGGCTTGTCGCCGCAGTCGACGAGAACGCGCGTCTCCGCCGTCGAGATGATGAAGCTCGCGCGCCCGACTTCGCGACAGCAACCGAGCGTAGTGATGCGAACCCACTGGTCGTCGGACATCTCCTCGCGGTGAATCTGGCGCCCCACGCGTTCGAGGATGTCGCGTCGCTCCTCGCGTTCCTGCTTGAGGAAGTTGCGGACGTTCGAGACGGTGGAGGATTCGATGGGCGGCGTGCGGACGACTTCGGGCGTCCAGCCGATGGCCTGCGTAATCTCGCGGAGGGTCGACCCGTGCCGGCCGATGACCATCCCCGGCTTTTCGGCTTCGATGACGACTTCGCCGGTGTCGGCGTGGAAGTCAAGGTCGGTGACCCCGGCGTCGTCGGGGATGACGTCTCGGAGTTGCTCGCGGGCCGCGTCCACGTCCATCAACACGTCGGGGTCGGGACGGACCGTGATGCGCTTGCGGAGTTTGCTCGCGAGTTTCCGAATCAGGTCGCCGTCGCTGGCGAAGTCCTTCGGGTCGCGCGTGTACACGACCAGTTCCGGGCCCTCGTATTTGACATCAGAGACGGAGATGCCCGGCGGTAGTTCGTCCTCAATCGTTGCTTTCAGGTCCTCGAGTTGCTTGTCTACGGAGCTCATGGGTGCCGGTGGTAAGCCCTCCCGAGGGTCGTTCGTGGCCGATGGTCAGTCGTGACCGGCGACGAGTGTCGACGGTCGTTCGTCACTGTCGTACCGTGTGTAGGCATCGGTGAACGCCCTGTCTGGGAGGTGCTCGACTGCGGGAAGAGGCAGCGAAAACCCGCTTGAGTCACCCTATCAGTCCAGTATTATAAAAGCCTTCGCAAACTCGAAGGAATTGGCCCTCGCACTGCCGGTATGGAACTCACACCGGCGAGAGTTCGAGACGAGTACGACTGGGTTCACGACCGGGCGCCGACCACGGTGACGCTCATCGACGACACGCGCGCCCGCCTCGCCGACGCGTTCGGCGTCGAGGTGGGGTCGGTCACGGTCGAGGCGTATCGCGACGAGGTAGACGCCGTCTTCGCGGACGGCGACCGCGCGGTCAACGTCGCCGCCTACGTGGCCATCCTCCGTGACCTCGACGTCGAGGGCGACTACCCGGGCTTCGTCGTCGACGAAGTCCTCGGCCGAGAGCTGGCGGGGACCATCGCCGGCGGCGAGCCACTCGGCCTCCTCGCGCAGGCCACCTTCCACATCGCGGACGTGTTGATCCACAGCGACGGGGGTGCGGGAGTCGACGACCTGGACGCCGCCCTCGCGGCTGGGTTCCAGACTCGCCTGCCAGGGTGGGCGTGGACCGAACGTGACAGCCCGTTCGCCGTCGGGAACGATTAACTGCCGCCGGGCCGACGAGCGAGGTATGCAACCGAAGACCGTCCTCATAACGGGCTGTTCGTCCGGCATCGGTCGTGCGACTGCGGAGGCCTTCCTCGACGAGGACTGGGAGGTGTACGCCACGGCGCGCAACCCCGCGGACATCGAGACGCTCGGGGACCGTGGCTGCACCATCGCCACCCTCGACGTGACCGAACCCGACGACATAGAGCGCGTCGTCGACCGGATGCTCGACGAACAGGGACGGATAGATTGCCTCGTCAACAACGCCGGCTACGCGCAGTTCGGCCCGCTGGAGGACGTGCCGACCGACGCCGTCCACGACCAGTTCGACGTGAACGTCTACGGCCCGCATCGACTGATTCGGGCCGTCCTCCCCCACATGCGACGGCGGCGCGAGGGAACCATCGTCAACGTCTCCAGCGTCGCCGGGCGACTCTCCTTCCCCGGCGGCGGCGTCTACTGCGGGTCGAAGTTCGCACTCGAAGCCATGACCGATGCGCTCCGCTCAGAGGTGGCCGAGTACGGCATCGACGCCGTCCTCGTCGAACCGGGGCCGGTCGACACCGGCTTCACCGAACGCGCCGAGGAGGAACTCTCGGGCGTGGAGCGCTCGGGCGCCTACGAGTCCTTCTACGGCGTGTTCGAGGACACGCAGGCCATCGGCGGCGGCGGCCTCGGCGCGGTGTCGCCGGAGCGTGTCGCCGAAGACATCCTGAACGCCGCGAGTTCGACCAAGCCCACGAGCCGCGTCCCCGTCGGGACGCTCGCCCGCGTGACCGTCCTCGGGCGGTTCGTCCCCGACTCGCTCCGTGACCGCGCGTTCGGCCTGCTGGACCGCCTCCGCTAGGCCAGACACGTCGCGACGACGTGCAGGGCGCGTTCGCCCCGCACCTCGTCGGCGAGGAGGGGGACGCGCTTCACGTCGTGACCGCGGAAGAGGTCGGTCGCCCGTCGGAGCGCACGCTGTTGCACGTCCCAGCGTCGCTGGCAGAACTCGCAGTCCTCCAGGTTCGGCGAGACGACCCACTCGGGGTCGACCTCTGCTACGTCCGCGAGGTCCTCCATCACGCGGTTGACGACGATGGTGTTGACGGGGATGTCGAACTCGTCCAGCCGTGACACGAGTCGTTCGGATTCGACGACGCTCATCTCCTCGGGCACCATCACCACCCGGAAGTCGGTGCGCGTGGGGTCCTGCAGAACGTCACGGAGGCGTTCGATGCGGTCGCTGAGTTCGTCGAGGTCCGGTCCCTCCTCGCCCTCGTCGCCGACGCCGAACATGCCCTTGAATCCCTCCATCATCCCCGAGAACTTCTCGCGCATCGAGAGCAGGCGCCCGACCATCGAGTCGAGCACCTCGGGGAGTTCCAGCAGTCGGAGGGTGTGACCCGTGGGCGCCGTGTCGATGACCACCCGGTCGAATCGGGGGTCGTCGAGATACTCCAGCAACTGTCGCATCGCGGCCGCCTCGTCGGCGCCGGGCATCGACCCGCCCATCAGCGGGTCGACCGCGTCCTCACCGAGGGCGTCGCCGATGTCACCCAAGCCGCCGAGTGGGGCGTCGTCGACGCCGATGCCGCCCTCGCCGAGCATCCCCTCCTCCATCGCCGCTTCGGGGTCGATTTCCGCCGCCCACAGCGGACTGTCGTCGCGGATTCGCGTCGGCCGCGGCGGGATGTCGACGTCGAGCGTGTCCGAGAGTGAGTGAGCGGGGTCCGTGGAGACGACGAGCGTCGCGGTGCCGTCGGCGGCGGAGGAGAGCGCCGTCGCCGCCGCCATCGTCGTCTTGCCGACGCCACCCTTGCCGCCGTAGAGGACGTACTCCGGCGCGTCGACGCCCTCGGGGAGGTCGGTCGCTGCCTCGACATCGATGTCGGCGGCTTCGTGTTCGACCACCTCGCCCTCGGTCGCGTCGTCCTCGACTTCGTCGACTGCCTCGACGTCTATATCGCTCATATCGGGCGCAACAGGGCGAGATACCTGTACCCGTCGATACGGGGAAGACACTTGTTCGCGGGCGCGGGAGAGACGACTATGTCCCCCGCCCGCCAAGCAGTCGCCGCCCTCGTGGTCCTCGTCGCGGTGACTGGCTGTCTCGGGATTGGGTCGCCGGACGCGACGGCGACGCCCACCCCGACGGCCACCGCCAACACGGACTGTCCGCCCGCGCTGACCGTCTACGAAGTCGGGGCGGAGCCAACCGACCCCGACAGCGCCGTCGACTACGCGAACCTCACCGCCGACCAGCAGGCCACCTTCCACGAGGCGCGCAACGGGAGCGTCGAATCGTTCGACCGCGAGTGGTACGACATCGACCTCGTGGCCTACGAGGGGACGTACTACCGCGCGAGCGTCGTGGTCTGTTAGAAGTCGTAGTCGGCCAGTCGCTCGGCCGCTTCCTCGGCCCGCGGCGTAACGAGGGCGAACCGGACCCACTCGTCGTGCGTGCCGAAGGTGTCGCCCGGCATGCAGGCCACGCCCGCCTCGTCCACGAGGCGTTCGACGTTCTCCAGCGTCCCGGGGAAGCCCTCGAAGCGAGCGAAGACGTAGAATGCGCCCTCGGGGACGATGTACTCCGCGCCCGCGGCGTCGAGGGCGTCGGTGAAGGCGTCGATTCGCTCCCGCAGGAGGTCACGCGACGCCTCGTAGTACGCCGCGTCGGTCTCTCGCAGGGCACGAAGCACCGCGACCTGTGACGGGCGAGCGCTGGTGACGTTCACGAGCATGTGCCGCGTGCGCGCGTCGTCGACGAGCCACGACGGGAAGACAGCGTAGCCGACGCGAAGCCCCGTCACCGCCATCGACTTCGAGAAGGAGTTGGTGACGACGACGTGGTCCGCATCGAAGGCGAGGGCGCTCTCGAACCGCCCGGAGTAGTCGTAGTGGTCGTACACCTCGTCCGAGAGGAGGAGGGCGTCGTTGTCGGCGGCGATGTCGACCATCGCCTCCATCGTCTCGGCGTCGTACACCGCGCCGGTGGGGTTGTTCGGCGAGTTGATGAGGATGGCCGCGGTGTCGTCGCTCGCGGCGTCGGCCATCGCGTCCACGTCGAGGTGACCGTCGTCGCCGACGGGGACGAGGCGTACGTCCGCGCCGAGCATCTTCGCCTTCCCGGGGTAGTAGGGGTAGACGGGGTCGGTCAGGAGAATCTCCTCGCCCGCATCGCGTTCCATCGCCGCCGCCATGCCGAGGTAGTTCGCCTCGCCCGCCCCGTTCGTGATGACGACGCGATTCACGTCGACGCCGCGTCGGGCCGCAATCTCCTCGCGGAGTTCGCGGAGGCCGTCACTCGGGGGGTACTGGAACGCGTCCGGGTCGCTATCGGCGTACTCGCGGAGGCCGTCACGGAGCGCGGTCGGTGGCTCCCAGTCCGGGCCGCCGCTCACCAGGTCGATGACGTCGCGGTCCGCGTCCGCCGCGTACTGCATGACGTGAAAGAAGAGTGGCGTCTCGTAGTCCATGGTCGGTCTGTGACCGGCCGGCAAATCCCTCTTTCGCTCCCGACAGCTTCGTGAAGGGTGGGGTCGAAGGCAGGCACAGATGAACAAAGAAGGACACGTACTCAACGCGGCGCTGTTGAGTATCGGCCTCGGGGTCGTGCTCGTGTGGCCGACGACCCCAGGCGTCGACACGGCGCTCGAAACCGTCGAGATGATCGCCCGTCTCTCCGTCCCGGTCGTCCTCGGCGCACTCTTCCCGGACGTGGACACCGCCTTCGGCAAGCACCGCAAGACCCTCCACAACCTGTTCGTGTTGGGCATCGTCGCCGGCTACCCCATCGTGTTCGACAACCTCCAGTTCGTCTGGATCGGCATCGCGACCCACTACCTCCTCGACCTGGTGGGAAGTCGCCGCGGCCTCGCGCTACTGTACCCGCTGACGAGTCAGGAGTGGGGCCTGCCCTTCGGCGTCACCACGAGTAGCGACTACGCCAACGCGGCCACGGTGGTCGTCACCGGCCTCGAACTCGCCGCCCTCGGCGCCTTTCACGTCTACGTGATGCCGCTCGACAGCACCGCAGGGACGATGAGCGCCGTCTTCCTCGGCTAATCAGTACGCCCGCACGTCGTCGAACCGGCCGCCGTACGCGACGTTTCCGGGATGAGTGGGTTCGTCACCCGAGAGGAAGAGGCGGTTGACCTTCTCCCACGAGTTCTCGTAGCCGAGGTGAGCGAACTCCGCGAGACAGCGCAGGCGATGGCTCACGCCGCGCCTGTGAGCGACGCGGCGGGACACGCCGGAGCGAAGCGCCGTGACGAGGTCGGCTTCCGTCTCGACGGCCGTTTCGAGGACCGTCCACGCCTCACCGACCGTCCCGGCGAGGTGAGAGTAGGACGACCCGAAGCCGGGCAGTTCCGTCTCGCTGGCGACAGCGCGCGAGCGACGGTTTTGATAGGTCAGACACTTCGCGTTGTACGTCTCGACGGCGTCGACGGTGTCGACGTTGGTAGCCACATCCGCCCGCGAGCAACTGACGTTCAGCATCTCGGGATGCGGGACGAGGACGGCAGCGCCCTGTCGGTCGAACTCGTCGAGTGCGCCGGAGAGGGAGATGAAATCGGGAACGGGGTCGGAGAGCCCGATGGCGAGGACGTGGCGTCGGTCGTGCCACGGCCCGGTGAACACCTCGCGGGCGGGGACGACGAGTAGGTCGTCGTCGGAGAAGCGCTCGGCGCGCGCGCGGATGTCGGGAAGCCGTGTGAAATGCGGCGCGTAGACGAGGACGTCGAGGCCGCGAGCCTTGGCCCGGGAGACGACACGCTCGTCGAGCGTTTTGACATGCATATCTACGCGGGTCGAATCGGCCGACGTCACGAGCGACAGTGGATGGACGGCGAAGTTATGGGTTGCTATTCGAGAAGACTATCGCTCGTCGGAGTCGAGGACGCGAATCTGGTCGCCGCGGACGGTGACCGGAATCGGGACCGTTGCCTCGTAGAGTTCGACCGTCACCTGGTCCTTGCCCTCGTCGATGCGCTGGACGCGGGCCTTCTCGCCCTTGAACGGCCCAGCGATGAGCTCGACGATGTCGCTCTCGGCGATGCCCTCCACGTCCGGCGTGGGCGAGAGGAAGTGCTCCACCTCGGTGAGCGAGGACTTGCCGGGGACGATGCTCCGAGCGTGGGGAATCTCGTCCATCACGCGTTCGAGGACGGCGCTGTTGTCCGCCTCAACCATGACGTAGCTGGTAAGGGAATCCGGTGCGAGGACGGCGTGTACCTCGTCTTCCTCACGGCTGGCGATCATGTCGGCGACGGTGCGTTCCTGACTGGCCGTGGTTTTGACAGCGAAAATGCCCATCTTAGATGCCTCCGGGGAGCACGGTCATGACGGCGAAGATGACGAACCCCATGAGACCGATGAGGAAGATACCCGCCCCCGCGACTTTGGCAATCTGCGAGAACTCGTTCCACGACGGCGTGCTCGCCATCTTGAGCACGCGGACGTAGCTTGCGAGGTCGTATTTGACGTCCATATCGTCGCTACGTGAGCCGGCTTTTTCTATCTATTGATAAACTGCGCCCGCGCATCGCCCTCGTTCGCGCGTCGACCCGGCGCACAGACCCGTCAGGAATCGGTCGCGTCGTCCCGCGGGAGGTCAACCGTGACGACCGTCCCCTCGGGGTCGTTATCCGCGATGGTCAGTCGGCCGCCGAATCGCGAGACCAGCGTGTCGGCCAGATACAGACCGAACCCCTGACCGTCCCGTTCCTGCGGGTCGAAGATGCGCTCCCGTTCGGCCTCGTCGATGCCCGGGCCGTTGTCGGCAACGTGCGTCGAGACGGTCGTTTCCGTCGTCTCCACGCGGACGGTCACCGTCGGCGTCGCCTTGTCGTTGTGTTCGACAGCGTTCTGAAGCAAGTTCTCGAAGACGTTGCCCACCGCCCGATTCGCCATCACGGGAGCCTCGTCCGGGATGTCGGCGGTCACCTCGGCGTTCGGGAAGCTCCGCCGGAGGTTCTCGACGCGTTCGGAGAGCATCGGCGACAGGTCAACCGGTTCGATGTCCGCCTCGCCGACGAAGGTGTTCGCGTACAAGCGGAAGTCCTGCACCATCTCGGAGAGGTCCTCGGACCGCGTTTCGATGGTTTCCGCCTGCGCCTGTAGCGATTCGTCGTCCAGTTCCGTCCGGACGAGTGCGGCGTGTCCCTGGACGATGTTCAACCCGTTGAGGAACTCGTGGCGCAACGTCCGGTTCAAGAACGCGAAGGCGTCTCGCGTCCGTCGAACGTGCGCGGCGTCGTACTGCGTCCGTTCGTACAAGTAGCCGAACAGCGCGCCCACGAGGAGGCCGCTGCTCATGCTCACCAGGAGTTCGAGTTGCCCCTCCGAAAACGACCGGCCTTCGGCGAGACGGATGAGAATCGTCGTCGCCGTGATGAGCGTCAGGACGAGTAGTCCGCCGACCGCCCACCCGACGATGTGTTGCCCGGCCCGGTCGTCGACCCAATCCGTGCAGTGGAACCGTACGCCGGTGTACATCACTGTGAGACAGAGTCCCGTACCGAGCAGGAAGGCGAAGAGAGGCGGAATGACGACGGGGAGCGTCTGCAGTTCGACGGCGAAATTCCAGAGGAATCCGAGCCAAACGAGCAGACCGAACGCGCTGATGACCAGCGGCCAACGTCCGTCGTCGCCGCCGAGTCGCCGACCGGTTCTCACTGTGGGAATAACGCCGCCGACCGGCTTATAAGTTAAGACTGGTTCACCAGGGGTTACTGATTCGCACACGCCGCCCGCGCCCGACGGTGACGGCTGGTCGGTGAGTCGCGAGAAAGATGAAAGAACGCCGCCGGCCGCCGAGGATGCCGCGGACCGACTACTCTACGTAGTCGATGCCGCCGCCGGTGTCTTCGGGGGTGGTAGCTTCCTCGTCGCCGCGGCCGTAGATCTGTGGCGACTCGACGCCGGTGACGACTATCATCGTCCGCATCGTGCCGTCGAGTTCCTCGTCGATGGAGGTGCCCCAGATGATGCGGGCGTCGGGGTCGATGCGGTCGTAAATCTCCTCGACGACGCCTTCGGCCTCCTCGATGGCCATGTCGGTGCCACCGGTGACGTTCACGAGCGCCGAGTTGGCGCCGGAGATGTCGACGTCGAGGAGGGGCGAGCGAAGCGCCGAGCGGACCGAGTCCTGTGCCTTCTGCTCGGAGTCGCTCTCGCCAAGTCCAATCATGGCGACGCCGCCTTTCTCCATCACCGTCTTCACGTCAGCGAAGTCGAGGTTGACGAGCCCTGGCTTGGTGATGAGTTCGGTGATGCCCTTGACCGAGCGCATCAGCACCTCGTCGGACACCTTGAACGCCTGCCGGACGGGGAGTTTACCCACGGAGTCCAGCAGACGGTCGTTGGGCACGACGATGACGGTGTCGGCCACGTCGCGCAGGCGTTCGAGGCCCGCTTCGGCGTTGGTGCGCCGAACCTCGCCCTCGGCGGTAAAGGGCGTCGTCACGATGGCAATGGTGAGCGCGCCGGACTCGCGGGCCGCCTCGGCGACGACCGGTGCCGACCCGGTGCCGGTTCCCCCACCGAGACCGGCGGTGACGAACACCATGTCGGAGCCTTCGATGGCCTCGTAGATGTCGTCTTGGCTCTCGATGGCGGCCTCTTCGCCCACCTGCGGGAGCGACCCGGCGCCGCGCCCGCCGGTCTTCTTCTCGCCCATGAGAATCTTCGTGTCGGCTTTGACGTCGACGAGGTGCTGGACGTCCGTGTTGGCTGCGACGAGGTTGGCGCCCTTGATTCCCTCCTCGGCCATCCGGTTGACCGTGTTGCCGCCGGCGCCCCCACAGCCGACGACCGTGATGTCCGTCTGAAGGTCTTCCAGAACGTCCTGCAGTTCGTCGTCAGTCATCTTGCCGGTGCGATTCGATTCACCCTGTGACGCGTCGGTTACGGGAGTGGCGTCGGCATCGGCCGCGGTCCCATCCCCCGGCTCCTCGGCATCCTCTATTGCATCCTCCACGATGGAGTCCATATATGAACACGCGTTTCGAAGGCAACCACATTATCCTTCCGCCCGTTGTCACGCGCGCGTCTGACGCTCAGCGTGTGAGCGCGGCGATATGACGAATTAGAGACGCGTCGCAGTCACTCGTCGGCGCGCACCGTCTCGAACGTCTCGACGCGTTCGGTCTGCACGGCCTCGGGTTCGATTCGCTCGCCGCCGACTTCGACGGCCTGTCCGTCCGCGAGGCGGCCGAACTCGGGGCCCTCTGGCACGCCGAGCGTGCGGGCCGCCGCGGGGTCGAACGCCTCCGTCCGGGCGACCACCGACCCGTCCTCGCGGCGCACCTCGTCGTAGGACTCGCGCAGAATCCCGACCAGCGAGTCGGTGAGGTCGTCGGCCGCCGCCGCGGGGTCGCTCGCGGGGAAGACGGCCCGGCCCTGGGGTCGCGTCCCACCCTCGGTCGTCTCGAAGGCGACGGTGGCGGCCGCGACGGCCGCCCGCGTCGCCTCGGCGTCGGCGCCGTGGGCCGCATCCAGCAGGCCGGTCGGGAGGTCGGCGACGACGATGGCGTCCGCGGGGTCGTCGTCGGACTCGGGCACCACGTCGCCGAATCGAAGCCCTTCGCTCACGGGGGCGACGCGGGATTCGACCGCTTCGACGACGGGGAGGGGGTGGGTGCTCGTCTCCTGAAGCCACGTCTCGGAGACGACGCGACAGCCCAGGTCGTCGAGGACGGAGACGAGGCCCGGTCGGTCGCCCTCGACGAGGGCGTGGTCGGCCGCGCTCGCCTCGACGGCCCGGCGCAGAACGTCTCGATTGGTGGCGGGATTGCCCATCGCCTCCAGCCCCCAGTCGGCGCCGACGTGGCCGACGGCCCACGCCGTCTCGCGGACGATGCGACCGAACGTCGGGGCGTAGTGGCCGCCGCCGAAGCCGACGAGCTGTTTCGCCCGGTCGGCGTCGGCGTCGCGGAGGTCGAGGACCGCGCGAGCGACGGCGCGGGCGCCCTCGGGGTCCGACCACTGCGGTTCGTCGCTCCCGAGTTCGACGAACATCGAGGGGACGCCCACGTCGGTCGGGCCGTGATGGGTGCATTCGGTGCCGACCTCGTACTCCTCGGGCGCGTGGCGAGCGAGCGCCTGCACGACTCGCTTTGCGGCGTCGGGGCACGCCCGGGCGAAGTGACCAGGGTCGCCGCCGTACTCCGCGTCGCCGAAGTTGCCCGTGAAGTGCGCGGTCAGGAGCGCCCCCGTCTCGCCCGAGTGCCGGGAGACGACCACGAGGAGGTCCGGGTCGTCGAAGGCCGCGTCGGGGTCGTCGAGGTGGATGTGGAGGTCGTCGAACGTTCGGAGTTCGAAGCCGTCGGTTCGGTAGTAGGTGCCGCCGCCGTCGGCGTCCGGCCGAGCGTCGTCGCGGTGCTCGGTCCAGTCGCCGATATCGAGGAGCGCCTCGCCGATGTGTTCGGAGGCGCTGTCGGCGCGGCTGACGACGATTGCAATCACGACGGAAGTTCGCGGCCGCGGCGTCAAAACCGGCTCGGTCCGGCGGCGTCAGTGCGAGGTGACGACCAGCACCGGTCGCTCGGCCGTCCGGAGGACGCGACCCGCGACGGTGCCGACCTGTTGGCCGGCGAGGTTCGACTGTCCCTCGGAGGACATGACGATCATACCCACGTCGTTGTCGTCGGCGTAGTCGACGATGGTGTCCCCGGCGGCGCCGCGAACGACCGCCTCCCGCACGTCGAGGTCAGCCGTATCGAGACCGTCGAGCAAGTCGCCGACCGCCTCACGAGCGTCGGCTTCGAGGCCCTCGATGAACTCCTCGGTGACGCCGCCGGCGTCGAACACGCCCGCCTCGGACTGTACGTCCACCACGTCGAGGACGTGAAGCGCGGCCTCGTACTGGCGAGCGATGTCGGCGGCGTAGGGGCCGGCGGCCTCGGCGACGGTGCTCCCGTCGGTCGTGACGAGAACGTCGGCGTAGTCGACGCCGGTGTCGCCGTCGAGGTCACCGTCGGGAACGGTCAACACCGGCACGTCGCTCCGGCGCAGGACGCGTTCCGCGACGCTCCCGAGCAAGCGTTCTTTGACGCCGGCGCGGCCGCTCCGACCGACGACGACGAGGTCGGCATCGCGCTCGCTCGCGCGAGCGGCGATGGTTCGACCGGGCTTGCCCGACAGCACCGCGGTGTCGGCGCCGATACCGACGTCCGTCGCAAGGTCGGCGGCGGCGTCGAGGACCGCCTGCGCGCGCTCCATGTCGCCGCTGAACACGGAGACGACCTCTACGTCGGCGTCGTAGCGGGCGGCGAGTTCGAAGCCGTATTTGGCCGCCCGAGTCGAGCAGTCGCTGCCGTCGACGGCGATGAGGAGTCGTTCGAGCATGGTCAGTCAGCCCCCTTTGGTTGGTCGTCGCTTCCGAAGAACGCCTCGTTCACGGTGCCCGCGGAATCGCGGAGGATACCACCCAGCGCCCGGCGGCGCGAGACGAACAGCGCCGTCCCGAGGACGACGTAGATGCCCGCGAACACGAGCAAGAGCTGGTAGTCGTTGATCGGGAGTTCGAGTACCCCGCGGATGAGGAGGAACTCCGAGAACACCTGCGTGAGGAAGAGCACCAGCAGGACGATGGCTTCTCGGACCGAGATTTCGAAGTTTATCAGGAGGGAGATGGCGAAGAAGGACTGCGCCGCAGTCAGCCAGATTTCGCCCGACTGCTTCTGGTCGAACGGGAGCGCGCCGTACTGCCCGAGCGCAATCGAGTAGACGACGACGAGCGTCCCGATGAGCAGCGTCCACTGATTCAGCTTCGAGGAGATGAGTGCGTTGAACCCCGCCGTCGACCGAGCCTTGTTCACCAGATAGACCACGACGATGAGTTCCGGCGATTCGGAGGCCAGCGGTGCAATCCACTGAATCATGAAGAAGGAGGGAATGCCGACGTTCTGGCCGAGCTGTTCGAGGCCGTGCGCGAACGGCTCGACCGCGGTGAAGATCATGCCCCCCGAGTACGCGAAGAGGGTGATGACCGTCAGCGCTCGAAGCGGCTTCGAGAAGGTCTGGAGGTACGCCGGAACCCCGACGTGGGCCTCCTCGGCCTCCATGTCACCTTTCAACACGACGGCGATGTAGGCGACGTACAGGCCGACGAGGACGACCATATCGAGGATGTCGATGCCGTTGAACGGCACGACGAACGCCCAGAGCGTGGCGAGAAACAGGAAGACGATTTCGAGACCGATGTCGCGGTCGAGCGCCACGGCGTCAGCGAGGAATCCCGGCCGGTTCACGACGGCAGCGTCCTCGTCCGAGCCGTTTCGGAAGACGGTGAACAGGGCGACCCCCGCCCAGCCGATACCGATGAGGATGCGGTTCGCGCCAGTCATGTTGGCGACGGCGAGGTTCCCCGCTTCGATACCGCGTTCGGTGCCGGCGTACGCCCCCGCGTTCCACGCGTAGAGGGCGTCGACGGCGTACTCCGGGGCGACGGCGAGCACCGCGAGGATAGCGATGGCGAACGCCCGGGGCACGTCCTTCTCCGCCGTCTCGGCCCCCCACGCGAGGAGGAACGAGGCGCCGAGCACCGAGAGACCGCTTATCGCGACGGTAGCGACGGTCGAGAACCCGTGAGCGACGCCGCTCAGCCAACTGACGATCCACGGAATCGTCAGCGCGACGGCCCCGCCGAGTGCGAGAAGCGACTGTCGTCTCATCGTACCACTCCGAGCGCCACAGCCCCGCAGACGGTCACCGTGACAGGAGTCTGTATCTGTGTCATGAGCCAGTTCGTGTCTACCGATACCATCGCCCCACGTAATAAAATACAAGTTGTACCCGTTCTCCGCGATTTCGAGGTCTTGAGCCGGTTTCAGCGCCGAATCCCCAGAATAGCGCTATCCCGTCGAATACGCCGGTAGACGGGCGCTACAGCCACTCAAACTACAGATTCGGGGATAGAACGGACTCGTGGCGGACACACGCAGTCTTTTACTCGCGTCGTGAGAACGGTCACGGGATGACGATGCACGTCTTCGGCCTCATCGGCAACCCGGTCGGACACTCGCTGTCGCCGCCGATGCACGAAGCGGCGTACCGAGAGCTCGACATGGATGCCCGATACGTCACTTTCGAACCCGGCCCCGACGACGCCGAAGCGGCGTTCGACGGGGCGGCAGCCCTCGGCATCGACGGTCTCAACGTCACTATCCCGTTCAAACAGGACGTCTTCGACCTGGTCGAACCGGACGACCTCGCGGCGCGAATCGGCGCGGTCAACACGGTCGACTTCTCTACCTCGCCGCCCCGCGGCTACAACACCGACGCCGCGGGCGTGCGCCGCGCCTTCGAACACCACGACGTGGTGCTGACGGGCAACGACGCCGTCGTCGTCGGCGCCGGGGGCGCGGGGCGGGCCGTTGCCTTCACGCTCGCGGACGCCTGCGACACCGTCCATATCGCCAACCGGACGGCGGAGCGGGCGACAGACCTCGCCGCGGAGGTCCGCGAGTCGGCGCCGGCGACGGTGACGGGTGGCGGCCTCGATACGCTCGCCGACCGCGTGCCGGCGGCGGATATCCTCGTCAACGCGACGAGCGTCGGGATGGAAGAAGACCAGACGCCGGTTCGGGCCGACCTGCTCCACGGCGACATGGCCGTCCTCGACGCGGTGTACACTCCCGTCGAGACGCGCCTCCTCCGAGACGCCGCCCAAACGGGAGCCACGACCATCGACGGGGGCTGGATGCTCCTCTTCCAAGGCGCCGTCGCGTTCGAGCACTGGACGGGACGGGACGCACCGGTCGAGGCCATGAACGACGCGCTCCGACGCCACCTCTGACCGCCTCGAAGGTTATTAAGTGCCGGGGCGTCCTAACGGACAGTAATGGGTATCCTGAACACGCTCCTATCGGTGCTCGGATTGGATTCCTCGTCCGCGAGCGACGAGGACCGCGAGACGACTGTCAGCGTGGAACGCGAGGCCAACACGGACACCGAAGCGGCGGTCAAGGGGACCGACGCGGCGGGCGAGAGCGAATCGCCGAGCGCCGCCGGCACGGACGCGACGGCGTCGACGGGGTCGCTCGTCGACAGCGACCCGGACGGCGAGGCCGCCGAACCCGCCGAAGCCGTCGATGCCGACGAGTCCGAGACGGAACTCGACACCGCCGAATCGGAGTCGGAAGGCGAGTCCACGGGCGAACACGAAGCGGAGGCCGACGACGAACCGACCCCGGCCGACGAACCCGTCGAGGTCATCAAGGGCATCGGCCCGGCCTACGCCGACCGCCTCGCGAACGCGGGCGTGAACTCGGTCGCCGACCTCGCGGCGGCGGACGCCGAATCCCTCGCAGCCGACATCGACCTCTCGGAGACCCGCGTCGGGCGCTGGATAGAGCGCGCGAACGACCACCAATCCTAACTGTCGCGTCGAACCGTCGTGGCGAGCATTTGGTGTTTCTGCCAATCCAACTGACCACGCGCCGGAAGCGCGGCGTATATATCCGAACGCCGGCTACGGCGGCGTATGCCCGACGCGGACCGACGAATCACGTCGCTCGATGCCGTCCCCACCGACACGACCCACCTCTTTACAGTTCGTGACGCGGACGGCGACGAACGCGAGGCGATTCTCGTCCGCACCGACGACGGCGTTCGCGGCTGGCTGAACTACTGCCGACACCTCCTCAATGTGCGATTGGACAAGGGGTCCGGGGCACCGATGCGCGACGGCGAAGTCGTCTGTGCGAACCACGGCGCGTACTTCGAGGCCGACACCGGCGACTGCACCTTCGGCCCGTGCGAGGGCGCGACGCTCGAAGCCGTCGCCGTCACCCTCGCCGACGGCGACGTGTATCTGACCGACGACGACTACGCGTTCGTCGCGAACGGCCCACTCGATGACGAGCGCGGCCCCTCGGCGTCGGAGACGTACGAGTTCTAATTTCCTCAGTCCCGCTGCCAGACGTACACCGCGAGTGCGAGGAGTCCACCGAGGCCCGTGAAGAGCGTGAGGACGCCGACAGCGAGCGCCCAGAACGCCGCGTACTCGTCGCCGCGCTTCTCTGCGTCCGTATAGACCCAGTAGGCCCCGACGAACGAGAGGACAAAAACGAGGAGCGTGACGACCAGCAACTCGATGCCACCGGGGAGGCCCATCTGGAGGGGAAGCATAGACTCGGATTCTCGCCGGCAGGCGGTAATCGTTGTGGGTGTGGAGCCGACAGCAGAAATAGCGGGGAGTAGATTCGAACTACGCGAACAGCTCGCTTCGCTCGCCGTTCTCTCGTTCAAATCTACGTGCGAGTGTTTTGGGTTCCCTCCTCGCGTTGCTCATCGGTCACAGTGGTCGCCAAAACATAGCGGGAAGTAGATTTGAACTACCGATCTCCGGGTTATGAGCCCGGCGGAATCTCCTGGCTATCCCATCCCGCTACCGGAATCGAATCCAGTCGCGGCATTAAGGGTTGTGATTCCCGGAGCCTGCAGGGTCACTGGTCGGCGCCGACACGCCACGTGAACAGCCCCTCAGTGAGGTAGTTGAGGAGCATCCCACACCCGATGCCGATGACGTTCGCCACCGTCGGCCAGAGGTCGGCCCCGGCGACGACGAGCGTCACGTCGGTCCACGAGGTGAGCACGGTCAGGACGGCGAACCCGACGGCCAAACCACCGGCGCGGACGACGTGGGATTTGAGGTAACGCCGGATGCGTGCGAGCCACCCCATCGCGCCCGCGTTCGGGAAGGTCCAGTGGTCGTTGATGAGGAACATGAGCGTGATGGACACCTCGGCGCCGACAGCCTTCGCGAGCTGCGGGAGGACGCCGTAGCCGGCGGTGAGGAAGGCGACGACGAGTGTCTCCGCGGTGGCGCCGACGGCGCCGACGGAGACGAACTTCCCGAACCGAATCCCCGAGTAGAGTTCCTCGAGTTTGCCGAGGCCGTCACTCATCGGTGATCACGGTTGACGAGAGCGGGCGGCGAGTCCCGCGAGCGGTCGAGAATGGTGTGCAGTCGGTCGTTGCGGATGAGCCGCGCCCGATGCCGGGAGGTGAGCAAGCCGCGTGCGAGCCGGAGCGTCGTCTCGACGGGCGAGACAGTCGATTCGGGGCGGTCCTCCCAGACGACCGGCACCTCGACGATGCGACAGTCGACGGCGTCGGCGACGGCGAGGAGTTCGATGTCCCACGCGAAGCCGGGTTCGCGGAGGTGCGGCCGGATTCGCGTCCAGGCGTCGGCCGTGAGCGCCTTCGCGCCACACTGGTAGTCGTAGAGGTGGACGTCGAGCAAGCGACGAGCCAGCCACGCGAACCCGTCGCCGAGGTAGCGCCGGGCGACGGTCTGGTGGGACTGGATGGTGGCGTCGGGGTGGCGGCGCGACCCGGCGGCGAGGTCGGCGTCGCCGCTCACGACGGGCGCGACGACGTCGGCGATGGAGGACGCCGGCGTACTGCCGTCGGCGTCGGCGAAGGCCATCACGTCGGTCGACAATGCCTCGAAGCCGGCGGTGATGGCGGCGCCCTTGCCGCGGCGGCTGGACGCCTCGTTGAGCGTGACCGGGAGGGCAGCTATCTGCGCTCGCACCTCGGGGGTGGCAGCGTCGAGTTCGACGCGAATCTCGTCGGGGTCGACGGCGTCGCGGAGGGCACGGACGTACGCGTCGAGACGGTCGACGTCCGGGTGGTACGCGGGGATGACTATCCCCACGGAGCGAGTCATGCGACACCCTTTCGTGACCGACCTAAAAAACCGACCGACTTCGGGCGTTCGCGGCGGCGCGCGCGCCACATCACAAACGGTTTACCGCCGCTGGGCGGGCTTTCCATCGATGGAGTACGGTCTCGTCGTTCGCTGGCTGGTCGTCTACGGCGCCCTCGCCGCACTCGGGCGACCCGTCGCCGCGCGCCTGCTCTCGACGATTCCGGGCCGCGGCGTCGGCTTCGCGCTCCCAACAGCGCTCGTCGTCCTCGGCACCGTCGCGTACTGGGTCGGCCACCTCGCGTTCGGTCCCGTCGCTCTCGGGGCCGCCCTCCTGGTCCTCCTCGCACTCGCCCTCCTCACCGGCCTCGACCACGACGCCCTGCGTCAGCGACGCCTCGAACTCGCTCACGGCGTCCGTCCGGGCCGGGTCCACGTCGAGGCCGCCCTCGTCTTCGTCGCCGCCTTCTGTCTGCTCGTCGGCGTCCGCGCACTCGACCCCGCGGTCTACCCCGTCGGCGGCGAGAAGTTCCTCGATTTCGGCCTGTTGAAGACGCTCGAACGCGCCGAGACGCTCCCGCCGGAGGACATGTGGTTCGCGAACGAACCCGTCGTCTACTACTACGGCGGCCACCTCCTGACGGCGCTGCTCTCCGACCTCACCGGAACGGCGCCCCGCTACGCCTACAACCTCTCGCTCGCGGGCTTCTACGCCACGCTCGTGACGGCGGCGTACGGGTTCGCGGGGGCGATAGCGCAGGAGCGAGCGAACGCGCGCCGGCCCGCCGCCCTCGCGGCCGCCTTCTTCGTCGGCCTGGCGAGCAACCTCGTCACGGCCGGGCGTCTCGTCATATCTGCGCTGCCGCCCGCACTTCAAGAGCGCGTCGCGGCCACCGTCGCCTCGCGGTCGCGCTACTCGGCCGACGCCGTCCTCGGGGGCATCGACTCCTTCTCGTACTGGACGGCGAGTCGCGTCATCCCCGGGACCATCAACGAGTTCCCCCTGTTCGCGTGGCTGAACGGCGACCTCCACGCGCACATGATGGGAACGCCGTTCCTCCTCCTCGGCGCCGCCGTCGCCTTCGCGCTCTACCGGACCGCGCCCCGTGACCTGCGGCGGCGGCGCGTCCTCGCCTTCGTCGCCATCCCCCTCCTCGCGGGGTTCCAGACCGTCGTCGACACGTGGAGTGTCCCCTCGCTGTTCGGCCTCCTTTGTCTCGCACTCGCGCTCGGCCCCGACGACCCGTGGCCGATTCTCTCCCGGCGAGTCGCCGCGTGGCGGCGGGCGCGCGACGACGGACCGCTCGTCGAAGAGACCGGTCGCCTCGTCGGGGCGCTCTGTGTCGCCGGCGTCGCGGGCGTGCTCGGCGGCGCACTCGCGCTCCCCTTCCTACTCGGCACCGCCGGCGGACGCGAGGTGGCGGTGCTCGCCGCGGCCGAGCGGTCGAGTCTGGGCGGTCTCCTGTTGGTCCACGGCGCCTTCCTCGCGACGTTCTACGCCTACCTGCTCGACAGATTGGGCGTCGACCGCGTGCTACCGCTCGTGGTCGGCCTCGGTGCGTTCGGCGTCGTCGCCGTGGCTACGGCCCTGCCCGTCGCCGTCGCCGTCGGCCCGCTACTCGTCTTCGGCTGGGCGGCCTGTCGGACGGACCGCCCGGTCGGCTTCGAGACGGTGCTCGTCGTCGCCGGCGCGGGACTGGTCGCGCTCGTCGAACTCGTCTACGTCAAAGAGCAGGCCGGGCCGCTCCGCATGAACACGGTGTTCAAGACGTACATGCAGGTGTGGGTGCTCTGGAGCGTGGCCGCGGGCGTCGCGCTCCCGGCGTTCGTCCGCTGGGTCGGCACGCGGTCCCCGTCGGTGCCGGGGACGCGCTGGCGGTGGCTCCGGACGGGCCTCGCCGTCGCCGTCGTCCTCGCGACGATTCCCTACGCTGGGTTGGCGCTGTCTGCCCACGTCGAGCGGGGTGGCGACCCGACGCTCGACGCCACGGCGTTCGTCGAGCGCGAGCATCCGTCCGAGGCGCCGGCCATCGACTACATCGACGACCTGTCGGGACAGCCGACGCTCCTGTCCGCGCCCGCGACCGGTCGATATCCGGGACCGGGCGGCGAGTCGGGGGCGCCGCCGGGCATGTACAGTTGGGAGTCGAGTCCGGCGGCGAGTCTCACCGGCGTGCCGACCGTCGCCGGCTGGCACCACGAAGTCGGCTATCGCGGCTCGGAGGCGTACCTGAAACGCGTGCGTGACGTGGACCGTGCGTACACCGGGACGCCGGCACAGACGGTGGCCGTGCTCGAACGGTACGACGTGGCGTACGTGTGGGTGGGACCGGCAGAACGAGCGCGCTACGGGTCGGTGTCGTTCGGCGGTGTCGAGGGCGTCACACCGGTGTTCGACACCGAGACGGTGACTATCTATCGCGTCGACGAGGACGAACTGAGTGCGGCGTGAGACTCAGGGGCGCGCCGTCACTACGTCGAGCGAGTCGGCGTCGATGGAGTCGACGTCGAGCCAGTGGGGAACGAAGCGACGCTTCTCGAACGCCTCGCGTTCGTCGGGCGTCCCGATGGTACACCAGAGCTGTACTTCGTCGGGGCCGTGGTAGTCGCCCTGACGTTGGATGGAGAAACAGACGTGCTCCTCGCCGTCGTAGTCGATGACGGCGTCCTTTCGGATGCCGGGGTCCCCCCTGACGATGAGGTACTGCATGGACGGGCGTTCGGACAGTCCGGGCTTAATCGCTTCGATGGCTAGTAGGGGTCGCCGGCGCCGCCGAACCAAACGGGTTTTAACGCCCGACGCGAAATTGCCGACAAGGTAGATATCTATGCAGATGCCACGCCGATTCAACACGTACTGCCCGCACTGCAACGGGCACTTCGAGCACGAGGTCGAGAAAGTGCGTCGCGGTCGTGAGACGGGGATGAAGTGGATCGACCGTCAGCGCGAACGTAACACGTCCACCATCGGGAACGCCGGCAAGTTCTCGAAGGTGCCCGGTGGCGACAAACCGACGAAGAAAACCAACCTGAAGTACCGTTGCTCCGAGTGTGGGAAGGCCCACATGCGCGAGGGATGGCGGGCTGGTCGACTGGAGTTCCAGGAATGACGGGGAGCTTCTTCACCGTCGAGTGCGCCGACTGTGGTAACGAACAGACCGTCTTCGGCAAAGTGTCGACGACGGTGAACTGCGCCGTCTGTGGCAGCACGCTCGCTCGCCCGAGCGGCGGCCAGACGGCGTTCGAGGGCGACATCGTCGATACCGTCGAGGCACGCTAACTCCACCATGAAGTACAGTGGCTGGCCCGATCAGGGTGAACTCGTCGTCGGCAAAGTCGACGAGATCACCGATTTCGGCGTGTTCGTCGACCTCGAGGAGTACGAGGACAAACGCGGTCTCGCGCACATCAGCGAGGTCGCCAGCGGCTGGATCAAGAACGTTCGCGACCACGTCCGCGAGGGACAGACGGTCGTCGCGAAGGTGCTCGACGTCGACGAGGAGTCTCAGCAGATCGACCTCTCGATCAAAGACGTCAACGAGCACCAGCGCAAGGAGAAGATTCAGGAGTGGAAAAACGAGCAGAAGGCCAACAAGTGGATGGCCATCGCCTTCGGCGAGGACGTCGCTGACGAGCGCTACCAAGCGGTCGCAGACGCGCTCCTCGACGAGTTCGAGAGCCTCTACGACGCCTTCGAGTCCGCGGCCATCCACGGTCACGAGGCCCTCGAAGACGTCGACCTTGACGACGACGACGTCGACAGCATCGTCGAGACGGCCCGCGACAACGTCTCCGTGCCCTACGTCAACGTCACGGGCTACGTCGACCTCGAATGCCCGACCGGCGACGGCGTCGACCACATCAAGGAGGCGCTCAAAGCCGCCGAGGGTAACGGCGACGTGAGCGACGAAATCGAGCTCTCGGTCTCGTACGTCGGGTCGCCCGAGTACCGCATCAAGGTGCAGGCGCCCGACTACAAGACGGCGGAGTCGGAACTCGAAGCCAGCGCGGAGCGAGCGCGCGAGGCCATCGCCGCGGTCGGTGGCACGGGCCGCTACCACCGCGAGCGCGAGACCGACGACGAATAACCGATGAAATCGGACATCCGAGTGTGTTCGGCGTGGGAGGCGCGTCACGACCGCCCCGTCTACACGCTCGGAGAGACCTGTCCGGACTGCGGCGCCGACGCCGTCAACAGCGCGCCGGCGCCGTTCGATCCTGCGGACCCGTACGGGGAGTACCGACGCGCTCTTAAGCGGCGCGAACGCGAATAGGCGGTATGGACGCCATCGAGATCGAGACGGTCGCGGAGCCGACGCTGTCGGACCCAGTACTCATCGAGGGACTGCCGGGCGTCGGACACGTCGGGAAACTCGCCGCGGAGTACCTTTTGGAGGAGTTCGACAGCGAGCTCGTCCGCCGCGTGTACGCCGACGAGTTCCCGCCACAGGTGAGCATCGACGAGGAGGGCGTCGCCGACCTCGTCTGCGCGGAGTTTCACGCCGTCGAGACCGACGGGCGCGACCTCCTCGTCCTCACCGGCGACCACCAAGCCGGGAGCAACGCGGGCCACTACCACCTCACGGAGTCGTTCCTCGACATCGCCGAGAGTTTCGGCGTCGAGTCGGTGTTCGCCCTCGGAGGCGTCCCGACGGGCGAGCTCATCGAGGAGTACCACGTCCTCGGCGCGGTGACGGACGCGGACCTGAAAGCCGACCTCGAAGCGGAGGACGTCGAGTTCCGCGAGGATGAACCCGCCGGCGGCATCGTCGGCGTCAGTGGTCTGTTGCTCGGCCTCGGCGGCCGTCGCGGCCTCGACGCCACCTGTCTGATGGGCGAGACCAGCGGCTACCTCGTCGACCCCAAGAGCGCCCGCGCCGTCCTCGAAGTGCTGGAGGAGGTCATCGGCTTCGACCTGAACTACGAGTCGCTCGAAGACCGGGCCGAGGAGATGGAAGAGGTCGTCGGCAAGATTCAGGAGATGCAGAATCAGGGCAACCAGATGCCCACCGACGACGACCTGCGCTACATCGGCTGAGGCCGTCGACCCGGCGAGACGTTCTTTACGGCTCGTTACCAACGGGTGCGCGTGCTTCCCGAGTGGGTCGGCTACCTGCCGTCGTGGCTGCTCGTCGGGGTCGGCGGCGGACTCGCCGTCGCCGTGGTGGTGGCGGGCGTCTTCGTCGTCGCCAGCCGCCGCTTCCCGACGCCACCGCCGGAACGAGGGCCGCGAATCGACGGCTTGGACCGCCGGCGCGACGAGATACGGACCTACCTCGGCAGTCTCGGCGAACGGTACGTCGAGGACGCCGTCGTCAGCGACGAGACGGTCGCCTTCTACCTACCCGAGCGCGACGTAGCGATTACCTTCGACCCGCAGGCGTTCTTCCGGGTCGAACGCGCTGGCACCGACGCTGTCCTCTGTGAGTACGAGATGCCGGCGACCCAACTTGGCGACCGCCTGCCGTTCGAGACGCCGGGGCGCGGCGGCGCGGCGACCGAACCCGCGGACGCCCGGCGAGCGTTCGCCCAGCTCGGCCTCGCGCCGACTGCCGACGCCGAGGCGGTGCGGACGGCGTACCGACAGCGAGTGAAAGACGTCCACCCCGACCAGGGGGGCGACCGCGAGTCGTTCCGAGCGTTACAGGAGGCCTACGCGACGGCGACAGAGTACGCGGAGTGAGTCGCAGTCGACGGTGAGTCGTCGGCGGTCAGTCGGGCGATCCGTCCGTCTCGTCTTCGGGCGTCGCCGACTCGTCTGAGAGGTGTTGCTCGATGCGCTCGAACGCCTCGCGGGTGGCGCGCACCTCTGCGATGAGTTCTTCGAGTTGGTCGCCGCTGGCGGGCGTGCGACTCGATTTCTCTCCGTCCGTCCCGCCCGACTGGCCGCGCTGGAGTTCGGTTATTCGGTCGCGGACGGTCGGCGCGTCCGGAATCCCGCTGAATGAGATTTCCGCGCCGCTGCTGCCGGCGGTGCTGATGGAGATGCTCCCGTAGCCGAACTGCTTGCCCCAGAAGCTCCGGTTGTACTCCGTGTTCTGGATGCGGTCAAGGTCGACCGTCTCGATGTTGGTCGAGAAGACACCCGACTTGACGTACAGCGACTCGGTGGTCACCACGTAGTCCGTGTTCTGGATGCGCAGGTAGGCGAAGGGAACGCTGACGAGAATCAGGACGCCAATCAGGACGACGGTCAAGAGCAGGCCGCTGACGATGGTGCCGTAGAGCGTCTCGAAGGCCGGCCGACCCATCCAGACCACCTCCTCGCCGGGGTCAAGCGACAGCCACTCGGGGACCGTCTCGTCGCCGTCGGTCGTCTCACTCATCGCTCACGCACCCCCGTTCGACGCGGGTGGCGGCGTCACGGAGCGCCCGGAACTCGTCGCGGAGCGCGTCGGTCGTTGCGGCGTCGAGGAGCGTCGCCGCGGTGTCGCGGTCGGACTGGGCCGGGCCGATGCGTCGGCGAATCTCTTCGCGGACGGGCGCGGGGTCGTCCAAGTCGGTGAGTCGGAGGTCGACGCCGTCGGACCCGGCGGTGCTGAGTTCGATGGTGCCGTAGTCGAAGGCGTTGCCCCAGACGGATTTCATCAGGCTGGTCTGCTGGACGGTCGAGAGTCCGATGCGGGAGACGTGCGTCGACAGCACGCCGGACTTGCGGTACAGGTTCCGGTCGGTCAGGACGTAGTCCACGTTTGTCGTGCGCAGGTACGCCCACGCGACGGCGGCGAGTGCCGGGAGTGCGAGCAAGACGACGCCGCCGACGAGGACGGCGGTCGGCAGGGCCAGAGTCGGGATGAATTGGGGCGCGAGCACGAGAGCGGCAATCCAGAGGGCGGCCGCGGCGGCGGTGGGGAGGATGCGCCGGAGGCGTGGGCCACCCTGCCAGACGACTGTCTCGTCAGATTCGAGGGAGAGCCAATCGGGACGGGCCATACCGGCGTGTCTCCGTCGAGGGTGGAAAAAGTGTGGGCCCGACCGACATCCTCAACATCCCCAGACACGTCGGCGACAGTCATGCGCTACCCCCGCGACGACCCGGGTCACGACCGGGTGGCGACTGTCGACATCGAGACGACGGCGACCGACCCCGACGCGGGCGAACTCGTCTCCGTTGGCGTCGGGGTCCACGACCGGGGCGACCCCCTGACCGACGCGACGTACGAGACGTTCCACCGCCGCGGCGACGGCGAAGCGGCGCTTGTCGCTCGCGCGATGTCGCGTCTCGGCGACGCCGGCGTCGACCGCCTCGTCACCTACAACGGCGCGGAGTTCGACCTTCCCTTCCTGACGGACCGCCTCGACCGACTGGGCGCGACGGTCGACTGGCCGCCGGTGACCGAGCCACCGGCCCACCTCGACCTCTTTCTCGACCGGAAGGAGCGAGCGGAGCGCGAGGGGAGCAAGTGGCCGACGCTCGAAGCCTGTCTGGAGGCGTACGGCCACGCGCCGGCGACGACTCGCTGGCGCGGCGCACCGCTCACGAACGGGCGCTTCGGCGAGGAGCTCGGCCCGGCGTACCTCCGGACGCTCGGCACCGAGACGGGCGGGCGCTTTCGCGAGCGCCTGACCGAGGTGATGGACCACTACCTGACCGGCGACCTGGAGGCGACGCTCGCGCTCTTCTACGCCGACGTTGGCGTCGACGTGACCGGTCGGTATCTGGGGACCGAGACGAACTTCGATTAAGCCGCGTCGTCAAGGACGGCCTCGGCGGCCTCGCGACCGCTCCGCATCGCGCCCTGAATCGACGACCACGCGGTGTAGTCGCCGGCGAGGTAGACGGCGCCGGCCGGGTCGCGGGCGTCGGGCAAGTCGTCGTGGACGCCCGGCGACTGGTCGAACTGCGCGAACTCGATGCGGTCGGTGTGGAGGTGTTCGACGTCGTCGAACAGTCGGTCGGGGTACCACGCGTCGAGGGCGTCGCGAGTCGCGGCGAACAGGTCGTCGTCGCTCGCGTCGAGCGGTTTCGGTGCGTCCGGGCCGTCGAGGAACGTGGCGGCGAGAAGGTGACGGTCGTCGGGAGCGTACGACGGCGCGACGGCGGAGAGGGGCGCGACGACGTTCGGCCGCGGCCCGTCGACGTTCAGGTGGATTTTCTTGCCGTCGACGGGCGTCTCGGTGGCGCAGTAGAGCGTGACGGCGGAGCGAGCGGCGGTCGGAATCGACGCCACGCCGGTGAGTCGGCGGGCCGTCCGGGGGTCGGTGGCGACGACGACGGCGTCGTACTCGCCCGTCCGCGCCTCGCTCTCGACGGTCACCCGGCCGTCGTCGGGCGTGACCGCCGCGACGGCCTCGTTGAGGCGGACTGTCGCGCCGGCCTCGCGGGCGCGGGCGGCCAACTGGGCCGGGACGGCGCCCATCCCCTCTGCGGGGAGCGCGACTCGGCCCTCGCTCATCGCCTTGAACGTGTACTCGAAGACGCGTTTCGACGTGGCGAGCGAGCGGTTGAGCGTGATGCCGCCGTAGAAGGGAGCGACGAAGTTGTGGATGTAGTCGTCGGAGAAGCCCCAGTCGCGGAGGTACTCGTCGATGGGGGCGTCCGGGCTGTCGAAAATCTCCGCTTCGGTCTGGCTGCCGACGTGTTGGCGGAGCGCGAGTGTCCGGAGTTTGTCGGTGGTCGTCACCTCGCGATTGAACAGCGTCTCGGTGAGCGCGAACGGGTCGCGCAGGGGGTCTGAGAGGACCGAGCGCTCGCCGGGGCGGGCGATGACCGCGCCGGGCGAGAACGAGTGCAGGTCCAGCGCGTCGAGGTCGAGTTCGCGCCTGACGGCGGGATAAGCGGTGAAGAGCACCTGAAACCCGCGGTCGAGGGTGAAGCCGTCGCGGTGGCGGGTGCGGACGCGTCCGCCCACGTCGTCGCGACGCTCGAAGACGGTCACGTCGGCGCCCGCGCCGGCGAGGTGGCGAGCTGCGACGAGGCCGGCGAGTCCCGCGCCGACGACGGCGACCGATGATGAGTCGTCCATGCGCGTCGGTTACCCGGCCGAACCAAAGAACCCCCCGACAGGGACAGGGATTTGCCCCTCCGGGCGAAACCGCCGCGCATGCACACCTCCGACGCGTTCGTCGGCCTCGACTGCACGGCGACCGGCGACCGATACGACCCGGACCACATCGGGCGGAGCGACGCCGGCGCACCGCTCGACCCCGTCTACGACCTCGACGCCGTCTCGACGCTGCCGACCGACCCCGACTCGATGTGGGCGTACGACGCGCTCTTGCCCGTGCCCGAAGCGCAGGCCGTCTCCGCGGGCGAGGGCGCGACGCCGCTTCTCGACGCCGACGACCTCGCCGCCGACCTCGGCGTCGACGGCGTGTTGCTCAAAGACGAGGGCCGAAATCCGACCGGGAGCGTCCTCGACCGGGGGCTGTCGGTCGCGGTGACGATGGCGCGCGCCCACGACGCCGACCTGTTGGCACTCGCGGCGCCGGGCGACGCAGGGCAGTCCGCGGCCGCCTACGCGGGCCGAATCGACGCCGACTGTTACGCCTACCTGCCCTCGCGAGCGCCCTTCCCGAACAAGGCGATGGTGAACGTCCACGGCGCGGACATGCGGGTGATCGGTGGGCGCTTCCCGGACGCGCTGGACGCCCTCGAATCCGACCTCCAGCGAGAGTGGTACTCGCTACAGGAGTTCACGACGCCGTTCCGTCACGACGGGGCGAAGACGCTGGCGTACGAGGTGGCCGCGGCCCGGGACTGGACCGCGCCCGACGCGGCCGTCGTCGCCGTCGGCACGGGTGAGACGCTCGCCGGCGTCGCGCAGGGGTTCCGTGACCTCGTCGCCCTCGGCCTGACCGACCAGGTGCCGCGGTGTTACGCCGTCCAACCGGAGGGGTGTGCGCCCGTCGTCGAAGCCCACGACGCCGGCGCGGAGGCCGTCTCGGCGGTGGAGTACCCCGACACCATCTGTGGCGAACTCGAAATCCCGGCCCCCGCGGGCGGGGCGCTGGCTCTCGACGCCGTCGAGGAGACGGCGGGCGGCGCCGTCGCCGTGAGCGACGACGACATCCTCGAGAGCGCCGTCGCACTCACCCAGCGACTCGGGACGGAAGTCGGCGCGGTGGGCGGCGCGGCGGCGGCGGGCGCGTGGTCGCTCGCGGAACGCGGCGACCTGACCGACGACGACACCGTACTCCTCCTCAACGCGGACGCAGGCGTCAAGACGGCTGACGTCCTCCGAAGTCACCTGATGGGACAGGGCGTCTAAACAGAATATTGTCTGCGATAGACTTATTGTTTAGACGTATCTAATTCGGAGTACGTGATGCTAAGCGACGCCATGGAGGACTATCTCAAGGCCATCTACCGGCTACAGGCGGAGGGAGGCGTGCCGGTAGCCACCTCGGCCATCGCCGACGAGGTGGAGAAGACGGCGCCGACGGTGACGAGCATGGTCCAGAAACTCGCCGACCGAGGGCTCGTCGAGCGAGAGAAGTACAAGGGCGTCGAACTCACGCCGGAGGGCGAGACGGTGGCGCTGGAGGTGCTCCGCCACCACCGACTCCTCGAGGCGTATCTCACCGAGCATCTGGATTACTCGTGGACGAACGTCCACGACGAGGCCGACGCGCTCGAACACCACATCTCCGAGGAGTTCGAGCGACGATTGGCAGAAGCGCTCGGCGACCCCGAAGTCGACCCCCACGGCGACCCGATACCCTGTGCGGACCTCAAGCCGCTGGAGCACGACGACACGACGCCCCTGAGCGACCACGGGGCGGGCGAGCGCGTCGTCGTCAGTCGCGTCCGTGACCGGGACGAGGAGGAACTCGCCTACCTCGACGAGGCGGGCGTCCGACCGGGGACCGACCTCGAAATCGTCGACGTGGCGCCGTTCGGGATGGTCACCGTTCGTATCGGTGACTCGGAGCAGAGCCTACCCGAGTCGGTGGCGCGGACGATTCGCGTCCGCGCCGTCGGCGCCGAGGACAGCGACCCCGAACCCGCGGAGGTGGGCGACGCATGACGGGGTGGATGGAGATTCTCACCGTCGCCTTCGTTTCGCAGCTCGTGGTGTTGCCGGGCGAGAAGGTGCAGTTCATCATCGCAGGGCTGGCGACGCGATACAATCCGCTCGTCGTCGTGAGCGCCGCGAGCGCCGCCTTTGCCGGGTGGACGGTGCTCGAAATCCTCTTCGGACAGGCGCTACAGAGCGCGCTCCCACCAGTCGTCCTCGACGCCCTGACCGCGGGCTTGTTTCTGCTCTTTGCCGTCCTCCTCTACCGCTCGGCGCCGTCGAGCGGCGACTGGGACCAGGTCGACCCGACGGCGACCGACGGCGGCATCACCTCTCTCGGGAGCGACTTCCAGCCGAAGGTGTTCGGGCGCGAACTCCCCGAGGTGTTCGGGGGCTTCTTCCCCATCTTCGCGATGATGGCCGCGGGCGAGTTCGGTGACAAGACCCAACTCGTCACCATCGGCCTCGCCGCCCAGTACGGCGCCCACCCGGCCATCTGGGCGGGCGAAATGCTCGCCATCGTGCCCGTGAGCCTCGCGAACGCCTACTTCAGCCACCGCTTCGCTCACCGCCTCAACATGCGAACGGTCCACTTCTTCTCGGCGGGCCTGTTCGCATTCTTCGCGAGCGACACCGTGTTGAGTATCGTCACCGGCTTCTCCGTCTGGGAGACGGTGATCGAGGTGGTGTCCACCGCCGTGCTGTCGCTGGTGTGATTCCGGACCGGACGACCGCCGAGCGACGAGCGCCCGGAACCGTTATTTTCCGTCACTGGTGACGGGCGTTCGTGAACCCCCTCCCGTCGCTCTTTGCCGGCGCGGTCTTCGGCCTCGCTCTCGCGGCGCCGCCGGGACCGATGAACGCCGTCATCGCAGAGGAATCGGTCACCAACGGTTGGCTGGCCGGCGTCCGGGCCGGCCTCGGTGCGATGACCGCCGACGCCGTCTTCCTCGTCGGGTCGCTCCTCGGCGTCGTCGCCTTCGTGGACCGCTTTCCGACGGTCCGAGCGGCGATGGTCGGCGTCGGCGGCTTGCTGATGTGCTATTTCGCCTACGGAGCGGCGCTCGACGCCCTCGACGAGGCGTCGCTCGTCCCCAGCGGCGCCGCTGACGGCACCGCCGACCGGGCCGCGACCGGCTTCCGGAAAGCGTTCGTCCTCGCGCTCACCAACCCCTATCAAGTCCTGTTCTGGCTCACAATCGGCGTGGGCCTCCTGCGACCCGGTACCCTCGACGTGCTGTCGTACACGCCGTACGTGGGCGCCGACCTCGCCGGTCTGTTGGTCGTCCGCACCGGGAGCCCGGCGCTCATCGTCGGCTTCTTCGCCGGTATCGGCGTCTGGATAACTGGCTTCCCGGCGACGCTCCGGGCGGCCCAGCGCCGCGTCGCCGCCTTCGCACCGGTCGTCTCGGGCGTGAGCGCCCTCGTTCTCGCCGGATTCGGCGTGCTCTTTCTCGTCGACGCCGTGCGGACGCTGCTCTGACGCGGACAAGGGTTTTGCCCTCGCACCTCGGACGAACATCCATGCAGCCGGATTTCTCGACGCTCGATGCGACACTCGGCGACCACGACGGCTATCTCCTCGACGCCGACGGCACCGACTCCACGCAGCGCTACCTGTCTGGCTTCGACGCCCCCGACCCGTTCGTCACCTGCTACACGCCGGAGGGGACGCACCTCCTCGTCTCCGGATTGGAGTACGGCCGCGCGAACGCGGACGCCCGCGCCGACACCGTCGACCGACTGTCGGCCTACGACTACCGCGACCGGGTGCAAGAACTCGGGCGCGAGACCGGTCGGGGCGCCGTCGTCGCGGACTTCCTCGCCGAACACGGCGTCGAATCCGTGCTCGTTCCCGGGCGCTTCCCGCTCGGCACCGCCGACGGCCTCCGCGGGTCGGGCGTGCGCGTCGAAGTCGACGAATCCGACGCCGTCGCGGAGATTCGCGCCGTCAAGACCGACGAGGAAATCGAACACGTGCGCCGCACACAGCAGGCGAACGAACGCGCGATGGCGGCGGCGGAGACGCTCGTCGACTCGGCGAGTGTCGTCGACGGCGTCCTGCACCACGAGGGAGACCCGCTAACCAGCGAAGCGGTGCGACGAGAAATCGAACTCACGCTCCTCGAATCGGGGTATGCGCTGGACGAGACTATCGTCGCCTGCGGCGCCGACGCGGCGGACCCCCACGACCGAGGGTCGGGACCCCTTCGTGCAGGTGAGCCAATCGTCGTCGACATCTTCCCCCGCGACAAGGAGACGCGGTATCACGCGGACATGACGCGGACGTTCGTGCGGGGGGAGCCCAGCGAGACGGTTCGCGAGTGGTTCGAGTTAACCGACGAGGCGCGGCGGGCCGCCCTCGACGCCCTCGAACCGGGCGTGACGGGCGCGGCAGTTCACGACGCAGTCTGTGAGGTCTACGAGGACGCCGGGCTCCCGACGCTCCGGGCCGAACCAGATGCAGAGACGGGCTTCATCCACAGCACGGGCCACGGCGTCGGCCTCGACGTGCACGAACTCCCGCGCATCGCGCCGGACGGGGGCGAACTCGAACCCGGAAACGTCGTGACCATCGAACCGGGGCTGTACGACTCCGACGTGGGCGGCGTCCGCATCGAGGACCTCGTGGTCGTCACCGAAGACGGCTACGAGAATCTGACGGAGTACCCCGTCGAACTGTAGATATAAAATCTGAGCACCATAGTGTTCAGAGAAGCAGATGAAACTGTGACTACCTCGAAAGCCCCCTTTCGGTCCCACCTGCGGCGCTTGATTGGCCAGCTGCTGTGGGCGGGACTGAAAGGGGCGCCGCGCTGGAGGAAGGCGGGCGACGTAAGCACGCGACCGCAGGGAGCGCGCGCAGCGAGCCCCCCGACTCCAGCGCGGCGGGGCTTTCGAGGTGTCTCCAACAAAACCGCGCTAATCTGAACAGTAACCCGAGCATAGCCGGCAATCGCGACGACGACCGCAAGGCACTTCCTCGGCGTCGGCCGAGCGTCGATGTGCACTGGCGGTATCGGTACACGGTCCTCGGCCTCTGTACGCTCGCGTTCGCGTCCACGATGCTGGCGCGACTGGTCATCAGTCCAGTCGTCCCGGACGTGACGGCCGGCTTCGACGTGTCGACGGGCGCGGTCGGCCTCGCCCTCTCGGGGATGTGGGCCGCCTACGCGCTCTCGCAGTTCCCGTCGGGCATCCTCGGCGACCGCTTCGGCGAGCGACGAATCATCCTCACGGCGGTCGGAATCACCGGCGCGGCTAGCCTCGCCCTCTCCTTCGCGCCGACGTTCGCGGTGTTCGCCGTCCTGACCGTCACCCTCGGCGCCGGCGCGGGACTCCACTACAGCGTCGCCACCTCCCTGCTGACGAAGGAGTTCGACGACATCGGCCGCGCCATCGGCGTCCACGTCGCCGGCGGGCCGCTCGCGGGACTGATAGCGCCCATCGCCGCGACGGCGGTGGCGGCGCGCTACGACTGGCGGGCAGCCATCGCCGTCGGCGCCGCCGTCGCCATCCCCGTCTTCGTGCTGTTCGCGTGGCGAATCGAGCCGACGCCGCCGGAGCGCCCCGACGAGTCGATGCGCGACCGCATGGCAGTCAAACCGCTCGTCGAGTTGCTCACCCGCCCCCAGATTGCGTTCACAGCGGCGGTGTCCGTCCTCGGCGCCTTCTCGTGGCAGGCGACGGCCTCGTTTCTCCCCGCCTTCCTCGTCGGCTTCCGCGGCCTGCCCGAGACGAGCGCCGGCCTCCTCTTCGCGGCCTACTTCGTCGTCAACGGCCTCGTCCAACCACTGACCGGACTGGTGTCGGACAAGATTGGGCGGGACGGCGCCGCGGCGGGTGCGATGGGCCTCGGCGTCGTCGGCTACGGCCTCCTCGTGGTCGGGCCGCGAGTCGCAGTGGTCCCCGCCATCGTCTGTGTCGCCGCCGCGATGACGTGGGGCGCGCCCGTGCAGTCTCGCTTCTTCGACGTGTTCGAGGCCGACGAGCGCGGCGCCGCGTTCGGCCTCGTCCGCACCGCGTATATGGTCCTCGGCGCGACGGGGAGCGTCGCCGTCGGGACGCTCTCCGACGTGGCGGGGTGGGGGGCGGCGTACGGCCTGCTCGTCGGCGTAACGGGACTTGCGTTCGCGCTCCTCGTCGGGAACCGCGTCCTCGGACTCGGCCTGTAGGACTGCCCGCATCGAACACCTTTTGAGCAGAGAGGCGGAAGCCACGCGCATGGACATACTGGTGGTCGGCGCGGGCGAGATGGGGCGCTGGGTCGCCCGCACCGCCGACCGACCGGTCGCGGTCACCGACGTCGACGCGGCAGTCGCCGAGCGGACCGCAACGGCACTCGATGGCGTGCGGGCGGTGCCGGCGGATACGACGGAGACGTTCGACATCGTCTGTCTCGCGGTGCCGATTTCGGTCGTCGAGGAGGGCGTCTCGCGCTACGCCGACAACGCCGAGCGAGCGATGTGTGACGTGTCGGGCGTGATGCGCGCGCCCGTCGAAGCGATGCGGGCGGCCCTGCCGGAGCGCGAACGCGTCTCGCTGCATCCGCTGTTCGCGGCAGCGAACGCCCCCGGCAACGTCGCCGTCGTCGCCGACGCCGCCGGGCCGGCGACGGACGTACTCCGGGCCGATCTGCGGGCCGCGGGCAACAACCCCTTCGAGACGACCGTCAAGGAACACGACACGGCGATGGAGACGGTGCAGGCAGGGGCTCACACCGCCGTGCTGGCCTACGCCCTCGCCGCCGCGGACGTTCGCGAGGAGTTCGCGACACCCGTCTCCGAGACGCTGGACGACCTCGTCACGACGGTGACCGACGGCACACCGCGGGTGTATCGGGAGATTCAGGAGACCTTTGAGGGCGCCGACCGGGTCGCCGACGCCGCCCGCCGCGTCGCCGACGCCGAGGGCGACGCGTTCGACGACCTGTATCGGGAGGCGAGCGAATGATAGACCGCGACGCCGTCCGGTCGAACGCCAAGTACCTGCGGCAGGTCCGCCCCATCGACCCCGACGAGATTTCGGAGTATATCGAGGGGACACCCCACCCGGCGGTGGTTCGGCGCGTCCTCCGCGAGGAAGCGTACGACCTCGGTCTGTTCGAACGCGACGACGGCACGTTCGTCCCCGTCTCGGAAGAGCCAGCGCCCGACCCCGGCTGGCGCCCCGAGCAGTTGCCCGACCGCTACGCCAACCGACTTGAGGACATGCTGGTCGAGCGCGACGGCGTCAACTGGCACCGCGACGAGTCGGGCGAGCGACTCCGCGAGGTGATTCGCCGGCTGAAGGAGGACTACTACCACAAGAACCCCGTCGAGTACGACCGCGAGGTGGCGCTCGGTTACGCCATCTATCACCTGCCGGACTACTACGCGGCCGCGGGCTACGCCCTCGACGACCTTGTCGAGCAGTCGCTGCTCCCCCGTCGCCTCCGCGTCCTCGACATCGGCGCGGGCGTCGGCGGCCCGGCGCTGGGCCTCCACGACTACCTGCCCGACGACGCCGTCGTGGACTACCACGCCGTCGAACCCAGCGCCGCCGCGGACGTGCTCGATGACTTGCTCGACGAGACGCGGCAGAACTTCCGGCCGACGATACACCGCGAGCGCGTTGAGGAGTTCGACTTCGAGGACACCTACGACCTGATTCTCTGTGCGAACGTGCTGAGCGAGCTCGACGACCCGGTCGCGGTGGTGGAGGACGGCCTCGACGCCCTCGCGGACGACGGCACCCTACTGGCGCTCGCCCCCGCCGACCTCGAAACCAGTACCGGCCTCCGGTCGGTGGAGCGGTCGGTGGCGGCCCGAGCGACGGTGTACGCGCCGACGCTTCGCCTGTGGCCGGGGATGGAGCCGACCGACCGCGGGTGGTCGTTCGACGAGTGCCCACAGATAGAAGCGCCCGCGGTCCAGCGTCGCCTCGACGACGCCGGCGGCGAACCCGGCACCTTCCGCAACGAGCGCGTGAAGTTCTCGCACGTCCACCTCCGGACAGACGGCACGCGGCGCCTCGACGTGCGCGCCGACCCGTCGCGTCACGCCCGGATGGCGGACATGGAAGACCACGTCACCGACCGCATCGACCTGCTCGCGGTGAAGCTCAGCCGCAACCTCGCCGAGGACGGGAACCCACTCTACAAAATCGGCGACGGGAGCGAGCAACTCGAACACTACGCGGTGGTGACCCGGGAGTCGGGACTGAATCGTGCGCTCGGCGAGGCCGAGTACGGCGCTGTCTGCCAGTTCGAGAACGTCCTCGCACTCTGGAACGACGACGAAGGGGCGTACAACCTCGTTGTCGACGCGGAGGCAGTCGTCGATATCGTCGGTTGACGGAAGCGGTGCGCCTTTCTCGCCCGAATCCAACGGGAGGATATGGACGACCCACACGTTCTCCTGACGAACGACGACGGCATCGACTCCGTCGGCTTTCGCGCCCTCTACGACGCGCTGTCGGAATTCGCGGAGGTGACCGCCGTCGCCCCGAGCGGCGACCAGAGTGCCGTCGGGCGGGCGATGTCCCGCGAGGTCGAAGTCACGGACCACGACCTCGGCTACGCTATCCACGGGACGCCGGCGGACTGCACGGTGGTCGGCCTCGAAGCGCTGTGTCCGGACGTGGACATGGTCGTCGCGGGCTGTAACCGCGGCGCCAACCTCGGAGCGTACGTCCTCGGGCGTTCCGGCACGGTCAGCGCCGCCGTCGAGGCGGCCTTCTTCGACGTGCCCGCCATCGCCGTCTCGCTGTACGTCCCCGGCAGCGACGGCGAGTGGCAACACGCCGCCGACCGAGTCGAGGATTACCGGAACGCCACCGAGGCGACGACCTACCTCGTCGACCACGCCCTCGACGCGGGCGTGTTCGACCAAGCCGAGTACCTGAACGTCAACGCCCCTATCTGGAGCGAGGGCGACGAACTCGCACCGCTGGAGATTACGGAACCCTCGACGCTGTACGATATGCGTGCCGACCGCGACGGCGAGCGCATCAGCCTCACCGACAACGTCTGGGCGCGGATGCGCGACGGCGACCTCCCGGACCCCCAAGGGACCGACCGCCGGGCCATCGTCGAGGGCCGGGTCAGCGTCTCGCCACTCACCGCTCCGCACAGCACCCAGCACCACGAGGCGCTGGACGCCCTCGCGGAGACGTATCGGGACTGACGCGGGGAACCACTATGGGCGCGGACGCGGTACTGCCCACCCCATGCATCAGACGGTGGTCGACCTCCTGCGGGGAAACGCGGCCCACGCCGAGGCGTTCGACGCCCGCTTCGACGACGTGCAAGAGGCCCAGCATCCGAACGCCGTCACGGTGTGCTGTGCCGACTCCCGAGTCTTGCAGGACCAGATGTGGGACAACGACGAACCGGGCGAACTCTTCACCTGCAGCAACATCGGCAACCGCGTGCGCCAGTCGACGGAGTCGGGGCCCGTCGTCACCGGTGACGTGCTCTTTCCGCTCCAGTATTTCGACACGGACGTCGCCGTCGTCGTCGGCCACACGGGGTGTGGCGCGGTCACGGCGGCGTACGACGACCTGACCGAGGGCGTGGACGCGTCGCCGGGCGTCCAGTACTGTCTCGATTCGCTGACCCCACATCTCGCGTCGGCGCTCGACCGACTCCCCGAGGGGTTAGACCGCGCGGCGACCGTCAATCACCTCGTCGAGTACAACGTCGACCGACAGATAGAGACGCTCCGCCAGAGCGACGAGGTGCCCGACGGAGTGGAACTCGTCGGCTGTGTCTACGACTTTCAGGACGCGTACCCCGGGCGACGGGGTGAGGTGTACGTCGTCAACGTCGACGGAGAGCGACGCGTCGACGAACTTCGGCGTCGGCACTCGGCCGTCGACGGGCGAATCTACCGGTTCTGGGAGTATTGACGCGCTACCGACTCTCTCGCTGGTCAGCCTTTCTCAGGGAGTAGACTGATGTGACAGAGACGGCGCTGATTACCGGTTTTCACCGCCTTCTCCGAATCAACGCTAGTCAAGCAGCTCTGCCGGTGGGACGGCACCGTTATCCAGCAGTTCGCCGTCGAACGTGACCAGCGTCGCGTCGATATCCTCGGCAAGGGCGAGAAGGACGCAATCGAGCGTGTACAGTAGCGTGTCTTGCTGCAGACTGTACGCCGCGATCTGGTCGCTGATTTCCGGTGCGTAGATGTCGACGTTTCGGTAGACGTCCGTCAGTATCTCCTCAACACGCTCCTGTTCTACGCGTTTCTTCTTCGCCAACACCGATCGAATCTCCATCAAATTGAGAATCGATGTACAGAATTCGTGACTCTCGTTCAGGAGTTCGGTCGCTACGTCGCCCCGGCCCGGTTCGTCTGTGAGGCTGGCGACGAAAACGTTCGTGTCGACGAACACCTTCATCGACGTTCTCGTGTTTCGCGTACCGCCGCGACGGAGTCGATATCGACATCAGCCAGTCGTCCCGACAGCAGGTCGCCGAGCTTATTCCCTGACTCGTCGTCTCTGTCGTTCTGTCGCGACCAATCCGGCGGCGTCGCGTAACTCCCCATACTGGCGAGTACAGGAGATGATCATAAATCAGTTTGGCCGGTCCCACGCTGCCCCTGATTCGGTGACAGTCGTGAGCGTTCGGGAGTGTCTCGTCCTATCGCGACTCCCGCTGCTCAACTTTGTTCAACTCGATGAGCAGCCGGAAAATCGCCTTCACAAGGTTGTCGTCGACGTCGAACGCCTGCGCGTTCTCCCCCGCGCGCTCCATCACGCGCGCTTCCTGTGACTCGTCGGTCGTCGGCAGGTCGCGCTCCTCTTTCACCTGCGCGACGGTGCCCGCGACGTACGTGCGGCGGGCGATGAGTTCGACGAGTTCGCGGTCTATCTCCTCTATCTCTTCGCGCAGCTCTGCGAGCGACATGTCCTCGGTCGCGTCGGTCATTCTATCACCCATGCGCCGTCCGTTCGTGTTGTCGTCAGCCATGTGTCTCCCTCTCGTTGTTCCCACTGGTCGCGGACGCGTTGCAGTCCGTCTCGGTCGCCGACGGCGACGACACTCGGGCCGGTGCCCGAGAGCGACACGCCGTCGACGTGTGGCATCGCCTCCACAGCAGGGTCGGTCGGGAACCCGAGCGCCGCGGAGAAGGCTAGCCCGTTGACCGTCATCGCCTCGCCGTAGCGACCGTCAAGCGTCAAGTCGGCGACGAGGTCCGCCATCGGCGCCACCTGCTCGCAGCGCTCAACGTCTGCGTCGGCGCTGAACGCCCGTTCTGGCGGCGTCCAGACGAGGGCGTCCCAACCCACCGTCTCGTGAGCGAGCAGGTCGTCGGCCGTGTTGTCGGTGACGGTGACGCCGCCGAGCATACTCGCGCTCGCGTCGTCGAACGCGCCGGTGACGGTGACGCCGGCGTCGCGGGCCGCAGCGACGCCGATGCGACAGGCGTCTTCGCGGTCGACCGCGGCGTCCTCGCCGACGGGGACGTCGAGCGCCGAGAGCGTCGCGAGCACCGTCGCGTTCGCGGCGGCGCTCGAACTCTTCAGGCCGGCGGCCATCGGCACGTCGCTCTCGGTGCGGACGTGCCCGCCCTGCCCGTCGCCGAAGCGGTCGACGACGCGCTCGACGCAGCGTCGAATCAGGCGCGTGTCGCCGTCGGGCGCGCCGGCAATCTCGCCGTCGACGCGCCCGGAGTCGTCGAGTTCGACCCGTGCGGTCGTCTCCGCGTCGATGGCGAACGCCGATCCGACGCCCGTCGCGAGGGCGTTCAGGACCGTTCCGGCCCCGAGTGCGACGGCCTCACCGTGCATATCGCTACCCCCGGGGACCGGACAGTTATGTGTGCCGGTTACCGGACGAACTGCGACCCGAGCGCACCCGCGCCGCCGCCCGCGGCCGTCGTCGCGACGCCGGAGAGGAGGAGGGGGCCGGTGGCGGCGCGGAGCGAGTACACCTGTTCGGTTCCCGGCCCCGACAACAGCGAGACGCCGAGGACGCCGAACCCGGCCATGACGAAGAAGCCGACAAGTGCACCGCCGGCGCTGACCGACGCCGCGGCGCTCCAGTCGACGAAGCGCGACCCCGAGAGGAGGCCGAGCACCGTCGCAAGGATGGGCCCGGTGAGAAAGAGCGTCACCGTGATTTGAAACACCGAGAGCGCGAGGAAGACGGGACCGAAGGTGTCCGGGTCGGACCCGGTCGCGCCGGTGACGAACTGCGTGCGCGCCCAGTCGCCGGCGACGAAGCCCACGAGGCCGAGGGCGACACCGACGAGGGCGAAGGTGCCGACGATGAGGCCGGCCTGTCGCGTCGGCGAGGGGAGCGACCGCCCGGACACGCTACCGCCTCCAGAGCCACAGGCGGTCGAGCGGGTCGGTCCAGTCGAGGCGTTCCTCCCACGCCACCTCGGAGGGAGCGGCGACGAGGACGAACTGCCCCGCCTGAATCAGGAAGGCGTAGACCACGTCGCCGTCGGCGTGGTAGTAGACGCGGTGCCACGTCTCGCGGCCGAAGGAATACTCCCCCTCGCGGCTGACCGCCGTGTCGAACAGCGTCTCGACGGCGGTGGCCGCGGCGGCGACGCTCTCGTATCGCTGGATGAACAGCGACGTGTGCTCGTAATTGAGGGGGTCGAGGTCGGCCGGCTGGTCCTCCTCGTCGGGGATGGCGTGGCTGACGACGTACGCGAAGCCGGTTCGGCCGGTGGCCTCGCCGACGGGGTCGAAGTCGACACGTTGCTGTGCGAGCAGTTCGGCGCCCGGGTTGCGGTCGGCACCGGCCGGCGTGCCGGGCACGTCGCCGAAGGGGTCGCGTTCGAGGTGTTGAGCGCCGTTGTAGGCGTACCCCGAGTAGTCCGCCGAGTGATGGAGTTCGAAGAGGCCGGGGTCGGCCTCGTCGTCGTCATCGTCGTCGTCTGAGCCGGCGGTCTCGTCGTGGAGGTGGCGATAGAGCTCGGCGTCGATCTGTCGGTCCGAGAGGACGCGCCGGACGAACAGGGGACTGCGAATCCCCGAGAGGTAGTCGTAGAGGCGTTCGAGCTCCTCATCCACGCGGTCGAGGTCGCCGCGATTGGCGAAGCGCTCGATGGTCGCGATGTGGCTGTCGACGGTGTCACGCATCTGCCCGGGATGTCCGAAGTGCCCACCGAGTTCGGTCTCGGCGGTCGCGACGGCGCTGTCGGTGGCCCGTCGAACCAAGCCGAGGCTGTCGGCGTCGAAGTCCGCAGTGGCGCGAACGCGCTGGACGGTGGCCATGGCCTTCCCGACCGACCGGCGATAGGTCTCTATCGCGTCGTCATAAGAGGTGGCGAACCACTCGATTTCGCCGTAGACGCGCTCGGTCTCGGTCGCGAGTTGGCGGTTCGGCACCGACGGTTCGCGCTGTTGCACCGACTCGTCGTCGGCGGCAGAGTCGGGTTGCGCGCTCTCGAGTGGAGCATCAGTCGGCGGCGGCGTTCGCGTCGCCGTCTCGGGATACGACACGTTCGACCCACCGGACAGACAGCCGGTGAGCCCGAGGGCCGTCCCCACGCCCAGCAGTCCCCGGCGCGTCAGCTTCATGGCCGCGTCAAGGGCGGCACTCGGTAAATAAGGTGCGGCCCGGGAATCAGCGCCGAGAACGGACCGAAGCATCCGAAGACTCAACGTGGACGCGACCCCACCGCGAGCCATGGGCACGCCACTCGACTCGCGGGCCGCACAGACCGAGGAAGTGCTGGACCGATTGTACGAGGAGTACCCCGAGGCGACCATCTCGCTGAACTACTCGAACCGGCTAGAACTGCTCATCGCCGTCGTCCTCTCCGCGCAGTGTACGGACGAGCGCGTCAACGAAGTGACGAGCGACCTCTTCGAGAAGTACACGTCCGCAGCGGACTTCGCCCAGGCCGACGAGAGCGAACTCGCCGACGACATCTACGGCATCACCTTCCACAACAACAAGGCGGGCTATCTGAAGTCCATCGGCGAGACGCTCGTGGCGGACCACGACGGCGAGGTGCCCGACACGATGGCGGAACTCACCGACCTCAGCGGGGTGGGGCGCAAGACGGCGAACGTCGTCCTCCAACACGGTCACGACGTGGTCGAGGGAATCGTCGTCGACACGCACGTCCGCCGACTCTCGCGCCGACTCGGCATCACGACCGAGGAGCGGCCCGAAACGATCGAACGCGACCTGATGGCCCTCGTGCCCGAGGCGGACTGGCAACAGCTCACCCACCTGCTTATCAGCCACGGCCGAGCGGTGTGTGACGCGCGCTCGCCCGACTGCGAGGCCTGCGTCCTCGAAGATATCTGTCCCTCGTCGAAAGTCGACTCGGACGTGGACCTCGCGAGCGGCGAGGCGTGGGGCTGAGGCTCACAGGACGTACAGCTGAAGGTACCGCACGACGCCGATGAGGTAGGCGCCAAGCCAGAAGAGGATGTAGCCGAAGACGCCGACCCGCAGTCGGCCACGCCACGCGCTCATGTTCTCGTGGAGGTCGTTCAGGTCGGCGTCGGGGTCCGGGTCCCGATAGAGGTTCGCGGCGCGTTTCGCTTGGAAGATGCGGACGATACCCGTCAACGCGAACGTGAGCATAGCGTAGGCCTGCAATCCCAGAACCGCGTGGAGGACGGCGAGGCCGCCGAACTGGTCGGCGAGTCGGGGGACCATCCACCCGGCGACGGGGACCGTGGTCAACACGAGGCCGACGACGATGTACCGCAAATGTCGGAGCAGGACGCGCCACGTCACCGTCTCGGTGTCGATGACTATCCACGCCCCGTAGAGGTAGAACGGAAAACTCGCGGTCACCGAAATCGCGGCCAGCGTCGCCACCGTCGCTTCGCTCACCATCGGCGGCGGTTGGGACGGCGCCGTTAAAACGGGTCCGGCTCGGAGCGGGGCGGCGCCCGGCCCACGCCGTCGCTACGCCGGTTCGGCCCGCTTGACCTCTATCCACTCGGTGCGTTGGAAATCGGAGAGACATACCTCGCAGAGCTGCTTGTCCTCGATAGCCTCGCCGTCGTCGATGTGGAGGGTGTATCGGCTCGTCGCCTCCGAGCCACAGGTAAAGCACGCCATAAGTTCCGACTAGACCGAGCGGAGCTCCCCGTATAAACGAGCGACCTAATCGGTCACGAGCGGAGTAGTCGATGGGGGACCGTCACCCTAACGGTGGTCCCAACACAAGTCGGGTACAATGAGCGACTCGTCGGACGAGCAGGGGCGCGAGACGAGCGTGGTGGCCGACGACGACGCCGACCTTCGCGAACGGGTCGAGGAGCGGTACGACTTCGAGGACTTCGGTCCGAGCGACATGGCGGAGATGAGCGCCGAGGAGTGGGAGGCGGCGTTCGACCCCGAGACGTGGATTGTCGGCGACGAACTGCTCGACCGGGTGGAGACGGACCTCAAGCGTCGCATCGCCAGCCGCGAGGTGTTCGCCGTCCTCGAACGCGTCGAGATGGAGGGAGAGCCGCGACTGGTCGCGTACTCCGACGAGGGGTACGCCATCGTCTCGCCGGACGGGAGCGTCGAGGGCCAGGGGACGGTGCTGCGGGACGTGAAGCCGACTGTCGCGCTGTGTTCGATGGACTCCTACGACGTTCCCGAGGGTCCAGAGGACGTGTCCCTCCCCGACCCCGCCGACGTGCCGGAGGGGACCGGACAGTTGGGGAACAACCTCCTGCAGCTCGTGGCGGCGTCGCAGCTGGTGGCCGGCGTCGGCCTCATCGGCGTCTGGATGTTCACCGACGCCATCCCGACGCCCGGAGGGTACGTCGACCTCGTGGCGCCGCTGATGGGGTTCATCTTCATCGGCATCGGCGTCTTCCTCTTCGCCGTCGTCGCCAACGCGCGCCTCTCGGACCGATTCCGGGCCGAGGAGTTCCGCGCTCGCTTGCGTGCGGCGGGCGTCGAAGACGGCGACCGGCCGGAGTTTCTGCCGCCGCTCGACGAGTCCGACGCGGAGACCGCCGATGCGGGGGCGTCGAGCGGTGACGAAAGCAACGAAGAGGCGTGAGGAGTCGGTGGGTTTAAGCGGATTCCATCCTGAAATCCGGCGTATGAATAGGCGGGACTTCCTGAGAGTGGCCGGTGGGTCCGCCGCCGTCGGAACGGCCGCCGCCACGGCGACGCCCGCCGCAGCGCAGGCGTCGTTCGGCGGCTGGATGAGCGACGTTGGTAACTACAGCGAGGTCGCCGACGCGACCGGGCAGGACGAAGTGACGATTACGGTCGGCGCACAGGGCAACGGTGGCAACTTCGGATTCGACCCCGCGGCCGTCCAGGTCGACCCTGGAACGACGGTCGTCTGGGAGTGGAACGGCGAAGGCGGTCAGCACAACGTCGTCGCCGAGGAAGGCGGCGACTTCGAGAGCGAACTCAGCTCTGAAGCTGGCTTCACCTTCGAGCAGACCTTCGACTCCGAAGGCGTCGTCAAGTACTACTGCCAGCCCCACCAGGGACTGGGGATGAAAGGCGTCGTCGTCGTCGGTGAGATACCGGACTCCGGCGGTGGCGGCGGCGAAGGTGGCGGCGGCGGGGAAGTCGAACTGCACGAGCTCGGCGTGCCAATCCAGGCCCACTGGGTCGGCGCGGCGACGATGCTCGGCATCATCCTCTCGCTGATATTCAGCTTCTACGTCCTGAAATACGGCGAGTCACCACACACCGGAACCGGGAGGGGAGAGTGAATGTCATCGAGTGGTAGCACCTACGGCGATATCCATCGATACGAACCGGCCCGCGAGAGCACGGCGGCGGCCATCGCCATCGTCCTGCTGACGGTCGTCGAGGTGGCCTTCGTGTTCATGTTCGCCTACGGCCTCGTGAGCGGTTGGGGCCTCACCGAGACGGGCAACATGTTCCTCGGCGCCATCCTCGCCGTGATATTCGTCGACCTCGCGTTCATCCTCGCGCTGTATCGCAAGGAGTTCCTGCCCGACGTCGTCATCGTCAAGAAGCGGCGTCGCAAGTGGGAGGACCTCTACATCCGCGAAGAGGACGTCGACGGTGAAGCGCTCGGTGACGGGGCGTGGGACACAGTCAAACGCGCGGTCTACCCGTACTACAAGCGATAATGAGCCTAGAAAAGAAAGACGAGATGGACCACGAGGGGTGGATGAAGCGGAAGGATCTGACGCCCGTCGAGGCCACCTTCCTCACGGCGCTCATCTGGATGGACAAGCGACTCCGCATCGTCGACTACCTGGAGTTGCTGGAGAACCTCTACTACAAGGTCAACCTCCAGATGCCGAAGAGTCACACCGAACAGTACGACCTCGACAACAAGTTCTGGTACTGGTACCCGCTGTACGCGCTGGGGTCGTTCTCGACGCTCGCGTACATCGTCGCCGCCGTCTCCGGCGCGTTGCTCGGGTTCTACTACGCCCCCGCACAGGCGGGTGACCCAAGCACGGCGTACAACTCGATTACGTTCATCATGACCGACCTCCAGTTCGGGTTCATGCTCCGGTCCATCCACCGGTGGTCGGCACAGGTGATGGTCGCGGCCGTGTTCCTCCACATGCTCCGTGTCTACTTCACGGGCGCGTACAAGGAACCGCGCGAACTCAACTGGCTGCTCGGCATCGTCCTCATCAGCCTGACGATGGTGTTCGGATACACGGGCTACCTGCTCCCGTGGGACCAGCTGGCCTTCTGGGCCGGCCAGATCGGCGTCGAGATGTCGCTGTCCATCCCGCTGGCGGGTGAGTGGGTCGCCCAACTCCTGTTCGGCGGCTTCACCCTCAGCCAGTCGACGCTCCAGCGGATGTACATCATCCACGTGTTCCTGCTTCCGTTCGTCGTGACGACGCTGATTGCCATCCACATCGGCATCGTCTGGATGCAGGGCATCGCAGAACCCCACTAACCATGAGCGAGAACGAATCCACCACGGACGACCCCCGCACCGACGGCGGCAGCCCCGGTATCGTCGCACCCGACGACGAGACGCCGACGTGGCGCGAACGCAAAGAGCGAACGACCGGCCTCTCACGGCTCACCTACGAATACTTCGAGCGGTCCCGCCGCGAGGACCAAGACCTCCGGACTGAGTCCGACTACGTGGAACGCGACGTGCTCGCGTTCCCGACGTGGCCCCACGAGACGGTCCGCAACCTCTCCATCGCGTCCTTCTTCCTCGGGATGATATTCTTCCTCTCGGCGACCATGCCGCCACACATCGGCGCGCCGGCCAACCCGAGTTCGACGCCGGCCATCATCCTGCCCGACTGGTATCTCTACTGGTCGTTCGGCCTGCTGAAACTCGGCCCGCTGAACCCCGAGCTGGCCATCCTCGGTGGGTCGAAACTTACCGCGGACCGAACCTACGGCGTGTTGGCGAACGTCGTCGTCGTGGGCTTCATCGCCATCGTCCCCTTCCTGAACAAGGGGTCGGCTCGCCGCCCCGTCGAACAGCCGTTCTGGTCGGCCGTCGGCGTCGGTGGCGTCGTCTTCGCGCTGACCATCAGCCTGCTCGCGGTCAAGAACCTGATGCCGATGGACGTCCACCTGCTCTTCGACCTGACGTTCCTCCTGCCCATCGTTGCCACCACCGTCACCTACGCGGTGCTCAAGACGATGCGCGAAGGGTACATGTACGACCTGAACCGTCGGTACTACCGGCTCCGCCCGCCGAAGTAGCGCGGGCATGGCGTCACCTTCTGCCGACGACGACACCGACGGGCGGCGCGACGTGGTCGTCCCGATGCGACTGTACAAGACCGTCACCGTCTTCTCTACGCTCATCGCCATCTGTAGCGTCGTCTTCGGGTTCGTACTCTTGGACGCCGCGACGATTCGGCTCAGCCTCCTGCGGCGCCTCGTGACCGGCGTCCTCCGAGCGGTCGGGGTCGTGGCACCGGCGTCAGTGTTGAGTGCCGTCCTCGCCGTCTTCGGCCTCGCATCGATTGCGCTCGGCGCCGGCGTCTACGTGCTCGGAACGCGCTTCCGAGCCCCGGGAATGGGAAACGCTCAAGAGGACGGCGACGAACCCTCCGACAATGGCTGACGAATTCATCAAAGGGCTCGGCATCTTCACCGGCGCGGGCCTCGGATGGCTCGTGCTCGCGGGCTGGTACCGAACGCCGGGATTCGAGAGCACGCGCCAACTCGTGAGTCCGGTGTCGCCGAACCCGGCGAACGCGGACCTGTTCAACCTGCTCGCCATCGGCCTGATGGACGCGCTCTTCTGGTTCGCACTCCTCGGCCCCCTCGCGTTCTGGGTGCTCCTGCCGGCGCTGCGGCAGGCGCGAAAAGCGATGGACAGCGCGTAATCCGCGAAAACGAGGTTTTCGGAGTTGTCGAAATCATCCGAGAGTCACGTGTGACGACGACCAGAAAATCAGACGACTTACCCGTCAACACGAGGTTCGGCCCCTGATCGAGCACCGTGAATTCACATCGCTCCACGAAGCATAGAACGCACGCTTAGACGCTGATATCTACGGCCAATGGAGTCAATCTGAGACGGTCAATCAAGCGAAAGTACGGAGCGTTCGTCCGCTCACGACGATAGTGGAAGCAGTTCCGGGACTCGGTATCGCCAGCCTCGTTCACAATATTGACGATTACTCTGAGCAGCCAAGACAGCTTTTTGACCGTCTGAACTCCATTTAGGCCCTTCTTCGCTCGATCACGGCATCGCGGAGAGGATGGCAACGGTAGCCACAGCGACGAGTCCAACAAGTAGCGTCTTCGGATGACTGTCCATCCATCGGCAAACAGTTTCGGAACGGAGCCTCCCGATACAGAGTATCACGATCACGGACAGCGACCCGGCGACCACGAGATCGCCAGCAACGAACTTCCAGATCCCTGTCGCCAGCGCCCCTACCCCTACGAGGATGAGGTTGGCTCTCATCTGTTTCGAGTCCGTTCTCGTCTCGTTCCCGTCGTCGACCATGTGTCGATTAGTTCACAGGATATTCTGCGTATTGACCGGCACCAAGTGAAAACGTATCATCGACAAAGGATTTCAACAAGGCCAGTTTTTCGGTCTTACACCACGAGCCGCCAGAGCGGCTGGATGAAGACGAAGAGGCTCTGGTAGCCCGCGTAGAGGAGCGCGAGAAGGGACGCCGCGACCGCGCCCTTGGGGCGCTCGAAGGTCATGTCGTTGCGAGCCTCAACCTGTCGGGACTCGAATTCGAAGAAGTCGGTGAGGAAGAGGCCGACGGCGATGACTGCCATCACCATGCCGCCGTGTGGCTCGACGACGAGGAAGACGAACGAGGCGAGGACGAGCGCAATCGTCGACAGCGAGTGCGGCAGGTATCGACTCAGGTCGTCAGCGCCATCCTCGACCCGTTGCTCGTGGACGGCGTGCGCGCGAATCCGCGTAAACATGTTCACCACCACGAGCGCCAACACGACGTGGGCGATGTACGGTTCGAGCGCGTCGAGGGCGCCGACCGGGACGGCGAACTGTAGCGGTTGCATACGTTACCTTGTACCGCTGATTCATTAGAAGTTTTCCGTTCGATTCGGCAGCACGAGGTCGACGGTGTCGACACGCTCCACGCGGAGGTCGGCCCCGCGGTCGACCGCGCCGTACCGCACCCCGTCGGCGACGAGTGCAACCGCGCCGTCGCGCTCGACCGACACCGAGAGCGGAGCGTCGGGCGCGGGGTCGACAACGTACGTCTCCGTCTCCGTCGAGAAGGGAGCGATGGGGACGACGGTGACGCCCGTCCCGGCTTCGAGGACGGCCCCGCCCGCCACGCTGGCGTAGCCGTCGCTCCCCAGGGGTGTCGCGACGACGAAGCCGTCGGCGCGAACCGACCCCAGTCGCTCCTCCCCGGTCGCGACGGCGTACTCGGAGATGCTCGCGGGCGCGTCGGTCACGAAGGTCACGTCGCGGAGTGCGCGCGCGATGGCCGAGCCCTCGTGGCTGAGGCCGAGGACGGGGTGGGCGTCGACGCGTCGGTCGCCGGCGGCGAGGGCGGCCACGGCGGCGTCAAGGTCGTCGCGAGCGACGCGGTGGCGACCCGCCTCGGCCGTGACGGGGAGGACGGGCGCCGAGGGTGGCTCCGTCGTCAGCGACCGGATGGCGTCGTCGCCGACGGCGACGAGGGTTTCGTGGTCGTCGTCCTCGTCGACTACCGAGCCACCGCCGACGGCGATGGCGGCCGAGTCGTCGTCGGTCCCGCCTCGAACGGCGACGTTCACCGTCGCGCCCTCCCCCCGTTCGACAGCGGTGCGTGCGGCGTGTGCCCGTCGTCACGTCGCGTCCGTCTCATGGGGGGTACGTCGATCCACGGCGTTAAAAAGGTCCCTCGGTCAGAACGGCCAGTCGCCGGTGACGCGCATCCCCTCGGCGTGGTCCTCGCGTTCGAGGGCGGCGGCGATGGCGTCCGGGTCGCGGTGGTCGACGTGGTCGGCGTCCGCGAGGGCGGCGACGATGCCGGTCACGAGGATGGCGCTCTCTCGGAGCGTCCGTCGCTCCAACTTGTCGAGCGTGTCGGCGCGGGTGTGCCCCCAGCCACGCCCGCGGTCACCATCGTCGCTCGACACCAAGAGCGCGGGGACGCCGCGAGCGACGAACGGCCAGTGGTCGCTGTGGGGATGCTGGCTCGGGATTCGCGAGATAGGGTGGCCGAAGTCGTCGGCGACGGCGTCGACCGTCTCTCCGAGGGCATCGAAGCCGTGGGTGTAGAACTGGAGCGTCCGGCCGCGCCCCACGCCATCGCAGTTGACGACCGCTTGCACGCTGTCGGCGTCGACGAGGTCGGCCTCGCGTTTCGACCCGCGAAGCCCCACCTCCTCGGCGCCGAAGCAGACGATTCGGACGCGGCGGCCGAGGGGGTCGTCGCGCGCGAGGAGTGCGCGAGCGACTTCGAGGACCGTCGCGGTGCCGGCGCCGTTGTCGACGGCCCCCTCCGCGATGTCGTGGGCGTCGACGTGGCTGGTCAGATAGACCGCGCGGTCGGTGTCCGGGCCGATGTCGGCGCGGACGACGCCGCTCTCGGCCGTCGGCGTCTCGCAGTCGACGGTGAGGGTGACGCGCTCACCCGCGAACCGACGCGCGAGGCGGGCGCCCACCTCTCTGCTGACGCCGACGGCGGGGATGGGGCCCAGCGGCGTGTCGTCGGTGCCGACGCTGCCCGTCGGCGCGAGACAGCCCGGAACGTGGTTACGGAAGACGAAGCCGACGGCGCCGGCCTCGACGGCGCGGTAGTACTTCTCCCGGCGGTGGATGAAGCGGTCGTAGTGGTCGGGCACCGACGCGGAGACGAGGGCGATGGCGCCGTCCAACGCCGCGTCCTCGAAGTCCTCGGGGAGGCCGTCGCCGCAGTCGACGAGGCGACCCGCGGCGGTGTCGGCGGGACTCCGGGGGAGGGCGATACACTCGGCGTCGCCGTCGGGCGTGTCAAGACGGCTCGACCCACGGACCCAGCCCTGTATCTCGAAGTCGTCGACGTGTGCGTCGCGGGCGCCGATATCGTCGAGGGCGTCGCGCGTCGCTTCCAGCGCCTCGCGTTCGCCGGGCGTGCCCGTCATCCGAGAGCCGATATCGACCAGTCGTTCGAGGTGGTCCCACCCCGTGTCGCTCGTGAACGTCTCGCCGATCCAGTCGTGCATGGGTGGTCGTCTCCATCCGCGCGACTAACGGTTTCGGTCACACGCACACGTCGAACGTCGACAGGTTGACGGACAGGTGTCGAACTCCAAACGCCCGATTTCGGGCGCGAGCGGTCCCGAATCCGGCAGGCCTTTATCTGCTCGTCCGCCTATGTGCCGGTATGACAGGCGTTCGTGTCGCCGGCGTCGGCTTGACGCAGTTCGGGCGACACCCGGAGCGGACCGGCCGTGATTTGTTCGGCGAGGCTGCCGTGGCGGCACGCGAGGAGTCGGGCATCCCGCCGGAGGACATCGAGGCGATCAACTACGGCAACTTCATGGGGTCGCTCTCGGAGCGACAGGGCCACCAGGCACCGCTCATGGCCGAGATGGTTGGGGTGCGGTGTCCGGCCACGCGCTACGAGGAGGCGTGTGCCTCCGCGGGCGTCGCGGTGCGCGAGGCGGTCAAGACCGTTCGCTCTGGCGAGGCCGACGTGGTCCTCGTCGGTGGCTGCGAACGGATGACGAACCTCTCGACGGCGGCGGTGACCGAAGCGCTCGCGACGGCCGCCGACGAACTCTACGAGATTCGGGCGGGGATGACCTTCCCCGGCGCCTACGCGCTGATGCAGCGAGCCTACTTCGAGGAGTTCGGTGGGTCGCGCGAGGACCTCGCGCACATCTCGGTGAAGAACCACGACAACGCCCTCCCGAACGACTACGCCCAGTTCCACCGGGCGATTACCGTCGACGAGGTGCTCGACGCGCCGATGGTCGCAGACCCAATCGGCTTGCTCGATGCCTGCCCCGTCACGGACGGCGCGAGTGCGCTCGTCCTCGTCAACGACGAGTACGCCGCCGAACACGACATCGACGCCCCGGTGTCGATTACGGGGTCGGGACAGGGCGGTGACACCCTCGCACTTCAGGACCGCGACCACCTCGCGGTCACGCCCGCGACGGAGCGCGCGGCGACCGAAGCCTACGACGACGCCGGCGTGACCGCCAGCGACGTGGACGCCGTCGAAGTCCACGACTGCTTCACCATCGCCGAGGTGATGGCGCTCGAAGGGTTGGGCTTCTACGACTCCGGCGAAGCCATCGGCGCCGCCCGCCGCGGCGAGACGACGGCGACGGGCGAGCACCCGGTGAACCTCTCGGGCGGGCTGAAGGCGAAGGGCCACCCCGTCGGCGCCACCGGCGGGAGTCAGGTCGTCGAGATGACGCGACTCCTCCGTGGCGACCATCCGAACAGCGAACACGTCGAGGACGCGACGGTCGGCCTCACTCACAACGCGGGTGGGACCGTCGCCTCTGCCGTCGTCCACGTCTTGGAGGTGGACCCATGAGCGACGCCGGCTACGACGAGTGGCTCGACGCCATCGACGACGGTGAGGGGTACTACCTCGAATGCGCGGAGGGCCACGGCTCGCTCCCGCCGCGGCGTGTCTGCCCCCACTGCGGGACGACCGACCTGAATCGAACCGCGCTGCCGCCGACAGGGACAGTCGAAACCTACACCGTCTGTTACGTGGGTGGCCCGGAGTTCGAGGACGAGGAACCCTACGCGACGGCCGTCGCCGACTTCGGCGCGGTGCGCCTGACCGGCGTCGTTCGCGGCGTCGACCCCGAGGACGTGACGGTCGGCGCGACTGTCGAGCCCCGCATCGGGACCAACCAGACGACGGGCGAGGACCTACTTACGCTCCGGACCCAATAGCGTCGCGGACTTCCGCGACGAACGCGTCGGGGTGTTCGACGTGGGGCAGGAGTTTGGCACGGTCGAAGACGACCAGCCGAGCGTCCGCCGCCTCGGCCAAGTCACGCCCCGTCGAGAGCGGGGGTAGCGTCGCGTCACGACCCCAGAGGACCGTTATCGGTATATCGAGGCCTCGAAGCGCCGCTTCGAGGTCGATGTCGGAGTTGCAGTAGCCGGCGACGAAGGAGGCGACGGCGTACCGGGCGTTCGGCTGATGGGTCGTCCGCCACTGGTAGTCGGTCCACGCGGGGTCGACGGCGTCCGGGTCGGCGTAGGCGTGGTCGGCGTTGAAGTAGCGAATCGACGGCTTCGAGACGAGCGCGTCGAAACACGCGGCGCCGACGACCGGCGCCCGGAGGAGTTCGCGAAGCCACGCCTTCGGTGGGTCGGGGCCGCCGACGGTGGTCGGGCAGACGAGCGCGAGCGAGTCGAGCGACACGCGCCGGTCGTCGGCCGCGCGCGCGACGTAGGCGCCCGAGAGCGACGAGGCGAGGACCGCGGGGGCGTCGTACCGAGCGAGGAAGTCGGCGACGAAGTCCTCGTAGAGCGCCGCGGAGTAGCGGAGCGGCGGGCGGTCGGAGCGACCGAATCCCGGCAGGTCGGGGACGACGACGTGACGGGATTCGGCGAGCGCATCGACGACGTGTCGGAACTCGCCGCTCGACCCCGCGGCGTTGATACCGTGGAGACAGACGAGCGTCGGGTCCGCTGGGTCGCCCAGCTCCGCGTACGCGATATCGAGTCCGCGCCAGTGATAGGTTCGTTCGGGAGCGTCGAGAGCCGGTTCGAGTTCGCCCGCGGCGTCGCGGAGGAGTCGGTCGCCGGCCGCGAGGCCGCCAGCCAGTCCCGCGACGGCGAGACCGAGGCGTTTGCCGTTCATACGTCACCTCGGGCAGCCGTGGCCTTATTCTCGGCGGCGTTCGACACAGTCCGCTAGCGGGTCGAGCACGCGGTCAACGACCGAGTAGGGGTCCGTCTCGCGGGCCTGCACCGCGTCGGCGAGTTCGTCGATACCGCCGTGGCGGTCGAGCTCCGTCTCCAGCAAGTCGGCGGCGTCGGCCCGTAGCAACTGCCGAATCTCCTCGGCGTAGCGCGTGTGCGCGCGCTCGTCGAGTTCGCCCGTCTCTCGGAGGAGGGAGCGATGGTCGTCGAGGGCGTCTATCAGGTCGTCGACGCCCTCGCCCTCGGTGGCGACGGTTTCGAGGACGCGCGGGTCCCAGGTGTCGTCATCGTCGTCGCCGTCGATCGAGTCGTGCGTTTCCAGGCCGTGATGCCCGCCACCGCCGGTCGACCCGTCGCGTAGGTGGAGCATCTCGCGGAGGTCGGATACCGTCGTCGCCGCGCCGTCCATGTCGGCCTTGTTGACGACGAACAGGTCGCCGATTTCGAGGATGCCCGCCTTGAGCATCTGCACGTCGTCGCCGCTGCCGGGTTGGACGAGGACGACGACGGAGTCGGCGGTCCGGACCACGTCCACCTCGTTTTGGCCCGCGCCGACCGTCTCGACGATGATGCGGTCCTTGCCGAAGGCGTCGAGGGCGGTGATGGCGTCGGCCGTCGCCGTCGAGAGGCCGCCGAGTTGGCCGCGGGCGCTCATCGACCGGAAGAACACGTCCATGTCGCCGACGTTGGAGGCCATCCGGATGCGGTCACCGAGGACGGCCCCGCCGGAGTAGGGCGAGGAGGGGTCGACGGCGATGACGCCGACAGTCAGGCCCGCGTCGCGGTAGGCCTTGGCGAGTTTGTCCACCAGCGTCGACTTCCCGGCACCTGGACTGCCGGTCACGCCGACGACTGCGGTGCCGTTCGTGTGCCCGTGCAGCGCCGATACCAGGTCGCGGTAGCCCGGCTCTCGGTTCTCGATGGTCGTGATTGCGCGGGCGAGCGCCCGGTGTTCGCCGTCGAGGACGCCCCTCACCAGGTCGTCTACGTCGACGCGCGCCTCACTCATCGGTCGACGTGCTCGCGGACGAAGTCGATGGTCTCGCTCATGGGCGTCCCCGGGCCGAACACCTCGGCGACGCCCGCCGCTTTCAGGTCGGAGCGGTCCTCGTCGGGGATGATGCCGCCGACGAGGATGAGGGTGTCCTCGAAGGCGCCGTAGGATTTCAGGCCCTCGATGACCTTCGGCACGAGCGTGTTGTGCGCGCCCGAGAGGATGGAGATACCGAGTACGTCCACGTCCTCTTGGACCGCGGCCTGGACGATTTCCTCGGGGGCGCGGTGTAGCCCGGAGTAAATCACCTCGAACCCGGCGTCGCGGAAGGCGCGCGCGATGACGTGTGCCCCACGGTCGTGGCCGTCGAGGCCGACTTTGGCGACGAGACACCGGATGGCCCGCTGTTCCTGCCCCGTACTCATGCGCGACCGTTCGCCACCTGTCCGTTTGATTCTAACGGACCCCCCAATCGGGACCTACCTTTATATCCAACAAGATTGTTAACGAAAGACATGCACCGACGCACACGGCTTGTCGGAGCGGGGGCGACGGTGGTCGCCGCCGTGCTGAGTATCGTTTCGACCGTTCTCGCACTCGTCCGAACCGGGTTGACGACACACGCCGACCAACTCGGCTGGTCCGAGACCACCGCATCGACACCGACGGTTGACGCCGCCGAGGTGAAGGGAGGTGCGTCGCCATGGGTCTGATCGACGCAATTCGGTCGCTGCTCGGGCTGGGCGGTGGGTCGACGACGGAACCCGAACCAGCACCCGAACCCGAGACGGAGGCAGAACCCGAACCCGACGCCGAGGAAGAGGCCGAAGCGGAGGAGGAAGAGGAGGGCGACGAGAACATGCCCACGAAGGACCTCGCCGCCGCCGCGGACCCGCGGCGACGTGACGGGGAAGAGAACACCGTCGCCAACCGCGCCGAGAATCCCGAAGACCACGAAGCCGAAGCAGAGGAGGAAGAGGAGGGCGACGAGGACATGCCGACCAAAGACCTCGCCGCCGCCGCGGACCCACGGCGGAGCGAAGACGAGGCGAACACCGTCGCCAACCGCGCCAAAAACCCCGACGACCACGAGGCGGAGGAGACCGAAGCGGAGGACGAAGACGAGGGCGATGAGAACATGCCGACCAAGGACCTCGCCGCTGCCGCCGACCCGCGGCGGAGCGAGGACGAGGAGAACACCGTCGCCAACCGCGCGGAGAACCCCGACGACCAGCGCGCGACGTAGGCGCTACTCAGCGGCCAGATGCGTATCGAGGAACTCCGCGATGGCGGCGTAGGCCTCGATGCGATTCTCCAGTTTCGTGAAGCCGTGTCCCTCGTCCTCGAAGACGAGTTCGCGGACCGGCACGCCCGCCTCGCGGGCGCCCTCAACGACCTGTCGAGCCTCGCTGACGGGCACACGAGGGTCGTTCTCGCCGTGGAGGACAAAGAGCGGTGCCTCGACGTTCTCGATGTGGTTGATGGGGCTGATTGATTCGAGCAGCTCCCGATCTGCATCGAGCGAGCCGTACTCGGCTTCGCGGAGTTCGCGCCGCCAGTCGCCCGTGTTTTCGAGGAAGGTGACGAAGTTGGCGATGCCGACGACGTCGACGCCGGCCGCCCAGATATCGGGATAGGTCGTCAGCGCGGCGAGCGTCATGAACCCGCCGTAGGACCCACCCATGACCGCGATGCGGTCCGGGTCGACCGCGGGGTGGTCGTGAAGCCACTCGGCGCCCGCCTTCAGGTCCGCCACCGAGTCCATCCGCTTGTCCACGTCGTCGAGGTGGGTGTAGGCCTTGCCGTACCCCGTCGACCCACGGACGTTGGGTTCGAAGACGGCGTACCCCCGCGAGAGGAGGTACTGCTTCACCCGTCCGAAGGAGGGGCGGCGCTGTGACTCCGGGCCGCCGTGCACGTCGACGACGACCGGCGTCTCGCCGTGGCCCGTATCGGAGTCGGGCAGCGAGAAGAAGGCGGGTATCTCGCGGCCGTCGAAGGAGGGGTAGTGGACGAGTTCGGGCGCGACGAAGGAGTCCCGCGGGATGCCCGCGGTGGCGGCGCGAGTCCAGCGTTCGGCGTCGCCGCTGCGGGCGTCGACGACGTAGACGTTCGCGGTGTCGTCGCTCCGCGTGACGGTGAGCGCGAAGCGGTCGCCGTCGGGGCCGAAACTCACGCCCCCGGCGACGGAGGCTGGCAGGTCGGGCACCGGGAAGTGGTCCAGACGCCCGGGGGCGACGAGTTCGCCGACGCCGAGTTCGGTGTAGCCCTCGACGTTGCGCGAGTAGACCAGACGACGGGAGTCTTGGTCGAGGGCGACGCCGTCCACGTTCCACTCGTCGTCCGCGAGGCCGTCCGCGTCTCCCGCGGCCGTGACGCGCGAGCGGTCGCCGGTCGCGAGGTCGATTCGCGAGAGACAGAGCGTGTCGGTGTCGTGGTCGGTGACGAGATAGATGTTCTCGCCGTCGGGGCCCCACGTGGCGCTTCGGTGGCGGACGGTCCCCTCGTGGGGCGTGAGGTGGCGGCGCTCGCCCGTCGTCACGTCGAGGACGTACACGTCTTGGTCGAAACTGGAGTGGGATTCGGTGAGGAGGAGGCGGTCGCCGTCCGGCGCCCAGCCGTTGACCGAGAGCCAGCCGTCGCCCTCGAAGACGAGTTCCGCGTCGGTGCCGATGGCGTCGCGGGCCTGCACGTAGATATCGAAGACGGCGGTATCGCGGCGGTTGGCGGCGAAGGCGAAGCGGTCGCCGTCTGGGCTCCATCCGCCGAAACGGTGTTTGGCGTCGGGGTGGCGGGTCAAGTCGGTTATCGACCCGTCACCAACGTCGAGACGGTAGAGTGTCTCCTTCTCGTTGCCGCCGCGGTCACGGCCGACTATCAGTTCGGGCCGTTCGGGCGACCACGTGGCGAAGGTGACGCGGTCGTCGAAGAAGGTGCGTTGCTCGGGCCACGCGCCGGGTGCATCGAGCGTCCACACCTGCGGGACGCCAGTCGTGTCCATGAGAAAGGCGAGGCGGTCACCATCCGGGCCGACCGAGGCGCCGTGGGCGCTCCGCACGTTGAGATAGCGCTCGATGTCGAACATACTCGCCGTAGGTCGGCAACGACCAAAACCTTACAGTATGTCTTCGGCTTCGAGCGCCGCCATCACGTCGTCGACGAGTTCGTCGACGGAGTCGTAGGGGAAGTTCTGGTGGCCGTCGAGTTTCGATGCGAGTTCCATCGCCGACATCGAGATAGCGCCGTCGCCGGCCTCGAAGCGCGTGCCCGGCCCGTCCGGAAGCGCGGGGACGAGGTCCATCTGCCCGGTCACGGGGAAGTCGGCACCCTCGAAGGCCGTTCGGAACTGCTCGCGGAGTTCGGCCGCAACGTCGTCGCTCATGCCCGTTCGTGGATGTATCAGGCGGAAAAGCGTTCCGAAACGTCAGAACAGGCCATAATCGTCCACGGCGCGTTCGTAGCAGTCGACGTATCGGTCGAGGACTGCGTCGTGGTCGTAGGGGGCGTAGGCCTCGTTGACCGTCCACGACTCCATCGAGGCGGCCGCGGCGATTTCGTCCGCAATCTCCTGTGGCGACGTGACCAGCGACCCGCGCGGGTCCTCCTCAACGAGTTCGTGTGCCGCGGACCCCGACTGATACTCGACGACACCGACGCATCCGCAGGCGAGCGCGCGCAACAGTTCCGTCGCGAACGGCGCCCACGTCGCCGTCTGGACGAAGACGTGCGCGCCCTTCAGAATCGGTCGCTGCGCTTCGGGGTCGAGGGCGCCGAGGAACTCGACCCGGTCGTCGATGCGGAGGTCACGGGCGGTGCGTTCGATGTCCGAGCGGGCGGGGCCATCGCCGATAATCGCTACCCTCCACTCGCGGTCCCGGAGTTCCGCCATCGCCAGCAGGAACTCCTCGGCGTTGGCGTGTTCGTCGAGGTCCCGGGCGTACACCACATCGGCGCGGGTGTCGACCGGCGCGCTCCGAATCCCAGCCATGTCGACGCTGTCGGGAAGCACGTCGATGGCGTCGGGATCGGCGCCATACTCGCGGACGGTCGTCTCGATGGTTCTGGAGGGGACGAACACGCGGTGGGCGGAGCGGGCGGCCCGGTACCGACGCCAAGGCGGCGCCGTGTCGTCGGCACGCGCCCACCACTCGACGACGACGGGCGTGCGTCGAATCATCCCCGTCACCTTCGCGGCCGATACCGCGAGATACGGATCGGTGGCGACGTGGATGACGTCGGGCGCGAGGCCGTTGAGGACGAGTGGGAGTCTGGCGAGAAACGCTCGCGGCGCCGGTTCGGCGGTGACGCGGCGGTACGTGACGCCCTCGAAGTCGAAGGCCGGGTGGTCGCCGTCCCACCACTGCGTACAGCAGACGGTCACGTCGTGGCCGCGCGCTGCCAGTCGCTCGGCGACGCCCCGCATCCGCCGAGCGTTCCAGTCATCGCCGTGGTGGGCAGTCGTCGTCGCGACGAACGCGATGCGCACACGCAGGGCCACGACGGACCGGACAAAAAGTCCTTCTGTCGACCGGTCGACGGGATTGAGGGGCCGGGGGACGAAGGTGGGGTATGTACGAACGGATTCTGGTGCCGACCGACGGCAGCGAGTGTGCGGCGGCGGCGACGGAGCACGCCGTGACCATCGCGGACCGCTTCGACGCCACGCTTCACGCCTGCTACGTCGTCGACGTGGACGCCGTGGCGCACGCGGCGCCCGAACTGAGCCTCGACGACCTGCGCGAGACGCTCCGCGAGGAGGGCGCGGCGGCGACGGCGGCCGTCGCGGAGCGAGCGGCCGAATCGGGCGTCGAGACGGTCGAAACCGTCCGCGAGGGCATCCCGGAGGAGGCCATCCGCGAGTACGCCGACGAGGCGGCTATCGACCTGGTCGTGATGGGGACCCACGGCCGGCAGGGGCTGGACCGATATCTGGTCGGGAGCGTCACCGAACGGCTCGTCCGCCGGAGCGACGTGCCCGTCGTCACGGTGCGAGGGCCCTGAGCGAGCGAGAAGCAGGGGCCGCGAGGACGACGGCCGCCGCCGTGAACTCCCAACTGTAGACGTGGTTGAGGAGGAGGTAGGCGACGACGCCGAGCGAGAGCGAGAGAATCCACGCGCCGGCGGCGATTCGCCCGACGCGAGCGTGGGCCGTGTCCCTGAGTTCCGAGGGCGTGTGGGTCAGGCCGAGGACGAGGGCGTGGAGGACGACGGGGACGGAGACGATAGAGAGGATGATGTGAATCGCGAGCATGAGGAGGTAAGCGTAGTAGACGAGCTGCGGCCCGACGAACTCCTTGGTGCCGCCGCCGCCGATTTTCGCCAGATAGAGGACGAGAAAGACGAGGATGAGACCGAACGCCGTCGACATCGCGGCGGCGTGTTTTTTCACCTCGTCGCGGCGAATCCACCGCCACCCGGCGACGAGCGAGAGCGTCGCGAGCGTGTTGACGACGGCGATGCCGTCGCTGAAGCGGTTCACCTGCTGGAGCGAGAGGTCGGGGTAGATGGACTCGGGGAAGACGCCGACGAACGTCCCCACGACGAGGGCGTAGCCCACGACGGAGAGGAGAGCGGTGACGGCGGCGGGATGCTCCTTGACCGGGCCGCTAGCGCTGGCCGTTGCCATGAGTGAGGGTCGGGTACGGACCGGCTTTGGTGTTGCGCTTATATGACGCCCGTCGTCACCGCCGCCTCGCGGGCGGCCGCCTCGCTGATGCCGTTGCCGAGGATGGTGTAGCGGTCGCGGATGCGGTGGGCCGTCGTCAGCGCTTCGAGAATCGTCTCGTCGTCGAAGCCGAGGTCCGCGGCCGTCGTCGGCGCGCCGATGACGTCCAAGGCGTCGCGGATGTTGCGCCACATGCCCTTCTCGCCCTCGTGGAGGTAGGCGACGATGATGGAGCCGACGCCGACCTGGTGACCGTGGAGGGCGCGGTCGGGGGCGATGCGGTCCAGACGGTGCGAGAAGAGGTGTTCGGCGCCGCTGGCGGGGCGAGAGGAGCCAGCGATTGACATGGCGACGCCGGAGGAGACGAGGGCCTTCACGACCACCCACGCCGACTCCTCAAGTCCCTGTTTGATGGAGCCAGCGCTCTCGACGAGCAGTTCGGCGGTCATGCGCGCGAGCTCGCCCGCGTACTCGGAGTAGTGAACGTCCTGCAGGCGGTGGGCGAGTTTCCAGTCCTCGACGGCGGTGTAGTTGGAGACGATGTCGGCACAGCCGGCGGTGGTGAGTTCCCACGGTGCGGCCGCGATGACCTCCGTGTCGGCGACAACGGCGAGGGGCGGGTCAGCGGCCACGCTGTGGCGGGTGTCGCCCTCCGGAATCGAGGAGCGCCCGCTGACGATGCCGTCGTGGCTGGCGGCGGTGGGTATCGAGATGAAGCCGACCCCGAGGCGGTCGGCGGCCATCTTCGCCGTGTCGATTGGCTTGCCGCCGCCGAGGCCGACCAGATACGTGGCTGACTCGGCTTCCGCGGCGTCGACGACGCGTTCGACGGCGCCGAAGCCAGCCGTCTCGACGGTGACGGTGGCGGGGTCGCCGCCGAGGTGGGCACGGACCCGGTCGCCGACGAGGTCGTTCGGCGTCGGACTCGTGACCACCAGCGGTCGTCCGGCGACAGAGAGGTCGGCGATGACGTCGCCGAGGTCGTCGAGGACGTCGTGGCCCACGACGACGTTCCGCGGGAGCTTGATCCACGTCGACTTCTCGAACATACCCGCCCTACTTTATGGAAACATTTAGAAGATGAGGGTCCGCCCCAATATCCTTTTAACTGCGACGAGCCTTTCTCCGGGAGAGAATCGGTATCGAACGCCAAACCATGTCCACAGACTCGCCGATTCGCGTACTCCACGTCAACGACGAACCCGGGTTCGCGGATCTAGTGGCGGAGTTTCTCGAACGCGAGGACTCGGAGTTGCGCGTGCAGACGGCGCCGAACGCCGAGGTGGGGATGGAGCGACTCGCGGACGAGTCGTTCGACTGCATCGTCTCCGATTACGACATGCCCGGGAAAAACGGGCTTCAGTTCCTCCGCGAGGTCCGTGACGCGCACCCGGAGCTACCGTTCATCCTGTTCACGGGCAAGGGGAGCGAGGAGATAGCGAGCGAGGCCATCTCCGCGGGCGTCACGGATTATCTGGAGAAGGAGACGGGGGGCGCGGCGGAGACGGGCCAGTACGCCGTCCTCGCCAATCGCATCAGGAACGCCGTCGACCAGTATCGCTCGCAACGCGACCTCAAAGCCAGCCAGCAACGTCTGTCCCTGTTCGTCGAGCAGTCGTCGCTCGGCGTCCTCGAGTACAACGACGAGTTCGAAATCGTCAGGATAAACGAGGCTGGCGAGGAGATTCTGGGCTACTCCGAGGCGGAGCTTCGGGGCGAGACGTGGGAGAAAATCGTCGCCGACGACAGCTACGAGAGCGTCGAGGCAGTCACCTCGGCGCTGGCGGAGGCCGAAGGCGGGTACCACAGCATCGACGAGAACGTGCGGAAAGACGGCGAGCACATCGTCTGCGAGTGGCACAACCGCGTCGTGACCGACGAGGACGGCGAGGTCGTCGCGGTCTTCTCGCAGTTCCAGGACGTGACCGAGCGCCACGAACGCCGGCGTCGCATCGAGGCGCTCCACGAGGCGACGCGGTCGCTGATGGGGGCGTCGACGCGCGAGGCGGTCGCAGAACTCTCGGTCGAGACGGCGCGGGACGTGCTCGGCCTCCCCATGAACAGCGTCTACCTCTACGACGACGACCGCGACGCACTCGTCCCGACGGCGACGACGGACGAGGCACTGGAGCTGATCGGAGAGGCGCCGACGTACGACCCGGGTGAAAGCCTGTCGTGGGACGCGTTCCGAGACGGCAAGGTTCGCGTCTTCGAAGACGTCTCCACTGAACCCGGTCGCTACAACGACGACACGGCGTTCGGCGCGGAGATAATCCTCCCGCTGGGCGAGCACGGAGTGATGTACGTCGCTGCGACCGAACCCGGCGCGTTTGACGACGCGGACATCACGCTGGCACGGACGCTCGCCGCCAACGCCGAGGAGGCGCTCTCGCGAATCGAGCGCGAGCGGACGCTCCGTGAGAGCCAGCGGTGGTATCGAACGCTCGTCGAAAACTTCCCCGACGGCGCCGTGTTCCTCTTCAATGAAGACCTCGAATACATACTCGCTGGCGGGACCGAACTGTCGTCGGTCGGCCCATCGTCGGCCGGCTTGGAGGGCGCCACACCGCACGACCTGTTCCCCGCCGATATCGCGGACGAACTCGCCGACAACTACCGGGCCGCCCTGCAGGGCGAGCGTCACACGTTCGAACAGGAGTATCAGAACAAGGAGTATCGCATCCAGACCCTGCCGGTCCGAGACGGCGGCGACGAAATCACCACCGGCATCGCCGTCTCACAGAACGTCACGGAGCAGAAGCGCCGAGAGCGGGAATTGGCGAGACAGAACGACCGCCTCGAAGCGTTCGCGAGCGTCGTGTCCCACGACCTCCGGAATCCGCTGAACGTGGCGGACGGCCACCTCGAAATCCTCCGTGACGATATCGACAGCGAGCATCTGGACGCCGTCTCGGACGCACACGAGCGGATGAACGAGCTGATCGACGACTTGCTGTCGCTGGCGCGGAACGGCGAGGAAGTGGGGACGCTCGAACCGGTCGACCTCGCCCGCTGTGTCGAACAGTGCTGGAACACCGTCGAAACCGGCGACGCGAGAATCGAGATACAGACCGAGCAGACCATCCGGGTCGACCGGAGTCGACTCCAGCAACTCGTCGAGAACCTCGTGCGAAACAGCGTGGAGCACGGAACCAGCGGCGGGGCGATGGCGACGGGGACGGACGGAGAGAGCGCAGCAGTCGTGGTCACCGTGGGCGACCTAGAGGGTGGATTCTACGTCGCCGACGACGGGGTCGGCGTGCCCGAAGCCGACCGCACGACCGTGTTCGACACCGGCTACACGACGTCCGAGGACGGGACGGGATTCGGACTCAGCATCGTCAAAGAGATAGCCGACGCACACGGGTGGGAGGTTCGCCTGACCGACAGCGCGGACGGCGGGGCGCGGTTCGAGTTCACCGGCGTCGAGACGGTGGACTGACGAGGGCAGACACGACGACGGGAGCGCCGCGGTCGGTACGCTGATACGGGGGCCGCCCGACCCTCGGGTATGGACGTGGACATCACCCGCTCACGGGTCGGTGGTCGAGCGCGCGCGCCGCCGTCGAAGAGTTACACGCACCGGGCGATTCTCGCGGCGGGGTACAGCGACGGCGCCGTCGTTGCCGACCCCCTCATGAGCGCGGATACGCGAGCGACGATGCGGTCGGTCGAGGCCTTCGGCGGCCAGGTCGACCGCGCAGAGGACGACCGACGCCTCGATATCGACGGCTTTGGCGGGACGCCGAGCGTCCCAGCCGACGTCATCGACTGTGCGAACAGCGGAACGACGACGCGCATCGTGACCGCGTGCGCGGCGCTCGCGGACGGGTTGACGGTGCTGACCGGCGACGCGTCGCTCCGCTCGCGACCGCAGGGGCCGCTCCTAGACGCCATCCAGCAACTCGACGGGCGGGCGGAGAGCACCCGCGCCAACGGCCAAGCGCCGCTGGTCGTCGGCGGACCCATCGAGGGCGGGACGGTGTCGATTCCCGGCGACGTGTCCTCGCAGTACATCACGGCGCTGTTGATGGCGGGGGCGGTGACGGTCGACGGGGTCGAAATCGTCCTGGAGACGGAGTTGAAGTCGGCGCCGTACGTCGACATCACGCTCGAAGTGCTGGCCGACTTCGGTATCGATGCCGAGGAAACCGAAGCAGGCTACCGAGTGCCGGGCGGCCAGCGCTACGAGCGACCGGACCCGTACGCGGTCCCTGGGGACTTCTCCTCGATGTCGTACCTACTCGCCGCGGGGGCGGTGGCCGGCGGCGACGAGGGCGTCGTCGTCGAGGGCGCGCGACCGAGCGCGCAGGGCGACAGCGCCATCGTCGACGTACTGGAGCAGATGGGCGCCGATATCTCGTGGGACCGCGAAGCGGGCGAAATCACGGTCCGAGAGAGCGCGCTGTCGGGCGTCGAAGTCGACGTGGGCGACACGCCGGACCTGCTTCCGACCATCGCGGTCCTCGGCGCCGTCGCGGACGGCGAGACGCGTATCGTCAACTGCGAGCACGTCCGGTACAAGGAGACGGACCGCGTGCGCGCGATGGCGACGGAGTTGGAGACGATGGGCGCGTCGGTGACCGAGACACAGGACACGCTGACGATTCACGGCGGCGAGTCGACGCTGACGGGGGCGTCGGTCGCGGGCCACGACGACCACCGCATCGTCATGTCGCTGGCGATTGCGGGACTCGTCGCGGCGGGCACGACCACCGTCGAGGGCGCCGACCACGTCGACGTCTCGTTCCCGGGGTTCTTCGACGTACTTTATGACCTCGGGGCCGAACTGGAGGAACATGAACGGTAACCGATTCGGTCGTCTGTTTCAGGTGACGACCTACGGGGAGAGTCACGGCGACGCGATGGGCGTCGTCGTCTCTGGCTGTCCCGCCGGCCTCGAACTGTCCGAAGAGGATATCCAGCGTGACCTCGACCGACGCAAGCCCGGCCAGTCCATGATCACGACCAGCCGCGGCGAACCCGACGAGGTGCGCATCCACAGCGGCCTGCAGGACGGCTACACGACGGGGACGCCGCTGGGGATGGTCATCCAGAACAAGGACGCGCAGTCGGGGAAGTACGAACCGTTCATCACGGCGCCGCGACCCTCCCACGGCGACCTCACGTACTCCGCGAAGTTCGGCACGCGCAACTGGGGCGGCGGCGGGCGCTCCTCGGCCCGGGAGACGGTGAACTGGGTCGCGGCGGGCGCGGTGGCGAAGAAGATTCTCGCCGCGAACGGCATCGAACTCAAAGCGCACGTCAACCAAATCGGCGACATCGAGGCGCCCGACGTGAGCTTCGAGGAGATGGTCGAACACAGCGAGGACAACGAGGTCCGGTGTGGCGACCCGGAGGTGGCCGAGGAGATGCTGGAGGCAATCAGCACGTATCAGGAGGAGGGCGACTCCATCGGCGGCGCCATCGAGTTCGAGGCGCGGGGCGTCCCCCGCGGCCTCGGCGCACCGCGCTTCGATTCGATATCGGCCCGACTGGGCCAGGCCATGATGTCGGTGCCCGCGGCCACCGCCTTCGAGTTCGGACTCGGGCGCGAGGCGCGCGAGTACACCGGTTCCGAGCGCAACGAGGACTGGGAGTTCGACGCGGACGACGACCCCGTGCCCGTCGGCAACGACCACGGCGGGATTCAGGGCGGCATCACGACCGGTCAGCCCATCCGCGGCGAGGTGACTCTGCACGCGCCGACTTCGATTCCGAAGTCCCAGACGACGGTCGACTGGGAGACGGGCAAGGAGAAAGAGATTCAGGTCGTCGGGCGACACGACCCGGTGCTGCCGCCGCGTGGCGTCCCGGTCGTGGAGGCGATGCTGGCGCTGACGCTGGTGGACTACATGCTCCTCGGCGGGCGCATCAACCCGGACCGGATGGACGACCAACCGGGGCAGTACGACACTGACTACCATCCCCGCAGTCCGGATAACATCGATTCCTGACGCGCTCTCACGGCTGATAATTGGTCCCAGTGATATATACCGACGGGGGCCGCCTGAACGGATAGATGGCTGTCGACGCCAGTCCATCCAGTATCCGCGAGTTTTTCGAGGACGTGGATGAGAGCGACGTGTCGCTAGTGACCATCAACCGCCAGCAACCAGAGCAGATTCAGGCGTTGCTGGCCGACGCCTTCGACACGCAGTCGGTCGAACTGGCCGAACGGTCGGTGCCGGACCGGGACGCGAACCTACTCGCGCTTCGCAAGGACGGCCGACTCAGCGCCGTCTCGCCGCTGACGGAGGTGATGGAGTCGTTCCTGCTCGTAAACAGCGACCGGTTCAGGACGCAGACGGGGTTCGACCGCGAGATTCCCGCCGTCCTCCGGGGACTGGACGAGACGCTGTTCGACCTTCGGGGGTATCCGCAGTCGAACAAGGAGAAACTCCTGCTGATTCTGCTGTCCAGACACATCGAGCGGCGAGCATACGAGGCCGGTGAGGGACGGCTCCGATCGACATTCCAGCAGCTCTCGCGGCTCCAAGACGAACACGGCACCCGAACGGCGTACGAGCGAATCGCAGAGCGGCCGGTCGACGTCCACGTCTACGGAGTTCCGGACCGTGTTCCGACCCGCCTCGATGTGACCGTCCACGGCGGCACCAGCGACGAGTACCGAAACGCATGGTGTGTCGTGTTCCGCTCGCCGAGAGAAAGCGGGGCGGCGCTGCTCGCCTACCAGTACGAGCCGAACCACTGGCGCGGGTTCTGGACGTACGACGCGGAGATGGTAGCCCGCGTCGACGACTACCTCGAACAGGGATTTTGAGTAGCGAGCGACGACGGTGCGTGAAAGCGAGACCCCCGTGAGAGAGAGTCTTACATCATTTTTGCATGGTAACGTATAGCAAAGGCTTTAGTCGAGCCATAGCCAACCGTCTCAGTAGTGGCCCGCGGAGGGCCGTGATGTAAATATGACTGACCACGAGCTCATGTGGCGAATCGCTGGTGGCTCGGGCGACGGTATCGCGTCGACCAGCCAGAACTTCGCCAAGGCCCTGATGCGAGCGGGGCTACACGTCTTTACGCACCGACACTATCCGTCGCGGATTCGCGGCGGCCACACGTACACGGAGGTACGCGCCGACACGGAGCCGGTACGCTCCCGCGGCGACGGGTTCAACTGTCTGCTGGCGCTCGGCGACTCCTTCGCCCGCAACCCGCAGGAGGACGCCTACTACGGCGACGAGGAGATCAAGCCGCTGGCCGAGAACCTCGACGAACTCAACGAGGGCGGCGTCATCGTCTACGACACCGGGCTTCTGGACGCCGACGACATCCCGAACTTCGAGGAGCGAGTCGAGGAGAACGACTGGCACGTCTACCCCCTCAACCTCCGAGAGATTGCACGCGAACACGGCCGCGAAGTGATGCGAAACACCGCCGGCGTGGGCGCGACGGCGGCGCTTCTCGGCATCGACCTCGAGTATTTCGAGGAACTGATGGCCGAGTCGATGCCCGAGGAGATTCTCGAACCCAACGTGGAGATTCTCCACTACACCCACGACATGGTGAAAGAGGAGTTCGAGTTCACCCACGACCTCCGCGTGCCGCAGGGGAGCCACGAGGAGGAACAGGTGCTGCTCTCGGGCAGCGACACCATCGCCTACGGCGCCATCGACGAGGGTTGTCGGTTCATCGCCGGCTACCCGATGACGCCGTGGACCGAAGTGTTCACCATCATGTCTCAAGCCCTGCCCGAAATCGGCGGCATCTCCGAGCAGGTGGAAGACGAGATTGCGGCGGCGGCGCTCGCACTCGGCGCCTCTCACGCGGGCGTGAAGTCCATGTCCGGGTCCTCCGGCGGTGGCTTCGCGCTCATGTCCGAACCGCTCGGCCTCGCCGAGATGTCGGAGACGCCGGTCGTGCTGGTCGAGGCGATGCGGACCGGTCCCTCGACGGGCCTGCCGACCAAGCCCGAACAGGGCGACCTCGAACACGTCCTCTACACGAGTCAGGGTGACTCGAACCGCGTCGTGCTGGCGCCGGGGACGGTGGCCGAGGCGTACGAACAGTCCCGAATCGCGTTCGAACTCGCCTACGGCTACAACATCCCCGTCATCCTGCTCTACGACCAGAAACTCGGCGGCGAACTGATGAACGTGCCCGCGAGTCACTTCGACCGCGAGCCGAACGCGGACCTCGGCGCCGTGATGACCGAGGAAGCGCTGGAGGACGCCCCCCACGGACCGGGCGGGAAGTTCCACCGCTACCGCTACGACGCCGAGGACGGCGCCAGTCCGCGCTCCATCCCCGGCCAGAAGGGCGGGCATTTCCTCGTCACCGGGAACGAGCACAATCAGGCGGGGCACATCGAGGAGAGTCCGACGAACCGCGTCACGCAGATGGAGCGTCGGATGTCGAAACTCGACGCCATCCGCGAGGAACTCGACGCGAAATCGACCCAGACGTACATGGGGCCCGACGAGGCCGAGTACGGCCTCATCACCTTCGGGAGCCAGCAAGGCACCGTCGCGGAGGCGGTCGACCGCCTCAACGACGCCGGTCACTCGGTGAAGGGTATCGGCGTCAGCGACATGATGCCCTACCCCGAGGCAGAGATGACGGAGTTCCTAGAGAGCGTCGACGAGGCGCTGGTGGTCGAGATGAACGCCTCCGGGCAGTTCCGCGGCCTCACGCAGAAGGAGCTCGGGCGCTTCGGCGAGAAGCTGTCGAGCCTCCTGAAGTACAACGGCGAACCGTTCGAACCCGCCGAAATCGTCGCGGGCTTCGAAGCGAGCATCGAGGGGAAGGACGTCCCCGACCAGCAGACGACGTACGTACCAGCGGCAGGTGACTAACCAATGAGTGCATTCTCAGCCATCGGCGAAGAGCGAGAGATCGACCGCGAAGAGTTCACGCCCACCCTCGAACCGCAGGCGACGTGGTGTCCGGGCTGTGGCGACTTCGGCGTCCTGAAGGCGCTGAAACAGGCTATGCCGGAAATCGGCCGCAACCCCGACGAGGTGTTGCTGGTCACCGGCATCGGCTGTTCGGGCAAGCTCAACAGCTACTTCGAGTGTTACGGCTACCACTCGATTCACGGACGCTCGCTGCCCATCGCGCGTGCGGCCAAACTCGCCAACCCCGAGCTCGAGGTCATCGCGGCCGGCGGCGACGGCGACGGCTACGGCATCGGCGGGAACCACTTCATGCACACCGCCCGCGAGAACCACGACATGACCTACATCGTCTTCGACAACGAAATCTTCGGCCTGACGAAAGGGCAGACCTCGCCCACGTCGCCGAAGGGTCACAAGTCGAAGACCCAGCCCCACGGCAGCGCCAAGGACCCCATCCGACCCCTGTCGCTCGCCATCACCTCCGGCGCCTCCTACGTCGCCCGGACGGCGGCGGTCAACCCCAACCAGGCGAAGGAGATTCTCGTCGAGGCGATGCAACACGACGGCTTCGCCCACGTCGACTTCCTCACCCAGTGTCCGACCTGGAACAAGGACGCCCGACAGTACGTCCCCTACACCGACGTGAACGACTCCGACGACTACGACTTCGACCCGACCAACCGCGAAGAGGCGTCGAGAATGGCCACGGAGGCCGAACGGACGCTGTACGAGGGTGAAGTCCTCACCGGACGGTTCTACGTCGACGAGGACCGACCGTCCTACTCCGAGGAGAAACAGGCCATCGGCGAGATGCCCGACGACCCCCTCGCAGAGCGCTACTTCGACGAGGACTACGAGTGGGAGCGCACCCACGACATGTTCCTCGACCGTCACAAGTAGCCGAGACGAATCGATTTTCGTCTTCGGAACATATTTTTTCCGGGAACAGAAACGAAGAGGTATGGGTACGCTCGATACGGAACGTCGGATTCTCTCTATCCTCGAGGAGGACGCACAGGCCTCCTACGGCGAGATTGCAGACCGGGCCGGGGTGTCGAAGCCGACGGTTCGAAAGTACATTCAACGCATGGAAGAGGACGGCATCATCGTCGGCTACTCCGCCGAAGTCGACCCGAAGAAACTCTCGGGGCAGTCGATTGCCATGGTCGGCATCGAAGTCGAGAGCGAACGCTACGTCGAAGTGACGCGCGCGCTCAAGGCGATGGACGCCGTGGAGGCGCTCTACACGTCCTCCGGCGACCACATGCTGATGGCCGAAGTCCGGGCGCCGGACGGCGATGCCCTCGGCGACGTAATCAGCGACGACATTCGCGACATCGACGGCGTGACCGCGACACATCCCTCTTTTCTCCAAGAGCGTCTGAAGTGAGCGGACTCTCGAGGGCCTGCGGCGTCCGACGGTAACTATGCCCGGTGGCGAAGGCGAGACGCTTCCCGGCGCGGACGACGATTCCGAAGACTGCATCGTCTGTCACGTCGATATGGACTGCTTCTACGCCTCCTGTGAACGCCTTCGAGAGCCGTCGCTACGGGGTGAGCCGGTCGTCGTGGGTATGGGCTACGAGTCCGGGGAGCCACACGGGGCCGTCGCCACCGCGAGTTACGAGGCGCGAGCGTACGGCGTCGAGAGCGCCCAGCCGATTTCGACGGCGCTCGACCGCCTGCCGCGAGTGACGACGGCCGAAGACGACCCGGACCTCGACCCCGCCGACGCCGGCCACTACCGCCCGGTCGACCTCGACTACTACCGCGAGGTGGCGGGCCAAATCAAGGAGATACTCCACGACTGCGCGGATCGGGTGCGCGAGGTGAGCATCGACGAGGCGTATCTGGACGTGACCGAGCGGACGGCGTGGACCGTCGTCGACGGCCGCCCGCTGGCGGCGGGGTACGCCCGCCACGTCAAGGAGCGCATCGCCCGCGAGGTGGGCGTGCCCGCGAGCGTCGGCGTCGCGCCGACGATGAGCGCCGCGAAGGTGGCGAGCGACCACGACAAGCCCGACGGACTGGTGGTGGTCGAGCCCGGCGCAGTCCGCGAGTTCTTCGCGCCGCTGCCGGTCGAGGCGGTCCACGGCGTCGGCCCGGTGACGGCGCGCGAACTGGGCGAGCTGGGCGTCGAGACGGCGGGTGACCTCGCTGCTGCCGACCCCGGCGTGCTTCGAGAGCGATTCGGCGAGCGCGGCCAGACCCTCTACGACCGGGCACGGGGCGACGACGACCGGGAGGTGACGCCGACGGGCCGGCCCAAGAGCCTCTCGCGAGAGTCGGCGTTCACGGAAGCGACGGACGACGCTGACCGACAGCGCGAGACGGTCGCGGGGCTGGCGGCGGACGTGGCCGAGCGAGCCGAGGGCGAGGACGCGCTCTACCGGACCATCGGCATCAAGGCCGTGACGCCGCCGTACGACGTGAACACGCGCGAGCGGTCGCTGCCGGGTCCCGTCGCCGACCCGGACCTCGTCCGCGAGGTGGCGCTCGACCTCCTCCAAGAGTTCGCGGGGACGGCGGTTCGCAAACTCGGCGTGCGCGTCTCGAACCTCCAGTTCGACGCGGCGTCGCAGGCACGGCTCGACGGGTGGGAGACGGAGGGCGAGGCGTCGGCCACCGAGTCACGGGAGCGTGACGGGCAGTCGTCGCTGACGGATTTCGAGGGGTAGCATCGGACGCCCGTCTGACGCGGTACTATGGGGGCCGGGACCAACTCTCGGAGCGATGACGGAGACGGACACGGAAACCATCACGGTCGCGGACGTGAGCGACGGACCCGGTGGCGACGCCGACGCCGACCCGGGAACGTCCGTCTCGCTCCCGGTCGTGGAACTACTCACCGGCCGCGGGTTCGTCACGGGGAAATCCGGTTCGGGCAAGTCGAACACCGCGTCGGTACTGGTGGAGAACCTGCTCGCGAACAACTTTCCCGTCCTCGTGGTCGACACCGACGGCGAGTACTACGGCCTGAAAGAGGAGTTCGAACTCCTCCACGCCGGCGCCGACGACGAGTGCGACATCCAGGTCAGCCCGGAGCACGCCGAGAAAATCGCGAGTCTCGCGCTCGAGGGGAACGTCCCCATCATCCTCGACGTGTCCGGCTATCTCGACGAAGACGAGGCGAAAGAGCTCCTCCTCTCTGTCGCGCGCCACCTGTTCGCCAAGGAGAAGAAGCTGAAAAAGCCCTTCCTGATGCTCATCGAGGAGGTTCACGAGTACATCCCCGAGGGCGGCGGCCTCGACGAGACGGGGAAGATGCTCATCAAAATCGGGAAGCGAGGCCGGAAACACGGCCTCGGCATCGTCGGCATCAGTCAGCGCCCGGCGGACGTGAAGAAAGACTTCATCACGCAGTGTGACTGGCTGGTGTGGCACCGGCTCACGTGGAACAACGACACCAACGTGGTGAGTCGCATCATCGACGCCGAACACGCGAACGCGGTGGAAGACTTGGGCGACGGCGAGGCGTTCCTGATGACCGACTGGAGCGAGTCGGTGCGGCGGGTGCAGTTCCACCGCAAGCGCACCTTCGACGCGGGCGCGACGCCCGGACTCGACGACTTCGAGCGCCCCGAACTCAAATCCATCAGCGACGATTTGGTCTCCGACCTCCGCGAAATCAGCGACGAACAAGAGCGCCGCGAGAGCGAACTCGCGGACCTGCGCCAAGAGGTGGAGAAGAAGGAACAGCGCATCCGCGAACTCGAAGCGGAGTTAGAGGACGCCCGCGACCTGTCGCGGATGGCCGACCGCTTCGCGCAGGCGATGCTCCAGAAGGCGGAGGCGCCGTACCGCGGCGGCGAGGGGCGGCCGACTGCGGCGGCGCCCGCGGACGACCAAGCCGAACTCCACGACTACGAAGAATCGAACGAGACGGAGGCCAACGAGACTGAAGAGAAAGCGGCGACGGAGGACGACCGGCCGGAAATCGAGCCGAACGAGTGGCCGACGCCCGACGTGATAGCGGCCGAAGAGCGAGCCGACGAGACGGAGTCGAACGCGGCCGACGAACAGGCCGACGTGACCTTCGGCGACACGGTGACGGCTGACGAGAGCGATGACGGACCGGCGGCCGACGCGGAGACGACCGAATCGCCGACGGCCGACGCCACGCCCGCCACGCGTGGGGCAGTCGTCACCCAACTCCGCACCGAAATCGAGGAGTTGCCGCGGCTCTCCCGGGAGATGCTGGCCCACTACCGACGCGAGCGCACGTCGACCCCGGTGGACGCCCACGTCGCCGCGGGCGGGACGCCCGACCAGCCGATGGCGTACGGTCGGAACCGACCGCTCCGGACGGCCGGCTTCGTCGAACGCGTCGACGGCGACGAGTATCGGTACGCGCTCCCCGACCGAGTCGCCCGCGCCTTCGAGGACCACCTCGACGCGGACGCTCTCGAGGACGCCGTGCGCGAGGTGGAACGGTCGTTCGTCGACGAAGCGACGCTCGATGCCGAGGCGACGGACCCGCGCGCGCCCGACGAACGCGACGAGGTGGCGCTGGTCGACGAGGACATGCCCGGCGACGACGGGTTCGTGGACGAAGACGCGGAGTTCGTCGACGAGGACGTGGCTGGTGACGACGGCTTCGTGGCGGAAGACGCGGAGTTCGTCGACGAGAGCGACGGGGCGCCAGCGTCGGCGGACGACGCGACGCGCCAGCAGATGTCCTCGGAGTCAGAGGACGAAGCGCGGACCGACGCGGAGATTCTCTAGACGGCCTTGCTATCCTTTCAGACGCCGGAAACCAAGTCTTCGAGCGCCGCCCGCGGGTCGTCGGCCTTCGCGACGCCGCTGGCGAGGAGGACGCCCTCGGCGCCGAGCGATCCGGCGGCGGCGAGGTCCTCGCCCGTCGAGACGCCGGCGCCGCAGTAGACGTCGACCGCGGGGTCGACGGCCTCGGCGGCAGCGACGGCCCCTTCGACGATGCCGGGGTCGGCGGTGCTGACCGACACGTCGCCGCCGATGAGCTCGGGGGGTTCGACCGCGACGGCGTCGGGGGCGAGTGCGGCCACTGCGCCCACCTGCTGAGGGTTGTTGGCGCAGACGACCGTCTCCAAGTCGGCGCGGTCGGCGGCGTCGAGGGAGCCGTCGATGTCCGCGAGCGTCAGGCGGTGCTCGGAGTGGTTGAGAAGCGTTCCCTCGGCGCCCGCGTCGGCAACGGCCTCGGCGAGCGTGTGGCCGGTATGACTGCCGTGCTCGACGGGGGCGACGTGCTGAGCCCACGTCTCGACGCCGGTGGCGGCGACGCGGTCGAGGTGTGCGGCCTGCGGGGCGACGGCGATGCGGACGCCGCTTGCCTCGGCCACGTCGCGGGCCGCGGCGGCGACGGCAGCCGGGTCACAGGGGTACGCCTTCAGGTTGACGAGAACGAACATACCGGGGGAAGCAACGGGCAGGGGAAAAAACGTGGTTATCTGCTAGTCCTTGCGCTTGACGACGTCGCCGAGTGTCGTCGTCGTGGAGGAACCACCGGACCAGTCGGAGTCGTCGCCGCCGCCGCCCTCGGAGAGCGAGATGTCGAGTTCGCTCTCGAGTTTCGTCTGCACCTCGTCGCTGGGGAGGACGTCACCGCGTTCGAGTTTGCGGATGAGACTCGCCTTCTCGTTGAGTTCGTTGGCGAGGTCCTCTTGGGTCCAGCCGCGGTCCTCGCGGGCCGTGCGGATGCGTTCGTCGTAGTCGGTGGCCACCTCGTCCATGTCGTCGAACATGTCCTGCCGGCGTCGCGTGCTGCCGGACGACCCCGACCCGCCCGACGTCGAGGACGACGACGAGGAGGAAGACTCCGAGGACGACGACGTAGAGTACTTCGTCGAGGACGACCCACTCGATTGGGTCCGCACCTCGGTGCCGAAGTCGGAACACTCGTCGCAGAGTTCCAGTTCGGCCCCCTCGACTTTCGTCGTGGTGAGCGACGAACTCTCGGCGCCACACATTTCACACTGGGGCATACCCAGTCGTAGCGGGTCGCCGGGGATAAAAGGTACGCCCGGCCGGTCAGGAGAGGTCGTGCCACGCGCCCCAGAACCGCTGGAGTGCGGTGAGGTGGCCGATGACGGTGAAGAACACGAGGAGCCACCCGACGACCGAGAGCGGGCCAATCGGTTCGGAAACGACGGCGGCGACGACGGCGACGATACCGATGAGCGCGAGGCGGTCCGCCCGCCCCACGAGGCCACCGTACTCCCGGCCGAGGCCGACCGCCTGAATCTGCGTCCCGAGGTAGGAGGTCATGAGGACGCCGGTGACGGCGATGAGACCGAGGTCGTAGCGGCCGATGCCGGCGGCCAGTCCCACTACGAGGACGATGTCGGCGTAGCGGTCGAGGACGTGGTCGAGGAGGTCACCGCCCCGCGATTCGGCGTTCTGCGTGCGGGCGAGGGCGCCGTCAAGCAGGTCAAGCCACCCGTTTGCGAGCACGCAGAACGCGCCGAGGACGTAGCTGACGGGCGTGGCGAGGTAGAACCCGCCCGCGGCGGCGACGGCGAAGCCGAAGGCGATGACGCTGACGCCGTCGGGGGAGAGGCCAACCCGGTCGGCGGCGGCGACCATCGGATCGAGGGCGATTTCGGCGACGTGGCGCAGGCGGTCCAGCGTCACAGGTAGTCCGTGAAGTCGACGGTGCCGGCGCTCGGTTCGCGGTCCCCGTCGACGACCGCCTGGATGTCGGCGGCCACGTCGGCCGGCGTGCGCTCGGTCGTGTCGATTTCGTAGACGTTCTCGACGCCGTGGCGGTCGACCGCTTCCGAGAGGATAACGTCGAGCGCCTCGCTCTCGGCGTTTTCGGCCGCCTTCGCCTCGTCCGCGCCGCGGTCACGCAGGCGCTCTTCGAGCACGTCGGGCCGACAGCGGAGGACGACCACTCGGTCGGCGTCGAGGTGGTGGGCCAAGTGCGACTCCGCGACGCCCGACCAGTCGCCGAGTGCCTCCCGGACGGCGTCGAGGTCCGCGACCAGCGAGTCGCGGTCGGCGTCGCGCTCCGACCACAGGCCGGCCTCCCGAATCAGTTCGTTGACGTGGATGACCGGCGCGTCGAGAAGCGTCGTCGTCGTGGTCTTGCCCGTACCGGGCGTGCCGGTGACGGCGACGCGGTAGTCGGCGTCGTCGCTCATGCGACCACCTCCGCGAGCACGTCGTTGATAGTGTCGACGGCCGCGGGCGTCGTCTCGCGCGTGCCACAGGAGACGCGGATGCACTCGGGCAGGCCGAAACTGGAGCAGTCGCGGACGATGACGCCCTGCCGTTGGGTCGCCTCGGCGACGGCCGACGCGTCGCCAACCTCCGCGAGGACGAAGTTGCCGCCACTCTCCCACGTCGGCGCGTCGAGGTTCTCGCGGAGGTACGACCGCGCCCAACGGGCCGTCTCGACTGTCTTTTCGAGGTGGTCGTCGTCGTCGAGGGCGGCGATGGCGGCCCGGCACCCGACTTCGCTGGCGGCGAAGGGCGTGTTGACGCGGGCGTAGGCGTCCGCCCACGCCTCGGGCACGACGCCGTAGCCGACGCGGAGGCCCGCCAATCCGTACGCCTTCGAGAAGGTTCGCAGGACGGCGACGTTGTCGTAGGTATCGAGCAAGTCGATGGTCGAGGGCGTGTCCGTGTACTCGGCGTACGCCTCGTCGACGACGAGGAGGGTGTGGTCGTCGACGGACTCCGCGAGAGCCCGGATGGCGTCGCGGGAGAACTCCGCGCCCGTGGGGTTGTGTGGCGTGGTGACGAACACCATCCGCTCGCCGTCGTAGGCGTCGAGGACGGTGTCGGGCGTCTGGGCGAAGTCGTCGGCCTTCGAGAGCGGGTAGGTCGTCACCGTGCCGTGGTGATAGCGGGCGCTCATCTGGTAGTACGAGAAGCCGGGGTCGGGCGCGAAAATCCGGTCGCCCGGTTCGAGGAAGGCCCGCGAGAGGTAGTCGATGGCGCCGTCGGCGCCGGGGGTCACCCACACCTGTTCGGGCGCACAGTCCCAGTGGGCGGCGAGTTTCTCGCCGAGGTCGGTGTGAGAGGCCTTGGGGTAGACGCCGACGCGGGGCGCCGTCTCGCGAATCGCGTCGACGGCCGCCGGACTCGGGCCGTGCGGGTTCTCGTTCGACGAGAGTTTGGTGAGGTCGTCGGGGTCCATCCCCAAGTCGCGGGCCACCTCCTCGGCCCCGCGGCCGGGAACGTACGGCGAAAGGTCGGAGAGATCCCGTGGTTGCATGGTGAGAGCATGCGGACGCCGACGCTTAAGCGTGATTACTCGGTCACTCGTCGCCGGTCACAGCCAACCGTCGAGGCGGTCGGCCAGCCGACAGGAGAGCGCCGCGATGGTGAGCGTCGGGTTCATCGCGCCGCCGGTGGGGAAGACGCTACTGCCGGCTATCCAGAGGTTGTCGCAGTCGTGGGCGCGACAGTCCGGGTCGACGACGCTCTCGGTGGGGTCCGTGCCCATGCGCGTCGTGCCCATGTGGTGGAAGGCGGGCCCCGTCGCGTCGGGGCCGACCACCCAATCGATGTCCGCGTCGAGTTCGGTCAGGATGGCGCGTTGGACCTCGTTGACGCGTTCGATGGCGGCGCGGGTCTCGGGGCCGACCGACCACCGAACGTCCGGGACGGGGTTGCCGTGGTCGTCGGTGGTGGAGTGGTCGAGGGTGATGCGGTTCTCCGCCCGCGGGAACTGCTCGACGAGGGCGCCGACGGCGAGGTGGGTGCCGTAGGACTCCCGCAGGTCGGCGAGGAGCGAGTCGCCCCAGTCGTCGCCGTTGAGCGCTTCGATGACCGGCGAGGGGCCGGCGTAGTTGAGGAACTCGAGTTTGACGCCGGGAAGTGGGTCCTCGCCGTCGTAGAGGGCGTGGGATTCGGTGGTGTTGAAGCCGACGTGGTTCTGTCGCGTCTGGCGGTCGATGCGGCCGCCCGCGCCCGCGAAGCAGTGGTCCATGAAGTAGCGGCCGACGGCGCCGGAAGAGTTGGCGAGGCCGTCGGGGTGGTCGTCCGAGGCGGAGAGGAGGAGGAGGCGGACGTTCTCGACGCCGCCGCAGGCGAGGACGACGGCGCGGGCCTCCTGTCGGTGTTCGGTGCCGTCGGGGGTGGCGTAGACGGCGGCGTCGACGCGCTCTCCGGAGTGGTCAAGACGCTGGACGGGCGCGCGGTCGATGACGCGGGCCCCTGCGGCTTCCGCGCGGGCGACGTGGCGCTCGGCGGTGTACTTCGCGCCCGAGGGGCAGACGGGCTTGCAGGTGCCGTAGCCGACACACGCGGAGGCGTCGTCGTAGGGTTCGGAGTTGCGCGCGTTCGGCACGGAGTGAGTGGGGAGGCCGAGCGATTCACAGGCCTCGGCGAAGATGGCGTCGCTGTGGGAAGGCGGGAAGGCGGGGAGGGGATGGGGTTCCTCGCGGGGCGGCGCGAAGGGGTTGTCGTCGGCGCCGGCGACGCCGAGTTCGCGTTCGGCCGCGGCGTAGTGGGAGCGCAGGTCGGCGTAGTCGATGGGCCAGTCCGCGCCGACGCCGTGCCGGGACTCCATCTCGAAGTCGCGTTCGTGGAGGCGCATCACCATCCCCTGCCAGTGGAGCGTCGACCCGCCGACGCCTTTCACGCGGGCGGCGTTCAGGGGGTACCCCTTCGGACCGCTGGAGGTGTAGGCGTCGCGCGGGCCGCCCATCCCCCAGAGCCCCTCGACCCCTGGTCGGAGGTGGGCGTCGAGTTGCTCGGTACGGTCGTCGAGGTCGAAGCGCGGCCCGGCGTCGAGGACGACCACCTCGTGGCCCGCTTCAGCGAGGCGGGCGGCGACGATAGCGCCCGCGGGCCCGGCGCCGACGATGCAGACGTCGGCGTCGGGGACTGGCTCCCTAGCCATCCGAGTCCTCCATCTGGGCGCGCTGGTAACTTTCGGTGCCGCCGGGGTAGCCGGCGGGGTTCTCGATACCCACCAGTCGCCCGCCGGTCGGCGACGCGTAGAAGGCGTAGAGCAGTTCGTTCACCAGATAGAAGCGAATCCGGTTGGAGACGGTGCCGTCGGGCGCCGGGTCGGCGGTGTCGATGCCGAGGTCACGGAGCAACTGATCGCGAGTCTGTCTGTCGAGGTCGGCGAAGGGGGCGTCGCGCCAGTCGCGCGCGGTGGCGTCGAGGTCGGCCGCGGCCTCGACGACGCCCTCGCGGCGGTCGGCGTCGTCGAGGCGGCCTTCGGCGTACGTCTCGACGAACGAGGCGACGCCCTCGGCCTCGGTCGGGTAGACCGTCTCGGCGACGGCGACAAGGACGGCGCAGGCGTCGTCGGAGATGGAGTCCGAAGTGTCGTCGTCGAGGAGCGTCGCGCCCGCGGCGCCGGCGACGCCAGCGGCCGCGAGGGCGACGAGTGCGTCCCGTCGGCTCAGTTCCATTGCGCCCGGATTAGGGTAGCCTAAATTTAGGGCTTGTCTTTGCGGCTCGGGCAGTCAGTCGCGTCGCGCCGTGAACTCGAGGGTTTCGACGCCCTCGATTTCGACGGCCACCTCGTCCCCGTCTTCGAGGCCGCCGACGCCAGACGGCGTGCCGGTCGAGATGACGTCGCCCGGTTCCAGCGTCATGTACGAGGATATCTCCTCGATGAGTTCGGGGACGCCGAAGATGAGCTGCGAGATGTCGGAGGACTGCTTGGTCTCGCCGTTGACGCGGAGGGAGACCTCGGCGTCGTCGGGCAGGTGGTCGGGGTCGGCGACGACCGGACCCATGGGCGCGGCGCCGTCGAAGGCCTTGCCGCGCACCCAGTTTTGCTCCTCTCGCTGGTCGTCGCGGTTCGAGAGGTCACAGACGACGGTGTAGCCGTCGACGACGGATTCGGCGTCCGCGGCGTCGACGTTTCGGCATTGCTCGCCGATGACGACGCCGAGTTCGGCCTCCCAGTCGACCTGCTCTTTGCCCTCGGGGAGGGTGACGGTGTCGCCGTGGGCGGCGACGGTGTTCGGCGTCTTGAGGAAGAGCATCGGCCGGTCGGGGACGGCGATGCCCGTCTCCTCGGCGTGGTCGGCGTAGTTGATGCCGATACAGATTATCTTCGAGGGGTCCGTGGGAGCGAGTACGTCGACCTCGCTGAGCTCGTAGGTCGAGTCGGCGAAACTGACGCTGTCGCCGTGCCATTCGCCCGTGCGGACCATGCCAGCAGGGTCGCGGAATCGGACGCGTCGCATGCACGGGGCGTCAATCGCGGACGAGATAAGCCTTCCTCGTTCGGCACGGGGTAAGATTCACGTTCGTCTCGGGCGAAGGTTCGCACATGGAGCTCACTTGGCACGGCCACTCGACTTGGTACGTCACCGTGGACGACACGTCGCTGCTCATCGACCCCTTCTTCGACAACCCGTTCACGTCAGTCGACCCCGCGGAGCTCGACCCGGATTACGTCCTCCTGACTCACGCCCACGCCGACCACGTCGGCGACGTGGGCGAGTTCACCGACGCGACAATCGTCGGCACGCCGGAGCTGACGGCGTGGGTAGCGGACGAACACGGCGCCGAGGACACCCTCGGGATGAACCTCGGCGGCACCGTCGAGTGTGGCGACGCGTACGTGACGATGCACCGCGCGGACCACACGAACGGCATCGGCACCGACTACGAGTACAGCGCCGGCCCGCCGGCGGGCTACGTCATCGGCGACACGGTGCCGACCCAAGAGACCGACGAGGACTCCTTCGCGTTCTACCACGCGGGCGACACGGCGCTGATGAGCGAGATGCGGGACGTGATCGGCCCGTTCCTCGAACCCGACGCCGCGGCGCTCCCGGTCGGCGACCACTACACCATGGGCCCGGCGCAGGGCGCCATCGCCGCCGACTGGCTGGACGTCGACCACGTCTTCCCGATGCATTACGACACCTTCCCGCCAATCGAAATCGAGGTGGAGGACCTCGAACGAGAGGTGGCGGCGACGGGGTCGACCGCTGACGTCCACGTCCTCGACGGCGACGAGAGTTTCACCTTCGAGCGCCCGTACGGGGGCGAATAGATGAGCGACATCGAGACCATCACCGTCAGCGAGGAGGGATTCGCCTCCGTCAACCAGGTCGGCGACTTCGAGTTCACCGTCGACGCCACCGACGAGACGGGGCCGAACCCGAACGCGACGCTCGTCGCGACGTACGCCTCCTGTTTCCTGCCGGCGTTCCGCGTCGGCGGGCAACAGCGCGGCCACGACGACCTCGGCAAGATTCAGATCGACGCGAGCGCCGAGGTGGACGAGGACGACGACCTCGAATCCATCCACTTCGCCGTCCACGTCGCCGCCGACCTCGACGACGACGCCGTAGACGATATCGTCGAGCGTGCAGAGGGCATCTGTCACGTCCACGCGGCGCTCCGCGAAGGCCTGCACGCGGCGGTCGACGTCTACCCCGACGCGTTCTGACTGGGGCACGCGGCCGTGAATCTGCGAGTTACCGACCGCTGATAGTCAGGCCGTACTTTCTTGTGCGGTGTCGCTCTCGTGTGGGATACCCTGATGGATCGCAGTAAATCGGGCGACTGCGTCGACAGTCTCGACGGGACAGGACGGGGGAACCCGTGAGCAGTCACGGTGAGCGCGCCCCGGAGGCCAACCTCGGCCTCCTCGACGCGACCATGATCGGCATGGGAGCGATGATCGGGGCGGGCATCTTCGTCCTGACGGGGTTGGCCGCCGAGCTCGCGGGGCCGGCGGCCATCCTCGTGTTCGCGCTCAACGGCGTCGTCACGGCGTTTACCGGGCTGTCCTACGCGGAACTCGCGGCGTCGATTCCCAAGAGCGGGGGCGGGTACGCGTTCGTCCGCGAGGTGTTCGCGGACCTCCCCTCGTTCGTCATGGGGTGGATGCTCTGGTTCGCGTACATGATTGCCGGCGGACTGTACGCCCTCGGGTTCGCGCCCAACTTCCTCGAACTCCTGCACGTCTACGACGTGACGCCGGCGCCGGGGCAGGTGGGTGCCGTCGCCGTCCCCCTCGTCGGTATCGACGTGCCGGTGGCCGTCGGCCTTGCGTTCGTCGCCGTCCTCGGACTGGTGGCGCTGAACGCCGTCTCGACGGCCGCGAGCGGAAGCGTCGAGACGATATTCACGCTCGTCAAGGTGGGCATCCTCGTCGTCTTCGTCGCCTTCGGCGCGACGGCGCCCATGTTCTCGACGGCGGAGTTCCAACCCCTGTTCCCCAGCGATGGCGGCGCGTTCAGCATCCTCCCCGCGATGGGGTTGACGTTCATCGCGTTCGAGGGGTACGACCTCATCACGACGGTGACGGAGGAGGTGAAGAACCCGCGGGAGAACATCCCGAAAGCAATCTTCCTGAGTCTGGCCGTGACCGTCGTCGTCTATCTCGCCGTCGTGAGCGTCGCGGTGGGAACGCTCGGCGCGCAGGGACTGGCCGAGGCGGGCGAGTCGGGCATCGCGCAGGCGGCGACGGAATTCATGCCCACGGGCTTGCCGGTGATTCAGAACGGGGGTGCGATAATCGTCTTCGGCGCCGTCTTCTCGACGCTGACCGCGCTGAACGCGGTGGTCATCGCCTCCTCGCGCGTCGCGTTCTCGATGGGGCGAGAAGACCAACTTCTCCCCTCGTTCGGCCAGCTGCATCACCGCTACGGGACGCCCTTCGTCGCCATCCTCGCCAGCGGCGTGGTGATGCTCGGCTCCGTCGTCCTCCCAACCCAGAGTGCGGGCAACATGTCCAGTCTCTTCTTCCTGCTCTCTTTCATCGTCGTCAACGGCTCGGTCATCAAACTCCGGCGCGAGCGCCCGGACATGAACCGACCGTACGAAATCCCCTACTACCCGATTCCGCCGATTCTCGGCATCCTGCTCAACCTTGTGCTGACCGGCGTGTTGGTTCGGTACCTGCTCCGGACGGACGTGCTGGCGCTCGTGTTGAGCGGCGGGTGGATTCTGCTCGGCGTGGCCGCCTACGGCGTCTACACCGTCTTCTCGGACGGCGACGAGACGGGCGGGGAAACGACCACGGGCGCGGACGACTAACTCACGACCATGACACTCGACATCATCATCGCGGGCGGCGGGCGCGTCGGCTTCGAAGCAGCGACCCTCCTCGGTGACCGCGGGCACGACATCACCGTCGTCGAATCCGACGCCGAGCGATGCGACGAGATAGCCGACGAATACGTCGCGACGGTCATCCGCGGCGACGCCGCCAACCCGGATATCCTCCGGCAGGCGGACGTGACGGGGAGCGACGTAATCGCCGGCCTGACCGGCGAACCGGGACTGAACCTCGCGGTCTGTATGGCGGCCGCCGAGATGAATCCAGAGATACGGACCGTCGCGCGCATTGCCGAACGCGACCAAGAAGAGTACGCGCAGTTCGTCGACGAGACAGTGTTTCCGGAGGGAGCCGGCGCCCGAATCGCCGTCAACGAAATCGAGGGACTGGCGGTGCGGACGCTCTCGGACGTGACGGGGACGCTCGACATCATGGAGGTGGAAGTGCAGGAAGGCGCCTCCGCCGCGGGCAAGAAACTCGAATCGGTGCGGTTCCCGGCGGGGACGCTCGTCATCTCGGACGACGACGGCGAGCGAGTCGCGCGCCCGGAGACGACGCTCACGCCGGGGAAACGCTACGTCATCGCCGTCGAACCCGACGTGATCGACGAGGTGCTGAACCTGTTGCGGGGTTAGAGGACCGCCCCGATGTCGGCCAGCGAGTCGACGACGTGGTCGGGCGTCACCTCGCTCCGCGCCAAATCGCGGTCGTCCGTGACGCCGGTCTTGACGAGTACCGTGGTCATCCCCGCCCGTTCGCCGAGTGCGATGTCGGTGTCGAGGCGGTCACCGACGACCAGACAGTCACTCGCCGGGAGACCGAGTCGCTCGTCGACGACTCGCCGCGCCGGTTTCGAGGGTTTCCCGAGGACGATATCGGGGTCGCGCCCGACGACACCCGAGACGGCGTTGATGATGGCGCCGGAGCCGGGAACGTTGCCCTCGGCAGCCGGAATCACCATGTCGGGGTCGGTGCCGACGATGGTGACATCGTCGTCGGCACAGGCCCGGAGCGCGGCACAGAGGCGGTCGTAGTCGAACGAACGGTCGATGGAGACGACGACAGTGTCGGCGTCTGTCTCCTCGGTGGCGACCGTCAGGCCAACGTCGGTGAGTTGCTCGACGAGCGACGGTTCGCCGACGACGAAGAGCGTGTCGTCGGCGTGTCGTTCGGCGAGATACGACGCCGTGATGGTCCCCGCGGTGACGATTTCGGAGGGGTGGGCGTCGAAACCGGCGCGGCGGAGTCGCTCGGCGTAGGCGGGCGGGCGCTTAGTCGGATTGTTCGAGACGAAGAGTCGGTCGAGACCCGCGTCCGCCAGTCTGTCGAGTCCCTCGGCGGCGCCGGGTATCGGCTCGTCGCCCCGGACGACGGTTCCGTCCACGTCGAGGACGACGCCTCGGTAAGGCATTGGCGGCGATAGGGGGGCGACCCGCATGAATCCCGCGCTCCGCCGGCACAGAACCAAAGAGAAATGGGTGGGCCGACCCTGACTCCGATACCGTGACGAACACGCAGCTGACGCTCGTTCAGATAGACAACTACGGGCCGTGGACGGTGACGCCGGAGCCGCGCCGCGAGATGGACCTCCAGACGCTCCAGTCGCGACTCTTCGCCGACATCGCGCAGTTCGTCGGCCACCGCGGCGGCTACGCCTTCTTCACTCGCTTTGACAACATGGTCGCCGTGACCAACGGCCTCGACGCCGACGACCACCGACTGCTCCAAGAGTCGACGGGGAACCGCTACCCCGTCACCGTCAGCCTCGGCATCGCCGTCGACGCCAACCCGGTCGTGGCGCTGGAGCAAGCGACCGAACACCTCCAACACGCCGGCAGCGCGCAGGACCGCGAGCGACGCGAGGTGCTGGCCGGGTCGCCCGTCGAGGCGTCGGCGGACGACGACGTGGCCATCGCTCACTTCGACGTCAACGACGCGACGGAGAAGTACACGGACCGACTCAACGAGTTCGACTCGTTCATCCAAATCGAACAGGGGTACGCGACGCTGATGCGACACCTGCGCGAAGAACACGGCGGCCTCTCGTTTTTCGTCGGCGGCGACAACATCATCGCCGTCACACCCGACCTGGACGCCGACGCCTATCGCTCCGCCATCGACCACGTCGAAGAGACGGTCGGTGTGGACCTGAAGGTCGGTGTCGGGCAGGGTGAGACGGCACACGACGCCGGCATGGCGGCGAAACACGCACTCGAAGAGTGCCGGCACCGCGGGACGGTCGTCGAAATGAACGAGTTGGAGTCTTAGGCTTCGATAGCCGCCTCTTCCACGTCGAAGTCCTGCGCTTCGAGCGCGTCCTCCATCGCCGTCAGGAGGCACGCGACGTTCTGTCGACGAGCGGAGTACCCCATGCAGCCGATGCGCCAGATGTCGCCTTCGAGCGCACCGAGGCCGCTGGCGATTTCGATGTCGTACTCGTCCATCAGGTAGTCGATGACGGCGGTGTCGTCGACGCCGTCGGGCACCTCGATGGAGTTGAGGCTGGGGAGCCAGTACTCCTTCTCGGCGGCGGGTTCAAGGCCGAGTTCCTGCAGGCCCGAACGGAGTTCGCCGGCAACTTCGAGGTGGCGCTCCCAACGGTTTTCGAGGCCTTCCTCGGCGACGAGGCGGAGCGCCTCGCGGAGGCCGTAGAAGTTCGTGGTCGGCGCGGTGTGGTGGTAGTTGCGCTCGTCGCCCCAATACTCCATGACGAGGTCGAGGTCGAGATACCACGACCCGGTGTCGGTGTCGCGGTTCTCGATTTTCTGACGGGCACGCTCGCCGATGGTCAGGGGCGTCGCTCCCGGCGTACAGGAGAGACACTTCTGCGGGCTCCCGTAGGCGGCGTCGATGCCCCAGTCGTCGATACGGAGTTCGACACCGGAGAGCGACGTGACACAGTCCGCGATGGTGATAGCGTCGTGTTCGTGGGCGATGTCGGTGAGCTCCGGCACGTCGGGCTGGCAGACGCCCGTGCTTGTCTCGGCGTGGATGAAGCCGAACACGTCGGGTTGATGCTCATCGAAGGCGTCGGCCACGTCCGCCGGGTCGAGGGGTTCGCCCCACGGCGCGTCGACGGTCACCACGTCGCCGCCGGCGCGCTTGGCGAGTTTCCCCATCCGGTTGCCGAAGTAGCCGTTGGTGGGCACCAGCATCGTGTCGCCGGGTTCGACGATGTTGCCGATAGCCGTCTCCATCGCTGCCGTCCCCGTGCCACTCGTCGCGAGTGTCCACTCGTTGTCGGTCTGGAACGTGTAGCGAAGCAGTTCCTGGATGTCGTCCATGATCTCCAGGAAGGACGGGTCCATGTACCCGAGCGCCTGCGTCGACATCGCGCGGAGCACGCGCGGGTCGATCATGCTCGGGCCGGGACCCATCAGAATTCGTGACGGTGTGTCGAGCTCGCTCGTCTCGGGTGGGCTCCTCATATCTCGGATGACGGCCGAACGGAATAAAAACCTGCGTGTTGGTGGCAATATATTGTCGAAGAGGTGGTTCGACGAGCGTCGTGTGTTACCGCGTAATGCGTGACCGAGTAACACGCCTCGTCAGAGGAATCGCGGGACGACGCGGCGCCAGACGAACGTCAAGAGGACGACGACGATGTACGCGCCCAGCAGCGAGCCAACGAATTCGACCGCGAGGCGGTCGAATGGCGACGGGTAAGCCGAGACGGCCGCGCTGACGCTGTAGGCGAACGCGACGGCGTGGTGATACCAAGTCAGTCCGAGTAGAGACGAGTCGTCGGGGGTGGAGATTGGCGCGTCAGTCGTCATACGTCGCGTGGGGTCGCTGGTCCCAAAAGAGCGGGGGCGACCGCCCGAAATGTCGCCGTCACGACTGGGGCCTGTTCCCGTCCGCGACGTAGCGGTCGAACAGCCAGATTCCGAGGGCAGTTGACCCGAGCAGAATAGCAAGCGCCTGCGCCACGAAGGCGGCGAAGGAAGCAGGAATCCCGAGAATCGGAGTCATCACGGCGAACGCGACGACGCCACAGCCCCCGCCGATAAAATATCGGACCGGAAACTCAGTCATTGTCGGGTCGTCACCGATTCCGCGGGGTAAGCCCGGGGGGTAATCACTTAGGCTCGCGGTGGGCGTCGCGAGCGAGCGCGCAATTCTCAGCCCTTTTTGACCACAGAGACGGCCGACACCATTATCTATCGACAGTTCTGGATGCGAGACGGGCCAGCGTGGCCCGGACTCCGATAGCGTCCCCCCTCGAGGCACCCCCCTCCGCTATCGGAGTATCGCCGATACTGCCGCTGCGTGGCAGTGACACCCAGTATTGAGAGGGTTTATCCCCGAGCCACCCGGCTATCAGACGTTCACAACATGCAGCGAAATCAGCGGAGTTTGCGGAAGATGGGAACGGTCGTCGGGGTCGTCTTCCTCGCACTCGCAGTCCTGAGCGGGTCGACGCTGGCCGTGAGCGGCCTGTCGGTCACCTCGCTCACGAACGCAGAGGTCGAGAGCGGACAGACGACGACGCACACACTCGAATATCAGGCGGACGACATCAGCGCCGACGGCACCACCGACGCGCTGTTCGTCCAGTTCCCCGACACGTACGCCGGAAACATCTCCGTCTCGGGCGCCGAGTTCGTCAACCGGACGAGCGGGGCGACCGTCTCGGTCAGTTCCAGTACGAGCATCGTCGACGGTCCCGACGGTGACGGCGTGCAGGAGACGCTCCGTACCGGCATCAGCAACGACGCCGACTACGACACCGACGACATTCGAGCGACCTACGAGTTCAGCCTGACCCATCCCACGGTCGAGGAGGACACCTCCTACGACGTGACGGTCATCGCGCAGGACTCGTCGACGAGTGAAGCCCGAACCACGGCCACGGACGCCATCACCGTCGTCGCCGGCAGTACGTCGAGTACGGCCACCGCGACGAGTACGTCCACGGCGACTGCGACGAGCACCAGTACGTCGACGGCCACCGCCACGAGCGAGTCGACGGCAACGCCGACGGAGAGTTCGATGGACGAAGGCACGGCGACCCCCACCGAGAGCTCGATGGGTGAAGACACCGCGACGCCTACCGAAACCAGCGGGAGCGGTCCCGGCTTCGGAACCGTCACGGCGCTACTCGCCGTCGTCGCAGTGACGCTCTTGCTCCGCCGAGACTGAGAGCGGGTAGCGTTCGCCGGGACGGTCCGGCGAACACCCTCCACAGCTGAAATCCCTCTCGCGGCACGGCCGTGTCAGGTCATTTTTCCTGCCCACCAAAATCGACCGAGAGAGTTGTATCGTCGACCGTTCGGATGGCGCGTCGGCGCCGTCGCTCTTCTTGGGGTGGAATCAGCGAGACGATAGCCGTCGCTCAGGAATGTTAGAGAGACGGTGTAGGTCAGTCAGTGCGAAACTACACGTGGAATACACGTGAGCGAAAGGTGACTGCTGACCGTGCCGCCTATTCTATTGTCATTGTCGGTGGTATAAAAGAGATCCGGTGTTCGGATCACGATTCCGTTCTAGTTCGATCGTATTCCCACAGAGCCATATCGACTTCCCGTGCAAGGAGGTCATTTCGCTCAGCTAGGTCTCGGACATGGCCTACGTAGAATTCGTACGCATCCGGATCAGACCCATAGGTGCGAAACAACTCCAAGAATTCTGCAAAGTCAGCGTAGTTACTTTGATCCAGTAGTTGTGGCTTCGATGCTGGGAGTGCTCGAAGAGCTCTAAAATCAATCACCGCATGCTGCTCTGGCTTCCACATGGCCAAAATGGAGGATGCAACTGGTACTCGAACACCCTTCAATTCGGAGAGTGCAGCAATCCGTGCCCGATCATCACTGGCACTAAATGCTTCTTCACTCTGTGCTTCGACTTTCTGAGGAGAATTCTCTTTGAGATGTCTATCAATTCGGCCCCCTTGGACTTTCCACCTGCCAATCTCTCGCAACTCCTCCTTTTCGATATGCCCTCGATTTTGGAATCTTCGTGAAACCGATCCGAAGCATGGATCGGTATCGGTTTGCCAGTTGCCATTTTCATCCCTGAAATCAACCGAAGAGTACTCAGCTCGCTGTTTGAAGTCAGCAGCCAGAGAGTGCAAGTCAATCCCCATAGCCAGCACTCCGTCGCGATGTGTGAAATCATTGTTGCTTAAATCAACGCAACCTCACCGGAGTGTTGCCGAGTTAGAGATGATTCATTTTAATATTTAGTCAGCATATTAATTGAGATACTGAAATATTTACTGAGATACCTTGTTATTCCGGCATTCATATTCTCCATCCCTTACCACCGTTGATCTCAGTAAAAATCAAACACTAAAATCTATCCGTCTTGTGGATAAGTAAGGTAAGTGGGGTCGGAGGGATTTGAACCCCCGATCGACTGATATCTCCGGTTCCGCCTCGGTACTCCAGTGGGTCGTCATCGCGCGACGATGATCAGTCGCGCGCTCGGAATATCAGTCTGGAGTGTCGTCACCGAGCGTTGCCTCTGGAGTCAGTCGCCATGCCGGGCTTGGCCACGACCCCTCGATAGCCCGTTATCCAAAGGACGGTAAAGGGATTTCGATTCGGCTATCGGTCCGTCGTCGACCAGTCACAGTCTTGGCACTTGTAGCCCGTCACCAGTTCCGTCACGGACGGCATGTAGTCGACGGTGATGACGTCGCCACCGCACTCGGGACAGTCGCGGTCGGCGTCCTCGATGCCGTCGGCTTCCATCGGCGACTCGCCCTCTATCAGTTCGGCCAAGCGCTCGGCGGTCACCATCCGCCCCTGAACGACGCGATTTGACATGGTCCGACGCTAGTTGCGCATGCAGGTAAGCCCTGTGTACCGCGCCGCGAGCGACGGGGTTCGCCGACCGATACCTTTTGGTACTATGGAGGAGTATGGATCAATACAGACCAATCACTATGTACGGTGGCGTAAGCGGCCGAAACGGTGGCGAGGTGTGGCGACGGTGACCGCACCGTATAGCTACGATGGGATGTTGGGACCGGAAGACGGAACGGAGTACGTCTGTTCTCGCTGTGACTCGACGTTCGACGACGACCAGTATCTCTGTCCAGTCTGTGGGACGCTGACCGTCGAGCGTCGGCCACCTTCCGCAGAGTCCTGAACAATTAGGCGAACACAGTTATATCACCCTGCCGTGACAAGGGGACGTAGCCGGCTGGACTCGGCGTTGCTATGACCTCGTCTCCACCCAGTGTCCTCGTCGTTGAGGACGAGACCGAACTGGCCGAACTGTTCGCGGAGTGGCTGAACGCGGAGTACGACGTGCGGATTGCGACGACGGGTGAGGAAGCGCTCGCCGAAATCGACGCCGACGTCGACGTGGTGTTGCTCGACCGCCTGATGCCCGGTATCTCCGGCGACGAAGTCCTCGAAACCATCCGTGACCAAGAGTATGACTGCCGGGTCGCGATGGTGACGGCCGTCGAACCCGACTTCGATGTGCTCGGGATGGGGTTCGACGACTACGTCGTCAAACCGGTCTTTCGCGAGGACGTCCGCCGCCTCGTCGACGGCCTCGTTGAGCGACACGCGTACGACAAGCGACTCTCCGAACTCTTCGCCTCCGCGTCGAAACTCGCCGCACTCGAAGCGCACAAACGCCCCGAGGAACTCGAAGACAGCGAGGAGTATCGGCACGCCCGGGAGGCGTTCGAACGCGCGAAAGACCGCGTGAAAGCCCTCGAAGCGGAGATGAGCGAATCTGACTTCGATGCGGTGTTTTACGACTTCGACCAGATCGACCTGTAATCAGCGCCCGGGTCGGGTTTCGAGAATCGTACCAATCGACATTTATTTCGCGGCGGTGACATACTTGGGTATGGCACGCGCCGACAGCGGTACGGCAGGGGGTAGCGCGAACTCAGTCGTGAGTCTTCCCACGAATCTGCTGGGTATCATCGCGAACGACTTGGCGGTAATCACGGGCGTGATACACCTGCTTCTGGCACCGCAGGTCATCGGCTTCAGTTCGACGCTCGGGATTCTCTTCGCCCTCAATGGACTGGGTTTCATCGGCGGCGTCGCGGTCTATATGACCAGTTACTGGCGCCGAGAGCTCTACCTCGTCGCCGCCGGCTACGCTCTCGTGACGTTCGTCGCCTTCTTCGTGTACGGCGGGTTTGAGGGCGTCGTGTCGGCGTTCTACATGCAGGGGAGCCTCAACTGGAACGCCGTCGGCGCGAAAGCTGCGGAACTGCTCTTGGTCGTCTGCTCGCTCGCCCTGTTCACGAATTCGGAGGGCTGAATCGCCGTAGACGCCTCGCTCTTGGCCGTGAGGCTCTCAGCCCCGAGAATCGGCCAGTCGTCTTTTACGTCTCGCAACCCTCTGTAGAGCAATGACGCGGTCACGTATCCCCTGGCGGCCCGGATTCGAGCGCGACCGGCGCTCACAGGCCGCGCCCGTGGGCGTGATTCTCGTGCTCGGTCTCGTCATCGTCTCGACGACGGCCGTCCTCACGTTCGGGTCGGCGGCCATCGGCGATGTGCAGTCGCAGTCGGAACTCGACCGTGCCGAAAACGGGATGACGCTCCTCGACTCCCGTCTCTCAACGGTGGCGCTCGGTGAGTCCGAGAGCCAGCAGGTCGACCTCCCGACGACGAGCGGTGGCTACACCGTCGACCCGGACGCGGGCACCATCCGCATCGTTCACCGAAACGCCAGCGGCGAGGGTACTAGCGACAAGGACATCGTCTCGAACACCTCGCTCGGCGCCATCGTCTACCGACAGGGCGGCCAGTCCATCGCGTATCAGGGCGGTGGGGTCTGGCGCGCATACGAAGGCGGTTCAAGCCAGATGGTCTCACCGCCCGAGTTCCACTACCGACAGGGGACACTCACGTTCCCGCTAGTCCGGATGCAGGGCTCCGGGAGCGCGACCGGGCAGGCGACGATAAGTGCGCGCTCGACCGGCGACGGCACGCAGATATATCCCAACGCCACCAACAGCAATCCCGTCGAGAACGGGACGGTCGAGGTCATCATCCAGAGCGAGTACGCGTCGGCGTGGGGGTCGTACTTCGAGACGCGCACCGACGGCAACGTCTCGTACCCCGGTCCGAACACGGTGGCCGTCGAACTCGTCAGTATCGGGACGCTCGGCAACTTCCAGATGCCACCGGAGACGCAGGGACTCACCATCCGCGGGATGGATAGCGGTCACTCGCTCAAGGACTTCTCCTTCACCATCCGCCCGCAGGACACCGAATCGTCCTCGTTCTCGAATCTCGATTGGTCGCTGTACGCGGAACAGGGGCAGCAACAGTTCGAGATTCACATCGGCGGCAACGGCGTCAACTCGTGTGGCGAGGACGTGGCACTCGCCATCTACTACAGCGACGACGGGGGCGCGACCCACCACGGCTGGTACTCCGACGACTACCTCCAGACCGAGTGTGGCGAGGTGAACGGCAAGCCAGCCGACGGCGACGAAATCTGGGTCGACGTCGACCTGACCAACGAATCGGCCGACTTGACCTACCAGGACGTGAAAAACGATATGACGCAGTTCAAATCTGGGTCGACGTCGCTCGCCAACGAGCCGCGATTCAACGAGACCGGCCACGCGGACGACCCGGACGAAGCCTACAGCGACGGTGAGACCGAGGAACTGGCGCTCGTCACTCGACACTACTTCGCGATGATGGGCCCCGGATTCGACCTTGTCGTCGCCGACGGTAACAACGCCGGTATCGGCGAATCCGGGTCGTCGGGCTACATCGACTACGAGGGGAGTGGGAAGGTCGTCACGTATCTCCACATCACCGAGCACAACGTGACCGCGACGGTCAACTGATGGTGATTGGTGGAACGGGGTGCCGGTGTGTCGTCACCGGCCCGTAGCCGGTACTGACTTCCAGCAAACGCCACCAGCCAGCGGTCAGTCAATCTGGACGCGGATGGTCGTCCGCGTGATGCGGATGTCCTCCGTCTCGAACGAGCACGTGACGGTCCCCGAGCCATCGAGTGGCTGACAGGGCGTGCCGTCCGACATCCCGTCGAGTTCGGTTTCGAAGTATCGCTTCCACGCTTCCGCCCGTCGTGGCTGCGTGTTGACGGAGATTGTCACTTCGTCCGACGGTTCGTGGTGGGCAAGCAGCGTCGTCGTCCCGTGCACGGACCGGACGAGCACCGTCGTCGACCCGCTTCGGCGCTGGACCGTGCCCGTCTGCGATTCGAGCGTCAGGTAGTGAATCACGGTCCGATTCTCGTCGAATCTGAACGGGGGCGTCCGCTGCATCACGGCGCCGCTCTGGTCGACGCGCAGGACGGCGCCCATCTCGTAGACGACACCCCGCGAGAGGTTCCCGCTATCGCCCGCCTGCCCGAACACGACCGGTCTGGACTCCGTTCTTCCGAGCGACGTCCCGTCCGAGAGCGTCACCTCTGAATCCAGTGAGTCGGCGAGCGTGAGCGTCGTCTCCGCGAGTTTGATCTCCGTGGCGCGCGACGGCGCCCCACCGTGGGCGATGTCGAGCTGGTTGTCCGCCAGCACGTCGAAGGCGCGTTCGCCGTTGTCGATGCGTTCGAGATTGCGGGTGTCTTGGAGGCTCGAGAGGCCGAACACCGACACCGTCCCGACGGAGAGGGTGATCAGAGAGAACACGAGGACGAAGCTCAACACCTCGCTGACGGCTCGGTCAGACATTTCGCACCTCCAACTGCCCCGCCCCCGAATCGTAGTCGACGACGAGCGACCCGCCGGCGAGACTCGTCTCCGCGACGGGCAGTCGAGTCCGAACCATCACGGAGTCGGTGACACCGGAGCGACCGGTCTCCAGGTCGAGTCGGTAGATGTACTCGGGGTACGCCGGGTTGGCTTCGACTTCGACGATGTCGATCAAATACGATTCGCCGGCGACGCGGTCGGGGACGGAAATCCGCAGGGAGAGTTCACAGGAGTCACAGTCCGCGAGTCTGCTGGCGCTCGCCAAGTCGTCGGCGATGGTCTGTCCGATCACCTCGAGTTCGGTGTGGGCGGACTGCTCGCGCTGATTCTGCACCAACTCGCCGCCGGCGACGAGCAGTCCCGTGATGAGGATGGCGGCGATGCCGAGCGACAGGACGTAACCAAGCGCCGTCGACGTGGCCCGGCGGTCGAGAGAGAGCGTCACGGCGAGCACCCCCCGGTGTCGTGTCGCTCCGTCACCCGACGGAGCGACGCCCCATCTGACACGCTCCCGTTGACGTACACCGCCGTGTCGTTGGGCACGCCGGTAAAGGTCGTCGTCTGGTCCGTATCACCGTTGTAGGTCTGGTCGGCGATGCCCGTCCCGTTGGAGGCGTACGCCATACTGATGTTGACGGTCCCGACGTCACTGCTGCCATCCGGATCGGCCACTTTCCAGTCGATGGTGGACGTCTCGCCGGCCGTGACGTTGAACGTCGTGAACGTCGGCCCCGTCGCGGCCGGACCGACCTCGTCCGGCGCGAGTCGGAGGGTCCGCTGGTAGTCGAGGGCCGTCGTCCCGGCGTCGAGGTGCGTCGTCGCGGCGTAGATGGCGGGCGTCGTGTACGGGTCGTCGCCGCTCGCCGTGCCGTAGGTCGGCGGACTCGGGGGCGAACAGCCCCCGGGGTAGTTGTCGGCGTCGACGGCGGTGCGAAGCCCCGTCTGGTGGCGGTCGACGACGAGCGAGTACGTGGCTTGAATCTGGTCGCCGTTCGTGACCGAGACGTTGACCGGCTCGTCCAAGGGAGCGTCGGTACTCAGGACCGCCAGTCCGCGACAGTACTCGCCGTCGACGCTCCCGGCGGTGACGTCTATCCGCCCCGCTTCCAACGCGCACGTCGACGTGTCACCCGGGCGCTCGATACGGACGTGCGCGCCGCCGCCGTCGGGTTCGACGATGACTTCGTGAGTCGTGCCGTTGTCGAGTTGGATGTGGACCTCGTCACCGGATTCGACCGAGGAGACGTTGACTTGGAGGCGGAACGCGCGGACGCGTGAATCGTTCACCATGGTCCAGTCCGACTCGTTGGCGCGGTTAGTCAGCCCCGACGACCGGTTGGCGTCGACGATGCGGGTTCCCTGATAGACGCCGTCCCGTTCGATGCCCGCGGCCACGCCGTCGGTCGCGGAGTAGTTGGCGAGGGTGGGTATCAGCGCGTTCGTCACGTCGTAGTAGGTGTCGTTCCGGTCGGCGAAAGTGGTCGTATCGCGACGGTTGGCGTGTTCGATAGCGCCGCCGACCCCCTCGACGACGGCCGATTCGAAGCTACTCACCTTCTCGGCGTCGGCGTGGGTCTGTCGCGTCGCCAGGTTCTCCGTGAAGATGACGGAGTTGAGTAGCATGCTGAGCGAGAGCAGGATGACTGCGAGGGCGAGGGCACCCACGAGGAGGAGTTGCGCCCGGTCGTGACGCCTCACATCCGCCATACCACCACCTCCACGCGGACGACGTTGTACAGCCCAGTCGTCGAATCCGGGGGGATGTACGTCCGATATGACGCCGACTCGTTGACCGTCGTGTCGGTCGGGTGGCCGTCGGCGTCGTAGAGCGGGTGGTCGTCGTAGAGCGACAGCGTCGTCGACGCCGTCGCCGCGTTGTCGCTGGGTTCGCCGCGGTAGATGAACTGCTTGCTGACGAACGTCTGCGTGTCCGTCGTGTACGTGAAGTAGACGTTGAAGGCGACGCCACGCGACTCGAAGGTGTTGAGGAGCATCGCGCCGAACCGCGTCTGGTTGACCTCCGCGTCCGTCGTGTACGCACCCGCCGTGACGCCGTGGAGCGTCCCGTTCGTGTCGTCCCAGTAGGTGACGGCGGCGTCGAGGGCGCCGTTCTCGCGGGCGGCGTCGAGGACGCCCTCCGCCGACGCTTGCTGCTGGTTCTCGATGTGCTGGCTGGCCGTACTGGCCGACAGCGGCGTGACTGCCGTCACCTGCAGGGCGAACACGACGCTCGCGAGGACGATGAGGCTCGCCGCGATTGCCTCCAGCGTGTGGGCTTGTGCGCGCACGAGTTACCACATCCTGACGACGACTGTCGCCGTAATCCCGTCGACGGAGACGACGCGCCGGCCGATGACCGACGCGCCGTTCGGCGGGAGCGGTTCACCGGCGTCGAGTGCGACCCCACTCGAACACGTATCGGTGTCGCTGACGGTGAGTTGGCCGCCGTCGGCACAGACGGGATACTGACTGCCGCCAGCGGTGTCCGGGTCGCCCGCGACGACGGTCACGTTCGCGTGGTGCCCGCTCGTGAGCGCTACCTGTTCGGAAAGTGGTTCGCTGTCGTCGAAGGCACACCCCGTGTCGGTCCCGTCGTCGTCGAAGAAGGCAATCGTACACCGGCGGTCGAGTGTCGCGCGGTTCCCGTCACCGTCGCCGTCGAGGAGGTCGTAAACGACCGTATCGGCGACGCGGTCGATGCCCGCGAGCTCTTCCTGTGGCCCGCCGGTGAACGGCTGAAAGATGCCGGGGATGAACGCGACGACGAACGCGACCACGAGAAGGAAGACGCTCGTCCCGATGGCGAAGTCGATGGTCGTCTGGCCGCGACTCATCCAACCACCAACCACACGGCGAGTGCGATTGTCTGCAGGATGACGACGAACTTGACTCCGGACATCAGCCGAGCGGTCCGGATGTAGCCACTGATGATGCCCGAGAGGATGGCCTGGAGGGTCACGGCGTGGAAGAACAGAAGAGAGAGTAGCTGCGTGTCGATGTTGCCACCGAACTGCGAGGAGCCACCACCGCCACCGCCGCCGCTTCCCGCCTGCTGAGTCAGCCCTGCCATCACGTCGAGGAACTGGGTCTTCAGGATGGCCATGACTCCGAGCAGGGTGAGATACGTCATCAGGATGATGGCAACCTGCATCCGGGTCCGGGACCGGCGTTCGCGCTCGATGTCGTCTTGGTTCTCACTCGCCTGCGCGGCCGTCGTCAGCACCTGCGTGATCTGACTCGACGCCTCCTGTGCCTTCCCGATGAGTTTGACCGTCCGCGCCAGTCGCGGGACGTGGTACTTGTTGTTGAACTCGATGAGCGCGTTCCGCAGACTCATGCCGTAGTTCACCTTCGCGTAAATCACGTCGAACTCGTCTGCGAGCTTCCCGGAGGACGTGTCGGCGACGGTCTGAATCGACTCCAAGAGGGTCTGGCCCGTGTCGTTGGCGCTCGACAGTTTCCGGAGGTTGTCGGAGAGCTTGCCGGTGATGGCGGCGCGAGCACGGACGTTCCACTCGTGGAAGACGCCGAGGGGAATGAGGGTGAGATAGAGCGGGACGTACAGCCAGACGAACGTCCCCCAGACGGGCGCCTGCACCAGACCGTCCCACGTCGTCGGCGCCGCGCCACTCACCGCGGCGAACCCGACCAACACGAGCGCAGTGGGCACGGTCAACGCGAGCGTGAACCCGGGATGGTTGCGGAAGAAGAGGTGTGGCTTCTGGAGCAGCTGCTTGGTCTGGAAGGTTCCCTCGCGGAATTTGATGCGGTCGAAGATGCCGAACTCGCCCACGTAGTTCTCGATGAGGCCGAGGCTGAACAGGCCGTCGTTGGACGCTCGTTGCGTGCGGTCGTTCCTACCTGGCGTTTCGAGGTAGCCGTCACCGGGTTCGTCGCGTTTCACCGTCGACACCAACACCATGAACATCACGCCGGTGATGGGAATCAGGCCGTAGACCGTCGCGAACAGCATGAACGACTGGGCCTCGCCCAGCATGCTCATGATGACGAGGATGATTATCAGCAGCAGCGGGAACAGCGAGAGCGTCATGTACATCTCGCCGAACAGTTCCAGCGTGTCGAGGGTGACCTCCTGTTGCTGCTTGGCGGTCCGCATGTGCTTGTCCTTCTTGTCGGAGAGGAACGCCTGCATGTTCCCGCCGGAGTTGACGATAGACAGCATGTCCGTCAGGAACTGCGAGAGGTCGTCGCTCGGCGTCTCGACGGCCTGTTGCTGGATGGCGTTGCGGTAGTCCGTCCCGAAGTACTCCGTCTCTTGGACGATGCTCTGGAACTCCCGTGCGACTTCGCCGTAGGTGTCGTCGGCGCGCGCCATCGCCTCCAGAATCTCAAGTTGATTGAGCCCCCCGACCGATAGCGCGTACATGAACGAAATCGAGTCCGAGAGCAGCATGTTGATTTCGCGCTCCCGGGAGGAGGCTTTCGAGTAGGGGATGGCGATGAGCGTCCCGAACCCCGTGGTGAATCCGATGGAGCCGGCAAGGATACCGACGATACCGATGGCGAGGGGGACTTTGAGACGTTCGAAGATGGCGACGACCGTCTCGTTAGGGATGCGCGCACCCGTCGAGAACGTCTCCGGGGTGACGATGCCGAACGCGAAGAGGCTGTAGCCGAGGAGCGTGCCAACTATCCAGAGGACGCCGCCGAGGAGGACGCCGACCGCGAGCGCTCGCGACAGGTAGAGTTCGACCGTCGTCGCCATCCGCGCCTGCACGAGCTTCGTCTCGACTTCGCTCACGAAGTCACCATCGTCGTCGAATATCAGCTGGTACAGCGGGTAGAACAGGTCGCCGAGGCTGTCGACGCTTCGGTCCAGTCCCCCGGCAGAGTCCAGACTCACGTTAGCCCTCCGTGTCCGCGTCAGCGTCGGTCACGTCACCGAACCCCCACTCGTCCACGTCCGCCGTGTCCGCCGCCTCGGCGGCCGAGTCGTCCGTCGTCTCGTCCTCGTCGGATTCGTCCTCGTCCGAGTCGTCGGTCGCGCTGGTGTCGAACCCGTCCGAGTCGTCGGTCGCGCTGGTGTCGAACCCGTCCGAGTCGTCGGTCGTGCTGGTGTCGAACCCGTCCACCGACTCGTTGCCCTCGGTCGACTCCCCGACTGACGCGGCACCGTCGTCGAAGGAGATGCCGTAGTCATCCTCGCCGGCGCCCGTTTCGCCACCGAACGAAATCTCCTCGTCGAGGTCGGCCGAGCCACCGGTGGCCCCCATCTCCGTTCCCGTCTCCGTCTCTGAGACGGGGTCTGGACCAGCCGATTGCTCGTCCGCCGGTGACGTGTCGGGGGACGCCTCGTCTGGAGACGTATCGGCCGATTCCTCGTCCGCGGGGGCGCCCTCGCCCACGTCGGGCGTCGACGACGGCGTCGGGTCGGGCGTCACGTCCGGTTCGGGAGACACGTCCGAGAGCGCCGTCTTGATACCGGGCACGGCCTCGCCGCGGTACTCCTCGAGCAGTTCCGTCTCCGCGCGTTCGAGGATGTCCGCACACCGACCCAGTTCCTCCTCCGTCGGGTCCGGGCGCGGGACCATCGCCTCCTTCTCGGGGTCGATGTCGATGAGGACAGATTCCATCTCGCGGAGGTCCTCCAGGCTCCGTTCGAGGTGGTCGTTGGCCATCAGCGCGAGGATGGTCTCCTCGTCGTTGATGAACGCCTGCACCGTCGCCGCCACTTGGGTGTAGGTGTTGAGTCCGTTCTCGATGAGGTACGCGAGGACGACCTGCCGTTTGAACAGTTCCTCCTCCAACGTGGCTCGGGTCCACCCGCGGTCGAACCGGATCTCTTCCAGGGTGTTGGAGTTGCTCATCCGGAGGAACTCGTCCGTTTCGGCCTGCCACTGGTAGACGTCCTGAACGTTGATTTCGTCGTTCTCGGCGTCGTAGAAGTTGATTTCGGTGAGGTTCTTGTTCCGGCGCACCTTCCGCCCGCCCACGCGAGTCTGGGTCTGAATCGACACCAGGTCCAGCGCGGAGAACATGGTCTTCGAGACGTTGATGGGTTCGGTCGTGAATCGCTTCAGCACCTCGCCCACGGAGTCGGCGTGGAAGGTGGTGAGCGTGGTGTGCCCGGTCGACATGACCTGGAAGAGGGTCCGCCCCTCTTCGCCTCGAATCTCGCCCATGACGATGTACTCGGGTCGCTGGCGGAGGGCGGCCTCCAGCAGGTCGAACTCGTCGACTTCGCCCTGTTCGTCGTCGGAGAAGGAGGGCCGCGTGACCGACGCCACCCAGTTGCGCTGGGGAAGTTCGACCTCGCGAGTGTCCTCAATGGAGACGATTTTGGAGTTCGAGGGGATAAAGAGGGAGACGGCGTTCAGGCTGGTCGTCTTCCCGGACGCCGTCCCGCCCGCGAAGATGAGCGACTTGTTGTTCTCGATGGCGAGCCACAGATACGCCATCTCCTCCAGCGAGAACGTCTTCCAGTTGATGAGGTCGACGGGCGTGAACGGCACGTCCTTGAACTGCCGGATGGTGTAGTTGGTGCCGTGGTCCGACACTTCCTTCCCGAGGGTGAGCTGGGCACGCGAGCCGTCGGGGAGGGTGGCGTCCACCTGCGGGCGACGCTTACTGATGCCCTTTCCCGACCGCTGGGCGAGTTTGACGACGAAGTCGTCGAGTTCGTCGTCGCCGTGGTAGATGTTCGAGATAATCTGCTCGTAGTCGCTGTGGTAGACGAAGACGGGCGAGTGGTAGCCGTCACACGAGATGTCCTCGACGTTGATGTCGTGTTTGATGCCGTCGATGCGCTCGTAGCCGATGAAGTCCCGTTTGAGGAAGTAGAGCAGCTTCTCGACTTGGTACTCCGAGAGGTCGTCGGGGTCTTCCGCGATGATAGCGGGTTCGGGGCGGACGCTCAGGCCGGACAGTTCCTCGTCCACCTCCGTCGTCGCCGGCCGCCAGCCGAGTCGCGAGAGGAGCCGTCCGACCGTCCCCTCGGCATCCTCAACGCCCGCACGGCGGGCGATGGTGTCAAGGAGGCTCGTCCCATCGGTCCGAGCGTAGAGGTCGTACCGTTCGAGCAGGTCGTACGTCTCGTCTTGGATGACGCGCTCTCGCTCGTCAAGGCCGCTCGCCACCTCCACGTCGGCGTATTTGATGGCGTTCTGGAGTTTGGCCGTGAGGAATTCGAGGAGGTCGTCCTCGATGGGCGTCGTGTGGGGCTGGATAACGTAGTACTTCTTCTCGTTTTCCTTGCTCGACTGGAAGATGACCACGAACGCGTAGGGTTTGTTCACCCAGTAGCGGTCTATCTCCCGGAAGTGGAGTTTCTTCTCCAGCGGAACGGTTTTCTCCAAGTCGTAGCGGTTGGTGACCGTCGTGGTGCCGAACTCGGTGGTGAAGAAGGCGTCTTCGTCGAGGTTCTCGTCCACGTCGACCGTTCGCTCGTCGACGACATCGTCGAGTTGGGCGCCGAGATTCTGCGCGAACGACAGCACGTTTTCGGTCTTCTCGGGGTCGAATCCGAGGGCGTCGCTCGGGTCGAACGGCACCGGCTCCCCCTCGCTGTTGGTCGGCGGCGTCCCGTCGTCGTCGTAGTAGAACTCGGCTTTGTAATCCTCCCACGTCCAGAGGCCCTTGACGACGGGCGTCCCGGCCTCGAGTTCTTGGGAGACGGCGGCGTTGAGTCGAGTCGCCGCCGCCTCGCCGGCTGCGAGTAGTGACGCGAGGTCGGTGTCGTCGCTCCCGGGATGACCCTCGCTGTCGGCGACTGCGCCGTCGAACTCCGAACTGACGGAGCTCTCGGCGTCGTCGATAGCCATTGTGCGAATGACGGCGTTCACGAATATAAACTCTGTTGGCCGATCTAGGTGGTTGATAATCGAACAGACGTGCGCCGATTAACCTCGAATGTTTTTTGAAGGGGTATCGCTAAGCGCCTTGCACGACCGAACCATGACATATAGTCGCAGGAAGATTGTGGCGGCGGCGGCTGGACTCGTCGGATCACTCGCTGGTTGTTCGAGCGGCGGAAACGGTGGCGAGGGCACGGCAACGTCGACGGCGACGGCGACAGAGGAACCCACGGCGACTGCGACGGCGACGCCCTCCGGCCCGCCGGAAGACGCGCCCACGTTCACGATCACCAACGAGAACAAGACGTTCATCCCCATGGTCGCGGAGGTAGACCCGGGCACCGTCGTCGAGTGGACGACCGAGAGCCTGAGTTCCCACAGCGTCACGTCGATGTACCCGTCGGCCTCGAAGAGCGGGCGGAGGGCATGGAACCCCGAGGTTGCGTCGGAATGGGAGATGAACGAGGACATGGGCGGCGAGCCAGTCACCCACTACTTCCCCGAACCGGGCGTCTACGAGTACAAGTGTAACTACGACTTCGGTCACATCGGCGGCTGTGCGGCCGTCGTGGTCGGCGACCAGGACTACGACCAAGAGATGCTGCCCTGCGAACCGCAGTAACGGTCCTTGGGGTCGGTCACCCCGTCGACGTCTCACCCGACTAGTGCAAACGCCAGCCAGACGCTCCCGAGAGCGCCGGCGAGCGTGCTCGCGGCGTACCACGCGGCGAGGCGTCGCGCACCCGTCTCCCACAGCTGCACCACGTCGACCGAGAACGACGAGAACGTCGTGTACGCGCCACAGGCACCCGTCCCGACCAGATACTGCACGCTATCGGGCGCACCGAGTGCGGTGACGAGGCCGAGGACGAACGCGCCGACGACGTTGACCGTGGCCGTGCCGTACGGGAAGCGCCGGTCGTCGAACACGCGCAGGCCGCCGACCAACTGTCCCGTGAGATGGCGCAAGACGGCGCCGACGGCCGCGCCGGTGCCGATCAGATACGCCGGATTCATCCCGCCACCCCCGCCAGAATTCGGGCCAATCGCCGACCGAGGAGGACCGCGGCGAATCCGAGTGCGTACGTCGCGCCGATGTAGGCGAGACCGACCGGCGTCGGCGACTGGACGACTTCGAGCGCGAACGTGCTGTAGGTCGTGAACGAGGCAAGAAATCCCGTCGCGACGGCGTAGCGAGTCTCGCGAGCGAGCACGCCCGCGAGTTCCGCCTCGTAGACCACGACGCCGAGGGCGAGACAACCGAGGACGTTGGCGGCGAGCGTGCCACCGAGGCCGGGAATCACGAGCGCGAAGGCGTGTCTGAGATTGGCGCCCGCGAAGCCACCGAGGGCGACGAGACAGAGTACCTCCAGCGTCTGGAGGGGCGTGGATTCGCTCATCGCGCGGGATGGTGGACGGATGCCGACCGAGCGGTGTGCGGAGGAGAGCGAGCGCGATACATATCTATCCGCCACTCGTGGCGAGCGTACAGTCGTTGCGGTTCGGAGCGATGCCGCTGGGCGGTGAAAAACGGAGAAAGGGAGAGAGGCCGTGGAATCAGCTCGACTTCTCGGCGTCGGCGGTCGACTCTGTGGACGACTCCGTGCTCGACACGTCGCTGTCGGCGTCGGCGCTGGACTCCTCGGCGCCCTCCTGCAGTTCCTCCTCGATCTCCTCGCGGCCGCGTCTGAACTCACCCATCGCCTGCCCAGTCGAACGGGCGAGCTTGGGGATTTTGTTCGCCCCGAACAGCAAGACGAGGACGAAGAGCACGATGAGCAACTCCGGCCCGCCGGGCAACCCGGGGAACAGTGGCACGATTGCGTTTTGCATCACTACCACCTGCTAGCCTGTTCGCAATTATAGGCTTTTTGCTGTCCTGACTCTCGCAAAACGGGGGCGACCCGAGTCGCTACTCACGAGCCGATCGACCGACACGCTCCCCGCGTAGCACGTACGAATCGCCGGCAGCCGAGGGTATATACAGTGGTCGACCCACGGATAGCTATGCTCGACACTGGCGACGAGGCACCCGATTTCACCGCTCCGCTCGCGAACGGCGACGTCGAGACGTTCACTCTCTCGGACCACCTGGACGAAGCGCCAATCGTCCTCGCCTTTTTCCCCGCGGCGTTCACCGGTACCTGCACTACCGAGATGTGTACGTTCCGTGACCAGCTGTCGAACTTCGAGGATATCGGTACGACGGTGTACGGAATCAGCGTCGACCTCCCGTTCACGCTCAACGAGTTCCGGCGACAGAACGACCTCAACTTCGGCCTCATCAGCGACGAGCGACGCGAACTGATCGACGCGTACGACGTGGAGACGACGTTCTCGCCGCTGGATATGCGCGTCGCACAGCGGTCCGTGTTCGTCGTCGACGGCAACGGGACGGTGACGTACGTCTGGCGCGGGAGCGCGAAAGACGAACCGGACTACGACGCGGTGCGAGAGGCGGCCGCCGAGGCACGGCGCTGAAGCCAGCGCACTTTTTTCCGCCGGCGCGAAACGACCCGTATGAGCACGGACGATGACGGCCGCTACACCTATGCCCCCGACGCCGACCACGCCTTCCCCGACGAGCGACTGAATCGCGTCCTGTCGACGCTGCTCGACGACGACGAGGTGACGGCGTATCTCGAAGCCCAGAACGTCAACGCGGTCACGCGAAAGGAGTACAACGACCACGGCCCGAAACACATCGCCATCGTCCGCAACCGCGCGCTCCGTCTGTACGAACTCCTGAAGCGCGCGGACGTACCGTTTAACGGCGCGAGCGACCAGGGCCTCGACGAGGCGGACGAACCCGTCATCGTCGCCCTCGCGGCCACGCTCCACGACGTGGGCCACGTCGTCCACCGTGACCGCCACGCCTACTACTCCATCCCGCTGGCGGCGGACCTCCTCGACCGTCTCCTCCCCGAGTTCTACGACACGGCCGACGCGGTGCGGGTGAAAGCCGAGACGCTCCACGCCATCCTCTGTCACCACACGGAGGAGGACCCGCTGACCCGCGAGGCCGGCGTCATCCGCGTCGCCGACGCCCTCGACATGGAGCGCGGGCGGTCACGCATCCCCTACGAGAAGGGTGGGCGTGGCATCAACACGCTGTCGAGTCAGGCGATTCGCAACGTCACGCTCGCCGAGGGCGAGGACAGACCGGTGCTGGTCGAAATCGAGATGGTGAACGCTGCGGGCGTCTACCAGGTCGACAACCTTCTGAAAGAGAAACTCGAAGACTCGATGCTTGAGGAGTACGTCCGCATCGTCGCCATCAACACGAAAGAGGAGAGCGGGCTGGTCGAGCGAATCGAACTCTAGTCGTCGACGACGCGTTCTTCGGTGACGCCGTCGAGTTCGAGAGAGCCACCGAGCGTCCGGTTGGGGTAGGGGATGTTGATTCCCTCCGCGTCGAAGCGCTCTTTCACCGAGGTGACGTACTCGCCGCGTGTCTTCACGAAGTCCGAACGGCTCGGCTCGTCGATCCAGACACGGGACTTGAGGACGACCGAGGAGTCGCCGAGTTCGGTCAGTCGGACCGTCGGCGCAGGGTCGTCGAGAATCTCTGGGTGGGCCTCTGCCTCCTCCAGAATTATCTCGTTCGCCAGTTCGATGTCGTCATCGTAGCCGATGCCGAAAGGCACCTGCAGGCGAAGCTGTTTCTTCGCGACGGGGTTCTTGATGACGCCGTCGGTGAGGTGGGAGTTGGGCACCGTCAGCAGTTCGTTGTCGAAGGTTCGGACCCGCGTGACGCGGAAGCTGATGTCCTCAACGATGCCGGAGTTGCCGTCCCACTCGATCCAGTCACCGATGCGGAACGGCTTGTCGGTGAAGATGAAGATGCCGGCGACGAAGTTGGCGATGACGTCCTGCATGGCGAAGCCGATGGCGAGCGTCGCCGCCGCGGCAATCGTCGCCAGCGACTGTAGGAAGTTGCCGTAGCCCGCGAACCCGAACGCGATGGCGATGCCGGCGAAGACGACGATGACGAGGAGGAGCTTCCGAAGCGGTCGGCGAGCGTGCACCTCCAGTCCCCGCGTGTTCATCACCCGGTCCGCGAGGGGGATGACAACGACGCGGCCGATGAGGTAGACGATGGCGAGGGCGACGACGAAGGCGATGGCTGCTCCGAGGGATTCGGCGTACGGAACGCCGTTGTTGGCGAGCGCCCCCGAGATGATGCCGCCCCCGTTACCGGCCTGGAGGGGCGTGGCGCTCATCGATACAGCACCGCGGTGTTGCCCCGCGTCTCGACGACCGACGAGTTGGTCCGCTCGGCCAACTCGTCGGCCAGCGACGGCACGTCCGTGCCACCGCGGGCCGACCGCAGGAACTTCACCTTCACCAGCTCTCGGTCGGTCAGTTGGTCGTCGCACTCGTCGACGACCGCGTCCAGCCCGCTCTTGCCGACCCACACCGTCACGTCGAGGTCGTGGGCCTGCTTGCGCAGCGCTTGCGTATCCATAGGCTGAACCTGGTGCCGAATCGGTTTGAAACTTTATACTACCGTCCTCGGGGAGAGCGTCGGGATGAGTCGGCGGTATCAGTCGTACGGATACCGGGCCGTCTCCCCGCAGTCACATCGGACGACGACGTGACCGTCCTGCAGGCGGACGCGAGCGTTCCGCCCCGGGAGCAGGTAGGCGTCGCACGCGTCGCAGGTGAACCGCCGGAACGAGCGCGGGAGGGTGAGGCGGTTGCGCTCGGCGATGCGACGGGCGAGGCGGACGTACTCGCGGGCGCGGTCCTCGTGGCCCTCGGCGACGGCGTCGCGGGCGAGCGCCGCCAACCGGTCCACGCGCTCCTCGGGAATGCCCATACACGGCGCGGGGCGCCGGGTGGCAAAGGCCTTCCGACCACGGCCGCGCTCGCGCTATCGGTAGCGTCAAGAGCGTCACCGCGCAATCGCCGCCCGTGCGGGTGTTGAACTACCTCGAACTGGCGGAGCGACTCGACCGGAGCGGCATCGGCACCGCCGCCGACCAGCAACGGGCCGCGCTCGAGACGACCGACGTGTCGGTCGTCACGTCGCCGTGGCGGGGCGAGTCACCCGTCGGGACCGCCGCCGCGGCCCTTCGTGGCCGGGGCGCGTTCCGCGACTACGACGTCGCCCACTGCAACATGATCGGACCGGGAACCGTCGCCGTCGCTCGCCACGCCGCCCGGACGGACACGCCGCTCGTCCTCCACGCCCACGTCACCGCCGAGGACTTCGCCGAGAGCTTCCGCGGGTCGACGTATCTCGCCGGGCCGCTGGGTCGCTATCTCCGCTGGTTCTACTCGCAGGCCGACCTCGTGCTCTGTCCGAGCGCGTACACGAAGCGCATCCTCGAATCCTACCCCATCGACGCGCCGATTCAGCCGATAACCAACGGCGTCGACACCGCGTCGCTGGCCGGGTTCGAGGACCTGCGCGAGGAGTATCGCGAGCGGTTCGACCTCGACGGCCTCGTCGTCTTCTCCGTCGGCAACGTCTTCGAGCGCAAGGGGCTGACGACGTTCTGCCGTCTCGCCGAGGAGACGGAGTACGAGTTCGCGTGGTTCGGCCCCTACGACTCGGGACCGCAGGCCTCCGAGACGGTCCGGCGCTGGACGAAGAATCCGCCGGCAAACGTCACCTTCACCGGCTGGGTCGACGACAAGCGCGGCGCCTTCGCCGCCGGCGACGTGTACTGCTTCCCGACCAAGGCGGAGAATCAGGGCATCGCCGTCCTCGAGGCGATGGCGTGTGGCAAGCCGGTGGTCCTCCGGGACATCCCCGTCTTCGAGGAGTTCTACACTCACGGTCACGACTGCCTGAAATGCGAGACGCGAGCGGAGTTCCGCGAGGCGCTCGACCGCCTCGCCGACGACCCGGACCTGCGCGAGCGACTCGGGGCGAACGCGAAGGAGACGGCGGCGGAACACTCGCTGGAGCGAGTGGGCGAGAAACTCGTCGACACGTATGAGCGCGTGCTGGACGAGGAAGTCACAAACGATTAACGGCTGCTCGCCGAAACGGAGCCAATGCGTTCGGTCGCCGTCTTCACCGACACCTACCTGCCGACGGTCAACGGCGTCACCTACGCCGTCAAAGCGTGGCGCGACTGCTGGGCGGAGCGCGGTGGCCGGATGGACATCGTCTACCCCCGGACCGGCGGCTACGCCGCCCGCGCGGGCGAGTACCCCGTCTCCAGCCTCCCCTTCCCCTTCTACCCCGGCTTTCGACTCGGCACGCCCGTGATTCCGCGCCGGGTGCGCGACGTCGACATCGTCCACGCGCACACGCCGTTCGCCGTCGGCCTCGCGGGGCTTCGACTCGCGCGAAAGCGTGACCGCCCGCTTGTCGCCTCCTATCACACGCCGACGGCGGAGTACGCGGACTACGTGGCGCCGACCGAGGCCGTCGAAACCGGCATCGAGCGGATTAGCGAGCGCTACGAGCGCTGGTTCCTCGACCACGCCGACGCCGTCCTCACGCCGAGCGAGGCGACGGCGACCCACCTCACTGACGAAGTGGGCGTCTCGACGCCCGTGACCGTCATCCCGAACGGCATCGACCTGACGCAGTTTCGACCTGTCGACGGCGCGGCGTTCCGCGCGCGCCACGGCCTCGACGACGCCGACACGCTCATCGGCTACACGGGTCGGCACGGCTACGAGAAGCGCCTCCAAGACGTCATCGACGCCGCCGCAGAACTCGACGTAACCGTCGTCTTCGGCGGCGACGGGCCAGCGCGAGACGACCTCGAACGGCAGGCGACCGAGCGCGGGGTCGACGCTCGCTTCCTCGGCTTCCTCGACCGCGCGGACCTGCCCGCCTTCTACAGCGCGCTCGACGCCTTCGTCTTCCCCAGCCCCGTCGAGACGCAGGGCCTCGTGGCGCTGGAGGCGAACGCCTGCGGCACGCCCGTCGTCGGCGCCGACGAGGGCGCACTCGCCGACACCGTCGAGGACGGCGTGACGGGGTATCACTTCGAGACGGGCGACGTGGCGTCGTTCCGCGATGCGATTCAGCGGACGCTGGCGGAGCGGGAGGCACTCGGAGAACGGTGTCTCGAACGGCGCGAGCACCACGGGGTCGACCGCTCGGTCGACCGCCTCGTGGACGTGTACGACCGCGTGAGTTAGTCGTCTTCGATAGCCTGCGCGATGCGCTGCAGCTGCCGCGTGGCGTCACGGACTTCGTCGCGGAGCTGACGCACTTCGCGGACGAGCTCTTCGTTGCCGACCGAGTCCTCCTCCGCGCCGCCACGGCCGCCACCCATGCCCGGCGGGCCGCCACCGCCGCCCATTCCGGGGGGACCGCCGCCCATGCCGCCGGGGCCGCCACCGCCCATCATGCCACTCATCATCTGTGCGAAGGGGTTGCCGCCGGGGCCGCCCTCGCCACCCATCATCTCTTCGGGGTCGGGGCGCTCGCCCTCTTCGCGTTCCTCGGCACGGCGCTCGCGAATCTCCTCGACGCGCTCGCGGAACGACTTCTCCTCGCCGTCGGCCTCGCCACCCTCTGCACCGTCGTCGTTGGGTTCGTCGTCTGCCATGCCAGCGAGTTCGCAAGCCACGCCGAAAAGGGTTGTCGTCTCCCGAGTCACGCGTCCGAACCGGTTGCGTTTTTATCGACGGACGGTGAGGCGTGGTATGGCCACACGCAACGATAGCGACGGCGGAGCATGCCTCCCGCCCGCCGTCCCCCTCGACCTCTCCTGTCTGAGCCGGCTGAGTTGGAAACTCGGCTCTCGCGTGGTCGCGGACGACGAAGCGACCCGCCTCGGGCGCTGGACGCACGTCGAGTCGACGCGGTCGCTCGCCGTCTTTCGCGTGACCGGCGAGACGGTCGTGGTGCGCGTCCGCACCCCGACCGGCCGCGAGCGATTCTACGGCGCCGCGTTGATGGACATCGGCGACGCCCTCCCGCGACTCGACGACGCGCCGTCGTGGGAGCGGATCGGATGAGTCATCCGAACGCACCCAGACTGGACTGGAGTCGTCGGTCGGTTTCGCCCTCGCGCACCTCGTAGCCGACGAGGTCACGCATGTCGACCGCGTAGGTGCTGCCGGCGTGATCGAGAACGAGCAAGCGTCCCTTCGTCCCGCGAACCGCCCCCGTCGCCAGCGTCTCCGCCACCGGGCGTTCCGAGAGATCCAGCCCGTAGTCGAACGTGAACGTCTCTATCGGGTCGAAGTCGTCACGGAGGGCCTGCCACGCCGCCTCGTCGACCGACTGACCGAGGCCGGCCCGTTTCGTCGGGACGCGAACCCGGTCGGGAATCTCCGTCGCCAGTTCCGCCTCGATTTCGCGGGCGATGCGTCCGTTTTCCACCGTGCGGATGTGCGCGCCGCGGTCCGCCCCCTGCTCGCGGAGACGCGTCTCCAGTCGCCACGCCTTCGTGACGCCGACCTTGAACGTGTCCGGTGCGAAGGCGGCGAGGTAGATGGCGTGGTCGTCGAAACAGTCCATCTCGTCTTTGAGGCAGGTGCCCGTACACCGCGCACAGACCCACGTCGAGGTGTGCTGGGGGCAGTGGGGGGCGGCGTCGGCGTCGCAGGCGCGGTGGCCGTCGCCGGCGACGACGCCCGCGCAGTGCCGGTCGCCGAGGCGGTAGGAGAGCGTCGTCCCGGGGTCGAGCGAGACGAAGTCAACGCCAGCGTCGTCGCTCACGACGAGGCGGCCGTCGCTCGCGTCGTAGCCGACGATTTGCACGCCCGGAGCCTAGCGAGCGACGAGTAAAGGGGTGTCTATGCGAGTTCGTCGAGGAGTTGGCGGGCCGCCCGGCGGACGGCGTCGTCGCTCGACTCCGGCGGTTCCCACCCGAGCGCCGAGAGCTTCTCGATGGAGAGGCGCATCTTCGGCACGTCGCCCGTCCACCCGCGGTCACCGCCCGTGTACTCGTAGTCGGGGTCGATGCCCATCTCCTCGCTCACGATGTCGGCGATGCGGTTGACCGAGGTGGTCGTCCGCGACCCGAGGTTGTACGTGTTGAGGGGGGCGTCGGCGTGGGTGACGACGTGACAGATGGCGTCGACGCAGTCCTCGACGTGGAGGTAGGACTTCTCCTGTCGGCCGTCGCCGAGGATGGTGAGCGTCTCGGGGTCGTCGAGCAGTTTCTCGATGAAGTCGGGGATGACGTTCCCGCGCTGGTGGGGGCCGACGATGTTGGCAAAGCGGAACGTCCACGCCTGCAGGTCGTAGGAGTGGGCGTACGTCGAGACGAGACCCTCGTCGGCGAGTTTGCTCGCACCGTACTCGCTGATGGGTTCGAGAGGCGCGTAGTCCTCCGGCGTGGGGCGGGGCGCCTCGCCGTAGACCGTCGAGGAGGAGGTGAAGACGAAGCCGTCGACGCCCACCTCGTCGGCGCGTTCGAGGAGGGTGTAGGTCATCTCGGTGTTCTCCTCGAACAGCTGCCGGGGGTCGGCGTAGTTCGTGTCGGTGTAGGCCGCGAGGTGGAAGACAATGTCCACGTCCTCGGTGACGACGTCGGCCACGTCGTCGGGGTCGGTCACGTCGGCGACGACGAGGCGGGCGTCGTCCGGGAGGCGGTCCGCGTCGCCTTTCGACAGGTCGTCGGCGACGATAACCTCGTTGTCAGGGGCGAGACGGGCGGCGAGGTGGGAGCCGATGAGGCCCGCGCCGCCGGTTATCACGACCGTTCGGTCGGTGAGGTCCATAGCGACGCATGCCCCGGCCGGCGCAAGTGCCTTCCGATACGGCGGATTCGAAAGCCGTTACCACCTCCGCGCCCATCGCTCTGCCATGCAAGACTCACCGGAGGTCGTCGTGTTGCGACTGGGGCATCGCCCCGGCCGCGACGACCGGATGACCACGCACGTCGCCCTGACGGCGCGGGCACTCGGCGCCGACCGGGCGGTCCTCGTCGGCGAGACGACACAGGCCGCGGAGACGGTCGAAGACATCACCGACCGCTTCGGCGGGCCGTTCGAGGTGACGGTGACCGACTCCTATCGCCCGACGCTCGAAGACTGGGAGGGGCCCGTCGTCCACCTCACGATGTACGGCGAACCCGTCGAGGAGGTCACGCCGGAGATTCGAGCGAACCACGTCGAGGCGCCGGTCCTAGTCGTCGTCGGCGCGGGGAAAGTGGACTTCGAGGTGTACGACCGCGCCGACTGGAACGTGGGCGTGACGAACCAACCCCACTCCGAGGTGGCGGCGCTGGCGGTGTTTCTGGACCGCCTGTTCGAGGGCGATGAACTCGACCGGGAGTGGGAGGACGCGGACCGCCGAGTCGTCCCGAAGGCGACGGGCAAACGCGTCGAAGAAGTCGACGACTAGGGCGAAATCGCAATCCGGGCGAACGCTTTTGATGGCCACCGCCTAATGCCCGCCATGGGCCCCGTTATCTTACAACTCGGTCTGGGTGTCGGGTCGCTGGTGGTCGGCATCCTCGTACTGATTCTCGCCATCGTGACCGTCTACCAGATGGTCGAAATCGTCAACGCATACGAGAAGAAGGCGCTGACGGTGTTCGGTGAGTACCGCCGCCTGCTCGAACCGGGCATCACGTTCATCCCCCCGTTCGTCTCCCGGACGTACGCCTTCGACATGCGGACACAGACCCTCGACGTGCCGCGACAGGAGGCAATCACGCGCGACAACTCGCCGGTGACGGCCGACGCCGTTGTCTACATCAAGGTGATGGACGCCCGGAAGGCGTTCCTCGAGGTGGACAACTACAAGATGGCCGTCTCGAACCTCGCCCAGACCACGCTCCGCGCCGTGCTGGGCGACATGGAACTCGACGACACGCTGAACAAGCGCCAAGAGATCAACGCGCGCATCCGGAAGGAACTCGACGAACCCACCGACGAGTGGGGCGTCCGCGTCGAGTCCGTCGAGGTCCGTGAGGTCAACCCCTCGAAGGACGTCCAGCAGGCGATGGAGCAACAGACCTCCGCGGAGCGTCGCCGGCGGGCGATGATTCTCGAAGCGCAGGGTGAGCGACGGAGCGCCGTCGAGACGGCACAGGGTGAGAAGCAGTCGAACATCATCCGCGCGCAGGGTGAAAAGCAGAGCCAGATTCTCGAAGCGCAGGGTGACGCCATCTCGACGGTTCTCCGCGCGAAGTCGGCGGAGTCGATGGGTGAACGCGCGGTCATCGACAAGGGGATGGAGACGCTCGAACGCATGGGACAGGGCGAGTCGACGACGTTCGTCCTCCCGCAGGAACTCACGTCACTGGTCGGTCGCTACGGCAAGCAGTTGAGCGGAAGCGACGTCCAAGAGATGGACGGACTGGACTCGCTGGAGTTCGACGACGAGACGCGAGAACTGATCGGTCTCGACGACATCGAGGAGATTCTCGGACAGATCGACGAAGCAGCCGAGATGGACATCGAAGAGCTCGAACAGGAGGCCGAAGCCATCAAGTCCGGGTCGGGGACGAGCATCAAGAGCGCGGACGAAGTGATGCAAGACGCCCAAGAACCACCGGAGATGGATGGAGAAGGTCCTGCAGAGACGCCCGACGGCGAGACGGACCCCGAGACGGAAACGGAGTAACTGGGCAGTCGGCGACACCCTTTTGCCGGCCCGACGCAACCGTGTAGGTGTCTATGCCGGATGGGGACCGGGACCAGGGCGTCGACGCCGAGAAACGGGCGACGCTACGGCGCTTCGCTGCACTCGGGGCCGCGACGCCGCTGGCTGGATTGAGCACGGGCGACGCACGGGCGGCGACCGACGGGAGCGACGCCCGCGACGCCATCCTCGGCTACGTGAACACGACGCCCGGCGCTCACTTCTCGAAGCTCCGCGACGACCTGAAACTCGGGACGGGAGAGACCCAACACCACCTCCGTCGACTGCTGGACGACGACGTTCTCGTCTCCCGACGCGACGGCGACTACCGTCGCTTCTTCGTCGCCGACCGCTTCTCGACGTTCGAACAGGTCGCGCTCGGCTACCTCCGGCGCGAGACGCCGCGAGGGATGATACTGGCGCTTCTGCGCCACCCGACTGCGTCGGGGAGCGACGTCGCTCGGGCGCTCGACGTGTCGCGAGCGACGGTGAGCACGTACGCCTCACAGCTGGAGGAGGCCGGACTGCTGGACCGGACGGACGGCTACGAAATCGCTCGCCCCGAGACGGTCATCACGCTGCTGGTGCGATACGCGGACTCCTTCGACGACGAGACGCGGGACTTCGCCGCCGACGCCGACACCCTCCTGCGTTACGAACCCTGAACGTCGACTTTCCACGTCGTCCCCGAGGAGTAGCCCCACTTCTCCACGTCGACGTCAAACTCGCCGGTCCGAATAGCGGTCATATTTGCACCTACCTCTTTGGCGGTCATCCCGAGTTCCTGGGCGATGAGTCGCGACTTGAAATACGTCTTCGTCGGCGCCTCTTCGCGCAGGTAGCCGAGGATGCGTCGCTGTTTCTCGTTCAGGTCGCTTCCCGCGGCAGTCGTGCTCATGGCACTACCGATGGCCGAGACGATAATAGGGGGTTTGGTACGCGCGGTTAACACGCTCCCGTCTGTCGATTATCGCGCTTCGGTGGTGGCTGACGGGGGTGCCAACCGGACCACGAGGTACGGTTCCCTAACAGTTGGCGGCCGCGTCGTCGCTCGCGTCCGTATCCGTCGGGAAACGAAGATACTTATTTGTGACATAGGTATACGGTGATATGGGCCTGTTCGATCGATTGCGCGGCGAGGACCATCCGCGCGTCGCGTTTATCGGCATCGACGGGGTGCCGTTCAGTCTTCTCGAGAATCATCCCGAAGAATTTCCGAATTTCGCGGCACTCGCCGACGAGGGCAGCGCTGGCGCTATCGACAGCATCGTCCCGCCGGAATCGAGCGCCTGTTGGCCGTCGCTGACGACGGGCGTCAATCCTGGCGAAACCGGGGTCTACGGCTTCCAGGACCGCGAAGTCGGCTCCTACGACACGTACGTCCCGATGGGGCAGGACGTGCAGGCGCCGCGTCTCTGGGACCGGGTCGACGAGGCCGACCGGGACGCGACGGTGATGAACGTCCCCGTCACGTTCCCGCCGCAGCGAAACGTCTCCCGCATGGTCTCCGGGTTCCTCTCGCCCGGCGTCGACAAGGCGGCCACCCCGGACGAGCTCCGTGACTACCTCCAGTCCATCGACTACGCCATCGACGTGAACGCCAAGCTCGGGCACAAAGACGACAAGAGCGACTTCATCGAGGACGCACACGAGACGCTCGATACGCGCTTCGAGGCCTTCTCGAAGTACCTCCAGCAGGACGACTGGGACCTGTTTTTCGGCGTCTTCATGACGACCGACCGCGTCAACCACTTCCTGTTCGAGGACTACGAGCGCGACGGCCCGAACAAGGAGGCGTTCATGGAGTTCTACCGCGCCGTCGACGACTACATCGGCCAGATTCGGGACCTCCTCGCGGACGACGTGACACTCGTCATTGCCAGCGACCACGGGTTCACGACGCTCGACCACGAGGTTCACTGCAACGCGTGGCTCGAACAGGAGGGGTGGCTCTCCTACGAGGACGACGACCACGAGGACCTGACCGACATCGCCGAGGAGTCGCGCGCGTACTCGCTCATCCCCGGTCGCTTCTACATCAATCTCGAAGGCCGCGAGCCGCGTGGATCCGTCCCCCAGGAAGAGTACGAGGCGACCCGCGACGAACTGAAGGAGGCCCTCGAAGCGCTCGAAGGCCCGAACGGCGAGAAGGTGTGTGAACGCGTCGTCGAGAAGGAGGACGCCTTCCGCGGCGACCACGACGACATCGCGCCCGACCTGGTCGCCATCCCGAACCACGGGTTCGACCTCAAGTCCGGCTTCAGGGGCCACGACGAAGTGTTCGGCATCGGCCCGCGCAACGGGATGCACAGCTTCGACAACGCGACGCTGTTCGTCGACGACCCCAACGTCTCGATTACGGACGCGGACCTGTTCGACATCGCGCCGACCATCCTCGACCTGATGGACGTCGACTACGGCCGCACCGACTTCGACGGCGGCAGCCTCGTCACGTCGAAGTAACGCCGTTCGGCCGTCGGCTGCGCCGATACTTCAAAGCAACCCGTCGATTCGGTCGTCGACGAGCGACGACTCGTCGTCGTCATCTTCTTTCTCTCGCGCCGCCTCTCTCGCTCGCTCGAGGAAGTCGTCGAGGCGGTCGGAGTCGGCGACGCCGCCGAGCAACACGAGCGACGCGAGGCGGTCCTGTCGGAGCGGGAAGTCGCCGCCGCGAACCTCCATCGTCTCCAACTCCGTCTCCAGCCACGAGCGCGCTTTCTCGACGCCCTTCCGGGAGATGGCGTCTGGGCGGCCGGCGACGACGAGGAGTCCGCGCTCCGCCCGCGTCGTGTCCGGGAGGCTCAACCCCGAGCGCACCGCTCGGCGCGTCGTGCTCGTGACGACGTTGACGTTGGCGGCGGTGTCGGAGGAGGCGTCGGCGGCGGCGAACCCGAGCGTCGCCACCCCGACACCGCGGAGGGTGTTGATGACTTCGGAGCTGTCGACCACGGATTCGCCGACGCCGTCGACGGCCTCGCCCGACGCGACGAGGAGGCCGACGCGTCGGGCGATGCGCTCGTTGATGGCCTCGTAGCCGGATTCGAGGCTCTCGCCTGACGACCGCCACGCGTCGTTGTCTATCAGGAGCGTCGCGTCGGCCTCGCGAATGAGCGTCTTCAGCGAGCGCCCGGCGTTCACCTGATACAGTGACCCTTCGTCGCGGCCGGGGAGGATGCCCAAGCCGTAGACGGGGATGTCGTAGATTCGCTGGAGTTCTTCGACGAGGACGGGCGCGCCACCGCTCCCGGTGCCGCCGCCGAGGCCGGCGACGACGAAGATGGCCTCGGCTTCGGCCGTCGTTCGGCCGTCGATGGCACCAAGTACCTCTTGGATGTCGTCGCGCATCACCTCGGCGCCGAGTTCGTTGTCGCCGCCGACGCCGTGACCGTTCACCGTCGCGCCGCCGATGAGGACGGTGTCGAGTGGGAGGGACTGGAGGTCGGACCGTGCGCTGTTTATCGCGAGCGACCCGGTGACTGCGTCGAAGCCGTGCCGCGCGTCGAAGTCGGACAGCGCGGCGGTCACCTTGCCGCCGGCCTGTCCGACACCAATCAGGACGGACTTCATACGTCTGACGTGTGTCGTGCGTCCCCTTCAACGCACCGCCGCCACGACGCCGAACCTTTAGGTACGATAGCGGGACCACCGGCCGGTATGGTCGAGGATACACTGGCAGACCGCGTCGCCGCACTCGAACGCGCAGTCACCGACGGGCACGCCGACGACGGCCTGCCCGACGCCGCCCGAACCTCGGCTCGTCTCGACGAAGTCGAAGAACGGGCGTCGGCGCTCGACGACCGAGTTTCCGAACTGGAAGCGACGGTTCAGGCGCTTCGCGGCTTCGCGGGCGGCGTCCGCGCCGTCGACGAAGCGGTCGAGCGCCGGGCGAACGACGCCGTCGCCCGGGCCGAGCGCCTCGAAACCGAACTGCGAGCGGTCGAGGAACGACTCGACCGCGCCGAGCAGAGCAGCACGCTGGACGCCACTCACGAGGGCAATACCAGTCCCGCCACCGAGTCAGGGGAATTCGAATCCCTGGGCGCGAGGGCGACAGACGAAGCCCGAACAACCACAGTGGACCAGCACGCCACGGAGACGAACCCGCGTGCGACGACGACGGCGGCCGACCCACAGGACGCGACCGACGGGCTACAGGAACGGGTCCGAACCGAAACCGACGCGGCGCTCGCAGCGACGGCCGCGACGGCCGACCAGCCGACTGAAGATGACGAGTCCGAATCGGCGTCGCTCGGCGAGCGACTCCGACGGCTCCTGTGATTCGCGTCGTCCTCGCAGTGCTCCTGACGGTCGCGCTCTTGGCGACGGTCACGCCCGCAATCGACGAGAGCCGAACGTCGCGAACGGCCATCCATCTCGACCGCGTGACGGAGCGAGTGGAGCAAGCGGCGAACTCCCTCGTCGCCCACGAAGACCCGACTGCGCCGGGCACGCTCGGTGCGCGGCGCCTCGTCTGACTTCGGCTCCTCGAACGGTCGTGGACCGCCGTCGACGCGAGCCTGTGGGTCGACGGCGAGAACGACCAGATCGGCTACCGCCTCGCGGGTGAGCGACCCCATCGGACGACGCTTCGGGAAATTGACCTCCGAACACCCAACGGGCCGATTCGGTTCGACGCTGCGGGCCGCTACCGGCTCGAACTCTCGCTCGTGCGCGCCGACGGGGTCAGCGTCGTTGTCACTCGGGGCTGAGATTCAAGAGCGATAGCGCGGCACCCGCCGTATGCGACTGCTCGATAGACTACGCGAGCGGCGGAACGACGGACCGCCGGAGTCGTCGTGTGACTGCGACCCCTCGTTTCGCGACGCGGGTGGGTCGGACGGAACGCTCGTCGTCGACGCCAATGACTGCGAGAACGACGGTGACCTCGCGACCACTCCCGACTGCCGAGCGACGGTCGTCGACACGCTCGCAGAACGCGAGGCCGACGCTATCCACGTCGAACGGTCGGGGCGCGAGCGCGTCTACGACGACGATGCGGTCGGACTGCTGGTCGCCGCTGGACGCTTCGCGGCGCGCGTAGCCGTCCACGACGAGCGACTCGCCGAGCGAGCTCGCCGCGACCCGTTGGGCGCCGCCCGCGAGGCGACCGGTCGCGCCGGACCGGTCGAGCGACTGGCGGCGACGACGGGGCTGGCCGCAGGGGCAGGTCGCGTCGACGGCTACGCGGACGCCCTCGGGGCGACGGTTGGGCCGACGGTGGCGAACGCACGACTCGTCGAGCGTCCGCCCGCGGGCGCGACACTGGTCGATACGTGGAATATCGACACCGGCGCGACAGTGCGGCGATACCGGACGGAGCGAGGGGACCAGTACGCTCTCGATCCGCTCGGTTGGCGGCTGGACGACGAGGCGTTACGCGCGCTCTCGGCCGCGTACGCTCGCCTCTCGGAGAGCGACGGCGCGAACGACGGCCGAGCGCTCACCCGCGCCGTCGGGGCCGTCGACACCGACAACGCGTCCGCCGCGGCGGTCGAACGCATCCTGCGGAAGCACACGGCAGGCCACGGCGTCCTCGACGACCTCTTCGCCGACCCGAAGGTGGCCGAAGTGACCGTCACCGCGCCGGTGGGCGACGGCCCGGTTCGGGTGGCCATCGACGGCGAACGCGTGCCGACGAACGTCCACCTGACGGCAGAGGGCGTGGCCGCGCTCGCGGCGCGGTTCCGGCGCGAGAGCGGCCGCGGGTTCTCGCGAGCGGCGCCGACGCTGGACGCGACGACGACGGGGCCGTTCGGCGGGCGCGTCCGCGTCGCCGGCGTCACCGACCCCGCCAGCACCGGCACGGGGTTCGTCTTCCGGTGTCACGGCACGTCGGCGTGGACCTTGCCAGCGCTCGTTGCCAACGGCACGCTCTCGGTCGAAGCGGCGGCGCTCTGCTCGCTCGCCGTCGAGCGCGCCGCGGCGGGGCTCATCGCCGGACCGCGCGGCGCGGGCAAGACGACGTTTCTCTCCGCGCTCCTCTGGGAGCTCCCGTCGGCGACGCGGACCGTCGTCGTCGAAGACACGCCGGAACTCCCGGTGTCGACGCTCCGGGACGCCGACCGCGACGTGCAGGCGATTCGCACCGAAGCCGACGACGGGCCGGAACTCTCAGCGACGGACGCGCTGCGAACGGCGCTCCGACTGGGCGACGGCGCTCTCGTCGTCGGCGAGGTGCGGGGCGAGGAGGCAGAGACGCTCTACGAGGCGATGCGCGTCGGCGCGGCGTCGAGCGCCGTCCTCGGGACGATTCACGGCGACGGCGCCGACGCGGTGGTCGAACGCGTTGTCACCGACCTCGGCGTGCCGGCGTCGTCGTTCGCCGCGACGGATCTCCTCGTGACGCTCGCCGGCGACGAGCGTCGGCGCGTGGCGAGCATCGAGGAGGTCCGCACCACCGAGGACGGCGTCACGTTCGAGACACTGTTCGAACTCGGTGACGACGGGATAGCCACGACTGGCGTCGTCCAGCGCGGGAACAGTCACCTCGTGGCGTCGCTCGCCGGCCCGACGGAGTCGTACGCGGACGTACTGGAGGCACTTGACGAGCGAGAATCGACGCTGGAGCGTCTCGTCACCGCCGACCGAACGGCACCCGGAGAGGTGGACGCGGCCCACCGTCAGCGGGTAGACGAATGAGTGGCGATTGGATGGCTCGGGTGGCCTCGTGGTGGCCGTGGCGTGTCGACCCGGACCCGAACCTCGACCGAGCGCTCACGTATCTCGACGCGGGCGTCGACGGCGAGACGCTGGTTCGAGCGGCGCGTGTCGTCGCGACGGCCGTGTTCGTCCTCGGCGTCGCAGTCGGGACAGTGCTCGCAACCGAAACGACGGTTCGGGTGGGCATCGGCGTCGGTGCGGGCATCGGTGCGGTCGGTCTCGCAGTCCCGGTCGTCGCGGGGCACGGACCGCCGTTTCTGGCGACGATGGCGCGGACGCGGGCGCTGGGGGCAGCAGCGTCGCTCGTCGGCCGCGCCGCGCTCAGGCTTCGAATCGACCCGACGGTCGAGCGTGCCGCGGCGTTCGCCGCCGATTCGGGGACGGGAGCGCTCGCCGAGAGTCTCGGCGCACACGTCAGCCGCGCGGCCGGAACGCCACGGAGTGGGTTCGAGCGGTTCGCACAGGAGTGGCAGGAGGACTTCCCGGCGCTGGAGCGGTCGGTCGCTCGACTCGGCGCCGCCGCGTCCGCGCCGCCTGCGGAGCGGGAGCGACAGCTGGACCGCGCCGTCGAGGCGTCGCTCGACGGCGTCCGGGACGAACTGGCGTCGTTCACGAGCGACATCAGGGGCGCCGTGACCGGGCTGTACGCCTTCGGCGTCCTCCTCCCACTCGCGCTCGTCGGCGTGCTCCCCGCTGCCCGAGCGACGGGAGTCAGGCTCTCCATCCCCGTTCTTGCGGTCCTGTACGACGGTCTGCTCCCCGTCGGAGTGACGGTGGCGGGAGCGTGGCTGCTGGCTCGTCGCCCCGTCGCCTTCCCGCCGCCGCGAATCACGCGCGACCACCCCGACGTACCGAGTAGTCGGGTGGTCGCCGTCGCTGGCGGCGCAGTCGCCGCCGTCGGCAGCGGAGGCGTCGCCCTCCACGCCCTCGACCCGTGGACGGCGCCTATCGCTGCGGTCGGACTCGGATGCGGAGTCGCGCTCGTCCTCGACGCTCGCGAAGCAAAGCAGGTGGCCGAGCACGTCGAGGCGGTCGAAGCCGAGTTACACGACGCCTGCTACTTGGTGGGGCGTCGGGTCGCCGCGGGCGACGCCGTCGAAACGGCACTCACCGACGCCGCCGAACGGGTTCCCGGTGCGACCGGGTCGCTCCTCGACGAGGTCACCCGTCGGCAGCGACGACTCGGCGTGCCGGTCGGCGAGGCGTGCGCGGACGCAGTCGAGACGGTCCCGAGCCAGCGACTGCGAGAGGTGGCGTCGCTGTTCGACCTCGCAGCGGTCGAGGGACAGCCAGCCGGGGACGCGCTGGTGTCGACCGCCGAGCACATCGAGGAGCTCGGCCGGGTCGAGCGTGCGGCGCGGCGCGACCTCTCGCGACTGACCGATACCCTCTCGAACACGGCGGCCGTCTTCGGGCCGGTCGTGGGGGGAACGACCGTCGCGCTGTCCGCCCGGGTCGCCAGAGGGGGGACGGCGGCGCAGTTCGGCGCCAGCGCGCTCCCGACGGCCCACCTCGGCCTCGTCGTCGGTGCGTACGTCCTCTGGCTAGCCGTCGCGCTCACCGTCCTCTCGACCGGGTTGACGCGCGGCCTCGACCGGACCCTCGTCGGGCATCGCGTCGGCGTCGCGCTATCGCTCGCCACGCTCTGTTACCTCGCGGCGTACGTCGGTGCGGGGCTCTTCCTCTGACCCCGAATTCAAGTAGGGTGACGGGGCCACGCCGGCCCATGCTCGGACCTCCAGTCGATGCGTGGCACGTCTGGCTCGGCCTGTCGCTCGCAGGCGTCGTCCTCGTGGGCGTCGGCGCGACGCTGCCGACGGCACCGCCGCCCGCCGCAGCGTCGGCCGCCGACACGGTCGACCGACTGGCGGCGACGGAGCGGTCGGCCACGGCCGAACACCCGCTGGACGCGACGGCGATTCGAATCGGAGCGAGACGCATCGGCCTGCGAAACGATGCCGGAACGACGCACGCGACGTTCGCGTTCGGCCCCGTGACACCAGCGTCGGGGTCGCAGGCGCTCCGTGCCGTCCTCCGGGGCGCACCGCCGGATTCGCGGTTCGAAACGGGCGATGCACTCTGCGAGGTCAGCGCCGAGGCCCGCGCGCAGACGCCGCGCTGGCGTCCCGCCGAGGGCCCGCTAATCGTCCGCCACGTCGTCTGGGAGGGGTGTGATGTCACACTCGTCGGCTAGGGGACAGGTCGAGCCGACCGCCGCGCTCGTCGTCCTCCTCGCGGTGTGTAGCGCCGTGTCGACGTACGCGGTCGCACTCGACGGCGCAGGGATGGCAGAACGTCGGAATCTCGCGTCGCCGACGCTTGACCGCGTGACCGACCGACTCGTCACGGGCGGGGTCGCACACACGGAGCGACTGGACCGCGCACAGGACGCGGGACCGAGCGGCTATCGCTGTCGGGTCACGATTGCGGCGGCGGGCGAACGCTGGAGCGCGGGACCGACGCCACCCAGTCGGCGGAGAGAGGTGGTCGACACGGCGGTCCGTCGGCTCGGCGTTCGGTTGGCTCCGGGACGGGTCCGTCCGGGTCGCGTCCGGGTGGTGGTGTGGACGTGACGAGTACCGTCCTCGACGGCGTGCTCTGTCTCCTCCTCGTTAGCGCCGCGGTGGTGACCGTCACGACGGCGACGCCGCGTGCGCCAGCGGGCGAGGGGAACGCACCCGCCACGGCTTCGACGCTCGCGACGACGACGGCGTCGGTGAACTACTCTCTCACGCCGAGAACGGAGACGACGAGCGTCGACGTGCCGGACGAAGCGAGCGCGTCCGAGCGCACGGCCCACGGGACGCTCGCCGGACTGCTGGCGCGAGTCGCTGTGAGTCGAACGACGGTCGGCGACGAACGCCTGTGGCACGTGGAGGAGGGGTTCGAGCGCGCCGTCGTCCGTGCCGTCCGGGGCGCGATTCGGACCAACCACACCCAAATCACCGCGACGTGGCGTCCCCATCGCGGCTCGTCGGTGCGTGGCCGAGTCGTAATCGGCGACCCGCCGCCGCGGGGGCGCACGGTCCACGCGGCGACGCTGGAGGCGCCGAGTGGCCTGCCATCGACGCGAGCCGCTGCCGTGAACGCTGCTCGCGCACGCGGCGCGAACGGGACGGCGGCCGTCGTCGCACGAAGCGTCGTCGACGGCTGGTTCCTACCGACCCGAACCCGAATCGCTGCGGGCGAGTCCTCGGCGGCGGCGTCGCTGGTCCGTCACCGCTACCGTCGCGCCGAACAGGTACTCGGCGTCACACACTCGTCCACGCTCGTCGACGGCGGCGTCGACACCGCCAACGACCGACTCGCCACGGCGCTCGCTGGACGGGTCGAACAGGACCTTCGCTCTCGAAACGCATCGACGGTCGAGACGGCCGAGACGGTGCGCGTCGGTCACGTGCGAATCGTCGTGAGGACGTGGCCGTGACTCGCCTCGCCGACGACCGGCGGGCGCGGGTGCCGTTCGCGCTGGTCGGCGCGCTGTTGCTGGTCGGGGCGGCGACGTTCGGGACGGCGCTCTCGACGCAGGGCCCGTCGCGCATCGACCAAGACGTCGACGTGGCGATGGAGCGGACGACGGCGGCGACGACGACGGCGTTGCGGTCGGCAGTCGACGACGCAGCGCGCGAGGCGGCCAGTGAGCCGGTGACCGAACCCGCCGATACGGCGTACGGACGGCTCCTGAGCCACGATACGCCGTTCCGCGACTCGCTTCGTCTCCGGATCTATCTGGCCGTCGAGGAGGCGTTGGCGTCGACGCAGTACCGCCGGGGCGACGTGGTCGCCGTCGCGTCGGTGCCGGAAGCGACGACGGTGCCCGAACTCCGGGACGGGATGGCTCGAATCGACGTTCGTGGGGTCGAGAACGGGACGGCGCTTCGCGTGACCGTCCGGAACCTGACGGTGACGGCGCGGGAGTCGGGACGGGTCGTCGCCCAAGAGCAGCGCACCCGGACGGTGACGGTGTCGACGCCGGTACTCGCACTACACGACCGGGCGACAGCGTTCGAGACGCGCCTGAATCGCGGTCCGCTCGACGGCCCGGGGCTGGGACGGCGACTGACCGCGCGTCTCTACCCCGTCGCGTGGACGCGAGGCTGGGGGCAGTACTACGGCGCGCCCATCGCCAACGTCGTCGCGAACCGACACGTCGAGACGTCGACGAACGGAGCGGTCCTCGAAACCCAGCGGGCCGTCTTCGGACGGAGCGACCCCGCGGGGAAACGGGCGACCCAGCGTGCGCTGGTCGAACTCGGCGTCCGCGACTTCACGGCGGCGACGTCTGCAGACAGCGCGTGGGCGGACCGAGTGCTCGCGCGCCCGAATCTGAACCGGAACGCCACGGTCGGGATACCGCGTCGACACGAATCGAACGCCTCGCCCGAACGGAACATTTCGGTCGGCGTCGACCCGCTGGCCACACACGCCGCGGCGGGGATGCGAACCGAAGCGCTCCGGTCGAACCGCTCGCTCAAAGCGGTCTTGCGGGCCGCCTATCGGGTCGAAACGGAGCTTCGAACCACGCGACGCCAGACACACGACGAGCCACGGCCCGACCCCGAAGAACCGGGCGAGGAGTGGTCGCTCACCGACGTGAGCGAATCGGCGACGGCGACGGTCGAATCCGGAACTGGCTCGACACCAGCGGTCTACGACGACGAGCACCGACTCGACGGGTTCGTCCGCGAAGTCACGCTCGAACGCCGAGTGACGTGGCAGTGGAGCCACGAGAACGACACGACGACCACGTCCGCCGAGTGGACGGACCGCTACCGAATCGGCGTCACAGTCGTCGGACGATACGCCCCGAACGGCACGGCGCCGGACCGGCCGACGAGTCCCCAATTCGAACGCGGTGGGCCGCTCGACGGCCCGAACCTCGCGGATGTGGCCGGGAAAGCCGAACGCGTGCTCGTCGAGCGTCGAGGCGGACGGGACGCGGTAGCGACGGCGACGGCGACGGGTGAGTTGAATGCGAGTGGTCGTGTCGTCTACGGTGACCGACCATCGTCGCTTCGACCGTGGACGAACGCGGACCTCGCCACCCTCGCCGAGCGACTCGACGCAGAGAACGTCTCGGTCGAAGCGGGAGCCCTCGCGACGTACTCGGCGAACCCGCCGAAACGACTCGCTGCGGCCCTTCGCGAGCGTCGGTCGGAACTCATCGACGCCCCGGACCGCTACCGCGGGGCCGCCGATAGGGCGCGCGTCGGTGCGCGAGTGGCGCTGATAGACGCGACGATACGCAGGTTGGAGCGGCGTGCAGCGAGGCAGAACGCGACGCGGCAGCGGTTCGACACGGTACTCGAAGCGACCGGCGTCGGGTCGGTAGCGACGCTACAGAAAATCCTCGAACGGCGTGAGACGCCGATGCCGCGGGGGCGGGCGACGATTGCTGGGTCACCGCCGGGCGGCGCCGTCGGCATCGTGCCGCGTGGCTCGCCCTCCTACCTCACCGTGGCGTCGGTGAGTCACGACCGAGCGACGGGCGTCCCGCCATCCCGCTCGTATCACCCGCTCTCCGCGAAGAACGTCAACCTGTTCGCGACGCCGTACGGCGACGCCGCGGACGCGGTGGCGGGAGATGCGTCCAACCGCTCGTCCGGCGTTCGGTTACGGTCGGGGGCGCAGGCCCTGCTCGCGTCGGGGCCGAACGAGTCACGTCGCCAGCTCCGAGAATCCGTGGCTGACGGCGTCGGCGTGATTCGGTCGCGTGCGCGGCGAGCCGTCGCGAACGAGACGCGACTCACCCGGTCCGAGGCACAGGCGGCGGTCGCAGAGGGAATGGGAGAGTGGGACTGCCCCGCACGCCGGGCGCTGGCGGCGAGCAACGGATCGCTGGCCGAATCCATCGCCGTCGCCGCCGACGAACGGGCACCGGGGCGTGAGCCCGGACGCGTCGACCGACTGGAAACGCGTCTCGACGCGACGTTCGCGGCGGCACGACGGTCGTCGGCCACGACGGTCGACGAGGAGCGCGTCGACGAGACGCTGCGTCGCGTCCAGCAACGCCTCGTGACACGGGCAGCGGAGCGAGGTGGCGCTCACGTCCGCGAGCGAGTGAACGAGACGCTGGAGGTCACGCCCGCTGGCCTGCCGGTCGCACCGGTCCCGGGCTACTGGTACGCGACGGTGAACGTCTGGACCGTCGAGGTCAGGGGCGCGTACGCTCGCTTCACGCTCCAGACGGACCGCGGAGCGCCGGGGGCGACACCCGAGACGGCGATTCGGTACGTCCGCGACGGCTCCGCGGTCCGGTTCGACGTGGACGGTGACGGGACGGCCGAACACCTCGGCCGTGACGAGCGCGTCGAGTTCCAGACCGAAACGGTCGTCACGGTGGCCGTACCTCCGTCTCGGAGCGGCGTTGGCGACGTGGACGGAAACGCCGACGAACGTTCGGGGACGTGGCCCCAGCCCGGATGCACGTCGTGGTCGGCGGCGTGTAGCGACACAGAGTGACACTTTTGTCGGCGGGGCGTTGAACCGGCGTATGCTCTACGACGCCGCGGACGAACCGGCGACGCTGACGCCGGCCGAACTCCACGAGGCATACGAGGCAGAATTACGAGCCGCAATCGAGGGACTGGACGCCGACGCTGTCGCTTCGGAGACGGGGGTGTCGGCGGAGACGATTCGAGCCCTCGCCGCCGGCGAGTCGCCGTCGCTCACCCTGTCGGAGGCGGCCGCGATTCTCGCGGTGGACGGTCCGGACGCCGACACCATCGTCCAAGAGGTACGCGACCACCTGCTGATGGGGATGACGACCGGCGTCCTCGACGTCGACACCATCGCCTCGAACGTCGACCTCGACCTCTCTGGACAGGAAGTCCAGCAGGCAATCGAGGGGCGAACGCGGATGACGCTCGCCGAACTCGCTGCCATCCACAACTACGTCGCGGGGCGGAACGCCCACTGATTACCGTGCAGGTCGCCATTCTCGGCTGTGGCTACGTGGGCATCGAACTCGGGCGCCAGTTGACCGACGCCGGCCACGACGTGGTCGGCGTCCGCCGGTCCGACGCGGGCCTCGAAGCCATCGAAGACGCGGGATTCGACGCCGTCCGCGCCGACGTGACCGACGCGGCGTCGCTCGACGCCGTCCCGGATGTCGATTGGGTCGTCTACGCCGCCAGCGCGGGTGGTCGCGGGCCGGAGGCCGCGCGTGCGGCGTACGTCGAGGGGTTGCGAACCGCCGTGGAGACGTTCAGCGAGCGGCCGTCGTCGCCGGACCGCCTCGTCTACACGTCGAGCACGGGCGTCTACGGCGACCACGACGGTGCGTGGGTTGACGAAGCGACGGCGCTGGAGCCAGCGACCGAGCGCCAGCGCGTCCTCGTGGAGGCCGAGGAGATAGCGCTCGACGGCCCGATAGACGGTACCGTCGTGCGGTTCGGTGGCCTCTACGGTCCGGACCGCTACCGGCTGGACTACTATCTCGACGGGCCGGTGACGGAGGGATATCTCAACTCGATTCACCGCGACGATGCCGCCGGCGTCGTCGCGCATCTGCTCACCACGGACCAGGGCCGCGACGACGTGGTGTTGGCCGTCGACGACGAACCCGTCTCGAAGTGGGCCTTTGCCGACTGGTTGGCCGACGAGTGCGGCGTCGAACGGCCACCCAAGGAGACGGTCGAAGAGCGTGGCGACGACGCGAGTCGGCGGGTGCGCGCGAGCAAGCGATGCATCAACGACCGCTTGCACGCGGTCGGATACGACCTCCAGTATCCGACGGTCTGGGCGGGGTATCGCTCCGCAATCCACGCGTTCCGGTCGGCGTGAATTCCGTCGGGAGCGCGACGACGTAACAGGAGAATACTCTTCCGACTCGCCCGAGTCGGCACGAGTATGTCAGTCGCCGCCGACGATGTCGTTCGCCGTGCGGTGGCGTTCGCGCAGTCACATCCGGAGTTGCTGGCGGCGCTCCTGGTCACGCTGGTCGTTCTGGTCGGCGGCGGCTACGTCATGCATCGGTTGTCGCGGCCGCGCGGTGTCAGGTTCGCGGCGATGCTGGCGGAGTACGACGACGTGTCGGTGCTCACGCATCCGAACCCCGACCCGGACGCGATGGCGGCAGCCATGGGTGTCGCCTCGCTGGCCGAGCAGGTGGGGACGGCCGCAACGATTCAGTTCTCGGGCCAGATTCGCCACCAAGAGAACCGGGCGTTCCGGAACGTCCTCGAAGCCGAACTGAACCCAATCGAGCGAGCGGAGGATCTGACATCGCAGACGGTCGTACTCGTCGACCACAACGAGCCACGGGGCTTCGCCGGGTCGGAGACAGTTCGCCCTGTCGCCGTCGTCGACCACCACCCCGGCGAGGGACGCGGCGAGGCGTTCACCGACGTTCGGACCAGTTACGGCGCCTGTTCGAGCGTGATCGCGGAGTATTTCGACGACCTCGACGCGACGCCGGTGCCGCCGGAGAACCACGAGAGCGAAATCGACTCGACGTACGTCGTCCCCTCGCGGGTCGCGACGGGGCTGTTTTTCGGGATTCTCACCGATACGAACCGACTCACCTCGGGCATCCACGCTGCGGACTTCGACGCGAGTCGGTTCCTCTCCCCCGGCGTCGACGAGAGCCTCCTCGACCGAATCGCCAACCCGCAGGTGAGCGCTGAGACGCTAGAAATCAAGGCGACCGCCATCCGCGAGCGCGAGGTAGAGGGCGCCTTCGCCATCAGCAACGTGGGTGAAGTGTCGAACGTGGACGCGATTCCACAGGCGGTCGACGAACTCATCTTGCTCGAAGGCGTCACCGCGGCCATCGTCTACGGCACCCGAGACGGGATGCTCTATCTCTCGGGTCGGTCCCGCGACGACCGAGTTCACATGGGGCGGGCCATCGAATCGGCGCTGTCGGACGTGCCGAACGCGAGCGGTGGCGGCCACGCACGAATGGGCGGGGGACAGGTCCCGATCGACGACGACGACTTCGTCTGGCCGGCCCGGAAAACGACACTGACCGACCGCCTCTGGCGGGCGCTCGAAGGCGACCTGTGACCGACTGCCCAATCACTAAGTCGCCGGATGTGGGCGACATGGACGGACGATGACGGCGTCGAGCGGTCCCACCGACGGGACGCGGTGGATGCCCGTTCTCGGTCGGCTGTACCGATGGGTGCTCCTCGACGGCAATCGCGTCGCCGTCGCGGGGGCGGGGCTCGTCGGCGGCTTTCTCCTGATCGGCGTCGTCGGCTCGGTGGTCGCCGGAGAGCCGCTGTCAGCGGCCTTGCGCGACCACAGTCGGACCACCGTCCCGCTAGTCGGTGCGCTTCTCAGCGGTAACTTCCTCCTGTTTTCCATCGTCGTCTCCGTCAACTCGCTGTTCGTCACGCAGGAGGTGTCCGCGCTCGACCGAGAGTTCGGGCGCATCCAGAGCGTCGTGGAGTATCGGCGCCAACTCGAAGACATCCTCAATGTCGACCACGTCCCCGCAGAACCGGTGCAGTTCGTCCGACTGCTCTCTGCCGAGATTCTGACGCGCGCGCAATCAATCGAGGACGACCTGCACGCGACGGAGGTGGACCTGCGGGCGGATTTCGACAGTTACCTCGCCTCGCTCGCGACGGAGACGGGCGAGATGAACGACCAACTGGCGCGGGCGGCGTCGAACGCCGACCTCGTCGTCGCGATGATGGACTACAATCACGACCGACAGATTCACGACCTGAGACGGCTCCAGTCGAGTCACAGCGACGCCCTCCCCGAGCGGACGAACGAGGCCATCGACGACCTCCTGCAACTCCTCCAGTACGTCGCGACCGGCCGCGCCTACTTCAAGTCGCTCTACATCCGGCAGGAGTTCGCGAACCTCTCCCGGAACCTCGTGTTCACCTCCATCGTGTCCGTGGCCACGACGGCGTCGTTCCTGCACTTTCTCGAGTCGATTCCGGCGACGAACCTGCTCGTCACGGGCGTCGAAGCCATCGCGCTGGCGCCGTTCGTCCTCGTCGGCAGCTACGTCCTCCGCGTGTCGGCGGTGAGTCGACGGACGAACGCCGCCGGTCAGTTCGTCGTCAGCGACAGCGTGACGGGCGATATCGAGGGCATCGCCCCGCCGGACCGCGACGACTGATACTGTCGGCTGTAAGTCAATAGTATGACCCGCATCGCTGACCATATGGGCTCGTCGCGCGTAGCGAGCGCATGGCGACCACTCGCGGCACGTGGGCGTACCGAGACGAGTTCGGCGACGCCTTCGGGCGGACGTACTTCCGGCGGTTCGGCCCCGGCGTGGTGTCGAGTGTCGGCCTCGGCACCTACCTCGGCGACCCGACCGATACCGTCGACGCCGAGTACGAACGCGCACTCGTCGCGGGGCTGGAAGGAGGTTGTAACGTCGTCGACACCGCGACCAACTACCGCTGCGGGCGGAGCGAGCGCGTGGTCGGGCGCGCACTGGAGAACGCCGACGTGGACCGGGAGGCCGTCGTCGTCGCCACCAAGGGCGGCTTCCTTCCCTTCGACGGCGAGCGACCCGACGACCCGGCGCGCTACGTCCGCGAGCGCTTCGTCGAGAACGGCCCTGTCGACCCCGCGGACCTCGTCGCTGGCTACCACTGCATCGCGCCCGACGCCATCGAGGCGTCGCTCGACCGCTCGCTGGACGCACTCGGCGTCGAAACGGTCGACTGCTACTACGTTCACAACCCGGAGACGCAGCTTCGCGACCGGTCGCAGGAAGCAGTGTACGACCAGCTCGAAGCGACGTTCGAACGCCTCGAGCGCCGCGTGGCCGCGGGCGACATCGGTCGGTACGGCGTGGCGACGTGGCAGGCGTTTCGCGTCCCGCCGGAAGACGACGCTTACCTCTCGCTGCCGGCGGTGGTCGACCGCGCCCGCGCCGCCGCCGAGACGGTCGGTCGCGAGGAGACGGGGTTCGAAGTCGTGCAACTCCCCTTCAACGTCCACATGGCCGACGCGTTCAGCGTCGCGGCCCACGAGTTCGAGGGCGAGCGCCGGTCGGCACTCGCCGTCGCGGATGCACTTGACCTCGACGTGGTCACGAGCGCGAGTCTCGGACAGGGAGAGCTCGTCTCGGGACTTCCGGACGCAGTCGACGCCGAACTGACGGGGGAGACGCCCGCCCAACGCGCCATCAACTTCGCGCGGAGCGCGCCCGCCGTCACCTGTGCGCTGGTCGGGTCACACGACCCCGCGCACGTCGCGGAAAACATCGCGGCGGGGACGTTCGACCCGTTGGGAGCGCGGGCGTTCGACGCCGTCTTCGAGTGACTTAGTGCAGGTCCTTCCACTCCCGTCCGCACTCGGGACAGATGCGGAGGGTGAAAATCTCGTCGGGGTCGTCGCGCTTCTTGAGCACCTTCTCACACTCCGCGCAGGTGAGGCGCTCGTAGGTGTCCTTCTCGAGCTCGCCGTCCCGGAGCCCCTTCCGCGTCGATTTCATGCAATTGTCTTGGGCGCCCTCTTTAAAAAACGGACCGGCCAACTCGACCGTGGACCCGCGGGCTTTTGGTCGCCCCGGCCACAGGGAGAGGTGATGGAGTACGTCCAGGAACGCGTGACGACGCTCCACGACCTGACCGACCCGACGCCGGCGGCACCGACCGACCGGGCCGCCGTCGTCGTTCCCATGACCGAACGAGAGTACGGCGGGCTGGCACCGGACCGCGTCCTCTCGGAACTCGAAGCGCTCGACCCGGGTCACGTCGTCGTTCCGCTCCGGGCCACCGCGGACCGCGTCGACGACTTCTACGACTGGCTCGACGGCTTCGACCTCTCGCTGTCGGTGCTCTGGTGTAACGGCCCTCGCCTCGAATCGCTCCTCGACGAGCACGGACTCGACGGGGCGGTGGGCAAGGGTCGCGACGTGTGGCTGGGCCTCGGCCAAGCGCTCGACCGGGAGTACGTCGTCGTCCACGACGCCGACACCAAGAGTTACTCCCGGGCCGACGTGTCGCGCCTGCTCTTCCCACTCGCCCACGGCTACGACTTCGCCAAGGGGTACTACGCACGCGTCGAGAACGACCGCCTCTACGGCCGGCTGTTCCGCCTGTTTTTCGTCCCGCTGGTGCGGGCGCTGAGCGAGGGGCGGGACGACGCGGCCGTGCTTCGCTATCTGGAGGCGTTTCGCTACGCGCTCGCGGGGGAGTTCGCGGCGACGACAGAGCTCGCGGCGACGTTCCGGCCACAGCGGTCGTGGGGGCTGGAGGTCGGGACGCTCGGCGACGCCTTCGACCACGCCGGCTTCGACGGGAGCGCGCAGGTCGACCTCGGGACGTACGAACACGACCACCGCGCGGTGAGCGGGCCGACCGGCCTCTCCGATATGAGCGAACACGTCGGCGCCGCGCTCTTTCGCGTCGTCACCGAGAGTGGCATCGACCCCGACTACGAGACGCTGCCCGACCGCTATCGGTCGGCCGCGAAGTCGCTCGTCCGCAGTTACGAACTCGATGCGAGATTCAACGGACTGGCGTACGACCGAGCGGACGAACTCGACCAAATCGAGACGTACGCGGAAGCCATCGACCCGCCGGGGACCGACCGGCGCCTGCCCGCGTGGGCGGACGCGCCGCTCTCGCCGGGCGACGTCGCCGACGCCGCCGCCGAAGACGTGGAGGCAGTGCGATGAGCATCCCGTCGTCGACGGGCGACGAACTCGCGGGCGTGGTCGACCTCTTCGGGGCGCTGACCCGCGACGAACTCGAAAGCGCGCTCGACGAACTCGCGTTCAAGCGCGGGGAGCGCGCGGACGAAGACGCCATCGAAGCCACCGTCGCGGGCGCCATCGAGGCGTACTACCTCGTTGCCGTCGACGGGGACGACGAGTCGCTGCTCGTCCCCGGGCCGGTGGCGTTCCCGACGCTCTCGGACGGGGCGGAGGACCTGCCACACATCATGGACGTGCCCGACCGCACGGTCGACCGCGAGACACTCGTAGAGGCCGTGGAGCGTCGCCTCCGGGCCGACGCCGCCAGCGCCGCCGACGACGGCGACACCGACCGTATCGAACACCTCCTTGACGTGAGCTACGACCTGGAGACGTGGGGCGACACCGACGCCAGCGAGATTCGGGAGCGACTGGACGACGCACTCGAGAACCGCAACTGAAAGCACCCCTGGGTGCGTAGGCCCGACCACGCCGCACCATGCGCTTAGACCTCGCCGCGCTCGGCCGCCACACGCCACGACGTATCGACGATGCGGAGCGTGAAGCGGCGGTCGTCGCCCCCGTCGTCGACCGAGACGGCGACGACGCCCTCCTCTTTACCAAGCGCGCGGACCACCTCGGCCAGCACCCGGGACAGATGAGCTTCCCCGGCGGCGGGCGCGAACCCAGCGACGCTGACCTGGAGGCGACGGCACGCCGCGAGGCCGAGGAGGAAATCGGACTTCGCCGCGACGAAGTCGACATCGTGGGGGAACTCGACGATATCCCCACCGTCAGCGAGTACGCGGTCCGGCCGTTCGTCTCCCGAATCCCCGACCGGACGTACGTCCCCGACGAGCGCGAGGTGGCGGAAATCGCCGTCCTCGACGCCGAAGCGCTGACCGACGACTCGAACTACGAGTCCGAGCGCCGCGACCACCCCCACTACGGCGAGGTTCGCCTCCACTTCTTCCACGTCGATGGCTACACCGTCTGGGGGGCGACCGGGCGGATGCTCGTCCAGTTGCTCGAACTGACGACCGACTGGGAGATGCCGCCGGAGGTCGACCGCGTGGTCGACCCCGACGCCGACTTCCCGACGTGACGGCCCGCGAAACCGAGAGAATTAGGCGTCGTCGTCGCCGTCTTCGGCCGTGACTTCGACGTCGGTGCCCGTGCCGTGTTTCGGTACCTCGACGCGGAGCGTCCCGTTCTCGCTCAGCGTGGCCGACGCCTCGTCGGCGTCCACGTCGGCGTCCGGCGGGAGGCGCGCCCGGCCGTCGAGCGAGAGGCCGCGACCCGGGAAGCGCATCTCGAAGCCCTCGCGGTGGTCGCGGAAGCGGTCGAGACGCACCTGCACCTCGCCCTCGACGTAGCGCACCTGCACGTCGCTCTGGGTGACGCCCGGCGCGTCGAAGACGACGAGGTAGGCGTCCTCGGATTCGAGGACGTCGTACGGGAGGGGCTTGCGCTCTTGGACCTTGCTGACGCCGCGCCCGACGCGTTCCAGCACCGCGCTCGCGGCCGACTTGCCGAACTCCTTGAACCCCGTCATAGCTCTATCTCTTCGAGGCAGTCCGTCCCCCCACAGAGCGGACAGGAGAGGTCGCTCACCGAGTGGTCGTCGGCGATGTCGTACGTGTAGTGGTTCTCGAACATGTCGAGCTCGCAGTCGTCGCTGGTACACACGAGTTCCTTCGTCGCGGGCATACGCTCGGATAGTGCCGCGACCGGCATAAGTGGCGTGGAGACGGGGGTCAGTCGGCGGGGCGTATCCGCGCCGGAACGCCGCCCACGGGCCGAAGCGTCGGCGTGATTCGCAGGTCGTCAAGGGCGTCTTCGGCCACCTCGATATCGAACTCGTGGACCAAGCGCGCGAGCGTCAGCGTCGCACCCGAGAGCGCAAAGTTGCGGCCGACACAGGCGTGCGGCCCGGTCGAGAACGGGAAGTACGCGGGCGTGTCGGTCGGCGAGCGTCGCTCCCAGCGGTCGGGGTCGAACGTCGTCGGCGCCTCGAAGTGACGCCCGGAACGCTGAATCGACCACTGGGGCATGACGACGGCCGCTCCCTCGGGCACCCGGTAGTCGCCGAGCCGAACTGTCCGACTCGCGCGGCGAAACGTCGCCCACGCAGGGGGATAGAGCCGCAACGCCTCGCGGTAGACGCGCTGGGTGTACGGCAGGGAAGACAGGTCGTCGTGGGTCGGCGAGTCGGAATTGAGGGCGGCGGCCGCCTCGTCGCGCACCCGTTCGCGGCACTCGGGGTGCCACGACAGGAGGGCCAGCGTGTAGGTAAGGCTCAGGGCCGTCGTCTCGTGGCCGGCGATGAGGAAAGTCGCTACCTCGTCTCGAATCTGGTTCGGCGGGTAGTCGACGTCGGGGTCGTCGGCCGCACGGAGGAGCATCGTCACCAAGTTCACATCGTCGTCGCCCTCGGCCAGCAGGTCCCGTCGTCGGTCGATGATGTCCTCGCTCAGGCCGCGGATGCCCTCGGCGGCTTCGCGGAACTCGGGAGAGATGCGGTCGGGAAGCCAGTCGGGCGCGACGCTGGTGAGGTCGAACTCGAACTCGGCGCCAGCGGTCTGCATCCACTCGTGGAACTGCGCGGCGCGTTCGGAGCCGATGTCCTCGCCGAGCAACACCTCGCTGGCGACCCGGACCGTCAGTTGGGTCATGGCGCGGTGGAGGTTGGTCTCGAAGGGGGCGCGGTCGGCCCAGTCGTCGGCCAGGCGTTCGACCCGGCGACCGACCTCGTTCGCGTAGGTCTTGACCTGTCGGCTGTCGAACGCGGGGTTCATGATGCGGCGCTGCTGGCGCCAGAGTGGGCCGTCGCTCTGGACGAGGCCGTTTTCCGCGATGAGCGCCGCCGAGGCTTGGGCGGGGACGCGCCGGAAGTCGTCGGGACGCGATAGGGCGTCGTGGACGAGTTCGGGGTTCGTCACCACGACCAGTGGCGCGCGACCGGGGATGGGGACGGCCGCGCCGTCGGGGTAGCTCGCCTGCACTCCCTCAAGGAATCGGAACGTGTCGGACCCGAATCGAATCGCGTTCAGCATACCGGCGTCCGGTGGCTCCGGGAGGGTTCGAGACATGTCGTCACGTGGGACGTGACCGACTTGTACCCTTGGACGAACACGGTTTTACGCGTCGGACGCGAACGGTCGCGCATGACCGACCCCGCCGAACTCACGGTTACGATCGTCGACGGCTACGTCGACGAACCCGCACACTTCGGGGTCCCGCCGTACGTCTCGACGTACCCCCGCTTCACCGCTGGCGCCCTCGTCGACGCCGGCGTCCCCGAGTCTCACATCGCTTACCACACCATCGACGAACTCCGCGACGAGCGGTCAAAGTGGGGCGACGTCGCCGACGCCGACCTCCTCGTCTACCTCGGTGGCATGACTGTCCCCGGTAAGTACGTCGGCGGCACCCCCGCCGAACCGGACGAGGTGCGCGAACTCGCGTGGACCGCCGACGGAACGACGCTCATGGGCGGCCCCGTCCGCTTCGGCGTCGGCGACGAGAACGCGGGCGGCCAGGAGATGGAACGCAAGGACCTCGACTACGACTTCGTCGCCAAAGGCGACGTGGAGGCCGCGGCCCATGACCTGGTCGCGAGTGGTCTGGAAGGCTTCGGCGACCGTATGCGCGATAACGAGGAACTCGACCGCTGGGCGGCGAAAGGCGCGTTTGTCGTCGAGGACCACCCCAACCACCCAGACTACCTCATCGCCGAACTCGAAACGTCGCGTGGGTGCGCTTACCGATGCTCGTTCTGTACCGAACCCCTCTACGGCAACCCGGCCTTCCGCACCGCCGAGTCCGTCGTCCGCGAAGTCGAGGCGCTCTACGAACGGGGCGTCCGACACTTCCGACTGGGCCGACAGGCGGACATCCTCGCGTTCGGCGGCGACGGCGAGGCGCCGAATCCGGACGCGCTCCGACAGCTCTACGCCGGCATCCGCGAGGTGGCGCCCGACCTGAAGACACTCCACCTCGACAACATGAACCCGGTGACCATCGTCGACTACCCCGAGAAGTCGCGAGAGGCCATCCGTATCATCGCCGAACACAACACGGCGGGCGACACCGCCGCCTTCGGCCTCGAATCCGCCGACCCCGTCGTCCGTGAGGAGAACAACCTCCTCGTCTCTGCCGACGAGTGTCTCGAGGCCGTCCGCGTCGTCAACGAGGAAGCGGGCTGGCGCCCCGGTGACGACCCCTCGGCCGCGCCGACGACGGGCGAGGCGGCGTCGAACCGCCTGCCCAAGCTCCTCCCGGGCATCAACCTCGTCCACGGCCTCGCGGGGGAGCGCGAGGAGACGTTCGAGCACAACAAGCGCTTCCTCCAGCAGGTGTACGACGAGGGCCTGATGCTCCGGCGCATCAACATCCGACAGGTGATGGCCTTCGCGGGGACGGAGATGAATGACACCGGCGCCGACATCGCTCGCGACCACAAGAAGCAGTTCAAGCAGTACAAAAGCGAAGTGCGCGAGGAAATCGACCAGCCGATGCTTCGCCGGGTCGCCCCCCGTGGGACCGTCCTGCCGAACGTCCACCTGGAGTACCACGAGGGCGGCAAGACGTTCGGCCGCCAACTCGGCACCTACCCACTCCTCGTCGCCATCCCCGGCGAGTACGACCTGGGCACGACACTCGACGTGGCCCTCGTCGACCACGGCTACCGGTCGGTGACGGGCGTCCCGCACCCACTCGACCTGAACGCGGCATCGATGGACGAACTCGCGGCGCTCCCGGGCGTCGGCCAGTCGACGGCGGGCGATATCGTCGTGAACCGACCCTACGCCTCGCTGGACGAAGTGAACGTCGACGCCGACCTGTCGGCGTTCGCCGCTGTCGACGCCATCGGCTCGGCGGATTGACGGCGTGTGCGGGCGAGTCGCCCGCGCCGAGAAACGGTGTCAGAGATAGCGGCAGTCAGAGGTCTTCGTCGATAATCTCGCCAACCGCGAAGTTGGACTTGACTTCCGTGACCTCGATTTTGACGCGCTCGCCGATTTCGGCTCCCGGGACGATGATGACGTAGCCACGCTCGACGCGGGCGATGCCGTCGCCCTGTTTGCCGATATCCTCGATTTCGACGTAGCGAATCTCGCCGGGTTCGACCGGTGGCTGGGGTTCGGCGGTCGCTGACTCCGTCTCGGTCTCCTCGGTCGTTGACTCCGCCCGCTCACGAGAGATGAGAGCGACGCGATAGGTCTCGTCGGCCTCGACGGACCCAGTCTCGATTTCGCGCTGCGGAATCTCGATGACGTACGATCCGTCTTCCGACTGCACTCGCGCGCTGAACAGACACAACAGGTTATCTGAGATCTCCATAGTGTAAACCTCCATGTCAACCTGTGTCGCGACCGTTAAATGAGTACCGACGCAGCGGTCACAGCCCCGAGAACTGTAGCTCCCGGCGTCGCGGTCACTCGTCAGCGCCGAGTGGGGTGCCGTCGGGGCGCTTCTGCCCCTCCGAATCGTGGACCACCACGTCCTCGGCGTCCGTCGGTTCGTAGTTGTCGCGGACGCCGATGGCCTCCTCGAGTTCGCGAACCGCGCGCTCTTTGAGGGCCGCAGCAAGGTTCTCCGCCTCCTCGCGCGAGATGTCGCGGCCGAGGCCCTCGCACTCGTGGGCGCGGACCATCCCCGCCTCGTCGACGGCCTCGCCCATGGGTTGGCTCGTCCCGCCGAGTGCGACGCTGAACGGATACGTCTCGCAGATGAGCGGGCGGTCCTCGTGGACGGTACATTTCCCTTGGCCGTCCGCTTCCTCGTAGAAGGTGCAGTCGCCGCAGGCGTCGGTCTGGAGCGCCCACTCGAAGGTCTCTCCCTCCGTCTCGTCGGCAGAGAGTCCGTAGGGCATCGGTCGCGCCACGTCGCGCCAGTCGTACTCCGTCGTCGCCTGCAACTCGCGCACCTCGTCCGGGAACACCGTCGCCGTGTGCGGGTCGCTCTCGCCGTCATCGCCCTCGTTCGCCTTACAGCACGCCCCACAGCGCGTACACTCGAAGCCGATGGATTCGATGCCGTCGGCGAGGTCGCTCACGTCGAGGGCCCGCGCCCGGTCGAGTTCGGCTTCGAGCGAGTCCATACCCCCGCTGGGCGGAGGAACGAAAAAAGGCCGTCGGCTACGCCGGGTCGAGGCGTCCCGTCTCGGCGTCGATTCGAATCCGCCCCTCGACGGCGAGTTTGTCGAGGTGGGCGCGCACCGTCGCCGCCGCGAGCGAACGCACCCCGGAGAGGTCGCGGTCGTACGCGGCGTCGAGGACGACGTCGACGGAGGCCGCCCCCTCCCGGACGGCGCGTTCGATGCGGCGCTCACGGTCCAGTCGGTGGTCGTAGAGACGGCGAATCGTCGCCCGCGGGTCGTCGACGACGGGCCCGTGACCCGGATACAGGCGCGACGGATTGCGGGCGAGCAGACGACGGAGCGCGACGAGGTAGGCGCGAACGTCGCCTTCGGGGGCCGCGACGGCGACGCTCCCTGTCGCCCGCACGAGGTCACCCGCGAGGATGCCGTCCGGCGTCTCGATGGCCACGTGGTCCGGCGCGTGACCGGGCGTATCGAGGACCGTCGACCCGGCTACCCGTTCTCCCTCGGCGAAGGTGCGGTCCGGCGCGACGCCGGTCGCGGCCTCGAACCGTGCTTCCCGCCCGCGCCGCGCCCAGACGGTCGCGCCCGTCTCGGCCGCGTAGGCCGCGACGCCACCGACGTGGTCCGGGTGCGCGTGCGTGACGAGGACGTGGTCGACGCCTCCCTCCGCGACGGCGGCGTCGAGGGCGTCGGTGCGGGCCGCAGGGTCAAGAAGGATAGTACCGTCGTCGCCGTCAACGAGGTAGGCGTTCGTCGCACCGCCGGGTGCCGACGTGTCGGTCGGGACCGAAATCCGGCGGACGCGAGGGCTCACTTCTCGATGATGCTCTCTTCGACCGCTTCGCCGAAGTGCCGCGCCACGTCCTCGTAGTAGACGAGAATCTCGTCGCCGGCTTCGAGGTCGGTGACGGCGGTCCGCCCCTCCTGGGTGTGGACCTTGATGGTCTCGGCGTTCTGGAGGAGCGTCTCGATGCGGTCGGTTCCCTCCTCGGTTTCGACCTCCGCCTGAATCCGGAACATGGGGCGTTTCTCGATTTTCACGCGGCCGACGACAGTCTCCCGTGTCGTCCCGTCGGTGTCGACCACCTGCACCTCGTCGCCGCTCTGGAGTTCGGCGAGATACGTCGTGCCGCCGCCCGGCGAACGAGCGTAGGCGTGGACGGCGCCCGCGTTCACGCGGAAGGGTCGGGAGGCGACGTAGGGCGATTCGGCCGTCTCGGCGTGAACGAAGAAGAGCCCGCGCGACATCGACCCGACGAGCATCCCCTCGTCGTGTTCCATGAGCGACCCCGTATCGACACAGACGCGGTCGGCCATCCCGGTTCGCTCGACTTTCGTCACTTCCGCGAACTGCAAGTCGAGGTGTTCGCGGTCGGCGGCGTCGCGCACCTCGCAGGTCTTCCGAATCTCGTCGGGATTACCTGAATCCAGCAGGACGCCGTCGGCGCCGAGTTCCAGCGTCTCGAAGGCGGTCTGGGCCTCTTCCGCGGTGGTGACGCCCGCGATGAGGTCCGTCTCCTCGCCGATGCGGGCGATGAGGTTCTCCAGCGGAATGATGGTCCAGTCCTCGCCGACGACGATGGTGTAGTCGGCGTCCTCGGCGGCCGTTTCGGCGAACTCTTCGTAATCTTCGTCGAAGATGCGGACGTACGCGCCGTTCGCACGCTCGTCGTCGCGGCGGAGCGTCGACAGGTCGGCAGAGCCGGAGAAATCAGGCGGGAGGTCGACCGTGCCGTCGCCCTCGCCGTTCTTGCCGACGATGTACGCGTCGGCGGCCGGTTGCTCGGATTCTGCGTCTTCGACGAGATTGGCGTCGGTGCGGAAGGCCGCGACGTTCACGTCTCCGAGTTCGCGGACCTGTGCCACGTCGGCTTCGTCAACGAGCACCCAGTCGACGCCGGCTTCGAGGCCGGCGGTGATGCGCTCTTTCCGCGACTCCCAGTCGCCGACGTCCCCGTCGGCCTTCAGCCACACGCTGCGTGTCATTGTCTGGAAGTCGACGGGGCGTGGCTTCAACGTGGCGGATGGTGCCGGTAGCTACGCTTCGAGGAGGCCGCCGCGACGGAGTGCCTCGTCGACGCCCACGTCGTCGTGGAGAATCGCGGCGATGGCGCTCGTGATGGCGCCGGGGTCGTCGTGCTGGAAGATGGAGCGACCCATGGAGACACCAGCGGCGCCGCCGTCCATCGCACCGCGGACCATCTGCAGCGTCTGGCGGTCGGTGCCGCGACTGCCGCCGGCGATGACGACGGGCAGGCGCGTCCCCGAGCAGACGGGGTCGAAGCTGTCGCCGTCGCCGCTGTAGCCCGTCTTGACCACGTCGGCGCCGAGTTCCTCGGCGAGGCGGACGGCGTGAGCGAGCGCTTCGGGGTCGTCTTCCTCGATGTCCGGGCCGCGGGCGTAGGCCATCGCGAGCGTCGGCAGGCCGAGCTCGGTGGCGCGCTCTGTCACGTCCGCGAGCTGGGTCATCTGTTCCGGTTCGTACTGGGAGCCGACGTTGATGTGGAAGGAGACGGCGTCGGCGCCGGCACGAAGTGCCGACTCGACCGTGCCCGTGCGTCGCTTGTCGGCCTCGTCCGGGCCGATGTTCGTCGACCCGTTGAGGTGGACGATGAAGCCCGCGTCGTTCTTGTTGTCGTGGACGCGCGGCGCGACCCCTTTCTGGGTGAGGACGGCGTCCGCGCCGCCGGCCGTCACCGAATCGATGGTTCCCTCGATGTCGACGAGTCCTTTCACCGGCCCCATCGTTACCCCGTGGTCCATGGGAACGATGAGGAATCGGTCGTTCGTGGAGATGCGCTGAAGGCGTGCGCGTGTTCCCGCATTCATGTGTTACCCTGTACCAGTGGCGCTTATGTACGTTCCGGATGCGGTTGGTCCGACGCCGCACCTCGGAGCGCACCCTCTTTCAGTTCCCGTGCTTTCGCCTCCAGTCGACTGGCCACCGTCACGGGCGGGTCGCCGCGCTCGACGCCCTGTTCGACGATATCGACCAGCGCGGAGCCAACGATGACCCCGTCGGCACCGGCCTCGACGACTCGCTGGGCGTGGTCGCCCGACGAGATGCCGAAGCCGACGGCCTTGGGCACGTCCCAGTCGGCGATTCGTTCGAGACTCGTGTCGGTCTGGTCGGAGAGCGACGTTCGCGCACCTGTCGTCCCGAGACGGGCCTGCACGTAGACGTAGCCAGACACCTGCGACATGATGCGTTCCAGTCGCTCACCCTTCGTCGTCGGCGCGACGATGAAGACGAGTTCGCAGTCGTACTCGTCACAGGCCTCCCGGAGCGGCTCCGCTTCCTCCGCGGGCAGGTCGGGGACGACGAAGCCCTCGATGCCCGCTTCGGCGGCGCGGCGGACGAACGCCGCTGGCCCCCGCTCCTCGCCCTCACCGAACTGGTAGATGAGGTTGTAGTAGGTCATACAGACCAGCGGTACGTCCACGTCGAGGTCCTCGACGAACTCGAAGAAGCGCGTGGGCGTCATGCCCGCCTCCAACGCGCGGACGATGGCGCTCTGGATGGTCGGCCCCTCCGCGATGGGTTCGGAGAAGGGCAGGCCGAGTTCGATGATGTCCGCGCCCCCGCGTTCGAGGGCTTCGACGTACGAGAGCGACGCCTCGTAGTTCGGGTCGCCGGCGGCGAGATAGGGAACGAAAGCCGGACCGTCGGCGAAGGCCTCGGCAATTCGGCTCACTGGAACCCTCCCGTCTCCGCGAAGGTGTCCATCTCCGGCGCGTCCTCGATATCTCGCTCGTGAGTCTCCTCCAGAACGGTTTCGAGGTCCTTGTCACCGCGCCCGGAGACGTTGAGCAGGACGGTGTCTCCGAGGTCGGCCTGGGACTCCTCGACGTACGCGACGGCGTGTGCGGATTCCAGCGCGGGAATGATGCCTTCCAACTGCGAGAGGCGGTGGAAGCCCTCGATAGCGCGGTCGTCGTCGACGTTGGCTGGCGTGACGCGCCCGCTATCGACGAGGTCCGCGAGTTCCGGCCCGACGCCAGCGTAGTCCAGTCCCGCCGAGACGCTGTGAGACTCCATTATCTGTCCGTCGCGGTCCTGCAGGACGCGCGTTCGCGACCCGTGGAGGACGCCCTCCGTCCCCGTCGAAAGCGTCGCGGAGTTGGGCGCGACGCCCGCTTCCTCGTCGACTTCGAGACTGCTCCCGCCGGCTTCGACGGCGTAGAGGTCCACGTCCTCGTCGTCGACGAACTCCGCGAAGACGCCCATCGTGTTCGACCCGCCGCCCGCGCAGGTGACGACGGCGTCGGGGAGGCCGCCCGTCTTCTCCCGCATCTGTTCGCGCGCCTCTTCCGAAATGACGCGTTGGAAGTCACGCACCATCGCCGGGAAGGGGTGGGGGCCGACGACGCTCCCGATGACGTAGTGGGTGTCCTCGACGTTGGCCGCCCAGTCGCGCATCGTCTCGCTGATGGCCTCTTTCAGCGTGCCGCGCCCGACGGTGACGGGATTCACCTCGGCGTCGTTGAGGCGCATCCGGAACACGTTGGGGCGCTGGCGGTTGATGTCGCGCCGCCCCATGTACACCTCGCAGGGCATGCCGAGGTGGGCACAGGCCATCGCCGTCGCGGTGCCGTGCTGACCCGCACCCGTCTCCGCGATGATGCGCTCTTTGCCCATGTACTTCGCGAGCAACACCTGTCCGAGCGCGTTGTTCAACTTGTGAGCGCCGCCGTGGAGGAGGTCCTCGCGCTTGAGATACACGTCACAGTCGTAGCGCTCCGAGAGGCGGTCGGCGTGTTGGACGGGCGTCGGGCGCCCGCCGAAATCCGCCAGTCGCTGCCGGAACTCGTCCATGAAGCCGTCTTCGTTGTTCAGGACGTAGCGCTCGTAGGCGTCCTCCAGTTCCTCGATGGCCGGCATCAAGGCCTCCGGAACGTACTGTCCACCGTACTCGCCGAATTTTCCTGTATCAGAACTCATGCTGTGGTAAATCGCCGCACGTTGTCGGTCACGTCGCCGTCCATGATCGCACTCCCTATGAGGAGGGCGTCCGCGCCCGCCTCGCGCATCCGCCGCACGTCTGCCACCGAACCGATACCGCTCTCTGCGATCAGCGTCACGTCCTCGGGGACGTGGGGCGCAATCGACTCGAAGGTGTCGAGGTCGACTTCCAGTTGCCCGAGGTCGCGGTTGTTGACGCCGATCAGGTCCGCGTCCGCCGCGAGCGCCCGGTCTAACTCCGCACGCGTGTGGACTTCGACCAACGGCTGGAAGCCTCGGTCCTCGGCGGCCGCCACGAGACCGGGCAGGTCGTCCACGAACCGCGCAATCAACAGGACCAGGTCCGATTCCACGAGGTCGAGTTGCGCCTCCTCGACGATAAAGTCCTTGCGCAAGACCGGCACGTCGACGGCGTCTCTGACGCGTTCGAGCGCCGCCGTCGACCCGCCGAAGTGTTCGGGTTCGGTCAGGACCGACAGCGCCGCGGCCCCGCCCGACACCATCGCCTTCGCGAGTTCGACGGGGTCGTCGTCGCGTCGCCCCTCGGTCGTGGGGCTGGTCGGTTTCACCTCCGCGATGACTGGCACCCGACCGTCGGCCTCGGCGTCGGCGAGCGCAGCCGAAAACGACCGTGCGTCGACCGATACGCGCTCGTCGCCGCCCGCGCGCTCGCGAGCGGCCGAGAGAATCGAGCGCACTGCGGGCGCGAGTTCTTCACCATTAGCGTCCATCATTGTACACTAACGAACTGATTTGCACATAAGACTTGCGTCCCATTTTTGCGTCGACCGCTCCACCACACTCCATGGAAGGTATCTACGCACGGGCATCGCCGCGACTCGGTCGTGCGGTGCAGATTGGCGTCGTCGCGGAGCGAGTCATCAGCGTCTCGTTCCCCGCCGACCCGCCCGCAGACTCCGAGCCCGACCACCCGATTCTCGACCGGGTCTTCGCGTATCTGGACGGTGCCGAAGACCACTTCGACGACGTGCCGGTCGGTCTCACCGTCCCGACGGACCAACGGGCCGTCCTCGACGCCGTCCGGAACGTCCCCTACGGCGAGACGGTCGATGTCGCCCGCGTGGCGCGTCTCGCCGGCCTCGACGACGAGGACCAAGCCGACCTCGACACCGTCCGCGAGGCGCTCCGCGCGCACCCG